>Ga0105244_10000049_pt1 | contig 140190 bp, 131 predicted proteins | sample KBSM44metaG_FD_80423 | JGI IMG/M metagenome (GOLD analysis project Ga0105244, IMG submission 80423) | Miscanthus rhizosphere microbial communities from Kellogg Biological Station, Michigan, USA - KBS M4-4 metaG | ecosystem: Host-associated > Plants > Roots > Rhizosphere > Soil | place...
GTTTTAAATTTTCACTTAAAACCGCCTTGCCACCCTCAATGATTTTTGAAACGTGAGAAACCAGATCTCTGCTTTCCACATCGATGATCTGATATTCTTCTTCAATTCCAATAGTAAACTGATGCATTTTTTGTGTTTTTTTAATTCTTTTTCAATGTTATTTTATGGAATTTTTCACAAAGGTTCCCCAAGTAATATTAGGTTTCCCCGGAACATATTCTTTAGCTTTTTCAATAGCCAGTTTTGCGGCGTGCTCTATGATCCAGGCAAAATTTTCTTCTCCTACAGAATTTCGGTCTGCATCCGGAGCAGGGTTGCAGAAGTCAATGGCATAAGGAATACCGTCTCTTACAGCAAATTCTACCGTATTAAAATCATATCCAAGGGCCTCATTCATAGTAATGGTGTAATCATGAATGGTTTTCAATAGCTTTTCAAGTTCTTCACCTTGAGTCTGATGCGTAGTGGCATATCTCAGATGAGGGGCATTTCTGGGTTCATAAGGCATGATGTGAACATATTTCCTGCCCAGGCAATACACTCTGTAATAATCATCAAAGATGATTTCTTCCTGTACCATCATCACCAGCTGTTCTGTTTCTCCTAGTTTGTTCCAAAGATCATCCGGATTTTCTACTCTGTAAACGTTTTTCCAGCCACCTCCGTCATGAGGTTTCATATACGCAGGAAATCCTACATAATTGAATATATATTCCCAGTCATGAGGAAATTTCAGGTTTCTGAATGAAGTTTCAGATGTATTATCCGGTCTTTCATGAGACGGAAGCAGCACCGTTTTAGGAAGCGGAATGCCAAGTTTGGACATCAGGGCATTGTTGAAGAATTTCTCGTCAGCACTCCACCAAAAAGGATTGTTAATTACATAAGTGCCGTTAAGAGCTGCATTTTTCAGGTAAGCTCTGTAAAAGGGAACGTCCTGCGAAATTCTGTCGATGATCACTGCATAGCCATAATCTGCTCCCTGCTCCAGTTTGTCAATGTTAACGGGCTCAGCTATGATGTCTCCACCTCCCAGTTCATTCACTTTGTCTATCAATGCCCAGGGAAAAGTGTCTTCCATACCGAAAAGAATTCCTACTTTTTTTGTCATAATTTTTGTTTTTAAGGTGGGTGTTATTTTTTCTATTTGTTTTTTTATTGTTTTTAAGAGAAAAATGCTCCTATAAATGTAGGGAAGACCATTCTCCACAGCGGCCAGTCGTGGCCGATCCATTTTCTTTCATCATACCAGAATTCTATGCCTTTTACTCTCAGGATTTCAGCCATTTCAATATTTTTATCTTTGCATATATCCTGATCAGAAGTGCTGAGTACTATATGCATATGTTTGTATTTCCAGGCTTCGTCGTTTCTTATAAACTCTCTTGGACAGTTGAAGTAGACCAGATCATCAGAATAACCCTCCATAAAATTTCTTATGGTGAACGCTCCTGAAAGGCAAAACAGATGGGAAACCATATCGGGAAACCTGAAAGCAAAATTGGCGGCATGATACCCTCCAAAACTAGCTCCTGCAACAGCTACGCGATGGGTCTTGTGAAGCTTCTGTATGTAAGGAACAAATTCCTTGATCAGGAACTGTACATATCGTTCATAGTTTCTTATCCTTTGTTGAGGAGATATCTTATCATCATAAAAACTCCAGCTGTCGATGGTCTGTACATTGTAAAGTTTTACTTTTCCCTGTTCTATAAACCAGTTGATACTTCCGTTAAGATGAAAATCATGATTCTGGGTGTATTGTCCCTGGGAAGTTGGAAACATAATGATAGGATGGCCGTAATGCCCGGTCACTTCTACCTTGAGACTTGTTCCCAATATATTTGAATAATACTCTGTATGTTCTATGTGAGGCATTTTTCCTTGTTTGGTTTTAATATTGTGCTTTATCTACGAACCGATAATATGTTTTGCCATTTTCCAGAACTTATGCTCTCTAAATTACATTTTAGCATGGAATCTTCAGGCAGATTGTATATTATGAATTCAATAACATTTTGAATATCAATGTCACGCTTGATTCTTTAGGAACTCAATTTATTGCTTTTGGGGGGAAGGATGTTCAGCATATCTGCATGAATTATTTCGGCGGCTGAATCTAATCTGTCCTGTACAACGGAAGCATCTCCGGATTTATAAACAATTCCTACATGATAGTCTATCGGAAGGAATTTTACCACCTCTTCACACTCAAAACTGCTGTAGTTGGGTTCTTTATCTTTGATCAGGGCGACAATCAGTCCAGAGTAGTATCCTGTAGGCGGAGAAACACTGTAATCATTTCCTCTCAGAAGGGCATCTTCAATTTTGGCCCATTCTCTCCAGATATTAATGCTGCTTGAAGCTTCTACCAAATCTGGAATATGAGCACCGCCAACTCGTGATGAGGTTTCAAGGAAATACCATTTTCCATCTTCTTTCCCACGGATAAATTCTGTATGGGTGGCCCCGTTAATCAGTCCGAAATTGGAAAGAACTTTGGCATTTATTTCTTCCAGTGCTTTAAAATCTTCTGAGTATCTTCCTAAAGTTTTGGATCGGAATACTCCGCCTTCATGGGAAACCTGCATAGGAGGAGCCAGATATTTTGAAGCGGAAGTAAAGACAATTTTTTTATTAAAAGTAAGACTGTCTACATGATAAACGTCTCCGGGTTTAAAGCTTTCCAGTAAGAAAAGATGACGTTCTTCTCCTAATGTTTCCAATGCCTCATACAGCTGCTCTTTGGAAGTTATTTTCTTGATTCCGGATGCTGAGGCTTCTGAACGGGGCTTCAGAACCCATGGTGCCGAAATACGGTCTGTAAATTCATCAACTTCGTTATCATTGAATATAGCTGTAAATTCAGGAACATTGATTCCGGAATCCTTCGCTTTTTGTCTCATGGCAAGCTTATCTCTGAAATAACGGTGTGTCGTTTGTCCCATTCCGGGAATACGGAAGGTTTCTCTGATCAATGCAGCTTTTTCTACATCATAGTCATCTAAGGCTACTACAGCATCTACTTTTCTGGTTTTCATTAGGTGGGAAAACCCCTGGATCAGATGGTCCAGATTCCATACGGAAGGTTTCAGCTCAGGCATATAGAATACCTCATCAATAGCATGCCACGGCCAGTTTTTTTCTTTGAGGTTTTCGGAGGTTACAAGGATGATTTTATTACCGAGCTTCTTCATTTCGTCCATAAAATCGTAGCCTTTGTAATAGCACGAAATACACACAATGGTTTTCTTCTCCATATAATGTTTTTTAAGATTTAGTGAATTTTCAAAAATAAAAGCATTTATTTATTATTTTATTAATAGAAAAAAATGAAATATTGTATGGTTTTGAAAATCCAATAATCAATTATACAGAGTTTTTTTGTAAAAAACTAATTTTTAGTGATAATTTTCAATTAAATTCACAAGGAGTTGAACTCCAAAACCTGTTGCTGCTTTTTCTTTAGCATATCCTACACTTCCAAAGGCTACTCCGGCAATATCCAGATGCGCCCATTTAGGGTGATCTTCAATGAATTGCTCTAAGAATTTCGCGGCGATAATACAATCTCCTACAGGTTTTAGGGAGATGTTTTTCATGTCAGCTACATCAGACTGAATATCGTCTTTCCAGACATCCCATAAAGGAAGATTCCATACTCTCTGATGGGTTTGATCTCCGGTTTTGATCAGGTTATTTTTTAACTCTTCGTTATTGGAGAACATTGCGGCACAGGTATCTCCAAACATTCTTACAGAGCTTCCCGTTAAAGTAGCCAGGTCAATCAGGAAATCTGTTTTGTAGTTTTTGGAAAGGTAAGACAATCCGTCTGCAAGAATCAGTCTGCCTTCCGCATCGGTATCAAGCACTTCAATGGTCTTTCCGTTGTAGGCTGTGATGACATCACTTGGAAGCAGGGCTTTTTCAGAAACAGCATTATCGGTAATAGGAAGAACAGCGATGATGTTCACCGGAAGCTTCATTTCAGCAGCATAAATTAATGTTCCCAAAACAGCTGTAGCACCTCCCATATCGGATTTCATATAATGCAGGTTGGCAGAGCTTTTTATTGATATTCCTCCCGTATCAAACAGAATGCATTTTCCTACCAGACCGAAAGTTTTGGCATTTTTAACTGTAGTTTTATATTCCAGAATAGTGAAAGCTGCATCATAGGCACTTCCTTGATTAACGGAAAGATAAGCGCCCAGTCCCAGTTCTTCACATTTTTTTCTGTTGAATGCAGTGTATTTTAATTCATATTTTTTGGCCAGATTTTTAAGGTACGCACTTAAGATATCCGGTTTTTTAAGATTGGCTGGTTTGTTGAGCCAGTCCTGGCAGGCAGTCTGTCCGTTAACCAATGCTTCTGCTTTCTGGCTGATATGATCTAATTTTTTCTGACTTAAATTTTCAAAGTGTAATTCAAATTTGGCATTCCAGAAAGCATGTTTTTTATCAAAAGGGTAGTTGTAAGTTCCTATTAACAGCCCTTTTACAAATTCTTCGAACTGCTTTTCATTCAAGAAATCAGCGAGTGTTAACGTAGGAACGGTCTGAAGTTTTTCTTTCTGAGTCTGTGAAAACTTGGCCGCTACCTGCTGAATTTCGAAATTTTGTAAGGTAGATTTTCCTAATCCGATGAAATACGTAATTCCTTCTTCATGAGCATTCACAAAGACTTCATACTTCTTTCCTGTGAAAAAAGTGGAAATATTTTTATTGAAATTTTTACTCGTTTTCGTCCACTCTTCTTCTGTAAATAAGTGAAAAATCTGAGTGTAATTTTTGTTTTTTTTATTGATTAGTTTCATAAATACATAAATAGATGTTATATTTTCTAAAATTCATATAGGCTGCTGTCTTCATTGTGTTCCTGTTCGGCAGAAAGTTTTCTACAGCGGTTTTAATATGTTTAGTTTTTAATGCTTTGCTGTTGTGGCTTTACTTCCACAGGATTTTCTGTATTGTCATAGAACAGCCATTCAATAGCCCTTGGAAACTCCTGCGACCAGTAAAACTCATTATGGGTACCTTCAGGATTGATATTGGTTTTAAATTCAAAATCAAACAACTTTTTCTCTTCCCATTTTTTCAGGTACTCTTCAAAAATATGAATCCTTTTGACCATTTTGGATCCTTCCTGACCTCCTCCATAAAGATAAATTTTTGTCTTAAAAGGAACCCGGAAATTCATCATAGGGAAGTTGTTATTCGGTTCTACCCAAAGAGAAGGAGAGAAGATTAATAGCTTAGAATAGACCTCAGGATATAGAAAACCACTATAGATGCTGATCAGTGCGCCTAATGAACTGCCTCCGATTCCCGTATTGTCACGGTCTTTTTTAGTTCTGTAATTTTCATCCACGAATGGTTTTAAAGTATCTGCAATAAAGCGGATGTATTTTTTCCCTTCAGAACCGTTAGCTACATGGTCATTATCAAAAATATATTCTTTAATTCTTTCCTCGCTGCCATGCTCTATGGCGATGATAATAAGGTCACCACGCCCATATTCTGCAAGGATAGATAGCTTTTTGTCAATTTCCCAATTTCCGAAACCACTTCCTTCATTGAATAAATTTTGGGCATCCTGAAGGTATAAAACAGGATATCGTTTATCAGTTGTATGATAATCATAAGGAAGGAGAGCCCAGACTTTACGGTAACGGTCCAGCTGTGGAATATAAAAGTTTTCGGAAATTACTTCTGCAGTGGGGTAATATTCTTCTTTGAAGGGTCCCCAGTTTAATCTCCATTTTTCTACGGAATCAGAAGTTTTACCCGCCGATTTTTTTGCTTTCCGGTTGGGAGTGATATTTCCATATTGATCCAGTTCTACATTCTCCCATCCACCCTTTGTGAATTTGTACTCAATATCATCTGGAAGAGCCTGGTCATCAATTTCTATAAAATAATTGGCCTGATCAATTTTTTTAAGCTGAAAACTGTAATCTTTGGGATTCCAGCTGTTGAAATTTCCGGTGATAAATACTGGTCTGTCGTCTTTTTCTTCTGTATGAATTTCAAACCTCATCGTGTGTGTTTAATAAAATGTTGAGGTTAAATTTATAAAAAAGATTGTTTTGAAATCATAAAAATATGAGGTAAAAAATGATATATTTGATAGATAGACAAAACACGAAATGAAATTGACAATTATTTGATGAATAATTCATCGCTATTGTCAGTATTTTTCGTAGTTTCAAGAAAAATATAAATACCAACCAATCTTGATGAATTCTGTTAAGACCTACACGCTTTTTACCGATCATGATGTATATCTTTTCAAAGAAGGTAGGCATTATAAGCTGTATGGTAAATTTGGAGCACATTCTGCAGAAAAAGATGGCGTAAAGGGAGTGTATTTTTCAGTTTGGGCACCCAATGCAAAAAAAGTTTCCGTGATCGGAAATTTTAATAACTGGAATCATAAAGATCATATTCTGTTTCCCCGATGGGATGAATCAGGGATTTGGGAAGGGTTTATTGAAGGATTAACCTGGGGAACATTATACAAATATGCTATTGAAACAGAAGGAGGCGAAATTCTGGAAAAAAGTGATCCCTATGCATTGAGCTGGGAACAAAATATTCAGGCAGCTTCTCTGGTCTCCACCACCTGGTATGAATGGAAGGATCAGGAATGGATGAACTCCCGTTGGGAAAGAAACAGGCTGGATGCTCCTATATCCGTATATGAACTGCACCTTGGTTCATGGGTCAGAGACGGTGATTATCCTGACCGTTTTCTGAACTACCGGGACATTGCTAAAAAGCTGGTGCTTTATATAAAAGAAATGGGATTTACCCATGTAGAATTTATGCCCGTAATGGAGTATCCTTACGAGCCAAGCTGGGGATATCAGATTACAGGATTTTATGCAGCAACTTCGCGCTTTGGTTCTCCACAGGATCTCATGTTTCTCATTGATGAACTTCATAACAATGAAATAGGTGTTATTCTGGATTGGGTTCCGTCCCATTTTCCGGGAGATGCTAACGGGCTTCACCGCTTTGACGGATCATACCTCTATGAACACGAAGATCCGAGAAAAGGATTTCATCCCGATTGGAAGTCACATATTTTCAATTACGGAAGAAACGAAGTCAAGTCTTTTCTGATTTCAAATGCCATGTTCTGGCTGGATCGTTATCATGCAGACGGATTACGCGTGGATGCGGTAACCTCAATGCTTCATTTAGATTATTCAAGAAATGAAGGCGAATGGGAGCCTAATATATATGGAACTAATGTAAATCTGGAAGCAAAAGCTTTTCTGCAGGAGTTCAATACAGCAGTTTACAAAGAATTTGGAAATAATATCATGACAATCGCAGAAGAAAGTTCAGATTTTCCTATGCTTACAAAACCTGTTCATGATGGAGGTGTAGGATTTGGAATGAAATGGATGATGGGCTGGATGCATGATACACTGGATTATTTCAAAGAAGACTTTCCAAACCGTAAATTCCATCACCATAAACTGACATTTGCTTCTATGTATATGTATAATGAAAATTATATGATGCCTTTGTCACACGATGAAGTCGTACACGGAAAAGCAAGTCTGATCTATAAAATGAAAGGCGATGAATGGCAGAAATTTGCCAATCTGCGGACCTTGTATGTATATATGTATACCCATCCAGGAGCCAAGCTGCTTTTTATGGGGGATGAATTCGGGCAGACCAGTGAGTGGAATTTTACCAGAAGCCTCGACTGGCATTTATTGAAATATCCTGTTCATAAAGGAATGCAGGAGATTGTTAAAGAACTTAATCACCTGTACAGGTCAGAAACAGCCTTTTATGAAAATCAGTTTGATAAGCATGGTTTTGAATGGGTAGAAGCAGACGATCTCGAAAACTCAGTATATGTATATTTAAGGAAAGGTAAAAAGAGAGATGATGTGATGATGGTTGCCTTAAACCTTGCCCCAAAAGTATTGGATTATAAAATCGGGATTCCTGCAGGCACACACTGGGAAGTTGTTTTAAGTTCCGATGATGAAATATTTAGCGGAAGCGGAGTAGAACCTGAAATATTGGAAGAAAAATATGAAGAATGGAGAGGACATCCGAAGACAATGACGGTAAAGTTACCTCCATTGGCAGGAATTATTTTACGGCAGAAGAAAGATAAAAAGTATAAATTACATAGAATTAAACACAAGAGATAAAGAATGGTTGTTTATCATTTAAGTACAGAATGTTATCCTGTAGCAAAAGTAGGTGGCCTGGCAGATGTAGTCGGAGCGTTACCAAAGTATCAGAATAAAATAAAAGGAATAGAGGCAAAAGTAGTGATGCCTTATTACAATAAACCTTTTGTTCATGATCACGAATTCGATGTGGTTTTTGATGGGTTTATCCATCAGGGTACGAATATGCTGCAGGTTCAGGTGTTGAAAGAAAAGACCAATGTTTTGGGATTTGAACTCTATATGGTAAGAGTTCCCGGATTATTAGACCGGGATAATCCTTACGGCTATCAGGATGAGAGCTTCCAGTTTATAGCTTTTCAGCATGGAGTGCTCCATTGGTTGTGTGCGATGGAGATTCGTCCGGATGTACTGCACTGTCATGATTATCATACAGGATTAGTGCCTTTTATGGTAGAAAACTGTTCAGAATTCAGATTTTTAAAAGGCGTAAAAACAATAGGAACCATTCATAACGGAGAATATCAGGGAATGATGAGCTGGGGAATGGCCAATTATATGCCTTCTTTTGATCATTACAAATGGGGACTGATGGATTGGAACGGATTCATGAATCCTCTGGCAAGTATGATTAAATGTGCCGATGCTTTTACCACCGTTTCCGAAGGATATCTTGAAGAACTTTTCATCAGCTTCCGCGGACTGGAAAGCCTGGTTCGTCAGGAATTCGGAAAAGCATATGGAATCATCAACGGTATTGATACTGAAGTCTGGAATCCGGAAACCGATCCGATGCTGGATTTTAATTTTAACAGTAAAAATGCTGTTGCTCAGAAGAAAAAAAATAAAGAAAAACTCTGTAAGGAATATGGATTGAAACCCGAACTTCCTTTATTTGCTTTTATCGGAAGATTTGCCACGGAAAAAGGAGCAGACCTGCTGCCGGATGTTGTATGGCGAAGTATAAAACAAAGCTATGGAGCTTTAAATATAATGATCCTCGGCTCAGGAAATACGTATATTGAAAATAAACTGAAGGAATACGACTATACATATACCAATTTTGCCCTGGATCTGGGATATAAAGAACATCTTTCCCATAAGATATATGCCTCGGCAGACTTTCTTCTGATGCCTTCCAGAGTAGAGCCTTGCGGGTTGAATCAAATGTATTCCATGAGATACGGAACTGTGCCGGTGGTAAGATATACAGGAGGACTCAGAGATACTGTGGAAGATATTTCAACAGGAGGAGCGGGGCTTAACTTTACTTATCCCGGTGTAGATGATGTTGTACATGCGATGAACAGGGCAATGGCGATTTATAATCAAAAAGGAGTCATGGAAGATCTTATCCATGCCAACATGAATTTTGACTTTGCATGGGAGAAATCTGCAGAAAAATACATAGCTTTATATAATAGCTAAATATGAGAAAGTTTTTTTTCTTTCTATTCATTATAATGCTAATTTCTTCCTGTAAAAAAGAAGATGACGGACTTCGTAATGGCTATTTCTGGCTGTACGGATCCGGTCTTAAAGATAGGTATGGCGAAGAAGCAGCCTATGGTATTTCTGAGAAATGGAAAATAAAAACAGTGCATGCCGGAGGATGTATTATTAATGATGAATTGGAAAAAAAGATAAACAGAGCCAATAAAAAAACACTGGCTGCTATCACAAAGAAATATGGTAAAGGCTGGGAAGCAAAATATCATCAGGATTTAGAAAATTTTGTTATGAAAAGTGCAGATGTAATGGATGTTCTGATTGTAAACAAATTATTCAGGAGCAAGTTGAGAGACTATAACATTCTGATTGATGATGTGGATAAACAGGTTAAAGAACTGAATGATCAGGGAGAGTATGAAGTGGTAGTGATCAATTCAAATCTGAAATATGAAAATAAAGAATGCTTTAAATTAGCAGTAAACACTAAAAACAGAACCGTAAACTTAATAAAATAAAAAACGCAAGATATTTATGAATCGAAATGTAATCTCCATTGTTTTAGGAGGAGGCAGAGGGACAAGACTATTCCCGTTAACATATTCCAGATCAAAACCGGCTGTTCCTATCGCAGGAAAATACAGACTGGTTGATATTCCTATTTCAAACTGCCTGAATTCAGGACTAAATAAAATTCTGGTTTTAACGCAGTTTAATTCTGCTTCTCTCAATTCACATATTAAGAACTCTTATCATTTTGATATCTTCAGCAAAGGTTTCGTGGATATTCTCGCAGCCGAACAGAACGTGGAAAATGAAAGCTGGTACCAGGGAACTGCAGATGCGGTACGCCAGTCGATGAAACATCTTGAAAAATATGATTATGACTATATTCTTATTCTTTCAGGAGATCAGCTGTATCAAATGGATTTCAGGGAAATGCTCGACTTTCATATTGAAAACGGAGGCGATCTTACCATTGCTACCATTCCGGTGAATGCAAAAGATGCCACAGGTTTTGGGATCTTAAAATCCGACGACGAAGGAAATATTACCTCTTTCTATGAAAAGCCGGGTTATGATATGCTGGAAGGCTTGAAATCTGAAGTTTCAGATGAAAATAAACACACCGGAAAAGAGTTTCTGGCTTCCATGGGAATCTATATTTTCACCAAAAATATCCTTAAAAAGATGTTTGATGAAGGAGCTGGTGATGATTTCGGAAAAGATATCATCCCAAGTTCTATTGGAAAATATAAGACATTAAGCTATCAGTATGAAGGCTACTGGACGGATATCGGAACCATAGAGTCATTCTACGAAGCGAATCTTGATCTTTGTCTGGATCTGCCACAGTTTAACCTTTTTTCTTCTTCTCCTATTTATACCAGAGCAAGGATGCTTCCGCCATCAAAAATCAACGGTTCCTATGTAAGTAAAGCTGTTTTTGGAGATGGATGTATTATCATGGCAGATAAAATTGAAAATTCCGTGATCGGAAACAGAACAAGAATTGATAAAGGAAGTACCATCGTAAACTCTTACGTCATGGGAGCTGATTTCTACCAAAACACAACGGAAATCGTCCTGAATGACAGAGGCGGCCGCCCTAATATGGGAATTGGAAAATACTGCTATATAGAAAAAGCAATCCTTGATAAAAACTGTTACATTGGCGATAATGTCAAAATCATAGGCGGAAAACATATTCCGGATGGAGATTATGGTACTTATTCCGTACAGGATGGGATTGTCGTTGTAAAAAAAGGAGCTGTGATTGCTCCGGGAACACATATTGGATAAGAAAAGCAAAGAATCAGAGAAAGATTTTCTGATTATGAGAATTTTTAACCAAAAAAGAAAAAAAAGAAACCTATTTAGGTTTCTTTTTTTTGCTAAGTATTTCTATTTGGAAAACAAAGTCAATGAGTATTCTAATTCAGGATCTTTTTGCTCTTTTAATGATTCTAAGAAAAAGCCGGTGCTAACGGCATGATCAGGAATTACACCTGTACATTTGGCAACATTCTCTTTATCATTACTGTTAAAGAAGATTTCCGTTCTTGGAATAGAAATAACAGACTTGGTATTGGGTAGTCTGTAGGTAAGAAACCATGCGGCTGTAGTGAAATTGCTGCAAGAGCCGGTTTCCTTTCCTATAATTTTCCCTCTTTTTTCACTTTTAAATAACGATGCAAAATAAGTGGCTGCAGAGAAAGTACGGTTATTGATCAGTAAAATAATTTTCCCGTCAAAAAATATTCCGTCTCTCGGGTAACTTTTTATATACGTATTATCAAGCCTTGAGTTTCCAAAATAATAATCTCCTTTTTCTGCTTTGTCAAATCGCTGTCTCATGAAATTATTCTGATCCGCAATATCTTTATCAGAATAATAACGGCTGGTTTGAGGATCTACCAGATAATCTTTGTAATTGATGTCAACAACCTTAGTTCCGTACTGATATTCATTATTGAATGTTTTATCTTTAGCAATGAACGAATACAGCAAAGGGACATTGCTGATAGCTCCACCCGAATTATTACGGATGTCTATGATGAGTTTTTTAGCTTTCAGATCCTTCATTTCCTGGAAAAATTTCTTTAGCCTTTCATATAAAAAGCTTTCATCATAAGAAAAAGATTTTACAGACAAATAGTACGTTTCAGAATCAATGGAATAACCATAAATTCCATAGCTTTCTGAAATCAGATCAACAGGCAATACAGAATGCCTGCTTTCATAATAGTATCTCGGATACTTAATTCCTTTCACTTTTGCAGTTTTCTGTTCTCCTTTAAGTGTTTTGTATGTCAAGGTGAAATCATTGGTCTGGTTTTTTAAGACAAAAGGAATGTAAAAAGACATATCTACATCTTCCACTTTAATATTTCCGTCCGCAGCTTTAGGAACAGCCTTTAAAAGCTCTGAAGAACTTGTATTATTAATCTCAATAATCTCGCTTCCCACTTCAATAGCATAAGGGTTGGATCCATTCACAAATAGTTGGCCATTCTGTACGTAAGTCTGCAGAGGAAAAAAATAAAGAGAACTTAGAATGTTTTCAAAATAATTGGAATCTGCACTGAAGGAACTGTGTCCGTCCCCAATGATTCTCGCAGGATTGTTCATAAGCAGGCTGATATAGCCTGGATCTTTTTTAACAATATTACGGAGAGAATCTATTTTTTTGTCAATAATTTCCTTGCTGTGGAATCTGTAAGGATTTGGATGCTGTTTCTGAATGATGTCAACTGCAATATCAAAGTCTTTCAGGTATCCATCCTGTGGGATTTCAGAAATTGAGTATTGAGAAAATACAACTGATGATAACAAAACCAATGGAAATGTACATAACTTCTTCATAAAAATAAAATTAAGGCGTTCCAAAAAACAATATGCATACCATACATACCACAGATTATTTGATATTAATCATTAAATCAATATTTTTTAATGCATTATTTTTTTTCAAAACAATCTGTATATTGTTCACTCTTTTTATTTGTATTATTTTTGTGCGATGCGTATTTTTAAAATTTTAGCGGTAATTATTATTCTTTTGGGAGGAGCTTATGCTGCTTCCATGTATTATTTTGTGGATGAAAGTAAAAACTTTACCATTGAAAAAGAGATCGATTATCCGGTGGAGAAGGTTTTTGTTCAGTTTAATAACCTTCAGAATTTTACGAGATGGAATAACTTTTTTACCAGCTCATCTTCTATAGATATTGATTATTATACGCCTTATGAAGGGCAGGGAAGCGCCATCAGTTATGTAGATCCTAAAAATAATACCGATGGAGAAATGTTCATCAGGTATGAGAACCTCAATAAAACATTGAAATACCAGCTGTTTGAGGATGAAAATGAAAATCCAACATTAGTTGACGTTAAATTTAAGCCGGTTTCTGCAGAAAAAACAAAGATCATCTGGTACGTACACACCCCGAAACTTTCTGTCTGGAAAAGAGTGGGAAACTTCTGGACTGAGGATCGTTTTGCTGAGAATATCAACAAAAGTATGGCGAATCTTAAAAACTCTTTAGGAAATAAAGTAGAAAAAGATAACCAGATGGCGGCTATTAAGTACGACAGTCTCATGGTAGAAAATGAAGAAGACAAACTGTTGCTGGGAATCAATGTAAGTACTTCGAATAAAAAAGATGCGCTCTACAAAAATATCGTGATGAATTATAACAAAGTATATAATTTCGTAACGATGGACCTTGGAAAAAGAGATGATGAATTCGGATATCCTATTCTGATTACAGACGCAGATAATTACAAAGACAAAGAGGTTTCTTATTTCCTCGGAATTCCACTTTCTAAGAAAATTGGAGTGTCTGACAATAATTTCAATTTTAGGTCCGTAAATCCGTCTCAAAATTACGTAATGTACTACAAAGGGAACTATGAGGGACGAATTCGGGCAATCCAGCAACTGATTCAGAAAGCCAAAAAAGATGAGATGCGCTTCGGAGATATCCGTCAGACCTTTATTGAACGTCCGATGGAAGGACAGGAGGTGAATGTTAAACTCTCATTATCAGTGTATAAGTAATTTTTTCTTAATTTATTTTTTCTTAAGTTTTTTTAACGGTTTCAGACTGTTCTAACTCGGTTTTTTTTATTAAATTTGAAGATTAATTCTACAAATAAATTTTAATAAATAGATAAACTGTAATAATGGACAGATTTTCATTCCTAAACGCAGCTCATTCTCAGTTAATTGAGGATTTATACCAACAGTACTTAAAATTCCCGGACTCTCTAGAACCATCATGGAAAGCTTTCTTTCAAGGCTTCGATTTTGCTTTGGAGAACTACGGAGATGACGATAACATTCAGTTTATTCAGGCTCCGGCCAACGCTGCCCCGGCAGTACAACAACAGATTTCTCAGGCAGTATCAAACGGAGAAGTTCCTGAACATATCAAGAAAGAATTTAAAGTAGTAAACCTTATTGAGGCTTACAGAACAAGAGGGCACCTTTTTACAAAGACTAACCCAGTTAGAGAAAGAAGACACTATACACCTACTTTAGACATCGAAAACTTCGGTCTTTCTAAAGAAGATTTAAATACAAAATTCAACTGTGCTGTAGAAACAGGAATGAAAGAACCTGCTACTTTAGCAGATTTGATCAAACACCTTGAAAGCATCTACTGTGATTCTATCGGAGTAGAATATACGTACATCAACAATGTTGAAGAAAAAGATTTTATTAAAAGATGGCTTCAGGTAAATGAAAACCACCCAAGCCTTTCTGCAAACGAAAAAACAGAAATCTTATTAAAATTAAACCAGGCGGTTGCTTTTGAAAACTATCTTCACACAAAATTTGTAGGACAAAAAAGATTCTCATTGGAAGGTGGTGAAACATTAATCCCTGCTTTAGATCAGCTGATCTCAAGATCTTCTCAGTTAGGAGTAGATGAAGTGGTATTAGGAATGGCTCACAGAGGTAGACTAAACGTACTGACGAATATCTTCGGAAAATCTTACAAGCAGATCTTCTCAGAATTTGAAGGAAAAGAATTCGAAGAAGATGTATTCTCAGGAGATGTTAAATATCACTTAGGATCATCTAAAAAAATCAAAACGGCTTCAGGAGAAGAAGTTCGCATCAACCTTACGCCAAACCCATCTCACCTTGAAACAGTAGCTGCCCTTGTAGAAGGTATCTGCCGTGCAAAAGTAGATGACAAATACAAAGATTATTCTAAAGTATTGCCAATCATCATCCATGGTGATGGTGCTATTGCTGGACAAGGTATTGCTTATGAAGTGGCTCAGATGATGACATTGGAAGGATACAGAACTGGAGGTACTGTTCATATCGTTGTAAACAACCAGGTTTCATTTACTACGAACTACATGGATGCAAGATCTTCAACGTACTGTACAGACATTGCAAAAGTTACAGAATCTCCTGTAATGCACGTAAATGCTGACGATGCTGAAGCGGTTGTTCACGCCATCCACTTTGCTGCTGATTTCAGAGCAAAATTCGGAAAAGATGTGTATATCGATCTTTTAGGATATAGAAAATATGGTCACAACGAAGGTGATGAACCAAGATTCACTCAGCCTAACCTTTATAAAACCATTTCAAAACACCCGAATCCAAGAGAAATTTATAAAGATAAATTGCTTAAAGACAGCATTACTTCCAACGATGTAATTGCTAAAATGGAAACGGAATTCAAAGCGCTCTTAGATAAAGATTTTGATGCTTCTAAAGAGATTGAGAAAAACGTAATGGATGTGTTCATGGCTGAAGATTGGGTAAATTATCCAATTGGTAAGAGAGGAGCTGTTCAGTTACCGGTAGATACAAAATATGACTTAGCGAAGCTGAAAGAATTGGCGCTTAAAATGTCAACACTTCCAGCTGATAAAAAGTTCATCAATAAAATTACAAGACTTTTCGATAACCGTATCAAAGCTATTGATGGAAACTCATTAGACTGGGCGCTAGGAGAGTGGTTAGCTTATGCAACACTTCTTGTAGAAGGTCACAATGTAAGAATCTCAGGGGAAGATGTTGAAAGAGGAACATTCTCTCACAGACATGCTGTGGTAAAAACTGAAGATACAGAAGAAGAATATATCCCATTAAGACACGTTTCTGAAAGCAGATTTGATGTATTCAACTCTCACCTTTCAGAATATGGTGTTCTAGGTTTCGATTACGGATATGCAATGGCTTCTCCAAATACATTGACAATCTGGGAAGCTCAGTTCGGAGATTTCGTGAACGGTGCTCAGATTATCGTTGACCAGTATTTAGCTGCGGCAGAAGAAAAATGGAAAATCCAGGACGGATTGGTAATGTTATTGCCTCACGGTTCAGAAGGGCAGGGTGCAGAGCACTCTTCAGCAAGATTGGAGAGATTCCTTACCCTTTGTGCTAACGAAAACATGGTAGTAGCGAATATTACTTCACCTGCCAACTACTTCCATTTATTAAGAAGACAGTTGAAATGGGCATTTAGAAAACCATTGATTGTAATGAGTCCTAAATCTCTATTGAGACATCCTAAAGTGGTTTCTCCGCTTGAAGATTTTGCAAACGGTGCATTCCAGCCAGTATTGGACGATCCAACAGCAGATCCTAAAAAAGTAGAAAAAGTAGTTCTTTGTTCAGGTAAACTGTATTTCGAATTACTAGCGAAGAAAGAAGAGCTAAACTGTGAAAATATCGCATTAGTAAGATTTGAGCAGTTATATCCGCTACAGGCAGATGCTATTGAAGCCATCTTCAACAAATACGAAAACAGAAAACAATTAGTATGGGCTCAGGAAGAACCTGAAAACATGGGGGCTTGGTCTTATATCCTGAGAAACTTCAGAGATACAGGAATCCAGGTAGTTGCTCCGGTACCAAGTGGTGCTCCGGCTCCAGGTAGCCACAAAATGTTTGAGAAAAACCAAAATGCAGTGATCAACAGAGTTTTCGACAGAGATGATGCTCCTGCAAAAAGACCAGTTACAGCTTAATTTAAATAATATCCAATTAAAAAATAAAAAATACTCGATATGTCAGTTTTAGAAATGAAAGTTCCTTCCCCGGGCGAATCAATTACAGAAGTTGAAATTGCAACTTGGCTTGTAAAAGATGGTGATTATGTAGAAAAAGATCAACCTATCGCCGAAGTGGATTCAGATAAAGCAACTCTTGAATTGCCTGCAGAACAAAGTGGTATTATCACTTTAAAAGCAGAAGAAGGTGATGTAGTACAAGTAGGTCAGGTAGTTTGTTTAATTGATATGGATGCTGCAAGACCAGAAGGTGCTGCACCTGCTGCTGAAGCTCCAAAACAGGAAGAAGCTCCAAAAGCTGCTGAACCTGCTAAACAAGAAGCTCCGAAAGCTGCTGCTCCGGTAGCGGCACCACAAACTTATGCAACAGGAGCTCCATCTCCGGCTGCTAAGAAAATCCTTGACGAAAAAGGAATGGATGCTGCTCAGGTTTCAGGGACAGGAAGAGACGGAAGAATCACTAAAACTGATGCTGAATTAGCAGCGGTTCCTGCATTAGGAGGAAGCCCTATGACAGCTACAGGTGCAAGAACTACCACTACTACTAAACTTTCAGTTTTAAGAAGAAAAATCGCTCAAAGACTGGTTTCTGTAAAAAATGAAACGGCAATGTTGACGACTTTCAACGAAGTGGATATGTCTGAAATCTTCAGATTAAGAAAACAATATAAAGAAGAATTTGCTCAAAAACACGGAGTAGGACTTGGTTTCATGTCTTTCTTTACAAAAGCAGTGACAAGAGCATTACAAATGTATCCGGATGTAAACGCATCTATTGACGGAGACTTCAAAGTAAACTACGACTTCTGTGATATCTCAATTGCGGTTTCAGGTCCTAAAGGATTAATGGTTCCGGTATTGAGAAACGCTGAAAATATGTCTTTTGCAGGAGTTGAAGCCAACATCAAAGATCTTGCTGTAAAAGTAAGAGACGGTAAAATTACTGTTGATGAAATGACTGGTGGTACTTTCACAATTACCAATGGTGGTACTTTCGGATCTATGATGTCTACTCCAATCATCAACCCTCCACAATCTGCAATCTTAGGAATGCACAACATCATCCAGAGACCAGTAGCTGTTGATGGACAGGTAGTAATCAGACCAATGATGTATGTAGCAATGTCTTATGACCACAGAATTATCGATGGTAAAGAATCTGTAGGATTCCTTGTAGCGGTAAAAGAAGGTATCGACAATCCTGTTGAAATACTAATGGGAGGTGACGAAAGAAAAGGCCTTGGATTATAGTTTTTAATGAAATTATAACATAATATATAATCTCGCCTCAAAAAAGGCGAGATTTTTGTATTTATTAAGAAAATGCTACAATGATGTTTTCAAAAATGACTTCCAATATCAAAGTTTCAGTTATACCTGAATATGATAGTAAAAACAGTTATCCATCCGAAAACCGTTACGTTTTTAAATACAATATTACGATAGAAAATGACGGAAGCTTTCCTATCAAAGTATTAAAAAGAAAATGGCTGATCTTCGATGTCGGATTCGGATACACAGAAATTATAGGCGATGGGGTAATCGGATTGACCCCTGAGATAGGAACAGGCGAAAATTTCGCTTACTTCTCTAATGTAATGCTTCGTTCCGGAGTAGGAAATATGAGCGGAAAATACCTGGTTAAAAACCTGGAAACACAGGAGACTTTTGAGATTGATATTCCAAAATTCAATCTCCTGTCTGAAGTGTTGAGTAATTAATGATTGATATAGATTGCAGACCAAGAACCCGGGTTCAATAGTCTGCTATTAAAGCTTTTTGATTTTTGCTTTCATATAATCGTTAACTTCATCATTACTGGTGAGGAAGAGTTTCTCAAATGCCAATAAAGAAATCTTGGCACATACTTCAGCATCAGCTCCTGCTCTGTGGTGGGTAAAATCAATCTTATGATATTCAGCTAATGGTTTCAGTCCGTATTTCGGAAGATAATTCCATGATTTCTTAGCAAGCTGAATACTGCACAAATAATTTAATTTTGGGGTGAACATCCCGTAATGTTCCAGACATCCTCTTAAAACAGATGCATCGAAACCCGCATTATGAGCAATCATAAGGCTGCCGTACATCATTTCCTGAGCTTCATACCATATTTCATCAAAAGTAGGAGCATCTTTCACATCTTCAGGATGAATACCATGCACTGCAATATTGAATTTACTGAAATAAGGAAAACTCGGAGGTTTTATCAGCCAGGTTTTTGTTTCAACAATTTTAGAATCCTGTACCACACAAATTCCCATCTCACAAGCTGAACTTTTCTCGTGAGTGGCCGTTTCAAAATCTATTGCACAGAAATCCATTGTTTTAAATTATAAGTTGTTAGTTGTTGCTGGTTGCTTGGTTGTTATTGCTGCTGGTTACTGGTTACTGGTTACTGGTTACTGGTTCTCTTGTTTAGAATTTGATGTTCAAGGTTTTTGGTTTAAAGTTTAAGGTTAATTGAAGTAATGGAATTTTACTCTAATGAGTCTTAGTTCAAAATAAGTATAGAAAGTAGTAATTTTCCCTAATCCCTAATCCCTAATCCCTAATCCCTAATCCCTAATCCCTAATCCCTGCAACCTATTACCCATCATCTGCCACCTATCACCTTCCGCCCAAAAAGTGTTTAAAAATCAACCATTTTGATTGGTAGAAGTCATTCTTCTGGTGTTTCTGACGAAGTTTCCATGTTCCCGGAAGCTGAGCATAAAACCCAAAATGAGCTCTTACAACAGCCCAAAGATGTGGGAAACCATGCTTTAATCCAAAATAAATTCCGGCAACACTATCCAGGCATAACCTGAAAAAGATGAGCCAGATCAATTGAGGAAAAGGAAGGTTTTTAAGCATCATAGAAAGATTATTTCTGATGTTTAGATAAGTCTTCTGGGCACTCTGTTTGTTGAGCGTTCCACCCCCTACATGATAAACACTTGATTTTCCTGTATAATAAATCTTCTTGCCAGCGTTGATAAGCCTCCAGCACAGATCAATTTCTTCCTGATGGGCAAAAAATCTTGCATCAAAGCCATTCTGGTCCCAAAAATCTTTTGAACGGATAAAAAAACAGCATCCTGAGGCCCAGAAAATCTCTGTTTGGTCATTATACTGACCTTTATCTTCTTCCAGATCATCAAAAACTCTTCCTCTGCAATACGGATATCCAAGGTTGTCTATCAATCCTCCGGCAGCACCCGCAAATTCGAAATAGTTTCTGTTATGATAAGATAAAACTTTAGGCTGTATGGCTGAAATGGAAGAGTTGTTTTCCAATAATTCCAATACAGGTGCCGTCCAGTTCTCAGTAACTTCTACATCAGAGTTGAGAAGACAGTAATATTCATTCTTGATGGATTTTAATCCTTCATTATAACCGCCTGCAAACCCATAGTTTTCATCATTTTTAATAATGTTTACCGTTGGGAAATTCTTTTCTAGAAACTCAATGGAATCATCTGTAGAAAGATTGTCTATCACATAGATATCGGTATTCTGGGAAAATTGAACCACACCCGGAAGAAATTTCTCAAGCCAGTTTCTGCCGTTCCAGTTTAAGATGGCAACTGCCAGTTTTTTCTGCATGTCAATCTATTTTTTTTCAGAATCAAAATTTTTGATAGAGTTCTGATATTTCCATTTTCTGTGTGACCAAAGGTAGTTGTCAGGATTTTTGTGTAGCGTATTTTCCAATAATTTATGAAATTTTCTCACGACCTCATTTTCTGTGAATTTTTCATTATCCGGATATATTCTATGATAATTAACCTGATAATAACCGCGTTTCACCTTTTTCATCTCACAATAGATAAAGACAAGATCCATTCTTGTTGCCAGTTTATCATATCCTATAAAAGCAGGAGTGCGCTGATTCAAAAATTCTAATCCGTAGGTAACATGGGCGTGATGAGGAGTTTGGTCTGCTACAAACATATAAGCAGAATCTCCGTTATTTTTAGATCTGAAAATATTCAGAATAACTTCATTGGCTTCCAATGCTTCATTTCCGAATTTGTTTCGGACCTGCTTCATCTGATTTTCCCAAAAATCGTTATTTACCTTTCTGTATACGGGATGGCAGTGAGCCTGGGGAACAATCTTTGCCAATGCATTGATCCACTCCCAATTAAACACATGCCCTGCCAGCAAGATAATATTTTTACCTTCCTTTTTGGCTTCATGAAAAAGATCCTGGTTGATATGCTGCATTCTCACCCGGGCCTCTGTCTCCGAAATGCTGAAAGATTTTATAGTCTCTACCAGATAATCTGAAAAATTAAGGTAGAACTTTTTTCTTATCTCTTTAATCTCATCTTCAGATTTCTCGGGAAATGAGTTTCTCAGGTTCTGAGTAATGACCTCTTTTCTATATCCTACGAGATAATAGTTTAGGAAAAAGATGACGTCCGAAAAAATATACAATATTTTCAGCGGAAGCTTGGAGATCAGATATAATATTTTGATTAGAAAATTCATAAAACACGCAAATTTAGTGATAATAAAATTATGGTTCTATTTTTGCAGAAGGATATGTGTTATTTTTTTTACTTTTATATTATGAAAAGATTGATAATATTCGCTTTCCTGGGATTAAGTACTTTCGCTTTTTCGCAAGATGTAAAGAATTCCCCTGATAAAGGAAAACAAAAAACAGCGCTTATAGTTCCTGCAGAGCAGGCTAAATTAGAGGCTCAGAAAAAGGCAGCTGAAGAAAAAGCGAAGCTTCCTAAACCTTATGACCCAAAAGCTGATGCTCAGGCTGATATTAATAGACTGGTTGCCCAGGCTAAGAAGGAAGGCAAAAATATAATGATTCAGGCAGGTGGTAACTGGTGTATCTGGTGTCTTCGTTTTAATAATTTTGTACAGACGACCCCTGAACTGAAGGAAATTGTTGACAAAAATTATTTGTATTATCACCTGAATTATTCTCCGGACAATAAGAATGAGAAAGTTTTTGCTCAATATATTAATATTAAGGAGCAGCAATTTTATCCTTTCTTCATCATTTTAGATAAAGATGGTAAAAAGATCCATGTTCAGCAGAGTGAAGTCTTAGAATCAGGAAAAGGCTATAGCAAAGAAAAAGTAAAAGAATTTTTGGAAAAAGGAAAGGTTCTTTAAAAATAAAACCCGTTCATTAAGAACGGGTTTTTGTTTTTTAATATTTTAAGAACCAGCACAGAACTCCATGCGTATTGCGCCTTTTCCATTAGCGTCATAGCAAGCTGCGGCGCCTGAATACTCAATACACGAAGTACAAGAACTGATATATACCATACTTCCATCCGAGCAAGATGTAGCGCATGATACTCCTCCTTTTAACTTACTTAATTTTTCTCTTGATAATTTTTTCAAATTTTTCATGGATATTGATTTTAGTTTTAGGGCATAAATATATTGTTTTTTTCAATTAAAATCCCTTATCAGGGAGAAATTATAATAATTTTTTTATCCAGCTTAATTTTTTTTCCGAATAAGGCGGATATTTAATATCAGGTTCACCCCATGTTGCTTTTTCAAGAACTGCTTTCTGGTGTGAAAAAGCTTCGAAACCATATTTTCCGTGATAATTTCCTATTCCTGAGTTGCCAACACCTCCAAACGGGAGATGATCATTGCTTAAATGCATTACCGTATCATTGATACAGCCTCCTCCAAAAGATAGTTTACGCGTAAAGTTTTCTTTCTCTTCGGAGTCATTGGTGAAAAGATAAGCTGCTAAAGGTTTTTCAAGTTCTATAATGGCGTTTAGAGCTGCATTATAATTTTGAAAGCTAATAACCGGCAGAAGAGGACCGAAAATTTCTTCCTGCATAATTTCATCATTCCAGTCGATAGAATTGAGAATAGTAGGCTCAATGTATAGCTTTTCTTCATCGAAATGTCCACCGGAATAAATTTTTTCTTGATTTATAAGACGTATAAGGCGCTGGAAATTTCTTTGATTAATAATTCTTGTATACTGCTCAGAATCCATCTCATATTTGAATTGTTTGATGTATTTCCTAAGCATTTCCAGGAATTGTTCCTGAATGGTTTCTTCTACCAACAGATAATCGGGAGCTACACAGGTTTGTCCGGCATTGAGGAATTTCCCCCATACAATTCTTTTGGCTGCCATTTCAAGATTGGCATGTTGGGTGACGATTGCCGGAGATTTTCCTCCCAGCTCAAGGGTTACAGGGGTAAGATGTTCTGCTGCCGCTTTGTAAACGATCTTTCCGACTTTTGTGCTTCCTGTAAAAAATATTTTGTCAAATTTTAATCTTAAAAGAGCGGTCGTTTCATCAATACCGCCTTCGTACCCATAAAGATATTCAGGGGGAAAATTTTCATTGATGATAGAAACCATAGCTTTCATGGTATTTGAAGCTATTTCGCTAGGCTTTAGAATACAGCAGTTTCCGGCCGCCATTGCCGCAATAATAGGGGAAAGGGATAACTGATAAGGATAATTCCAGGCTCCGATTACCAGTATACATCCCAGTGGATCAGCATAAATTTTACTGTTTCCCAGCTGATTAACAAGATTAGTACTTACTTTTTTAGGTTTTGAAAGCGTTTTTAAATTTTTGATATAATAATTAATATCATTCAGAATAAAGGATAATTCTGTGGTGAAAGTATCAAATTTTGATTTCCCGAAATCTTTGTTAATTGCTTCATAGAGCATATCCTCATTAGAAATAATGAGACTTTTAAGCTTTTCGAGATACATTTTCCGGAAAGCAAGACTTTTGGTTTGCTGTGTTTTAAAAAAATCTCTTTGGCTCTGTAAAATTCTTTCAATTTCCATTGGGTGGGTTTTTATTAATCGTTCCTATTTCCAGCATCGTATGACTGAGAAATTTATACATAATAATGATGGATTAATTTAATTAAAAACAAAATAATATCCTATAATTATTAACAAAATAATAAATATTGAAGAAATCATTGTTTGGTGATAAAAATATTGTAGTTTTATTGTATAAAAATGTAAGGATGACAAAATTACTCTATTTATTACCTTTATTTTTTCATTATTTCAGTTACGCACAATGTACAAGCTGCGGTGTTCAAAATCCTACAGACCCTGATTTTCATTTTCCCGATAATACAACGGTTTGTTTCACTGCTGATATGACGTTTAATAATCCAACTTTTGGAACCAACTCCAAGATTTGTATTGCTTCGGGAGTTACACTGCAGTTTCACAATAGTATAAGCGGAGCCACCAATGCACCTGCAAGCTTTGAAGTGCATGGAACACTCAGTTTTAACCAGACCATAACGAGTGTTGCCAACCTGAATGTTCATGTTTATAATACAGGAAATATAACAGTAGGAGGAGGAAATGGAAATCTTACCATTGGCGGGCAGGTGAACGAAATTGTCAATGAGGGCCTTATCGAAATGGGAGTGTTGCAATTAGGGGATAATTCCACGAATAGGATTGATAATTTTGGAAATCTCAATATCAATGGAAACCTGAACATGAGCAGTTCTGCTACCACTTTATTCAGGAACGAAGGTGGCGGGTTGATATTCATCGGTGGTAACTATGGGAATAATGAGCAGAGTGTGTATGTGAATTGTGGTACCATTATATCTCAGAATGGATTTAATATTAATGGCGGTAAAATCATCAATACCGGCATTTTTACCGTAGGAGGTGATATTAATTTATCAGGAAGCAGCAGTGAAATTTATAATTTTGGTCTTTTTACCTCTAACGGGAATATGAATAATGCTCCTGCTGATGCGGTGATTTATAATGAGGGCCAATTGGCCTTAAACCAGTTTCAGGGAGGAAATGCCGCCATCCAAGGGCCATCTTCATCCACAAAAAAAGGCTATATAGTCCTGCAAAACCCAATTCAGGTAGGAAATGCAGCTGTAGGGCCAAATCTTGATTTTAAGAGAACCACTGGTGCATCTGATCCAGGTACGGTTTTCATGAACAGTAACCCAAATTTCCTGACAAATGTTACGTATGATTGTGCTTCTACCAACAGCTGCAGCGCTCCTTTGATCATTAATCCCGGATTTTGTCCTGCAATCAATGGAGATTTACCCCCAATGGCGGTAGACGATACCTATACTATTGCTGCAGGAGGATCTTCAGCAGGAATTGTACTTGATAATGATTTTGAAACCTATGGAGGAGCACAGGCAACTCTTTCCAATATTATTTTATCTCAGGTATCAACTTCAAATCCCAATATTTCAGTCAATACTGCGGATGGGCATATCATCGCAGCTCCGGGCACAGCTCCCGGAACGTACAATTTGGTGTATCAGATCTGCCAGACAGCATCTCCATCAAATTGCGATACTGCAACGGTTACCGTTACAGTCCCAGGAATTGTACCTTGCTATAAGCCTGCTGTAACCGCAGGAACTATTCTTTCTTCAGATTTTGGAATTACTTCATTGAGCAGGGCAGACAGTGGAGCAAGCAACTGGCCGGGCGCAAGGAAAGGAGCGTGGGTCGTATTAGAATCAAAGAATAAAGGCTTTGTCCTGAACAGGCTTACAGATGCTCAGGTAGCAGCCATTCCACAGGCAGATCTTAAAGAAGGCATGATGGTTTATAATATGACACAACATTGTCTGCAGGCTAATATTGACGGAACAGCTGCGGGCTGGAAATGCTTTACTACTCAAACCTGTCCGGATTAACAGAAAACTGAATAAAATGAAAAGAATTACTTTAATTATAGGTATTATTGCTTACGGGTGTTGTAATGCTCAGGTTGCTTTAGGGAAAATTACTTTAGAGTCAGCTTCATCATCTATTGAATTTGGAAATGAGAACCGCGGGCTTGTTCTTCCATGGGTAACCAATACATCAGGTATTCAGAATGTTGTGAACGGTACTATGGTCTTTGATACTTCGGATATGAAGGTGAAAGTTTATCAGAATAACCTTTGGAAGGATCTTTCAGTAGATACAACAGGCACGGCCGATACTAGTCTGCAGGATAGTTTAACAGATCATCCGGATGCAAAAGTTTCAGTAGGAACACCATCATCAGTCTCAGGAATTTTGGTTTTGGAAGATGATAATAAAGCTATGATTTTACCGAAGGTGGCCTCTCCCCACCTCAATATTATTTCTCCTGCAGCTGGTATGATGGTGTATGACACGCAAAAAAAGCAACTGGCTGTTTTCAACGGAACAGTATGGTCTTTCTGGGGCAACTGATCTTACATGATATTCCTTACCGCTATTTTTACAGGGTGATAAAGTAATAAACAGATGGCAGTAATTAACGCCAACCAGAAAAGACCCGTGAAAATTTCCATATTGGAAAGAAGGATGGATTGTGCCGTAATTTTAGCCTTAAAAGCTCCTGCTGTAACAGAGAGAGAATCATTGACAGAAAGTCTGGACATCGTACTGCCGAAAAGCTGGTTCCACTGACTGTAAAAAACAGGATTGGTGTCTGTAAGATTCGCACTGAGTGTATCGGAATGTTTTAAGGTTAAAAAAAGCATCAGGTTCTGCATCAAAGCATATCCGATAGCGGTTGTCCAGAAACGGGTTGTAGTTCCTAAAGCTGTTGCATTGGAAACATATTCTTCCGGAGTTCCTGAAATTAAAAAGAATACAAGGGGAGTAAATAATAATCCCTGAGCAACGCCCTGCAGAAATAAAGGCGGACAGATTGTGGAAAGGGTAGTGTCTGGATAAAAAGTATAGGTAAACCATGCACAATCAATGGCAAGCAGCAGGAATCCTGTAAAGAAAATAATCCTTGAAGAGACTCCGCGAACAAGGCAGATTCCTGATAATAATATTCCCAAAAGAGTTCCTGCCACATTCCAGTACTGGATATTCACAATATAATCCCATGGCCATTTCCATACTGTAGCCATGATGTTGTATACATTATTCAATCCCGAACGAATCAGATAAAAAATGAAAAACAGAATCATTCCTGCAATCACATTTCTGGAAGTGAAAACTTCAAAATGAAATAATGGTCTTTTTGAATTTCTTTGTTTAAGCATAAATAAACCTCCTGAAAGAAGGAATATAAACAAACACATGATAATGGTATCAGATTCAAACCACATCAGTCTTTTACCATAGATGATGGCATAGCCGCCGGCCTGCAGACATACCCAGAGTAAAAACCAGCTGGTGATATCTAATTGATACAAAGGTTTTTTAGGAAAGAATCTGTTTTTGTTGAATAACGCAATACCAATGATCAGTACAAATACATGAAAATACACCATCATCAGGATCATATGCTGAAAATTGTAATCTTCAATACTGGATTTTAAAAGGGATGTGGTTATTGTTCCTCCGGTCAGCATGATGGTATACATAAACAGATAAGCCAAAACCTTGGCGTGTCTCGTCTTTAATTCTGCAATAATCAGGGGAAGAAAAATAGCGCCTTCCAGTAACCCGAAAATTCCTTCCAAAAAACGGATGACCAATATCACATGATAATCATGGGTGACGGATAAAACATAAAGAATAATTACAGAAATAGAGGCCATCAGCAATACATAATATTTCACACTGAAGTAAGCCATAAACCGCTGTAAAACTAAAAGGGTAACCACAAATGTCCCATACATCAAAATCATTAAATACTGGATGTCGTCTGAATCAACATCCATAAAAGAAGAGGTGAAGGCGCTGTTCGAATGTAAAAGCGACAACAACATCAGGTGGGGAAACAATGCCAATATCAGAAGAGGCAGCTTCAGCCATTGTGGTACCCATTTATGATAAACTGTATTGTGCTGCATAATTTTTTGAGAATGAAAAAGCGAAAAGACAAAAGGCAAAGGTGTTAAACAAGTAAAAGGTAAAATGGCAAATATGCGTAAGAAAAAATTTGCAGATTCGCTATTTCGCAGTTTGTCTTTTCGCTAAAAAAATAATTTAATGGTAAAGTCTGAAAGGTGTTAACTGGAAGGTAATTTTCAATTGAATAATTTTGTATTCTAATACTCTAATACTCTAATACTCTAATACTCTCCCACACTCAAACTCATATCTTCTTCGCACTTACCAGAACATTCATTCCGGAAAGTAGTTTTTCGTTGTCTTTATTTTGATCAAGAATAATTTTTACTGGAAATCTCTGTTCAATTTTCACAAAGTTTCCGGTTGCATTATCCGGCTTTACTAATGAAAACTGTGATCCTGATGCAGGAGAAACGGAAAGTATTTTTCCTTTAAACTCAACATTGGGATAAGCATCTGCGGTAATAATTACTTCCTGGCTCTGATCTATCTGCCCAAGTTGCGTTTCTTTGTAATTGGCAATAATCCATTTTTCTTTGCTGACCATTTGTACCAAAGCCTGGCCTTCTTTGATCAGTTGTCCTTCCTGAATGGTCTTTTTTCCTACCCATCCATCATAAGGAGCGGTGATTACCGTATAAGAAAGATAAAGTTGAGCATTATTAAGGCTTGCAGAGCTCTGCTGGATTTGGCTCTTCACAGGGGCAACTTTAGTCTGTTGTTCATTGGCTCCGGCTCTTACTGCAATTTTTTGCTGCTCCAATGCTAAAAGATTAGCCTTTGATTGTTCATAAGAAGCTTTCACATTCTCAAACTCCTGTTCTGTTGCTGCATCTTCTGTTAAAAGGTTTTTGTATCTTTTATAATCCTGTTCCGTTTTCCAGATGTCAATTTTTGCGGAAGCAATTTTCGCATCAATAATCTTGGTATCACTTTCTTTGGTATTGACACCACTTTCGATAGTGCTGATTGTTGCCGTATTGGCATGAAGGTTGGCTTCTGCCATGTGTACCTGATTCACAAATTCCCTGTTGTCTATGACAATTAATGTATCTCCTTTATGTACAAACTGATTTTCATTGAATCGTATTGTTTTGATAAACCCTGAAACCTTGCTGGATACAGGCGTGATATATTGTTCAATCTGTGCATCATTCGTAGTCACATTTTTTCTCGAAAAAAGATAGAAGCTTACCATTCCTGTGATTCCGCTTATAATCAGGATCCAGGCCAGTAAAGTAATAGACTTGTTGATTCTTTTTTCCTTTTGTGTCAATTGTTTCTGTGCCATAGTTTTTATAAGTTTCCAATCGTATATTGGAGTTGATAATATTTAAGTTGTCTGTTAATTTTTACGGAAATAAGATTAGATTCAGCTTCCAGATAGGTATTGTCTGCATCAATTAATTCGGTGATAAGACTTAGCTTATTAGCGTATTTTGTTCTTACAATACGATAGTTCTCTTTAGCCTGGTTAATGGCCTCTTCAGCAATTTTTACCTTCTGATCTGTTTCCTCAAACTTTTTGTAAGCTTCATATACATTGTGTCTGATCTTTTCTTCATTTTCCTCTATCTGAAGCTTTGCCAGATCAATATTTTCCTTTCCTTCCTGCATTTTGTATTTGTTTTTATACAGATTTTCAATAGGATAAGTAAGGTTTACTCCAACCATTCCCAATCGGTAGGCATAGGGCTCAGGTGGAAAAAACATCATATTCGGATACTTTAAAAAATATTCTCCACCCGCTGTAATTTTGGGTAAATAATTGGCTTTAATAATTTTTTGATCCAGTTCCTTCAATGAGAGGTTTTTATGGGTGATTTCGACAGATTCATTCTTATTTAAAGCTGTTTCAGTAAGTTCATCTACATAAGGGATTGCTGCATTATCCGAGATAAGATCCTCCGTATTCACATGCATTTCCTGATTTTCCGGCAGTGAAAGAATTGTTTTCAGTTTGTGTTCTGCAATCTGAATATCATTATCCAGTTCCGTCCAGCTCATTTTGTGATTAGAAAGCTGCAGCGAAGTTCTTAACACTTCATTTACCGTTACAACACCATTCGCTTTCAGAGCTTTTACCTGTTTGATATTAACAGAATCTTCCTTCATCTTATCATTGATTAGACTTTGCTGCTCTTTTAAATGATGGATCTGCAGAAAAGCGGTAATGATTTCCATTTTAAGTTGTCTCTCATCCAGATGAGTCCTTAAAGCTGAAATTTCAGTATCAATAGCTGCTTTTTTCTCTGTATTTTTTATTTTGCCACCCATGTATACCGGAATGGAAGCGGATAATGTAAAATCATACATCCCATTGATGGCATCATACTTTGTAGCTTTATTAAATACCCCGTTCTGATGTTGAAACAGGTTGGTTACCTGGGTGTAGCTTGTATGAAACTCAATGTCCGGAAGTTTTTCCATTTTGAGATCTTTCTCTTTGGTAACGGACATTTCCTGTTTTAGATGACTTATCTGTATGCTTTTGTTGTTTTTCAGACCAATCTCTACAGCCTGCTGTAAGCCGAGATGTTGGTAGTCTATCATCTGTGAATGTGAAAAGTTGCTCAATAATAAGCACAACGCAATGCACAGATATCGGCATGCGTTAAATATGATATTCATAAATTAATTAAAGAATTTTTGCTAAAATGATTTTGATGCAGCAAAGTTACGATGAGTAGGAACAGACTCTATTTGTGAAAACAGAAAAAGATTTGCTCATTTACGCCATTTTGAAAATTCTTCTTACCTTTATGGGATGAACAACAGCCATTTTAAAGAAGTAGAAGAAGATGATGCTGAATTTTACGTTTATCATGTCCTTACCGGAAATGTAACTACGGAGATTCATTATCACAGTTCTGCACAATTAGTATATGCAGAAGGTGGTATTGTACATGTTTTTACAGATCAGAAGCACTGGTATCTGCCTGCAAGATGCTTTATGTGGATTCCTGCGGGAACACCTCATTATATTTTTTCTACCAGTCCAAAAGTGGATCTGTATAATTTTTATTTCAAGAAAGAAGAAAATGAAAGTGTCTTTTTTGATGAAATCAACATTTATTCTGTGAATAATTTGCTTCGGGAGATGATTTTGTATACTAAAGAATGGGATGGGAAAATCACAAAAAATGATACGTCTAAATATTTTTTCCTCAAAGCACTTAAAGGCGTTTTACAGGAAAAAAAACATAAACATCTGGCGTTTCCCATACAGCATCCTTTTCCTAAGGATGAAACATTATTAAAGATTGCACGATACATCCATGCTAACCTTGAAAAGCCTCTTACCATCGAATCTACGGCCAAAGAATTCGGAATGAGTACAAGAACCCTTTCAAGGAAATTTAAAGAAATTCTGGGCATGAATTACATTCGGTTCCTGAGAGCTTTGAGAATTACCCGTTCTCTTGAACTGATGCTGGAAGGAAAATATAATATGTACGAAATTGCCATGATGGTAGGCTACAACAGCCTGTCGTCTTTCAGCAATATTTTCAAAAAAGTAATCGGTATTGCCCCTACGGAATATCAGCATAAACTGAGAGGGGATAAGTAAGAAGTGGGAGTGTTTGAGAGTTTGAGATTCGGGGTACGTGTTACGAGGTAACGGGTTTTATAATGCGGGATAAAGATTCTTGCCTGTTCTCACGTATAAGGTTGTTAAAAAGCTAATTTAACGAGTAATATCAGTTAGGATTTCCTACATTCCCCTTCCCTGAAGGGGTGGATTTTTGCATAGCAAAAAGACGGGGTAGTTCAATAAAAAAACCACCTCAATAAATTGAAGTGGTTTTGTATTGTGAGAAAATCTCAGTTGCTTAAAATTAAGCTTCTTCAGATTTTACTTCTTCTTTTTTAGCAGCTGGTGCAGCTACAACTGGAGCGTCAGATACGATATCGAATTCGAAATTGTACTCAACGTTTCTGTGTAGTCTGATGTTTGCAGTTACTTTACCAGTTCTCTTAATAGTGTTCCCTGGGATTTTGATATATTTCTTCTCTACAGAAACTCCAGCTTTAGCAAGAGCAGCAGAAAGATCTGCATTGTTGATAGATCCGAATAATTTGTCACCAGAACCTACTTTTGCAGGAATAGTGATAGAAGTTTTCTTCAATTGCTCAACTACAGCGTTAGCAGCAGCGATTAATTTAGCTTCTTCTTCTTTTCTAGCTTCTAAAGTAGCCTCTAGAGCAGCTTTGTTTTTAGGGGTAGCTAAAAGAGCAATTCCTTGAGGAATTAAGAAGTTTCTAGCATAACCTGGCTTTACGCTTACTGTATCAAACTCAAGTCCTAAGTTTTCTACGTCTTGTTTTAGGATGATATCCATTGTTGTTGTCCTTTTTTAAGATTTTAGAATATTCTAAAATCAAGTTAGAATTAATTATTTATTCAGCAACAAAAGAAGAGATTGCTCTCTTCTTTTATTTATTTTTTTGTCTTATTTCAATAAGTCAGCTACGTAAGGTAGTAAAGAAAGGTGTCTTGCTCTTTTGATAGCAGCAGAAACTTTTCTTTGGTATTTTAAAGAAGTTCCAGTGTATCTTCTTGGTAAGATTTTACCTTGCTCGTTTACAAATTGTAATAAGAAATCAGCATCTTTGTAGTCAACGTGCTTAATTCCGTATTTTTTGAATCTACAATATTTCTTTTCAGATTTTGTATTGATATCAAGTGGAGTAAGGAATTTTACTTCTGATTCTCCTCCTGCAGAGGCTTGTTTAGCCATTTCATCTATTGCCATGTCTTGTCTTTTTTAAAAAATAGGGTTAATAATTAAGCTTTAGCTGCTTTTACTTTAGCTCTTCTTGTTACAGCGTACTCAATAGCATGCTTGTCAAGTTTTGTAGTAAGGTAACGGATTACTCTCTCGTCACGTTTGAATGCTAATTCTAAGTCAGCTACTACAGTACCTTCTCCTTTAAATTCGATTAAAGTATAGAACCCATTCTTTTTCAATTGGATTGGGTAAGCTAATTTTTTTAATCCCCAGTTTTCTTTAGCAACGATTTCGCAGTTCTTTTCTTTGATAAGATCTACATACTTGTTCACTGCTTCCTCTACCTGCGACTCAGATAGAACGGGAGTTAAAATGAAAACAGTTTCGTAATTGTTCATAATGTTAAATGAATTTGTTAATTATTTCGAGGTGCAAAAGTAGAAAATATATTTCTTATATGCAAGAGTACTCGCGAAAATTGAGCGAAAATATATTCTTATTCCACAATTGATACGGATGCTTTTTAAGACTGACGATCTTATTATGAATCTTTTCCCCTTAATTCTGTTAAAAAATTCACCTTCAATACATCATACAGAGAATGTCTGCTCACCAGAATAGAAGCAATAGAAGAGACCATTCCTGCAAGCATCAGATGGAAAATTAATGAATGCCTGTCCGTCATTTCCAGAACAATAATTGCTGAAGTAAACGGGGCTCTGGTAATTCCGGTAAGAAAGGCCACCATTCCGGCGAGAACGACAACATTCGTTTCATTAGGGGTTAAATGAATTGCTCCCGAAATAACAGAACCTATACTGGCACCCGCAGAAAGAGCCGGAGCGAAAATTCCGCCAGCACCTCCCGAAGTGAATGAAAGGGCAGGGCCAAGCATTCTTAAGATAGGCACGTACCAGTCTTCATGCTTGTCTTTGGTAAAAAGAACCCGTTCCATGATTTCTTTTCCCGAACCCAAAATTTCCCTGTTGATGAAATAAGCGATTGAAGCAATAATCAATGCGCAAATAATCAGGAATATCACATTCGATTTATCTGTTTTCAGTTTTTTCTTTTTCCAGCTATTGAGTGTAAGCATAACCACAGAGAGCTGACTGGCAAGGATACCGGCAGTGGCTGCAACAAGTATAATGGGAAGCATAACCATTAAGGAAACATCATTGGTTTTAGGATATCCCAGATATAAATAAGATCCCGCCAAGGTTTGTGCGGTAAGGCCGGCAATAATTACAGCCGTAAATAAAGCTGTTTTAAAATAATTGATATGGGTTTTTGACAGTTCTTCCACAGCGAAAACAATTCCACCAAGCGGAGTGTTGAACGCAGCTGCGAGCCCGGCTGCTGCTCCTGTCATAATCATATTTTTTTTGGAAATTTTCGGCCACCATTCCGGAAGATATTCATTGACTTTTCTGAAAACAGAGCCTGCAATCTGAATGGTAGGTCCTTCACGTCCCACAGCGCCTCCACCGATGACCAGAATGACAGAGGAAAGGATTTTGAAAAAAATGATTTTAATGCTTAAAAGATTTCTGATTTTACGGTGTTCTTTCGGATTAGCAAGTTCTACAGCTGCCATCACCTGTGGAATACCACTTCCTTTAGCATTGGGTGCAAATTCTTTCACCAGCCACCAGGATAGTACAAATCCGACAGGAGCAATAATGAAAATCATCCATGCATGCCAGTCAAAAATAAAATTCATCAAATGTTCACCCCAGGCAAATACCTGCGCATACATAACGGCAAAGAAACCTGTAATCACAGATCCTATCCAAAAAGGAATGGCTTGAAGGAGATTGTGCTTCAGCTGCTCATTCCTGATATTGTCGAAGGAATTTTTAATGGATTTTTTAATAAGGATGAAAATTTTCAGCATTTGTTAATTTAGAGGAGTAAAAATACGTGTTTTTTGCAGATTTTATATTTTTTCTAAAAACTTTGAGATCATTTCAGCGTTTTCAACGGTAAGGGATTCCGGGATTCCGAAACTCAAAATAGAATTTCTGACTTCAAGTTTAAAATCTTCATTAGGAAAATTTTTTACTGTTTCTTTTCTCTTTGGGGTTAAAAAATTCATGACTTTATATTGATCACTTCCCAAAACATAAAAATCTTTGAAATCATGATCTTTAAAATTGACATTAAAACTACTGAAAATTCCTGCAATCTTATCCATCAATCTTTTCTTGTTAATGGAAATATACCCAAAATCTTCTTCAAGTTTTTTTAATCCCCAAAGTTGAATGGTATCAAATTTACGGCCTAAGCGACCACCTCTAGATGTAATCCCAACTTTACTGACAACAAAAAGGTAGAAAGAACTGTTATTATTTATGTCCTTTACCCGGTAACAAATTTGGGGGATGAATAATGGATATATATCATGCGAACTGAATTGTTCATAGGGAGAGTCTTCAATATCAATCACTGAAATATCATAATCTATAGAAAGCTGATCGTAAACTTCAGTAATGAGTTTTTCATCCTGCTCAGTGAAGGCAGAAAATTTTGTCATGTCATACTTTCTGTAATCCAAATCCATTATTGAGTATTATTTGTTTAAAAATAATGCTAATAAATAGAACTTCCAAAAAAGTTTTGATAATAAAATACTAGGTTTGTTTAATTAAATATTTGGTAATTAATTTGCGTTTTTATTGCGTATTTATAATTTATTTCATGTGATGTTTGTGCTTTTAAAATTTTGTATAATTTAACGAATGAAAAATAAAAAAACCTCCAAAAAATCGGAGGTTTAGTATGTAAAGTCAGCAAAATTATTTATTGCTCATTACTTATATTTCTGTGTTCAGATCCCAGTTTTCAAGGTAGTCGTGAACATGTTTCAGCATCATTCCACCTAGGGAACCATCTACCACTCTGTGGTCATAAGAGTGAGACATGAACATTAGGTTTCTGATAGCGATTACATCACCGTCCGCTGTTTCAAGAACTGCAGGCTTCTTAACGATAGCTCCGATCGCTAAAATAGCTACCTGAGGCTGAGGAATGATTGGGGTACCCATAAGGTTTCCGAAACTTCCAACGTTAGAAATTGTATACGTTGCTCCCTGAGTATCTTCAGGTCTTAATTTTTTGTTTCTTGCTCTGTAAGCTAAATCGTTGATGGCTTTTGCAAGACCAGAAAGTGATAACTGATCAGCATTTTTAATTACAGGAACAATAAGGTTTCCGTCCGGAAGGGCAGTAGCCATACCGATGTTGATGTTTTTCTTTTTGATGATGTTTTCACCATTTACAGAAACATTGATCATTGGGAAATCCTGGATTGCTTTTACGACAGCTTTCACGAAAATCGGCATGAAAGTCAGTTTTTCACCTTCACGTTTTTCGAATACCGCTTTGTTTTTATTTCTCCATTTTACAACGTTGGTAACGTCTGTTTCAATGAAAGATGTTACGTGTGGAGCAATTTGTTTTGCTTTTACCATGTTTTCAGCGATGATCTTTCTCATTCTGTCCATTGGAATGATCTCATCACCTGCATTTACCGGAATCGTAGCTGCTGGTGCAGATACTGCTGGTTTTGGTGCAGAAGCTGCTTGTACAGGTGCTGCCTGCTGAGTCGGCTGACTTCCTCTTTTAGCAACATAAGCTAATATATCTTCTTTGGTAATTCTTCCTTCTAAACCGCTTCCTTTGATAGATTTCAGTTCAGTTTCAGAAATTTTTTCCTGTTGTGCGATAGATTTTACAAGTGGAGATAAATAAAGATCTCCTGAGAATTCTACGTTTGAAGCAGCCACTGTTTGTAAAGGCTCTTCAATCGCTTTTAAAGTGTCAGCATCCGGAGTAGCCGCCGGAGTTTCAGCTTTTACTTCTTCTGAAGCTGTGCCTTCTCCTTCAATTTCTAAAATAGCAATGGCTTCACCTACTTTTGCAACTTCATCTTTTTGCTTTAAAATTTTTACAATTTTCCCCGAAACTGGTGTCGGTACGTCTGAATCTACTTTATCTGTTGCAATTTCTACTACGGAGTCATCCTCCTTTACGTTATCACCTTCATTGAATAACCAAGTGATAATTGTCGCTTCCATAACACCTTCTCCCATGGAAGGAAGCAATAATTTGTATTCTGCCATTTTTGATTTTTAGATTTTGACAAATATATAAAAAAAATCGGTTTTTTTAAGAAATATATAATCTTAGCTAAATTCGATATAAATATTTTCACCTACATTCAATCCAAACAGGCTTTTAGCACCGTTTTTCTTGCTTCCTTTATAGATGGTAAGCTCTAATAACTGACTATCATTGAAGATTGCGGCAGACTGTCCATGGAATTCTGTCTCCCTTTCCCAATCTGAAACCACTTCCGTATGGCTGGAAAATACTCGTGAAAGGCTTAGATTTCTGAATTTTATGGTAAAACCGGTATAGCCTTTACTGATATTTTCAAAAAAATCTTTGTTGATATTTGATATTATATTTCCGAAATTATCAATATACGTGACTTCTCCAATGATCATTCCTTCCGATTCGTTATAAACCGCTCTTGGGAACATCAATTGTTTTGCTGATTGTATTTTTCGTCCTATCACCTCAGGAAGTCCGCCGTTGGCAAGATGCACTGCAGCAGGAACAAAAATGTCTGTAGAAGTAAAGTCGATGATATCATCAAAACGGTTGTTCAATGTAAGCTCATAGATTGCCTCAGGCTTAATATCAAAAAATATAAGGCTTAAAAGGCCGTTGTCTGCAGCTAGGAAGTAGGATCCGTCAGCTTTATAAATGATATTCTTTCTGGATTTGTTATAAAAACTGTCTACGGAAAGAATATGAATGCTTCCTTTAGGAAAATATTTATAGGCATTTCTTACAATATACGAAGTCTGTATAAGGTTGAATGCCTGGATGTCGTGGGTTATATCAATAATATTAACCTCAGGGTTTAGAGACAGAATTTTGCCTTTCACAGCGGCAACTCTGTAATCTAAATTTCCGAAATCCGAAGTAAGGGTAATAATTGACATGAGCAATTTATAGAATAGTGTGGTATTGCAAAGTTATTTAAAATAAAAAGAAAGCCCGAAAGATTGTTGAAAAGAATTTGATATAAATTTGAAAAAAAGCTTTAATTTTAAAATCTAAAAATAAAAATACTGCATGTTTGAATTAACATATGATTTGGAAGATATCGATGCGAAAATCTTCTATGGAGTTAATAACCAATATTTCAACTTAATAAAATCAAGCTTTCCCACCATTAAAATTACAGGAAGAGATCATTTCGTCTTTGCCATGGGAAATCAGGAAGCTTTAGACATACTGAAACAAAAACTGGATGATATTGTCAGTTTTATCTCTAAAAACAATTCAATAGGACTGAAAGACGTTGAAAATATATTGAATATTAAAGACGAAAATGAGAAACAACTGGTATTTGACCAGGATATTATTGTAAAAGGTGTCAATGGAAAAGTGATTAAGGCCAAGACGACCAATCTTAAAAAGCTGGTAAAGGAAACGGAGAAAAAGGACATGGTTTTTGCTATTGGTCCTGCCGGAACCGGAAAAACATATACCAGTGTGGCATTGGCAGCAAGAGCTTTAAGGGATAAGGAAGTAAAAAGAATTATCTTGACAAGACCAGCTGTAGAAGCAGGGGAGAGTTTGGGATTCCTGCCGGGAGATCTTAAAGAAAAGCTGGATCCTTATTTACAGCCTTTATACGATGCACTTCGTGATATGATTCCGCATGAAAAACTGGAAGGTTTCATGGAGAAAAAAGTAATTGAGGTAGCACCATTGGCTTTCATGAGAGGACGTACGCTTGATGATGCTTTTGTGATTCTTGATGAAGCCCAGAATACGACGCATTCTCAGATGAAAATGTTTTTAACCAGAATGGGAATGAATGCTAAATTTATTATCACAGGAGATCCTACCCAGGTCGATTTACCACCAAAACAGCAATCCGGGTTGAAAGAAGCTATGAGGATTTTAAGCGGGGTAAAGGAGATCGGGTTTGTGCATCTTACAGAAGAGGATGTAGTAAGACACCCTGTAGTAAGAAAAATTATTCTTGCTTATAATGATGAAGAGAAAAGACTAAGAAACGACTAGTTGAAAATAAGTAAAAGTTTCTATTAACCTTTTATTAACCTTAAATTAGTTAGTTAAAATTTGTTAATTTGAAAAAAATAATTAGTTTTGCAGACCTTAAATGTAAAAACTAATTAAACATGAAAAAACTTTTACTTATGGCAGCAGTTGCTGTTATGGGAATTTCCGCAAATGCACAGGAATTTCGATTTGGTCCAAAAGCTGGTTTCGCAATGTCAACTATTAAACTGGATGATAAGCAAGACGATCTTGACGGAAGAAAAATGTCTGCTAAATATACCTTCTATATCGGAGGAATGGCTGAGTACAAATTCAATGATAACTTTGCTGTTCAGGGAGAGGTTTTATACTCACCACTTGGAGCTAAAGAAAAAATTGATGGAGTAAATGCCGGAGGAATGTATTTTGGTGAGTCGACTAAGATTACTTTTGGAACGCTTTTAATTCCTGTTTCTGCAAAATATTTCATTACAGAAGGCTTCTCATTAGCGGCAGGTGTTAACGTAGGGCTTATCCTTACTGCGAAGCAAAAGACGGTAATCGGATCAGACTTCCTTGATGTAGAAGTGGAAGGCGAAGGTGGCGACGTAGATATTAAAAAAGATATCAAATCCCTTAACCTTGCTCCTTTCTTAGGTGTGGAATATATGTTGGAAAACGGACTTTTCTTTGATGCAAGATACAGTTTAGGAGTATCCAACCTATCTAACGACAATAGCGGAGGTTCTGTGAAAAACAGCTTTGCTCAGGTGGGAGTAGGTTTCAAATTCGGAGGAAACTAATTCTGAAAATTTTATAAAGAAATAATAAAAAATCAGGGCAATTTTTGTCCTGATTTTTTGTTGTACCATAGCTCATTCATTTAAACTCTCTTTATGATGAAAAATAATTAGTATTTTTGCAGGGTAATTCAAAGCTACTAAAAAAATGAAAAAACTATTATTACTAGGTGCTTTTGCACTTTTAGGAGGTGCTGCTCAAGCGCAGGAAGGTTTTAAAATCGGTGGACACATTGGTGTTCCTGTATCTGATGCAAGTGATGTATCTTCGTTTACATTAGGAGTAGATGCAGCTTATATGTGGAATATTGCTAAAGGTCTTGACCTTGGGGTAACCACAGGATATTCTCATTTCTTCGGAAAAGATCACTTTGATGATTTTGGATTTGTTCCTGTAGCTGTTTCAGGGAAATATAGATTTAAAGGAGCTCCTATCTTTGTAGGATTAGACCTTGGATACGGTATTTCTACAAAAGACGGTGTAGATGGTGGTTTCTATGCACAGCCTAAATTTGGATATCAAATGTCTAAAGGAGAGTTGTACATCGGATATCAATCTATCAGCAACAAGCGTGACCTTCCAGGATGGGGAAGCTATAGCTGGAATGTAGGAGCTGTTAACATTGGTTATAATTTCTTTTTGAAATAAGAAAAGCAATTGCATATGAAAACTCCGGCCGAAGGCCGGAGTTTTTTGATTAGTTATATATAGACTGTATGGATTCCTGATCAGGAATTTTTAATAGAGTAGATCTATAACGATTAGAAATAAGGAAAAATAGCCTTAAATAATAAACATTTGTTTAAATTTTAAGAGTTAATAACTTTAAAATTAATGGTTTAGGTTAATTTATTTTAGCATTTTTCCAGAATTCATGGGGTTTTGCAAAAAAATACAAAATTTAAAAAGTCAAATATATTTGTCTCCTGTTGAAAAAAAATGATTTTTTTATTCATAATCTTGTGAAAAACTTAACAACCTCTCTGAGCTAGGATTTATTTTTACAAAACTCTAAATTTTAACAATGATATTAATCACATTAACAAATTTTAATATTAGTGGGGACCACTGTAAATTTGCCCTCAGAAAGTATTAAAATTTTTTAAAATGAAAAAAATATTATTAGCGGGTGCTGTTGCACTTTTCGGTTTATCAAATGCTCAGATTGCTAAAGGAACTACATATTTATCAGGATCTGTTGGTTATTCTCAAGAAGAATCTAACAACGGTAATCTTAAAAAAGAAAACTTCAACGTATTACCTACAGTTGGATATTTCGTAAACACTAACTTAGCAGTTGGATTAGGAATTGGTTACCAAACTGAAAAAAATACAGCAACTACTACTGCAACTTTAGGAAACACTACAGTTGTAAACGAAAGCATCGTTAAAACTCCAGCTTTTGTTGTTGCTCCATTCGTAAGAAAATACTGGACTTTATCTGACAAGTTATATTTCTTCGGACAATTAGCCGTGCCAATGCAGTTTGGAAAAACTGAAACTGAAACTAACTCTGTAGCTACTTCTGGAAATACAGTGGTTACAAACTCTACTTCTACTGAAGCTAAATACACTAAAATCGGTGTTACTGTGAAGCCAGGTTTAGATTATTTCTTAAACAAAAACTGGTCTATCGAAGCTACTATTGGTGAGTTCGGTTATAGCAACTACAAGCCAAAAGATGGTGATGCTACAAACAACTATAACTTCGGATTGAATTTATCTTCTGTAACTTTCGGAGTTAAATATGTATTTGCAAAATAATAAACAAAGAATATAGCAAGAAAGCCCTGAGAAACTCTTAGGGCTTTTTTTTATAGAAAACTAATATAATCATGAAAAGAATCGTATTGATGGGCGCTGTTGCGCTTTTCGGTTTGTCAAATGCACAGATTGCAAAAGGAACTTCTTATCTTTCAGGACAGGTAGGATATTATCACAGTGAGAAAAATGAATTTGAAACCAAGAGAAAGGATGATGTGATCAGAATCCTTCCTACGGTGGGTTATTTCGTTAATAACAACTTAGCATTAGGGCTTGGTATAGGCTATAAAAATGCCGTTACAAAATATGAAGTAAGTAGTCCTGGATTTCTTAATACCATTGAGATTAAAGATACGGATAATGCATTTGTTGTTGCTCCATTCGTGAGAAAATATTGGACTTTATCCGATAAATTATACATCTTTGGACAATTACAGGTTCCGTTAGAGTTTGGAAAGGAAAAAGTGGATTTTAACAGTGAAGGTGATGGTGGAGATCCTATACTTTCCGCTCCATTTGCACAAAAAAATAACTATACGAACATTGGAGTGAATATCAAACCAGGACTGGATTATTTCCTGACGAAAAACTGGTCAATTGAAGCAACAATAGGAGAGTTTGGATACAATACTTACAAAAGAGATATTGACGGAGCAAGAAGAGCTGATGATTACAAATTTGGCATCAGTTTAACTTCCGTGACTTTTGGAGTTAAATATGTATTTGCAAAATAATAGATAAAATATATACATTAGTCCTGAGATAATTGTCTTAGGACTTCTTTATTATAAAACTATTTAATAATCATGAAAAAAATCTTATTAGCGTCTGCAATCGCTTTATTTGCAGGTTTAAACGCGCAAACTACATTCGGGTTAAAAGCAGGCTATGCTTTATCAAAACTGAATACCAGTGAAGGAGACTTTGAGTTTGGCGGAATTGAAGGCGGTATGAAATCTAAATCCGGGTTTTATGTTGGGGGCTTGGTTGAGCATAAATTCAATAACAAGTTTGCTATTCAGGGAGAGCTTGAATATGCCAATCTTGGAGGAAAAGCAGAAGTTTCAATGCCTGGCATTACAGTAACTGAAAAGATGAATCTTAACAGAATCGTAATCCCTGTTTCTGCAAGATATTATGTAACTCCGGAACTCGGTATTTATGCAGGTCCTTATGTAAGTTTTAAGACGAATAATAAAGTGAAGTTTGAAATGAGCGGTCCGAATGCAGGGATGGCGGATCCTTCAGGAATCAGAGAGGGAGAACGTTATGTAGAAAGATATTTGAATGATACTTTAAAATCCACTGATTTCGGTTTATTCTTAGGTGCTGATTACACTATTCATAAAGGGTTATTTGTAGATGCACGCTATAGTTTTGGTCTTACCAATATGATCAAAAATCCTGTAGATGGAGAGACTTTAAAAATGAATTTCTTCCAGCTTGGACTAGGGTATAAGTTTAAATAAACAGATCATCATAAAAACAAAAAACTCTCAGAATTCCTGAGAGTTTTTTTATGAATGATTTTTTCTTTCTTATTTTCCAAACATTCCACCCATTCCAGGCATATTTGGCATTTTGCTCATCATCTGCATCATTTGCTTTCCTTGTGGTCCCTGCATCATCTTCATCATTTTACCCATCTGCTCGAATTGTTTCATCAGTTGATTCACATCTTCCACTTTTCTTCCGGCACCTTTAGCAATTCTGCCTTTTCTCTGTGTATTGATGATAGAAGGTCTTCTTCTTTCTTCAGGAGTCATAGAATAAATGATGGCTTCAATGTGTTTGAATGCATCATCACTGATTTCTACGTCTTTGATGGCTTTTCCTACTCCCGGAATCATTCCCATCAAATCCTTCATATTACCCATCTTCTTGATCTGGTTGATCTGCTTAAGGAAATCATCAAAACCAAATTCGTTTTTAGCGATTTTTTTGTGAAGTTTTTTAGCTTCCTCTTCGTCAAACTGCTCCTGAGCTCTTTCTACCAGGGAAACAACGTCTCCCATTCCCAGGATTCTGTCTGCCATCCTTTCCGGGTAGAAAAGATCTAAAGCTTCCATTTTTTCTCCTGTAGAGATAAATTTGATTGGCTTTTCAACAACAGAACGGATTGTCAATGCAGCTCCTCCTCTTGTATCACCATCTAATTTCGTTAAAACAACTCCGTCAAAGTTCAAAGCATCGTTGAATGCTTTTGCAGTATTCACCGCGTCCTGACCAGTCATAGAGTCTACCACGAAAAGAGTTTCCTCCGGCTTGATGAAATAATGTACGGATTTGATCTCGTTCATCATCTGCTCATCAATTGCTAAACGACCTGCTGTATCCACGATGACAACATCATGGTTGTTGGCTTTTGCAAAATTGATTGCATTTTCAGCAATGGTAGACGGATTGTTAGATCCTTCCTCAGTGTAAACAGGAACTTTGATCTGTCCTCCCAACACTTTCAGCTGGTCAATTGCTGCAGGACGGTAAACGTCACATGCTACCAATAAAGGTTTTTTATTTCTTTTTGTCTGTAAATAATTAGCAAGCTTTCCTGAGAAAGTAGTCTTACCAGAACCCTGAAGACCCGCAATAAGGATTACAGTAGGTTTTCCTGAAAGGTTAATTCCTTCCTGAGAACCTCCCATCAGGTCTACCAATTCATCATGAACAATTTTTGTCATCAATTGTCCCGGAGTAAGGGAAGTAAGAACGTTTTCTCCTAATGCTTTATCCTGAACTCTTTTTGTAAGATCTTTTGCAACTTTATAGTTAACGTCGGCATCCACCAATGCTCTACGGATCTCCTTAACGGTTTCCGCTACATTGATTTCAGTAATTTTTCCTCTACCGGAAATATTATGTAATGCCTTGTCTAATTTATCCTGTAAACTATTAAACATATTTATTGTAAATTATAGGTTTGCAAAAATAAGGAATTTTTAGCATATCCAAAGTGTTTGAACACGTAATATTATATATATACGTAATATTATTATAGACAAGAAAAATGATAAATATCAAATCATGGTATAATCCGATAGAAAAAGTCTATTTTTGCGATCAATTAAAATATAGAATGAAAATCAATCCCAATATTCTTGTTGTCATTTTATTCTTTCTGACATTCCTGGTACATTTTTCCCTTTGGAAATTTGTTTTTCACCTGGATGAAATTGTGATCATAAAATTTTACCTTTTTCTGAGTGTCATGTTTATGATGATGATTACGCTGATCATCTTAATCAATAGAGTAGCACCGGAATTTTTAGGATTGTCTGTTATTGGTTTGATTCTTTTAAAATTCGGTTTAATGTACTTAATCAGAAAAAAACTGAACTTTGAAGTGATTCCTGGCTATAAATTTCATTTTATTATTCCCTATTTTGTCCTGACAGCACTGCTTACATACTATGCGATCAAGCTGATTAATCATGATAAAAAACAGTAAAATAATTTATTGAAACTAGAAAAAATATCATATTTTTGCACAACGAAAAAAACCTATCAATGTTTAAGAAATTCGCAGTTTTATTCTACAGTATTTTTGTATTAAACTTAGTGTCTGCACAGCACGGTGAAGCTCCTGCTGGGGCAGCTCCTGCTCAAGAGCTTTCAGAGAAAGACAAAGTAAGCAAAGAAAACAAAGAGTTCATCGATCATCACTTGTTGGATGCACATGATTTCACATTGATGGTTGATAAAGAAGGTCATCACATTGGTTTCCCTCTTCCTGTTATTATCTATGATAACGGTTTCCACTCTTTCATGAGTAACAAAGAAGGGTTCATGCACGGAGAGCCTACTGAAGTAGACGGTTCTTTTTATGTATTGCACCATGAGAAAATCTATAAGACTGATGCTGCCGGAACTTTAACACTTGGTGAAGATGGTCATCCTACAAATGTAAAGCCTTTAGATCTTTCTATTACAAAAAGTGTATTGATCATTTTATTAGTGTCAATCTTTATGTTTGTATTATTTGTTGGAATGGCTAAATCTTATAAGAAATCAGCAGTTCCTACAGGTGTTGCAAGATTCTTAGAGCCCCTAATCATCTTTGTAAGAGACGAGGTTGCTATTCCAAACATCGGACATAAGTATAAAAGATTTATGGGTTATTTATTAACTGTATTCTTCTTTATTCTTTTCCTTAATGTTCTTGGGTTAATGCCTTTCGGAATCAATGTTACAGGTAATATTACCATGACATTCTTCCTTGCTATCCTTACTTATTTGATTACAACGTTCTCAGCAAATAAAGATTACTGGAAACATATCTTCTGGATGCCGGGAGTACCAGTTCCAATGAAGTTGATTATGCTTCCTATTGAATTGTTAGGAACAATCACTAAGCCATTCGCTTTGATGATCCGACTTTTTGCCAACATGACGGCAGGTCACATCGTAGTAATGAGTTTGATCGGATTGATCTATGTATTTAAGAATTTTATTGCAGGGGTTGCATTCCCGTTCCTTACATTGGTAATTTATTTACTGGAAGTATTGGTAGCATTCCTACAGGCTTATATCTTTACGATGTTATCAGCTCTGTTTATCGGAATGGCAGTAGAAGAGCACGAGCACGAACATCATGCTGCTCATTAATTGAAATTATAAATTAAAGTAAAACAAATTTTTTAAAATTATATATTATGGAAATCCCTAAAATTGTAGGTGCTGGTATCGTAGTACTAGGTGTAGGTATCGGTCTTGGTAAAATCGGAGCTGCTGCTCTTGAAGCTATCGCTAGACAACCTGAGCAATCTGGAAAAATCCAAACAGCTATGCTTATCGCAGCTGCACTTGTAGAAGGTGTTGCGTTTGCTGCTCTATTCGCAGTAAACTAATTAAAATCAGACCATTATCTGTGACGGTTGGTTACAGGTAATGGTTCTTTAAAAAAGTAATAATTATTTATACATTTATATAATGGAATTAATTCATCAGTTTTCATCAGGATTATTTATTATCCAGTCTGTTATTTTTCTAGCATTATTATTTTTGTTAGGTAAATTCGCTTGGAAACCTATTTTAAAGTCTATCAATGACAGAGAAACATCTATTGTTGACGCTCTTAATCAAGCTAAATTAGCAAGAAAAGAAATGGAAACTTTAAAAGAGGATAACGAAAGAATCATTCGTGAAGCTAAAATCGAAAGAGATGCTATCCTTAAAGAAGCTAGAGAAATTAAAGACAGAATCGTAGGAGAAGCTAAAGATGTTGCTAAAGCTGAAGGAGACAAAATGATCGAAGCTGCTAAACAGACTATCAATGCTGAGAAAAATGCTGCTATGGCAGACATCAAAACTCAAATCGGTACTTTATCTGTAAACATTGCTGAGTCTATTTTGAAACAAAAATTAGACAACAGCGAAGCTCAAAACGAATTAGTTCAAAATTATTTAAACAAATCAAACCTTAACTAAGAATGCTTACATCTAAAGTAGCTAAAAGATACGCACAAGGTTTACTTGATTTTACCAATGAATCAGGTCAAACGGCTACTGTATTTTCTGAAATGAAAGATGTAGTGAAGATCATGAAAGAGTCTGCGGACTTAAATAAATTTTTCATGACTCCTTACATCGATTCAAAAAAGAAAATAGAAGTAGCAAACGAAATTTTCAAAGGTTTATCTGTTTCTTCTCAAAATCTGATCAGATTGGTGATTAAACACGGACGTGAAACCCAATTGAAAAATATCGCTCAGGAATTCATCAACAAAGTTGAAGACCTTAGTGGTGTACAGAGAGTAACACTTACTACAGCAACTCCGCTTTCAAAAGAGAACCTTGACCAGATTTTAAGATCTACAAATCTTGTAAATGCTGATTCGAACTTTGATCTGAAAGTAAATGTGAAGCCTGAAATTCTTGGAGGATATGTTCTAAGAGTAGGTGACCAGCAGGTAGACGCGTCTGTGAAGACAAAATTGAACCAAGTTAAAAAAGATTTCCAATTAAATTAAGAAAAACAACCATACAATGGCAGAAATAAATCCGGCAGAAGTATCTGCGATCTTAAAACAGCAATTGGCCAACTTCGATACTCAATCAAACGTTGAGGAAGTAGGTACAGTTTTAACCATCGGTGATGGTATTGCTCGTGTATACGGGTTAGAAAACGTACAATACGGAGAGTTGGTGAAATTTTCTAGTGATGTAGAAGGTATTGTACTTAACCTTGAAGAAGACAACGTGGGTGTTGCTCTACTTGGTGAAAGTAAATTAGTAAAAGAAGGTGATACAGTAAGAAGAACAAACAGAATCTCTTCTATCAAAGTAGGAGAAGGAATGTTAGGAAGAGTAGTTGATACTCTTGGTAACCCTATCGATGGTAAAGGTCCTATTACTGGGGATTTATACGAAATGCCATTGGAAAGAAAAGCTCCTGGAGTTATCTTCAGACAGCCTGTAACCGAGCCTTTACAATCTGGTATCGTTGCAATTGATGCGATGATTCCTGTAGGAAGAGGTCAGAGAGAGCTTATCATTGGTGACAGACAAACAGGTAAAACTACTGTTGCGATTGATACGATCATCAACCAAAGAGAATTTTTTGATGCAGGTAACCCTGTATATTGTATATATGTTGCAATCGGTCAGAAAGCATCTACCGTTGCACAAATCGTTAAAACACTTTCTGATAAAGGAGCTTTAGCTTATACGGTAATCGTTGCAGCTAACGCATCAGATCCAGTTCCGATGCAGGTATATTCTGCAATGGCAGGAGCTTCTATCGGTGAGTTCTTCAGAGACACTGGTAGACCAGCGCTTATCGTTTATGATGATTTATCTAAACAAGCTGTTGCTTACCGTGAGCTTTCTCTACTATTGAGAAGACCACCGGGCCGTGAAGCTTATCCTGGAGACGTTTTCTATCTTCACTCAAGACTATTGGAAAGAGCAGCAAAAGTAATCGCTGATGATAACATTGCTAAGCAAATGAACGATTTGCCAGAGTCTCTTAGACCAATCGTGAAAGGAGGTGGTTCATTAACTGCCCTTCCAATCATTGAAACTCAGGCGGGTGACGTTTCTGCATATATCCCTACAAACGTAATCTCTATTACAGACGGACAGATCTTCTTGGAGTCTGATCTATTCAACTCAGGGGTTCGTCCTGCAATCAACGTAGGTATCTCTGTATCGAGAGTAGGAGGTAATGCTCAGATTAAATCAATGAAAAAAGTTTCTGGTACTCTTAAATTAGACCAGGCTCAATATAAAGAACTGGAAGCATTTGCTAAATTCGGTTCTGACCTTGATGCTTCTACTTTAGCAGTGATCTCTAAAGGAGAAAGAAACGTAGAAATCCTTAAGCAGCCGGTAAATGCACCACTTCCTGTAGACAGTCAGGTAGCAATCGTATATGCTGGAACAGAAAACTTAATGAGAAACGTTCCTATCAGAAAAATCAAAGAATTCCAAAACGAATATATCGAGTTCCTAAGATCTAAGCACCCTGATACTATGGCTGCTATTAAGGCTGGAAAAATCGATAACGATATTACAAGTGTTCTTAAGCAGGCTGCTAATGATTTAGCTTCTAAATACAACTAAAAAATTCAATGTTTAAGGTTTAAAATATAATGTTTTAAGCCTTAAACTTTAGACCTTAAACTTTGAACCCAAATTAATGGCAAACTTAAAAGAAATACGAGGCAGAATTACGTCAATTTCATCTACGATGCAGATTACCCGTGCTATGAAAATGGTTTCCGCTGCGAAACTTAAAAAAGCACAGGATGCAATTGTAATGCTAAGACCATATTCTGAAAAATTACAGGAACTTATCCAGAATGTAAATTCTAGTTCAGATCCTGATCAGATTTCTGTATATGCTCAGAAAAGAGAGGTTAAAAGAATACTTTTCATCGCTGTTACTTCAAACAGAGGTCTTGCGGGAGCTTTTAACTCTTCAATTGTAAAAGAGCTTAATCTTCAGTTCCAGAACAAGTCTCAATATGAGATCGAAGTTCTTCCTGTAGGTAAAAAAGCATTTGATGCTGTAAGAAGAAACCGTTCAGTATATGCTAATGGAAGCTCTGTTTATGATAATCTGAACTTTGATGCTGTTGCTCATATCACTGAAGGAGTAATGACAAGTTTCAGAGAAGGTAAATTTGACGAAGTATATGTTATTTATAATAAATTCGTTAATGCAGCAACTCAGGAAGTAACAACAGAACAACTTCTTCCCATCTCAATGCCTGAGAATACAGAGCCACAGGTAGAAACAGATTATATCTTTGAACCAAACAGGGCTGAGATTTTGGATAACTTGATTCCAAAGTCTATCAAAACGCAGGTTTTCAAATCAATCCTTGATTCAGTAGCATCTGAGCACGGAGCGAGAATGACAGCAATGCACAAAGCAACAGATAATGCAGAAGCTTTGAGAAATGATCTTAAGATTTTCTATAACAAAGCAAGACAGGCAGCAATTACCAACGAAATCCTGGAAATTGTTTCTGGAGCAGAAGCTTTGAAAAATTCATAAAGAATTATTTTAACATACCATTAAAGCACCGAATTTATCGGTGCTTTTTATTTACATAAGGGTAAAACCGCTGTTAGTTGCTCAAAATTCTCTTTTGTCTAGAAATTTGAGAATACCCTTCAGTTATTTTTTTTATTCAAAAATAGCCATGTCTTATCCCTTCATTTTTTTCTTTGAAAAAATCCTCCATTGAAATAATCTATCCCGATTCAGGTTATTTTTATTTTGCCTATCTTTGTAGCTAATAAAATTTACAACTTCTAAATGGACTCGGACATAGTCAGGCTTTTGCTGGCCTTATTTCTTGTTTTACTAAATGGCTTTTTCGTAGCCGCAGAATTTTCAATTGTTAAAGTTCGTTACTCACAAATTCAGTTAAAAGCCGCAGAAGGAAACTCTATGGCTAAACAGGCAGAACATATCATCAAACATCTTGATGAATATCTTTCCGCTACACAGTTAGGTATTACATTGGCATCCCTTGCCCTTGGTTGGGTAGGAGAAAGTGCCCTGCATCATATTGTTGAAAATATTTTCACCTCTTTGAGCATTGATTTGACTCAGACAACCATTACCACAATTTCGGTGGTTACAAGCTTTGTCCTGATTACCATTATGCATATTGTATTTGGTGAGCTTATTCCAAAATCAATCGCAATCAGAAAATCTGAAGCAACTACAATGGCAACAGCAGTTCCGTTGAGAGTTTTTTACACGGTTTTCAAACCGTTTATCTGGTTGATGAACTCAATGTCAAACGGATTCCTTAGATTGGTTAAAATTCACCCGGCTTCCGAGCAGGAAATTCACTCTACGGAAGAACTTCAGCTTTTGGTAAAACAAAGTGCTGATAGTGGAGAAATTGAGGAGGAAAACTATGAGATCATCAAAAATGCATTTGATTTTACCGATCACTCTGCCAAGCAGATCATGGTTCCAAGACAAAATATTACTTCCATAGACTTTGAAGAAGATGTTAACGATATCATCAATAAAATTATGGACAGCGGTTATTCCCGTATTCCTGTTTATATTGATTCTATTGACAACATAATCGGAATTTTCTACACAAAGGAAATTATAAGAGAATTTGTGAAGAGAAAAGGAGATCTGGATCATGAAGACCTTAAAGATCTAATGCGTGATGCCTTTTTCGTAGTAGAAAGTAAAAAAGTTTCAGACTTACTGAAAACGTTCCAGCTGAAAAAACAACATATCGCCATCGTTATTGACGAATTTGGAGGAACAGAAGGAATTATTACTCTGGAAGATATTCTGGAAGAACTGGTAGGAGAAATTCAGGATGAAGAAGATGATGAAGAGAAAATCGTTGATAAAATAGCGGATAATACCTATTGGGTACAGGCTACACAGCCACTGGACGAAATCAATGAGTTCTTACCTAAAAAACTTCCTCTTTCCGAAGAAAGTGAGTACAACTCATTAGCCGGATTTATCCTTTATGAACTGGAAGAAATCCCTGAAGAAAACCAGGAGTTTGTTCTTGAGGACTATCACTTTAAAATTCTGAAAATGAATAATAAAAGTGTAGAATTGGTAGAACTGGTTTATCAGGAACCTAATGCAATTGATCATTTAGCAGATAAAATCGGAGAAGTTTAAAAGAGTTAGAATGAATTTTTACAACAGCATAAAAGACTACGAAAATCCAAAACGTCAGTATGAGGAAGAAGTCCTCGTTCTGGATGATACGGATGATGTATATAAACTGGTACTGCATAATGATGATATTCATACATTTGATTATGTAATAGACTGCCTGATCGAAATCTGTAAACATAGCCTTGAACAGGCAGAGCAATGTACAATACTTGTTCACTACAAAGGCAAATGTACCGTAAAAACAGGCTCAATGGATGTATTGAAGCCTATGCATGAAAAATTAATTTCGCGCGAATTAACAAGCGAAATCGTATAAAATAAAATCCGACAAATTATTGTCGGATTTTTTTATTAAATCCGGAGGTGAAAATCGAGGAATAACAATAGATCACAAAGAACAGTCGCATTCCGGGAAATCTTTTAATCTTTAAATGCTTTAATCTTTTAATTTCTCAATATTCTTACATTGTCACATTTTATCTAAAATAGTATATTTGTACCAACTATAAAGAAACAAAAAAACAATGCTTGTAATAGGAATTGCCGGTGGTACAGGATCCGGCAAAACTACAGTTGTTGATAAAATACTTCAGCAGCTTGATATTGAGGGAATGAATATCCTCTCTCAGGATAATTATTATCATGACAACCAAGGTCTTACATTGACGGAAAGAGAAGCTCTAAACTATGACCATCCGAAATCTATAGACTTTGACTTACTAATAAAACATGTAAAAGCTTTAAAAAACAATGAGTCTATTGAACAGCCGATTTATAGCTTTGTTACACATTCCAGAACAGGAGATCATGTCACTGTAGAACCTAAAAATGTATTGGTAGTAGAAGGAATTCTTGTTCTTACCAACAAAGAATTACTGAAAGAATTTGATCTGAAAGTATTTGTTCATGCAGATTCTGACGAAAGACTGATCAGGAGGATCAGAAGAGATACCCAGGAACGAGGAAGAGATCTGAGCGAAGTATTGCACCGTTATCAGACCACATTGAAACCAATGCACCAGGAATTCATTGAACCTTCTAAAAATGATGCGGATCTTATTATTCCCAACATGAAGCAGAATTCCGTAGCGATTGATTTTTTAACTACTGTTATTAAAAATTCGTTGAAAAAACATTAAAAAAATGGAAGAAAACAACCTTATCAAAGACATTCAGCCGAAATCTGAAACATTCAAACTTATCCAGAAATATGTTTTGAATAAGTATACCATTACGATCTGTCTGTTTTTGGTATGGATGATTTTTTTCGATAAAACCTCATTTCTTGTAATTAATGAACTGAATGGTGAGATTCATAAATATGAAGACCAGCTGGATTATTATAAAAAAGAATATGAGAAAAATGATGCTTTTTATAAAAAACTGATGAACAACAAATCAGAAAAAGAAAAGTATGCAAGAGAAAATTATTTTATGAAAAAACCGAATGAAGAGATCTTCATTCTGGTAGTAGACAGTACAAAAGTTGCTAAGAAATAAGAGCATGCTAAGCGTCAATAATGAATAGGTAATTCAGCTTGTTTGATAGTACTATTCACTTGTGAAACAAAATTCACCATTGACAATTCACAATTTAAACTAAAACTAATGTCAAATACAGATATACTTTCAAACTGGGAAAATCTAGTGAAAAAACAGCTTAAAACAGAGGATATTTACCCCGTTTTAGAAAAACAGAATCTGGAAGGAGTAGAGGTAAAGCCTTTTTATACGGAGGTTCGGAAGCCTTTGGTAAACCTGCCCAGAGTGGAAGAAAGTACCCATTTGGTAGCAAAATACCATGAAAGTTTAGAAGATGAAGTATTTGCATTTATTCTGGATCAGAATGTAGAAAACCTTGATCAGAAAACTCTTTTTGTTAATAATAAAGATCTTGCAGGACACATCAGTCCTAAAGAAGAAGATCAGTATTTTTCATTGATTGATGTTTTTAATGAAAAAGAAGGAAGTATTGATGATCAGCTGGTTAAAGAATTACTGTCAAAAGACTTTAAAAGAAACATCTGTGTTGATATTTCTCTGCATCAGAATGCCGGAGCTGCTATCTATCAGCAGCTTGGTATTGCCCTTGCAAAAGCTAAGGAATTAGTGGAAGCTTACGGAGCTGAAATTTTAAATAAACTGATCTTCAGAATAGCAGTAGGAGGAAGCTATTTCTTTGAAATGGCCAAACTGAGAGCTTTTAAAATCATTTTTAATCAGTTTTCAAAAGAGTACGGACTGGATGAAGTTCCTTACATCTTCGCGGAGACTTCGCTGAGAAATAAAGCCGTTTCTGATAATGAAAACAACCTGATCCGCTCTACACTGGAGCTTGCTTCTGCAATGATCGGTGGGGCAGACGCTGTTTTCTCCAATAATTATCTTGTAGCCAGAAGTACGGATAACTCGGAGGAAATCTCTTTCAAGCAACAGATTGTTTTAGCTTATGAAAGTATTATCAATGTATTTGAAGATGCTTCTAATGGAAGTTATTATGTTGAAGATATTACCCGGCAGTTTGCTGAAAAAGCATGGGCTTTATTTGTTGAAATAGAAGAAGCAGGAGGCTATCTTGAGCTGTTGAAACAAGGAGTTGTTCAGAAAAAGATTTATGATCACGCCATTGAAGAGCAGCAATGGATCGAAGAAGGAAAAATAAAGCTTATCGGAGTCAATTTATACCCTAAATTAGACGTTAAAAAGTCTATTGCAGATCTGTACAACGAAAAAGAGATAAAAGCGGTTCGTTGGGCTGAAATGTTTGAATAAAAACATCCTATTATACCATGAAAAAAAGCTTACTAATTTTCTTTTTATCGTTTTTCGGACTACTTTTTTCACAAACAGAGAAAGATCTGTACGGAAAATGGGGCGGAATAGATGCCGGTAATTACGGGTCATTTACATTTTTTGATGATGGCTATGTAAAGGTACAACTTAACGGGTTGGATATTGATGGTAGACATCATGTAATTCCTGATGGACCAAACAAAGGTAAAATTGCGAATGTAAAATATACTACTGATTTTTCAAAAAAAATTATCAAATTCAGTTTAATTGCATCATATAATGATTTCAACAATAAACTTGAAGAGAGTAAATTTTTAAGTGGACTTATTAAGTTTATTAATGAAAATGAATTTCTGCTATTCTTTGATTTTGAGAATGAAAATCCGGAAGATATAGATCCTACATCCCCCAATGTAATGACGCTGCATAAAGAAAAAAGTATATAAGTTTTTAGTAATGAAAGAAAAACTGATAGACTTATTTGAATACACCTATCATTTCAATGTTGAGATGATTAAAGTTATTTCTGAAAACAGAGAACTTGTTGATGATAAAATCATCAGTCTGATTAATCATACTCTTAATGCACAACAGATCTGGAATGCCCGGATTCTGGGAGAAATAACTTTTGAAGTCTGGCAGATCAATCCTTTTGAATCTCTTGAGGAAATTAACCATGGAAGTTTTCTTAAAAGCATTGATATTATAAGAAATTTTGATCTGGACAAAAGAGTAGAATATCAGAATTCAAGAGGAACAAAATTTGAAAACAGTATTTTTGAAATGCTTTTTCATGCAGTCAATCACTCTACCTATCACAGAGGACAAATCAATTCTTTGCTTAAGCAGAATGGAATAACTCCGGTATTGACGGATTATATTTTTTATAAGAGATAATTATTTACAATCTGGAAAAATCTGTGGGAAATAAACTATTAAACAAAGAAATTCAAAACTATATCAACACAAATCTGCATTCAGATTTACACATCTTACTGTTGAAAAAATCTCCATTTCCGGAGGTTTCCATGCATGAAATTGTACAGCAGATCAAAGGAAAACAGGTTGCAGAAAGAAAATTTCCATTTCTCTTAAAAGAAGGTATTCTTTTTCCGCCACAGCTTAATCTGGAGCAGTCGTCATCTGAAAAAACAGCCCTTTATAAATCCGGAATTTTAAAAGGTAATACATTCATTGACCTGACAAGCGGTTTTGGTATTGATGCCTATTATCTATCTCAAAACTTTAACGATGTTACATTAATAGAGCAAAATACAGAGCTCCTGGAGATTGTCACCCATAATTGGAATACTTTGGGTCGCCAGGCAAGATTTATTAATAAAAAACTCGAAGATTTTCTGGAGGAAAATAAGGAACATTTTGATGTTATCTATCTGGATCCTGCAAGAAGAGACCAGCAAAAAAATAAAGTATTTCTGTTAGAAGATTTGTCTCCAGACATTCTTGAGATTCAGACGAAATTAAGATCTATTTCCGATCAGGTAGTGATTAAGCTATCTCCACTTATTGATCTTAAATATCTGGTTTCAGTATTAGATGGGATTTCAAGGATTGATATTATTGCCCTGAAAAATGATGTTAAAGAAGTTGTAGTATTTCTTTCCAACGAAAATACAGAGAAGATTATTTGCCACTGTGTGAACCTTGAGAGTGTCGAATCTGCCTTTACTTTCAGATTTGGGGAAGAAGAAAATGCCGAGTCTGAATATTCTGAGCCTGAAAAATACATTTACATTCCCAATAACTCTATTTTGAAAGCAGGAGTTTTTAATTTGATTTCACAGAAATTCGGTTTAAAAAAGCTTCACCCTAACAGTCATTTTTATACCTCCAATGAAAAGAAAGGAGACTTTCCCGGGAGAATTCTGGAAGTGGAACTCGTTGACTCTAAAAATATTAAGAAAAAAGAACAGTATAATATCATTTCAAAAAATTACCCTCTAAAACCTGAAGAAATCAAAAAGAAATATGGTTTAAAAGACGGAGGCGACCAGTATCTTATTTTTACCCAATCCAAAAAAGGGAAAATAATATTAAAATCAGTATAAAAATGTTGCCGAAAAAAGCAGGATTTCTTACTTTTGGGCAATCAAAAATTTAAGCATGAAATCGCTTACTGTTTGGATGATCGGAATAGACTAAAAATAGGGCGGCTTCATATTACCTTTTAAAAAAAATAATTTTACATATGAAAAAATTAGTTATATGTTTAGCGATTGCAACGGTTGCGGTAAGCTGTAAGAAAGTTCCGCAAGGAGGAAACAAAGGTACTTTGAAACTTGAAGAAGGAGTAGAAAGATATTCTGATGATTCTCAGGGAGAAGCTCACGGACATGAAGCTGCTGCTACAGAGCACAAGGAAGAAGCTCACGCAAAACCAGAAGCTGCTGCTCCAAAAACAGACAGTACTGCGGCGGCAAAACCTGCTGAAACTGAAAAGGCTCCAAAAGCTGAACACTAATTAGAAGTACAAAATATATAAGTGCCCTGTTTCTGCAGGGCATTTTTTATTAAAAAAGATCGCTATAGAGCTCATTAGCATAACATTGGGAAAATCCTTTCTTTTTGTTTGCCCCTGCCAGGCATTTTTTTTAATTTTAACAAAATAAATTTTTACAATGCAAGAGACATTAAATTACATTAACGAAAACAAGCAGCGTTTCGTGGATGAATTATTTGAGTTATTGAGAATTCCTTCTATTTCTGCAGATCCCGCGTATAAAGAAGACGTTTTGAAATGTGCAGATGTAGTGGCAGCACACCTTAAAAATGCAGGCGCTGATAATGTTGAAGTTTGCCAGACCAAAGGATATCCAATTGTTTTCGGGGAGAAAATTTTAGATAAAAACTTACCTACAGTATTGGTATATGGACACTATGATGTTCAGCCGGCTGATCCGTTGGAATTATGGACAAAGCCGCCTTTTGAGCCTTATATTGAGAAAACGGAACTTCATCCTGAAGGAGCAATCTTCGCAAGAGGGTCTGCTGATGATAAAGGACAGTTTTTCATGCACCTGAAGGCTTTTGAGGCTATGATGAAAACCAATGCTCTTCCTTGCAATGTTAAATTTATCTTAGAAGGAGAAGAAGAAGTAGGATCTGTAAGCTTAGGAGACTGGGTAAATGAAAATAAAGAGAAATTAGCTTGTGATTGTATCTTAATTTCCGATACTCATATCTACAGTAACGAACAACCTACTGTTACAACAGGATTAAGAGGTTTAAGCTATGTAGAAGTAGAGGTGGAAGGTCCAAACAGAGACTTGCATTCAGGACTTTATGGTGGAGCTGTGCCGAACCCTATTCACGTTCTTTCAAGAATGATCGCAAATCTGATTGACGAAAACGGTCATATTACCATTGACGGATTCTATGATAATGTAGAAACCGTTTCTGATGCAGACAGAGCAGACATGAACAAATTGAAAGACAATCCTGAAGAATTCAAAAAATCAATCGGATTAAGCAATATCGAAGGTGAAAAAGGATATACAACTTTAGAAAGAACCTCTATTCGTCCTACATTAGACTGCAACGGAATCTGGGGTGGCTATACAGGAGAAGGGGCTAAAACGGTAATTCCTTCAAAAGCTTTTGCTAAAATTTCAATGCGTCTGGTTCCTTACCAGACTCCTCAGGAGATCACAGAAAAATTCACGAAATATTTCGAAAAGATCGCTCCGGATACAGTAAAAATTAAAGTTACCCCTCACCACGGAGGTATGCCTTATGTTTTACCAACAGATACAAAAGAATTTGCTGCCGCAAAACAGGCAATGGAATCAGCATTCGGAAAAGAAGTTCTTCCATACAGAGGAGGAGGAAGTATTCCTATTACAGCGATGTTTGAGCAGGTTTTAGGAGCTAAATCTGTATTAATGGGCTTCGGGTTGGATTCTGATGCAATCCACTCTCCAAACGAGCATTACGGATTGTTCAATTTCTATAAAGGAATTGAGAGTATCCCGTTGTTTTTTGAAAATTATTCAAAATAATTCAACGAAAATAATAGACAATAAGGTATTTCTGCAAAAGAGATACCTTATTTTTTTGTTTTATATCGTACCATTGTCATTTTTCAGAGGGCTTTTTAAACAATTTTAAAATTAAATTCACTGAAAATAAAAGTGTTATTTTTTATTTGCAATAAATTATTTCACCATTCATGGAAAGTTTATATTTTTAATACAAAACTTGATTTACCATGAAAAAATACTACTCAATTGCATTTTTACTATTATCAATGTGTGTTTTTGCCCAGCAAGCCATCTCCTTTGAATCCACCGAAGGATTCAATGTTGGAGATATCAATGGACAAGCGGGGTGGATCAGTACGCCTACAGGTGGATTTCCTGAAAATGTAACCCATCAGATGATCAGTACAGATAAAGCCAGTGATGGAAGCAGTGCCCTGAAAATTGTAAAAGAAAATACTTACGGAACCCAGACTGACCCTGTTATCGGAGGATTTTATAACCTGTCAGCACCGCTCGCCAACACTAATTTCTCTGTATCATTCGACATCAATATATCAGAGCTCAACGGATCTGATTTTGGTTTTCAGGCAATAAACAATATTGATGATCAGTTTGTTGTGAGACTGGATTTTGAAAAAACCGGATTAGTGAAGATTCTTAATTTAGCCTCTGGTATACAGGAACTTATTTCTACACCTTCCACCTGGCTGCCCAATACCTGGTATCGGTTAAAAGTAGTAGGAAGCGCCACAGAGATCAGATATTACCTCAATAATGTGCTGATCTATACAGGAACAGCTACAAACTCTCTGAATATAAATCAGCTTCGTTTCGTACATAATAATTCATTGGGATCAGCTTACATCGATAATATTAAAATTAACAGCGAGCTATGGGTGATGAGTGTTAAAGATTCCAAAGCAACTTCTAAAGAAATATCGCTTTATCCTAATCCTGCTACTGATTTCCTTACTGTCAATTCTGCTGCCAAAGTAAAAAGTATACAGCTCTATGACGAAACAGGAAAGCTCATAAAGACGGAAGTAAACAATAATAAAATAGAGGTAAAAGGTTTGTCCGAAGGAGTATATATGGTCAATATAAAAACGGAAGCTAGAAATTTTACTGAAAAAGTGATCATCAGATAAATTATTTTATTCATTGTAAAACTTGTGTTTTTTTTAGTCTGCTGCTATAGGTAAGGATGAATTTTTGGGAATACTGCTTTTCTTTAGATTTAATATCTTTATTTAATTTGGTTAAAATATATTATGTTACTTGGTTAATATGTGTAAAATATTCACTCATTTTGCTTTTTAGATTTAAAAATTATATATTTGCTCAAAACTAAAAAATATCATGAAGAAACTTTACATTTTCGCAATTTCGTTGATTTCCATAACATCTTTTGCCCAGCAGACTATTTCTTTTGAAGCCAGTGAAGGATTTACAACAGGAAATATTAATGGCCAGCAGGGTTGGATTTCTACAAGTAATGGGGCTACGCCACCAGTATATTTGACCACTCAATTGGTTTCAGCTGAAATGGCAACTCAAGGTTCAAACAGTCTTAAAATAACACCAGATGTGCCTTATGGGCCGCAGCAAAGCCCTGTTATGGGAGGGTTTTATACTTTTGCAACACCGCTAACATATAATAGCTTCACACAGTCATTCGATGTAAGACTTACACAAAAAAGTACATCAAGCTCAGATTTTGTTTTTAGAACAGTAAGTACTACAGGAGCTGGAGGGATCGTTACCTATATCGATTTTTCTTACACGGGGAAAATTTTAATTGCAAACGCTGGTTCTGCTAATTTAGTAGATACCAACCAAACCTGGAATGCTAACACATGGTACAGAGTGAAGATAGTTTCTACGGCTACAGGAATTCAGTATTTCGTAAATGATGCTCTGATCTACACCGGACAGCCGTTCAGTAACAATAATATTAACAGGATGGATTTTGTGCATGATAATTATGGAGGTTCTGCCTATATCGATAATATCAAAATCAATAATGAAGCGGCATTATCTACAAAAGATGCGATAAAGAATGATGTGAAACTATCTATTTATCCAAACCCGGCTACCGAAGTGATAAAAATCACAACGCCTAACAAAATCAAGCACGTTGAAGTATATGATATGTCAGGAAAAAGAGTAGATGTAACCCTGAACGGAGATCAGGTGAGTGTAAGAAACCTATCTTCCGGAGCTTATTTACTGAATGTGGAAACGGAAGGAAGAAACTTTACAGAGAAGTTCATTAAAAAATAAATCCTGATAAATCTTAGGATCAGCAAAACGCTCCAATTGGAGCGTTTTTGTTATTTTAGAGCATTAAAATTTCAATCATATGTCAGATCATAAAACCGCTTATATCACAGGAGGAACCAAAGGAATAGGTTTCGGAATTGCGAAAATTTTACTAGAGAATGGGATTTCTGTAGCATTTTCTGGAAGAAAAAAAGACGATGTCATGAAGGCAGAAGCAGAGCTTAAACAATATTCAGAAAACGTATTGGGAATTGTTTCCGATGTAAGAAACCTTGAAAGCGAGCAGGAAGCGATAAAATATACCGTTGAAAAATTCGGAAGATTAGATTATATCATTGCGAATGCAGGATTAGGGATTTTTAAGCCTGTAGATGAACTTACTGCAGAAGAATGGAATGATATGATAGAAACAAATCTGACAGGTGTTTTTTATACGTTAAAAGCATCCGTAGAAGAACTGAAAAAGACGGAAGGTTACTATATTACAATTTCCAGCCTGGCAGGAGCTAATTTCTTTGAAAACGGAACAGGTTACAACGCTTCCAAATTTGGAGTAGTAGGTTTCACACAGGCTGCCATGATTGATTTAAGAAAATACAATATTAAATCTACAGTGATTATGCCTGGATCGGTGGCCACTCATTTTAATGGAAATATTCCATCCGAAAAAGACAGCTGGAAGATTCAGCCGGAAGATATGGGGAATCTTATATTGGATATTTTAAAGATGAATCCAAGAGTTTTACCAAGTAAAATAGAGTTTAGGGCAACGAAACCAGCTAAGTAACTACATCTAATGTATTGAATAATAATTTAATAAGTATTATGCATGCATAATATATTTTTTATTTATATTAGCAAAAATTAATTCAAACAAAATCTCTGCATAAACTGTCATGATTTTATGCATTAAAAGGGAAAAAATAAAATAGTACACATGAAAATATTAGTTTGTATTAGTAGTGTTCCGGATACTACTTCCAAAATTAACTTTACAGCAGATAAATCTGCTTTCGACAAGAACGGAATTCAGTGGGTAATCAACCCTCTAGACGAATTTGCGTTGACAAAAGCGGTTAAACTTCAGGAATCTCAGGGAGCAACAGTTACAGTAATCAACGTAGGTGATGCTGCTACAGAACCTGTAATCAGAAAAGCTTTAGCTATTGGTGCTAACGATGCAGTAAGAGTAAATCTTGATCCGAAAGATAGCTATGCTACAGCAAAAGAAATTGCAGCAGTAGCGCAAAACGGAGGATATGATCTTATCCTTTGTGGAAAAGAATCTATTGATTATAACGGAGGTTCAGTTCCGGGAATGGTGGCTCAGTTATTGAACCAGCCTTTCGTAAACGCTTCAGTAGGATTAGACGTAAGCGGAAGCGAAGCTACGGCAGTAAGAGAAATTGAAGGAGGGAAAGAAACTATTTCTGTGAAATTACCGGCAGTTATTGCAGGTCAGAAAGGATTAGTAGATGAAAAAGACCTTATCATCCCGAATATGAGAGGAATTATGTCTGCAAGAACAAAACCTCTGCAGGTAGTAGAGCCTTCTTCTTCAGAAGTAAAAGTTCAGGGAGTATCTTATGACAGCGTTCCTCCAAGAGCTGCTGTGAAAATGGTTTCTCCTGACAACCTGGATGAATTGGTAAGATTACTTCACGAAGAAGCTAAAGTAATCTAATCTTTAAATTTTTCAATCTTTTAATTTTTAAATTTAAAACAATGGCAGTATTCGTATACGCAGAAAATATAAACGGAGTTTACAAAAAAGCAGCTTTTGAAGCAGTTTCTTACGCTAAAGCTATCGCTGATAAAGCGGGAGATACCGTTACGGCAATCTCTGTAAACCCAACAGATTCTTCAGATTTATTATACAAATATGGAGCATCAAACGTTATCAATATCAAAGACGAAGGTCTTAAAAACTTCTCTGCAAAGGCATTTGCTCAGGCTGTAAATGAAGTAGCAGACGGAAATACTATTGTTTTCCCTCACACTACTGATGCTTCTTCAATTGCTCCTATGCTTGCTGTAATGAAGAATTACTCTTTAATTACAAACGCATTGGAAGCTCCTGAAAGCCTTTCTCCTTTCCAGGTAAAGAGAAGAGCATTCTCAGGAAAAGGTTTCATGCATGCAAAAGCTGAAGGAAACGGAGTAATTGTTACGGTTTCTCAAAACGCTTTTGGTGTTAAAGAAAATGCAATATCAGGTTCAGAAGAAGTGAAAAATTTATCGGTTGCAAATGAAGATACTAAAGTGATTTCTCACGAGCAAAGTTCAGGTAAACTAGACCTTAAAGAAGCTGAAGTTGTTGTTTCTGCTGGTAGAGGGATGAAAGGTCCTGAAAACTGGGGAATGATTGAAGATTTAGCAAACGTTTTAGGAGCGGCTACAGCATGTTCTAAGCCAGTTTCTGACATCGGATGGAGACCTCACACAGAGCACGTAGGACAAACTGGTAAAGCAATTGCACCCAACCTTTACATTGCTGTAGGGATTTCAGGAGCAATTCAGCACCTTGCTGGAGTAAACTCTTCAAAAACGATTGTTGTTATCAACAGTGATCCTGAAGCACCATTCTTCAAGTCTGCTGATTACGGAGTAGTAGGAGATGCTTTCCAGATTATTCCTGCATTAACAGAGAAAATTAAAGCAATAAAAGGATAAGAAAGTGAATTGTGAATAGTCAATTCGCTTTGCTCGTCAATTTTTAAGTAAATAATTCACTTGCGAAGCAAAATTCACTATTGACGTTTGACAATCATCAATAATACAGATAAAAGCTCGGCTTTCCGGGCTTTTATTTTTGCGTAAAAAAGTGAAAACACAATAAAAAATTAATCTATATTTGTAGCTATGGATTATAAACAGCTAATTATTCGCGGAATATCGTACAGCCAGACTCAATCAGGGGCGTACGCATTGTTACTGGAGCATGAAGAAACACACATAAAATTACCTGTTGTTATAGGAAATTTCGAAGCCCAGTCTATCTCTCTTGGGCTGGAAAAAGATATTCATCCACCGCGTCCTCTTACTCATGATTTATTTACTAAGTTTATAGTTTCTGCCAATTATGAGCTAATTTCTGTCATTATCTATCAGATTGTAGACGGAGTTTTCTTTTCAAATATCAACTTTAAAAATAAAGTAACGGAAGAAGAACTGATCCTTGATGCCAGAACTTCCGATGCTGTTGCGATGGCCGTAAGATTTGACGCGCCTATATTTACAACACAACAGGTTTTGAATGAAGCCGGGATTTTATTGGAACTGGAAGATGTTGCCAAAGAAGATCAATCGTTCTCAGAAACTGTACAGACAGAAGATAACTTGAAATCTCTTTCTATGGAAGAGCTTCAGAAATTATTAGATGAAGCCGTTAAAGAAGAAGACTATGATACCGCTCTTGAAATCCAGGAAGAAATCAAGAGGAGGAAAAAGAAAATTGATTAAAGAGATACTTTTTATATAAACTATGAATTTAAAATTACGACTGACCATCCTCAGTTTTCTCCAGTTTTTTGTTTGGGGTGCATGGCTGATTACGATGGCAAACTTCTGGTTTGGCACAAAACATTGGGAAGGAACTCAGTTTGGAGCTGTGTTCGGAACAATGGGAATTGCTTCTATTTTTATGCCAACCATTACTGGAATTATTGCTGACCGCTGGGTAAATGCGGAACGTATATTTTCAGTATTACACATTCTTTATGGGGTTATTCTTTTCATATTACCTCATTCTGCAGATCCAAATTCCTTCTTTTCAGTAATGCTTGTGGCCATGTGTTTCTACATGCCTACTATTGCACTTGCTAATTCAATTTCTTATACAATCCTGAAAAATAATAATCTGGATGTGGTGAAAGACTTTCCACCGATTCGTGTATGGGGAACTATTGGTTTTATTGTTGCCATGTGGATCACAAACCTTAGTGGAAACAAAGCAACAGAAGGACAGTTTTATATTGGAGGTGCTGTAGCGATTTTCTTAGGAATTTATGCGCTTACATTACCTAAATGTCCGCCTCAAAAACTAATTGATAAAGACTCCCCATTATCTGAGCAATTAGGTTTGAATGCATTCAAACTGTTTGGAAACTATAAAATGGCATTGTTCTTTCTATTCTCAATGCTTTTGGGAGCTGCACTTCAGCTTACCAATGCATACGGAGATGTTTTCTTAAGTGAATTTGCTCATTTTCCTAAATATGCAGACTCATTTGTAGTACAGAGATCTACCATCATTATGTCAATTTCTCAGGTTTCAGAAACCCTGTTTATTTTGGCAATTCCTTTTTTCCTTAAGAAATTTGGAATTAAAAAAGTAATGCTGATGTCTATGTTAGCATGGGTTTTAAGATTCGGATTCTTTGCGTATGGTGTTCCGGACGGATTCGGACTTTCGTTAATCATTCTTTCATGTATCGTATACGGAATGGCTTTCGATTTCTTTAATATATCAGGCTCACTTTTCGTAGAAACGACTACCGATAAAAAGATACGTTCTTCGGCTCAGGGATTATTCATGATGATGACTAACGGGTTTGGAGCAGTTTTCGGAAGTTATGCCGCAGGATGGGCTATTGATAAGTTCTTTACCCATAAGTTTACAACGGCTTCAGATCTGTCTGCTTATCTGCAAACAACACCTGATAATCCTACTTTCCTGGGCATTTTAAAGAATAGTTTCAATGCAGCGGTGAACTCAGACGGAACCCTTTCCTCTATAGTGATGGTGAAAGACTGGCAGCAGATATGGCTTTCTTTTGCAATCTATTCATTAATACTGGCGATTTTCTTTGCAGTTTTGTTTAAACATAAACACAACCCGGAAGATGTTTCATCAGTTAAACATTAATTAAAACTAACGTTCTTAAGATATTAAATTGCATTTTTGAAAAAAGATGCAATTTTTTATTTTTCAGATATCCTTTTATAAAATAAAGGTTAACTGAAGAAAAATTTGGACTTCAGATCGATATAGAAATAGCAAATGCTTATTTTTAATTTGATAATAAATTCCTTTTTTCTTTGTGTAATAATTAAAAATATCGAATCTTTTTTATAGCTAACAAGTGTTCGGGTGCGGAATTCCTATTTTTAAAACACACTATTTAAAAGTGTGTTTTTTTTTGTATTTTGGCACTTTAGTAAATATGAAAAATATTCAGTTATTAGGATTACTGTTAGTCATTGTAGGCAGCTTTTTACCCTTGGTACATGTGCCTGTCATCGGGAACTGGAACTATTGGAAGCTTGATCATTATCTGGCTATTGCCTGCTGGATTTTTTCAGCATGTGCCGTTTTTGGAATTGTAAATAACAGTATCAGAATCGTTAGATTTTTTGGTATTCTGCTTATTCTTTTATTCGGATTTACCTTAGTTGCTGTGAAAATGCAGTCACTGCAATATTTTAGCTTTTTACCATTCAAATCATGGCAGGAAACTTTTGCAGGAATCGTCAAATTGAAATGGGGCTGGGCTGTAGAGTTTTTAGGCGCTTTTCTAATGGTAATTGCAGGAGGAAAAAATAAAGTAAACAATAGAACACAAATATAAAAATGAACTCCTTAAAAATATTTTCAATAGGAATTTTGTTGATGGCAGCCCCGCAGGTTCATGCCCAGGCAACAGAGCAGAAAAAACCGGATAATCCGCCGAAATGTGCTAATATAAAAGAAGGAAAGTTCGTAAGACCCAATTACCCGGAAGCAATATGGCATATGACCATTAAAGATAATGTTCAGACTGAATATTTTAATAATGGAAAAGATTATATCAAATCCACATTGGTTTTTATAGACGACTGTAATTATAAAGCAATCGTCATGGAGAAATCCGATAAAAATGATCCCGCACAAATAGGGGATGTCTTCAACAATAAAATAGTGGCTACTCAGGATAATCTTCTTAAAGTAAATACTAAAATTGAAGGAACCCAATTTGATATGGTATACGTAAAAGTGAAATAAATTCTAATTATAAAAGGGGAACATCTGTTCCGTTTTAGCTTAAAATAAAAATTATATACATGAAAGAAGTATTCATTGTTTCCGCAGTAAGAACACCAATGGGAAGTTTTATGGGAAGCTTATCAACAGTTCCGGCTACAAAATTGGGAGCAACTGCTGTAAAAGGTGCATTAGATAAAATCGGTATGGATCCTAATAATGTTCAGGAAATCTATATGGGAAATGTTCTTCAGGCAGGAGAAGGCCAGGCGCCGGCTCGTCAGGTTGCTTTAGGAGCAGGTCTTTCAATCAATACACCATCTACTACCGTAAATAAAGTTTGTGCTTCAGGAATGAAGGCTGTAACAATGGCGGCTCAGGCAATCAAAGCTGGTGATGCAGAAGTAATTGTGGCAGGAGGTATGGAGAATATGTCTTTAGTTCCTCATTATTACAATGCAAGAGTAGCTACAAAATTAGGTGACATCAAAATGCTTGACGGTATGGTACTTGACGGTCTTACAGACGTATACAACAAAGTACATATGGGAGTATGCGCAGAAAAATGTGCCGTAGATTATAACATCACAAGAGAAGATCAGGATAACTTCGCTGTAGAATCTTACAAAAGATCAGCAAAAGCTTGGAGCGAAGGTAAATTCAGTGAAGAAATTGTACCGGTTTCTATTCCTCAGAGAAAAGGAGAGCCTGTAATCTTTGCTGAAGATGAGGAATACAAAGCAGTAAACTTTGATAGAATTTCAACACTTCCTACCGTTTTCAAAAAAGAAGAAGGTACAGTAACAGCAGCAAACGCTTCTACACTGAACGATGGTGCTTCTGCATTGATCCTTGTTTCCAAAGAAAAAATGGAAGAATTGGGATTAAAACCTCTTGCTAAAATCGTTTCTTATGCTGATGCAGCTCATGAGCCTGAAAACTTTACAACAGCTCCGGCAAAAGCTTTACCTATCGCTCTTAAAAAAGCAGGATTAGAGATTTCTGATATCGATTTCTTCGAATTCAACGAAGCTTTCTCAGTAGTAGGATTGGCAAACAACAAAATCTTAGGATTAGATGCTGCTAAAGTAAACGTAAACGGAGGTGCTGTAGCATTAGGACACCCACTGGGAAGTTCGGGTTCAAGAATCATCGTTACATTAATCAACGTATTGAAGCAAAATAATGCAAAATATGGGGCTGCTGCTATCTGTAACGGTGGTGGTGGAGCTTCTGCAATTGTAATTGAAAACTTATAATTGACATATACAGCCATATTTTGTGGTTTCAGATATAAAAATCGGGGTTCTTGGACCCCGATTTTTTGGTTATAAAATAGTACGTTGCTGTCTTCCAACGAGGTCTTCAGGTTGATGATATAAAATTTCCGGTCAGATATCACTTATAGCAGAAAGACTTTTCCTGATCATGAATGTTGCCCAAAAGGAGAGTCTATTGAAAAAAAATAATACAGAATCTTGTTATTGGAGGTTTTTGTTCAGTATAATTAAACGGAATAAGAGGAAATCTTTGCTGAATGATTTCAACGGCTTACAATTATTATTTTCAAAATAAAATTAAAAACCGTCGAATATTCCGTAGTTTTTCTATTTTTGTGCTACTAATATATATTTGAAATGTCTGAAACTGAGAATCGACAGCCTAAAAACATAAAGAATAATCCAAAGATTATGAAAGCCTGGGCTGTATATGACTGGGCAAACTCCGTTTATTCCCTGGTTATTACCTCTACCATTTTTCCCATTTATTACTCCATCCTAACCACTGCTTACGAGAAAAAAGAATATGTGGCGGAAACAAAAACATGGATAGATGTTCCGGTAAGACATATGATCAAAATTTTCGGGGAAGAATATCAGCCGGATGCTGTATATGGATATTCACTTACCATATCATTCTTTATTGTAGTATTACTGTCACCGTTTTTATCTTCTTTGGCAGATACCATCGGAAACAAAAAATCTTTCCTTCAGTTCTTCTGCTATCTTGGTGCAACATCATGTATGGGATTAGCTATGTTTACAGGGATGCATAACGTATTCCTGGGGCTTTTATTCAGTATCACGGCCAGTGTAGGTTTTTGGGGAAGTCTGGTGTTTTATAATTCTTTCCTTCCTGATATTGCCACACCGGACAGGCAGGATGCGCTCTCTGCAAGAGGATATGTGTACGGATATATTGGTTCCGTAGTTTTAGTGGTAATCTGTTTGGTTTTAATTCAGGTTTTTGCCAAAGGAGCAGCCCAGCAGCTATTGTTTACAAGAATCAGTTTCCTGTTAACGGGAGCATGGTGGTTTGGGTTCTCTCAATACACATTCAAACACCTTCCTCAATTTGGGGATGTGAAAGATAAACTTCCTAAAGACTTAGTATTACTTAATTATAAGAATATCTTCAAAAAACATGAAGAGCAGGGAGGTTTCTTTGAGGTGTTTAAAGATAATCTGAGCTTCTATAAAGATATTGCAAAAGAAAGTTTTCATGAACTGTTTAAAGTAGGAGGAGAGCTTTTCAAAGATAAAAATCTAAAATTCTTCCTGTCAAGTTTCTTCTTTTACAGTGTAGGAATGCAGACAATTTTCCTTATGGCAACTTTATTCGGAAAGAGTGAGATCAATCTTGCTCAGGATAAACTGATAGGAACCCTTTTGGTGATTCAGATCGAAGCGATCATCGGAGCAGTTATTTTCTCGAGACTATCCAAGAGAATTGGTAATAAAAATGTGATTTCAATTGCCATCATCCTTTGGATTGTAGCTTGTCTTTGGGCTTATTTCCTGAACAAAGAAAATCCTACAGTAGAATACCAGTTTTATGGAGTAGCTGCCGTAGTTGGTTTGGTAATGGGAGGTCTTCAGGCAATGTCAAGATCTACCTACTCAAAACTTCTTCCGGAAAATTCCATGGAAAATACAACGTACTTCAGTTTCTATGACGTATTGGAGAAAATTGCCATTATCATCGGAACGTTCATCTTTGCAACATTAATTGAACATTTCAATAATATGCGTATCGCGGCCTTATCAATGACCATATTTTTTGCTGCAGGACTAGTTTTAATACGATTCCTGAAGGTCAAAATGAGAACCGATAGAGAAACTTTATAAAAATTAAAAGACGTTATTTTTAACGTCTTTTTTTTATTTTAATGAATTAAAAACATTCATTTAGTGATTAATGCAGGTAAATTAGCGGAATATAAAAGGGCTGCAACAGATCACGGTGATGTCTCAGAAGTCTGTAGAACTGAAAAGATCCGTCTGTTAACTGTACCAACCTTCATTCAGCCGCTACAGGGAATGGATGGAATGTGAATTTTTCTTGCAATGTTTTAGCAGTAGAAGACATCAACATAAAAAATAAATCAATAGATATATATCCTAATCCTGCCAAAAATATGATAATGCTCTCTTCAAAAGAAAGACTAAAAGGGTATAAAATCTATGACGAAGCTGGAAGACTGGTGATTGCTAATTCTTCTTTAAAAGGAAATAAACAGAAAAGCAGACCATCAGCAAGAAGCTGATCAAACAGTAATTAATAATTAAAAATAACATATATTTATTTAAACCATAGCAGACTGTTATGGTTTTTTTTATATTTTATGATTGTTTTGTAAAAACTTAAAGTATTTGTGTTACTTTTATTAAAAATTAATAATGCGAAAACTCTTACTATTTGGCTCATTGATATGGGGCATCTTTTGTTTTGGACAAAATCTAAAACCTGTTGCTCAAAAAATCCATGAATATGAAAAGCTAAACTACCGTGCTCCTAAGTATGATTTATTTGATGTGAAAAGCACGGATAACATCTCTGATTTAAGAAAAACGGCAACTGATGCTACTGCTTTAAGTCTGGATATCCCCAAACTCATGAGATTACTTGCTGAAAGCCCTGAATTTCTTGAAGTATCCTTTCCTTTTGATGGCAATAAAGAAATCACAGTTCAACTTTTTAAAAAGCAAATTTTCACTGATGATTTCAAAGTAAAAACGAAAAAAGATGAAGTTGTATCCTATAATCCCGGGATTTACTATCGTGGAATTGTTAAAGGAGATGATCAGTCTATAGTAGCATTTAGTTTTTTTGATAATGATGTGGTAGGAATTATTTCAACACCAGCTTTGGGAAATATTATACTTGGAAAAATAAAGAATTCGAATGATTTTATAAGTTATTCAGAGTCTAAGCTGACGGTAAAAAATAGTTTCATTTGTAGTGTAGATGAATTGAAAGAAAACAAAATTCAATTACCACCACCTGATCCGGGACAGCTTACCAATAAAACCATGACTGAAAATTGTGTAAGGGTATTTTATGAAGTAGGTTATAAACCCTATCAGGGGAATGGTTATAATGTGGCTGCTACTGTTAACTGGATGACCGCTATCCATAACAGTGTTGAAACAATATATTTTAATGATGATATTAAGATAGCTTTAAGTGAAATGTATGTATGGACTACACCAGATCCTTATACAGGTAACTACAATCCGGACTTAGGGGTATTTAGCAATAGCAGGCCTATATTTAATGGGGATATTGCCCACTTAGTGATCTCGCCTACTGGTACCGGTTATTCTAATATTAACTCACTCTGTACAGATGTGAGATACTGTTACTCACCCGTTACGGTAACCTACCAGCAATTTCCTATGTATTCCTGGACGGTCAATGTTACAGCCCATGAATTGGGACATAATCTAGGCTCTCAGCATACCCATGCCTGTGCGTGGAATGGTAATAATACTGCTATTGATGGATGTGGTGCCCAAAGTGGAAATCAGGGAAATGCATGTAGTGGGCCAATTCCTGGTAGTGGCGGAGGTACTATAATGAGTTATTGTCACTTAATTTCCGGAGTTGGAATTAATTTCAGTAACGGATTTGGGCCACAACCCGCCGAATTGATTAGAAAAACCATTAATTTAAAAGCTTGTCTGGGCACTAACTGTATTTCTTCCTGTGAAGTAACGGTAATGGATCTCAGTATTGATAATGTTACACAAAACTCAGCCAGTGTCTTTATTATAGATGGAGCTTCACAAGCATGGAAATATACACTCTCCAAAATAAATGGAACAATTGTACAGTCAGGAACAACGAATACCAACAGTTTTAGTTTAAATAATCTGGATCCAAATACTTATTACAACTTATTTATTGGAAGTGAATGTTCAGGTTCTTTAGCTTATCAGAAACACCGAACATTTTTAACAGATGGAGATTGGTGCTCAGGAGCACGGTTTACAGATTCCGGAGGTCTTTCAGGAGGATATAGTAACAATGAAAAGTTAACCAAAACCTTTTATCCACTTTCTAATTCCAAACTGACATTATATTTCAGTGAATTTAATTTGGAAAATTTTAAAGACTATATGTATGTATATAACGGACCTTCAGCCGGATCTCCTTTATTTCCAAATGGAAATAACCTTACTGGAACTTTACTTCCCGGGCCATTTGTTTCTACAGATCCTACCGGAGCTATTACTGTTGAGTTTTTCTCCAATGAATATGGTACAGCAAATGGATGGAATGCCGGATTTTTATGCAAGTTTTTAGGGGTTGAAGATATTGAAACAAATAACAATACCGTTTCAATTTACCCGAATCCGGCAAAAACAATGATCATCATTTCATCAAAAGAAAATTTAAAATCCTATAAAATATTTGATGAAGCAGGGAGATTGGTGACATCAGCTTCTTCTTTGAAAGGAAGTAAAACAGAGATCAATCTATCTTCCATACAAACAGGAAATTATGTCATCAGTATTGAAACAGAGAAGCAGACGATCAACAAAAAGCTGATTAAACAGTAATAATAATAAAAAATAATACATATTTAAACCATAGCAGATATTCTGTTATGGTTTTTTTTATGTTTCATGATTGTTTTGTTGAAAATTAAAGTATTTGTAGTATTTTTAATAAAAAATTAATAATGCGAAAACTCCTTTTATTCAGCTCCTTTTTATGGGGCATCTTTTGTATTGCCCAAAATGTAAAACCCTTAGCCCGTAAAATCCATGAGTATGAAAAATTAAAGGTTCGTAACCATACCTATGACTTATTTAATCTAAAAAATACGGGTGATTTGTCTGATCTTAGGAGGATAGCAACCGATGCAGCTGTTTTTAAACTTAACCAGACTCAGCTTAAAAAACTAATTCTTGAGAGCCCCGAGTTTCTTGAAGTATCTTTTCCCTTTGATGGAAATAAAAAAATAACAGTTCAGTTATATAAAAAATCAATCTTTGCCGAAGGCTTTAATGTAAAAACTAAAAAAGATGAACGGGTTCCTTACAAGCCGGGAATCTATTATCGGGGTATTGTGAAAGGGAATGATGAATCTCTTGCAGCTTTTAGTTTTTTTGACAATGATGTTGTCGGAGTTATTTCAACTCCTGCTCTGGGGAATGTTGTTGTTGGTAAACTTAAAGACTCCGAAGATTTTGTAAGTTATTCAGAGAATAAATTAACAGTACAAAACAGTTTTGTTTGCAAGGCAGATGAAATGATGGGAAACAAAGGGCAAAAAAACTCTCTTCAGCCTGATCAGCTTACCCAAAAGACAATAACTGATAATTGCGTAAGAACTTATTATGAATTAGGATATAAACCTTACGAAAATAATGGTTTTAATATCACATCCACCGTTAATTGGATGACTGCTATGCATAATAATGTCGAAACATTATATTTTAATGATGATATCCGGATATCATTAAGTGAAATTTATGTCTGGACAACACCTGATCCATATACAGGAGGAGCTGACGCGAATTTAGCAATGTTTAGCAATAACAGGCCTCTGTTTAACGGAGATATTGCCAGTTTAATAATTTCACCTTCAAGTGGAGGAGTAGCCTATCTTAATTCTCTTTGCTCAGATTTGAAATATTGTTTTTCTCCCGTTCGTTCCTATTATGAACAGTTTCCATTGTTTTCCTGGAATATTTTTATAATTGCCCATGAAATGGGACATGGCTTAGGATCTCCCCATACTCACGCCTGTGCGTGGAATGGTAATAATACTGCTATTGATGGATGTGGAGCTCAGGCCGGATCTCAAGGAAGTACATGCCCCGGACCAATTCCGGGAAGCTCAGGAGGAACCATAATGAGCTATTGTCATTTGGTTTCCGGAACTGGAGTCAATTTTAGTAATGGTTTTGGGGCGCAACCTGCAGAACTTATAAGAAGTATCATTAATTCTAAATCCTGTCTTGGAACAAACTGTACTTCTTCATGTGAGATCACCGTCCTGGATGTCAGTGTTTCTGACGTAACTCAAAGCTCAGCAGATATTTTTATTATGGATGGAAGTCTGTCATCCTGGAGATACAGACTTTGTAAAATTGACGGCACAGTTGTACAATCAGGAACTACTAATTCTAATAGCTTTATAATAAACAACCTTGAAGCGAACACCTATTACAATTTATTTGTAGGAAGCGAATGCTCAGGTCCATTGGCATTTCAGAAACACAGAACATTTTTAACAGATGGAAACTGGTGTTCCGGGGTACGGTTTACAGATTCCGGAGGTCTTTCCGGAGGATATAGTAATAACGAAAAGTTAACCAAAACTTTTTATCCACTTTCCAATTCCAAACTGACATTGCATTTCAGTGAATTTAATTTAGAAAGTTTTAAAGACTATATGTATGTATATAATGGACCTACAGCCGGATCTCCATTGTTTCCGAATGGAAATAACCTTACGGGTTCTTTGGTTCCCGGCCCATTTGTATCTACAGATCCTACCGGAGCTATTACCGTTGAGTTTTTTTCCAATGAATCAGGTACAGCAAATGGATGGAATGCAGGATTTTTATGCAAATTTTTAGGAGTTGAAGATATTGAAACAAATAACAATACCGTTTCAATTTACCCGAATCCCGCAAAAACAATGATCATCATTTCATCAAAAGAAAATTTAAAATCCTATAAAATATTTGATGAAGCAGGGAGATTGGTGACATCAGCTTCTTCTCTGAAAGGAAGTAAAACAGAGATCAATCTATCTTCCATACAAACAGGAAATTATGTCATTAGCATTGAAACAGAGAAGCAGACGGTCAACAAAAAATTGATCAAACAGTAATTTCTCAATAAATTTATTATAAAAGCCTGATATTCTCAGGCTTTTTTCTTATTTTTAATCGGTAAAAGAATGCTGTAAACCTAAATAACTCATATTTCGGTCTGAGTTTTGCTTATATTCAGCGGAATAATTTTTAACTTTGCAAAAAGATTTATTGTCAATATGACCAACCCTTTATTTTATGCAAAAATAATTCTGTTTGGAGAATATGGAATGATTGAAGATTCCCAGGGACTTGTAGTACCTTACAGTTTCTATAAGGGAACTTTAAAATTTTCAGATTTAAGTTCTGAATTTGAACGTAATTCCAACAGACATCTGCAGAAATATTCAGACTTTCTTACAGCCCTTGATCTTTCCGATGATTTTAAGTTGGATATTGAGAGCTTCAAAAATGATATTTCAAACGGACTTTTCTTTGATTCCAATATTCCTCAAGGATATGGAGTAGGAAGTTCCGGTGCTTTGGTAGCTGCTATTTTCGAAAAATATTCAGTCAGTAAACTTAATCCTGAGAATATCTCAAAAGATAATCTTAAGAAATTAAAAGCTGTTTTTGGAGAAATGGAAAGCTATTTCCATGGGAAAAGTTCAGGAATGGATCCATTGATCTGTTACATGAATCTTCCCATTCTCATTGAAAATAAAGAAAATCTAGACAGGGTAAATATTCCCGAAGGAGAAGAAGGAAAAGGGGCAATTTTTCTGATTGATTCAGGAATGACGGGTGAAACCGGACCCATGATTCAGATTTTCTTTGAGAAAATGAAAACAGAAGGTTTCCGTAAAACCCTGAAGGAAGAGTTCATCCGCTACAATAATGCGTGTATTGAATCTTTCCTTAAAAAAGACATGAATCCATTCTTCAGAAATCTTAAAAAGCTTTCTCACTGGGCTTATGAACATTTCCGCCCTATGATTCCTGAAAGTATTTTTAATATCTGGAAAAAAGGACTGGATTCTAATGCCTACTATCTGAAACTGTGTGGAAGCGGTGGAGGCGGTTACATCTTAGGATTTACCAAAGACTACGCAAAAGCAGAAAAAATGCTTGAAGGCTTCCAAAAAGAAGTGATTTACAGATTTTAAATAGATTGGAATGAATTCTGAAAAAGAAACTTTCCAATCTAAAAACTATATCTCAAAATCTCTATTTTACAGATTTTCGCAATTCGTGGGGTTTTTACTCGGAGCACGCTTTTTTGTGGCTGCTTTGTTGACATTTGCGCTCTATGTTTCTACTTTTTTCCTGTTCAATCAGGATGAATCTTTCAGAAAATTCGTATTCGATTTCAAAGTACACGGTATTATTTTTTGCACCGTCCTTACCATTCTTGCGGGCGGCATTATCAACCAATTTTATGACCTGGAGAAAGATCATGTAGTAAAACCTTTCAGAACCAGAGTTCAGAGCTTCATCAAACAGAAATATTTTTTATATGCCTATCTGGCACTCAGTGTTATTTCTTTAGGAGTAGCCTGGATGATTTCTCATAATGTATTTGTTTTTTTTGTTGTATATCAGTTCTTTATGTGGTTTTATAGTCATAAACTGAGCAGAATACTGATCTTAAATAATCTTACTTTTGTCAGCCTCACCCTGTATCCGTTCTTTGGAATGATGGTGTACTATGAAACCTTTTCAAAAAAGGTTTTCCTGATGGCTGTTTTTCTATTTCTTATCCTTTTGTGTATTGATATTGTGAAAGATACCCTTACCAGAAGTGTAGACAAAGCATTTGGATATACTACAATTCCCAATTATTTTAAAAGCCGGAATACAAAGATAATTCTGACTTCTTTATTAGCTGTTACCATGGCAGTTTCTATGAATATCATTACAAAAACTGGTATTACCGGGTTCATGGCTTACTATTTTGCAGGAGGACTTTTTGTAATGATAGTCTGTATTTACCTTCTTTTAAACGCATCAAGAAGAACTAACTTCTTTACATTGAATATATTACGGTTTTGGGTTTTCGTTGGAATCATAGCAATGCTTTTAAACGGAATAGAACATAAATTGTAAAAAAAATTCTTTAAATAAACTGTGGTTATTATTACCTTTGCATAACTAAATTTAATAAATAGGAATGCCCATTTTTAATGATACTAAAATTGCATTTGCAGACAAGTCTGATGCACAATTGAGAAAGGCTTACTGGATGTTTAAAATGATTGAACAGCCCGCTCTTACAAGCCTTGGAACATCTGTTCTGAATTTCACAGTACACAACAACTTTCCTTTCGTTACCGGAATTGTAAAAAATACCTTATTTGCACAGTTCTGTGGTGGAGAAACCCGTGAAGAAAGTATGAAAGTTGTGAAGCAGCTGTTTAAAAGAGGAGTTGGAAGTATTTTCGATTATTCTATCGAAGGGAAAGAAGATGAGGAAACTTTTGATGCTGTTTGCAAAGAAATTAAGGATATTGTAAGATTCTCAGTAGGAAATCCGGCAATCCCTTTTATTGTATTTAAACCTACTGCCTTCGGAAGAATTGATTTGTATGAAGCTGTTGGAAAAGGTGCAGAGCTTACTACAAGCCAGAAAGAAGAATGGGAAAGAGTAGTGAAAAGATTTGATGAAGTTTGCAGTCTTTGCCACGAGCATGATAAAAAAGTAATGGTAGATGCTGAAGAAACCTGGATGCAGGATGCGGCAGACCACCTTTGCGAAGAGATGATGGAGAAATATAACCAGCAAAAGCCTATCGTTTGGAATACCATCCAGATGTACAGAACCGGCAGGCTGGAATATATGGAAGCTAATCTTCAGAGAGCAAGAGAGAAGAACTACTTCATCGGTTACAAAATCGTGCGTGGTGCTTACATGGAGAAAGAAAGAGCCAGAGCTGCGGAAAAAGGATATGCAGATCCTATCCAACCCACTAAAGAGGCTTCAGATAAAAACTACAATGCAGGAATTGACTTTGTAATGGATCATTTGGATAAGGTTTCAGCGTTTTTCGGAACCCATAACGAAATCTCTTCTGAATTGATTATGGATAAAATGAAAGCAAAATCTCTTGAAAACGGGAATCCACATGTTTATTTCGGACAGCTTTACGGAATGAGTGATAATATTACCTTCTATTTGTCAGATAAAGGCTATAACGTAGCTAAATATCTTCCATACGGACCTGTAAAGGATGTTGTTCCTTATTTGACGAGAAGAGCTCAGGAAAATACCTCTGTGGCCGGACAAACCGGAAGAGAGCTTGGACTGATTAAAAAAGAACTTGAAAGAAGAAAGAAATAATAATATTGTTTTCAATAAATATATCAGGCCTGCAATTTTGCAGGTCTTTTTGTTGGAATTAATAGGGGGGAATTTTATGGGAAATTAACAATAATCAACACAATTATATTATGGGTTAATCATATGTTAAAATAATCTGATTTTTATTGCTGATTTGATTTTAAATAATTATATTTGATAGAGCCATAAAAACTAACGTATAATAATATTTTCATTTACTGTTATAACTCCGCCATAAGAGAGAACTTCATCAATACGATAATCAATAATATCACCCTTATAAATAACCGAAATTATAAAAATATAGCATGGGAGCAGATGATTATAATAAGATAAAATTGCATCAGCTTATACCCGTCAAAATTTTTAAAAATAAAATAAAGCAATAGCTTTAGTTTTCTTCTTCAAATATTTTTTTAACCTGATCATTTTCTTTGATCAGGTTTTTTTAAGGCTCAAAACTTTCGAATTTTCCGTTTTCGTAGAACAAGACAATACGCTTTATCTTACTTTGTTGATTGCCAAATAGTTGACCTAACAATTGATCGCTGGTATTTTCTAATCGCTGAGAATCTGATATTTTTTCAGGCGCTTTATCTTGGGTTGGTATAAACGATTCTCCAGGACTTGGTTTTGGAGTTTCCATTTCCGTTTCATCACTTCCAAATTCATCATCATCATTCATCATGGTGAAAAGGTCGGGGAGTGGAGTTGTTTTTATTTTCTCTTCTTCTATTTGATCTTCACTAATTTCGATTTCTGGCAGTTGGGATTTCAGCATCTCACCTTCTCCAGTAACCAGCCAGTCCCAAAGAAGTTCCGGGAAACGGGATTTTATTTTTATGATAAACTCAAGAGACGGCTTGTTTCTTCCTGAAGTAATATGCGAAATGGATGAACGCTGTACATCAATTTCATCAGCAAACTCAGAAGGGGTCAGATTGGAATACTCAATAATTTTGGAAATTCTTTCATTTAAACTCATAAAAATAAGCCTTTAATTATTTTACAAATGTAACTCATATAATTTACAAATGCAAAATACAAATGTAAATAAATGCAAATGTTTTCAATATACATTTGTAACATAGTATTAAAATATTATAAATCAGTTTATTACAGTTAAATTGCAATTGTATTTAATAATTATCTGAGGCTGTTATAAGATTTAGGAATAGGCATCCAGACCTTATTATTTGACTTTATTTTTCCTAAAATATTAGTTTAATAATGTAAATTTTGGCTTTTTCACAGCTTATTTTGTCCCTTAAACCACTTCCTTTTCCCTATTTACATTATTAACCTCTTTGAATCTATTTTGTAGGCGATCTATTTCACTAAATATCAAATTAAAGCCATATAAAGGCTATTTAAAGATGTTACATAGGTAAATTACTGATGTAAATACATAATTTTAAGCTAATATAATGGAGTAATAGTAAAGAATTAGTATTTCTGTTAAGCAACTATTTTTATGGTGAACTAAAATGGTTCAAAATTAAGTGAATGGATTAAAAATTGAGGTTCCAATCTGATTCATTATGCACTTTACAAATGTATACAACGTTAAATATCTAAGTTTTCCACAATTTTTATGTTTAATAAAATACCCCTCAAAGAGTAAAAAACAGCAATTTTAAGCCTTAAAGTACCATTGCAAATAGTATTTAGATGAAGTTCATAACTTACTGACTTTTAATTATTTAAATATAAGATATTAAATTATTCGCAATCCACAATTTTATCCACAGACAATTTGTCTTTTGAAGGTGTTTAATAATGTTACAGGTGTTAATTAATCTCTAAACCTCAAAAACGGAAGGATTTAAATCTTGTAAACAAATTTCAAAACAGATGTCAAATGTAAATTTTTGTATTTTTACAATATTTACAAATGTTAATTTAAATTTTTGCCCAAAAATGGCTAAATTTGAATCTTGTAAACAATTCCCAAAATGAATTTTGAACAGATCTATTCTCAAAACCCCGATTTCTCAAATCGCTATATTTCCCCTGAAAAATTATTTTCTTACCTACAGAACAATCTCAGCGATTATATTCAGGAGATCGGAAGATCGTATTTAGATAAACCTATTTATCAGTTAAGCATCGGAACCGGAAACATTAATGTATTGGCCTGGTCACAAATGCACGGCAATGAATCCAATGCTACGCATGCCATGCTTGATCTTTTGGTGAGTCTTGATAAAGCTACTGAAATGAAAGAGGATTTATTCGGTAAAATAAAACTGGATTTTATATTCATGCTGAATCCGGACGGATCGGAGAGATGGACCAGACTGAATGCAGCCGATATTGATCTTAACAGAGATTTTCATAATGAGGCTAGTAAGGAGATTAAATTTCTGAAAAAAGCTGCTGCTTCTAAAAAGTACGATTATGCATTAAATCTTCATGAGCAGAGAACCATCTTTACAACCGATGGTATTCATCCTGCCACTCTTTCCTTTCTGGCACCTTCCGAAAATGTAGAACGTACCGTTACAGAGAATAGAAAGAAATGTATGGCTGTGATCGGAAGTGTATACAACCATTTAAAGGAAATGATCCCTAATCAGATTGGAAGATATTCTGATGAATTCTATCCGACTTCTACAGGAGATAACTTTATAAAAGCCGGAATGCCGACAATTCTATTTGAAGGCGGACATTTTGTGGAGGATTATACCAGAACAGGAACAAGAAAGTATTATACAATTGCTCTTTATTATGCCTTGAAAGCAATCAGTGAACTGAATTCTGATATTACTGGATGGGAAAATTATCTTGAAATTCCCGAGAATAAAGAAACGCATTATGATATTATTTACAGAAATGTAAAACTAAACACAGAACATGAATGTATTTTGGATATAGCGGTTCAGTTTAGAGAAATAAAAGAAGAAGGAAAAGGTGAAATCTCATTTATTCCTTTCGTAATGGAAGCAGGAGATGTAAAGCAGAGAAAAGGCTGGCTGGAAATAGACTGTACCGGAAAGAAATTTATTTCTGCAACTAAATATCCGAAACTGGATACTGTTGTGGATTTTAAAATAGAAGACTAATAAAATCGGCTGCCCCGAAGGACAGCCGATTTTATTTTTTTATCTAATTTCTAAAAGTTTATATTCAATAGGAATGGGCTTTAGCCCATTTAATTTAAATAAAAATTCATATGGCTTTAGCCAAAACCTAACTTTGGAAATATAAAATTTAGATTTTATTCAATGATTCAAGCTTAGTTCACAACTTTAATTCCATTAGCAACAAACCTGATCTCTTCCTTAGGCTGTGTAATTGCATCAATTTCAGCTTGTGGCTTCTTAGCATCTTCTGCATAATGTTTCTGCTCATTCACAGAAGTTACTTTTCTTTCTGCATTTCCTTCTAACACAACGTTTTTCCCTTTTAAGGCTGTAGGTACAAAGAAAGCATAGTCTTTCATTTTTACAAAAAACTTAGAATTGTCTTCTGTCTGGATGGTAAGCCAGCATCCTTTTTTATCACAAACATCGGTTACTTTTCCTTTAACAGATACATTTTCAACTTTTTTGTTATCTTTTTTAAGCTGCTTATTCAGTTTTTCTACTGTGATTGCTTTGGATTCAGCAGAAGAATTTACCTGATCTCCGTATGTATCACCTACCAAGGCTTTCCCTTCCGGTGGACCAGATTGGGCAAATGCTAACGAAGAAGCTGTTAAAGCTGCTGCAAATAATATCGCTTTAAATTTCATGTTTAATATTTTTCCAAAAATACTAATTAAAATTGAATCATAACGGAATAAAAAATGACAAAAAACAGGTGTTTTAAGGAATTTTCAATAAAATTCAAAATCAAAGACAGATTTGATTATATTTGACTCCTATACTTGACTATGCAAAAAAAACTGAAACTATGGGATGCCATTATGCTTGTGATGGGATCCATGATCGGAAGCGGGATCTTTATTGTAAGTGCTGACATGATGAGGAATCTGGGATCCGGATACTGGCTGATTGTGGTGTGGATCATTACAGGAATAATGACGGTAGCCGCAGCCATAAGCTATGGAGAACTGTCCGCATTATTTCCGAAAGCCGGAGGGCAATATACCTATCTCAAAGAAATTTTTGGTAAAAGAATGGGATTCCTTTACGGATGGGGATTGTTTACGGTAATACAAACCGGAACAATTGCTGCAGTGGCAATGGCTTTTGGAAAATTTACAGCGTATCTGATTCCTTCACTTAACGATGCTGCACCTATTTTTCAAAGCGGTGAATTTAAAATTACATGGATACAGATTCTGGCCATTGGTGTAATTCTGCTGCTTACCTATATTAATACCAGAGGAGTAGAGAGTGGTAAAATCCTTCAGAACATCTTTACCGGTTCCAAAATTATTGCATTGATAGGTTTGATTGCTGCCGGTTTTATATTGGTAGATATCTCTCATTTAGCAGAAAACTTTAGCTGGGGTACAGATTCTTTTAATAATCTGAAAAAAGATATAAGTGGTAATTTTCTTAAAGAAGGCTGGGAACCCATTGGTGGAATGACTCTTCTAGGGGGAATTGCAGCCGCGATGGTAGGTTCTGTTTTCAGTTCTGTTGCCTGGGAAAGTGTAACATTTGTTTCCGGGGAAATTGAAAACCCTAAAAAGAATGTAGTAAAATCAATGATTTATGGTACTTCTGCTGTTATGATCCTTTATATAGCGGTAAACTATGTATACCTAAATGCATTGGACAGAGACGGAATTGCTTTTGCAGCGAATGACAGAGTAGCAGTAGCGGCTTCACAGAATATTTTTGGAAGTGCTGGTACTATTATCATTGCTCTATTAGTAATGATTTCCACATTTGGATGTAATAACGGACTGATTTTGGCGGGAGCAAGAGTTTTTCAGACTATGGCAAAAGACGGAATGTTCTTTAAATCTGCCGAAAAAAATAATAAAAATGAAGTTCCGGAAAATGCACTTTGGATGCAGGGTGTGTGGGCTTCAATTCTTTGTCTGAGTGGGCAGTACGGGAATTTATTGGATATGATTTCTTTCGTAATTGTTCTGTTCTACATGATTACCGTATTTGGAGTTATTTATTTAAGAATGAAACAGCCAGAACTGGAAAGACCTTATAAAACATGGCTTTATCCGGTAACACCTGTTATCTACCTTTTAATAGGAACCTGTTTCTGCATTTTACTGTTAATCTATAAACAACAATATACATGGCCTGGTTTTATTTTGGTACTGCTGGGACTTCCGGTGTACTATTTTATCAACCGGAAAAAAGCGGATGCTTAATGTAAAATAAAAATATAACAGATTACAGGGCTTTCAATTCAGTTTGAAGGCTCTTTTTTTGAATAATATTTTAAAGTATTGTCATCATTATTTGGTGAAAATGCGTATTTTGGTATTCCGTTTTTAGATAAGCGGGAACCATGAAGTAAAAACAATAAGTTATGGATACACCAAATTACAGAATGCCTTTCGTACCGTCTACTTTAATGACCGAAGGCGGAAGTATCGATACCTGCGATATGGGGGAAAGTATTGCCCACAATATTATGCTGCTGATCACCACCAAAAAAGGGGAGAACAGATATGATGAAAACTATGGAAACGATGTTTGGAACCTTGAATTCGATAATGGAGTCACAAGTGCCATCTGGGAAAGCGTTTTTATCAAAAGCTTAAGGAGACAGATTCAGGAATATGAACCCAGAATCGTCAACCCGCAGATTGATGCTCATATACAGTTTGTAGAGCACAGCTACGATACTAAAGAACACACCGAAATTAAAAAGAAAGTAAGAATTGCCATCAATGCAAAAATGGAAGAATCAGGGGAACGTTTCAGTTTTTCAACAGAGTTGTTTCTAAGTCCAATGTCTATTGATTAATATTTTTAACAGCGAAAGAAAATTATGAATTTAGATCAGAATATTTATTCCAAAGAATCTGTAAAAGCAAGAATGCTGCAGAATGCAACTAAAGTATGGGGATTGAGAAGTCCGCAGTCTTTAGATCCTTTTGTAAAACTGTTGATAGATGCATTCAGTACAGAAGTTTTCAAAGCGAATAATGAAATACAGACGGTAAATGCCCGTATATTGGAAAAACTGGCAAAACTTCTTACCCCGTCTATTTATACCCATCCTATTCCGGCTCATTCCGTGGCTTTTACACAGCCTTATGAGTCTTCCGAAGTTTTATTGGAACACACGGAGTTTTTCTTCCGTAAGCAGATGACTTCTACGATAAAATCAGAATCAGATAAACAGCTGAATATTCCTTTTACTCCGGTAGGAAATGTAAGAATTAATAAAGTTCACACGTCCATCATGTTTGTAGGAAATACCTGCTACAGTATTGATGACAGATTCAATAAAATTCCTATTGCAAGATTTCAGGGAAGGCCTGAAGATTACAGAAAAATCACAATAGGAGTGGATGTAAGCAAATATGTAAGTGAAAACTTTCCAAAATATCTGAGCATTTTCTGCTCTAATCCTGCTTTTGAACACCTTGATTTTGTTTATAAATTATTGCCGTATATCACGGTGTCAAGCAATGGTAATCCTTTATTTGTGAGAGAAGGACTGAGTTATTTAACAGAAAACCAAAATGATGGCTACGAACAGATGTTCAAAGAGCAATCCATCCGGAATAAAGTGATTGAAGATATTAAAAGTATCTATCGTCATAAATTTATTGAGGTAACAGGAATTTCTCAAAGTCTTTTTTCAGAACCGGGGCAGCTTCCTCAGAATCTTGATTTTCTTGCAGGAAAAGAAGAAATTACTAAATTCCTGGATAATAAAAGCTACCTGTGGCTTACTTTTGAGTTTCCACCACAATTTTCGGCAGAAATACTTGACAATTTTTCCTTCGTTCTGAATGCTTTTCCGGTATACAACAGAGGTTGGAAAAAAACAGAATACAGCCTTGATATCATGGGAAATAATATTCCTTTGGTAACCGATGAGGGTGAACATTTTCTTTATGTAGATGAGGTACAGGATGGTGACGGAAGAAAGTATACTGAAATTCCTTTTACTCCGGCTGATGATCTTAAAAAAGGATTGTATACCGTAAGAAAAGGAGGAATGGAACGTTTCACAAGCAGAAACGCTGTGGATATGATTGCCAATGTTCTGGAATTGACAAGAGATGAAATTGCCGCATTTTCCCTTTTGAACAGAGATAATGTAAAAGGAGTTCTCAGCGAAATGTCTGACAAAATGAAAACCATGGTTCAGAAAGTGAACAATGCCAAAAGGAATATCAGGCAGGAACTGAATTATGTGATCATGGAACCTGTAGAAAAAACAGACCATACCTATGCTGCTTTTTGGATAACGCACTGTACGCTTGCCAATCATATGCGTCCGGGAACTGAACTTTCCAACCAATTAAAGTCGCAAACTGTGGTACTGCTTACCGAGACATTGGGAGGAGCTGAAGAACAGAAGGGAACAGACAGTATTCAGGCTTACAAATACGCACTGACAACCAGGGATAAAATCATTTCTTTGGAAGACGTTAAAAACTATTGCCGCATGATTCTGAAAGATGAGGTAAGAGAAGTAAGAGTAAGAAGAGGAACAATGATCAGCAACAAGCCTAAAGAAGGTTTTGTAAGAACAGTAGAAGTAGAGATTATTCCGCAGAACTATTCTTTCTATGGAAGAGCCTATTGGGAAAATATGGCCAACATTATCAGAAACCAGATCATTGCCAAAGCCATTGACGGAATTGAATATATTGTAAGAATAAATAATGAAGATGTTGATTTCCAGGATATGTAAACCTTTTGGGAACACACCATTCATTTAAAATATAAATGCCGTAACAGATACAGCGTTTTTAATGTAATATTGAATTATATCAATAGGAACGGGCTTTAGCCCGTTTTTTTATTATATAAGATTTACCATAAGCTTTAACCCAATCATAATTTCCCGGAAATATCAAATCATTTTCGGAAAAATTCAATCCAGTTAATTTCAATATGGAATAAAAAAATATTCATTCCCAAGATACATTAGGTTTTTTTTATAAAACTTTTATGCCTTTTAAATTCAAAAAAATTGCATAAAATTCCGTATTTTTGCACGTTGTGATTTTCAGGCAAAATCATTCCGGATTATGAGCAAATCAACAGAATATATAGAAGTTTACGGAGCACGTGAACACAACCTTAAAAATATTAATGTTAAAATTCCACGCAACGAATTGGTCGTTATTACAGGCCTTTCCGGAAGTGGAAAATCGTCATTGGCTTTTGATACTATTTTTGCAGAAGGCCAGCGCCGTTATATTGAAACATTCTCTGCCTATGCGCGTCAGTTTTTAGGCGGGCTGGAGCGTCCTGATGTAGATAAAATTGAAGGACTTTCTCCGGTAATTGCTATTGAGCAGAAAACGACCAATAAAAATCCACGTTCTACTGTGGGTACAGTTACCGAGCTGTACGACTTTCTGCGTCTTTTGTATGCAAGAGTTTCAGATGCGTACTCTTTGTCTACCGGACAAAAATTGGTAAGCTATACCGAAGATCAGATTCTTGAAACCATCAAAGAAAACTATAAAAAAGAAAAGATCATGCTTTTGGCGCCAGTGGTGCGTTCCAGAAAAGGGCATTATCATGAACTTTTTGTACAGATGGCTAAAAAGGGCTACGGACAGGCAAGAATTGATGGTGAATTACAGGATATTGAATATGATTTAAAACTTGACCGTTATAAAACCCACGATATTGACATCGTTATCGATCGTTGGATTATCGGTGAAAATGCTTCGGAAAGCAGAATGGAAAAATCATTGCGTACTGCAATGGAAATGGGAGAAGGTATTATTGGAATTCAGAAACTGGGAAGTACAAACATCGAATACTTTTCCAAAAACCTGATGGATGCAGAAACGGGACATTCTCTGGCTTTGCCTGAACCCAATACATTCTCATTCAATTCACCCAAAGGAAGCTGCCCGAACTGTAAAGGATTGGGAACCATCAAAAAGATCAATACGGATTATTTCATAGACAATCCAAAATTATCCATCAATCAGGGAGGATTATTACCGTTGGAAGATATCAAGTCCAACAAATGGATTCTATCGCAGATCAAAAATATTCTTGAAATCTTCGGATTGGGATTAACAACACCGCTTCAGGATATTCCGGAAGAAGCATTGGATTATATCTACAACGGTTGTCACAAAGAATTTAATAAAGACCTGAAATACGCAGGAATTACCAAGAAAATCAAAATTGGTTTTGACGGGCTTATTGCTTTCATGGACGAAATTATCGACGAGAGAGAATCTTATGAAGCCATTTTGCTGGAAAGACATTTCACTACAGAAGAAACCTGCCCGGAGTGTCATGGTACGCGTCTTCAGCCTTCAAGTTTAAGTTTTAAAATTGACGGAAAAAATATTGCTGAGGTCAATGGATTAAGCTTAGCAGATTTAAAAGACTGGTTAGCTGACGTTAAAGATAAATTTTCAGAAAAAAATAAAATTATTGCTCATGAAATCTTAAAAGAGATTGAAACCAGACTTCAGTTTTTACTGGATGTAGGGCTGGATTATTTAAGCTTGAGCAGAAGTTCAAAAACCCTTTCGGGAGGAGAATCACAGAGAATTCGTCTGGCAACACAGATCGGTTCTCAATTGGTGAATGTGTTGTATATCCTTGATGAACCAAGTATCGGACTTCACCAGAGAGATAATGAAAGGCTGATCCATTCTCTGAAAAACCTTAGAGATATCGGAAACTCTGTATTGGTGGTAGAGCATGATAAAGACATGATTCTGGAAGCTGATGAGGTATTGGATATTGGTCCAAGAGCCGGAAAATTTGGTGGAGAGATCCTTTGGCAGGGAAAACCGAAAGATCTGTTGAAAGCAGATACCATCACTGCTCAATATATTAATGGTAAAAGAAAAATTGCAATTCCTGAAGAAAGAAGAGCGGGAAGCGGTAAAAATATTGTTTTAAAAGGTGCTACAGGAAATAACCTTAAAAATGTTACCCTGGATGTTCCACTTGGTAAGTTAGTAGTAGTAACCGGAATTTCAGGAAGTGGAAAATCTTCTTTGATTAACGGAACATTATATCCTATCCTTAACAAACATTTCTACAGAGCGGTTCAGGAACCTTTACCTTACAAAAAGATCGAAGGGCTGGATAATATTGATAAAATTGTAGATGTAGATCAAACACCAATCGGAAGGACACCACGTTCGAATCCTGCTACCTATACCGGAATGTTTACCGATATCAGAAACCTTTTTGCAGAACTGCCGGAAAGTAAAATCCGTGGGTATAAGCCCGGAAGATTCTCTTTCAACGTAAAAGGCGGAAGATGCGAAACCTGTCAGGGAGGAGGATTGAAAGTGATTGAAATGAATTTCCTTCCGGATGTATACGTTCATTGTGAAACCTGTAACGGAAAACGTTTCAACAGAGAAACCCTGGAAGTGCGTTACAAAGGAAAATCCATCTCTGATGTTCTGGATATGACGATTGATGAAGCAGTAGATTTCTTCCAGCCGATTCCTAAGATTTTTGCAAAAGTGAAAACATTACAGGACGTTGGATTAGGATATATTACCTTGGGACAGCAATCAACGACGCTTTCCGGAGGTGAAGCGCAGCGTATCAAGTTAGCAACCGAACTGTCAAAAAGACAAACCGGAAATACCCTTTACATCCTTGATGAACCCACTACAGGACTTCATTTTGAAGATGTGAAAATCCTGATGGATGCCATTAACCAATTGGTAGAACTTGGAAACTCGTTCATCATCATCGAACATAATATGGACGTCATCAAATTAGCTGACCATATTATTGATGTTGGACCGGAAGGAGGGAAATATGGAGGACAGATTGTAGCACAGGGAACTCCTGAGGAAATTGTGAAGTCTAAGAAGAGCTTGACTGGGAAGTTTTTGAAGAGGGAATTGGAATAGAATTATAGAAATATATTACGGAAAACCACAATGAAAATTGTGGTTTTTTTATTTACTTTTGAGAAAACGATAATACATGAGCTTTAAACTTTTAGCGATTAGACCATTGAAAGGTTGTCATGAAGATTTTCTTAAAAATTTAGAAGAAGGAAGAATTTACAAATTATATGAAGAATATGAATTTTATAATGAATCTGAAAAAATTGATAGTTATAATTTTATTATTGATAGAGAAAATATATTAAATGTAAATAGGGTTGGCTTTAGATCAATTCTTCCAAAGAATATTTACGGAGAAAAAATAAATATTTCAGCTGTAGTAGGTAAAAATGGAAGTGGGAAAAGTAGTTTAATAGAATTGATATATATAGCTTTTTATAACTTATCAATAAAAGGAGGATTAATTAAACATATACCTGTGAATTATGAAAAGAATTTATTACATAAAAAACAGATTGTCCATCTTAATGCAATAATTAAATCTTTAACTGAGAATAAAGATGATATTTTAGATCAAAAACCTGATGATAAAGACAGGTTTATAGATTATTATTCTAATTTGATTTTGGAGCAAAATAAGCAAATTGGAAAGGATGAGATAAAAAGAGATATAATTGGAGGTGTAAACTTAGAGTTATTTGTATATAAATCTGAAAAAGTTGAAAATCAAGTAAGAGAAACCATACTTATTTTAAAGTTTGATCAAGGTAAAATTACAGTTCAAGAAGAAGGATTAAATAAAAAATTTACCAATATTCCTGTAGAGGTCGATTTTGGTTATGATATGAGTGAATTATTTTACAATATTATAATTAATTATTCATTTTACGGCTTAAACTCTAGAGAAGTCGGTGATTGGATTCAGAATATTTTTCATAAGAATGACGGTTATCAAACTCCCATTGTACTTAACCCAATGAAAACAGATGGAATTATTGATATAAATAGAGAAACATCATTAACCAAACAAAGATTTCTATATAATCTGATATCTAATAATAGTTTGCTACAAGTAACCCAACATAATAAAATTAATGTTATTTCTCTAAAACTTAAAAATATTGAACTTAAAGATTTTTTGATATGGAATGTTGGAGAAAGCAATAATGTTAACCAGTTCCAAGTATTTGAAAATATTATATTAAAGTTTTTTTATGATTATGAAAGAATTACAATAAGAGATAATAAAATAAATAGAATTTTAATAAAATATATTTTAGATAAAATAATTAAAATTAAGGATACTTATGAAATTTATGATGGATGTGAATTAGAATATATTGAAGGTTATGATGCTTACAAGTTTTCGATAGATTATGATGCATTTTTTGAGATGTTAAATGAAGATAGTAGCCATATCACATTTAAGTTAAAACAAGCGTTAAACTTTTTATTTTTTAATAATCTGGATGAATTAAGTCAAAATATAATTTATAATCATTTTCTTATAAAATTAGAGAATAGGTATGTTGTAGATGAATTTACGTTAGATGAATTTACATTTAGTGAGCTAAATTATTACAACGACTTAAAAAGTTTAGGTAAGTATTTTAAAAATAAGAAGGCTAATAATCTTATAATGCATTTACCTCCTTCAATATTTAATATTGATTATACATTTGAAAATGGCAGTTTATTTTCACGACTTAGTTCAGGGGAAAAGCAAAATGTATATAGTGTCAATTCTATTTTATATCATCTTATAAATTTGAACTCCGCATATGATAATAATACTGCAAATAAATATTCTTATTATAATATTATACTAGATGAAATAGAACTCTATTCTCATCCTGAAATGCAGAGAAAATTTATTTATCAATTACTGGGAGGGATAAACAAGTTAATAATAGATAATATTAAAGGAATTAATATTGTATTTATTACACATTCGCCTTTTATTTTATCTGATATACCTAAGCAGAATGTATTGTTTTTAGAAATTGGAGAGAATAATAAATCTTCTCCAAAAGAATATTTAGGAGATAATACTTTTGCTGAAAATATTCACGAAATGCTTATGGATGGTTTTTTCATAGAAAGTACAAAAGGAGAATTTGCAAAGCATATGATAGAGAATTTGATACAACAATTAATTAACTATGAAAAAGGATTGAGGAGTAAGGAAGATTATATTAGTAGTAAGGAAAATATTTATCAAAAAATTAATTTAATAGGAGAGGATTATATTAGAAAGATTCTTCAAAACCACATATCACAAATTGAAGAAAAATTTGAAATGAAAGACTATTTGTTGAAAAAGAAAGAAGAACTTGAGGAGGCTTTAAATCAAATAAACACAAAATTAATATGAAAAAAATAAATTATGCAGCCATTGATTTAGAGGAACATTATAAAGAAATAATTTTGAATTCTTCTAAAATAAATAAGGATAAGATAAAGGAGTTCTTACTTGATTTTGAAGTTTCTGAGAGTTTTGAAGATTTGATTCTTTTACCTATTGAAAAATTAATATGTGTAAAAAAAATTTCTAGTCAAGATATAAAAGCTAAATATAAATTATCAGACAAAGATTTAAATGAAAAGCTTAGGGAAATTAAAACATTATTTAATTATAAAGACTTACAAAAAAGTGAACTATCTAATTTCTTTATGAGTAATGCAAATAGTATCAACTTAAGATCGTGCTATTATTGTAATATTGATTTTGTAAATACCATAATAGATTTTAAAAATGAATATTTTGATAAATATGATCTAATTAATAATGTTGAAAGTCCTAGAGAACTAGAGCTAATAATAGATATTGGAGAAAAAAGAGCAGAAGAAATTTTTTCTTATAAAGGGAAAATAAAGGATGTTGATGATTATGCAACTTTGTTAAAACCTGGAATCAGGAATATTTTAGACGATCTTTTTGTAAATGGTATAATTAATTTAAAGAAATTAAAAACACATAATCACTTTACCTTAGATCATTTATTTCCACAGAATGGATTTGTACATTTTTCTTTAAGTTTGTTTAATTTGATTCCAAGTTGTTATTCCTGTAATTCAAAATTTAAAAAAGATAATGAAATTTATGATTCTATAAATGATATTCTTAAAATATCTCCCTCCTCTAATGGCTTTGATGAAGGGTTTCTAAAAATTGATTTAAATTTTAATCAAGGTTATAAATTTGACAATTGTGATAAGGTGGAAAATTATAAAATTAAAATAAATTCTAAATATAAGAATTATGTTAATTTATTAAAATTACAAGGCAGGTATAATTTTCATAAAAATATCTCATTCGAAATGATAGAAAAAAGGAAAAAATATTCAGAAAAAGCAATAAAGGATATTGCTGTAATTATTGGTAAAGACGAAATAAGTGTTAAAAAAGACATTTTTGGCGCAGAAGTTTTTGAACCTAAAAATGCTCCTTTTGAAAAATACAAACAAGATATTGCCAAGCAACTAGGCATAATCTAACTTCCAATATTAAATTTCCAATTATTTTTAAAATTTATTTCACTGATAATCAATTAATTAAATTCTAATGTTAACTCAATGTTAACCGAATGTAAAATTAATATGAATTATTTTTAATAACTTTGGGTAAGAGATACAAAAATAGGTTAGTATAATATTTAAAACCAGTTAGTTATGAAAAATAGAATTCAAATATTGATGGCTTCACTTTTCGTTTGTGGATTTGCTGCTGTTTTGAACACTGCCAAAGCCCAGACAACAGATCATAATACCATTCAGGAAATTCAGTTGAATAGAAGTGAAACATTTAATGATATCAGAAATAAATTAGAAGCCAACTTTGATCTTACCAATCCTGATTACAAGCAGGGAACCGTAAACTCAGTGGTGAAGTTTGATATTGCAAAAAATGGTAAAATCGTAAATGTTCACTCCACAGGAGACTGCAAAACCGTAAGCAAAGAAATTGAAATGGTATTAAGCGATCTTGATTATAAAGTAGACCGTAAAAAACTGACTGAAAATATGGTTGCTTATACTTACGTAATGCCTGTGACTGTAGAGATTCACAACAGATAGTATTGATTGCATATTATTCATGAAAGTGTTAATAATGAAAACTTATCAGATTAAGTTGTAATAAAGAATTAAGGACAAGGTTTTAATTTTGGGCTACCATAAAAATTAGAACTATATGAAAAATTTAAAGAAACTGACAAAGTCAGATTTGAAGTCAGTGTACGGAGGAGAGCCAAGAAAATACTGTACATTTTGCGAATGGGCAAATAAAGTAATTTGCAGTGATATTCCAATCGTTCAATGTCCGTAAAAAAAAATAAAGCCGCTTTTATAAGCGGCTTTTCTATTGCTGTGCACTTTGCACAAATTCGGTTAATCTTGTTTTAAGATTTTTAGAATTTCCTATCTTATCAAAAGTAATATTATCTATTTTCCATCCTTTCTCCGTATTGATCAGATGTACGGTATCCATCCAGGTTTCTTTAGGAGTAGCGTAATTATATTCAAATGCTACCAGTGCTTCAGCAGTTTTATCCTGTATCTTGACAGATTTAATTTTATAACTGGTAAATCCTTCATACAAACTGGAGAAAATAGCGCCTTCGAAAATTAAAGGTTTTTCATCAGGGTGATCACTTTTTTTAACCTTTTCGATATCCGCTTTTGAAGCATTGATAGCCTCTTCCAATACTTTTTTTAAATCCTTGGAAAACAAATCCTCAGAAATCGACTGGTTGTAAATGGCCTCATTAGACTTACCATACTGCGTATAAAGTTCGTTTACTTTTTCATGGATGACAGCATCAGGAGACAAAGTGGGTTGAGTTTCTTGTTTTTTGCAGGATAAAAAGAACAGAAAGATTCCTAAATAGAGAAATAATTTTTTCATGTAAGTTTATTTTTTGTGGTGTAATGAGAATCCCAAGGTCAAAATTTATACCAAAATCTGTTAATAAAATATTTTTTACAAATCACAAAAATCAATACATTTGAGTAGATAAAAAATTGTGGATCCTATACTTAACGTCGCTGTTCGTTCCCTTTGCGTTTACCTTTTTATGGTGATCGCTATCCGTTTGTTTGGTAAAAATCAGCTTTCCCAGCTCAATGCGGGAGATGTTGTATTACTGCTATTGATTTCAAATGCCGTTCAGAATGCAATGGTAGGCCCGGATACTTCTCTTCAGGGAGGAATTATTGCGGCATTGGTTTTGTTTGTTGCTAATTTTATCTTGAAAAGGATCATGTTTTCCAGTCGCTCCTTTCAGACTTTTATGGAAGATGAACCGGTAATTCTTATCAGAGATGGAGTAGCAGATCAGGCCGCTCTGAATCGTGTTAAGATTACAGAAAGCGAATTGGAAGAAGCCATAAGAGAACATGGAATTGAAAACATACACAATGTAAAGCTTTCCGTTCTGGAAGTGGATGGAAACATCAGTGTTGTTTCTCAGGACGAAAAAAGCAAACAGACCCATTACTCAAGAATTAAAAGAAAACTCAAAAGAAAATACCATTAAATACAATGAATTACGAATTAAGAGAAATGCTTCCCAGTGACGAAAACCGTGTGCTGGAGATCTTCCGGCAAGGAGTAGAGGGTGGAATTGCTACTTTGGAAACAGAAGTTCCTACCGCTGAAGCCTGGAGCATGGAATATTTCAATGACTGCCGCTGGGTGCTGGAAAATGAAAACAATGAAGTCGTAGGATGGTGCGCTTTAAAACCTGTCAGCAAAAGGGAAAGCTTTAAAGGAGTCGCAGAAGTGGGCATTTATTTTGATAAAGAATACCAGGGGAAGGGTTTGGGTTCTATATTGCTTAAAAAGATAATTTTGGATAGCGAAGACCACGGATTTTGGACATTACAGACCAACCTCTTCTCCGAAAATGAAATGGCCATCAAGTCTCATCAGAAAAACGGGTTCAGAATGGTTGGAGTCCGTAAAAAAATTGGAAAGCTCAATGGGGAGTGGAAAGATCTTGTATTGATGGAAAAAAGAAGCGAAATCATTTAGAGAATTATAAGTTACGAATGATGAATGATGAATGATGAATGATGAATGATGAATTTATTCAGTAAACACATGACCTCCCTAACCAAATTGACCATTGACTTGCGAAGCAAAATTGACCATTCACAATAAAGGGCTTTATATTCCAACCTTAAACCTTGAACCTTGAATTTTGAACTTTTGGCATTACCATTGTTATATTAAATCAAGTTGAAAAAATAGAAATAATGAAAAATTTGATTAAAATTACAGGTGTGCTTATCGTGATGTTGATGTTGTCATCATGTGTAGTGCATGATAATGGAGCCAGAGGAAATACAATCCCTCCGGGACAGGCTAAAAAAGTGTTTGGAGGAAGTGCAAAAGACTATGCTCCGGGACAGGTGAAAAAGAGAAGTGGCTATTAATAGCAACGTAAAATAAAAATATTAACAGTCGGTTTTAACATACATTAGCTTAATTTCAATTTCTTTTGGCATTAACATTGATATATTTCGCTATCGAAATTGAAAAAGTGAAAATAATGAAAAGTATGTTTAAAATTGTTGGGGCAGGCGCTGTACTGTTACTATTGTCCTCTTGCATAGTACACGAGCCACATGGAAGAAGAATGCCACCGGGGCATGCAAAAAGGTATTATGGCGGAAGCGCAAGATACTATGCACCGGGTCAGGTTAAGAAAGTGTATATTTATGACGATCGTGGCCATCATCACAAAGGCCGTGGTCATGGACATCACAGATAAAAAAGAAAAGCACTGAAGAAATTCAGTGCTTTTTTATGATCAGTTATAATCTCGATTTTTTCGGATTTAGGAAAGTATTAAAAATCATAACTTCCTGTCCAAACTTTTTCTCAATCCTTTCAGAAATATTCAAAAGTTCGCTTTTTATAAAATCTTCACGTAATCCATCATTATCGAAGATTAATAGCAGATTATAATTTTTACCTTCCTCAATAAAATCACTGTGTACCTCAGAAAGAATATACTTTTCTACATCCATCAGGTTTTCAGTCATTAAAACCAGGGTTTCATCAATATAATTTTCCCATTCTTCTAGGTTATCTTTCGTACAGTGGAAAGTTATACTTAATACGCTCATTTTTTATGAATTTTTAAGATTTTTTGGATAAATTCTACAGCAAAAATCGGCATTTTTTTCGTAAATTAGCCCGTTAATAAAAATTGGAAATAAATAATTTTCAGACTTACAGCTAAAGGTCTGACTATCATTATAATAAAATTTGTTTATGCAAAAAGAAGGAGAAAGACTGATTCCTATCAACATTGTTGATGAAATGAAGTCGTCTTATATCGATTATTCGATGTCCGTTATCGTTTCAAGAGCGTTACCGGATGTAAGAGACGGCTTGAAACCCGTTCATAGAAGAGTACTGTATGGTATGTATGGACTAGGGGTGTTTTCTAATAGAAAATATTTAAAATCTGCGAGAATTGTTGGGGATGTTTTGGGTAAATATCACCCGCACGGAGATTCCTCTGTATATGATGCTATGGTAAGAATGGCCCAAGACTGGAGCTTGCGTTATCCGCAGGTAGACGGGCAGGGTAACTTTGGTTCTATGGATGGTGACCCGCCTGCAGCAATGCGTTATACTGAGGCAAGATTGAAAAAAATCTCTGATGAGGTTCTTTCAGACTTAGACAAAGAAACAGTTGATTTCCAAAATAACTTCGATGATAGTTTGCAGGAACCAACAGTAATGCCAACGAAAGTTCCTAACCTTTTGGTAAACGGTACTTCTGGTATTGCAGTAGGGATGGCTACCAATATGGCGCCCCATAACTTATCTGAGTCTGTAGATGCCATCTGCGCTTATATCGATAACAAAGAAATTACCATCGATGAATTAATGCAGCACATCATTGCTCCGGATTTCCCTACAGGAGGGATCATCTACGGCTATGACGGTGTAAGAGATGCTTTCCATACAGGAAGAGGAAGAGTGGTTTTAAGAGCTAAAGTTAACTTTGACGAAATCGGAAACAGAAACGCTATTATCGTTACTGAAATCCCTTATCAGGTGAACAAAGCTGAAATGATTGCCAGAACAGCAGAGCTTGTAAAAGACGAAAAAATTCCTGGTATCCACGAGATCAGAGATGAATCGGATAGAAAAGGACTTCGTGTGGTGTACGAACTGAAAAACGATGCCATTCCGAATGTTGTTCTTAACCTATTATATAAATATACAGCACTTCAGACTTCTTTCAGTGTAAACAATATTGCATTGGTACACGGAAGACCAGAGCAATTGAATCTTAAAGATATCATTCATCACTTTGTAGAGCACAGACATGAAGTAATCATAAGAAGAACTCAGTTTGAGCTTAAGAAAGCAAAAGAAAGGGCGCATATCCTTGAAGGATTCATGAAAGTAATCGGAACGCAGGATTCTCTAGACAGAGCAATTTCTATTATCCGTCACAGTGCCAACCCTCAGGCTGCAAAAGAAGGCTTAATCGAGGCGTTTGAACTTTCAGACATCCAGGCTCAGGCAATCCTTGATCTTAGATTAGCTCGTCTTACAGGAATGGAGCTTGATAAGATCCGTGATGAATATGATGCCATCATGAAAGAAATTGAAAATTTGGAAGATATCTTAGCCAATGAGCCAAGAAGATTCCAGATCATCAAAGACGAATTGATCGAAATCAAAGAAAAATACGGAGACGAAAGAAGAACTGAAATTGATTATTCTGGAGGAGAAATGTCTATCGAAGATATTATCCCGAACGAATCTGTAGTTCTTACCATCTCTCACGCAGGATATATCAAGAGAACTTCACTTTCAGAGTATAAAATTCAAAGTAGAGGAGGTGTAGGAAATAAAGCAGCAACAACAAGGGATTCCGACTTCCTTGAGTATATTGTTTCTGCAACCAACCACCAGTACATGCTGTTCTTTACAGAAAAAGGAAGATGTTACTGGTTAAGAGTATTTGAAATTCCTGAAGGCTCCAAAACAGCAAAAGGAAGAGCGGTGCAAAACCTTATCAATATCGAACCGGATGATAAGATCAAAGCTTATATCAGAACCAATAACCTTAAAGATTCTGAATATGTAAATCAAATGAGCGTTGTGATGGTAACCAAAAACGGTACCATCAAGAAAACATCATTAGAAGCATATTCAAGACCAAGAGTAAATGGGGTGAATGCTATTGAGATCAGAGATAATGACCAGTTATTAGGAGCTTATCTGACGAACGGAACTTCTCAGATCATGATTGCTACTAAAAATGGTAAATGTATCCGTTTCCCTGAAGAAAAAGTAAGAGAAGTAGGTAGAGGATCTATCGGGGTAAGAGGTATCTTGCTTGAAGATGGTGATGAAGCTATTGGTATGATTGTTGTGAACGATGTAGAGAACGAAACAGTACTTGTAGTATCTGAAAAAGGATATGGAAAAAGAACTGCAGTAGAAGACTACAGAATTACCAACAGAGGAGGAAAAGGAGTAATCACGCTGAACATTACTGAAAAAACAGGAAATCTGATTGCTATTCAAAACGTAACAGACGAAGACGGATTGATGATTATCAACAAATCCGGTGTTGCTATCAGAATGGGAATGGATGAAATGAGAGTAATGGGTAGAAATACTCAGGGGGTAAAACTGATCAACCTTAAGAAAAATGACGAAATTGCAGCCATTGCAAAAGTAGCAATGGATAAAGATGTAGAAGAAGATTCTGAAGAAACTGAAGAGATTGGAGAAGTAGAAGAAGGAGTAGGATCACTATTTGATAACCAGGAAGACAATGCAGAACCTCAGGCAGAAAATGAGAATTCTGATTCAGAAGAATAAATTGTACAATTAAATATAAAATAGTTATTATGAAGAAACTAATTTTAGGAATGGCTATCGTAGCGTCTGCTTTTGTTTTCGGACAAAAAGATGCGAATGCCCTGAATGCAAAGCTTCAGGAAGCCAACAAAGCAGCTATGGATGCATATAATGCAAAAAATTATGCAGTGGCAGCACCTAAGTTTATTGAAGTTTATGACTTATTAAAATCTAGTGGTCAGGACAATAAAATATATATGTATTATGCCGGACTTAGCCACGCGTTAGCGAATAACAGTGACCAGTCTATCAAAATATATACAGACCTTGTAAATTCAGGATTTACAGGTGTGGAAACTACTTATACTGCAAAAGAAAAGAAAACAGGTCAGGTGGTAAATCTTGATAAAGCAACTTGGGAGCTTATGAAGAAGAACGCAGACTATACTGATTTCAAAACAGAACAGTCAAAAAGTATAGAATCTGATTTATATGAAACTTTAACTTCATTACTTCTTAATGCTAAAAAAGCACCTGAAGCTCTTGCGGTTATTGAAAAAGGATTAGCTAAATTCCCAAACAGTGCAAAACTTAAAGAAGCTCAGACTACAGCATATCTTCAGTCAGGAAACACGGATAAATTTGTTGCCGGATTGAAAGAGCAGCTAGCAAAAAATCCTAACGATGCAACAAACTGGTATAATCTTGGAGTAATGCAGGCTAAAAACCCTGCTACTGCTAATGATGCTATAGAGGCATTCAAAAAAGCAATTGAACTTAAGCCAGACTTCTCTGATGCATACCAAAACCTGGTTTATACCACTATCGGAGATGATGCTAAAGTTGTAGGAGAGATTAATGCACTGAGAAAAGACAAGCCGGACGAAGCTTCTAAGCTGATTGATGCAAGAAGAGAGAGATTCGGAAAAGCATTGCCATATGCTGAAGGATGGTATAAAGCAAATCCAAAGAGTCTTGACGCTGTTACTGCATTAAAAGAAATTTATGTCGTAACTAAAAACATTGAAAAAGTTAAAGAAATGAAAGCTAAAGAAGTTGAACTAAGTGCAGCTGCAAAGTAATCATTAAATAACACAATCATAAAAAGCCGGAACAGAAATGCTCCGGCTTTTGTTTTATAATCAATAATTCTCTATTGCTTATTCTAAAAGCAGTTGCTGCTGAATATGTATAGCCGGAAATTCATCATTCAAAATTTCTCTTCTCAATAGTAATGATCAGTAAATTTCACCCTCATAAATTCTCTGTAATTCCGTATCTTTGAGAAAAATTTTTATAAGATGATCGAGTGGAAAACCGCCAAGGAATACGAAGATATTACCTATAAAAAATCTAACGGAGTAGCAAGAATTGCTTTCAACAGACCGGAAGTACGTAATGCGTTCAGACCAAAGACAACTTCAGAATTATACGATGCTTTTTATGACGCTTCTGAAGACCCCTCAATAGGTGTTGTTTTACTTTCAGGAGAAGGACCAAGTTCTAAAGACGGAGGTTGGGCTTTCTGTAGTGGAGGAGATCAAAAAGCAAGAGGAGATCAGGGGTATGTAGGAGAAGACGGAAGACACCGTTTAAATATTCTTGAAGTTCAGCGTTTGATCCGTTTCATGCCGAAAGTGGTGATCGCAGTGGTTCCGGGATGGGCAGTTGGTGGAGGACACTCACTTCATGTAGTATGTGATTTGACTTTAGCAAGTGAAGAACATGCTATTTTCAAACAGACTGATGCTGATGTTACAAGTTTCGATGGAGGTTATGGCTCTGCTTACCTTGCTAAAATGGTAGGACAGAAAAAAGCCCGTGAAATCTTCTTTTTAGGAAGAAATTATTCCGCTCAGGAAGCTTTTGAAATGGGAATGGTAAATAAAGTAGTTCCTCATGCTGAATTAGAAGATACAGCTTATGAGTGGGCTCAGGAAATATTAGCTAAATCTCCAATGTCTATCAGAATGCTGAAATTCGCCATGAATCTTACAGATGACGGCATGGTAGGACAGCAGGTTTTTGCAGGAGAAGCAACTCGTTTAGCCTACATGACTGAAGAAGCTAAAGAAGGAAGAAATGCTTTCCTTGAAAAAAGAAAACCCAACTTCGGAGAAGATCAATGGATATCTTAAAATTGTAAAAAGTACAATGTAAAATGTATTAATGATATCCATTAATCAGTTTACATTGTACATGATACACTGTACATTATACAAATTATGACTGATTGGATAAAAGCCGCAAGGCTAAGAACTTTACCGCTTTCCTTAAGCGGAATTATTATGGGGGCTTTCATTGCAAAATGGAGACTTTACGGAGAAGGCGGAACCTGGGACTGGAAGATCCTTGCCCTTGCTCTTTTGGTGACGCTTTTATACCAGATTTTATCAAATTATGCCAATGATTATGGAGATGGGGTAAAAGGAACCGATGCCAAAAGAATGAATGAGGCAGAAGCAAGAGCAGTGGCATCAGGAAAAATTACCGCAAAACAGATGAAAAATGCAGTAATACTTTTCGCTGCATTGTCTTTTATTGCTACCATTGCGTTGTTGTACGTGGCTTTCATTCCAAACTACATGAATGAATTTTATATCTTCATAGGATTAGGAGTGGCATGTATTCTTGCAGCAATTGGATATACAGTAGGTAAAAAACCTTACGGATATATGGGACTGGGAGATATTTTTGTTTTTATCTTCTTTGGGCTTGTTTCCGTATGTGGAAGTTATTTTCTGTTTACAAAAACTTTCAGCTGGGATATGTTATTACCCGGAACAGCTGTTGGAATGATGAGTATGGCAGTTCTTAACCTAAACAACATGAGAGATATTGAAAGCGATAAACTATCAGGGAAAAACAGCTTTGCATTGAGAATCGGATTCAGAAATGCAATGATCTATGAAATGGTGCTGTTACAGCTTCCATTATTGCTTATTCTTGCATTTTTGGGAGTAAACGGATTTATGCAGCAGCAAAACTATTACGTTTTCATTGTAATGATCCTGTTGATTCCACTATCAAAACTAAGAAGAAAGATTTTATCCGTAAAAGAACCGAAAGAATTAGACCAATATTTAAAGCAGGTTGGAATCATGACGTTTGTAATGGCAATTCTTACGGCAGCCGGACTTAATTTATTTAACTAAATCCAAAATATTATATCATGAGTTCTACGATCTATGTTGAAGCTCAAATGCTCATCAGAAAGCCGGTTGAAGATGTTTTCGAAGCGTTCATCAATCCGGAAGTGACTACCAATTTCTGGTTTACAAAATCTACCGGAAAGTTGGAAGAAGGTAAGACTGTTACCTGGGAATGGGAAATGTATGACGTGAAAAACGTAGTCAATGTACATCAGATCATTCCCAATCAGCTGATCAGAACAGAGTGGGGAGAACCTTCAACAAATGTAGACTATGAATTCAAGACCATGGAAAAAGGAACTCTTGTTGTGATTAAAAGCTACGGATTCAGCCAGACTGGCGAAGATCTGTTAAAAGTAATTAATGACAATACAGGAGGTTTTACGACAGTTTTAGACGGTTGTAAAGCGTATCTGGAACATGGAATTAATCTTAGGCTTATCGAAGATAAATTCCCATCGAAATAATAGATTAAAAAAACACGGATGACACGGATACTTTCACGAATGTCACTAATCTCATTGTGATGTCTGTAAAATTATTTGAGTCATTTGTGTTTAAATAATAATTGAAACTAAATTTAAAATGAAAATACAATTCTTAGGGCAAAATTGTTTCCTGTTTACCTACAAGGACATAACAATTTTGAGTGACCCTTTTTACAACTACAAAAAAGCAGAATCAGGTTTTGAGATTGCTGCTCAAAAAATCGACTATATCCTGTTGACCCATGCACATGGTGATCACATTGCGGATGTAGCAGAAGTATTGCAGCATTATCCCGAAGCTACCATCATTGGAGTTCCTGAAGTATGCAGTTACTTCCAGCAGGCAAAAAATAAAGACGATGTGAACTTAGGAGGGTCGGCAAAAATCGACGATCTTAAAATTTCCATGGTTCCGGCTCACCATACAAGTTCTTTCCCGGATGGAAGCTATGGAGGTGTTCCAGTAGGGTATATCTTCAGACTTCCTGAAGGTAAGAACATCTATTTGGCAGGTGATACAGGAGTAATGGCAGATATGGAGCTGTTTCCAAGATTATACGGAAACATCGATCTATCTATCCTTCCCATCGGAAGCCATTATACAATGTGCCCTAGAAAAGCTTCTTTTGCAGCAGCAGAGCTATTAAAAACACCGAAAGTAATCGGATGTCACTTTGATACTTTCCCTGCCATTGAAATCAATCATGAAAGTGCATTGCAACATTTTGCAGATAAAAATGTAGAACTTGTTTTACCAAAACTAGGTGAGACATTCGAATTTTAATCAATAACGAACCCGGAGGTAATCTGAAAATTAGAAAAATGAAAATGATGCATAAGGTATTAAAAACAAAAAAAGATAATTATCAAATTACCTCTCTTCTTACTTTAAACCAAAAAAAAATGGCAAGCTACCTAAATCACACCGCTACGACCGATTACCTTTGCTGCGTTCCCACCCTGGAGGATTCTCAGGAGCTGGTTGTTTAGGACTTGCCGTTGCAAAGGTAGGAATATTTTATAAACTTCAAAACTTTATCAAAGAAAATTGGTTGAAAAAATGCAGTGGTAAAGCTAAACGCCTGACATTTAGAGGGAAAAATTTTCAACTTTTTTTAAAAATTTAAATATGACGAAAAGTCCATCAACACTAGGAATTATACTTTTTATCGCTACAATGATCGTTTTCTTTGTAGTATATACTTTTTTCTCAGGAATCAATTATTTTGATATCTCTTTGAAAGCCAATGCCTTTGTTTTACCTATTTTGTATGCCGGAGCTGCTTTCTGGTCTGTAAAATCTTATTGGAACAACCATAGAGTAGTAAAATTCAAAGACGCTTTCAAAAGAGCATTCGTTCCGATGTTTATCGGAGGAATTCTTTCCATCTTCAGTATTTATGCTTTTTTAACCTTTGTGGATCCGGCTGCTAAAAGCCTGTTGAACTACCAATATGTTCAGAGACAAAAATCAGAACTGGATACAGAATATACTTCTGCAAGAAAAATCATGAAGCATCAGAAAGATATTGACGAGTTGGATCAGAAGTACAAAGAAAGATTGCAAAGCTTCACTCCTGAAGCGGTTAAAGGAAAAGATATGCTTACCGCAAGCCATTTTTCAGGATATTTTGCAGCAATTCTTATATTTTACGTAGTTTTGTCGGTGTTTTTCGGAGCGTTTTTCAGAACAAGAACAATACATCAGCCCGAAGAAACAAACCAAGCCTAATTTTATTAAAATTAAATGAATTTATCTATAGTTATTCCGTTACTGAACGAAGAAGACTCTCTGGAAGAGCTTTTTTCAAGAATTGATAAAGTATGCACAACCAGTAGTTTATCTTATGAAATCTGGTTTGTAGACGATGGAAGTACGGATTTGTCGTGGAGCATTATTGAGAATATGAAAGTACAGCATCCTCAGATCCACGCTATTAAATTTTCCAGAAATTATGGAAAATCACAGGCGCTTCATGCTGCTTTTGAAAGAACAAACGGAGAGGTAGTGATTACCATGGATGCCGATTTGCAGGATTTCCCTGAAGAAATTCCGGAACTGTATAATATGGTGATTCATGATAATTATGATATCGTTTCCGGTTGGAAAAAGAAGCGTTTTGATAATGTAATGACGAAAAATATTCCGTCAAAACTATTCAATGCAGCAGCTAGAAAAGTTTCAGGAGTTTATCTTCACGATTTCAACTGTGGTTTGAAAGCCTATAAAAAACAGGTGGTAAAATCGGTTGATGTGTATGGAGATATGCACCGTTATATTCCGGTACTGGCTGCCAATGCGGGTTTCAGAAGAATCACGGAAAAAGAAGTGCAGCACCAGGCTAGACCTTACGGAACTTCAAAATTCGGAACCGAAAGATTTGTCAGAGGATTTCTGGATTTGATTACCCTTTGGTTTGTAAGCCGTTTTGGAGGAAGACCAATGCATTTCTTCGGAGCTGTGGGTACTTTAATGTTTATTGTGGGTTTTCTTTCTGCACTTTGGTTAGGAATTTCTAAACTTATTGATGTTGCAAGAGGAATTTACGGACATTTAATTACCAATAATCCTTGGTTCTTTATTGCTTTGACCATGATGATTTTAGGAAGTCTTCTGTTTGTAGCAGGATTCTTGGGAGAAATGATTATCAGAACAAACCGCGAACACAAGAATTATAATATTGACGAAGTGATATAATTTTTAAACACTAATGGCACGAATGTTTCCCAAATAACACTATGTATGCTTGTGATATTAGTGTATAAAATTTGTGTACTTAGTGGTTTTAGTTTAAACACTAATGGCATGAATGTTTCACAAATCACACTATTGGTATTTGCGATATTAGTGTATAAAATTTGTGTAATTAGTGGTTCTTAAGCTCAATGATAATAGACCACAATTAATAATAACTTCATTTTAATAAATAAAAGCACTCTGTCAGTAGAGTGCTTTTTGTAATTTTATAAAAACTTTTAACCTATATGTTTAAACTCAAACCTATTCTTTTTTATTTTCTTTTATTTTTTACAGTCTCCTGCTCATCCAATAAACTTTCAGCTTCCTGGGAATTTATAGATATCTATGAGGGAGAAATCCGTAATACAGATACATTAAAAACCAAGACCAACAATTCCAGATACGGAACAGGAATTCTCACATTTAATCAAAATAAAACTTTCAGTTCCATGGGAAATAGCGGGACTTATCAGCTCGAAAAAAATCTGTTGAAAATGAAGTACAATGGTGATGAAAAAGTAACCCTAATGAAAATTTCCAAAGTCAGTAAAGATAATCTGCTTCTATTTTCAATGGCCGGTAGTTCTAAAACATGGTTTTACAAGAAAGTAAAAGAAAGAGAGAATAAGAAATAGTCTTTTCCTGAAAAGCAAAAAATTGAAAATTATCAGGTATTTTATTGTCAAAAGACAAAGTTTTTTAGAAATTTTAATCCTATTTTTGTTCAAAATAATATTGAAAGTCCTGTGAGAGACATGAAAAAAGCTTTCAGAGATTTTCAGTAAAGATCGTTGCGATTGTAATATAGAATATTTTAAATTAAATATGAAAAAAGTTGTATACACATTGATGCTGATGGCAGTAGTTTCCTGTGGAAAAGTTTCTCCAAAAGGAAATATTGAAAAGAAAGATGTGGATGTATCGGAATTCGTGAACCTTGATCTGGAAGGGAAATTCCGTGTATTTTATGCCAAAGGCCCGAAAAATTTTGTAGAAATTGAAACCTATCCAAATGTAGCCAGTAACCTGGATGTGGATGTAAAAGATAAAACACTTTTCATCAAAGAAAAAAGAGGAACAAAGGGAGTTGATTTCTATAATGTGACAATTTATTCAAAATATAATCTGGAAAAAGTGGCTATTTCTGATTCTGTTGAAGTTAATATTTCAAGTGAAATCAAAACTGACAATTTCAGACTTAATATGAAAAATAACGCAAGCTTTATGGGATCTGTAAACACCAGAAGAGCAGAGGTGGAAATGCATAACAGAAGCCGTGCAAATTTTCTTGGATTGTCTAAAGATGCTGTGATAAAGATTTCAGATACAGCAAGTTTAATTGCTCCTTACTGGAAAATTACGAACCTGAATATCGATTCTAAAAACGGAAATTATGCAGAAGTAAATGTAAAAGATTCGTTGAAAGGGCATATTCAGAACACGGCAAAATTTATCTATTATAATGACCCAATCAGAGCGTTCAAAATTGATAAAACGACTAAGGTTGAGAATAAGAAATTAGAGTAATTTTAGCTGGAAGTGGGAGGCTGGAAGCTGGGAGTAATGTTAGTTTTTCATACTTCTTGTTTTCCAGATTGAACATTTTCTTCCCATCTTTAAAACATAAAAAATAAAAATAAAGCAGGAATTTTGAAGCCAGGCACAATATAACTTCTAGCCTCCAGCTTCCTTTTTCCAGCCTAAAAAGAAATATGAGCTTTAAATTTGAAAGTTAATAATTTGGCAAAAATCTATGGATTTCGGAGAGCTTATTTTTAAATTATCTCAAAAATTTCCAAAGGATGAAATGTTTAATTTAACTTCACAAATAAGACGAGCTTCCGATTCGATTGCATTAAATATTTCTGAGGGAAGTATTTTGCAGTCAAAATTAGAGTTTAAAAAATTTTTAGGATATTCAATTCGGTCTTTGGCAGAAACAGTCACCTGTTTATATAAAGCAAAAAATAGAGAATATATTACAGAAGAAGAATTTAGTAAACTATATAATGAAAGCTATAATTTGATGAACCAGATTGTTGCTTTTAGAAATCAGATAAAAGAATAGATTGGGTTGGGAGAGAGAAGCTGGAAGTAATGTTAGTTTTTCATACTTCTTGTTTTCCAGATTGAATATTTTCTTCCAAGTTTAAAACATAAAAAATAAAATAAATAAAACAAAGCAGGAATTTTGAAGCCAGGCAGGATATAACTTCTAGCCTCCAGCTTCCTTCTTCCAGCTTAAAAAACTTACACATAAATTATGAATACACTAGAAAAAGCGAAACTTTGGTTAAGTGACACCTTCGATAAAGAAACGAGAGATGCTGTACAGGCATTAATCGACAGCAATTCCCCTGATCTGGAAGATTCTTTCTACAGAGAACTGGAATTCGGAACCGGAGGAATGCGTGGGATAATGGGAGTAGGAACCAACCGCTTGAATAAATATACATTAGGACAGGCTACTCAGGGATTGGCGAACTATATGCTGCAACAGTTCAAAGGAGAAGAAATTAAAGTGGCCATTGCTTATGATGTTCGTAATAACTCAAAAGAATTCGGAAAACTGGTAGCAGATGTTCTGACAGCCAACGGAATTAAAGTATTGCTTTTCAAAGATCACAGACCCACTCCGGAATTGTCTTTCACCGTTCGTGATAAAAAATGTAACGGAGGAATAGTACTGACAGCTTCTCACAACCCGCCGGAATATAACGGTTACAAGGTATACTGGAATGACGGAGCACAGATTGTTCCACCGAATGATGAAGCAATTATCAACGAAGTTTATTCAGTAAAATTCGAAGAAATTAAATTCAATGGAAATGATGATCTGATCGAGTGGATCGGAGAGGAGCAGGATGATGTATATATCGATGCATGTATTGAAAACTCTACGTATCAGAATGTTGGAAAAGAAAATTTAAATATTGTTTTCACCTCTATCCACGGAACTACCTATACAACGATTCCTAAAGCGTTAGAAAAAGCAGGATTCAAAAAAATAGATCTTGTAAGAGAACAGATGATCCCAAGCGGAAATTTCCCTACCGTAGATTCTCCAAACCCTGAAGAGCCGGCTGCACTGGAAATGGCACTGGATCTGGCAAGAATTACCAATGCTGATATCGTTATCGGAACAGATCCGGATGGGGATAGATTGGGAATTGCAGTAAGAAACCTTGAGGGTGAAATGCAATTACTGAACGGTAACCAAACCAATACAATCCTTACTTACTACATCCTGAATGAATGGAGAAAGCAGGGAAGAATTACCGGAAAAGAATTTATTGGTTCTACGATCGTAACTTCAGATATCTTCTTTGATATTGCACAGAAGTTTGGAGTAGAATGTAAAGTAGGTCTTACCGGATTCAAATGGATCGGAAAAATGATCCGTGAAGCAGAAGGAACACAGAAATTTGTATGTGGTGGTGAAGAAAGTTTCGGATTTATGACCGGAGATTTCGTTCGTGACAAAGACTCTTGTGGAAGTATTCTTGTAGCCTGCGAAATTGCTGCGTGGTGTAAAGCGAACGGAAAAACAATGTATCAGTACATGATCGAGATTTATGAAGATCTTGGAATGTATTATGAAGGATTGATCAACATTGTAAGAAAAGGGAAAGAAGGCGCTGAGGAGATTCAGGATATGATGAAAAACTTCCGTGAAAACCCTCCAAAAGAACTGGCAGGTTCACTGGTGGAAGAAGTTAAGGACTTTAAAGAGCAGACAAGCCTTACCATTTCTACCAATGAGAAAAAAGTAATGAATGATATTCCAAAGTCTAACGTATTGATCTATTACACACAGGATGGAACAAAAGTATGCGTGAGACCTTCAGGAACAGAACCAAAAATCAAGTTCTATGTTTCAGTGAAAGATTCCATTACTTCAGAAGCGGATTTCAGAGACAAATTAAAATCATTGGAAGCTAAAATTGGAGCCGTTAAAACAGATTTGAAACTGGATTAATTCTCTGAAACAGCTGATGATTAAAAAAATAATAGCAGTTTGCTTACTTTCTGCAGCCGTAGTTTCCTGTAAAAAGGAAACTGCAGTTTCGGATACAAAGCCGGAAAATGACTCGATTGCGGTAACAGGAACCAAAGAAGATCAGTACAAACCGATAGATACAGCATGTTCTCCCTCTTATAAAACTGAGGATTACATCAGATCCCTTCAATGGTACCGGACAAAAATCGAAAAAGAAATGGCTGGAAACAGTCCGGAACAGAACGACAAAGTATACGAAGATTATTTAAAAATAAGAGGAAAGTATACAGAATGTCTGATGAGCCTGCATACTGATGTTTTAGATAAATACGTGAATTATTATAACTATGATAAGGATCAGTATAATCTGCCGGATAACGTTAAAAAAATAGCCTCAGAACTTAAGAAAGCAAATCTTGAATTCAGGGAAGTAGGAGAAGGGATGACCGAAATATGGACGGTTCCAGGATACTATTCTTCTCTTTTTAAGAATAAAGTGACTCCGGATTACGAGGCCTATATTTTACAGACTGACAAAGAAAGTGAAACCAATTATGCCGCAGATGCAGGGTTGATAATTACCTGGGAACAATTGGGCGACAGACTGATGTTCTGGGAAAATTTTATGAACAAATATCCTGATAGCAAGCTTATAAAGACGGTAAAACAGGATTATCAATACTATCTGTCTGATTATCTTTTAGGAATGGATAATACTCCTACTTATGAAAGAGATCACGACAAAGGAACAGGAAAACTAAACGATGAAAACAGAGCGGAATTCAACAGGATTATCAAAAAATATCCAAATTCCGGTACGGCAAAAAAAGCAAAAGAAATAATCCTTCTTTTTGATGCGCAAACGCCCGTAGATCAGATAGATGAGAAGATCAATGGAGAACGATAATATAAATTTAAAATAAGAAAAAGTGAAAGTTTCAAAATTAGCAGCGAACCTGATCGGTTCTGAAATTGTAAAAATTGGTAACGAAGTAAATGATCTAAAAGCAAAAGGAGCGGAAATTGCCAATCTTACTATTGGTGATCTGAATTCTAATATCTATCCTATTCCGGCATTGCTGAAGGAAGAGATTCAGAAAGCATATCAGAATAATCTGACGAACTATCCGCCTGCAAACGGACTTTTATCTTTAAGAAAAGAAGTTTCCAAAGACCTTAAAAAAAGATGGAATCTTGATTATTCTCCAGAGGATATTTTGATCACAGCAGGATCAAGACCTTTGATCTATGCCGTATACAAAACCATCGTAGACGAAGGAGATAAAGTAGTTTACCCTACACCATCATGGAATAATAACCATTATGCTTACCTTACTTCAGCCAACGCTGTAGAAGTAAAAACAAAACCAGAAACCAATTTCCTTCCTACTGCAGATGATTTAAGACCTCATTTGGATGGAGCAGTATTATTGGCACTTTGTTCACCATTGAATCCTACAGGAACCATGTTTACAAAAGAGCAGCTTTCAGAAATCTGTGAATTGGTAATCGCTGAAAATAAAAAAAGAGGAGCAGACGAAAAACCATTGTACCTGATGTATGACCAAATCTATTCTTGCCTTACTTTCGGGGCTGAGCATGTAGATCCGGTTTCTCTTTTCCCTGAAATGAAAGACTATACAATTTATATCGATGGTATTTCAAAATGCCTTGCAGCAACAGGAGTACGTGTTGGATGGGGATTTGGTCCGGCTCATATCCTTGATAAAATGAAGGCGCTTCTTACCCACGTTGGAGCATGGGCACCAAAACCGGAGCAGGAAGCAACCGCTAAATTCTATGAAAATCCAGAGAATGTAGATGTTTTCGTTGATGATTTTAAAGCTAAACTTGAAGAGAGCTTAAAAGTTCTTCACAACGGAGTTCAGGATTTAAAAGCAAAAGGACTTGCTGTTGACAGCATTGAACCAATGGGAGCTCTTTATCTTACCATTAAATTAGACTATATCGGAAAAACAAAACCAGACGGATCTTTTATTGAAAACTCTTCAGACCTTGTATTCTACCTGATCAATGATGCAGGAGTGGCTTTAGTACCATTCTCAGCCTTCGGAGAAGAGAAATCAGAACCTTGGTTCCGTGCTTCTGTAGGAGGATTAGCAGTAGATGAAATCAAAGTAATGCTTCCAAAACTGGAAAGTGCTTTGAATAATTTAAAGTAATTTTTAAATAAAAATATAGGCTTCGACTCTGTCCGGCATGGCATCGTTAAAATAAACAATAGTATTAACGGTGTCACGCTGAGCGGAGTCGAAGCGTTTTTTATTAAATGATGATCACGAAAATCGAAAGTCGTAAAAATGAGTTTTAAAACAATCATATAATGGCATTCACTTAGGCTGTTTCTTTTAGTGTAATGACGTTTTAATCCCAGTTTAAAACACTTTAAAAAAATCTTTTATTGTAACCTTAGGGTTAACGTAAACGAAAATAAATCACTATTTATAATTGTTGAAAGTGATTGATGTTTAGCGATTTAACATAAAAAATAAATCCTTTGTCGTTTGATTTATTTTTTTACTTTTAAGTCGATTTTTTAATTATTTTTCAATTACTCTTACATCATCTTGTGGATATACACAAACTGTTGAAGTCGGTGCAAACGACGCACCTGATTGTTACTTGACCGATTTGCAACAAATGGAAGATGAATGTTCTGCTCCTTTTACTAACCCTATTATGGCAGGAATGTGGTAATAGAATAATTTAAACTTTAGGATGCGTAAATACTTTTTAATAATATTACTACTTTCTTTTACTTGTTTGTTTTCCCAGGAAAAAAGTAATAAGTCTGTTTCAGAACTCGAAGTTCAGTATGAATATTCTTTTGTAAGGGACACAACAGACACGGACCCAAATCATCGGTTTAAAGAGCTCATGCTTTTAGATTTTAATTCCAAGTCTTCTATTTTTTATAGCCAACAATATGCAGCTGCGAGAGAGGCGGTAAAAAAAGCAACTACTGCTGCCCAAACATCAAGTAACGTTGAAATTAAAGCTGCTGAATTACCAAAATATAAAGTTGGATATTCTGTATATAGGGAAGATTCGAAAATTTATTTTACTTCTAATATAAATCGCGATTTCTTTACATTTGAAAATACTTATTTGACTTGGGACACTAACTATAAAGACGTAAAAACCATTCTTGGATATAAGTGTAATAAAGCTACCACAAAATTCGGTAATAGAGTTTTCACAGCTTGGTACACAAAAGATATTCCAATTTCTGAGGGACCCTATAGATTTAAAGGTTTGACAGGCTTGGTTTTAGAAGTTAGTGATAAAAATAAATTTCATTCGTTTACAGCAGTTGGAATTGTAAAAAAAGCGGTTGAAATTGAACCTTTACAGAAAGGAATTCCGGTAACAAAGGAACAGTATATAAAAAAAAGAGAAGAATTTAAAAATAATCCGTATCCACAAAGTAAAACTCTTACAAAGGAAAGAAGAGATCAAATGATTGAAGCTTTTAAAAAAGATAATAATTCAATCGAAAATTAAAAGTTAAGCTGTCCCCAAAAAGACAGCTTTATTTTTTATCAGTTATATTTCACCAATCAAACAAGATTTTACCTAATATTTAAAAATTCCTGAAAGTGTAAAGAGATTTTATTAAAAAGTTTTGGATTCGGACTTTTTTATTCTTTTCTGTATATTTTCTGGATGTAAGGAATTATTTTTTTGATCAAATATGTAAACTGATAAAAAATACAACGATAAAAAATTAAATAAATATTAAAAGTTAAATAATAACTTTGTCTACACTCAACTAGGAATTACCTTTGGGGCTTTTACACACCTAAATATAATAAAGTCGAAAATTACACGATGAAAAAACTGAGATTTCTACTCTTACCAGTTTCAATATTGGTATGCTCACAAGAGATTGATACATTGAAGGTAAAAGGACTCCCAGAGGAACTCGGATTGCCAAAAGTACAAACGTACACCCTAAAAGACGGATCTGTCAGAACCTATCCCAAACCTAAATTATTAGATTTTGTAACCAAATTACCCAGAAACTTTATCGATACCAATAAAGATTTTGTTGCCAAAGATCATGCTTATTATCTGGGAGGAGCAGTAGCAGCTACCGTGATTCTCCTGCCGTTTGACCAGAAACTGATTGATAATTCAAGGGAGCTGGCAGAAAAATGGGGAATGGATAAAGATAATAACTACAACAAAGTGGGTGGAGTATTTAAAATTCCAAAAGATGTAGGATCTACCCTTTATCTGATAGGAAACGGTTCCACATTAGTATTGTTAGGCATTGGTTTCGGAACCTATGGATTGATTAAAAATGATTACAGAGCACAGGCTACCGCCAGCGGTTTGATGGAAAGTTTAATTCTTTCCGGAGTGTTCACCCAGACCCTTAAAAGAATCACCGGAAGAGAAAGCCCATTTATTGCCGAAGAATACGGACATAAAGGAGGAGCATGGAATCCGTTTCCCAGCTTTTCAGCATTCAGTAAAAACACCTCGAATTACGATGCAATGCCATCCGGTCACCTGACAACCTTTATGGCTGGTATCACCGTGATAGCAGATAATTATCCGGATGCCAAATGGATCAAACCGGTAGGATATATATTAGCCGGAGCATTATGCTTTCAAATGATGCAAAGTAAGGTTCACTGGGCATCAGACTATCCGTTAGCCTTATTAATGGGATATTTTATTGGAAAAACAATCTCAAAAAGCAGATATACATCTTCAGAAGGAACTATAGGTAAGACCAAATATAATCTCAATTTTATCGCATCCCGACAATGGGAATACAATATGGTAGGGGTAAAACTCTCTTTTTAAACTGCTGAACTCTCTGTTTTGTATACTAAATAAGATACTTTTCACTACATTTGATCTCAAGATAAAAGGATTATTCAGGCTTTTTGTACATGCCGGAATGAAACCTGCTGATTTAAAAAGAATTACTTAATATTGTATTGAATGAAAATAATCGCTGTTATCCCTGCCCGTTACGAAGCAAGTCGTTTTCCGGGTAAATTAATGCAGATTTTAGGAGAAAAAACCGTTATCACCACAACCTATCAGAATGTAGTGGAAACCGGGCTGTTTGATGAGGTATTTGTGGCCACAGACTCCGAAATTATTTTTGATGAAATTGTAAAAAACGGAGGGAAAGCCGTAATGACAGGGCAGCACGAAACAGGAAGCGACCGTATTGCTGAAGCAGTACAGCATATTGACTGTGATATTGTGATCAATGTTCAGGGAGATGAACCTTTCCTTAAACTGGAACCTTTACATCAGCTGATTGAAGTTTTTAAACATGATGTTCAGCAGGAAATATCCTTAGCTTCTTTAAAAATACAGCTGCATGAAAAAGAAGAAATTGAAAACCCTAATAATGTAAAAGTTATTACAGATAATAATGGTTTCGCTTTGTATTTCAGCCGCTCCGTAATTCCTTTTCACAGAGAGGTTTCTTATGATGTAAGTTATTTTAAACATATTGGAGTATATGCTTTCAGAAAAGAAGCATTGCTGCAGTTTTCAAAACTGGCTATGAAACCCTTGGAAATATCCGAAAAGATTGAATGTATCCGCTATCTTGAATATGGAATGAAAATCAAAATGATAGAAACCAATTTTGTAGGAGTAGGGATTGATACCCCTGAAGATCTGGAAAAAGCCCGAAAGTTAATTTAAAACCATCGGAGGCAGCAGAGCAAATTTGCCCATCAGCCTTTTTTGCAATTTTACATAAATCCCCCTATATTTGAATTTATAAATAAAATTAATGAAGAAGTTACTATTAGTATTTGGATTGATATTTTCACATGTGATATTCGGACAGACCGCAAAGGAAATTATAGATAAAAACATTGAATTATCCGGAGGGTTAACCAATTGGAAACTATTGAATTCAGTATTGCTTCAGGGAAAAGTAGTATTGGGAATCAAAGATGAATATCCGATAAGAATTTTTCAACAGCGTCCAAATCTTACTAAAACATTGATTACTACCGGAGGAAAAGAAACTGCTATTGAAGGTTTTGACGGTTCCAAAGGATATGCCATGAACTATGCTGCCAACAAACTTCAGGAATATCCTGAATATGTGCCGGAAAGTTTTGATAATGACTTCATAGACTGGGAAAATAAAGGATTTGATGCCAAATACCTTGGAAAAGAAAAAGTAGGAGAGATCTACTGCCATAAAGTGGAACTTACCAAGAATGTTAATAAGAATATGTATTACTTTGATACAAAGACTTATATGCTGATAAAAGAAGTGAAAAAAGATGAAACGCTTGTCTATTCTGATTTTAAAAAAGTAGGAAGCCTTACAATGCCTTTCAGAATAGAATCTTCCAGTACTAAAAAAGACGGAGATTATGTGATGTTATTAAACAGAATAGACATCAACAAAGTATTTCCGGCTAATATTTTCAAGTTTTAATACAACTGCAGTTCGCGGTACAAAATAATAAAAAATGAAAAATATTTTTTTAATGCTGCTTTCTTTCATGGCTTGCCTGCAAAGCTGCACCAATCAAAAAAGTGAAATTTCAAAAGCCAAAACCAACGAACTTATGGGAAAAACAATTTACGACTTCAAAGTAGAAAGTCTTGATGGTAAAGAGATCAATTTTGCAGATTTTAAAGGAAAGAAAATCCTGATCGTCAATACCGCTTCAGAATGTGGATTTACACCACAGTATGCAGATCTTGAAAAGGTGTATGAAGAATATAAAGATAAACTGGTAGTGGTAGGTTTCCCTGCTAATAACTTCGGAGGACAGGAGCCTGGAACCAACACCGAAATCGGAACTTTCTGCCAGAAAAACTATGGAGTAACATTCCCAATGGCTGCTAAAGTTTCTGTAAAAGGAGATGATACTGCACCTATCTTTAAATATTTAACAGAACAGGAATTAAACGGTGTAAAGAATACAAGTATCCTTTGGAACTTCACTAAATTTCTGGTGGACGAAAACGGAAAACTGATTGATTCTTTTGTAAGTACTACAAAGCCTACCGATGTGGCGATTACAAAGTATCTGAAATAATAGATTATTACATGGATTCTTTGGATCAGTTTGAAGCTTGCATCATTAGCGGAGCAATTGGAGATGCATGGGGAAGCAGCTATGAAAATGAAGTAGAAACTGATGATTCACATATTTATTATTTAGGAAAAAGGAGCATAAAGCAAAGAGTCTGGAGTATTACGGATGATACACAAATGACTTTGGCAACTTGTGAAGTTTTGTCTGAGAATAGCTTTACCCCTGAAAATCTTATCAATAAATTTATAGAATATTATAGAAGCCGTAAATTAACAGGAATTGGCGCTTCTACACTTAAGGCAATTTTAGATACTGAAGCTGGTATTCATTGGAGTCAGGCTGGACGAATTGGAGAATTTGCCGCAGGAAACGGAGGAGCAATGAGAATTGCTCCTTTTGCTTTTTTCTCAGATATTACAAGACAAAATATTTACGAAGCATGTAAGGTTACACATAGAAATGATGAAGCCTTTTCTGGAGCTTTAGCTGTTTTTCTTTCTATAAAAGCAATCCTAAATTCTGATTGGAATGGAAACAATAATCTTTTTGATATTATTATTCCGGAAATTCCTGATACAAATATAAAAGACAGATTAATCGAAATTAATTCAGCAGGAAATAATTCTTCAATTTCAGAAATATCAAAATTGGGCAATAATGGTTATGTTGTTAATTCAGTTCCTTTCGCAATTTACTGTTCAACCAAAATTATTGATTTAGGTATGGAAGAAATGTTTAAACAAATTATCAGTTCTGGAGGAGATACAGATACCAATGCTTCAATTGCCGGACAAATTGCGGGAACATTGATTGGAACTAAAAATATTCCTCATGAATTAATTTCGAAACTAAAAAAATTACCGGATTACCAATGGATTAAGCAGGTTATTGATACAACAAAACAGAAAATCAGTTAAAATATTATTCATTGCTTTTCTCAGCAAAACAGAAAATATTTCCCAGTTTGATGCTGGAATAACCATTGCTTTTTATTTTCGAAGAATTAATCATGGCCTTTGCCAGAATATCAGTCGGCAGAGGCTTCTGACTTTCCAATAATCCCAATTTATTCGCAAATTTAATAATGCGGCTTCCCAATACTTCTCCGGTTCTTTCAGAGTCTTTTCGTTCAAGCATTCCTGGCTTAAAAATAGTAATCTTATTGAAATGCAGTTGTTTTACAGCTTCTTCCAGCTCACCTTTCATCCTGGAATAGAAAATTTTGGATTGTGGATTGGCTCCATAAGCTGATACCAGAATATAATCTTCTACTTCATTCTCTTTCGCTGCTTTCGCAAATTCATACTGATAGTCAAAATCTACTTTCTTCTGAGCTTCCTTACTTCCGGCATCCTTTAAAGTAGTTCCCAGACACGAAAATGCAACATCTCCCTTCACCATATCTTTCCATTCTTCGGGTTTTTCAAAATTCACAACATGAACTTTAAGCTTATCATTCTGAATATCGATAGGTTTTCTGACAAAAATATCCACTTCATCAAACTCTTTGTCATTCAATAGTTGATTCACCAGATCTTTTCCTGTAGCGCCTGTAGCACCTATTACCAGAGCTTTCATAATAATTGTGATTTTGTGAGATTATTTCTTTCTTAAATTTACTAAATTTGAATTAAAGATTAAAGAATTATATCATTTAATCATTACTAATTATTTACCACTCATTACTCATATTGAATATGGATGCCAACGAAATTTTAGATTACTGTCTTGCCAAAAAAGGAGTTACGGAAAGTTTTCCGTTTGATAATGAAACTCTTGTGATGAAAGTAGACACCAAAATGTTTTTACTGATGGGACTTGAGAGACAACCGTTGGCGATTAATGTAAAAACAGATCCGGAGTGGAGCGCAGAGCTTCGTGAGCAATATCCTCAGATCACAGGAGCTTACCATATGAACAAAACCCATTGGAATTCTGTAACTGTTGATGGATTAAAAAGAGATTTGATCTTTAAACTGATTGACCACTCGTATGATCTGGTTTTTAAATCCCTGACCAAGAAAGCTCAGAATGAAGTGAATTCTTTATAAAAAATAAAAAAGATTGAGGTACGAAATTTGTTATCTGTTATCAGTGAAATATACATTTAATAGTAATAAAATAAAGAACAAATGAGAAATCACCTTTTATTATTCGCCGCAGCAGGAACATTAATCTTGTCAAGCTGCACCAAGCCACAAAGTAAAAGCACTACTGACAACCCAACTTCGGCTGTCTCAGCTTCTGAAACTTCTTCAGAAAATATTAAACTGGAATTTTCCGGTACAGAGAATTTTACCATTAAAAATCCAAAACTTAAAATAAGTTTATACGGAATGGATGAAAAACTGGCTGACGCACCTGCCAGCTTAATTACGGAAAAGGAATTTGAGCAGAAATCAGTGCCATTTACCATTGATCTTCCGGTACCAAAAGATGCTGAAAGCAAGATCAATCCAAAACCTGCCGGTCCTGCAAAATATTATGTAACCATAAGCTGGGACTCTGACGGAAACGGAAAAGCAGATGAAAAAGGAGATATCTTTATTGATTACGACAAACAGTTCCCGAATGTGAAACTGAATAATGAGACCCAGAAAATCTACTTAAAAGTATTAAAATAAGCAAAAAGGCTATTCATCACTGAATAGCCTTTTTTATATCTTAAAAATTAAATTTCTCTGTTATTATTTTATCCTCATCCAGCCTTTCAATCAACTTGTCAAGACCTTCGAATTTGATTTCATCATGAAGAAAATCCCTGAAACTTACTGTAATCTTTTCATCATAGATATCATCATCAAAATCAAGGATATAAACTTCCACAGTGAGTTTTTCTCCGTTTACGGTTGGATTGGTTCCCACACTCAGCATTCCTTTATATTGGTTGCCTTTTACGAATACTTCTACAATATAAGCTCCTTTTTTAGGTAAAAGCTTGATGGATTCTGTTTCAATATTAGCGGTTGGATATCCGATGGTTCTTCCGATTTTCTTCCCGTGAACCACAGTTCCGGAAACAGAGTAGGTGTACCCCAGCATTTCGTTGGCCTCTTTAATATTTCCTGTTAAAAGCGCATTACGCACTTTCGTAGAACTGATATTATTTTCATGAATATTGATTGCCTCCATTTGTTCTACCTCAAAACCAAGTTCTTTAGACAGTTTTTGAAGAAGCTCAAAATTTCCACTTTTGTTTTTTCCAAAAGAATGGTCATATCCTATAATAAGGTATTTTACATTGAGTTTATCAATTAAAATCTGACGTACAAATTCTTCTCCGGTAAGATTTCTGAATTCTTCATCAAATTCTTTCAGGAACAAATTATCAATGCCATATTTCTCAACCAGCTGTTTTTTTTCTTCCAGCGTATTCAGAAGCTTTAAATCTTCATTTGGATTAAAAACAAATCTTGGATGCGGCCAAAAAGTAAGGATAGCAGTTTCCAGATTGTTTTCTGTACCTATTTTAGTCAGTTCATCGATAATACTCTTGTGCCCTAGATGCACCCCGTCAAACATACCTAAAGACAATGCTAGAGGCTTCTGTGAGGAGTAATCTGTAAAATTCTTGAAAACTTTCAAAACGGAAAAATTTTGATTGCAAATATAAAACCTTTATTTTTAATGTAACCGAGGGAATCTGAAAATTTGAAAATGAAAAATTTTGAAAAATATCCTACATTATATTATACTATAATAATGACAAACGGCTGAATTACAAATTTGCTGTTAAATATAATGATAAATATTGAATTTTACATCGTATAGCGTAAACTCATTCATCTCTTAAAAAGCATGATAAAAATCTTTTTTTTACCAATTGCGGGTTTATGAAGAATCACTATATTTGCACCAAGAAAAAATTTAGCAATGGCAAACCAAATTAAAGGTAAAATTTCTCAAATTATTGGTCCGGTAATCGACGTTGTCTTCACAGATGTGGAAGCTGTTCCAGCAATCTATGACGCGTTAGAAATTACAAAAGAAAACGGTGAAAAAGTAGTTTTAGAGGTAGAACAACATATTGGCGAAGATACAGTAAGATGTATTGCAATGGACGCTACTGATGGTCTTAAGAGAGGTCAAGATGTAATTGGATATGGAAATCCTATTATGATGCCAATCGGAGAGGCTGTAAACGGAAGACTATTCAACGTTGTTGGTGATGCTATCGACGGACTTCAAAATATTTCTAAGGATGGTGGTCTTCCAATTCACAGACCAGCTCCAAAATTTGATCAACTTTCAACTTCTGCAGAAGTTTTATTTACAGGTATTAAAGTAATCGATCTAGTTGAGCCTTATGCAAAAGGAGGTAAAATTGGATTGTTCGGTGGTGCTGGAGTAGGTAAAACAGTATTGATCCAGGAGTTGATTAACAATATTGCAAAAGGACACGGAGGTCTTTCTGTATTCGCCGGAGTAGGTGAAAGAACGAGAGAAGGAAATGACCTTTTGAGAGAGATGTTGGAATCAGGTATTATCAAGTATGGTGATGATTTCATGCACTCTATGGAAAACGGAGGTTGGGATCTTTCTAAAGTAGACTTAGAAGCTATGAAAGATTCAAAAGCTGCATTCGTTTTCGGACAGATGAACGAGCCGCCAGGTGCAAGAGCTAGAGTAGCACTTTCTGGTCTTACATTAGCTGAGTACTACAGAGATGGTGGAGAAAGCGGACAAGGTAGAGATGTACTTTTCTTCGTAGACAACATCTTCCGTTTTACACAGGCTGGTTCTGAGGTATCTGCACTTCTTGGTCGTATGCCATCAGCGGTAGGTTACCAACCAACTCTTGCTTCTGAAATGGGTGCGATGCAGGAAAGAATTACTTCAACTAAAAATGGTTCAATTACTTCAGTACAAGCGGTATACGTACCAGCGGATGACTTAACTGACCCGGCTCCTGCAACTACGTTTGCTCACTTGGATGCAACTACGGTACTTGACAGAAAGATTGCTTCATTAGGTATCTATCCAGCGGTAGATCCATTAGCTTCTACTTCAAGAATCCTTGCTCCGGAAGTTATCGGTCACGATCACTACAACTGTGCTCAAAGAGTAAAAGAAATCCTTCAAAGATATAAAGCACTTCAGGATATCATCGCAATCCTTGGTATGGAAGAACTTTCTGAGGAAGATAAATCAGTGGTTTACCGTGCAAGAAAAGTTCAGAGATTCTTATCTCAGCCTTTCCACGTAGCAGAACAGTTTACAGGTATCCCAGGATCATTGGTAGACATCAAAGATACTATCAAAGGATTCAACATGATTATGGATGGTGAATTAGATCACTTACCAGAAGCAGCTTTCAACTTGAAAGGAACCATCGAGGAAGCTATCGAAGCAGGACAAAAAATGTTAGCTGAAAACGCTTAATAATTAGACATAAAGATAAAAGATACCAGACATGAGACTTTAAGGTTGTCTGAAATCTGAAATCTGAAATCTTCAAATCTAAATTAAAATGAATATAAAAATTTTAACACCAGAATACGTAGTTTTTGAAGGAGAAGTAGACTCAGTATTATTGCCTGGAAAAAATGGTGAATTTCACATCATGAAAAACCACGCAGGAATTGTTTCTTCTTTAATCGGAGGTGATGTAAAGCTTTTTGCTAATTCTATTGATGAGGCTTTTGCTAAAAATTTCACTAAAGAAGCTGGAAAAGACTCTGTTTTTGCTTATGCTATCAAAAGCGGTGTTGTAGAATTTAATCATAATAAAGGCATTATCCTTTGTGAATAATTAAATGAAAAGCTAAATATATTTTCAAGAAAGTGTAACTTTGTGTTACACTTTTTTTTATTTGTAAAAGTCTGATTGTATGAAGAAAGGCATAATCATATTATTTACAGTTCTGGGTGTTTTCCTCCATGCCCAGAATATCAAAACCAAGAGAGGAATTATTAATCTTGACGGTATTCCGGTAGCTAAGCTTTCCAACAAATCCAGTGAATATACTTTTATGGATCTGAAGGAAACTCCGATGTATACTATAAAATTCATTGATAAAAGTATCGTTGATTCTGTTCGCGACAGCTATATCAGTGTCAACAGGGTATATAACAGGGACAAAACCATCGAAATTGATTATTCATCGCCTTCTGCATTTTCCGGAGAAGAGAGGTCTGCGGTATTTACGTCAGTGAAGGATCTTAAGATCATTGATAATAAAGGAATCAATGTCAAAAACCTTGATGAGCTTTTTTCGAATGTACCCAAGAGAAAACTGGATTCTAAAACGAAAGATGCTTATACTATCCGAAAGAAGATCGATAAGATGAATATTGAGGTTAATAAAGTGGGAGAGATCCTTAGTAATGGTGTTCCGGTAGGATATTTTACCAATTTACCTGTAAGTTTCGGTTCAGAAGAGACGATCATGGATAAAACTCCAATAGATATTGAGATCTATGATGCCAAAAGTAAGCTTATCGGAAGATATATCACGACTACAAAACAGCTGAAAACAGCTGGAGGAAAATCTTTTACCCTCTACAAGGAAATGTCAGGAAGAGCTTCTATTCTAAAATTTCCAACCTATAAAGCATTGGCAGAACGTATGGCGATTATGGATCCAAACTTTATTAAAATACAGGAAAAAGTATCTGTAGGGACTGTAACAAAAGAAACGCCTAATTAATTTATCAAAGAATTTTCTATCAATAGTAACGGGCTTTAGCCCGTTTACTTATTAAAGATTAAATTTCCATTGGCTTTAGCCAAAACTTATATAATTATACTTTTTCACCACCCCCGTCAAAAATTCTTTGAATTTTCGCCACCCCTCCGGAGGAGGGGAATATTTTGTCGGTTTATATATAGTAGTTAGAAATATGGATTTGATTCTTTCAGTTTGAAAAATAGAAGATTTTATTTTCTTAAATCAAAACAAAGATCTGTGTAATCCGTGAACTCTGTGAGAGATTATAGGGTAATCAAAACACGTCTTATTTATTCAGAAAAATAAGAATTCATGGAAAATTCACCAATTTTAAAAATCCCTGAGAAAAAAATGAAAATTTTTATAAACTTAAAATGACTCCATTTTCCTTCAATTGCTGCATCGGTTTTGAAAACCAGAATAACTCAAAATCTTCAAAACTTTCCTCAAATTGATTCTTAAGTTGTTGAATAGTAGGTTTTTTTGAATTTTCAATAGCATTTTCCTCCAGCACATTCATGAGCCATTCTGCCTTTTCCTGTTCCAGCTCAACCTTGACAATATTGGTTTTTAAATGGAATGTAAGTAACGTATATGTACCAGAGTATTTCTTTTTATTTTTTACGCGATTCTCAGCGATTACATTTTTGGTTAAAAAGACCACTTTTGAATTTCCTTTCAGACTAAACTGTCCATCTTCCAAAAGACAGTCGTGAATATAATCGGGATGAATAGTTGTTCTTGGAATTTTAAAATCAAACCATTCCTGAAGAGGGAGTTCAAAATTTACTCCATGCATATAATTGAACAGAGATTTTTTTAATCCGAAACTAAATTTGTTATGATCAATTCCTGTTTTATCTTTAAAGTCGATGTCGTTATTGGCAAACAAAATTTTCTGCTTCACCGGAATCACTCCAAAATCTTCCGGGCTTATTCCAACTGGTGAATGGGCTGTCATGGCAAACTGATGCCAGAAACCACTTTGAAGAATTCCCATCTCAAACATCTGCCGAACCATTTCCAGAGAATCAATAGTTTCCTGAACCGTTTGGGTAGGGTAGCCATACATCAGATAAGCGTGAACCATAACACCAGCTTCTGTAAAATTTCTTGTTACGTTGGCAACCTGTTCCACAGAAACGCCTTTGTCAATTAATTTCAGCAATCGGTCACTGGCCACTTCAAGTCCTCCGGAAACAGCAACGCATCCCGAAAGCTTCAGAAGATAACATAAATCACGGGTGAAACTTTTTTCAAAACGAATATTAGTCCACCAGGTAACAACAAGATTTCTTCTGAGAATTTCCAGCGCTACTTCTCTCATTAAAGCTGGTGGTGCTGCTTCATCCACAAAATGGAATCCTGTTTCCCCTGTTGTACGGATCAATTCTTCAATTCTGTCTACCAGAATTTTAGCAGAAATAGGTTCGTAGATCTTGATATAGTCTAAAGAAATATCACAGAATGTACATTTTCCCCAATAGCATCCATGCGCCATTGTCAGTTTATTCCATCTGCCATCACTCCATAAACTATGCATGGGATTGGCGATTTCGATAACAGAAATATATTGATCCAGTTTTAAATTTGTATAATCAGGCGTTCCTATTTCAGATTGTTTGAAATCGTGCCTTTTAGAATTATTCTTATAAGTAACTTCATTATTTTCGATAAGAAAAGTTCTTTTAAATTCTCCTTTCTCAGCGGAAATTTCTAAATTTTGATAAAGAAGTTCCAATGGAAGTTCACCATCATCTAAGGTAATAAAGTCAAAAAACTCAAATACTCTCTGATCTTTAACTTCTCTTAATTCTGTATTGGGAAATCCGCCTCCCATAGCTGTTTTAATATGGGGATAATGTTTCTTGATCCATTGGGCGCATTTGAAACCGGAATACAGATTACCAGGAAATGGTATTGAAAAACAAACCAGCTTTGGCTGAACCGTTTCTATTTTTTCCTGAAGAATTTTTAAGGTAAATGCATCGATAAATGTAGGTTCACCAGATAATTTTGAATATAATTCATCAAAAGAATTGGCACTTTTTCCAAGACGTTCTGCATATCTGCTGAAACCAAAATCAGCATCAATATTTTCTACAATATAATCGGAAATATCTTCTAAATACAAAGTCGCCAGATGTTTGGCTTTATCCTGAAGACCCATATTTCCAAAAGCAAACTCCATATCATCCAGTTGGTTGAAGCGGGAAGCTTCGGGAAGGAAGTTCATGCTGCAGATCTGCCTTGCCAGTGTAGGTGTTTTTCCTTGTAAAAAAGGGATGACCTGATCAATAGTCTTTAAATATTCTTCCCTTAGGGCATAGATTCTCTGGGAATTTTCAGAGGTGTTCTGAAGATCAATTTCTTTATTAAAAACCTTCTGAATTCCTTCTTTTGAAAATAAATCCAAAATAACATCAATCCCCAAATCTACCTGATAGCTGGAAATATTTTTGGTATTTAAAAATCCTTTAATATAAGCCGTTGCAGGATAAGGAGTATTAAGTTGGGTAAAAGGCGGAGTAATAAGAAGCAGGTCTTTCAACAGAAATTTTTTGCAAAGTTATTCTAAAGTTTTTTTAGAAAAAAATTTTTTCTCCTGATTATAAACAGTGAAGAAAAAGTCTTTAGGATTCTGCTTTATGACCCTCTCAATGACAAAGAGTTTCTGCTAAAACAAATGAGTCGGTTTATTAAACAAAGCATCCGGAGAATTTCCGTCAATAAAATTTAAAAAAGAATCTTCATCAAAATATCCGTCTTCATCAAGGATTTCGTCTTTTAATAATCCAATTTCGCTGGGTTTCTCAAGACTTATATTTTCGATAAATTTTCCGGTCTTTCCGATTATCTCATTATGAAAACTGATTAAGTATCTGGAATATATATTTCCTTCAGCCACTGTATAATGCCCGTTTTCAGCAATGAGTGAGGTCATAATACTTCCTCCAATATAGGTTTCATTATCATTGCCCGATGCTCCGAATACTACTTTGGAGGTAACATTTCCGGAACAGTACAGTGAACCGTTCACAATAATATTTTCTGCCTGTATATTCCCTGTAACAATAAGGACAATGTAATCTTCAACAAACAATTTTTTGGATAAGTGAAGGTTACCTTCTATAAGAATGATTTTATAACCTTCATCTTCACGGGTAACCAGTTCAAGAGATGGGTTGTTCTCATTCTCTATAAGAATAATTTCAGGAGCATCATCTTCATTATTGATGTGAAGGGAGGCGTCCTTTAACTTTTCAGCGGTTTCATCATCCAGCATTTCGAGAAATTCGGCAAGACTTTCTTCATCTAAAGCGCTTTCATTGAAAAAATTATTTTCCAGAGCTTCATGGGTGATGTGGTATAAGTTTTCTGATTTCTCTTTAATTCTATTATATAATTGATCTTTAGTAAGTTTCTGTAATTCTTTCATAGGCTTTTATAATAAATGAATATATCTGTTATAGAAGGGGAACACCTATCAATAGACAGCTGCAATATAGTCAGATAAATTTTGTTATACCAGAGGCCGGAAGGGATTATTGAATATTTTTTCAATCACACCAATAGATATGAATGGTTACATTTTAATCAAATTTCATGATCTTATTTATATCATTTTTGAAATTACCTGCCGAGTAAAAAATTGCTGGTACTAAAGAATTCCAAAGTTTAATTTATGCGTGGTTCAGGTTTTTACGATCTGTAATTACATTTAAAGTCACTCCCAACAGGATTAGTGTTATCCCGATCAATAAATTATTGGTGAATTTTTCATGAAATATCAAGACACTGATTAATACTGCTACTACCGGTTCCAAAGCACCCAGAATTGCAACAGGTGTAGAACCTATATATTTAATGGCATAAACCAGACAAAGACTGGAGATAACTGTAGTGAGAAATGCAAAAATAAGGAAACTCAGAAAGACAGACATTGAAGGAATAGCAAATGATTCATGCCCGATCATTGCTTTTGTCATGAAGAACATGGAAGTGAAAAACATGGAAAAAAAAGTAAGCTTAAATCCTGATACTTTCAGATTTGACTTGTTCACAATAACCATATAAAGTGCATAAAAAAGAGAACTTAGCATTACAATTCCTAAACCTGCAAAATTAATTTCTAATCCGTTTCCTTTTAAGCATAAAACAATAACTCCTGCAAAGGCAAGAAGTAATGAAAATACCGAGAGCCGGGTAAGCCTTTCTTTATAAAAGAAAAACATAATCAGGGCTACAATGACTGGATATATAAACAGTACGGTAGATGCTATCCCTGGAGTCAGAAAATCATAACCCAGAAACAGAAATTCTGAAGAAAGCGCATAGCATATTCCCAGAATAGCCAATATAAGGGTTTCCTTTTTATTGAGCCTGAAATTTTGTCGGGAATAAATCAGATAACCACCCACCATTAAAGCTGAAAAGAAAAACCTGTAAAACAAGGTTATATCCATAGAAAAGTGCGCCTGTTTGACAGGCAGAATAAAAATCGGAATCAGACCATAAGAAACAGCCGACAGAATTCCCAACGTGTAACCTCTAAGTTTCATTTGCTTTATAGTTATTAAACAAAAAAGCCACTGAATCAATCAGTGGCTTTTTTTTATTTTTTAAGATTAAATTGGTTTAAAACTTAATCCTTGTTCCTGCAGTAATTTTTGTTCCTGCTCTTTGTAGTAGCCACCTACTAATTTATCATGAATTGCTTCAAACGCTGCCAGAGTTTCGTTAATCTCTGCATCCGTATGGGAAGCGGTAGGAATCAGTCTTAAAAGAATCATCCCCTTCGGAATGACCGGATATACCACTACAGAAGTGAAAATACCGTAATTCTCTCTTAAATCTTTTACCAATAGAGTAGCCTCTACCGGAGTTCCCTGCATCATTACCGGAGTTACACAAGTATTTGTATCTCCAATGTTGAATCCTCTTTCTTTAAGTCCGTTTTGAAGTTTGTAAACATTCTCCCAAAGTTTAGCTTTGATCTCAGGTCTTGTTCTCAATAGCTCCAGTCTTTTCAATCCTCCGATTACCATTGGCATTGTAAGAGATTTTGCGAAGATTTGTGATCTCAGGTTGAATTTCAGATATCTGATGATTTCTTTGTCACCCGCAAGGAATGCTCCGAAACCTGCCATTGATTTAGCAAAAGTAGAGAAATATACATCAATCTGATCGTTACAATCCTGCTCTTCACCTACACCGGCACCTGTTTTACCAAGTGTCCCGAAACCATGAGCATCATCTACCAATAATCTGAACTGGTATTTTGATTTAAGATCACAAATTTCTTTAATTTTCCCCTGCTGACCTCTCATTCCGAAAACTCCTTCCGTAATCACAAGAATACCTCCTCCAGTTTCTTCAGCTACCTTAGTTGCTCTCTGAAGGTTTTTCTCAAGACTTTCCATATCGTTATGCTTGTAGGTAAATCTTTTACCAGCATGAAGTCTTACTCCATCCACGATGCAGGCATGAGAATCCATATCATAAACAATAACATCATTTCTGCTTACCAAAGCATCAATGGTAGAAACCATTCCCTGGTAACCGAAATTCAATAAGTATGCTGATTCTTTTTGTACGAAGTCTGCCAATTCTCTTTCCAGCTGAAGGTGCTGATCTGTTTCTCCAGACATTGCTCTTGCTCCCATTGGATAGAACATTCCGTATTCTGCAGCCGCTTTTGCATCTGCTTCAATAACTTCAGGATGATTACACAGCCCTAAATAGTCATTAGCACTCCAGAAAATTACTTCTCTACCCTGAAACTGCATTCTAGGGCCGATGGGTCCCTCTAATCTTGGGAAAATAAAATAGCCTTCACCATAATCTGCAAATTGTCCAAGTGGTCCTGGATTTTCTTTTATTCTTTCAAAAATATCCAACATTGTATCGTAATTTTTAAGTAAAAAAGCCTTTTTTGTCAGAATACGCAAAAGGCTTTATTTGTATCGTGATTTTATTCGTTCTTATTTGATAAACTCAGTTTTGAAAACTTCGTCATAGTTGTGAACACAGTTGTTGACAAATCCCTGTTCGGCCATCCATTTATCACTGTATACTTTAGTGATGTATCGGGAGCCATGGTCAGGATATATTAAAACAACCACGTCATTTTCTGTAAGCTCATGAGACTGGGCATACTGCATTAATCCCTGTGTTACAGCTCCGGTAGTATAGCCGCCCATAATAGCTTCTTTCAAAGCAATTTCGCGGGTTCTGTACGCGGACATTTCATCATTTACCCTTACAAACTCATCCACCTTGTCAAAAAGCAGGGCAGAAGGGATCAGGTTTTTACCCATTCCTTCAATCTGATAAGGATGTACATCTTCTTTGTGTATTTCTCCTGTTTCATGATAGCTTTTAAGGATAGAACCATCTGCATCTACACCGATGATTTTGATATCGGGGTTCTTTTCTTTTAAAAACTTGGCAGAACCAGACAGCGTACCCCCTGTTCCGGTGCAGGCAAAAAGGTGAGTGATCTTACCTTTCGTCTGTTCCCAGATCTCAGGACCTGTAGTCTGATAGTGTGCATCAATATTAAGCTCGTTAAAATATTGATTGATGTAAATAGAATTAGGAGTTTCCTGAGCGATTCTTTTAGCTACTTCATAGTATGATCTCGGATCATCAGCCGGTACATTGGCCGGGCATATATACACCACAGCACCCAACGCTTTCAGATAAGCAATTTTTTCCGGTTTTGTTTTATCACTTACTGCAAGAATACATTTATATCCCTTAATGATACATACCATCGCAATAGAAAACCCCGTATTACCGGAAGTAGTTTCTACAACTACAGAATCTTCTTTTAAAAGGCCTTTCTTTTCTGCGTTCTCTATAATATGAAGTGCAATTCGGTCTTTAGTGGAATGTCCAGGATTATATGATTCTAACTTGGCGTAAACGGTTGCTGGAATATCTTTTGTAACAGTATTTAGCTTCACCATCGGAGTGTGTCCTATCAGGCCAAGAATATTATCGTAAACATTACTCATTATTTGTTATTTTCAATAAAAATCTGACTGCAAAAATACAAAAAAATAAATAATTACTAAACTTTTGTTTGATTTCTAGGGCATAGTTTGTAAAAAAAAATTTTAGTATTTTCAGTTTTGACAGCAGTATAATCGCAAATACTACGCCAAAATTTTTAAATTTTGTTAAAACCCGCATAAAATAAGATAAAAGCCTTATTTTCGCATAATTGATTTAATACTATGAAAAATTGGACTTTTAGGCAATGGAACACCGTTTCAGGATGGGTGGTTTTCGTTATTGCTTTTTTCACGTACTTGTCCACCATAGAACCCAATTTCAGTTTTTGGGATTGTGGCGAGTACATTTCTTCTGCAGTAAAACTTGAAGTAACGCACGCTCCCGGAGCTGCTTTATTCCAGATAGTGGGTGCCGTGGCAGCCATTTTTGCATTAGGGAAAGGCGAAAACTATTCTATCGTGATCAATGCGATGTCTGCATTGTTCAGTGCGCTGACTATTTTATTTTTGTTCTGGACGATCACACACTTTGTGAGAAGACTTCTAAACAAAGATTTTGAAGAAATTACAAAACATCAGGAAATCTCTATTTTATTTGCCGGAGCTATAGGAGCACTTTGCTTTACGTTCTCAGATACATTCTGGTTTTCGGCAGTAGAAGGAGAGGTTTACTCTATGGCTTCAATGTTTATCGCGCTTTTGGTCTGGTTGATTACCAAATGGGAGAATGAGTATAAAGCGGGAGACAGTGAAAGATGGATTATTCTTATTTTCTTTGTTTTAGGACTTTCTGTGGGAGTGCATATGATGTGTATGCTGGCGATTCCTGCAGTGTGTTTGGTTTACTATGCAAGAAATTACAAATTTACCTGGAAAAACTTTATCTGGGCAAACCTTATTACACTGGGGATTTTGATTATTGTTTTCAAAATTATCTTCCCTTTAATTATGACCATGTTCGGAAGACTTGAAATTTTCTTCGTGAATGGTCTTGGACTTCCTTTCCACTCCGGAACGATTGTAGCTTTTGTGCTGATGGTAGCTATCTGCTATTTCTTAATTAAGTATGCAAGAAAAGCCAAAAGAAACATTTATCAGACCGCTGCATTATCTGTCGTTTTCATGATGATCGGATTCTCTTGCTGGATGGTTATTCCTATCAGAGCCAATGCAAATCCACCGATGAACCTTAATGATCCGGATACGGCTATTGGTATGCTGGATTATTATAACAGAGAGCAGTATGGTGACTGGCCTACAATCTACGGGCAAAACTATACGGCATTCCTTGATGCTAACGGAATTGAAAAGAATGAAGACGGAAGTTTTAGAACACAAAAAACCGGAGAGATCTACGAAAAAGATGAAAAAACCGGAACGTACAGAAAAACCGGAGACCGTTTCAACTATGTATTCAACAAGTCTCAGGTAAGCTTAATGCCAAGAATGTTTAATGAGGATAAGGATGTAATGGCGAACTATATTTCTATGTATGGTGCTCCTGATTTTACCTTCAATTATGCTAACGAAGATGTGGCAGACAATCCACAGGCTAAGCAGATCTTTGATGAGCTGAGAGCAAAATATGAAGATAAATCCATCACTGCTTCAGATTATCTGAAAGTAAAACCTTATAACTTAATCAATGTTCAGAAGCCTTCATTACTTCAGAATATGGATTACTTTATTACTTTCCAGAACGGATACTACTTTGTAAGATATCTGATGTGGAACTTCGTAGGAAGACAGAATGATCTTGAAGGAAATATGGAGAGCACAAAAGGAAACTGGATTTCCGGAATTCCTTTCATCGATAATGCTGTAGTTGGAAATCAGGATAAAATGCCTGCTAAATTCAAGAATGAAAGTACAGTGAAATTCTTCTTCCTTCCGTTAATCCTAGGTTTGATTGGATTCTTTTTCCAGTTAAACAGAGACTTCGGAAGATTCTATGCACTATTATCTTTATTTATTTTAACAAGTGTAGGAATTGTTTTCTATACAGGGGTAAAACCTTTTGAACCGAGAGAAAGAGATTATGCAATGGTAGGTTCATTCTATGCATTTGCAATCTGGATTGGTTTGGGAGCCGGAGCAATCTTGTGGTTCTTACAGTCTAAAATAAAATCAAACGGAGCTAACATCGCTTTAGGAGTGGTTTTATTAGGTGTTCCTTTCATGATGGGCTTCCAGAACTACAATGTTCATGACAGAAGCAATAGATATACAGCTTACGATTATGCATATTCCGTTTTAAAATCATTACCGAAAAACGATATCCTTTTCGTGTACGGAGATAATGATACTTATCCGGTTTGGGCTATTCAGGAAACAGAGCAGTTCAGAGATGATGTGAAAGTGGTAAACTTTACCCTTGCTTCAACACCATGGAATCTGGATCAGGTAAAAAGAAGAACTTACAACGCTATGGGGATTCCTAGTCAGTTGACACACGATGATTACAGAGATGGAGTAAATGACCAGATCTATATGATGAAGAAGGAAGATTGGGAAGGTGTTTTCTCTATGTTGAAAGAACAGGGAGCTCCGGAAACAGAATTCCAGTCTTTCAGAAAATATCTTACTCAGGATTCTTTAACATTGAAACAAGCGATTGAATTCATTAAATTCAAATCTCCTGAAAAAGACGAATTATTAAAAATGTACTTCGGGGAAGAGAAATTTGAAAAATATAATATCCTTCCGGTAAACAAATTCATTCTTCCTGTCAATAAAGAAAATGCTCTAAAAGCAGGAATCATCAATAAAGAAGATCTTCCAAACGTAGCCAATCAGATTATGATTACTTACAAAGGAAACACACTTTATAAGAACAACCTTATCCTGATGGATCTTTTGGCGAACTTCGACTGGAAGCGTCCAATCAACTTCTCATCAGGAGGTATTTATGACAGTGAAAATATTTTCTATCTGAACGATTACCTTCAGTTTGACGGATTCAGTTACAGATTAATCCCTATCCAAACGCCTCCAACGGCAGATGGTGATATGGGAAGAGTAGATGCTAATTCTCTTTATAATGTAGTGAAAAGCTTCAGATGGGGGAACTTCAAAAACTTAAATGCTCACTTTGATGAAACGGCTACTTCCAATATCATCAGCTACAGAATGTCAGCAAGCAGAGCGGCGTCAGCACTTGCATTAAGCGGACAGAAAGCTAAAGCAATAGAAATTCTGGATCTTGCGGCAAAAGAAATTCCTGCAGAGAAATATAATGATCCTCGTTCGTTAAGTTCAATTGTATCGGGATACATTATTGCAGGCCAGGAGCAGAAAGGTCTTCAGATTGCTGAAGTACTTAAAAAAGGAATCTTTGAAGAGTATGATTATTATTTAAGCCTTTCCAAAGCAGACCAAAGCTACCTGAGAAGACAAATGAGAACAAAACCTATGGAATATTCTCTTGTTGTTTCAGCAGTAACGGATGCTTATACTAAGATCGGACAGAAAGAAAAAGCGTATGCTTATCTGGTAAAATCCATAGAGCCGATTGATAAGAAGTTCAATGTATTTATCAAAGATCTTCAGGAAATGGGCAGAGATAAGGCGATGAAAGAGTCTGAAAATGTTCAGCAGATCACGCCATTCTACCAGTACTTATTTGATGTCATGGAGCCTTATGATTCCACTTATTCAAAAGAAAAGGAAAATCAAATTACCACTGCGATTATCAAAGCAACAAAATAAAATACTTTAAAACGGAACTTCGGTTCCGTTTTTTTATTATTGGGAATCCTGAATTTTAAGGTTATATTTGTGAAAGTAAAAATACATAATGTCCGAAACACAAAATAGCAAATTCCCAATCTATGCCGTAATAGCTACGGTTCTTTTTAAACTTCTTTTTTTATTAACGCACTACATTCAGGAAGATGCATTTATTACCTGGAGGGTTGCCCAGAACCTGTTGGACTATGGAGTAATCGGCTTCAACGGAGATACTAAGATTTCTGCTTCTACAACCCATCTGTATGTCTTTGTATCTTATATTTTCAACCTTGTTTTTGGAAAAGAAAACTTTATTGAACCTCTTTTGATTTTTAATTCCATCCTGTTTACGATAGGAACTTTATTGCTTTCTCATCTGGTTCTTAAAAATCCATGGCATAAAGCCATTTTTATATTTCTGATCGGTATTTTACCGCCATCTATTAAGATTTCAATTCTCGGAATGGAGTACGGAATTCTGTTTTTCCTGGAGATGGCATTATTGTACTATGGTTTCCATAAAGGAAAAAAATGGGTACTGACACTTCTTCCCGTTTTAATCATGTTTACACGAATTGATACGGTAATATTCCTGGGAATTGTCTTTATTGTAGATATGTTCTGGAATAAAAAAATCAGGTGGAATTATATTTTTGGGGGAGCTCTTGGAGTCTTAGCTACGGTTGCTTTCAACTGGTTTTACTTTGGCGAACTGGTTAATAATACCATTACAGCAAAAAAACTTCTTTATAGCGAGAACTTTACGATCCAGCAGCATATCGGATATTTTTTCAAAAGCTTCGGAAACTTCTGGGGAATGCTGAAAGTTCCGGGAGATTTTAATCCTCTCACCATTGTAGTCTTGATTTTTGAACTGCTTTGCTTTATTTATCTCATCAGACAACGAGAGAAGCGAAACTACTTTTTGTGGATTATTTTTCTTTTCGGATGGGCAAAACAAATGATCTTTATTTCTCAGAAAAGCTTGTTCGACTGGTATTACTGGGTGCCGCAGCTTTTGCTTTTTGTTCCTATTCTTATTTTTGTATTGGAACAGAAAGAAAAGAGAAATCTATGGCTGTCATTACTGATTATATTTTATATTTTCCCAATGCTTGTTTTCCAGACTGTTCACTGTATTGCAACAGGAAACGGGGAATGGAACTACCGCAGAACAATTGGTACATTTTTACATCAATATGAAAAAGATAAAAATCAATGGATTCTGCTTGAACCAGCTGGTTATGTTCCTTATTTTTCAGGATTAAAAACGATTGATGAGGTTGGATTGGTAGATAAGCAAATTCAGGAAGAGATTAAAAAGGACAAAGTAAATTACTGGATCAATACCGTAAAGACAAGAAAGCCTAAATATCTTCTTTCTTACCAGAATCTGTACGAAGGAAATACGGCAAATTCAGAATATTATAAAACCCATTATAGGCTTTTGAAAGAATTCAGAGTGAAAGATCATCTGAAAAGTGACAATAAGATTTTAGAAAAAATTTACCACCTGAAACCTTCAGGAACAGACTATAATTTGTACATTAGAGTTGATTAAAAGATTGAAATATTTAAGCATTTAAAGATTAAAAGAATAAGGAGTTCTTATAACTTTTTCACTCTCAAACCCTCAAACCCTCAAACTTAGAACCTGCAACCTATCATCTAATCCCTAATCCCTGAAAAAAATGAAATACTGTGCTTTTCTCCGCGGCGTCAACGTAAAAGGAACCAATATGAAAATGGCTGATGTCTGCCAGGTTTTTAAAGATGCCGGAATGAAAGATGTGAGTTCAATACTGGCTTCCGGAAATATTGTATTTTCTTCCGATAAAAAGACTCAGGATTTAAAAGTGATTCTGGAAAAGGCAATGTCAGAACATTTTTCTTATGAAGCCTTTTTGTTTGTAAAATCTCAGGAAGAAACTGAGGTGTTCTGGAACAGTATTCCTTTTGAAAAGAATGATGAACTTCATATTTATGGTTTTGTAGGAATTCCAGGGGTGGAAAAAGTTCTGATGGAGGAGTTTCAGAAAGCTGCACAGGCAGAAAATGAAAAGGCAGAGATTATCAATGATATATTTTACTGGCAGGTGCCGAAGGGCAATACCTTAGATTCTACCTTTGGAAAAGTACTGGGTAAAAAAAGTCTTAAAGATCAGTTTACCAGCAGGAATGTGAATACGTTTGAGAAGGTTTTGAAAAAGATGAATTAAAATATTTTCTGCTTATTTTAGGTTTTGGCTAAAGCCAATTGAGTATTTTATTTTTATTAAACGGGCTAAAGCCCGTTCCTATTGAATTCTTATGGATTAAATGTAATAGGTTAGCCCACAGATTGCACAGATTTGCACAGACTTTTTTATAAGGAATGAATAAAATGCATGGTTGTGATTCCGTAGGAATCTATTCTATAGTAAAAATTTAATGAACAATTCATTAAAGAAAACATTGTATTCAAGTTTTCCATCTTAACTTTCCCTAAACCCTAAACCCTAAACCCTAAACCCTAAACCCTAAACCCTAAACCCTAAACCCTACAAATAATTTCCATTTGTGAAACTTTCTCAGTATTTTTACTGAACTTTTTAATTACAACAAAATGATTCAGTATTTAGATAATATTTCGCACAAAGATTCAAAGAACTTTTTCCTTATTGCCGGACCTTGTATTATTGAAGGGGAAGATATGGCATTAAGAATTGCTGAAAAAGTAATCAATATCACAGATAAATATAATATTCCTTATATTTTCAAAGGAAGTTTCAAAAAAGCAAACAGAAGCCGTGTAGATTCTTTCACAACTATTGGTGAAGAGAAATCTCTTGAAATCCTTAAAAAAGTAGGAGAGACGTTCAATATTCCTACAACAACAGACATTCATGAAAATGAACATGCAGCGCTGGCAGCACAATATGTAGATGTTCTGCAGATTCCAGCATTCCTTGTACGTCAAACTGATTTATTAATCGCAGCAGCAAAAACAGGAAAATGTGTTACCCTGAAAAAAGGACAGTTCCTTTCACCGGAAGCCATGAAGTTTGCTGTTCAGAAAGTGACTGATTCTGATAACCAGAAGGTAGCCATTATTGAAAGAGGGAATTCTTTCGGATATACAGACCTTATCGTGGATTACAGAGGAATTCCTACGATGAGAGAATATGCTCCTGTAATTTTAGATGTTACCCACTCTCTGCAGCAGCCTAATCAGAACTCAGGGGTTACAGGTGGAAGACCGGATCTTATTGAAACCGTTGCCAAAGCAGGAATTGCAGTAGGTGCAGACGGAATTTTCATTGAAACACATCCTACACCGGAAACGGCTTTATCTGATGGTGCCAACATGTTAAGATTAGATTTATTAGAAGATTTGTTACAAAAATTGACAAGAATTAGAGAATCGATTTTGTAATTGTTAAAAAAACATTAATTTTAGAAATTCTAAAACATTTCTTTTGAAAAAACTAGTTTTACCGCTAAGCCTTATGGTCCCGTTTCTGATTTTCTCCCAACAAAGAAAAAAGGATACAGCGACCACTAGAGTAACCGATATAGAGGAAGTTGTCTTCCAGAAAAAAGCAACAGGAAGAACCAATGACCTTACCAACGTAAGAATTTCAGCGAAAGAAGCGAAATCAGTAGCTTCTATTAATGGAGGAATTGAAGGATTGCTTAAAACACTACCTTCCGTAAACTCCAATACCGAGCTGTCTTCACAATATATGGTTCGTGGTGGAAACTATGACGAAAACCTTATCTACATTAATGATATTGAGATCTACAGACCTTTCCTGATCAGAAATTCTCAACAGGAGGGAATGAGTATTATCAATCCGGATATGGTTTCTGCAGTGAATTTTTCTGCAGGTGGATTTGAAGCCAAGTATGGTGATAAAATGTCTTCTGCTTTAAATATTTATTACCGTGAACCTGAAAAATTTGAACTTTCGGGAGAGGCCAGTTTAATTGGAGGTAGATTAACAACAGGTCTGGCTTCCAAAAATAAAAAATTTACAGCCCTATTTTCCGGTAGATACAGAAATACCAATCTTGTTCTTAACACCTTAAAAGAAGATACGGATTTTAATCCAACGTATTGGGATTTCCAGTCTTATCTGAATTATCACGTGAGTGATAAATTCACGATGTCATTCATCGGATATTATTCCAAGAATGATTATGAGATGATTCCAAGAGCAAAAAGTGTTACGTTCGGAAGTCTTCAGCAGCCTATTACGGTGAATATAGGCTATGGAGGTAAAGAAAATGACCAGTATAAAAATATGATGGGTACATTTTCCATGAACTATAAGCCGACAGATAAATGGAAGCTTACATTGGATGCCTTTGCCTATCAGAACAGAGAAAGAGAATATTATACAATACAGTCTGCGTATGAGCTTCAGACCTTTGATCCTGTGACACAGCAGCCTGTGACATCTTTTGATGTTGGAGGTCAGATTGAGCATGCAAGAAACGATTTATTTGTAAGAACATACGGAACACAGTTCAGAGCGAAATTTTCTCCTAATGTAAATACTGATTTTGAGTTTGGATTTAAATATGAAAAAGAAAATCTGAAAGATCTTACCAATGAATGGAAATTGGTAGATTCTGCAGGATACAGCATCCCGAGACCGGAAGTGATTGATCCGAGAACCGGAACTACTGGAGATCTTAAGCTTGCTTACTATATTGCCGGACAAAATAATATTGAACCTACAAGGCTTTCTGCCTATGCACAGTATTCACAAAAGTTCTACTGGGGAGCCAGTAAAGTATTCGTGAATGCGGGAGTGCGTGTAGCCAACTGGAGTTTTAATAAAGAAACAATATTCTCTCCAAGAGCTCAGTTCGCCATTAAACCGGATTGGGACAGCGATATGTTATTCAAAATTTCAGGGGGAATCTATTATCAGTCTCCTTTCTATAAAGAGATTAAAGATTTAGACGGTAATTTTAACTCTAATATAAAATCGCAGCGTTCTATCCAGGTGATTCTTGCCAACGATTATGAGTTCCAGATGTATGACAGACCCTTTAAGCTGACTACGGAACTTTATTATAAGAAAATGGATAACCTGATTCCATATTATATGGATAATGTAAGGATTCGTTATTCAGGGCAGAATAATTCCAAAGGATATGCCTACGGTATTGATACAAGATTATTTGGAGAATTTGTACCAGGCGTAGATTCTTGGTTGTCTGCGAGTTATGCCAGAGTGTATGAAAATATTGATGGACGAGGAGATATTCCGAGACCTACGGATCAGAGATTGAGATTTGCTATGTTCTATCAGGATTATATGCCAAGTTTTCCGTCTATGCGTGTGAATCTTACTTTAGTCTATGCTATGGGACTGCCTACAGGAGCACCTGTACTATTTAACAGCAACGGACAGCCGGATTTTGGTTCTGCTTATAATTACCAGCAGACTCTTCCTGCCTATAAAAGAGTAGATTTAGGATTGACTAAAGTATTCATTGATCCGAAAGAAAAAAATAAAAGATCAGGTTTCTGGGGTAACTTTGAGGAGCTGACATTAGGTGTTCAGGTTTTCAACGCCTTTAACATCAATAATACGGTGGCCAATCAATGGATTACAGATTATAATACCAATTATATGTATCCTGTTCCCGTACGTCTTACAGGGCGTTTCTTTAATGTGAAACTGGAATTCAAGCTATAAAAATTAAAAGATGAGGTTGATTTTAATCTCTCAAAGAATAAATAAAAGCTTTCGGAAATTTTCGGAAGCTTTTTTATTTACCCGAATTTTATAACAACATTACCAAATTTTATAACAAAGGTATCAGAGATATTTTTATCTTTGTCCTATCAATGAAAAAGATTCTTGCCATATTGTTTTCTATTTTCTACTTCGGGTTTTCTTCTGGAGCAGCTTTTAGCATTCATTATTGCATGAAGGAATTTGTTTCTGTAAGCCAGAAAACAGATGGTATCTGTGCTAAATGCGGTGTTAAAGACAAAAAAGGATGCTGCAAAACAGAGATCAAAGTAGTAAAAGTAGATGATTCCCAGAAATCAGATTTGCTTAAAATTGATTTTTTAGGCCATATTTCAGAAATTCCTGTGAAACATCAGTTTGCTGTTATTGATAAGTCTTTTTCAGCCACCAAATTTACTCAAATCCAGATTAATGCACCGCCTGAATACCAGCCGGTCCCAATCTATATCAATCATTGTAATTTTAGAATTTAGAATTCGTCTGTCGTTTTCTGTATCATTACCATGTACAGTTAGAGGCGACATGTCCTGACGCATATTCCTGATGCGTTACCATTATTCTTTATTAAAAATTAATTCTAAAATTTAAAACAATGAAAAAATATATCATCACAGCAGCCTTATCTATATTCTCAGTTATCTCACTATCAGCACAATCTAAAAAGGATGCTCAGGTTTCTAAGCTGTATCAGAACTATATCGCAATCAAATCAGCACTAGCTTCAGATGATGCTGACAAAACTTCAAAAGCTGCAACAGAATTCATTAAAACAGCTTCCACCATTGACTATAAAATGGTTTCAGAAGGGAATCTTAATGTTCTTAGAAAAGATGCTTCTGTTATTTCCGAAGCAAGAAATGTTACTGCCCAAAGAGAAACCTTTCTCAACCTTTCAGACAATATGATCGCTTTAACCAAGGAGTTCAAACTTTCTGAAA
>Ga0105244_10000050_pt1 | contig 138868 bp, 143 predicted proteins | sample KBSM44metaG_FD_80423 | JGI IMG/M metagenome (GOLD analysis project Ga0105244, IMG submission 80423) | Miscanthus rhizosphere microbial communities from Kellogg Biological Station, Michigan, USA - KBS M4-4 metaG | ecosystem: Host-associated > Plants > Roots > Rhizosphere > Soil | place...
CTGGATGCTCTATCTGGATCAGAATGGAAATGAGCAGTGGAGAAAACACGTGAAAGGAGAATCCAGACAAAAAGAAGAAAGGCTTTCCGACTTAAAACTGAACAGAGATGGCTCTATTATTCTTGCCGGAACCAGTGCAGAAGAATTGGGGAAAGAAAATTGGAAGATTGTAAAACTGGGAGACAAACAAGTTGATAAGCTCATTGAAAAATATGATATCAAAATCTATCCAAACCCTGTATCAGATTATGCTTATGTAGAAATTGGTTTTGATTTTAAAGAAGCTGATATTTTGTTGTACGATATGAGTGGAAGACAGCTTCAGAGTATAAAAACCAAGAATAGAGTAACGAAGATTAATACCCAGGCTTTGGTTCAGGGAGCTTATCTGGTGACGATAAAAACTGATACGAATAAAATGGCGAATGCCAAATTAATTAAGAAATAAACTACGATGAAGAAAACAATTATGCTGTTGGGGACATTATCCACAATATTTGCATTGGGTCAAAGTTCAGGAGTCTCACCTGAAAATAAATTTGCAATTTCAGTCAAAAGTCCTGATGCCAGCCAGTTGTCTAAATTTATAGATATCCCTAATGCGACTTCTACCGGGACTATTGGTGTTGATATTCCTATTTATACGCTAAATGTAGATGGATATAAATTGCCTATTGAGTTGAAAAATCATGCTTCAGGTGTAAAAGTAAGAGAGATGGCAACTAAAGTAGGTTTAGGCTGGTCATTAAGTATGGGAGGTATTTCTTTATCTAAACAGATCTTTGGAGCAGATGATAGGGGCTGGATTCCTTATGTTAACCCGGTTTCATTTAAACCTAACGAAGTTGAAAATGATAATGGCCTTGCAGCTATTATAACAGGTTTCCAGGCAAATGCTCCAGATGTCCCGGGTAAAAAACATGATACCCAGCCTGATATCTTTTCTTATTCTATTGGGCAGTTTTCAGGGGAATTTTATTTAAGCAGTACAGGCCAGGTTATTCAGGTTCCTTACAATAATATTAAAATTGTATTAAATGGAGGATTGTTTGAAATAACAGATGATCAAGGGATCATCTATTATTTTTCTGCTGCCAACCAAACCAGAACCCTTGGCGGTTCTATGCCTACAGATGATGATTATTTGTTGTCAATGACTGATTATGAGATTGATAAGATTAAATTTCCATCTGGAAAAGAAATTAAATTCAATTATCTTAAAACAGATTATTATAAATATATAAGCAACAGTACAAAAAGGTATGAAATTTATAAAGATTGTCAATACTCAACAACAAATTCTGTATTTAGAGAATTTTTAAGCACAACAGAAGTTTTTGATGAACAGTCAATAAAAAGTATAGAGTTTGGAAATGAGAAAGTTGAATTTATTTACTCTAATAATAGACAGGATTTGAATAATGGACTTTCACTTGATAAAATAATCGTTAAAAATGGAAGTCAAACGATATCAACATATGATTTGGTTAAAGATTACTTTAACAGCTATGAGGTAATTGCAGGGGATGCTACCACGGCGAAAAGATTGAAATTAAAAGAGGTTATTAATTCAAAAGATGGTTCAAAATATAAGCTTTTCTATAATGAAGACAAAGTTTTACCAAACAGACTTTCAGATGCTACGGATCATTTTGGTTTTTCTAACGGAGGAGGTTCAGAGACAGGCATACCGTTCACACAGTTTGCAGGAAAGACATATGGATCTAATATTGATAAAGAACAGCATTTTGAATATGCGGTTTCAGGCAGTCTGAAAAAAATTCAGTATCCAACAGGGGGAAGTATGGAAATTGAGTATGAAGGTGATGATTACTATACAACGAGGAAACTTGTAAAGTTTGAACAAAAAAATGTTACCATTGACAGTGATGTTGCCCCTTATTATGAATTTTCAATTGCCGGACATAATATTGTAGACTCCTATGGAGGTAAAGTTACTTTTACTTCCTACTTCTCTAGCCCTGTTAATCCTGAAAATACAACACTTGACCTTCCTGTAAAATCTTATTTTGAGGGTGAAATTATGGATACTGATGATAATGTTTTGGCTAATTTCATTTTTACTGGTTCCTTGCCTTTAACCTTAGATAAAAAGGATGCATACAGATTAAGAATCAGAAAAGTTAATTTGCGTGGGCAGGCTCCGCACATTAATCTTGACGATTATTATGCCACACTTGGATTAAGCTGGACAGAAATATCAACATCTCAAATAACAGGAAATTATAAAACAGGTGGATTAAGAGTAAAAAAGATCATTAAAAGAGATGAGAATAATGCTGTTGCCCAAAGTGTTGAGTATAATTACAATGATGATGAAGGAAAGTCTACAGGGAATTATGTAGGAGATGATGTCAATTACATTTATACCTCTCCTTTGCAAACTGATCCCTCTAGCAATATATGTCAAATAACGACAATTGGTAATATTGGTGCCTTTAATTCAAGTACAATCAATGGAAAACCTATTGTTTATGATAGAGTACAGACAAAATATATCGGAAATCAGGAAAATTATAAAGTTGTAGATACCTATTCCAATAATAGAGGTTTGAATCCCATTGTGCTTAATCCGACTGTGTTTACCTATTTTGATGGTAAATATAATCTTGGGCAAATTAAAAAGAAAGAATATTTTAATTCATTAGGTAAATTAGTAAGAAGCACGGATTTTGAATATGAAAATGATTATTATTTTAATAAATTTTCTAACGATTACATTGCTGCGGAGCCTTATTTGACAATAAAGCCTTATTCTATTTTAGTTAGTGGTTATCATTTATTTATTAATATTGGTTCTCCTTTTCCTGCAAGCTATAGAGCATTTTATAGTGTTGAACGGTATCAGATTTCTTCCGCTTGGGTCAAGCAGAAAAGCATACTATCAAAAACCTATTTTAATAATCAGGAGCTCTCTGAGCGTAAAGAATACTTTTACGATCCAAACTATAAACATCTCAGCCCAATAAAGGAAAGAATCACTTATTCAGATAATAAGGTAAATGAGTCTGCATTTGCTTTTGCTCATGAGAAAAACAATCAAAAATTAATTACAGCCAATATGGTTGGGGTTCCCTTAGAGGTAACAGAAATACAAAAGCAGAGCCTTAACGATCCTAATGAAAAAGTTGTTTGCAAAACGGAAACCAAATATGAAAATCCATCGAACTTACTTCCGAGCTCAGTAGTCTCTACTGATCTACAAGGTGCTGTTTCTACAGAAGTTACTTACGATCAATATGATGTGAAAGGTAACCTTCAGCAGTATACAACTAAAGATGGTATTTCGACGGTAATTGTCTGGGGTTACAATCAAACTAAGCCTATTGCGAAAATAGACGGAGCGAAATTAACAGATATCCAGCAGTCCTTAATTGATGCTATTGTGACGGCTTCCAATACAGATGCTTCTGCGGCGGCTAATAATGATGAAACCTCACTTTTATCTGTACTGAATACATTCAGAAATAGTTTGCCAAACTATCAGATCACAACATATACTTATGATCCATTAATTGGTGTTCGAAGCATCACACCTCCATCGGGGATGAGGGAAATATATATTTATGATTCAGCTAACAGGCTTAAAGAAATCCGCGAAAAAAGCTATACAGGTAACCTATTAAAAGAATTTAAATATAATTATAAACAATAAAAAACTTAAATTATGAAAAAAATAATATTCATTGCAGGAATTTTAGCAACTCAATTATCTTTTGCTCAATTATATACATCAGCGGGTGTTGTCAATCAAAGCTCTACACCTACATCTAGTAATGTAGGAATTGGGGTTTCTGATCCTCATTCTAATTTAGAAGTTGGCGATCAAAACGGAGGTAAGATAACTATTTCAACAGCAGGATGGAGCGGTACTTCTGCTAGTCCTAAATATCCCACATTAGAATTTTCAGGATATTCTAACACTCCAAAGGCTAGAATAACTGCTACTGAAGAAAGTGGAAACACAATTGGATCAAAATTTTCTATTGCAGTTCGTGACGCAACCAGTATGGTTGAAAGATTTTCAATTTTACAGAATGGAAATGTTGGATTGGGAAATCCGCAGCCAAGAGAAAAACTGGACATTTTAGGTAATATTGTAGCAGGAGCTACAGATTCAGCATTAGGGATCAATGCATTTGCTATACGATATGTAAAAGGATCATTGAATAATTGGGGAGCATTACGAAGTTCATCATCTTCATATATGAGTTTTGGGGTAAAAGCAGACGGGGCAAATGTAGGTTGGTTATCCAGCAGCGGCGAAGCAAGTCTTGCAAAAACAGCTATTACTGTAGGTAATGAAGGATTTAGTTTTTTAACAGCATCCTCTCAGCAAGTAGCGATTGATTCTCCTGTAACACTGAATGAGATCATGAGAATTAATATCAACGGAAATACATCACTACAAGGTAAATTTGAAGCTAAAGAAATTAAAGTAACGCTAACCCCGACTGCTGACTTTGTATTTGAAGAGAACTACGACCTTCCCAATCTGGAAGAGGTAGCAAAACATATTAAAGAGAAAAAGCACCTTCCTGAAATTGCTTCTGCAAAAGTGATGGAGAAAGAAGGAGTAAATGTTGGTGAATTTCAGATTAAGCTATTGCAGAAAATCGAAGAACTTACTCTGTATGCCATTAAACAAGAGAGACAATTAAAGGACCAGCAGGAAAAAATACAAAAATTACAAGGAGAAAATTCAGATTTAAAAAACGTTGTTTCAGAAATCAAGCAATTGAAAGAGCAGTTTCTTATGATGAAGTCCAATACAACCCGATTAAAATAGAATAATGTTTAGAAAAATATATATAAGCATTGGATTGCTATGGAGCCTTCATCACTTTGGACAGATCGTCTTAACCGCTCCTCCCACTCCTAATACTGAATTGGCAGACCCTCAAAGTATACGTATGCTTCCAGGATTCAAGTTCAGTTCTGCTAACGGAACGTTTCGGGCCTATATTGGTGGATCATCATCTGGCAATGGAGAAACGTATACTCCCATTACAGTCAATTATTCGTCTAATATTCCGAGTACAGAAAATTATGTCTATACTAGGCAATATCTTGTTCCTACAGCAGTTTCGGACGGATCCCTTCAGCAGATACAAAGTGTTCAGTTTTTTGATGGACTGGGAAGACCCAAGCAGTCTGTCAGTATTAAATCAACTCCTACAGGAAAAGATCTTGTAACTCATATTCCTTATGATGGATATGGAAGGCAGGTGGATAGCTGGCTTCCGGTTCCTATGTCCTCATTAAGTGGAAATATCCAGACCGGAGTAGAAGTAAGTGCTAACAGCTACTATCAGTCTAACGGCATTAATGATTCCTATCCTTTTGCTCATAAAACTTTGGAAAATTCTCCACTTGACAGAATTTTAAACCAAAAAAATCCAGGGAGTGACTGGCAAAGCAAACCTGTTGTTTTTGGATATGAAGCCAATGTTACAGGTGAGGTAAAAAAATATACTACTGTTACCACATGGGTTGATGGCGCTACTTCTTCTGAACTTAGTGTATCCGGTACATACGGAGATGCACAGCTGTATAAAAATACGGTAACCGATGAAGACCATAATAAAACCATAGAATTTAAAAATGGCAGAGGACAGACTTTACTGGTAAGAAAAGTAATCAGTGCCTCAGAAAATGCGGATACCTATTATGTGTATAATGAATATAACCAACTGGCGTTTGTTATACCACCTTTGGCTTCGGCTTCGGCAACAGTTTCAGCTTCTGCTTTGGAGCATCTTTGCTATCAATATAAATATGATGGTAAAAACAGGCTTGTAGAAAAGAAACTTCCAGGGAAAGGCCTGGAGCAGATGGTGTACAACAAAAAAGATCAGGTTATTCTATCCAGAGATACTGCTCTTAAAAATGGGATTGCCAATTTTTCAGCGGATCAGTCATGGATGTTTACCAAATATGACCGTTTCGGAAGAGTAGTTTATACCGGGATTACCAGAGATACCAATCCAAGAAATACCATACAGAATACGATTGACAACCAATCTGTCGATACCTTTGAAACCCGTGGTGGAAGTTTTACCCTGAATGGAATAAGCATTGAATATGGAAACGCTTCTTATCCTACATCAGTTGCTAAACTTCTTACCGTTAATTATTATGATACCTATCCTCAGGGAGCGCCAGCAGTAGCTTTAGTCTTAGGACAGGAAGTACTGCCGCAGCCAACACAGAGTACAGAGGTAAGTACCAAAAGTCTTCCAACCGCTTCTTATACTAAGAATGTCGAAAATGACAGCTGGACAAAAGTATATACTTACTATGATAAGAAAGGCAGAGCAATCGCTACCCATTCTTTAAACCATCTGGGAGGATATACCAAAACCGAAAGCTTCCTGAAGTTTTCAGGAGTACCGAACTATAGCCTTGTTGAACACAAAAGATCTGCAAACGATACAAAAATAAACATCAAAGAAACCTTTGAATATGATCACCAGGAAAGACTGGTAAGGCACTGGAACCAGGTAAACGGAGGCGCTCAGGAACTGTTGGCAGAAAATCTGTATAATGATCTGGGGCAATTGCAGACTAAAAATGTAGGAAATACCACAGGCAGTCCACTACAGAGTGTCAAATATGCCTACAACATTAGAGGCTGGATGACAAAAGTTAATGATCCTGCCAATTTGCAGAATAAACTTTTTGCTTACGAACTGCGTTATAATAACCCAAACAGTCAGTTTTCAGGTTCTGCAAGGTATAATGGAAATATTTCCCAAATGTCATGGATTACACAGAATGATGCAGTACTGAGAAATTATTCCTATGAATATGATGCTCTTAACCGACTTAAAGAAGGACGTTTCTGGGATGCCATGAACTTAGAAAGAGGAGAATATCATGAACAGCTTACCTATGACCTTAACGGCAATATAAAAAGTCTTTTAAGAAGAGGAAAGCAGCTTCCAGGATATACAGCCCCTGAAGTAATGGACAATCTGGAATACCATTATGAAAATGGGGAACAAAGTAATAAGTTATCTTATCTTAAAGAAATCGGAACAGGAAATGCCATAAGCGGATATCCGTTAGCTTCAGGAAGTACAGGAAGTACCATTACTTACGATGTCAATGGAAATATGAAGACTCAATTGGATAAAGGAATTTCTTCCATTCAATATAATTATCTAAATTTACCAGGAAAGATTACCCAAAACTCCAAAATAACTGATTATATTTACAGAGCAGACGGTGTGAAAGTAAGAAAGATTTTCGGAACAGAAACAACCGATTATCTGGATGGCTTCCAATATACTAATTCAGTATTAAAATTCTTCCCTACGGCAGGAGGGTATTTTAATTACGAGACTGGAAAGTATGTGTATAATTATACAGACCACCTTGGAAATACCAGATTAAGCTATGCTAAAAATGGAGCAGGAACAGAGATCATTGAAGAAAGTAATTATTATCCTTTTGGACTGAAACATGAGGGATATAATACATTAGCAGGAAATCCAGCTTATAAGTACAAGTACAACGGAAAGGAACTTCAAGAGACTGGTATGTATGATTATGGAGCAAGGATGTATATGCCGGATATTGGAAGATGGGGGGTTGTAGATCCGTTGGCAGAAAAGATGACAAGGCATAGTCCTTATAACTATGCTTTTAGTAATCCAATAAGGTTTATTGACCCAGATGGGAGAGAAGGTACTGGATGGATTAAGTCAGTTATTGATGGGCAGACATCTTGGGCTTACGATAAAGATGTTCATTCATTACAAGATGCAAAAGATAAAAAATATACTGGTGCTACAGAATACCAAGATGCTTTGACAATAACAGGGACAAGTAATGGAAAACAAAATTATCAATATACTTTAGATGCTTCAGGTGTAGCAACCGATTCTAGTGGAAAGGTAATGACAGAATCCTTCACTACTGGAGCAGGAACACAAATTGGAGTTAATCCCGATAGTCAGATGTTAGCAACGGTTAGTAATTTACAATTAGCAGGATCAGGAGGAATGGGTGCTGAGTTTAGATATAGTAGTATAGTAGGTCAAGGTTGGTCTGCTGCTTTAGGTTATGTATCGGCAGATAGTAACAATGGAAGTTCTTTTTATTTTAACATAAATTATGGAGTAGGTTATGATGTAGGACCGTCTTTAAGCATGTATAATATTACCCCAGCAGCTGGTCATCATTTTAAAGTTGAAGACTTTGCAGGAAATGGTATGGGCTATTCGGCAGGAATACCTTTTTTAAATGCTTCCTATGGAGGAACGGATTATGATGGAAAGTTTCAACTTAGAGATATGAACCCTAGTAATTTTGGCTTAAATAATAATGGAGCAAAAGGTTACACAACTTTTGGTATAGGAATAAATCCGATAGGTTTTGGAGCTTCATACCAATACGGAACAACAAAGCTATTTGGAACCCAAACTTCAAAAAAATAATACAAATGTTAAAGAATAATAAAGTTGCATTTTTAGTTTCTTTAATCGGATTCTTAATTCTATTTATTTATTTTAATTACAAAAAAGGTTTATCTGATTTTTTTGGATCAGAAACAGATTCTTTTGTATCTGAGTTTTCTCCTATTGAATGCAAAAGCAAAAATACTTAGGAGAAGTCGCTGATTCCTTAAATCATATGAATGCCTATATGAGTTTTGGTGTGGTTTGTTTACCTATGCTTGATCAATGGAAAAACAAAATTGAATTAGGAGATTATGTTTCCAAAGAAAAAGGTAGTTTAACATTATTAATTGAAAGAAATAATAAAAAAAGTTATTTACATTTTGAAAGCACTAATTTTAAAGGTGCTCCACCACCATGTAGGTGTAAAGAGTTAAGTAAAAAGAGTAAATTTTAAATGAGGTAACTGAACCCTCGCTGCGCAAAGTCTCCAGACTTTGAGCTTATTAAATAAACTTACCCTCTGGTTTTCAAGGTAGGATAAATAACAACCCTTGCATTTGTGCAAGGGTTTGTTTTATAATATAAGTTCTACTACTTTTAAGCTTTGAATAAAAAGCAACTTTGCTTCATTCAGCAGAAACTTAATCAATAATTGAATTCTGAGATTCGATATCTGTAAACTTAATGATTAAGACAGGGATACAAGTGAGACGCTGCGTCAGTAATGATTTCTTTACCTAAAGATATTAATACAAGGAATAATTCGGTAGTTAATTTAGGATCAAAAACTAATATTGTCAATACCTCAAACTCTATTATGAGAAAAAATGGCATTACGGTTCAAAACAGCCCGGAAGTTAAAAAAAGGACAGAGCTAAATGAAGCAGCAAGACAACAAAAGAAAAAATTACAAAAAGGAGGACAATGAGAATATGGATATTAATAATATTGTTTAGTATTATATCAACATCTTGTAATACTAAGGCTTCGGCTGAAAGGAAAATAAAAAGAACAGTAATCAGTTTTTTAGATGCTGTTGAAAAAAAAGATGGAAGTAAATATAAGTCATTAATTTATGAAAGTGAAGCTTATCCTGGAGTTATATCAATGGAAAAAAAGTTTTTTTATAAAAATTACAAGAGAATTAACTCTACTATAGATTTAAAGGAAAATATAAAAATAAAAGACACCATTTTCAATGGAGCTAAAAGAAAATATGTTCAATACCGTATTAAGAACAATAATCCAGATTATTTTCAAAAACCATTAATTATTACTTTTATATTTTATGACCAGATAGGATATGATCGGATCTGTAACCATAGTATTTTTGATAATATGTTAGACTGGGAATAACAATAAGATCCTCCCTCCGCTGGCGCGAGCGTCTCGCTCGTGTCCACGCTAGAATAAATAACAACCCTTGCATTCTTGCAGGGGTTGTTTATACTATAAGTTTTACTACTTTTAAACTTTGAATAAAAAACAACTTTGCTTCCTTCAGCAGAAGCTTAATCTATAATTGAATTCTGAGAATCTATATATGGAAACTTAATAATTGAGACAGGGACACGAACGAGACGCTCGCGCCAGCAAGGGAAGAAGCCAAAGTGAATATAATCAAGTAACTCTTTGTAATAATATTGATTAAATATGTCAAAAAAAATTATTGTACCCAAGAATAAAGAAGCTGAAATTGCATTGGATTATGATGTTGCAGGTCCAGATCAGATTGTAGAATTAAGTATAGCGAATGGTGAATTTAAGAAATTATGGGATAGAGATATCTTTATTCTAATTAATAAAATATCCAATAGCAATATAGATGATTTTGAAGATGAACATATTACAAATTTAGATTCTATATATAATTCATTGAATGAGTTAAAGAAAAATTCTAATAGCTCAAATGAAATTAATAGAATGTTTGAATTGGCTTTGTCATATGGAACCAGCATACATTTTTATTTCTAATTATCTTGTACGCCCGCTGGCGCGAGCATGCTGCTCGTGTCCACGACAGAATAAATAACAACCTTGCATTTGTGCAAGGGTTTGTTTATACTATAAGTTTTATTATAGGTCTCCTTACATACTTCACTAATTAGCTATAACCATTTTGTAAACCGTCTCCAGCCCCTTCGAAACTGCCTTTAGGCACTATGGTAAGTATCTCGAGCCACTTCACCAAGTGTCGGGAATCACTCTATAAACTGTCTCCAGCCCTCTTCAGAAGTCCCTCCAGCCACTTCCATAACCCTCTACACCCACTTTATCAAGAGGCTATAGCCTGTTCCTGAACGGTCTCAAGCCCCTTAATGAACTCCCTTTACCCACTTGTTTAACAGGGTATACCCCCTTACCTAAGGGGGTAGAGGGGGTTGGTGAAAGGGGTAGAAGGTTATGGGATGATATAAGTAGTATGAAATGAATAAGTTATATTTTTATATCTGAAAAAAATGTATATTGGTATTACCAAATTAAAGCGTAATCCGAAAAGCATATAGAGTAGGAAAAAAAATCAAAAAATTAGTATTATGAAAAACCTAAGAAAACTTTCAAAAAGAGAATTAAAAACAGTTCAGGGAGGAATACCAATGTGTCTGCCAGGATATTTCTGGTGTTCATTTGTAAAAAAATGTATTTCTGTGGGATCACCATGCGGACTTATTGATTAATCTGATTGATGACAATAATGTAAAGAACAGGCTGCTTCAGAAATGAGGCAGCCTATTTTTAGCGGATGATTCCCGTCTTGAACTTTTGTATACTTTTGCTTCAAGGTAAAAGTATAAATGAAAACTCTTTATTTGATTCAGGATATGGTTGAAAAATCATAAAAGCAAGATTTTTATCTCTCACCGAAAAACCGTATTTTTGTACATCTAAAAAGTAAAAGAACGAATGAATTCCTACAAAAATCCATTGGAAGAACGCTACTCCAGTGAAGAAATGTTATTTAACTTCTCGCACAATAACAAATTCCAGAATTGGAGAAAGCTTTGGATAGCTCTTGCTGAGATCGAAAAAGACCTTGGTCTTGATATCACAGATGAGCAGATTGCAGAATTGAAAGCTAATGCTGAAAATATCGATTACGTAAAAGCAGCAGAGTACGAAAAAAAATTCCGTCATGATGTAATGGCTCACGTTCACGCCTATGGTGATGTGGCGCCTTCAGCAAAAGGAATTATCCACCTTGGAGCAACTTCAGCTTTTGTAGGAGACAATACAGATTTAATTCAGATCCGTGACGGGCTTTTAATCCTAAAGAAAAAGTTGGTGAACGTGATGAAGAATCTTTCGGATTTTGCAATTCAGTATAAAGATCTTCCTACTTTAGGATTTACTCACTTCCAGCCGGCTCAGTTGACAACAGTTGGGAAAAGAGCAACACTTTGGTTACAGAGTTTGGTTCTTGACATCGAAGAATTGGATTTCTTCCTTGAAACTCTTCGTTTCAGAGGAGTAAAAGGAACTACAGGAACTGCTGCAAGCTTCCTTGAACTTTTCAACGGTGATTATTCTAAAGTAAAACATTTAGATAAAGAACTTTCAAAAAGATTCGGTTTCGAAAAAGTTTTCGGAGTTTCCGGACAGACTTATGATAGAAAAATTGATGCGAAAGTAGTTGCTTTATTAGGAAATATTGCACAATCTGCGCACAAATTCACAAACGATTTACGTTTACTTCAAAACCTTAAGGAAATTGAAGAACCATTTGAGAAAAACCAGATCGGTTCATCTGCAATGGCATACAAACGTAACCCAATGAGAAGCGAAAGAATCGGGGCGTTGGCAAAATACGTAATGTCTTTGACAACAAGTTCTGCAATGGTAGCTTCCACACAATGGTTTGAAAGAACATTGGATGACTCTGCAAATAAGAGATTAACAATTCCTCAGGCATTTTTAGCGGTGGATGCAATCCTATTAATCTGGAATAACATCATGAACGGAATTGTTGTATATCCAAACAGAATCAACAAACACATTATGGAAGAACTTCCTTTCATGGCGACTGAATATATCATCATGGAAGAAGTGAAAGCTGGTGGTGACCGCCAGGAGATTCACGAAGTGATCAGAGTTCACTCGATGGAAGCTTCCAAGAAAGTGAAAGAAGAAGGAAAAGAGAATGATCTTATCGAAAGAATCTTAAACGATGATTCTTTAAAACTAGACAAATCAAAACTGAAAGAAGTTTTAGATCCTAAAAACTTTATTGGTTTCGCGCCAATCCAGACGGAGGAATTCATCAAAAATGAAGTACAGCCGATTATAGACCAAAACAAAGACTTAATAGGATTGGAAGCTGATCTTAAAGTATAAAACAATATGCAGTCTTTTGGGCTGCATATTTTATTTCCCACTCCAAATAATATGAAAAAACTACTATTAACCATTCTGTTAGCACCAATCATTTCTTTTTCTCAGACTAAAGGGGATTTACATTATTTTAAATCCAAAGATTCTTTAGTTGGAGTAAAAGATAAGGCCGGAAAAATAATTGTTCCGGCACAGTTCAAAATCTTTTCATTCCTAAAAGATGGAGATCCTGTAGAAGGAGAAACCATTCTTTTTGATGGCAGTAAAGAAGGTGAGAAACCGGAGAAAAATGCATGGGGATATGTTTACGACAGAAAAGGGAAATTTCTGTATCAGCCATTCCTTTATGACAATGGAGCAGATTATTTTTCTGAAGGACTAAGAAGATTGGTTAAAGATGGTAAAGTAGGATTTGCAGACCGAAACGGGAATACTGTTATTGGAGCTGAGCATGACTTTGCATTTCCTTTTAATTACGGATACGCCACCTTTTGTGACGGCTGTGACTGGGAAAAAACAAATGACGAGCACAGATCCATCGTAGGTGGAAAATGGGGTGTGATGAACGTCAAAGGACAAACCATTCAGCCATTGGCGAAACCAACAGATCAGGATGTTGAAATAGACGGGAAATACTACCCGAATCCTTTTCAATACAATGAAAAAGAGAAGAATGTCCTTCAGTTCTTTGAAAAACAGAAGAAAAAGCTTTCAGATCTTTATTATGTAAATTTTTACAATAAACTGTCTGAAAAAGAAAAGAATCTGTTTTTTGAAATTGTAGAAAGGCCAAAAGAAAACTTTCCCTATTATCAGGTGAATACTTATAATTGGAAGAAAAAGGATTTGGATATGCTGTACCGCTTCAAATTCCTGGTTTCAGAAGATGGGAAAACATTTTATGCGATTGAGGATTTTAATGAAAAGAAAATTCCTTTTGAAAACTGGTTGAAAGAAGAAATAAAAAATGCAGAGAACTTTCAGAAAGAACATAAGGACAATCCTAATAAGTTTATAAACAAATAAAATAAATTTGGAAATTCCATAGGTCAAATTTGAAGAAAATACGACTTATTCCTTTAAATTTGTACAGAATAATGGTTATAGAGAAATCTTTCCCAAAATTTCCAATACAGATGAATTTAAAGATGGAAACTTTAAATTCAGAAAAAGTAAAAGAAAAATAAATCTAATATTAAAAATCTGACATCTAATTTTTAATAATGTTACAGAATCAAAATCATCAACAATTAATGACCGATCTTAAGGAGCTGGTAGACAAGACAAGAAGTCAGGTTGCAGCTCAGGTAAACTCGGCAATGGTGGTTTTGTACTGGGAAATAGGAAAAAGAATAAATGAAGATGTTTTAGATAATAAGAGAGCAGAGTATGGCAAAGAAGTTATTGTACAAATCTCTCAGCAACTTACGTTAGAATTTGGAAATTCATTTTCTGAAAAAAATATCCGGAAAATGATGCAGTTTGCGTCTGTTTTCAGTGATTTTAATATTGTCGCATCAGCGATGCGACAATTATCGTGGACTCATTTTCTACTCCTTATTCCTATTTCTCAAGATACTAAAAGAAACTTTTATCTTGAAGTTTGTAAAATTGAAAATTGGAGTGTCAGAGTCTTGAGAGAAAAAATCAATTCTCTGCTTTTTGAACGAACAGCAATAAGCAAAAAGCCCGAAGAAATAATAGATAAAGAACTGAAAAACTGGTCTGAAAATAATATTTTAAACCCTGACTTAGTTTTTAAAGATCCCTATTTTCTTGATTTTTTAGAATTGAAAGATACCTTTTCTGAAAAAGATTTAGAAGAAGCCATTATTGTGGAACTACAAAAGTTCATTTCTGAATTAGGAAGTGATTTTGCCTTTCTTTCAAGACAAAAAAGAATCACAATAGATAACAGAGATTATTACCTGGATTTACTTTTCTATCATAGGAAACTAAAATCTTTAGTCGTTATCGAACTGAAATTAGGTGAATTTGAAGCAAGCCATAAAGGGCAAATGGAGCTTTATCTCTCATATCTTAATAAATATGAAAAAGTAGAAGGTGAAAACCCGCCCATTGGTTTAATCCTTTGTTCCGGGAAAAATTCCGAACATATAGAACTCATGAATCTGGAAGGAGATAATATAAAAGTAGCAGAATATTTACTTATCTTACCTTCTGAAAAAGTTTTGCTTGAAAAATTGCATCGTTCAATAGAGATAGCAAGAAATAAATTTGAAAATAAAAAATAAATCTAATATTAAAAATCTGACATCTAATGTCTAATAACAAAAGAATTTTCGTAGAAAAAAGAGGAATTTTCGATGTTGAAAGTCCAAAAATTTTTGATGAAGTAAAAGCGGTGGTTCCGGCTGTTCAAAGCGTGAAAGTATACAATGTATATGATATTTTCAATTTGAATGACGGAGAATTTGAAAAAGTGGTGAACAACACTTTCGTAGACCCTGTTACTGATATTTTACATACAGAAAACCCTGCAAAAGCTATTCATTTCGGAATGGAGTTTTTGCCAGGACAGTATGATCAGAGAGCAGATTCTGCACAGCAGTGTATCGCTTTGCTGACAGAAAATGAAAAATCAAAAGTAAGAAGTGGAAAACTGATCGAATTTGAAGGAGTTTCTGAAGCTGACTTGGTTAAAATCAAAGACCTTTTGATCAACAAAGTAGAATCTCAGGAAAAAGACTTATCTATTTTGGATATTCCTGCAGATGAAACCCCGTCAAAAGTAATCATCCACGAAAATTTCATCAATTTCAATGATGCTGAACTGGAGAGTTTCTATAACAATCATGGTTTTGCATTAGGATTGGATGACCTGAAATTCATTCAGGAATATTTCAAGACTGAAGAGAGAAATCCTACGGAAACAGAACTTAAAGTATTAGACACCTATTGGAGTGACCACTGTCGTCACACAACTTTTGAAACAGAATTGTCAGACATTCAGTTTGAAGGTCAGTTCAAACACACATTGGAAACGATCTTCAATGACTATATCGAAAAAAGAAAATTCTTAGGCCGTGAGCTGAAGCCAATTTCATTAATGGATCTGGCAACAGTATGCGGTAAATATTTCCATAAAACAGGGAATCTGGATAACCTTGTCATTTCTGATGAGATCAATGCATGTACCATCCAGATCGAAGCTGAATATGATGGTAAAAAAGAACCCTGGTATTTATTATTCAAAAACGAAACACACAATCACCCTACAGAAATTGAACCGTTTGGTGGAGCATCAACGTGTTTGGGAGGAGCCATCAGAGATCCATTATCCGGAAGATCTTTCGTTTTCCAGGCGATGAGATTAACAGGGGCTGCAGACGTTTTAGAATCAGTAGACCAAACATTACCAGGAAAATTACCTCAGAAAACGATTACAAAACAGGCTGCCAACGGATATTCATCTTATGGTAACCAGATTGGTCTTGCTACCACAATGGTTTCTGAAATCTATGACGAAGGTTATAAGGCGAAAAGAATGGAAGTAGGTTTCGTTACCGGAGCTGTTCCTGTAGACTGGGTAAGACGTGAGAAGCCTGAAAACGGTGACTCTATCATTATCTTAGGAGGAGCAACAGGTCGTGACGGAGTAGGAGGAGCAAGCGGAAGCTCAAAAGAGCAGGACGAGACTTCAATCCACACCATGAGTTCTGAAGTTCAGAAAGGAAATGCGGTAGAAGAACGTAAAATTCAGAGACTGTTCAGAAATCCTGAAGTAACCAAGTTGATTAAAAAGTCAAACGACTTCGGAGCAGGAGGTGTTTCTGTAGCGATCGGTGAAATTGCAGACTCTTTAGAAGTGAACCTTGATGTATTACCATTGAAATATGAAGGATTGAACGGAACCGAACTGGCTATTTCTGAATCTCAGGAAAGAATGGCGGTAGTTGTAGATCCTCAGGATAAAGAAAAATTCATCAAATTCTGTGAAGCTGAAAACATTGTTGCCGTAGAAGTGGCAAAAGTAACAGATTCCGGAAGAATGCAGATGTTCTGGAAAGGAGACAAAATTGTAGACCTTTCAAGAGCTTTTTTAGACACCAACGGATGTTCAAAATCTCAGGAAGTGAAAATCACTCACCTTGAAGACGTAAAAGAAGAAACGAAAGCTTTCACCGCAGAAAACTTCCTGAACATCTTAAAAGATAAAAATGTAGCTTCCCAAAAAGGGCTATTGGAAATGTTTGACTCTTCCATTGGAGCAACTACAGTAGCCATGCCTTTAGGTGGAAAATACCAACAAACCCTGATGGAAGGAAGTGTACAGACACTACCGATTTTAGGAGCAAAAGATATTAAAACCGTTTCTTTGGCAAGCTGGGGATTTGATGCAGAAATTTCAAAACAAAACTCACTATTAGGATCATCATATGCTGTAGTAGAAAGTGTTGCGAAGATTGTTGCCATGGGAGGTGATTACAAAAACATCAGACTAAGCTTCCAGGAATACTTCGAAAAATTAGGGCAGAATCCTGAGAAATGGGGGAAACCTTTAGCTTCACTTTTAGGAGCTTATGATGCTCAGATCAATTTAGGTCTTGCAGCGATCGGAGGTAAAGATTCCATGAGTGGAACATATCAGGATCTGAATGTACCACCAACCCTGATTTCTTTTGCATGTGCCAACGGAGATAAAGAAAATATCATCTCTCCTGAACTGAAAAATGCAGGAAACAAACTGTATTTCTTCAATCATGTTGCTCAGGAAAGCGGACTTCCAAACTATAATGCTTTAAAAGACGTTTTTGAATTCATTTTCGAAAACATCAAAGCAGGAAAAATCGTTTCTGTAAAAACAGTAAAAGAAGGAGGCCTTGCGGTGGCACTGGCAAAAATGAGCTTCGGAAACAGATTAGGTGCTGAGGTTAATGCTGATGAAAATGTAGTATTAGCTAAAAATATCGGTAGCTTAATCATTGAAGCAAAAGAAGAATTAAGCTTTGCTGCTCTTCAGTTGATTGGAGAAGTAAAAGATTCTGGTATGGTAAAGATCAACGGTCTTGAATCCAATATCGTAGATCTTGTATCTGCTAATACCAATACATTCGAGAACCTTTTCCCGACAGTAGAAAAAGAAAAGATCACGGTTGAAATTGATGAAAAATCAAATTCAATCCACCCAAGAAATATTATCATTAAAAAACACAGAATTGCACAGCCTAAAGTTTTTGCTCCGGTATTCCCGGGAACCAACTGTGAGTATGATACGCTGAATGCATTCCAGAAAGAAGGTGCCGTAGTAAGCAGCTTGCCTTTGATCAATATCAACCACCAGTTACTGGACGAAAGCATTGATGCTTGGGTTGAAGAGATCAGAACTTCTCAGATTCTGGCATTCTCAGGAGGTTTCTCCGCAGGAGACGAGCCGGATGGTTCTGCAAAATTCATTGTTAACGTTCTGAAAAACGAGAAAATGAAAAATGCAGTACACGAATTATTAGACAGAGACGGGATGATCATCGGGATCTGTAACGGATTCCAGGCGCTTGTGAAATCAGGATTGCTGCCTTACGGAAGAATCAAAGATCTGGATGAGAATTCTCCGACATTAGCTCACAATGCTATCAGAAGACACATCTCTCAGATGGTAACTGTACAGGTAGTGAATGATGAAAGCCCTTGGTTAAAAGGAATGAAAGGTCAAACTTTCACTATTCCGATTTCTCACGGAGAAGGACGTTTCATGGCGTCAGAAGAAGAGATCAAAAAGCTGTATGAAAATGGGCAGATTGCAACCCAATATATAGACTTTGATGGAAACATCGCCCACGGGATGCCGTTCAACCCGAATAACTCATTATTCGGAATAGAAGGAGTTACCAGCCCATGTGGAAAAATCTACGGAAGAATGGGTCACCCGGAACGATTTGCAGAAGGTCTCATGAAAAATATACCTACCGCGAATTATCACAACATATTCAAAAATGGAGTTGAATACTTCAAATAATAATACAAGAAAAATGATCGTCATCCATGGCGGTCATTTTTCATCTTTAGGAGGTTTCTATGAAGAAGTTTCCAACGTTCTGATGAAAGATGTGGATTGGAAAGTAGGAACGCTGGATGGCTTCGATGATATTCTATACGGTGGTTTCGGAGTATTTGAAAATAAAGAAGAAATTGAAATTATCTGGAAAGAATCACAGAAATCAAAAGAAGATCTGGGCTTTACTGCCACACGTGAATTCTACGAAAATAAAATCAGACAGGGAAAACCTTTCAACACAGAATTGATTCAGCAAAAATTAGATGATTTGACTGAAGGAAAAGGACAGACCCTTTTTGATATTCTAATTGAGATTATAGAATCACATACCAATATTACGTTGAGGTTGGAATGATGAGTAATGAGAATCTTAAACCATTAAGAACAGTAAAGATTTTAAGACAAGTTAAGATTCATCAACGATGAATAAAACAGTCTGCTTAATAAGAGCTTTAGCTTTTATCTTAATAATTCTTCATTCCTTATGAAATCTTAATGGTTCAATAGTTTTATAATTAGAGTGTTACATCAGCTTCATAAAATCAACTTGTTGATTCTCTCTTTGCTTCCTGGAATCAACATAATAACAATAAAATCTTCGTTAAAAAGCAGAATAAATATTTAACCATTAAGAATAGTGAAGTTTTTAAGACAAGTTAAGATTCATTGCTGATGAATAAAGGATTTTGCTTCGTAATATCTTTAGCAATTGTCTTAATTATTCTTCACCTCTTCAAAAATCTTAACGGTTTAAATCACTTCTTTCAGCTAGAGCATCAGTTTGTCTATTGCTGAGTGAAACGCCTTTGTGAACGAAAAAAATAAAATTAATATAAACACTTAGAGCCTTTTGCGTTAAAAACTATGCAAGCTAAAAGACATTAATCATTTTTCTTACTATTTTTACTTCAACAAAAAACAGGAAACAATAAAAGTGGAATGAAGAAAATTATTTACGGGCTGTTCTTCGGTGACAGCATTACCTATGGGGAATATGATGGCGTTTTTGGAGGTTGGGTAGATATTTTGAAAAGATATGCTCTGCAGAAATTTCACGAAGGAAATGGAGATGAACTGATTCTCTTCAATCTCGGAATAGGAGGAGAAACTACGGAAGGTTTACTGAAAAGGATTCCTCACGAATTAGACGCAAGAAATTCCCCTGATGGAAATATTGTTTTTCTAAGCTACGGAGCCAATGATCTGGCTATGAAGGAGGGAATACAGATGGTAAATCCTGAAAAATTTAGAAGCAATATTAAAAAAGCTGTTGAACATGCCAGACGATTCTCCAATGAGATTTATCTTGTAAGCATTCTCCCTTTCTCTCAAAAAATAGATGGAGTTGTGGTGAGTTCTGGTAAAAAAAGAATCAATGAAGATGTCGTTGCTTATAATCAGATTCTGAAAAATATTGCAGCCGAAGACTCTTTGACGTATATTGATTTTTATTCCGCCTTCCTGGATGATAAAGAGATCCTGCTTTCATCAGACGGTGTACACCCGAATGAAAAAGGCTATGGAATGATGGCCGAAATCGCAATCCCAATCATTGAAAAACATTTATAATGCCCCATTTATTTTCTTACGGAACCCTGCAGAAAGAGCAGGTTCAAATGGAAACCTTTGGAAGACTTTTACAAGGTGAAAAAGATATTTTATCCGGCTACAGATTAAATATGCTTGAAATTACAGATCCGGAAGTACTGCGAAAAAGCGGTCAGAAATACCATCCGGTTCTGAAGTTTTCAGGAAATGACAGCGATCAGGTAGAAGGAGTACTTTTTGAAGTGACAGAAGCAGAAATTCTTCAGGCAGATGAATACGAAGTGGATGATTATAAAAGGATAGAAACTGTTTTTAAATCCGGGAAGAATGGATTTATCTATGTCGGGAAATAGTCATTGCGAGCAAAGCGAAGCAATCTCAATAAACATTATTTTTAATTTACAAAGGCATTCAATAGGAGTGGGCTAAAGCCCACTCATTCTAAAAAACACAAATCCATTGGCTTTAGCCAAAACTTTAAAAACCTCCTGACATACCCTTGTCACAACCTGTCCTTATCTTTGTCTTATAACAAAAAATCAAGAAATGAATAACGTGAAAGTAGAACCTTTTAAGGTAATCGGTATTTCAGTAAGAACCACTAATGAGAATGGACAGGCAGGAAAAGATATTCCGGTATTATGGGAAAAAATGATAAGCGAGGATATTCTCAATGCAATTCCGAATAAAATAGACCATACTATTTACTCTATCTATACGGATTACGAAAAAGACCATACCAGGCCTTATACCACAGTTCTTGGGTGTAAAGTAGAAAATCTTGACACTATTCCGGAAGGAATGGTAGGCTATTCTTTTGAGGGTGGAGCATATGTGAAATTTACAGCAAAAGGAGATCTGTCAAAAGATCTTGTTATCAATGAATGGTTGAAAATCTGGCAAATGGATTTAGGAAGAATATTTACAGCCGATTTTGAAATCTATGGAGAAAAAGCACAAAATCCTTCAGATGCAGAAGTTGATATTTTAATTGCTGTGAAATAAAACGCAGAAAAATCTCTTGCTTTTGCAATTGTTTGAACTGAAGATGTGACATTCCCATCCCTCGGAGGGGTGGCAAAAATTCAAAGAATTTTTGACGGGGTGGTCAAACATGTAACCTAAGTATTTGCAAGCAATGTTTCAGATTTCTTTATCTAAAAACATATTTCCAGTACACCAGAATTCCGACAATCACGGATGCAATGGCTGTCAGCATTACAGCTCCAGCAGAAATATCTTTAATAAAGCCGATTCTTTTGTCGAAATTAGGCTGAATGATATCACAGATCTTTTCAATGGCTGTATTGAAAATTTCGGCACTTAAAACAGCAAATGAAGCGATGAAAACCAATGCAGCATCTGTATTACTCAGTCTGAAATAAAAAATAAAAAAGAGATTCACAAAAAATACCAGAAGCTCAATCTGGAAATTTCTTTCCGTTTTAATCATCAGAAAAATACCCCTGAAAGCATTGAGAAAACTTTTATGGATAGGAGGTTTTTGCATGATTTTGAACTTTTCAGACAAAGATAGTCTTTGTATTTTGATAAAAAAATGAATCTCCGAAGAAATACAAGCATAATGTCAAGGCTCAAAACAAATTAAGGATCTTTGTGAAAAACTCCTCTATATTATTCTTTTCTTTGTTGTATCTATTTATTATATTTGTAGAAACTTATTTTATAAATCTATGAAATTTATTATTTCAAGTGGTGAACTGCAGAAGGCGTTGCAAACTGTAAGTGGCGTAATATCAAGCTCTCAATCGAGACCGATTTTAGAAAACTATCTTTTTGAATTAGACGGAAATAATGTTACCATTACAGCATCTGACGGCGAGACAACTCTTGTTACTTCTCTGGAAGTAAAGTCTGATGATACAGGTAAATTTGCTGTTCCTGCTAAAATTTTTCAGGATTTTATCAAGACATATGGTGAACAGCCTTTAACATTTGTTGTAAAAGACAATGCGGAAGGAACGGGAAGCCAGCTTGAGATTTTAGATGAAAAAGATAATTTCGCAGTAGCATTAGACAATGCTGATGACTATCCTGAATTGCCAGAATTTGACGCTTCACAAAGCGTAACGATGCCGGCAGGAGTGTTGTCTGAAGCTTTGACAAACACACTATTCGCTACAAGTAACGACTCTCTTCGTCCGGTAATGACAGGAGTTCTTTTCCAGTTTGGAGAAAACGAAACCAATTTCGTTTCTACAGACTCCCACAGATTGGTGGTGTACAAAAGAGCAGATCTGATGAATGCCGAACCAATGGAGTTTATCATGCCTAAAAAGCCTCTTAACATTTTCAAAAATATCCTGGCTAGTTCCAATGAAGACGTTACCATCGACTTCAATGAGAATATGGCTAAGTTTACTTTTGGTAAGCATATCTGGATCTGTAGACTGATTGACGGAAAATATCCTAACTATACAGCGGTAATTCCAAAAGAAAATCCAAATGTATTGACAATCAACAGAAACTTATTACTAGGAGCGATCAAAAGAGCATCTATTATGTCTAATAAATCTACCAATCAGGTAAGATTCAAGCTTTCCGGAAATATTCTTCACCTTCATGCAGAAGATACTGAATATGCAAACAAAGCAGACATGCAGATTCCTTGCGACTACAACGGAGAAGATATCAATATCGGGTTCAGCTCTAAATTCTTAACTGAAATGCTGACGATCTTAGGATCTGATGATATCACTATGAAAATGTCTCAACCTAACAGACCTGGGATCATCGAACCTCTTGACGGTCTTGAAGAAAATGAAAATATCTTAATGTTATCAATGCCGGTAATCGGATTGTAATCTTAAGATAACAAATAATAGAAAGCCGGAATTTTCCGGCTTTTGTTTTTATGTAATATTGGTAATTCCTGAAAGAATAGAAAATATGTTTTTTGTTTAAAACACGAATTACACAAATTTTTTCACAAAAATCACAAATGAAAACCATACGGATCGTGTTATTTGCGGGTCATTAGTGTCATTAGTGTTTAAAATTGCTCATCATGGAAATAAAAATACAGTCTTATCATACCTCAGATTTTCCCTCAGAATTGACTACGGAAAACTACAGTGTCATTCTGTGGAAAGGAGCTGGTGTTTTTTCTGTAGATGATATCAACTATTCTTACAGCGGATATAATATTCTGTTTCTTTCCCCTTATCAGAAGGTTAAACTGGCTTTAGAATCTGATGAGACTGTTCATATGCTTTTCTTTCATGGTGATTATTACTGCATAGAATATCATAAAGAAGAGGTGGCATGCAACGGATTGCTTTTCAATAATATTTATCTGAACCCGGGAATTGAATTGTCAGAGAAAAACTATCATTATATTCTTGAGCTATTTAATCATATTGAAAAAGAAGAATCTGAAAAACATCCGTTCTCGGAATCCATTATCAAAACCTATATCCAGCTTATTCTTGCTATTGGAAGTAAACAGAAAAGCAGTATGGAAAACACTACGGTTTCTCATGATAAGCTGCCTAATAAAAATGCTGCAGAATTTCAGAAACTGTTGGAAGTCCATTTTAAAAATGAAAAAGAACTTTCCTTTTACAGTGACAAACTGAGCATTACCAATAATACATTAAGTAAAGCGGTAAAGAAGGAGTTTGCCAAAACACCTACTCAGCTTATTAATGAAAGAATTATTCTTGAATCTAAAAAACTGTTGCATTTAACCTACAGGTCTGTCAAAGAAATTGCTTCGGAACTTGGCTTTGCAGATGAGTTTTACTTCAGCAGGTATTTCAAAAAATCGGTAGGATGTTCCCCAAAGAAATACAGAGAAAAAGTGGGAATCTCGGTAGTGGCGAAAATGTCCATGTAATGTCCTCAAATATCTATGTTGGCGCGGTAAGCATGTGAATACCTTTGATAAAAAATAAATCACATGCAGAACAACAGTATTTACCGCCATTTATTACAATTGGATACTTACTTTTTCAATTTTCTAAGAATTTCAATTTTCATTGTTATGGCCTGGATTGGAGGCTTAAAGGCATTTCATTATGAAGCGGATGGGATTGTCCCTTTCGTTGCCAACAGCCCTTTGATGAGTTTCTTTTACAAAAATGCAGATCATAAAGTTTTCAATGAAGATAAAAAGCTTGTTGCAGAATATACTCTGTATAAAAATCCTGAAGGGAAAGTGATCCAGAAAAACATCGACTGGCATAAGGAAAACAGAACGTATACTTTTTCCTATGGTTTGGGATCAATGATTGTTATAATCGGATTTTTGGTGCTGTTAGGAATCTGGTTTCCTAAAATAGGAGCCGTTGGAGGTGTTTTAACATTTTTAATGTCATTCGTCACACTATCATTCCTGATAACAACGCCGGAAGTATATGTACCCAATCTGGGCGGAGATTATGCGACTCCTCAGTATGGTTTTCCCTATTTGTCAGGAGCAGGACGTTTGGTTTTGAAAGATATTATCATGATGGCCGGAGGGCTGGTATTATTTTCTGACAGCCTGAAGAAGATCGTAAGACCGTTGGCCAATAGATTCCCGAATCCGTAACAGAAGGATTAACGAAAATTTATTATCTTAAAATCGCTTCTAAATTTCTCTATTTCTCAAAAAAACACGACATTTGTAGCTCGAAAAATCATACCGGAATAAGGTGTGGAATTTCAAATAAAAGTTTCAAAATAGAGCAGGTGAAATCTTAGAACTCATCTGACGAATTAAATAAGTAGATAGATTAACAAATGAAAATATCAAACAACTGGCTGAAGGACTTTGTAAAAACGGAATCAAAAACTGAAAGAATCGGTGAATTCCTTACAGATATTGGTCTTGAGGTTGAAGGGATAGATAAATTTGAAAGTGTAAGAGGCAGCCTGGAAGGAATCGTTGTAGGTAAAGTACTGACTTGCGAAAAACATCCTAATGCTGACAAACTGAAGAAGACAACAGTAGACGTAGGAAACGGAAAAGTGTTGAACATTGTTTGCGGAGCTCCTAATGTAGATGCAGGACAAACTGTTCCTGTAGCCGTTGTCGGAACTAAAATCTATGACAAAACCGGAAACTTTTTTGAAATTAAAGAAGCAAAAATCAGAGGTGAGGTTTCTCAGGGAATGATCTGTGCAGAAGATGAATTAGGTCTTAGCGAAGATCACGGAGGAATCATGGTGCTTGATGAAACCAAATATGAAGTGGGGAAAAACTTTGCTGACTATTTTGAGCTTACCAATGATGAGGTTTTTGAAATCGGATTAACACCCAACAGAACAGATGCTATGTCTCACTATGGTGTTGCCAGAGATTTACATGCCTATCTTTCTACCAATCAATTGAAATCTCAATTCAATAAAGTAGCTTCTGAAGTTTTGAATAATGAGGGAACTCATGATTTCAAACTGGAAATTGAAGATGCTGAATTGTGCCCAAGATACATCGGAGCTGTTATTGAAAACGTAAAAGTTGCAGAATCTCCATCTTGGTTAAAAGACAGACTGAAAGCCATTGGACTTAGCCCAATCAATAATGTTGTAGATATTACCAACTATATTCTTCACGGGTACGGACAGCCGCTTCACGCATTTGATGCTGATAAAATTGCAGATAAGAAAGTGAAAGTGGGGGTTGTAAAACCGGGAACAAAGTTCACTACTTTAGATGGTGTTGAAAGAACATTGAATGGTTCTGAAATCATGATCAAAGACGGTAAAGATAAGCCAATGTGCATTGCCGGAGTATTTGGTGGTGAGAATTCAGGAGTATCTGAAACAACAAAAACTATATTCCTTGAAAGTGCTTACTTCAATCCGATTGCTGTAAGAAAAGGAGCTAAAGCGCACAGCTTGAATACCGATGCTTCTTTCAGATTTGAAAGAGGAGTAGACCCGAACCTTACAAGAACAGCCATCACTCATGCTATTAAAATGATTCAGGAAATTGCTGAAGGAAAATTAGTAGGAGAGTTACTGGAAGAATATCCTAAAAAAATAGAAGATAACTATGTGATTATCAGATTCTCTAAAATTGAGCAGATTTTAGGAACAAAAATTCACAGAGAAAAAGTAAAGGAAATTTTAAAAGCGTTGGAAATTCAGGTATTAAATGAAATTCCTAATGGTTTTGAAATCTCCGTTCCTGCTTACAGAGCAGATGTGACAAGAGAAATTGATGTGATTGAAGAGATTTTAAGAATCTACGGATACAATAAAATTGATGCTCCACAGAAGTTTTCATTTACGCCGGTTAAGCTGAGTACTAACGATCAGGATGAACTGGAAAACAACTGGGCAAGAACTTTACAAAGCATTGGCTTCAATGAAGTAATGAACAATTCATTGACTTCTGTAAAAGATGAAACGGATGCGGTAAAACTATTGAATCCTTTAAGCGGTGATTTGGCGTTCATGAGAAAGTCTTTATTGGAAGGACTTCTTCAGAATACAGTTTATAACATCAACAGAAAGAATCAGGATATTAAATTCTTCGAATTAGGAAAAATTTATCACAAAAAAGATAAATACGAAGAAAGAAAACAATTGGCATTATTGGTTTCCGGAAGAGATATTGCTGAAAACTGGCTTCAGCCAAAGTCTGCTGTAAGTTTCTATAACCTTAAAGCTTATGTAAAAGTTTTATTGGAAAGACTTGCGGTAGATTACAAAGAAGTTGCTCTATCTGATGACAGATTCTCTGATGCTTTGGCATATGAGGCAGAAGGTAAAACGTTGGTAAGAATCGGAAAAGTAGCTCCAGCTTTGTTAAAAGACTTTGATATTGACCAGGAGTGTTTCTATGCAGAAATTGAACTGGAATATGCTCAGGAATTACGTTCTAAAAATGAATTGAAATTCAAAGACATTCCGAAATTCAACAAAATCAGAAGAGACCTTGCTTTATTGATTGATAAAAATGTAAACTATCAGGATTTATATCAGACTGCTAAAAAGAATAAATCTTCGTTCATTAAGAGCATCAACCTGTTCGACGTGTATGAAGGGAAAAATCTTCCTGAAGGTAAGAAGTCTTATGCTATGAGCTTTGAGCTGTTAAACGAAGAAAAAACACTGGAAGAAAAAGAGATTACCGAAGTAATGGACTCTTTGATTAAAGCTTTCCAGAAGGAATTCAACGCAGAGTTGAGATCTTAATACTTGAAAATACTTATTTCATTATAACTAAAACGGACTTACAAAAAGTCCGTTTTTTTGTTTTTAATTTTTAAAAAAAATGTATTCATGTAGTAAGTTTCGGCTAAAGCCAATTGAATATTGGTTGTAAGTAAAAACGGGCTAAAGCCCGTTCCTATTGAATCGTATTAGTGATATTAGTGGAAATATTAGTGTTATTCGTGTTTGAAAGAAAATAGCATTTTCCAACCTTATTAAAACAAAAAAAGGCATTTATAACTGAAATTAATCCCGGAAAAATATTCAAAATATCAACTGTTAAAGAATAATAAAATTCATGGCAACCCGTTTAAATAATATAATTTCCGTAAATTTGGGTTAATTCAAAAAGAAAAAAATGAAAAATCTTTTTTTAAGTATATGTACCGCTGCAGTATTGGCTTCTTGTGGATCAATGACAAGTCCGTCTGCGTCTAAAGTAGGGAAAGCTCAGCCTGCTCTTACCAATACCAAATGGACTTTGGCTGAAACGGTAAAAGGTAAAGTTCCAACATTGAACATTGAAGGAGAGAAGATCACAGGAAATGCAGGATGTAATAACTATTTCGGAGCGGCTACAATAGATCCGTCTACTGGAAGTTTTACTGCAGGACAAATGGGATCTACAAAAATGATGTGCAACAACATCGGAGTAGAGCAGAACTTTATGGATATGATGGGAAAAGCAAACAAATATGTGATTTCCGGAAATACTTTAGAATTGTATAAAGACAATCTTTTACTATTGAAATTCACAAAATCAGAATAAAAAAACAAAAGGAACTCAATTGAGTTCCTTTTTTATGTTTAGAGTGTTATTAATCTTCCTCTTCTTCGTCGTACTTAGCCAATTCTTCGTCGCACCATTTGAACGCTGCTTCTACTACTTTAGTAGCCTCGTCTGCCATCGTTTCTTCATCATCACCTTCAAGATCATCTAACCACTCAACTTCTTCTTCCTCAACGTTTAAGATAAATCTTGGATATTCTGTATGAACCACGAATAGATCCTCTGGAAATTCCGAATTATCTGCTAATAAAAACTTTGGTAATTTCATTTTTTTAATGTTTTAACTTTCTCAAAGATAATTAAAATTATTGATTTAAGATTACTTCAAAAACATTTTTGAAACTTTTTCAGCTTTTTTGCTTTCAGAATAATCGTAAAACCCTTCTCCTGATTTTACACCCAATTTTCCGGCTGTCACCATATTTACAAGCAATGGGTTCGGAGCGTATTTAGGATTTTTGAAACCATCATACATCACATTCAGGATCGCAAGACATACATCAAGACCAATAAAGTCTGCAAGCTGAAGAGGACCCATCGGATGAGCCATTCCCAATTTCATAACCGTATCAATTTCTTCTACACCAGCCACACCGTTATAAAGTGTTTCGATAGACTCATTGATCATAGGCATTAAAATTCTGTTGGCTACAAAACCAGGATAATCATTCACTTCTACAGGAACTTTACCCAATGTTTTGCTCATTTCATAGATAGAATCAAAAGTCTCTTTGGAAGTAGAATATCCTTTGATAATTTCTACCAGTTTCATAATAGGAACCGGGTTCATGAAGTGCATACCAATTACTTTATCAGCTCTTTTGGTAGCTGCAGCAATTTTTGTAATAGATATAGATGAGGTGTTGGTTGCAAGAATACAGTTGGCAGGAGCCAGTTCATCCATCTGACCAAAAATCTTCAGTTTAAGATCAAGATTTTCCGTAGCAGCTTCTACAATAAGATCAGCGGATCCTGCGGCATCATTCAATGCTGTAAAAGTAGTGATGTTACCTAGTGTTTCAGCTTTTTGCTCCTCTGTAAGGTTTCCTTTTGCAATGATTCTGTCAAGATTGGTAGTAATGGTTTTTAAACCTCTGTCCAAAGCGTCCTGGGATACGTCTACAAGATTTACTTTAAAACCGCTTTGTGCGAAAGTATGTGCAATACCATTTCCCATGGTTCCCGCTCCGATAACTACAATGTTTTTGATCATTTTTCCTTTATTTTTTATAGATAGTTAAATTTTTTACGTCTGCAAGTTCAGATTGTGTAACAACAGCTGTGGAATCAAAGAAAACATTTCCCACACTTTGACTTTTCTTATTGTTGTTCTGGTTGGAAACAGCAGCTGTTAATCCCCGTACCAGTCGTTTTTTTTGATTCTTGGTAAGAAAATCAGTGCCTACATATAATGTATATTCGCCCTCTCTGCCTCTTCCTTTTTGGATCAGGATTTCCATGCTTTTTATCTGGCTTTTATTCTTGAATTCTTTCAGAAAGCTCAAGACAGGTTTATCAGATGCAGGCCCACAGCATACACTTCCGTAGCTGATCTCTAAATAATTCTGATTCTTCTGCGAATAAAAGAATGTGAAAGCAAATAGAGCTGTTGTTATTATTATTTTTTTCATGTTAAATCGCTTTAAAAATAAGCTTAAAATTTTACTTATTAAAATATTCCCAAACCTCCCTGGAAATATCCGAAATCATCCTGCAGTTCACCGCATCGGTTTCCATTGAATTACTGACAAATACAGCTAATGCATAATGTTTGCCATTAGGTAAAGTAACGATTCCTATTTCATTTTCTGCCCCCGTTAAACCTGCTTTATTCTTCCCGGAAGCTCCCGTTTTTCTTGCGACAGGAGTGTTTTTCGGAAGTTGTTCCACCATTTTATTTAATCCTGTTGAAGTAGACCACAGAACTTTCATTAGATAATCCGTAGATTTTTTTGATAATAATTTTCCTTCATACAGTTTTTTCAGGGCATCAACTGCAGATTTTGTAGTGCTGTAATTCTCATACTGAACATTCCAGTCCTTATGCATGGCTTCTTCATTATATTTGATCTGAAATCCTTTTACCCCTTTTGAATCCATAAACTTCTGAACGGTCTGGGTTCCTCCCAATAATTTGAGAAGAATATCACAGCCGTTATTATCACTTCTGGCAACTGTATATTCAATCACTTCACTTAGTGGAATTTCAACATTTCCTCCAGGATATTGATCACGAAGCGGCGACCATGTATTTTCTAATAAATTGGACTTGTCCAGCAGAACTTTCTGATCCAGGGAAAGTTTTCCCTGATCTACAAAATTCAGAACTGCTGCTGCAATGTGAAATTTAAATACACTTTGCATCGGAAGCTTTTTGTCTGCATTTTTATCATATTTAAAACCGTTTTCAAAACCTAAGACAGAAACTGCTACAGTGGCTTTTTTGTTCTTAAGAATTGTATTTATTTTTTGTTCCAATAGTGATGTCTGAGCAAAAGTGAATGCTGAAATCAGAAGAAAAAGAAGGGCTGTTTTTTTCATAATAATGTAATTAAAAAAGCTCTCCTCCAAAGACCGGAAGAGAGCTGCAATTTAAGATAATTATTACTATTTTAGTTCAAAATAATTCAGATTGGCACCATCATTTTCAAAGAAAATTCTGATTTTGTTTTCCCCTTTCTGAAGGCTGATATTTTTTGCAGAAACTGTTTTCCAGTTCTCATTTCCTCCGGTGGATGCCAGTGATACTGTAGCTAAGGCTTTTCCGGAAGCCGTTTCAATTCTTATTTTAGAATCATTGGCAACGGCATATCTGATATCCAATGTATAAGTTCTGTCTCCTTTTGATTGAACAGTATATTGAAGCCATTCTCCGGATTCTGTTTTTCCTACGTAATATTGATTGGTAACCTTGTCGTTACACTGATAAATATCCACCCCATCATTTCTCATCTGCTGTCCGGAATTCCATTCTGATCTTTTAGCCGGATCACTTACCCAAAGATTAATGAAATCCTTATCAAGATAGGCAGCACCCATTCTTCCCAAATCATATTCCGAAGCGAAAATTCTTCCCGGAGCCTGATGATTTCTGAAAGGCTTTGTGGAGGCATCCGTGATCTGTCTGAACATCGCATCAATCACATCTCTTTTAATTTCCGTATTGTTCAGCTTATAATTGTCGGCAATCTGTAGTAAAGCTTTTTTAGCATATTCTTGAGAAGGTTTTTCACCACCGTTTTTCCAGTAATCCAATAGCTTTTCATATTCAGGAGTAGTTTTTACATTGGTAATTCCTGCAATATTGTCAATCTTTTTCATAGGCCAGAAAGCATACCCGATGTTGTGTTTACCCAAAAGCTGGATCAGCTCCGTAAACCAGACATTGGAATTCTCACCCGTTTCTCCAAGCCAGATTGGAATATTGTATTTCTCCCTAAGCTCCAGAGCAAATTTCAGCGTCTGATCATCATTATAATTCCAGTATTTATGGAAGCTGAACGCCATATTATCATCCCATAGAGCGGGCAATCCGTTATAGTTATTTCCCCATCCGTTTCCTTCAATGAAAATAAGATGCTTTTTATCAACCTGTCTGATGGCTGCTGTAATATCCTTCTGAAGTTTCCAGAGCGGAGCATTAGACATTTCATCGGTGCCATTCGGATTTTTCCCTGTGAAATTGATGTTAGGTTCATTAATAAGATCATAACCGCCAATCCAGGGACTGTCCTTATATCGTTCAGCCAGCCTTTTCCATAGAGCAACCGTTTTTCTCTGATTCTCCTCATTAGCCCAAAGCGATGGTTTTGACTTATCGTTATCAGAAATATTGGCATCGTTTCCCTGTCCGCCCGGAGCAGCATGAAGGTCTAAAATCAGATAAATTTTATTATCAGCACACCATTGAAGCAGATCATCAGTCATCTTGAAACCTTCCTCCAGCCATGTATCTTTTCCTTTTGCAGGTTCTTTTTCAATAGGCAGCGTATAAAGATTGTAATGCATCGGAAGCCGGATAGAATTGAATCCAGCTTTGGCTAAAAAGTCAATATCCTGCTTGGTGATTCCATTTTTAAGATAAGCTTTGTAGAACTCAATCATTCCATCTTCGCCAATTAATTCAGCAATTTTCTCTTTAATCTTATACTGAGGTCCTGCAAAATCAGCAGTTTTCAGCATATATCCTTCTTGCAGCATCCAACCGCCAAGTCCAAGACCTTTCAATTGAATATTTTCACCTTTATCATTAACGATTTTTTGTCCTGAAGTCTTCAGTAATTGTGATGTCCCAAATTGAGACAATAAAAGTGCGGATAATAGAATGGCTCTTTTCATAGTAGTTTCAATGGTTTAAAATAATAGGGAAATATTAGAAATTATAATGAATGATGGCAGCACAAGATGAACCTGTATTCAGCTCATTGAGTTTGCCCGATATCCATATATGTAAAACAAAATCTTTCAATACTTTATTGAATTATTCCTCAAATATATTGTTTTTTTATTTTGAAAAGGATTTTTTATTAATAAATCAGTAATTATTGATAAAAAGTTTTTATTTCATTATAAATTTTAAAGAACACAAGCAGAAATTAGCTGAATGAGTAATACAGCTTCATCAAATCAATTATTAATCGATTAACCTTCGCTTGCTTAAAATAATACATAGCTAAGATGGAATCTTTGCGTTACAATGATAAGATTAGAAATTAAAAATGCTATCTCATAACCAATTTTTTCTGATTAATAAGATAGCATTATCTCTGCTACTGTTCAAGAAAACAGTATATTTTTAACTGATCAGTTTCATAATTTCTAAAGCCACTTTCAAAGCTTCAGTTCCGTCTTCAAGAGAAACCTCTACATTTTTGTCGCCTGTGATAGCATCTGCGAAAGAATTTAATTCATCCAAAATAGCATTGTTAGGCTGGATATTCGGATATTCAAACAGGATCTGGTTCTTTTCTCCCTCCGCATTTTCAATGATCATATCAAATGGAGTAGGGTTTTCAGGAGCATCCTTCATTCTGATTACTTCAGCCTTTTTCTCAAGGAAATCAACAGAAATATAAGCATCCTTCTGGAAGAATCTGCTTTTTCTCATCGCCTTCATAGAAATTCTGGAAGTGGTAAGGTTCGCCACACATCCGTTCTCGAACTCTATTCTTGCATTGGCAATATCCGGAGTTTTACTTACTACACAAACACCGCTTGCATGAATATTTTTTACTTTAGATTTCGCAATACTTAATAAAATATCAAGATCGTGAATCATAAGATCCAATACCACAGAAACATCCGTACCACGTGGATTAAACTCTGCCAGCCTGTGGATTTCAATAAACATCGGATTGCTGATATATTCCTTAGTGGCAATAAAAGCAGGATTGTATCTTTCAACGTGTCCTACCTGTGCTTTGATTCCTTTTTCCTGGCACAGACGAAGGATTTCTTCCGCCTGTTCAAGAGTCTGGGTTACCGGTTTTTCAATAAAAAAATGCAGCCCTTTTTCAATGGCTTTTAAAGCATAATCATAATGATAAACTGTTGGCGTCACAATGTCAAGCATGTCAATCTGCTCCAACAAATCATCAAAATTTTCAAAATATGTATACCCGAATTCGGCTTCTAATTTCTTTCCGTTTTCAACATCTTTATCATGGAAACCTACAAATTCATATCTATCAGACTGATTAAGAAGTTTTAAATGTATTTTTCCCAAGTGTCCGGCACCTACCAAACCTGCTTTTAACATAGCTGTATTAAATTTTTGTAAAGATAGTGAATGTACATTTATAAAATACATGACTTTTCACTTGGAGATATTCAAGATGGAACACGTTTATTCATTAAGGAAATTACAGTAAATTCACGGTCAGAAAAATAACGATGAAAAGAATAATTTCGATTTTACTCTTCTTTGGATTATGTACTGCAGGATGTATAGGAGATAGCCCGTATGATCCGCAGGCTAAATGTGGAACTCCAACGAACCTGATATTTGAAAAAGGAACTAACCTGCTTTCATGGAGCTTTATTAGTCAGGGCGAAGGATATTATGAAATACAGTACGGGGAACAGGGTTTTTCTTTAGGAAAGGGAACTACAGTTGTCACCTATAAGAATTCCTATAATCTCCCTCTTTATAAAGATAATAAATATGATCTGTATGTGAGAAAAAATTGTGGGATAGGCAATGGACGAAGCGACTGGGTAGGACCTGTTACCGTTTTGGCCAGCAATACCACAACTTGTATAAAACCAGGGTATGCAATGTACTCAAAAACAACCTCTTCTTTAAATTCTTCTATTTTTGAAGCTACAGTATCCTGGGAAAATGATGGGGTTTCTGCCTATGAAACGGTCTTAACGACCAGTTCTGTGCCACCGGCAAGTGGAGAATTGGCGATTGCAGGTCAAAAAGCAATTTATGTAGGATTAAGTAAAACAGTGAGCTATAACTTTTTTGTGAGAAAAAGATGTGCTGATAATACTTTCAGCGATTTTTACGGACCTTATCCGATAAAGTGGAATTAAGAGATAAAAATAAAGCAGTCATTTTTTGATTGCTTTATTTTTGTGGATAATTCTTTGCTTCAATTTCTGAAATCTAATTTCTAATTTATTACTTTTGCCAAATGCAGGATTCGTTTGTACATAAAGGAAAAAGAAAGATTTTAGTCGATTATCTTCGAAACAGAATTGGAATTTCGGATGAAAATGTACTTTCGGCAATGAGTGAAGTTCCGAGACACCTTTTTATCGAAAGTATTTTTGAAGATTTTGCCTATGAAGACCGGGCTTTCCCGATTCTGGCGCATCAGACGATTTCCCATCCCTCCACGGTAGCGGAACAGTCTGAACTGCTGAAGGTAAAGCCAGGCGAAAAAGTATTGGAAATCGGAACAGGATGCGGATACCAGACTGCCATTCTAATGACGATGAAAGCTCATGTTTACACAGTAGAAAGACAGAAAGACCTTTTTGATTTTTCTAAAAAGAAACTCAGAGAACTTCATCTGTTTCCAAAATTCCAGAGCTTTGGAGATGGCTTTGCCGGACTTCCTACTTTCGCTCCCTTTGATAAAATTATCGTAACCTGTGGTGCTTCCACATTACCTACGGAACTTTTAAAACAACTGAACGTAGGAGGAATCATGGTAATTCCCTTAGGCCCGACAAATGAACAGGTTTTATACCGATTTACCAAAGTAGGCCCAACAGAATTTGAAAAAGAAGAATTTGGGGCGTATAAATTTGTTCCGATGCTGGGTAATACCAATCAATAGCAACCTATCTCTAAAGAGTGTATCATTCTGAATGAAATGCAATGTAATGAAGAATCTCATACAGTTTAGTCAATAAGATTCTTCCTCGGTCAGAACGGTAAAATCCAGATAGTTTGATTTTTAGAGAGCCTCTTTTCAAAAATAAAATTCCTTTGGATTTAATCAAAATTAAAATCTTTTTAACTCCATTTCGGAATGAAAATTGATGGAATTAAAACCCTCAGGATAAAATCACCATCACAGAAAATACACTAGATCTTGAATAGAACATTCAGATGAAAAGAAATAATTTTTTTTAATATTAAAGTTCAATAACCTTACTTTTTGCGAGTGAGGTTTTTTTATTTAAAAATCATTAAACAACAGTACAATGAAAGTTTTTATCAATAAAAGAATTCCGGAAACAGGAATTAAAATGCTGGAAGAAGCAGGACTGGAAGTACTATTTCCGGAAAAAGAAAACCTTTCTTACGAAGAATGGATGAGCTACTGTAAAAATGCAGATACCCTCCTAAATGTAGGTGGAGACTTCAGATATGATAAGAATTTTTTTGATGCCTGTCCCAATATCAAAGCCATTGCTCTGTATTCTGTAGGATTTGATCATGTAGATATCAAAGAAGCTACTCAAAGGAACATTCCGATAGGAAATACTCCGGATGTTTTGAGCAGAGCAACTTCAGATGTTGCATTTTTACTGATGCAGGCTGTGGCAAGAAGGGCAAGCTACAATTTCCAGAAAGTGAAAGAGGATAACTGGGGAGCATTTGATCCTTTACATGCTTTAGGACAGGAATTGTACGGAAAAACACTGGGGATTTTTGGTTTGGGGCGTATTGGTTATGAAATGGCCGAAAAGTCAAAAAAAGCTTTTGGAATGAACATTATTTATCACAACCGCCACTCCAATAAAGAAGCAGAAAGGGAATTAGGTGCAACCTATGTTTCTTTTGATGAACTGATTCAGAAATCAGATGTGCTGAGTGTTCATGCCAACTTTACCCCTGAGCATAAAGAGCTATTCAATGAGTCCATATTTGAACAGATGAAACAGAATGCGATCTTTATCAACACAGCCAGAGGAGGGTTTCACAACCAAAAAGATCTGTATCAGGCGCTTGTTGATAAGAAAATCTGGGGTGCAGGCCTGGATGTTACCAATCCGGAACCTATGTCAGCAGATGATCCTATTCTTGGACTTTCCAGTGTCTGTATTCTTCCGCACATCGGATCTGCTACGGTTGAAGCCCGAAATGGGATGGCAAGACTTGCTGCAGGAAATATCATTGCGTTTTCGAAAAATGAAAAAATGCCACATTGTGCAAATCCTGACGTTTATTCTGATCATTTATCATAACTTGGAATTATTTTTGTTCTGAATATATAAACCTAAAATCTTAAATAGTATGGCACCAGAGAAAAATATTAATGAACAGAATAAAAGGTTAGAACAGATGGATTATAACCCGAACGAAGATATATTTAAGAGAGAAAAACACATTTCGCTCGATGGAGACGGAAATCCTATTTTGGATGAAGATTTTGACGATGATAAAATTGATAAAGGATTAGATATTCCCGGAGCAGAAGATGATGATAAAATGGAAGAAATAGGAGAGGAAGATGAAGAAAATAATTATTGGAGTCTCAGCGATAATGAAGATGACCATGAAGAAGAAAATGATGATGTTTTAACCTAAACTTTGACGATACAAAAATCAGCCTTATTGAATTTCAGTAAGGTTTTTTGTTGACCGGAAACTTGTCCTTGGGTAAATGTTTGAATTGCTGGGGTGAATCATGTCAATTAATATGAGTATTTTTGCCGAAAACTAATATTAAACTTTATGATGATGAGTTTCTACACCAGAGTACTACTGGTTTCTTTTCTAAGTGTTATTTTTTCTAATCTTTATTCTCAGAATAAGTATATAAAAGACCCTGATTTTAATGCGGATTTTCAAACCAATAAGTATTTTGTTGATGGCAAAGGGCAAATTGAATTTAGTATTTCCCAGCCAGACGGGAAAATTCTTGTTGTATACAAAACATTCATACCTGTTCCGGGAGGTGATATTTACAATATGGTAAGGATCAATCCTGATAATTCTATAGATCCCACTTTTACCACAGCTGTTTTTAACAGGTTTGTGAAAAGTGTAGCGTTGCAGAGTGACGGTAAAATTCTTGTAGCGGGAGGGTTTACTTTACATAATAATATAGCTTCCAAGTTTATTGTAAGGCTTAATGCGAACGGAACTAAAGATTCTGCTTTCAATATTGGAAACTTTTCATTTCCTCAATTTACCGATAATCCTTCTGTAAACAAAGTAGCAGTGCTTGCCGGAGATAAGATTCTGCTTGGTGGGAATTTCATAACTTATAATGGAGCAACCAAGAAATATATTTTAAAATTGAATACAAACGGATCTGTAGATTCATCATTTGATTTTGATTTTACAGGATATGATTCTGATGTCAGTAATTTTGAACTTCAGCCAGATGGTAAAATTATTACAACGTACTATTTCAATCGTATTTTAAGACATAATGTAAACGGATCTGCTGATCCTTCATTTACACAACCTGATTATTCCAATTTTAGTGGAGTGGGAATTAAAACGGTTGCTGTGAGAAATGATGGTAAAATTTATATTGGTGGGAAATTTATTTTTGGCGGAAATAACCAGTTTTTAATGAGACTGAATGCAGATGGAACAAGAGATCTGGGGTTTGTAGTTAAAAGCTTTTATCAGAATTATCCTTCAGGAACTGGTGCTGACGGGGTTTATTCAATCCTTTTACAGCCCGATGGAAAAGCACTGGTAGGCGGAAGTTTTAAATCGTATGGCGGGCAGTCTGCGCCGGGAATTATGCGTTTAAATGATGATGGCTCACTGGATCCTACTTTTCAAGGAAAAGTAACACGTCTGGTGAATGGATATTCATTTACAGACTATGTTAATAATCTTAGTTTTCATTCAAGCGGAAATGTTATTGCTACCGGTTCTATGAAATATTATAATGAAGACGTGGCCGGGAATATTGTGATGTTTTCTTCTTTAGCCGGAGATAGAATTTCTACTTTTCAAAATATTTGTAAAGGTTTTGACACTGCTCCCAATAAAATATTTATGCAGCCGGACGGGAAGATTATTGTGACGGGTAATTTTTATGCTTACAACGGAAAGCCAAGTGATAGAATTGTGCGTCTAAATCCTGACGGAAGTGTTGATAACGATTTTAAAGTGCCATCACCCTTATTATTTCATTCGTCTCAAGAACCCGCTGATATTAAATTTTTATCCAATGGTAAAATATTACTGGGAACAGAAGGAACGATAAACGGAGGTGAAAATGGAGGAGGAGTTGTAAGGTTGAATTATGACGGAAGTTTAGATCCTACATTTTTTAGTTTGGTAGGCAATGATCGGGGATTATATGGATCATTAAAATTTAAGAACTTTATTCTGTTTAATGATGGTAAAATACTAGTTCCCGGAATGTTTTATTATGTTAAAAATAATGTATCGGTTCCTATTGATAATAAATTCGTAGTTCTGGACCAGGCCGGAAATATAGATACCACTATAGATTATGCAGAGCCTTACAGTTTGCTTGGCAAACTTAAATTGCTGCCTAATGACAAGATTTTATTAACAGGATATGACAGTAGTTTATCTAAAAATGTAATGGCCAGACTATTACCCAATGGACAAATAGACGGAACCTTTACAACAATAACATCTCAGCCAAATATTAATGACATGTATCCTGCACCGGATGGAAAAATCTATGCTATTTCTAATCTGATTTTTGGCCATAAACTGATGCGCTTTAATGAAGATGGAACATTGGATAATTCATTTACTATACAATCTTATGATGATGGAATGACTACCCGGGAACAACCATTTGAATTTGAAAATAATGGGAAATTTTTTACTGCTTTTACAGAGCTTTTCAATTTTAAAGGACTTGTAAGGCATAATCCCAATGGAACCATAGATAATACTTTTGATATCGGAACCGGTTTTGTAACGCCATATCCTAATAATTATTCAGATGACGTATCTTCAATTAAGAGACAGGGAAATGGTTTTCTTGTAGGCGGTGAATTCAGGGAATTTGATGGTCAACCCGTGAGAGGACTTGTCAGACTTATTCCTCAAACAACTTTGAATACCCGAGAAGAGAAAACCGGCAAGAAAAACTCTATCTATCCTAATCCGACAACAGGTATTCTGAATGTAAAAACAGAAGGATTGAATCAATATCAAATTATAGATAATTTAGGGAGAGTAATTATCAGTTCAGCCGAATTAAAATCAACGATTGATGTTTCTCATCTTCCTGCAGGTGTATATTATATCTATTTAAAAGGAAAAAAAGAAAATGTTGTTGAAAAATTTATAAAAAAATAAAACTAAAAGTATTCTTACCCAATACTGTACATAAAACCTTACTGAATTTCAGTAAGGTTTTTTTATGTGAAATAACAACTAATATGGGTAAGGGCAATTCCCCTCCCTTGGAGGGGTGGATTCAAAAATTTAAAGAATTTTTGAAGACGGGGTGGTTCCATAGTGCAGAATGATAAATTCTTCCAACTCCTTCATCACCACATCCAAATTATTCCTCACATCAAAATCAGTAATTCTGAAGACCAACAATCCTAATGATTCGAGATATTCTTCTCTTATCCCGTCATAAACCTGCTTTTCATCATGGCTTGAACCATCTATTTCTATAATGATTCCTAAAGTTTTCACATAAAAATCAACAATATAATTTCCAATAATTCTTTGCCTGTCAAAATCAATGGTATGAAATTTTTTTGCACGAACTTTCTTCCAGAAGATCACTTCACCCAAAATCCGGGCTTTACGTTTTTCTTTTAATAATACTTTTAAATAGCGGTTGTAGGGTAGATTCTCAACAAAATTCCTGCGGATCGGAATTCCGTTGATGATGGTGAGGGTTTCTTTCATTGTTGTGTTTTTACCATCCCGTCTTTCAAAGTTGTTAACTTTGAAATCCACCCCTCCGAGGGAGGGGAATTCAGGTGCATTTATTCAAATATAGTATTTAATATCAAATGGTGGCTGGTTTACAGCTTTCATAACTTTCCCTAAACCCTAAACCCTAAACCCTAAACCCTAAACCCTAAACTTTAAACCATTCTTCCCTTCCCCTCTTGCCTATATTTCCTATTTTGAATATCTTTAAAACTTCAAACATTGTTTAAAACATAGATCTTTAAATAGCAATATGACATTCCAAGAACAGATACAGCAGGGGATTCCTAATCAGCTGCCACAACCAAAACCATACGAAACCAATATCAACCATGCTCCGAAGCGTAAAGAAATTTTAGGAGAAGAAGAGAAAAAACTGGCATTGAAGAATGCATTACGTTATTTTGATCCTCAGTTTCATGCAGAACTGATTCCTGAATTTAAGCAGGAGCTGGAAGATTACGGAAGGATTTATATGTATCGTTTCCGTCCGGATTATGAAATGAAAGCAAGGCCTATCACAGACTATCCCGGAAAATCTGAGCAGGCTAAAGCGATTATGCTGATGATTCAGAACAACCTGGATTATGCCGTAGCACAACATCCTCATGAATTGATTACCTATGGTGGAAATGGAGCTGTATTCTCAAACTGGGCTCAGTATCTGCTGACAATGAAGTATCTGTCGGAAATGAGTAATGAACAGACGTTGGTAATGTATTCAGGGCATCCGATGGGACTATTCCCGTCTCATAAAGATGCACCAAGAGTGGTTGTAACCAATGGAATGATGATCCCGAATTATTCAAAGCCGGATGACTGGGAGAAGTTCAACGCACTAGGCGTTACCCAATACGGGCAGATGACTGCGGGCAGTTATATGTATATTGGTCCACAGGGAATTGTTCATGGAACAACGATTACGGTGTTAAATGCATTCAGAAAAATTAAAAAAGAGTCGAAAGGAGGTCTTTTTGTAACTTCAGGATTAGGCGGAATGAGTGGAGCTCAGCCAAAAGCAGGTAATATTGCGGGCTGTGTTACCGTATGTGCCGAAGTAAACCCGAAGATCACAAAGATCCGTCATGATCAGAAATGGGTGAATGAAATCCATGAAGACCTTGATGCTTTGGTAAAAAGAGTAAGAGAAGCACAGGCGAATAAAGAAACTGTTTCTTTGGCTTACCTTGGAAACATTGTTGAGGTTTGGGAAAAATTCGATCAGGAAGATTTAAGAATCGACATCGGATCAGATCAGACATCCCTTCACAATCCTTGGGCTGGTGGTTACTATCCTGCAGGACAAAGCTTTGAAGAATCTAATACAATGATGGCAGAAAACCCTGAATTATTCAAAGAAAAAGTTCAGGAAACATTGAGAAGACATGCGGCAGCTATCAATAAACATACAGAAAAAGGAACTTATTTCTTCGATTACGGAAATGCCTTTCTATTAGAAGCTTCCAGAGCAGGAGCTGATGTAATGGCAGAAAATCCAACGTTAGGAAGAGAATTCAAATATCCGAGTTATGTTCAGGACATTATGGGACCTATGTGTTTCGATTATGGTTTTGGACCTTTCCGTTGGGTATGTTCCAGCGGAAATCCTGAAGACCTGCAGAAAACAGATGATATTGCATGTGCAGTATTAGAAGAAATGGTTAAAAACTCTCCTGAAGAAATTCAGCAGCAGATGAAAGATAATATCCAGTGGATCAAAGGAGCACAGGAAAATAAACTGGTGGTAGGTTCACAGGCAAGAATTCTTTATGCAGATGCTGAAGGAAGAATGAAAATTGCAGAGGCCTTCAATAAAGCCATTAGAAACGGAGAAATCGGGCCTGTGGTGTTAGGAAGAGACCATCATGATGTTTCAGGAACAGATTCTCCTTACAGAGAAACTTCAAATATCTATGACGGATCAAGATTCACAGCAGATATGGCCATTCATAATGTGATTGGTGACAGTTTCCGTGGGGCTACATGGGTTTCCATTCACAATGGTGGTGGAGTTGGCTGGGGAGAAGTGATCAACGGAGGTTTCGGAATGCTGCTTGACGGAAGCGATGATGCCGACAGAAGACTGAAATCTATGCTTTTCTGGGATGTGAATAACGGAATTTCAAGAAGAAGCTGGGCAAGAAATGAAGGCGCTATTTTCGCCATTAAAAGAGCAATGGAAGCAGAACCTAATCTGAAGGTAACTCTTCCTAACCTTGTAGATGAAAATTTACTGTAAAATATTTTAGATATAAAGAAAACCTGCTGTGAGGCAGGTTTTTTGTTTCTTTTTGTAATAAGAGTTTTAGTTTCCTCCGGAAAGATAAAATGAGCGCTTAGATTATCCACAAAGTCTGTCATTCCTTAGAAATCTCTGCTTTATCAAGTAGTTTTAGATTCCACGCTTCACTTCGTTTCGCTCTGAATGACAAACATGGTGTATATTTTAATGTGTTTTTAAAGGATCAATCTTACTCGCACAATTATCGGAAAATTTTTTAGCGTCCTCTTTGTCATTCCGTAGGAATCTCAACAAAGGTTAAACTCTCTTGAAAAACCTTTACATCTTTTAAAAAATAATTGGAAAACGCAAAGGCGCAATATGTTATAACGAAAATCTGTTGTAAGGCGCAAAGATTTTATCTTCGATAAAATTGATAACGTTTTATTTTGCTGAAAATCTTAATATTGAGTGAAGTCGAAATATCCTTACGCCTTAAAATAGAGCACAAAGCTTTAAAAAACCTTGCATCTTTGCGATTTGCCAACAAAAACGTAATTAAAAGAATTGGGTTATATCTTCTTAATGCTTTAATGTAAAAGAATTTTATTAAAAATCTAAACATGTGTTCCAACCTTTTTTATCATCACTGCATCTTTATAATAAAAGAGCATTATGAAAATTACAATACCTAAGCCCTGTCATGAAAACTGGAGTGATATGACGCCTGAAGAAAAAGGTAAATTTTGTGCGGTCTGTTCAAAGACTGTCCATGATTTTACCGGTTTTTCAGATGAAGAATTAGTAGCCCGTTTCAATTTGGAGGAAAATATATGTGGAAGATTTCGGGAAGATCAGTTGGGAAAAAATCTGAACTTTTCAATAGCCGGAACATTAGCATTGGGACTTTTAATGGCAGGCAGTATCGTGAATACAGTCCATGGACAGGATACAAAATCTCAGACGATAAAGGGCGGAGTAGCTGTGATAGGGAAGTCTGTGGTGTATGAAAAACCTGTCAGAATGGGAGCTCCATTATCACAACCTGCAGCTAAACCTTTGATTGTAATCAATGGTAAAACAAGTTCATTTGAGAAAATGAAAGCATTGAACCCGAAAGATATTAAAAGCTTCAGTACTCTTTCTGGTGAAGCCGCTGTAGATCGGTATGGTAAAAAGGCTAAAGATGGAGTAGTTCTGATTACTACCAAAAATAAGTAGAAGCTTATAAAGCAGTCATATAAAAACCTGCAATAAGCAGGTTTTGTGGTTATTAATTTTATTTTTAAAACTGAACTCCCTGGGTTTTAAAGGGCTTTTCAAGTTTCCAGTTGTCATCAACAATTAAGTTCTTAAAAGTTTGGGTTCTGTAGGCAGACGCTCTTACTTCTTTGGTTTCATAATTAGAAAGCCAGGCATGTCTTGCAGCTGTGTATTGGGTGATCCATCGTTTTTCATCACCTCCCATATTGGGTGGATATTCCGGAAACTTTTTACGAAGAGATTCCCGGATGCTTCCACTATGGATATAACTGTCAAAGATGACAAGCAGAGATAAGGGAAGAGTAAAGCCATTTGACTTGAACCAGTTTAAGGCTGGCTGGAAATACCTCAAATCAAAAAAAGCTTCCTGTACCGTGTGCATGATCGGGTCGTTTTGACCTGCTTTTTTCAACGTTTCTACAAATTCTTCATTCTGATAAAGGGATACGGGAATGCCTCCCTCTATTTTACCTATTTCATTGACATAGCTTTTGAAAAAGTCTGCATAAGTCCCGTTTGCTTCTATATACATTTCGATCAGCTTTTTAAGATTTCCAAACTCCGTGGTCTGAAACCTTCCATAGGTGATCTGTCTGTAGTAATTATCGTTTAATCTTTTATCTCTGTAAGCGACATAGGCATCATAGCCTCCGGAACGTTTTCCGTTTTCAAAAGTACTGATGACTTCTGCAATTTTATTGGCGGTAGGCTGGCTGATCCCTGAAGGTAAATTTTTAAATTCCATGGTTTTTGTTTTTAATGGTGCTATTTTAAATTTTCAATGATGGAGATGAAAGGATTGGAAGATCTTTGTATAATAAACCCATTATGGTCAAGTCTTACTTCTTTCTGTCTGATAGAATCTCCTTCATTTCCGCCAACGGTAATAAGATAATGACCCTCATCATCTTCTCCCGTTTCTATTACAATTGCAGAATGCGATTCATAAGAATTATGAGCTTGGGCATACGCATAATCGAATTTGTTGCCACTTCTGTTATTGTGAACAATATCGCCGATCTTAGGTCGGTATTCTGTAATTTTTCTCGCCCGGAATACTCCTTTGCCACTTATTGTATTCTGAATAGCAAAGTGAACAAATTTTGAGTGGGACACTGCAAACCGGAACTCGGTTTTGGTAGCACCCGCTTTTTTTACACACCAGGAAACAAATACGGCAGACCATGGTACTTCTACGCTTTCGAAAGTCTCACTCAGATCCGTCCAGTATTTTTTGATCTGTACGCTTAGTTTTGCATCCCCTTCATCCATATTTCTGTACTCTTTGTATTGCCCTAGGGCAATGCTTGATAACTTTTTTGAAAATTCTGTTGTTGCCATTGTAAGTGTTTTTTAATAGATTAAAAGTACAGTGCATTGGATTAAATTGAAATTACCTGTTCGGGTACTTTTATGGTGCATACAGAAGGTTATTATAAACAGAGGCTCCGGCGATCTACGATCGCCGGAGCCTATTATTTTAAAGCAAAAGCTTACTATTTTACAGCGGCAATAGCTGCTTCATAATTGGGTTCTTGTGAAATATCAGCCACCTGCTCTTCATAGATGACTTTTCCTGAAGGATCTATTACCACAACGGCTCTGCTCAGAAGTCCTTTCATTGCAGAATCTACCAGTTCCACCCCATAGTTCCATCCAAAATCTGAACGGAAGTCTGAAAGCATGACCACATTGTTGATCCCTTCAGCACCACAGAATCTTTTCTGGGCAAACGGTAAATCTTTAGAAATGCAAAGTACTACTGTATTGGGAAGGTTTCCAGCCTCTTCATTGAAATGATGTACAGATGCAGAGCATACTCCGGTATCTACACTTGGGAAGATATTCAGAATAACATACCTTCCTTTGTAGGAATCCAGCGTCTGATCATTCATATTGACATCCGTAAGGGTAAATTTAGGAGCGGGCTTATTCAGAGCCGGCAATTTGGCGTAGATGTGAACTTCTTTTCCACCCATTAAAACAGTATTGATCGCTTTAGATTTTTGAGCAAAGCCCACTGCAGAAAAGAATAGCAGTGTACCGCAAACTAATTTTGAAAACATGAAATTTTATTTTTAGCTAAATTATTCTTTTTTCAGGAGCTAAGATTAATTTTAATTCAAATAGATCGAATCTATTGTCAGATTATTTTTTACGAAATATTTTACCTCTACCTTTATATTATAAAATGTAGTAGTTTCAAAGGTGTCATTCTGAATGAAATAAAATGTAATGAAGAATCTCATATAAAAATCAATAAAGATTCTTCCTTCGTCAGAATGACATGAGTCAAATTATTTAAATTTTGAGACAATTTCAATCTTATCACATAAAAAAATAGAAAGACTTATGAGTTCAGAAAATACAGCATCATTTCATCACATTTTTAAAGCAGAAAACGAAATTCCGGAAGAATATAAAGTTCCGGTCATTCATCAGAGAACTTATCTTTTGAATGGCGAACTGGTAGAGTGGAACGGCGATGTTACCGAAATCTATTCTCCGGTATGCATCCCCACAGAAAACGGATTGGAAAGAAAACTTCTCGGAAGCATTCCGAATATTGGTCCAAACGAGGCTATGGAAGTTCTTGAAGCCTGTGTAAAAGCCTATGATAATGGACTTGGCGAATGGCCGACAATGTCTGTGGAAGGACGTATCAAATGCATGCAGAAATTCGTATACCTGATGATTCAGCAGAGAGATTTGATCATTAAGCTGCTGATGTGGGAGATCGGAAAAACGCTGGCAGATTCTACCAAGGAATTTGACCGTACTGTAGATTATATCAATCAGACCATTGATGCATTAAAAGATCTTGACAGGGAATCATCCCGTTTTCAACAGGCTGAAGGGACTATCGCCCAGATCAGAAGAGCACCTCTTGGAGTGGTGTTAAGTATGGGACCATTTAATTATCCTCTGAATGAAATTTTTACCACATTGATTCCGGCTCTGATCATGGGAAATACCATTCTTTTTAAACTTCCAAAACATGGAGTATTAGCTCATTATCCTTTATTAAATGCTTTCAAAGAAGCATTCCCGAAAGGAACGGTGAACACCTTATACGGAAAAGGATCAGAAATCATCACACCGATCATGGAGAGCGGAAAAGTGAATGTGCTGGCTTTTATCGGTTCAAGTAAAGTGGCTAACGGACTGAAAAAACTCCATCCGAAAGTGAACCGTTTAAGAGCTATTTTAAGTTTGGATGCGAAAAATGCGGCTATCGTGACCAAAAATGCCAATCTGGATGTAGCGGTGAGCGAGTGCATTTTAGGCGCGCTTTCTTTCAATGGACAACGTTGTACGGCATTAAAGCTGATATTTGTTCAGAAAGAAGTGGCCTTGGAATTTACTGAGAAATTAACTGCCGCCGTTTCTGCGCTGAAGGCTGGGCTGCCGTGGGAAAAAGACGTTAAAGTAACACCACTTCCGGAAGTGAACAAACCTTCATATTTAAAAGAATGTATTGATGATGCTTTACAAAAAGGAGCTGCAGTTCTGAATAAAGATGGAGGTTATACAGATGAATCTTTTGTTTTTCCGGCAGTAGTATATCCCGTAAACAGTGATATGAAACTGTATCATGAGGAGCAGTTTGGCCCTGTAATTCCTGTTGTTCCCTTTGAAGATATAGAAGAACCTATAGACTATCAGGTGAATGCTTCCCATGGGATGCAGGTGAGTATTTTCAGTGAAGATCCTCATGAAGTAGCAAGACTGATTGATCCATTTGTTAATCTTGTAAGCCGTGTAAACATCAACTGTCAGGCACAGCGAGGTCCGGATGTTTTTCCTTTTACCGGAAGAAAAGACAGTGCGGAAGGAACACTTTCTGTTTTTGATGCACTCCGTTCGTTCTCTATCAGGTCTTTGGTAGCAGCAAAACTTACAGATTCTAACAAAGAGTTACTGAATACTATCGTCAGAGAACATGATTCTAACTTTTTAAGTACCGATTATATTTTCTGATTGCAATTGATTTAACATAAAATAAAAATCCTCAATAAATTAATGTGTTTATTGAGGATTTTTTTAACTTAATGCCGGAAATTAGAGTTTTGTGTTATAATAAGATGATATTTTTTAGAAATATCATCTAAGGATCAGTGTGTAAATCATGTCTTCACCGGAAAAAGAATTTTTAGAGAAAATTGAAAAACACAAAGGGGTTGTTTTCAAGATCTCTAAAATGTATATGGATAATAAGGACGATCAGAATGACCTCTATCAGGAGATCATTTACCAGGCCTGGAAATCATACGCTGATTTTCAAAAGAGAAGTGATTTCTCTACATGGCTTTACAGAACTGCGCTTAACACAGCAATTGTTTTCCTGCGAAGTGAAAAAAAACGTAGTTTTATACAGAATCAGAATGTAGATGGGATGGGTGTCCGGCAGGAACCTTATAATGATACGGATGATGTGAATATGAAGCGGATGTATGAAGCCATCCATCAGTTGAGCCCCATAGATAAAGCCCTTATCTTTTTCTTTTTAGAAGGGTTTTCGGGAAAAGAGATTGCTCTTCAGCTGGGAATTACCGAAGTGAATACACGGGTAAAGCTGAAAAGAGCTAAAGAAAAGCTGAAAGAGATTATTAGTGGGCAAGATGCCGATTCCCATTAAAAGATAACACTATGGATTTAGAAAACTTTAAAGAACTTTGGGATAAAGATACAGGAAAGGAGTCTCCTGAAATTTCTCTGGAAAAACAGAGAGAAATACATTCTCCATTAGAAATGCTGAAAGTGAATATGCAGACAGAGTTTTGGCTGATGATTGTTACACTGCCTTTACTTCTGACCAATTTTCCGTTTGCATCTACGGATTCTAATATTAGAACTATATCAGCATTTGTCACTGTTCTGACGGTTGCTATTATCATCTATTTTTATTCCCGCTTTCTGAAATTATACAAGATGCTTCAAAAGAACAGTATCAATACCAATTATGATCTGTTCAGCCTTAAAAACCAGCTTCTTATCTCAAAAGAGATTTATATTTCCTATTATATTTCTTATATCCCTCTTGGATTTCTTTTGTCTCTGATTAAAATTAATTTCCATTTTGATATGGAATATAATCTGGCGATCTTCGGCATCAGCGTTCTGATCACTCTTCTGTTGATTGCTTTTATTATCAGATACTGGATCTACTATATGTATGGAAGATATATTGATGATGTGGTACGGTTGGTAGATGAACTTAATGGAATAGAAGTACCTCCTAAAAAGCAAAGGAGAAAAACATGGTTTGAACGCTCACAGAAATTTTTTATCAATAAAATGGGGATCAAAGGGAACATCCTGAATACGGTCTTATGGTTTGTATCGATGTATATTTTTATCATTTTATTTTTGACACTTGTTCTTTTGATCATCATAATCGTGGGGGCAAAGCTTAATTTCCTTGATATCGGATCATTACAGAGAGCTTTAAATAAACTGAATTAGAAATGCTTTATCTTCTATAAATTTTCTATCTTTAAAAAGTTGAGTTGTTAAAAAATATCAGATGGATGAGATTAAAAATCAGATGTATTGTATAGAAGAATTTCTGGAGCTTGTGAAGCGTAAGCAGGACAGGAAGGAGTCTTATGATCCGGAATACAATTATGCGGTGTATTCTTCAAAAGATGAATTTGAACCGGAAATGAAAGTTTTTATCGGAGATCCTTTGGATATAGGAGGAAACGATAACGAAATCTTACCTGATTTTGTATATCATAATAAACTTAAGTATATGTGTTCTGATGAGAATATTCAGGATGTGGTGGATCTTGCCTTCCGGCAGTATGCTGAGGTCTCTTCTTCTCAGCTTATCACTGCACTGAATTACTATATTGAAAAAGATGACTTCTTAGATTTTAAATAAATCAGAACTGAATATTGATACAAAACCCTGATATAAAAAATATCAGGGTTTTATTGTATGTAACATTTTTACTTTTTTTTCTACTAACTGTTCAAATCAATAAAATATTGGCCTGGTAGGCTTTTAAAGATAAAATCCAACAAAAATTATTTCGAGTCATACTATTCAGAGAAAATAGTAAAAAAGTTTAAAAAACACACAAAATGAGACCTGACAGTACTTTTCTGTCGGGTTTTTTTATTTCTTTTGTGAAAATCTGTAACAATTTTTTTAAATGAAAACTAACTCTATAGAGTAACAAGCTATGACCTCATTAGAACAAGAGTTTATACGTAAAATTGAACAGCATAAAGGAATCTTATTTAAGATTTCTAAAATGTACATGACTGAAAAGGATGATCGTGATGATCTTTTTCAGGAGATTACCTATCAGCTCTGGAAAGCATTTCCCGGTTTCAGAGGTGAAAGTGAATTTTCTACATGGCTGTACAGAATCTCTTTGAATACAGCGATTATTTTCCTTAAAACAGAAAAGAGAAGAAGCTTTATTGCCCGTGAAGATTTTTCTAATCAAATCATTGTTCAGGAAGATTATGATTATCATAAAGAAGAAAGACTGACAGAAATGTATAAAGCTATTCATCAGCTCAATCCCATTGATAAAGCCTTTATATTCTATTATCTCGAAGACTTTTCAGGAAAGCAGATTGCAGAGCAGATGGGTATTTCTGAAGGCAATGTAAGAGTGAAAATGAACCGGGCAAAAAATAAACTTAAAGATATCTTAAGCCAAATAAAAACCAACAAACATTAAAATCAGTAATCCTATGAATATAGATGAATTGAAAAATACCTGGAATGAAGATATTGTGGAAGAAACTCCTGAAATCAGTATAGAGCAAAGAAATAAACTGAATCTTCCCCTTGAAAAAATACGTAAGAACATGCGTGTGGAATTCTGGTGGGTAATAGGAATCTTTGTTTTCGCCTTTCTGGTGTGTTCTGTATGCAGACCATTCAAACTTCAATTGTACATAACGGTTTTGATTGCATCCATGCTTATTGTCACCGTTTTCTTTTTCAGTAAGTTCTTTACATTGTATAATGAAATCAGTAATCCTGCACCCAAAACGTATGATTCTCTGAAAGATCTGGTGATGCAGCTGAACCTTAATAAACAGTATTATCTCTCATACTACATCAGTTTTGCCCCATTTCTGGTGTGTGAAATCCTTATTGTCCTGGAATTTATTCCCTGGCCAAAACCATTTAGTGAACTGAAGATTGCAGTCATCTTAATCGGATCGGTAATTGTAGGATTGTTTTTATTGTATCTGGCTGGGAAATTCTGGTTTCACCGCTATTACGGAAGATACATTCAGCATATTGAAAATCTTCTGGAAGAGTTGAAAAGATAAAAAAAGATTTCGGCGGGCTGAAAGCCCGCCGAAACTCTATACTTATTGTCCTTTATTTTGCTTTTCTTTTGCTATTTCATTTTTTATCCAATCCAGCTGAGGATCTTTTTTATCAAGAATATCCTGCATAGTTTCAGTAATAGTCACATCAGGGACAACCCCTTTCCGTGAGTCTGAAAAATTAATATTAGGCTGTACCAAAAGTAATCCGATAGGGAATCTTATTTCAGAATTAGGAAGTTTCTGATACGAATAAAAACCGGCAACAGTTCCGTCATTGGCACCTCCGGTTTCTTCTCCTACCAGCGTTGCTCTTTTGTCATTTTTAAGCTTAGCTGTAATAATAGAGGATGCGGAGAAACTTCCTCCGTTAATCAATACAAAAACTTTTCCGTGAAAGGATTCCTTTTTTGGTTTTGTAGGTTTGTCAGCCTTCATCTTGTAGAATACTTTTCCATCCTTTTTATACGTACTGAAAGTCTGTGCAAAAAAGTAGCTCGGATAGGCAATGCTTTTAAGAGCATATTCTAAGGGAGTACTTTTTCTGAAATAATTTGTACGCAGAGGAGCATTCCTGGAAGTTAGCTGAGACGGTTTGATCAGGGTAAATGGCTCATCGGCCAGATAAGAATACAGATTATTGATTTCATACAATGATCCACCGTAATTATTTCGGACATCTATGATAAGGTAGGAAGACTTTGCATGACTGATCTTGGCAAAAGTTTTTTTATAAAATTCATCCGAATAATCTCTTGAGAAGCTTTTCACCTTAATATAAGCAATGGTACTGTCTTTATCCAGAAATCTGAAACTCCTGTTATAAGAATTACTGGAAGCTACATAGTCATTCAGTTTCTTTTCCGGAGTTTTTTTCTGCATTTCCTTATCCTTTTCAAGATCAGAATCGGATTTCGTTTCTCTGGTTAAGGTATATGTTCGCTTTTCTCCCTCATAAAGGGTTTCAAGAGTCGCTTTAGTCCCAAATCCATTTTCTGCAGTATAGAAATTAAAGAACAGATCTTTTAAAAAGTATGGCTGGAAAGTGGTATTATCACCATCACTGCTGATCAGACTTCTGTACTTCTTTATATAATCAGATACAGGAACATTGTTGATAGATAAAATCTCAGTTCCGGGTTGTATATGCTCAATAGAATCTCTGTTTTGAATGATATACATCCTGTCTCCAGAAATGTAATATTCAAAACGGCTGAACATCCCTTTCTGATGTTCCAGTCTTTTGATTTCTGTTTTGGTAAATTTCTTTCTGGGAATTCTTAATGAAAGATGCCCTTCGCGAATTCCAGCAATGACAGGCTGGAGCTTAAAATAAAACTGTAGAGGAGTAAGAGGTTCGGTGATCGTCTGTTTAAGACTGTCAAATTTATATTCCAATTCCTTCTTAGAAATATACCAGTATAGTTGAGGGTGCATTTGCTGTAATTTTGAATAGGCAAAATCTACATCCTCCTTAAGTTGCTCCGGTGGAATACATGAAGCCCGCTGTTCGTTATGTTTTTTTATAGAGGCACATGACGAAAAAATAGCGAGAAGAAATATTACCGAATAATTTTTCAATATATCTGAGTTTTTTTAAGGTGCTAAAATAGAAAGTTTAAAATTAATGATGACCTAAAAGCATAATAAATTTTTAAAAATACATGATAAATTTAGTTAAAAAATGCAGTAAAATGGAATATGTTTTCATTTAAAAGCAAAAGTCAATACATTTGAAGTTTATTTTATACAGATGATTTATTGGATTATTACGACTGTAGCTGTTTTGACAGTTACCTTTTTTATCGTGATTAATATGAAAGCGTTTGGCGGAGTACCCAAAGGAAACAGACTGAAACGCATCAGGAATTCGAAACTTTATAAAAAGAGAAAGTTTCAGAATATAAACCATACCCCTTCCATTACAGAAGGCTACAAAACGTGGAAAGTGACATATGATTTCTTTTTAGGAAAGAAAGATCCGCTGTTGAAGCCTTTGAAAACTATTCCATCGCTTCATACTGATTTAAAAAATATCGATAAGAATCAAGATGTTTTTGTCTGGCTGGGACATTCCTCCTATTATCTGCAGACTGATGGTGTCTCTTTTTTAATTGATCCCGTCTTGAGTTTGTATGGTTCACCGTTCAAATACTTTAATAAAGCATTTAAAGGTTCAGAGATCTTTCAACCCGAAGACATCCCCAATCTCGACTATCTGGTAATAACCCACGATCATTTTGATCATTTGGATTACCCAACTGTAAAATCTATTGAAGGAAGGACGGAAATGGCCATTATACCTTTGGGAGTAGGTGCGCATTTGGAAAGATGGGGCTATGTTGAAAATAAACTTATCGAAGAAGAATGGGGAACAGAAGTTGTTTTGAAAAATGATTTAAAAATTGTTTTTACTCCTGCCAGACACTTTTCCGGCAGAAGGGTAAGGCAGAATGATACACTTTGGAGTTCCTATGTTCTGATAACGCCTACAAAAAGAATTTTCTTAGGAGGAGACAGTGGCTATGATTCTCATTTTAAAACAATTGGTGAGCAATATGGACCTTTTGATTATGCTATTCTTGAGAACGGGCAGTATGGAGAGGCGTGGAGATATATCCATACATTGCCGGAGGATGTTATCCAGGCTGGAACGGATCTTAAAGCAGAACGTATTATTCCGGTGCATGCTGCAAAATTTGCATTGGCACTTCATCCATGGAATGAACCTTTTCAAAAGATAACGGCTCTTGGAAAAGAAAAAAAACTGAATATCCTCACTCCGATGATCGGCGAGGTAGTAGATCTGAATCAGTCAGAACAACAATTTCCAGCATGGTGGGAAAGCTGATCAGGCATGCCAGATTTCTTTATATCTTGCAGGGTGATTTTCAAACTGCTGTCTTACAAAATCACATTCCGGATCTACAAGCAAATCTTTCTCTTCTGCGTAGCGTACCAGCTCATCCAGTAATAATTTGGCATATCCTTTTCCCTCACGCTCTTCTTCAAGTTTCGTGTAATATACGATAAGCAGTCTTCCATCAACCTCTATGGACATATAGCCTGCCTTTTTTCCATCTATAAGTAGCTGCAACTCATCCTGATATTGAGATACCTGAAACTTTATATTTTCCATAATAATGTAAGATTTGGATGATTAAAAATAATTTGAGAAGATCTTCTTAAAAACATTCTCTTCATTAAAATTACGAAATTAAATCATATGAAATAATAGTTTTCAGGAATCTTAACGAATTTTATAACATAAATGTAAAAAGATAAAAGATAAAAGATAAAAGATGTTGTTGTTAAAATTCAATAGGGGTGGGCTTCAGCCCAATCAGACTTTAAAAAACATCCATTGGCTTTAGTCCAAACTTAGAGTACTTACTCTTTAAAATCCTAAATTTAATCCCAGCTTACTGATTATTATTTGCTTATCAAAAATATCTGTTTAATAAAATTAAATGTTTTCTGAGTGTAATTTTAATATGACTAATCTGTAATAATTTCCTGAAAAATGTGCAAAATATTTTAAAGATAATCAGTTGTTTATAATTTTTCTTAACAAATATTAGCATTTGTAATGAAGGATTGGCACTTTAATTGACTATCTCTTCATGTTTAATTTTAAAGTGGAGTGAAATGAAAAAATTAATATTAACAGCATTATTGGTTGGGACATTCAGTTTGAGTTATGCCCAGTCAGATTATTATAATGACTATAGAAGGAGTATCTCAGATATCAATTGGCAAAGAGTAATTACGGATCTTGTACTTTCAACAACGCAGGCCAATCAAATCTATGTGCTGAATGACAGATACCATGATTATGATACATGGAACAGAGTGTATGTAGTGGAGCCAGGAAGATGGAGAAACGACCGTTATTCGGAGCTGGAAAGAATTCTGGGAAGAGAAAAGTATATCATTTTTAAAAAGAAATATTACAGAGGTCAGAATCCTGTAATTGTTTACGGCAGAAATAAAAACGATTATAAAAAATACCGGAAACAACAGGAAAAGTATTATAAAAATCAGGAGAAATATTACAAAAAACAAAATAAACATCGTGGTCATGGGCATGATGACGATTGGGATTAACCCATTATCAACTCTATATCACTTTAAATGGCTGGCATCTTTTTGTCAGCCATTTTATTTTTTCAATCCAAGGATTATTTATTATTGTGATTTAATTTGTTTGATTTTTATAACTTTGATCTATGGAATCACACGAGTCACTCAAAGGTTTTTATGAAAGAAACGCTCCCAATCTTGCATCACAGTGTATTGGGGTGAATAAGATGGGACATTTTAATGTCTTTTCAAGAGAATACTGTTCTCCTCTTACCCCTTACAGCAGAAGAGATTATTATAAAATTTCACTGATCATAGGAAAAGGAAAACTTCATTATGCTGATAAATGGATTAAAGTAGACCGTCCTGCCTTATTGTTTTCAAACCCTATTATTCCTTATTCCTGGGAAGCTGATGATGAAGATCAGAAAGGCTGGTTTTGCCTGTTTACAGACCAGTTTCTGCATAATGGAAGCCGTATGGGAAATCTTCAGGATTCTCCGCTTTTTAAGATTGGAGGAACTCCGGTTTTCTTTGTCAATGAAGAACAGCAGAAAATACTTTCTGAGATGTATACGAAAATGATGACAGAAATCCAGTCGGATTATATTCATAAGTATGATATGCTGAGAGCTTATCTTCACCTGATGATTCATGAAACGATGAGGATGCAGCCGGCAGACAGCTTTGAACCTTATCAGAATGCTTCACAAAGGGTTGCTTCTTTATTCATGGAGCTCCTGGAAAGACAGTTTCCTATCGACAGTCCTGAAGCCTTTTTAAAATTAAAAACGCCTAATGATTATGCTCAGAGTCTTTCCATTCATGTGAATTCTTTAAACCGTTCCGTAAAAGAGATTACAGGGAAAACAACCAGTCAGCAGATTACCGGAAGGATTATTCAGGAAGCCAATGCTTTATTGAAACATACAGACTGGAATATTTCTGAGATCGCATATGGATTAGGCTTCGAAGAACCTGCCTATTTTACCAATTACTTTAAAAAACAAACCGGAATTACTCCTAATGCCTTAAGAATGGATGTTGTTTGAATTTTATAATTCTTAGTTTGAATTCTATATCGTGGTTGGCCGTTACTTGTTCTAATTTTGTCTTGTAAAATTAAATCATACCTATCATGAAATTTAAAAAATTAGGAAACACAGAAGAACAGTTATCAGCAATCGGACTAGGATGCATGGGAATGAGTTTTGCTTATGGTCCTACCGATGAGCAGGAAAGTATCAATACCCTGCACAGAGCATTAGATTTAGGCGTTAATTTCTGGGATACAGCAGATATGTATGCCAATGGGGAAAATGAAAAACTGATCTCTAAAGTTCTGGTTCCGAACCGAGATAAGATTTTTATTGCGACCAAGTTCGGGTTCAGGTTTAAAGATGGAAAAGCCAGCCACAGCGGAGCTCCCGGAACTTATTTTGATGGTTCTCCGGAATGGATCAGACAGGCAGTAGATTTAAGCCTTCAAAGATTAAAGATCGATACTATTGACCTTTACTATGCCCACAGAGTAGACCCGAATATTCCGGTAGAAGAAACAGTAGGAGCAATGGCTGAGCTGGTGAAAGCAGGAAAAGTGAAATATATCGGATTATCTGAAGCTTCCGCAGAGTCTATCAGAAAAGCCAACAAAATTCACCCGATCGCAGCCTTACAATCAGAATATTCTATTTTGACCAAAGATGTTGAAAAAGAGATTTTACCAACCATCAGAGAGCTGGGAATTTCTTTAGTTCCTTACTCACCGTTGGCGAGAGGACTTTTTACCAATATTTACGATGTGCAGAACCTTGGTGATGACGATTTCAGAAAATCATTACCACGTTATCAGCAGGAATATCTTGAAAATAATACCAAACTGGCTAACGAAATTAATGAGCTTGCCGCTTCCAAAGGTGTGAAAGGAACTCAACTCGCATTAGCCTGGGTATTGAACCAGGGAGACGATATTATCCCAATTCCAGGCACTAAGCGAATTAAATATCTGGAAGAAAATATTGCCGCCGTCAATATAGAGCTTTCCCAATCAGATCTGGATACCATTGATGCTATTCTGAAAAAATACCCGAATGTAGGGGAAAGATATACCGAAGGTTCAATGAAATTGGTCAATAACTAAAAGACTATGATACAAAAACTGAGTTCCCGATCATGAAAGGAGCTCAGTTTTTTGTTTTGATAGTTAAAATGAACAGAGCTAAGCTATGAACAGAAGAGAATTATTAAAGAACGGATTATTAGCGGGAACATTAAGTATGATCCCTTTTTCCGGTTTAATGGCAGAAAAGAAATCCGTTACTGAAAAAACTGAAGATGATCTTTCCGGTTTTAAAAAATTAAAGCTTGGAGAACTTGAGTTATTTGTACTTACCGATGGGTATATCCGTGAAGAAAATGTGAACACCTTTGCTCCGAGAGCCAATGTTTCGGAACTGAAATCAATTCTTACAGATCATTTCAGACCGGATCATTATATTGATCTGGCGATGAATATCCTATTGATTAAAACAAAAGATAAGCTTATTATGATGGATGCCGGAATGGGGAATTTTGCTGATGAAAGAACCGGATTTTTACTAAAAAGCCTTCAAAAAGCAGGATTCTCTCCAAAAGACATCACCGATATTTTTATTTCTCACGCACACCCTGATCATATTGGAGGCGTTATCGATAAAAAACAGAATCTGGTTTTTCCGAATGCCAATATTTTCATTTCAAAAATTGAACATGATTTCTGGATGAAAGCTTCCCTTAAAGATTTTAATAACAGTGCTTTGAAAAATCACCCTGAAGTCCTCAATCAGATTATTCCTGCTCTTCAAAACATATTAAAGACCATTCAGCCTAAATTGAAGTTCTATGATTTTGAGAATCCACTGTATAAGTATTTCAGTTTTCAGCTGGCTCCCGGTCATACCCCAGGTTTAACCATTACCACAATATCTTCGGGGAATGAAAAGCTATTGTATATTGCTGACCTTATCCATTCTGATATCATTCTTTTTCCTCATCCTGATTGGGGATTTTCCGGAGATACTGACCTGGATATTGCAACCGCTTCAAGAAGAAAAAACCTTCAGCAGTTGGCAGAAACTAAGACCAGAGCATTTGCCAGCCATTTACCTTGGCCTGGATTAGGATTTACAAAAACAAAATCCGGCGCATTTGAATGGTTCCCGGAAAGTTTTATGAATTAGGTAATAGGTAATAGGTAATAGGTAATAGGTAATAGGTAATAGGTAATAGGTAATAGGTTGCAGGGATTAGGGATTATGAATTATGAATTAGGGATTAGAGGCAACAACATAGAAATAAGAAATACATTGACCTTGATTAATAAATATGTGCTCAGGATTCCCCTCCTCTGGAGGGGTGGCAAAAATTCAAAGAATTTTTGACGGGGTGGTTAACTAAACGGAATAATCAAGCATACAAATAATCCAATCAATAGAAGCGGACTTTAGTCCGCTTTTTTTAATAAATATTTATTCATTCGGCTTTAGCCAAAACTTATTGATCACTACTTTTACACAACAAATCCTCCCGGGCAACGAGAGGATCTGTTTTAACATAAGAAAAAATTAGAGTTTATTATCATTAAGCCTCTCCGAATATCAATTCAGGAGAATATAGTTTTCTGAACATCAGATAAGTCATCGTGAGGACAGAAAAAGCGACTATAGCATCTATTGTAGACGAAAAACCAAGTACCGCTATTTTTGAAAAGAAAGCAAAGAGAATATCAAAGAACATTCCTGCAAATACCCATTCTTTCAGTCTTAACAATCTATTGGGAAGGAGAAGGACAAGAACGCCTGCAATTTTAAAAACACCCAATATATAAATGAAATGAGGAGGATAGCCAAGCTGTTGGGTAATGTCCCATACAACCGGATTTTTTGTAAGTTCAAAGAAACCACTGGCTCCAAACCAAAGTGACATAAAAATGGCTCCTGCCCAATAGATGATTTTTGTTGTTTTTGTTTTCATTGTTGTAGTAATTTTAATTGTTGATGATGTAAAAAATTATTGAAAAGTTGTTTTTGCTGATCCTGAGATTTTTCCGGTTTTAATATTCTGAATAAAGGCTATGACTTCCCAGCTCTCTGGTGAAAATCCTTCCGGAAGTTTGAATGTTGTTGTTCCTCCCTGTTGCTTATTCAGTGAGATCTGGTTTTGCTGGTGTACGATTTGCCAGTGATGCAGATGACGCCCTTCATTTTCACCTTTTCCTACCTGAGTGGAAGAATGTTTTTCAACCAGATTAACCAGAAGCATGCTTTGAGGATCAAGAGAAGACGTTTTATACTGCACTTCAATTTTATTCTGCGAAACATTTGCAGATAATTCTACATTTGTTTTTTTAGCAGCAAACAGAGCTTCCTGAATAGCATTTTTGATATTGCCCTCATCAGAACCTACAAATTCCTTTTGTCCATTGACTACCAGCTGGGGTGTATACACCTGTGAATGTAAGATACGGCTGTATTGCTGCTGTCTCTGGGAGTTTTCGACGGTACTGAATCTATCCTTCCATCCAAGGCGGTTCCAGTAATCCACATGGTAGGAGAGAAGGTAAACAGGTTCATCCTTATATTCTTTTTCAATTTTTCCCATAAGTTCATCTGCCGGAGGACAGCTTGAACACCCTTCCGAAGTAAAGAGTTCCAAAACAGCGAAACCATTGTTTTCTGAAGCTTGCTGTACTATTGTCTTTTGATCTTTATTTTGATAAATAAATGCTGAAGTAGCAAATAATAATGTGGTGAAAGCACTTACTGTGATTAAGTTTTTTAGTATCATGTCTTTTAATTTGATTCAAAAGTAGATACTCTGGAAAGGCAGAAAAATGGAAAAAAGGGTTAACCGGACAAATCAGAGGGTGAATTCGGAAATTTTGAGGGGAAGGATTTTAAGGCTGGAAGCTGGAAGTGGGAGGCTGGAAGTTTTGGAGTGCAAAGAGGAATTGATGTTTATATTTTTTGATAGTAAAAATATGAGCAATGAAGCTTAAAAAATTAAAGCAAAAGAAAACCCTGATCATCTCAATCAGGGGTATAATGTATTTAAATAAGACTTTTATAGATCATAGTACTTTCAAGTACTTCCAGCACCCAGCTTCTAGCTTCACCTATCCTCCAGCCAAGTAAAGAAACTATGGGTCTTTTCTTTATTAATAAGAAGCTTTTCAGGTGTTTCAATGGTGAGTTTTACCAATATTTTGCGCTGAAAATAATGTTCCATCTCCTTAATTGCTTTAAAATTAATAATATACTGCCTGTTGACTCTGAAAAATTGTTTATCAGAGACCTGTTCCGCAACCTGTCCCAAAGGCTGGGTGAGGGGAAACTGTTCTTTTGCAAATGTAACAAGATGAGTGATCTCATTATGGATATAAAAATACGCAATATCTTCAGTAAGAACTGTAGTGTATTTTTGATTTTTAAAAACCAGGAAACTACTCTTACCGGTAGGAGCAGGCTGGTTGATTTTTTGTATCAGCAATTCCAGATCAGGAAGATCATTCTTCTGGAAGAATTTTTTCAGTTCATCAACTTTTCTCAAAGCTTCAGCAATATCTTCCCTGGAAAATGGTTTTAAAACATAATCCACTCCCTTGCTTTTAAAGGCATCCAGCATGTACTGGTCAAAAGCGGTACAAAAAACTACAGGACAGGTGATGTCCACAGATTTGAAAATTTCAAATGAAAGTCCGTCCGAAAGATGGATATCCATAAAAATAAGATCGGGTTTGATCTCCTTTAAGCCTTCAATACTTGCTTCAATACTGTCGTAAACACCCAATATCTTTGAGTCTGGTTTTAACTCTGAAATTAAATTCTGAAGGGATTTTGCGGCCCTGAATTCGTCTTCAATAATGATTATATTCATGGATTAATGGTAGTTTTATCTGAAATGTTTTTTCGTCTGAATGAATAGTAATATCCTTTTCCAGCAAGTGTTTGTAACGCATTTTAATATTGTCAAGTCCAACCCCTAAAGAATCTTCAGTATTTACTTTTCTCTGTATCGGATTTTCAATCACAATATTACCGTCAGCAGTATAGATTTTAATATGTAAAGGTTTACTTTGTGAAACAATATTATGCTTGATACAATTTTCCACCAGAAGCTGAAGCGTAAAAGGAGGAATAAGAGTAGAACCGGTTTCTTTTCCAAGTTCATTGGTAAACATAATGCCGTCACCAAAACGTGCTTTCTGAAGAAAAAGATAAGCATTTACTATTTTCATTTCTTCCTGAACACTGATCAGGTCTAATTTTCGGCTTTCGAGGGTAAATCTGTAAAAATCGGAAAGCTTCACAATAAAGTCCACTGTTTCTTCATCACGGGTTTCTGCCATCAGTTTTAACGTATTCAGGCTGTTGAAGAGAAAATGAGGATTGATTTGCTGTTTTAACAGTTCATACTGAGCTCCAAGATTGTCACTTTTTACCTTTTCCAGTTCCAGCTGCACCTGTTGTCCTGTATAATTGTTCTGAAGAAGATTCAGGAACATATAGCAGACCAGATTGATTAAAATTCCTCTTACTTCAATCATCAGCATCACCGGCCCGAAATTAATGTGAGAAAGAATCAGCTGCTGAATCCAGGCCAGCCCAAACATAATCACCATTCCAAAACCCAGGATCACCATCAACCTTGAATAGGAAATATGCTGTCTTCGTTTTTTTGTGCGGTTCAGCATGTAAATATTGATGTACCACATGATGACAGAAAATGCAGCCGTAATTCCGGAGTTGACAACGGCTTCTTTCCAGTTGAACTGATGGGATGCAAGCTGAGGTACAGAAGATAAAATGCCCAGAAAAATAGAGCTTATCCAGATAATGGCCTGTGAGATTTTTATTTTTTGCTGTTGCATGAAATCTGCTGATTTGAAAGGGTTAAATTAATGCTTTTTCTTGAAAATATTATGATAAATAGTGAAACGTAAACTTTTATCCATTTACAGAGTACAATCATTATTAAAAGGCAAAATTCAGGATTCACAAAAAATTACCCTATGGTTACTTTTATTAAGGTCTGATGACTGGTAGGTAGCTCATAAAATACTGTATTCTTCCTTCTTTATCGGGAGAAGTACTTTTTGCCGGATCGTTTTTAATTTCATAAGAAATATTTCCAAGATGATCAGCCTGAACAGTTTCAATACTTAATAATTCTCCGGTGATTGTTCCGCCAATATATTGAGGATTTTCATGATATTTCCAGGTAACCAGTTTCATAACGGTACCCGCTTCCGGTTTCTGAGTTTCCTTTGATAAAGATTCAAGTGCTTTTTCATTTCCGTATAAAGCAGACATTGTTTCTTTCTTAGGATTTAAAGAATTGGAAATGAATTTTAAATTTCCCGGGTCAAAAATAACCCTTGAAAGTCCATTATTTGTATCGCTATTTTCTTTGCTGCAGGCGGTAAGTGAAATAAGGCTTACCAGTAAAATCAGGATTGTATTTTTCATTTTTTCTGTAAATTTTGGATTAATCTTTGGGTATTTACTTTCATGGGAACGTCAAAAAGGTAACCTGTTTTTTCTGCTAATTGTCTATGGCAGGCAATACAGGATTCTTTGGCGAAAGAAGCTGTCTTTCCGGTTGGATGGAGATCATTTCCTGAGAATTTTGCAAATCCCCAACCCTCAGTATCTTTATACTGTCTGGAATCTTTTACCATAAACTGTGCATTGACAAATTTTCCGGGTCTGATTTCTCCATCTGGCATTTCCTGTTGCATCCATACAGATTTTACGACAATACTTCCGTCTGGCCATGGGTGAAAGTTTTCTGTTTCCACAGCTTTTACAGCAATATCATTTCCATAAATGACACGGATAGAATGGTCAAAGAGTGTACTCATACTGATCACTTTCCAGTTTTTGAAATCAGGAGTGTACTGAACTCCATTGGGTGAAACCGGAAACTTTGTTGGAGCTGCACCAGGGGTAGTGGAAGAGGGTTGAGGTTCATTTTTATGTTGTGCTGTCGGATTTACCGAAGATAATGAAAGCGTATATTTTTTAATGATTTCAATATCTTTTGGGGTAATTTTAGCAGATGGATGCAGAAGCGTGTATTCATGAAGAGGCATTTTCCCGCTCTGCATCATATTGAGAATGGCATACATTTTTCCCTGATTTTCAGCAGGAGATTTTCCCCATTCCGAAAAATTCAGGACTTCTCTGGCTCTTTTAATGTCTTTATTGACGGCCCAGGAAACAGGTGCAATTTTATCATACCAACTTAAATTTTGCTGGTTGGAATGACAGCTAAAACATGAGTTTTCAAGAATGCTGATCACTTCCCTTGGTGCTTCAATTTTTCCTGTAACCGGCTTCCCTTCCAAAGGTTTGCTGAATAGCTGCAACCCTCCGAAGATTCCTAATATAGCCAGAAATATTATGGCAATGGGATTTCTTTTTTTCTTTACGGTATCCATAATGAGTATTGTTTTTATTTTCTGATTCAAAAGTAGGTGGACAGCACCTCCTGTGAAACGGAAAACAGGCTGATCCGGACAATTCAAAAGGTGAATGAGGAATTTTGGGCTCCGAAAAATACACAAGAAAAATCCCGGTCATTGTGTTACCGGGATTTGATTAAATCTGTTATTTATAAAGTAATACCGCCGTCTATCACAATTTCGGTTCCAGTGACATAACTTGAAATCTGATCATCTGACAAATAGGTAACCAGTTTGGCAACTTCTTCAACTGCTCCCATTTTCTTCAATGGAATCTGATCAACGAGATGATTTTGAATATTTTTTAACGTTTCTTCATCAAGACCAGCTTTGCTCATGATCTCGGTTTTTATAGGACCGGGGCTTATCATATTCACTCTGATTTTTCTTGGTGCTAACTCGGCTGCTGCCGTTTTTGCAATCGAGTTCAATGCAGCTTTGCTTGCCTGGTACGCTGAACTGTTCGGTTTATAAGTAGAAGCCACAATAGATGATAAGAATATGACAGAAGCACCTTCATTCAATAAAGGAATGAATTTGCTTAACGTAAAATAAGCGCCTCTGAAATTAATATTCATTACCTGATCAAAATTTTCGACATCCATGTTTTCAATAGGAGTCAGACTTCCGGTAATGCCTGCGTTGATGAACAGAATATCTATTTTGCCAAACTGTTTCTCTACTTCTTCTTTTAAAAGATCAATATCATTAAGTTCTGCCTGATCTGCGATGAAAGGGATTGCTCCAAGTTCCTGAGCCGCTTTTTCTACAGCTTCTTTCCGTCTTCCGGTGATGAGAACCGTTGCTCCTTCTGAAATAAGTTCTTTTGCTGCAGCAAATCCGATTCCGCTGTTTCCTCCTGTTACAAGAGCTACTTTATTACTGAATTTTTTCATTGTAAAATTTTTGACAAAGTTATTTCAAAATGATATACTTTTGTAATCAGTATCACAGAGTATACCAGTATCATTCATGATATCACTTAACTTTGCAACTATGGAAAGAGATCAAAACGAAGAACTTAGAGCCTTACAGGATACCCTTTATTTTATCGGAGGGAAATGGCGAATTCCTGTGATCAATTCACTTTGTAACGGAAACAGACGGTTCAGGGAAATTGAACGCAGTATTCCCGGAATTACCACCAGAATGCTTTCAAAAGAACTGAAAGATATGGAACTGAATAAGCTGGTAAAACGCACCGTTTACCCGGAAACACCTGTTCTGATAGAATATGAACCCACAGAATATTGCCGTACCTTCGGAAATATCATTCAGGAAATGATCAACTGGGGGAGAGAGCATAGAAGAGTGATTGTGGAGGATAGGTAGCAGATGTTAGGTAGCAGGTTGTAGGGATTAGGGATTAGGGATTAGGGACGCGCTGGCCTTTGATGAGTAAGTATGTGCTCAATATTCCCCTCCTTCGGAGGGGTGTCAAAAATTCAAAGAATTTTTGACGGGGTGGTTTTAACGCGGAATTTATATCCACAAAAAAAGCCCCTTTAAAAAGGAGCTTTTAATGGTATATCAGAACGAAAATTAGATTCCGTCAATGATTTCATTTAAAACTGTGCTAGGTCTCATAGCTGCATACGTTTTATACGTATCAGTTTTGTAGTATCCTTCAATATTCTGAGGTTTACCCTGAGCACCAATTAATTCAGCATTGATTACTTCTTCGTTTTCCTGCATTGCCTGTGCAACCGGAGCAAACTGAGCCGCTAATTCAGCATCAGCTGTCTGGTTAGCCAGTGCTTCAGCCCAATACATTGCCAAATAGAAGTGAGAACCTCTGTTGTCAATCTGGCCTACTTTTCTCGCAGGAGATTTATCTGTTGCCAAGAACTTAGCGTTAGCCTCATCCAATGCATCAGCTAAAACCTGAGATTTTGTATTCCCCTGAGTCTGTGCCAAGTGCTCTAAAGAAGCCTGAAGTGCTAAGAATTCACCTAGAGAATCCCATCTTAGGTATCCTTCTTCCAGGAATTGCTCAACGTGTTTTGGAGCAGAACCTCCGGCACCAGTTTCAAATAAACCACCACCATTCATTAATGGAACGATAGAAAGCATTTTTGCAGAAGTACCAAGCTCAAGAATTGGGAAAAGGTCTGTTAAGTAATCTCTCAATACGTTTCCTGAAACAGAGATGGTGTCTTTACCTTCTCTTGCTCTCTTCAATGTTTCAGTCATAGCATCTTTTACATCAAGGATTCTGATGTCAAGACCTGCTGTATCATGATCAGCAAGATATTTTTCTACCTTTTTGATGATCTCTCTGTCGTGAGCTCTTCCTTTGTCTAACCAGAAGATAGCCGGAGTATCAGATAATCTTGATCTGTTTACCGCTAGTTTTACCCAGTCCTGGATAGGAGCATCTTTAGTCTGGCACATTCTGAAGATATCATCTTTTTCTACTTTCTGAGAAAGAAGAACGTTTCCAGCTTCATCCTGAACTTCTACAGTTCCGTCAGCTGCTAACTGGAAAGTTTTATCGTGAGAACCATATTCTTCAGCTTTCTGAGCCATTAAACCTACGTTTGGAACAGATCCCATTGTTGTAGGGTCTAATTTTCCGTGCGCTTTCATATCATCAATTACAGACTGGTAGAAACCTGCATAAGAACGGTCTGGAATGATACAAACGGTATCTTCCTCATTTCCTTCTTTGTTCCACATTTTACCTCCGCCTCTTACAAGAGCAGCCATAGATGCGTCAACGATAATATCAGAAGGTACGTGGAAGTTAGTAATTCCTTTGTCAGAATTTACCATTGCCACTCTAGGTCCTTCAGCTAAAGCTTTTTCAATATCAGCTTTGATGTCAGCTTCCTGAGCATTTCCTTTGATTTTATCAAAAAGATCAGCAAGACCGTTGTTTGGATTGATATCTAAAGACTTGAAAGTCTCAGCATATTTAGTAAATACTTCTTTGAAGAAAGTCTCCACGATAGCCCCGAAAATGATTGGGTCAGAGATTTTCATCATTGTTGCTTTAAGGTGAGCAGAAAGAAGTACATTTCTTTTCTTAGCCTCCTCAATTGCCTCCTGAACAAATACTCTTAATGCATTTAAGTTCATTACAGAAGAATCAATTACTTCACCAGCCTGAAGACCTGCGAAATCTTTTAATACAGATTCAGAACCATCATTTCCTTTGAATACGATTCTGTATTTTGTAGCGTTTTCTAATGTTGTAGAAGTTTCTGTACCGTAGAAATCACCATTATTCATGTGAGCTACGTCAGTTTTGCTGTCAGATGCCCAGTCGCCCATTCTGTGAGGGTTTGCTTTTGCATAGTTTTTAACAGCTTTTGGAGCACGTCTGTCAGAGTTTCCTTCTCTTAATACAGGGTTTACAGCACTTCCTAATACTTTAGCATATTTAGCTTTGATGGCTTTTTCTTCATCATTTTTAGGCTCTGCAGGATAATTTGGAACGGCAAAACCTTTCCCTTGTAGTTCAGCAATTGCTGCATCCAGTTGAGGTACAGAAGCCGAAATGTTAGGTAACTTAATGATATTAGCATCAGGTTGTGTTGCCAATTCTCCTAGTTCTGCCAACGCATCACCAATTTTCTGTTCGTCTTTTAAAAACTCAGGGAAGTTGGCTAAAATTCTTCCTGCCAAAGAAATATCCGGAACTGCGATTTCGATATCTGCTGATTTTGTGAAAGCTTTTACGATAGGTAAAAACGAGTGAGTAGCCAGCATTGGAGCTTCATCAGTAAGTGTGTAATAGATTTTTGATTTTTCTGACATTATACTGTTATTTTTTATTTGAAATTTTAAGTCCCACAAATTTAGTAAATATCATTGTTTTATTTGGGATATTTCCATAAAAAAAAGAGGCCTTTCTGTCTTTAATTTTATATCTGTCTCATTGTATTGCTTCCGGATGTGCTGTCATTAATTCTAAAAATAATGGTAGACTTTAAACGATTGAACTTTTGCCGTCTCAAGCTTAGTTTTTTTAAGAGTATCGGCATATAAGTAATTCTATTTGAAAACTGAGGATCAGACGAATGAGTTTTATTTTCACTTTAAGATTAATTTAACCATAATAAAACGGGGGAAATTTTCTTTTTTGATTACATTTGAAAAACTAAAAAAATAAATATTATGTCAACGACAATCACTTTAAAAGGAAACGAAGTACACACAATAGGAACATTACCATCTGTAGGAACCACTGTAAAAGATTTTGCTCTGGTGGACTCAGGATTAGCGGTAAAAACGCTTGAAACTTTTGCAGGAAAGAAAAAAGTATTCAATATCTTCCCAAGTATTGATACGCCTACTTGTGCTGCTTCTTCCAGAAAATTCAATGAAGAGGCTTCAAAACTTGACAATACAGTAATCATCAATGTTTCAAAAGACCTTCCGTTCGCTTTAGGAAGATTCTGTGCCGCTGAAGGCTTGAATAATGTGGAAACACTTTCAGATTTCAGAAGCAGCTTTGGAGACGATTACGAAGTGACAATCGCAGATTCTCCTATGAAAGGTCTATTGAGCCGTGCCGTGATCGTTACAGACGAAAACAACAAAGTAATTTATACTGAGCAGGTTCCTGAAATAGCAAACGAGCCTAATTACGATGCCGCTCTTGCAGCATTAAAATAATAAAATAATTTTTGTAGAAAAGCCTTGTGAATAATTTTGCAAGGCTTTTTTTGAATATAAAACCTAATCAAATAAACACCAAATGACGTCTAATAATTATAAGAAATATGGAGACCTTTTTCAGGTAGATTCAGATCACTTTGAAGAATTCTACGCTTTGCTTCACGATACAAAACTTTTAAAATCTGATTTTTTTCTGAAACAAGGGGAAAAATGCAAGTACCTGGGTTTTATAAAAAAAGGAACCATCAGAAGTTTCTATATCAATGATCAGGGACGCGAAATCAATTTCGGATTCTATTTTGAGAATGAATTTTTTACGGATTATGAAAGTATTCTCTGCGATACTGTATCTAATATGAATATTCAGGCGCTGGAAAACTGTGAAATTTTACTGCTGAGTAAAGATAGTCTGCAGGATTTATATAAAAAAGAAGCGTACTGGCAGCAATTCGGGAGAATGATGAGTGAAAAGATCTATCTGGATGCCAAGAAACGGATTGATGATCTGTTGTGCTTTTCCCCCGAAAACAGATACCTTAATCTGGTCAAAAAACAGCCTGCACTCTTTCAGAAAATAGCCCAGAAACATATTGCCAGTTATCTTGGTGTAACAGAACAGTCACTCAGCCGTATAAGAAGCCGGATTGTTAATTAACTTAAGGTAACGTCCACTCATGTTTTATACCGTAGCTTTATCATCATCAAATTTTAACACAATCATTATGGAACAAAAAGATTTGACCATTATTTTGGTACACGGAGCATGGGGAGACGGTTCACACTGGCAATACGTTATCCCTTCACTGACAAAAGCTGGGTATAAAGTAAGAAGTGTCCAGAACCCATTAACTTCGCTTCAGGACGATATTAATAAGACCAAAGACCTTATTGATGCCCAGGAAGGGAAAGTGCTTTTAGTAGGACATTCTTATGGAGGTGCTGTTATTTCAGGAGCGGGACATCATGATAAAGTAGCAGGGCTGGTTTATATTGCTGCTTTTGCACCGGATGCGGGAGATAGTCTTGGGTCTCTTTTAGGGAGAAGAGAGTCGCCGGGTGGCGCAAGTATTTATCCTGACAGTAAAGGTTTTTTATGGATTAAATACGACGAATTTAAATCTGCTTTCTGCCAGGATTTAGATGATGAAAAAGCATTGGTAATGTCATTATCACAAAAACCTATTCACGGACAATGTTTCGGTGATGTAGCGGGTGAACCTGCATGGAAGATACGTCCAAGTTGGTATCAAATTTCACTGCAGGACCGTATGATCCCTGCAGAAACAGAAAAAGAAATGGCAGAACGTCTTGAGCCTAAGAAAATAATCTCTTTGGATGCAGGACATGCTTCATTGGCTTCGCATCCCGAAGAAGTTACTCAGCTGATTTTAGACGCAGCTTCTTCAATTTAACAGAATATATACTACAATAATTTATAAAGCCTTGTGAAATTTTATGTAATTTCACAAGGCTTTTTTTAATGAAAAATAAGTCAAAATGGTAAAAAGAATCGTAGCCAATATCAAAACAAATGATCTTTCCAGAGCCAATCGGTTTTATCAGGATATTCTGGAACTGGATGTTTTGATGGATCATGGATGGATCAAAACATTGGGAAATAACGAAGAGGCAAAAGTTCAGATCAGCTTTGCTGGACAGGGAGGAAACAATACAGAAGTTCCTGATTTCTCCATTGAAGTGGATAACGTAGATGAAATCTATGGTAAAATGAAAGATGCTGGTTTTGAAATCGCTTATGAGCTGACCAATGAGGAATGGGGCGTTCGCCGTTTTTTTGTTAAAGATCCATTTGAAAAACTGATTAATATACTGTCTCACCAATAAATATTTTTCCCAATGAAAGCAGAAAAGATTATTCCTGTACTAAGAATTTTCGACTATCAGAAAACAAAAGAGTTTTATGTAGACTGGCTGGGATTTGAGATTGTATGGGAACATTATTTCGAAGAAAACACACCCGTTTATATGGAAGTGAAAAAAGAGAATATCACTTTCCATTTAAGTGAACATCATGGTGATGGAACACCTGGAACAAAGGTGTCGATCTGGGGTGAAGGCGTTCCGGAATATCATAAGGAACTGATTGAAAAAAAATATAAATACAACCGCCCGGGACTCGAAAAAACGTTTTATGGAGCTGTATCCTTTACGGTAATTGATCCTTTTGGGAATACAATCACTTTCGAAGAAGAATATGATGAGGCAAAACACAAAGACCTGCAATTGTATTCTAATGATTGATTTCGCTCAAACAACATAACTGATTTTTAGTAAATTATGTTTTCAAATATACATCAGGAATTTGAAGTCCCGGAAGAACTTCGGGATACCATAAAATGCTTTTGGTATAACAGAAGAGATTATGGAGAAGAACTGTCGGAATTTACAGTACTACCGGATGGTTATGCCGAAATCATCTTTCACTTTGGCAGCGGATGCAGTATTTCTCATCAGGGAATTTTGCAGGCTTTACCTTCTCCGTTTATCATGGGATTACTCAACCAGCCAGCTCTTTTTTATGCTCAAAATCAACTGGAAATCATCGGAATCAGGTGTTTTCCATGGGCAGTTTTTGATTTATTGGGACTTTCATCCGAAAAAACAGAAAACGGAGTTCATAGGTTTGAACATCCCGTTGCACAGCTTCAATCTGCCTTGAATGATCTTATTACTCAGGGAAAAATAGAGAATGCTATCTTTCAGGTGGAACAATATTTTCTGAAATTACACTCACAGATTACGATAGACAGTCTGCTTTTCAAAGCCGGTGCGGCTATGAGAAAAAATTACGGAGCTATTCCAGTAAACCAGGTTGCTGATTCTGCCCATACAACAGTTCGGACATTAGAAAGAAAATTCAAGCAGTCTTCGGGACACACGGTAAAAGATGTATCCGGAATTATGCGTTTTGAACAGATAAGAAACCGTTTATGGCATGCTCCTGAGACTTCTATTGCAGCACTCGCACAGGAATTCGGATACACCGATCAATCTCACTTAAGCAGAGAATTTAAACGATACAGCGGTTCTACACCCGCAGCTTTTGCAAGAGAAGCAAGAAAAAGAAAGCAGGCGATAAGCAATGATTTTGTCGCATTTGTACAAGCATGATACAACTGTATTCCTGAATTTTGTGGCATAATAAATACATCACAAAATTATGGTACTGAATCATAAAAAAGTAGCCATCATTGGCGCTGGCCCTGTGGGTTTAACCATGGCAGTCTTATTACAGCAAAAAGGCGTTGAAGTCAATGTTTATGAAAGAGATGTGAATGCACAGGCGAGAGTCTGGGGCGGTACATTGGATCTTCATCAGGACTCAGGGCAGAAAGCGATGGAAAAGGCGGGATTGTTGGATAAATATTACGAGATTGCCTTGCCTATGGGAATCAACATTGCTGATGAGCAGGGCAACATACTCTTTACAAAGGAAATTACCCCAGAAAATCAATATGACAACCCGGAAATCAACAGAAATCATTTAAGAGAAATCTTACTGGAAAGTCTGGCAGATCATACCGTAATCTGGGATATGAACTTTACCGGAATGGAAGAACATGACGGAAAATGGCTGCTTCATTTTAAAGATAAACCTGATGGGGCTGCAGATCTTGTTATTGGTGCCAATGGTGGAATGTCCAAAGTAAGAAAATACGTGACAGATGCTGAAGTGGAAGAAACAGGAACGTTTATTATTCAGGGAGATATTCCTCAGCCCGAGAAGTCATGCCCTGAATTTTTTGAATGGTGTGACGGAAAAAGACCAATGGCAGCGTTTGAAGGGAATTTATTGGTGGCTAATCCATTTAATAACGGAGCTTTGACGTATGGAGTCATATTCAAAAAGCCTGAGGAATGGAAAGATGGCTGTAATTTGGATTTTAAAAATACAGAACAGGTCCGTCAGTTTCTTTCTGAAAGACTGTCTTCATGGAAAGGGCTTTATCAGCAGTTATTTAACTCAACTTCCTTTTTTGTAGGATTGCCGACAAGGAAAATTCCATTAGACAAACCCTGGAAAAATAATCGCCCTTTACCTGTAACATTGATTGGCGATGCTGCCCACCTTATGCCTCCTTTTGCAGGACAGGGAGTGAACAGCGGACTGATGGATGCTTTAATTTTATCGGAGAATTTAACGGAAGGAGCCTATCAAACTATATCCGAAGCCATTGAAGCTTACGAACAAAAAATGTTGATCTATGCCGGAGAAGCACAGCTGGAATCCTCCAAAAATGAGTTGGAGATGCGCGATATCAATTTCTCTTTTACAAGCCTTATCCACTAGTTGCTGATTCAATAGCACAATTAATGATCCGGATCATTAAATAGTAAGATGAATAAAACTTACCTTTACATTTTAATAATAGAATAATAGAATGAAACGTTCAGGAACAGCAGATTTACCTCTTCACTATGGCAAAGTACCACCATGGCTGTATGAGCGTATGTCTGTTCTGGGACTTTCTATTATCGAAGTAATTCTCATGGATTACGGTAAAGATGAGGTATTACGCAGATTGGCAGATCCGTTTTGGTTTCAGAGCTTTGGAGCGGTAATGGGAATGGACTGGCATTCTTCAGGAATTACCACTTCCGTTATGGGAGCATTGAAACGTTCCATTAATCCGAATTCACAATCGTTGGGACTTTATATCTGTGGCGGAAAAGGGAAGTTTTCCCGTGAAACTCCGTCAGAACTGATCAGAATTGCCGATAAAACAGGACTCAACGGAACAGAGCTGGTAAGAGCCAGCAAGCTTTCCGCAAAAGTGGATAATACGGCTATTCAGGATGGCTATCAACTATACCTGCACAATTTTATTCTGTCAGATAACGGAAACTGGAGTGTCATTCAGCAGGGAATGCATGAGTCGGACGGAACAGCAAGACGCTATCACTGGCATTCTGAAAATATCACATCATTTGTAGAAAAACCTCACACAGGAATTAATGGAATTTCAAGAGGGAAAATTCTGAATCTTACGGATACCGAAGCTTCAGAAAACAGAAAAGGAATTTTAGATATTTCCCATACCGATTCAGCAGAAGTGATGAAAGATTTTGCCAGACTGATTCTTCCTGCCCACCATGATGTTCAGGCTTCAGATGTAGATTTAAAACGTCTGGGAGCACTTCTGTATGTAACCCGGGAACAGCAGCCTCAGAATTTTGAAGATTTGCTGATGCTGGAAGGAGTAGGCCCCAGAACCATGCAGTCCTTGGCTTTGGTAAGTGAAGTGATTCATGGAGCACCCTCAAGATTTGCAGATCCTGCAAGGTTTTCCTTTGCTCATGGAGGTAAAGACGGACATCCTTTCCCTGTTCCCATCAATACCTACGATGAAAGTATCAGCATTCTCAGAAAAGGAATAGAAAAGTCCAAACTGGGAAATTCTGATAAATTAAGCTCTTTAAATAAACTTCATCAGATCATAACCGAAGCAGAAAAAGATTTCACTCCGGATTTTGATATTCAGCAGGTCATTGAAGAAGAAAGACAAAACTCATGGCGTTTTGGTGGGAAAACTGTATTTGGAGATGCCCAGAAACCCAGCCCTCCAAAACCTATACAGCTTTCTCTGTTTTAAAATTTCTTTTCCTTTAAAAGTCTAAGATCACAATCATCAACAAATAGTCATTCCCATTCTTTGGAGGGGTGGCGAAAATTCAAAGAATTTTTGACAGGGTGGTTTTAAATAACTGTTTAAAAAAATAGTAAGTTTAAAATTGCTTTTATTTCAATATGGTATCTGATTGTCTGTGAAAGTATTCAATTCACTGTTTAATGTTTTTTTGCTCTTAATTCAATTAAAAATTTTATTTTTAAAGTCTTAAAAAAATTGACACCAATGACCAGTAAAGCCTTAGAAATCTGCTATGACTTTCCATTTTTTTTCAAGGAAGAACTTGAAGAGATATTTCAGGCTCACGAAAAAAGATCCTTCCAAAAAGGTGATTTCATTCTTGAAGAAGGTAAAACAGCCAATGAATACTATATTCTGGAAAGTGGGCTGGCACGCTCGTATGTGAATGATTTCAATGGGAATGAAGTAACCACTCATTTTTTCACGGAGAATGAAGTGATTATTGAAGTTTTATCAATGTTTCAGAGAATACCTTCTCAGGAAAATATCGTTTGTATTACAGATTGCGAATGCTGGAGGCTGGATTATGATACTTTTCAGGAGCTATTCCATAAAATCCCGAATCTCAGAGAATGGGGAAGATCATGGATGTCTCAGGAACTGTTTGCCTATAAACAAAGGTCGGTAGAAATGTTTACCCTTTCAGCCACCAAAAGATATCTTAATCTGCTGGAGCAGAAACCTAAAGTAATACAATTTGCACCCTTGAAACAGATTGCTTCCTATCTGGGAGTTACGGACACTTCTTTGAGCCGAATCCGTAAAGAAATCGTTTCCCATCCTAAGAAAATTTAAATCTTGCCTTATGACAAGTTGATTTTCATTGCACCTTGGTAATTTTGGATAACAGTTTAACACTAAAATTACAAAAAATGAAAGTCAATCAAATTTATGTAAACCTTCCGGTAAAAGATGTACAGAAAACAAAAGATTTCTGGACCAGGGTAGGTTTCCCGATTAATGAACAGTTTTCAGATGATAAAGCAGCCTGCGTTGTTTTGAATGATACCATCTATGCAATGTTTTTGCAGGAAGATTATTTTATGACCTTCACCAATAAGCCTGTGGCAAAAGAGAATACCAGTCAGGTTCTTGTTGCGGTAGGACTCAACAGCCGTGAAGAAGTAGATAAAATAGTAAACACTGCGGTAGAAAATGGGGCGTGGCAGCATGAAGAACCTCAGGATTACGGATGGATGTATCAGAATTCTTTCTGGGATCTGGACGGACATGGCTGGAATATTACTTTTGCAGATCTATCGCAAATGCCAACAGAATAGTTTTCATTTCAGATAACAAGACTTTTCTGAAGTTTAACAAATAAATCTTGTCTTATGGCAAGCTCATTCTTATCAGACCTTGGTAATTTTGAGTACAATTCACCACTAAAATTTACAAAATGAACATTACCGATATTTACGTCAATTTACCCGTAAAAGACGTTCAAAAAACCAGAGAATTCTGGACAAAGCTTGGCTTTTCTATCAATGAACAGTTTTCAGATGATAAAGCAATATGTGTTGCAATGAAAGAAAATCATATCTATACGATGTTTCTTAAAGAAGAGTTTTTCCAAACCTTTACTAACAGACCTTTTGCGAAAGGAGATACAACGCAGGTGCTTTTGGCTATTGGAGTCAGCAGCCGTGATGAGGTAGATGATATGGTAAAAACAGCTATCGAAAACGGAGGTTCAAAATATAGTGAACCAGTGGATTACGGATGGATGTATCAGAGCAGTTTTGCAGATATCAACGGCCATCAGTGGGAAGTGATGCATGGAGATGCCTCTCAAATTCCTACAGAATAATTCTTTATTGTTCTTTAAATACCAATCACATGGAAACACAATCAAACGATATAGAAATCATAAAAAATCAGGTAGCCAGCAACTATTATGTGATTACTATGAATATTGACGGCATCTCCCACGAAGAGTCTATGATTTTTCCGAATGGTGAAGCCAACTGTATGAACTGGGTTCTGGGACATTTAATCTACATCAGAAATCCCTTACTGAATATTTTAGGAGAAGAATCTGTCTGGGACAGCGAAAAATTTTCCTTCTATAACAGAGGTGAAATTGCCTTGAACCGAAAAGATAAACTGGTAAGCTTTGAAGATTTGCAATCCTATTTGAAACAATCTCAGGACAAACTGGAAGCAAAACTCAACACTATTGAAAGTTTTCAGCCCGAAACAGTTAAAGATATATCCACTTTAAGCCTTCATGAAATTTACCACAGCGGGCAGCTGGGCTATCTCCGCAGAATTTTAGGAAAACCTGGAGCAATAAAATAGCATGCTATTTTTAGATTCCTTGCTTGGCTCGCAATGACAAGTACATCGCTGACATATTAGTATTACATTTTTAGAAGAGTACAATTTTATCGAAGATAAAATTCTCGCGCCTTAAAACATACAGTAGGTAAAACACTTTGCGCCTTTGCGTTTCTCCAAAATTCTAACCTCTAATTTCTAACTTCTAATCTCTAATTAAAATGGACACACCAAAATCAAAAAAAATGGAAGTCATTATTCCGGCTTACAGAATGCATTCCCAAAGCTTTATGAATGTTTTGGACGGCATTTCGGAAGAAGATGCATTGAAAAGAATTGAAAATAAAACCAATCACATTGTATGGATGGCAGGAAACTTTGTCAACATGCGCTACGGCTTAGGCTGGGTGCTTGGAATACAGGAAGAAGATCCTTACAGCGACTTGTTTTTTCAGGGAAAAGCTTTGGATGAAAGTTTTAAGTATCCCACTTTAACTGAACTGAAGGAAAACTTTCATAAAATTTCCGCTAAAGTATACCAAAAACTTCATGAAGTAACAGATGAAGAACTGGATGAGATATTTGAAATAGGAATGAATATCCCCTTCATCAAAGAAACAAAACTCAATTTTGCCGGAATGTGTATCGGCCGTGAAGACTATTTATGCGGGCAGATTGGCCTGATGCGTAGAATTTTGAACTACCCGGGAATGAAGTATGATGTAGACGAAAAACTTACCTATTAACAATGACTCCAGTAGAAAAAGGCTATAAAAAAGTCAATGGAATCCAGCTGTATTACGAAATCTACGGATCAGGAAAACCTTTGGTTTTGATTCATGGCGGAGGTTCTTCCATTCTGTATGATTTTAAAGAAGTCATAGCCAGGCTGGAAGACAAATTCCAACTCATAGGGATCGATCTGCAAAACCACGGACGTAGCGAACACCGTGATATTCCTGAAACATTTGAACAGGATGCTGATGATGTTGCCGGACTTTTAGCAGAATTAAACATAAGAAAAGCTTCCTTTTGGGGATTCAGCAATGGAGGAAGTACCGTAATGCAAATTGGCCACCGCCATCCCGGAATTGTAGAAAAACTGGTCGTTGCCTCAGCATTTTATAAAAGAAACGGAATGATAGACGGCTTTTTTGAAGGAATGCAGGACGCCACTTTTGAATCAATGCCGGAACCTTTTAAAATCAATTTTTTAAATCTCAATCCGGATTTTTCAAAACTGGAAAACCTTTTTGAGAAAGACTGCAAAAGGATGCAGACTTTTGAAGACTGGGATGATGAAGTACTGACTTCCATACAATCGCCCACATTGTTCATCAGTGGGGACCAGGATGTCATGAAACCGGAACATACCGCAGCAATGTGGCGTCTGGTGAAAGATTCCCGGCTTATAATACTTCCCGCTACTCATGGTATTTATATGATGCCAGACTTTGACGGAAGTATTGATACAAACTTAATAGACTTTACCGTCAACGAAGTAGAAAAATTTTTAAACCATTAAGACTTTAAGAATAGCAAGCTGGCTTCCGGGAATGGAAACCGCCTTTACGATTCATATTAACTTAATTAATTCTTAATGAACCAGCAGTAGAACCTATATTTTATAATAATAACTTTAAAATTAAAAATCATGGCTAAATTAAATCCGTATCTAAATTTTGATGGAACAGCTGAAGAAGCGTTCAATTTTTACAAAACAGTTTTCGGTGGTGAATTCGTCGGAGGAATTCATAAAATGGGAAATGCTCCCGGTACTGAAAACCTTTCTGAAGAAGAAAAAAACAGAGTTATGCATATTGCTTTGCCTATCGGAGGTGACCTGTTAATGGCATCGGATATTGTACCCGGATTTGGACAGACTCTTACCGTAGGAAATAATAATTATGTATCTGTTTTCCCGGACTCCAGAAATGAAGCAGACAGAATCTTTAAAGAGCTTTCTGACGGCGGAAATGTAGAAATGCCGATTGAAGAACAGTTTTGGGGAGATTATTTCGGTTGCTTTCAGGATAAGTATGGTGTTCATTGGATGGTGAACTATAATGAAGAATATGCAAAATAATCTTATATTTAACTAATAATAATAAAGAGGTGCTCATTTTTGGGCAGCTCTTTATTCAAACGTAAAAAAATTAGAACTATGGATCCAATTAAAATAGACATTACAATTTTAGCACCGGTGGAAAAGGTTTGGAATTATTTCAATGAACCCAAACACATCACAAAATGGAATTTCGCCCACGAAAGCTGGCAGTGTCCTAGTTCTGAAAACAACCTTACAGTAGGAGGCAAATTCAAAAACAGAATGGAAGCTAAAGACAAAAGTTTCGGATTTGATTTTGAAGGTGTATATGATGAAATCATCCCTCATGAGGTTATCAAATACCACATGGAAGATGGAAGGAAAGTAGAAGTTGTTTTCGATAAAATAGATGAAAATACAACGAAAGTGATTGAAATTTTCGATCCGGAAAAACAAAATTCTGTGGAAATGCAGCGAGATGGCTGGTATGCTATTTTGAACAATTTCCATAAGTATGTTGAGAATCATTAACAATATTTTTTGTAGCCATGATCAATCTAGTTATCATGTCAAAGAGTTTAAATTCCATTTATACTTTTAATTATGACTCTGAAGAAGAATTTCTTCACGGGGTTATTGCAATACCGGCAAGAAGAGCCTTAGAAAAAGAAAAGATAAATTCTTTGGAAAAACTTTCAGATTATTCCGAAAAAGAAATTATGCAGCTTCATGGTTTTGGTAAAAATGCAATGATGAAACTGAAGAATTACATGCAGGAAAATCAGGTCTTTTTTAAAGAAGTATAATAAGTAAGTAACTGAAAGCTTGTTGGAATGTCTTGCCATAAAACGGAATCGCTTCGTTCAAATGCAAGGACATAAGATATCTTTTGCGGTTGCTTCATGAATAAGCTAGAAATATAAATACACCCCTTATTAAAATGTAAAATTATGAATAAAGATATTTTCCCATGTCTCTGGTATGATGGAGACGCCAAGCAATCTGCCGAATTTTATTGTAAAGTTTTTGGAGGCGAAATTACGGCAGATACTCCTGTGGTAATGAACATTGATGTGTTCGGGCAAAGATTGATGCTTCTGAACGGAGGTCCTCAATTCAAAAAAAATCCTTCCATATCTTTCATGGTGATCTGTGAAACAGAAGAGGAAGTTCAAAAATACTGGGATCAGTTACTGGATGGCGGTATAGCGCTAATGGAACTGGGATCTTACTCATGGAGCCCAAAATACGGATGGGTTCAGGATAAATATGGTGTAACATGGCAGTTGTTTCTGGGTGAAAAAGCAAGTGATCAGAAAATAGTTCCTACGCTGATGTTTATCCATCAGAATAATGGGAAAGCAAAAGAAGCAATGGAGCTTTATACCAGAACTTTTCCAAATTCCAGCATAGGAAACATATTAACCTATGGAGCAGGAAGTGAAGGGCATGATATTCCGGAACCGGCAGAAAATGTTCAGCATGCTCATTTTGTGATTGACGGGTACAGCTTATTCTGTATGGATAATTCCTATGATCACCCGTTTGATTTTAATGAAGGAATATCATTGGTTGTGATGACCGATGACCAGGAACAAACCGACAGATATTGGAATACCTTTACTGCAGACGGAGGCAGAGAAAGTATGTGCGGCTGGCTGAAAGATAAATATGGATTGAGCTGGCAGATTGTACCTAAAAGACTCATTCAGTTAATGAACGATTCTAATCAGGAAAAAGCTTATAAAGTAGTTCAGGCAATGATGAAAATGCAGAAAATTATTATCCAGGATCTGGAAGATGCTTATCATTCATAAATATTTTCGGCGTATTGTTTGATGTTATTTAGAGAAAAGATTTGCTTATGAAGACACAGAACAAATCACAATCTAAGTCAAAAGTCCCTAAAGAAGGGGTTTTTCCGGAAATTATCCGGAACGATTATCGGGGAAGCCGGAAGCTGCTTGGGAAAAAAGCAGTTATTTCCGGGGGAGACAGCGGCATAGGACAGGCCGTAGCTGTTCATTTTGCCAGAGAAGGAGCTGATGTCGCTATTATCTATAAAGAAAGTGATGACGATGCCAAAGAAACAAAAAAACTGGTGGAAAAAGAAGGGCAGAAGTGCTTTTTGATCAAAGGTGACCTTACCCGGGAAGTTTTCAGGGAAAAATGTGCAGACAGGATCAAAACCCAATGGAAAAGTGTTGATATTCTTGTAAATAATGCAGGGATTCATACTTCCAAAAGCAGTCTGGAAAAAATCTCTGATGAACAGATTCAGGAAACATTTGATACCAATATCATTTCCATGATTTCATTCACCAGAAATTTTCTTCCGATGATCGGAAAAGGAGGACGGATTATTTGCACAACTTCTGTCACAGCGTATCATGGAAGCGATCACTTGATTGATTATGCAGCTACAAAAGGAGCTGTTCTGTCTTTTATCCGTTCATTGGCTGATAACCTTGCAGAAAAGGAAATCCTGGTCAACGGAATTGCACCGGGGCCTATTTGGACTCCTCTTGTAAAAGAAGCTTTTGATGATCTTTCCCAATTTGGAAAAGATACTCCGCTGAAACGAGCGGGGCAGCCATCAGAAGTAGCACCGGCCTATGTTTTTCTTGCTTCCAAAGACGCAAGTTATATTACGGGAGAAATTATTCACATTAACGGAGGTGATTTTGTCGGAGGATGATTAGAAGTTAGAGGCTAGAAGTTAGAAGTTAGATCTTAGATCTTAGATGTTAGATGTTAGATGTTAGATGTTAGATGTGTCTATAAAATAACTCTCTTACCCTCAAACCCTCCAGCTCACCAACCACCTGCAACCTATTATCTACTATCTAAAACTTAAAAATATATGGAACGATTATCATATGAAATAGAAATCAATGCCGAACCTGAAAAAGTATGGAGTGTCCTTTGGGGAGATATTACCTATAGGCAATGGACAACGGCATTTACAGATGGTTCTTTTTATGAAGGAACGTTAGAAGAAAACAATATCGTTAAATTTCTTGATCCCAAAAATAACGGAATGTACAGCAAAGTACTAAAAGTCATTCCTAATGAAGAAATTAAATTTCTGCACCTGGGAGAGATTTATGAAGGTATTGAAGTTGTGAAAGATTGGGGAGAAGCAACAGAAGCTTATTTTCTTGAGGAAAATGACGAGGGAACGTTACTGAAAACAGAAATTCAGACTCCCGCAGAATTTAAAGATTTTTTTGAAGAAAAATTTCCAAAAGCGATGATGATTGTTAAGCATCTTTCAGAAAATCAGCTGTAAATAATTTCGTTAGAACGAAAGAAAAAATCATTGAGCTTGAGATTGCTTCGCCTGGCTCGCAATGACCAATCTAAAAAAATGAAACAAATGGAAACCTTATCATACGAAACAGTAATTGATGCTCCTTTACAAAAAGTATGGGACATCCTCTGGAATCCGGAAACCTATAGTGAATGGACAAAATATTTCGGCGCAGGATCTGTCATGAAATCAGACTGGAAGGTAGGAGGGAAAACCTATTTTCTGAATGCTCATGGAGAAGGAATGGTTTCAACCATAGACAGCCTGGATGAACCTAATCAGATTGTTTTTAAACATCTGGGAATGGTAGATAAAGAAGGTAATGAAGATACACAAAGCAAAGAAGTAATGGAATGGAACGGAAGCTTTGAAAAATACTTTCTGATCGACTTTGACGGAAAAACAAAACTTCATGCCGAAGTTCAGGTAGAAAAACAATGGCAGGATCACATGAATACAGGATTTACAAAAGGACTCATGGTTGTAAAAAGCCTTGCAGAAGGCGTTAGCCTTGGCTCAGTATAATGAAATTCAAAGTTCAAAATTTAAAGTTTAAAGTTTAAAGTTTAAAGTTGAGTTTTGATCCTGAATACTAATCCCTAATCCCTGCAACCTACTACCTGCGACCTATAACCCATCATCCATACCCTAAAGAATGAAACTACTCGTAATACTTTTCATCACATTTATTCTGGCTTTGCTGGGGACTTTTTTGGTTCAGGGAAAGCCGGATTTTATATTTTCAGGCAATCTTGGAATGGCTGTTTTCATCATATTTACAGGTTTTTCCCATTTTAAATTTCAGAAAGGAATGGCGATGATGATTCCGGAGGTTATTCCTGCCAGAATGTTTTGGGTATACTTTACAGGAGTACTGGAAATTGCAGCAGGAATTGGATTGATGATTCCGGCTATTCGTGAAATCACTGCTATTTTACTGATTATTTTTTATGTATTGGTTTTTATGGCCAATATCAATTCTTCCAGGAAAAAGATTAATATTTTTAAAGCCGATTACACAGGCCCGGGAATGAAATACCTTTATACTCAAAGAATTCCCATGCAGATTATCTTAATCGTCTGGACATGGTATTTCGGAATATATTTACACTAAATAATAAAGACAGTCATTGAGGCTGTCTTTTTCATATAATTGATGTTTTTTTAAAATTAATTGTTAAAATAGTGTAACGTTTTATAGGGATGGCGTGTCTTATTATATAAATGCATTTATTTTTTATTGTTTTGAAAATAAGTGCCTATATAACTTTAACCTTAAAAACAGAAGTTATGAAACTAAATCACAACATTTTCGGTACAGCATTTATTGTACTATCTACTATCATGACCAATGCACAGAGCTCTACTGCCGCACTGCCGGGAGATCCTACTTTACCATCTTCCAAAGCCAATCTTGAGAAACTTATTTCTTATGACAAAGGCAATTTTAAATACAAAGTGGAAGACTACTTTGCGAGACCAAAAGCCTCAGCATTTAAAATCTCTCCTGACGGGAAGTACCTTTCCTATAAAGAAAAAGATCAGGATAAAAAGAATCATGTCTATGTAAAAGACCTGAAAACAGGAAAAATTACCAAAGCTATTGTAGAAAAAGATGACCTGGTAAGAGGATATGGCTGGCTGAACAAGCAACGTCTTTACTACACTCAGGATAGAGGAGGGAATGAAAATATTCATTTGTATGCCACAGATATCGATGGAGGAAATCAGAAGGATTTAACGCCATTTGACGGAGCGAAAGTACAGTCAATTATTCCTATAAAAGATACAGACTTTGTTGTGGTTACCATGAATAAAAACAATAAGCAGATCTTTGAACCTTTTAAAATCAATTTCGTTACCGGAGAAATAACTCAGCTGTATGAAAATAAAGATGTCAACAGTCCTATTGACGGCTATATTTTTGATAAAGACGGAACTTTGAGAGGATACAACATTCTTGAAAACGGACTGACTACAAAGACATATTATAAAGATTTGCAGACAGGAAAATTCAATCTGATTAAATCTGCTGACTGGTCTGATACCTTTGGAATTATTGAGTTTAATGAAAATTCTAAAAATAAAGATGAAGCGTATGTCGTAACGAACCTGGATAGCGATAAAGCCAGAATCGTATTGTATGATCTAAAGAAAAATGCAGTGATTAAAGAAATCTATTCCAATCCTGTATATGATGTAAGCTCAATAAGTACAGCCGGTAAAAACAGAAACTATGAACTGGATTTTATCAGCTATGAAGGGATCAAAGGAGAAACAGTTCCGGTAAGTAAATTTTATAAAGAAATAGATGACAAATTAAAATCTCAATTTGGAGACAAGGAATTTGGAATCGTTTCTTCTGATGATAATAATGATAAACTTTTAGTGGTTGTAGGAAGTGATAAACTGTATGGAACCTATTACGAATATGACACAAAAACCAAACAGACCAAGCTTCTTTACAACCTGATGCCTCAGCTGAAGGAAGAAGATATGGCTGAAATGAGACCTATCGAATTTAAAAGCAGAGACGGATTGACTATCCGTGGATATATTACACTGCCTAAAGCCGCATTGGAAGGGAAAAAAGTTCCTTTAATCGTTAATCCTCACGGTGGCCCTCAGGGAATCAGAGACCGTTGGGGATTCAACCCGGAAACACAGTTGTTTGCCAGCAGAGGCTATGCTACACTTCAGGTCAACTTCAGGATTTCCGGAGGCTATGGGAAATCATTCCAGAAAGCTGGTTACAAACAGATTGGAAGAAAAGCAATGGATGATGTGGAAGATGGAGTAAAATATGCCATTGAACAAGGATGGGTAGATAAAGATAAAGTAGCCATTTACGGAGGAAGCCATGGTGGATATGCAACCTTAATGGGATTAATCAAAACTCCGGATCTGTATACCTGTGGAGTAGATTATGTAGGAGTATCCAATATTTTTACCTTCTTTGCTTCTTTCCCGGAATACTGGAAACCATACAAAGAAATGGTAAAACAAATCTGGTATGATCTTGACAACCCTGAAGAGGCTAAAATTGCTAAAGAAGTTTCGCCTGTTTTCCAGATTGATAAGATCAAGAAACCTTTATTTGTGGTACAGGGAGCTAACGATCCAAGGGTGAATATCAATGAATCTGATCAAATTGTAAAAGCAATGCGTGCCAAAGGTTTTGAAGTTCCTTATCTGGTAAAATATGATGAAGGACACGGATTTGGAAAAGAGCAGAACAGAATAGAGCTTTATAAGTCGATGCTGGGATTCTTTGCAGAGAACTTTAATAAATAAACTATTAATTTTATAATAATGTAAACGGAAGGCGAAAGTCTTCCGTTTTTTTATGACAAAGTCATTGCGAGCAAAGTGAAGCAATCTCAATATAATGTATAAGTCTAATAAATGGAGTTAGAAAAGCGCAAAGGCGCAAAGGTTTTACAAGCGGTATGCTTTAAGGCGCAAAGATTTTATCTCCGATAAAATTGTACAGTTCTAAAGATTTACGGATATTTTAACGGCGCATTTGTCATTGCGGGCGAAGCGAGGAATCCCGACTCCGTTTTGGCAATAATCCCTTTTAGTAATTATGCAAATACTGATAATAATTATTTAATAGAAAATAAAAAAATCTCACTTGCTGAAAATCTTTGATTTTCTTGCGTCTTACAACTATATAATATAATAATGATAAAAACTTTGCGCCTTTGCGACTCTCCCACAAAAATCATTTTATATATGCTTTATCATTCATCATTTATCAATTACCAATTATCAACTTAGCCCCGATAGCAGCGGTTACCCCGGAGCATGAGTGGGAGAGTTGGAGGGGAAGAGTGTAGGATGGTGGGGCGTGAGGAGTATGAGCGGATAGCGGGAAAAAGCTCCCTTAAACATAAGCAATGAGTAATGAGTAATCCGGGAATAATTGAGAAGAGAAAAGGCTGATGAATAAAAGAAAAGTTGAATTGTAAGAAAAATATTTTAAATTTATTAAAGTAAAACAAAAAGGATAGCCGTCATATCAGTATGGAGGTTGTCGAAAAAATAACAATGCCACAGAAGGATAAAGAAAGTATCATCTCACAGACCGTTTCGAGCTACGGAGGGAAGCTGATGTCTTATATTCGTCCGAAAGTGAAAAATACGGAGGATGCGGAAGATATTCTGCAGGAAGTGTGGTATCAGTTCAGTAGCCTTACGAATATTTCGGAAATCGTAAATGTTGGTGGGTGGCTGTACAGGGTAACAGCGAATAAAATTACAGACCGTTACCGTAAAAAGAAAACAGAAAATCTTGAAGATTTCGTATATGAAGATGAAGACGGCAGTTTTTCTATCAAGGATATTCTTTTGATGGATGAAAGCGCAGGCCCTGAAGTGAAGATGTTTCAGGATGAGATCTGGAAGAAACTGTTTGAAGCACTTGACGAACTTCCTGAAAAACAAAGACTGGTCTACGTAGAAAATGAACTGAACGACAAAACCCTCCAGGAGATTGCCGATGAACAGGGAGAAAACATCAAAACCATCATCAGTAGAAAAAACTATGCTGTGAAGCATTTGAGAAACAGATTGAGAAAATTGTACGAAGATTTAAAAAGTTAGAAAAAGAAATTATGAATTATAAACACAAAAAGGGTTGGATTTTTTTATTGTTATGCCCGCCATTAATTTTAGCCGCTGTTACATGGATTGTAATGCTGCTTTGGAATTGCCTTCTCCCGGAGATTTTAGGAGTGAAAACCATTAATTTCTGGCAGGCAATGGGAATACTGATCCTAAGCAAAATTCTTTTCGGTGGTTTCCATTTCGGTAAAGGAATGAGAGATTTTAAGGAAAGAAAAATGAGAGAAAAAATGGAAAGCTGGTCGCCTGAGGAAAGAGAGAAATTCAAAGAAGTATGGAGAAATAAATGCTCAGGTGGATTCTTCAACAGAAACAACGAATAATTTGAAATTTTTAAAGAAGTAGTAAAGTAAAATTAGAATTCATTCGTCTCTATAAAAAATAAGAAGTAGTAAAATTTAAAATTTTGAAAAAATGAAAAATTCAGCATTAAAAGGAGCTCTTGGAGCATTAGCCGTTGTAGGTGTAGCCTTAATTGCCAAAAAAGCAGCCCAAAGAAAAAGATTCATCAAAGGTATTTTTGATGAGTACGGAATCAAAGAAAAATCACCTTTCGGACTGGCAGATAAGATCAGAGAAATGAATGACGAAGACTATCAGGAACTGAAAGGAAAATTTAAAAAAGAATTCCATTCAAGATGCTGCAAAAAGGATAATACCTGCGAAGCATAAAACGTAAAGACTAAATTGAAATTGTTTAATTCCGGCGCGGGAAGCTCTGCTTCCCGCGCCGGAATTTTTCTACTAAAAAACAAATGTAATCTGAGATGAAAAAACTTATATTTTTTCTCACAGATTGAGATTCCTTGCTTCTCTCGGAATGACAAGGATACCGTTGAAATTTTATCGGAGATAAAATCTTTGCGCCTTAAAAATATAAAGCTTGTTGTGAATAAATTTAGCGCCTTTGCGTATTCCAACGAGAAGCTTATACCTATATTGAGAATGCTTCATCTTTGATTAGCAATGACTTTCACATCCTTTTTCCAGCTAAATTTTTGTAGAAAATATCAAACACAAAGAAAAATAAATCCTTATTTTTGTATTTCTCAATGAAAGATTACTACTATTTTCTCGGTATATCACAGGATGCTTCGGAAGAAGACGTCAAAAAAGCGTATCGAAAGCTTTCTTTAAAATATCATCCCGATAAAAATGACAATGACGATTTTTTTGCAGACCGGTTCCGCGAAATTCAGGAGGCTTATGAGACATTGAGTGATCCTGTCAGAAGGCGTTCCTATGATCAGAATTTAGAAAATCATCAGAGAAGTTTCAGGTATAATATTCCGCCTGCCATCAAAACTTTTACAGCGAATAAAATTCATGCGAAAAAAGGGGAGGAGATTATCATCAACTGGCAGACGAGCAATGCTGATGTGGTAAAGGTATTGCCTTTCGGATTAGAAAAGCCGTATGGAGAGAGGATCTTTAAGATCACAGAATTTAAAGATGGAAAATTCCAGCTTTTGCTTCATGCAACGAATTCTCTTTTGCACAAAACGGTTGTTCAGGGAATTACCATCACGGAAGTTTTTGAAAATGATTCTGAGAAATTCAAAAACTCGGTGGAAGAAATGTTTAAGCCACAACCTAGAACAAGAATGAACAAATCGGGTCAGCCTAAGATTATGATGCTGATTTGGGGAATTATTATCTTAGCAATTGCTATTTATATGCTGATCAGAAACTTCAGCTAGTTTATGCCATTTTCTTTCTTCCAGGGCATTTTTTACATCTTTTCCCTTTCTTGAATTTTTTACAACACGATTTCTTTTCACAAAACATCTCTTCGTTATTGAATGAGTAAGGTGCCAACGGCGGAACTTTAAATGGGACAATCATATTCATGTTGCAAATATATTAATTTAGAATAAATATAATTAATAAATTTTCATAAAATTCTTAAAACCTGATGTATAGCAGAAGGAACCTGCTTTCAAAGGTATTCAGAGTCTCACTTTTTATACCTGATAGCTTCTTTTATTCACATAAATAATGCTCTAATTTATACTTTGAATACAATTAAGCTGTAGGGATTATTTTGAAGGTAGACTTAATCAATAGAAAGAGACTGTTGAAAAATTCACATTGTTTTTAATAAAGTGGAAAGTGTTTAATTGTGTGAAAAATGATGTTATTATTGTGTATTATGCATAGAATAGAGAGTGTGCTTGTTGGGATTTATGTAAACCCTGTTAAAAGTTTATTTAAAATAGAATGTGATAAAAATCACAAATATTTTTGTGAATGAGCGCCATGGAAATGCTCTTGTACAATCGTCCAAAAAATTGTAATTTTACGAATCTTTTTACAAACAAAATCTAATAAATAAAAATGAATACAGAACAGTTTGTGAGCCGTCACATTTCCCTTAATGAAGCCGATAAACAGGCGATGTTGGAAAAACTTGGCGTTTCTAGTATTGAAGAGTTAATTTCTCAAACCATCCCTTCTTCTATCCGTTTAGAGAAAGATCTTGAGATCTCGGAACCACTTTCTGAATACGAAATGTTGAACCACTCAAAAGAATTGGCATCTAAAAATACAGATTATACAAGTTATATCGGATTTGGATACCACAACACCCTTTTACCTTCAGCAATCCAGAGAAATATTTTTGAAAACCCTAGCTGGTATACAGCGTATACTCCATATCAGGCAGAAATTGCACAGGGAAGACTTGAAGCTCTTCTTAATTTCCAGACTGTAGTATGCGATCTTACAGGTTTTGCATTAGCTAATGCATCTTTATTGGATGAATCTACTGCTGCTGCTGAAGCAATGCATATGTTCTTCAACAACAGATCTAAAGACCAGAAAAAAGCAGGTGCTAATAAATTCTTCATTTCTGATCTTGTTCTTCCTCAAACAGTTTCTGTATTAAAAACAAAAGCTGAAGGATTAGAAATCGAAGTGGTAGTAGGAGATCATAAAACACATCAGTTTGATGGTTCTTATTATGGAGTTTTATTACAATATCCTGGTAAAAACGGAATCGTTTTAGACTATACAGAAGATATCGTAGGATATAAAAAACTTGACCTTCAGGTAGCAGTTGCTTGTGATCCGATGGCTTTGGTAAAACTAAAGTCTCCGGCAGAAATGGGTGCAGACTGTGCAGTAGGAACTACACAGAGATTCGGTATTCCATTAGGATACGGAGGTCCTCACGCCGCTTTCTTTGCTTGTAAAGAAGATTACAAGAGAGATATTCCGGGAAGAATCATTGGGGTTTCCCAGGATATGTACGGAAGACGTGCTTTAAGAATGGCGTTACAGACAAGAGAGCAGCATATCAAAAGAGAAAAAGCGACTTCAAACATCTGTACAGCACAGGTTCTTTTGGCAGTAATGGCAGGGATGTATGCTGTATATCACGGTCCGAAAGGATTAAACTATATCGCAGATCAGATCCACTTTAAGGCAAACGCTTTGAAAAACGGTCTTAAGGCATTAGGATATCAGGTAGTAGAAGAGCCCATCTTCGATACAGTGAAAATGACAATGGCTGAAGATGAGAAAGCAAGATTAGTAAGACTGATGCTTGATCACAGATTAAACCTTAATTATTTCACAGAAGGAGTAGTAAGTATTGCGATCAACGAAAGTACTACATTAGAGAAATTAAACTATCTGATGGCTTCTTTTGCTCAGTTTAAAGACAAGCAGACTTTCAAATTAGAAATAAAAGAAGGATACAGCATTCCTGAAGAAAACTTAAGAAAAGACGAAATTCTTACGGAATCAGTATTCAACAAATATCATACGGAAACAGAATTGATGCGTTACATCAAGCGTCTTGAGAGGAAAGATTTATCATTGACTCATTCAATGATTTCTTTAGGATCTTGTACCATGAAACTGAATGCAGCGACTCAAATGTTACCGCTTTCATGGGAAAACTGGGGTGCAGTTCATCCATTTGTACCAGTGAACCAAGCTGAAGGATATCAGGAAATGATCCGTGAACTGGAGAAAGACTTAGCAGAAATTACAGGTTTTGCAGGAACTTCTCTTCAGCCAAACTCTGGAGCTCAGGGAGAATATGCAGGGCTAATGGTGATCAGAGAATATCACATTTCAAGAGGAGATCACCACAGAAATGTAGTACTGATTCCTCAGTCTGCACACGGAACAAACCCGGCTTCTGCGGCTATGGCAGGAATGAAAATCGTTGTCGTGAAAAACCTTGAAAACGGTGAAATCGACTTCGAAGATCTTAAAGCTAAAACAGAACTTCATTCAGCAAACTTATCTGCTGTAATGATTACTTATCCTTCAACTTATGGATTCTTTGATGCTAACATTAAAGAAATTACCAACCTTATCCACGAACACGGAGGACAAGTATATATGGATGGTGCCAACATGAACGCTCAGGTAGGATTTACAAGTCCTGGAAACATCGGAGCTGACGTTTGCCACCTTAACCTTCATAAAACTTTTGCCATCCCTCACGGAGGTGGAGGCCCTGGAGTTGGTCCAATCTGTGTTGCTAAACACTTAGTGCCTTTCCTTCCTTCTAACGCAAATATCAGAATTGGTTCTAAAGAAGCTATCGAAGGTATTTCGGCTGCTCCTTACGGTTCAGGATTGATCCTTAACATTTCTTATTCTTATATCAAAATGTTAGGAACTGAAGGTCTTAAAAAGGCTACAGGACATGCAATCATGAATGCCAACTACCTGAAAGAAATTTTAGCAGAGCATTTCCCAATCTTATATTCAAACGAAAACGGAAGAGTAGCTCACGAATGTATCGTAGATTTCCGTCAGTTCAAATCTTTAGGAATTGAAGTAGCGGATGTGGCGAAGAGATTGATGGATTATGGATTCCATGCTCCTACCGTTTCTTTCCCGGTTGCTGGTACCTTGATGATTGAGCCTACAGAATCTGAAAGCAAGTCTGAAATTGACCGTTTTGCAGAAGCATTAATCTCTATCAAAAAAGAAATTGATGAAATCGCCAACGGTGAAGCAGATGCGGCAAACAACGTATTGAAAAATGCTCCTCACACAGAACAATTGGTAATCTCTGATTCTTGGGATAAACCATACAGCAGAGAAAAGGCAGCTTATCCATTAGAGTGGGTAAGAGACCACAAATTCTTCGCTTCTGTATCAAGAGTAGATGAAGCTTACGGAGACAGAAACTTAGTATGTACTTGTGAGCCGATTGAAGCTTATATGTAATCTCAGTTTTTTAACTATAAAAAATCCCTTTCAGTAATGAGAGGGATTTTTGTTTTTATAGTCATTGCGAGCGAAGCGAAGCAATCTCTTTAACGCAAATGTCGCAACGATTTTTCGGCTACTAATTGTTTCAATGTTCGCAAAGGCGTTGCACTCAGCAAAGCTTAGACGATGTGTTTTTTCGGCAAATTGCGAACCTTGTACAGCCATTGTCATTGCGAGCGAAGCGAAGCAATCTCAATTTTCTATTCATCTAATTTATATTTCTCTACATAATCTTCTTTTGCCTTAAAATGCCCTGCTTTTTTATCATACAGAAAAATATATTCTACAGGAATCTTTTGAAAAGGATGATCAATGGAATAATCAACTTGTTTACCATCTATTGTAGTACCGTCGCACCAGTCACCTTGAGGAGTACGACCCTGTATGAATACGAGTTTTCCCGTGAAAGCAATATCGTTAAACCCGTCATTATTGTAGTCTTTAATTTTTAATTGCAGCTCGTACGGTTCATAAATTTTGTTGTCTTCATGAGCATCATATGTTCTGACGTTACCTCCATAAATATTTTCTAAAGAGTCTGATGTTACCTTGTAAATTTCATGACCTCCGCTTCCACGCGCTGTGACCAAGGTTGTCAGTAAGAATGGATTTTGTTTTGGGAAAATAGAAACAAATTCATATCGTTCTGCTGATAAGATTTTAACAAGTTTCCCTTCTTGTGTTAATAAGAGTTGATTTTTCCATGGATATCCGGAATTGGGTCCCGTTTTCCAATCATACTCAATAAAATAATACTCATGATTTGAACCATTAATTTTCACCTTTTTGAGTGCTGTTATTTTTTCACCTTTTTGCTGAACAGAACTTTCATGAATGTTCAGATTAAAGGTTTGCCGAAGGTTTTTGATGAATTTCGAAGAATCTTTGATTGCAGGATAATCTGTAAGATATTCAACTGGTATGGACATTTTAAGATTGGGATTCTCTTTGCCTGTATGTTGAACATTTTCTTTTTTGTGACTACAATTCAAAATGAGTAAAGGTAAAAGTACTGCCAGAGATATTTTTTTCATGGGTTTATGAGTTGCGAAAGGAAATTCTTTGAAATTTATTATATTTTAATGAAATGTCAATCATTTAATTACTATTTTAAAACAAAAATCACCTCCCAAAAATTGAGAGGTGTCTTAGTGTTTAAGTTCCGGTTTTTTTACCTTCTTTTAAAGCTATAAGCAAGCAAAATGGCTACGCCCATAGTAACGCAGGTTATAATTGAAATGGTTTCAATTGAAATTCCACTTTTCATCTGTGTGTTTTCTTTTTCACATGAAAAAAAGAATAATAATGTCATGAACAGACATACCGATAGTAATTTTTTATTCATAAATGCATTTATTTGGTTATGAAAGATTTATAGCAAAAAGTATACCGGATTTATAGACTAAAAAAGCCTTTGTTTAAAGGGTTTTGAACACATTGATTGGCTGGAAATAAATGATTTAACGTAAAGAATTAGGATAAATAGTTAATCTTATGGACAATTTTTTTTATCAATCCCCGGTTTCCAAAATAGCAAAGTAAATGATTGATCAAAAGTGCTGAAAAAGGAAACAGATTACCGAAGAAATTTTTAAAACTAGCCATGGTAATAATGAAAAAAATAAGCGAAAAGAGGTTTAACTTCCATAGCTTTACTTCGTAAGTAAGCGTTTTGTTGTTTTCATGATAAGTGAATTTCCCATTATCAATTAAAGATAAATAATGCCAATTGGATCTTTCTGTGAAAAGACCTTCACTGAAAGAAATAAACTCCGGTCCGCAAAGAATATTTTGAATGTTTTTTTCCTTTAATAGATCGTGTACTGCATAAATAACCTGATCAGATGTTTTATCTCCGATGATTTCTCTTTCAAAAGTATAAGTAAATGGAAACATGTGATTTTATGCTTTTTTATTCGCTTTACCCTCATCCCAATAATAGCTGTCAGGATAAATCCTGGCTCCAAAAACAGCGGTTCCCACCCGTACAATGGTGGCTCCTTCCTCAATAGCTGTTTCCAGATCTCCGCTCATTCCCATGGAAAGTTCTTTCATTTCCACACCGGGAATATTTTCAAGGATAATGTCCTGTTGGAGTTTTTTCAGGATTTTAAAGCATGATCTTACTTTTTCAGTTTCTGCACTGAACAGACCAATGGTCATTAAGCCTTTTATTTTTAAAGTAGAAAATTCAGAAATCTTTCTGGTGAGCTCAATCGCTTCAGCAGGGTCAACTCCAAATTTGCTTTCTTCATTGGAAGTATTCACCTGAATAAAGACATCCATCGTTTTGTTTTCCACCAGAAGCCTCTGATGTAGCTTTTCGGCCAGTTCCAGACGATCCAGAGACTGAATACAGGTGACATTATATTTTAGAATATCTTTGATTTTATTGGTCTGAAGATGTCCTATAAAGTGATTGTCATGAGGGTTATCTTTCAGATCTTCATATTTCTCCTTCAATTCCTGGACTTTGTTTTCTGCAATTAAGGTTTGTCCGTTTTCTAAAGCAATTTTGATACGGTCTGGGGAAACTGTTTTGGTAGCCAGTAATAATTTAACTTCATCAATGTTTCTTCCGGATTGTTCACAGGCGGTTTTTATCCGGTTATTGATGATGGTTAGATTGTGGAGAATGTCTTCTTTCATGATGGATGTTTAAATATTTTCGTCTTCCCAAATAACTGAATTTATTTTCCAGCCTTTTGCAGTCTTAACATACTGAAAAAATTTAGCGCCATTTCCTTCAAAATAATTACCATTAAGGTATCCATGCTTTTGATATTTAGAAAAACGTTGAGCAATATTGTTAACTATTTTTGTTTCCTCATTGACTTCATATTCCTCAAATTCGGTAAGCGTTCCGTCTGTTAAAATTCTTTTTCTTGGAGTAATAAAGCTGTCAAGGGTATAAACTTCTTCGTTGCCTTTATCCTTTTTGATTATTATTGTTTCATTTAAACAAATATCATGAATACTTTCAAAGTCCGGCTTTTTTCCATTAGTATTAGTAAACAAATTAAAAAATGATTTGGTTAGCTGATTGAGTAAAAAAATATCGTCCATTGGTATTCATTCTAGTGTTTTAAAATTAATAAATTTTCAATTTCAAAATGGGTTTTAATTCAGTACTTACTCAATTGATATTTTTTAGTAAAGAAAAAATTCGTTTCCAGGAAAACGGATCCGTATAATTTTGGCAATTAATTTAGTGATCTCAATTCTCAACTATTTTTGCTTCCAGCTTTTTTATCAAAGCACTTTTAACCACGGTAAATGCATAATCTTTAGCTTCAGCAAAAGAAATAGAATACCGTCTTTCAACTTTTCTCATTTCTTCAGGAAACTGTGCCAGCAACTGATCGTAGAACATATCCAAAACTTCGGCAGAAGGCATTTCATAATTAATCTTCAGTTGAAAACGTCTTAACAGTGCTGTATCAATGATTTCAGGGTGGTTGGTAGCACAGATTAAAAGGGCATTCTCAGGATAATAATCAATCAATTGAATCAAGGTATTAACCAGCCTTCTCATTTCGCCTACATCTTTATCATCGCTGCCTCTTGCTTTCCCAATCTGATCCAGTTCATCAAGAAAAAGTACTGATCTTTCCCTTGCTGCTTTATCAAATATCATTTTGATATTCTGAGAAGTTTCTCCGATTCGTGAGGAGACAATATTGCTCAGATTCAGGATGATAATATTTTTCCCTAAGGCATTGGCGATAGCCTTTGCGGTCATTGTTTTCCCGCACCCTGAACTTCCCTGAAGTAAAATCTTGTTATTAACCGGAAGGCCGTATTCCTGTAGTTCTTTAATATAGGTATGCTCCTTGATTAGCTGTACAAGCTCATCTCTGTTGGTTTTTCCTAGAAATACTTGGTTTAGGGTAACTTGTTCTTTATCTTGAATAATGAGGTTGTACAGATTCATAATGACGTTTAAGGATTATTGAATAAGCAAAGATAAAGCTTTATTAGATGCCGGAAGAAATCCTGAATCATAATAAGTATCTGGTCCAGCGTAAAATGAATGATGAATGGATGCTGGTATTAGAAAACAATCTGTGAGATTTGTGGGGAAAAGACTCAATAAAAAAAGAAAAGCCAGACTTGCGACCGGCTTTTCTCATTTGGATATTAAAATTTGTTATGAAACTAAGATCTTTTTTGTTTATGTTTTTGGGCCCTTTTACCCGATGGTAAAAGAGCAATCCGATCTCTCAGACTAAAAACATAAAACAATATAATTAGTATAGATATTCTATAGGCTTGTTTTATTTTAAGATTAGTTTCTTTCTCTTCTTACTGTCATGAAATATGATGTAATTACTACTAAACCTGTTACGATACCGATATAAGTTACCATTTTGTATTATTTTTAATTATTTGACTTTTTTTTATCAATCTTTCAATTGCAATATTACTACTTTCAAATCACGTGCCAAAGTAAATACTTATGATGTATATCAGTGTATTACGAGGATTAGTGTTCATTTATTAGTGAAATTTTGTTTACATTAAATTAATGTGTTATTGAGAAGTTATTAATACTTTTATTATTCTATCTGTAAAATTATGTGAAAATGTTAATCGTTTATCGACTTCTATATTGGAGTTGATAAAACAAATAATAAATAATGCTTAGCATAATATTGTTGTAAACCACTTTTTTTGAATGTAAATTTTTCACGCGAAAAGGATTTTCATGTTAAGAAAATTTATTTTTAGTCTCGTTTTTTCTTCGAATTTTTGTCAGCTGTCACACTTCATGACATGGAGAAATATTTTTTTTATGCCAGATCTGAAAAATAAGTTTGCATAATGGCATGCTTTTTCAAAATCTTTAAAATATTAAATGAAGCTAAAAATAAAGCACTTAAGATGAATAAGTGCCTGAAAGAACTATAATTGTAGTATTAGTGGTTAAAAAAACTGAGGGTTTTCAAAGCGTTAAAGAAAGAGAAGCATTTGCTGTCTCTTGATCAGCAGGGAATTTTCCCATTATCCCTTTTTGGAATTACCGGAGTGCTTTTGTTACTTTTGTACAAAGAATGAATTTATGGGACGCAGTTATATTTTTCTTGCTTTGGCTATTATATTTGAGATCATTGCTACCACTTTTTTGAAAAAATCTGAGGAATTCTCGAAGCTATGGCCATCGGTGGTAACAGTCATAGGATATGCCTGTGCTTTTTACTTTCTGAGTCTTACTCTTCGTCATATACCGGTAGGCATTACCTACGCCATCTGGTCCGGAGTAGGTATTGTCTTTATAACGATGATCGGAATTATAGCATTCAAACAGGTTCCGGATCTGCCTGCCATTATTGGGATTGCTTTGATTGTTGTTGGAGTAATTATTATTAATGTATTTTCAAAAATGGGAACTCACTAAAAAATAATTTCCTGACGCTTTTCCATCTGTTTCCAATGTTGGGACCTTGATTTGTATAAAAAGAACTTTCCCAGTTTATATTTAAACCTTAAATATCCACGGAACTCAATGCCGTGAAATAATCTAAAGGGAATTGCCGGATTTTCCTCTAATGATTTCCTGATTCCTTTACTGAATACAGTAGGGCCAGTAGTGGCATGGATATCATGCGGATAGCGGTGATGGTTTATATTATCAATCATCAGTTCTAATGTTTTCTCTAGAAAAGGATGGTTTTTATTGAAAATAAGAGCCCATTGAACATACAGATTTTCGTGTCTTTCTGCACTGATCACAGCTTCATCATCTTCCTGAATAAGTTTTTTAAACGGTTTTATAATACTGCTGTCTATATCCAGGTATATTCCGCCTTTTTTATATAAAACAGCGTATCTGAAGAAATCAGCTTTTGAAGCTCCAATTCTCAGTTTTCGATAGCTTTCAATATATTTAGGAGGAAATTCTTCCGTTAGAAATTGCTCTATATCATGGTCATCATAAAAGAAATAGCTGTACTCCGGATTTTTCCTTTTCATATTCCAGATGTGATACCGTGTAATCAAAGGAAGTTTTTTAGTTTTAAAAGTCTGAAATATTTGTTTGGGTACTGCCATTTTCTATTTTTTTAAGTCTATTCTTATATAAAATCCCGAAATTATTTTCATCAGCAAAGTGTAGCAGTAATAAGATTTTTCAAGAAAGAGAAAGGTTTCTATATTTGAAACAGCTTATGCTTAGCTGAACTTTTGATTCTATTTTAGGAGAATAGTTAAATCTTGAAGGAGGGAAATTTTAATTTTTTTTTAATATTTTGGTTGAGAAAATTTATAATAAGTTCGGAACTTGTAAAATCCAATTGCAGTTGGATATTATTTTACTTTTCGTCTTTCAAAAGGATTATATGAAATTCCGGCATTGAAATAGAAAGAAGGCTTATAAGTTCCTTTCCATATATAATCATTAAAGGAATCCTGCTTATTAAATGCTCTTGAATTAATATTCGCTCGAAGCCCGGTTTTAAATGTTCCTATAAAATTTCCTCCAAGATTGTGTTCATAAATAACTCCTGAATTGAGGGCAGCCTGCCGGAATTCATACGTGTTATTATTGCGGTAGGTATAAAAAGAGGTATTATCCATCTCTGTTCCCAGAGAAAGCCTTCCGCTTGAAGAAATGTCTTTTCTTACCAATACTTTTTTCGGGAGCAGTACATCCAGTACCCATCCGTTATTAAATCTGTTTTCTAAAGTGAAAATAGGGAGAACGGGAATTTGAGTGCTGGGATCAATAATACCAGCCAGTCCGAGAGACATTTTTGTTTTAGGTGTTGCTTTTAAAATTAATGAAGCGGTAACCAATCCTCTGATACGTTCAAAATGCTGATCACTTCCATCTGTAGAAATACTGGCGGAATAGATTGCCGTTTTTTTGAACAACCTTGAGAAATAACTAAGATTAATCGCTTCCGAATGATAATGAAAGTTTTCTTCCCCTTCAATTCCGGGGATTACCGGATTTTCGTTGCCTATCGAGGTAAAACGATAACTCAGGGAAGTGCTCAAAAGCCAGCTTCTGTTTTTGATGAAATAAATATTGGCATCCGCTTTCACCTGTTGAAAACTTTTCACTTTGTTATCCGGCAGATCTTTTCCCTGAAGTTGTGAAGAAAAAGAGGATGGAGTAACCAAAGTGTATTCAAGGTTGAAATTTCGGGATTGTGGAATTTTATCCGCAAAAAAAGCACGGACTTTCAATGGAATACTATCCTTTTTCTGGGCGTAAATACTGTTTTTTAAAGGAAGTATGGCAAAAGGAACCAGCATTCTTCTCAATGTTTTCATGGTGAGTTTATTTTAAGGGTTGGATTATAGATTGGAAAAAATTGAATGTAAAAATCCTGTCATAGAAAATATCCAGACTGTTTTCAATAATCGCATCAGCATATCCGGAGGTATCCGGAACAAATGTTTCCTCCACAAAAACAAACCAGAGTTCTGAGAGTCCGTATCTTCTTCTAAACTCTTCAGAAGCATTGCTGTCAGGAACGGCAGAATGCTTGAGATCACAGAATAAAATTCCTTTTTTGTTTCCCCAATGTTCCACAATATTAATAGGATGATGGAGGTAGCTTAGAATATTCATTTTTGGGTCAAAACATTCTACAAAATGATGTAAATCAATAAGCTGTATTACCTTTTCTTCCTGTTGAGATTCTGTCATAAAAAAGCATTCTAGTGATATTTCCTGAGTCAGTTCGTGAAAAGCTGTTAATTCCATAAGTGTCATTTTACGGTACAAAGGAATAGAGAAAAGTACATCGTGATTGTGTTTTTATACGAAATGGCAGGTATTTTATACAAAATCCGGGAAACCCAAAATTGGTATAATAAAATGCAGGTTTTGTATAATAAAGTAGTAATAATTTCCGTTATTGTCTATTTTTGTTACTCATAAAATGAGCCTATCACATGAAATACAGCCCTTGGAAATTTGAAGAAACCTTTGTCATGGATTTTCTGGTGGAAGGGAAGTACCGATTTCGAAGACATCTGCTGTTTCTGATCTTCTTTTTCCTGTTGATCTACAGTGCGAGATTTTGGCACTGGTACTCAGGGATCTATCAGTATTATGTTTTATTCTTTGTGTATACCGTCCTGATCACCATGGTTTACATAAATATATATGTATTGGTTCCGCGGTTTTTCTTTAAAACAAAATATGTCACTTATCTTGTCCTGCTTGTTTTGATGGGAGTACTGGGACTCAACTTTATCGGATATGGTTTTAAGCTTTTCTTCGAGGAATTCAGAATTAAAAATATTCTTAGGGAAAATGAGAAAGGAGGAATTTATGAAGGCGTTCTGATGTGTATTCCGATTATCATGACCACCACTACAGTAAAACTTTTACAAAAATGGATCAGTGACAACAAAAGGATTAATGAACTGAGTAATCTTACATTGAATATGGAGTTGAATGAACTGAGAAACCAGATCAATCCTCATTTTCTTTTTAATATGCTGAATAATGTAAAAGCACTCATCAGAACAGATCCTGCAAAAGCTTCGGTAGTGATTGTCAAACTTTCCGAATTTCTACGGTATCAGCTTTATGAAAACAGTGAAGAGAAAACCTTACTGACCGCAGAGATTGATTTTCTGTCTAACTTTTTAAACCTTGAAAAAATTAGGCGTGACAATTTCTTATTTGATATTCATGCAGATGTGGACAAAAGAGTTCTCAACAGTACTTTTATTCCCCCTAATTTATTTACCACATTCGTAGAAAATGCGGTGAAGCACAGTGTGGATATCAGTGGGGGAGAATCGTATGTGAAAATAGAAATCAATATTGAGAATAAGCAGCTTTATTTCAGATGTGTAAACTCAAGAAGTTCGGGCTATGCTGTTTCGGATAAGAAAAACAGTGGGCTTGGCCTTGCCAATATTACCAGAAGACTGGAACTTCTCTATAGTGATACTTTTGACCTGCAGATAGAGTCCGGAGACAAAGAATATATTGTAAATTTAAAAATTCCCGTGTGATGAACTGTATTATAGTTGATGATGAACCGCTGGCAAGATCCGAAATGAGATCGCTGATTGCTGAAATCTCCAGTATTGATATCCTTGGTGAATTTTCCAATGCGCCTTCTGCTCTTGAATTTCTTAAAGATAATGATGTAGATCTTATTTTCCTCGATATAGAAATGCCGATGGTGACAGGTCTTGAGTTTGCGGAAATGCTCCCCAAAAAATCCCTGATCATTTTTACTACAGCCTATTCCCAATATGCATTGAAGAGCTATGAACTGGAAGCCGTTGATTATCTTCTGAAGCCCATTGATCCCCAAAGACTGGAAAAGGCCATTGATAAAGCCATACTGTATACCGAACTTTTATCTAAAGATACCGTGAAAAATACGGTAGAATCCAATACCGCAGATTTTTTATTCATCAAAGCTGAGCGAAGGTTCTATAAAATCAGTTTTTCAGACATTAAATTTATAGAAGGACTTAAAGATTATGTAGTTCTTCATACCCGACAGCAAAAGCTGATCACCGCAATGAATTTAAAAACCATTCATCAGAAAATCTCAGGGGAAACGTTCATCAGAGTCAGCAAATCATACGTTGTGAATATGAATTATATTGATTCATTTGATAATCATAATATATACATCGAAGATTCCGAGATTCCTCTGGGAGAAGTATACCGCGCTGAATTCTTTACAAGATTTGCAGGAGGACTTCTCAACTCAGACTAGTTTTTCATCAGTAATGAATAATAAGCAATGAGTAATAGAATCCTTGAAACCCTCTGTTAACATTTAAAAATATACATTATCATCTGTGAAAATCCGCGTAATCTGTGTGAAAAACTATTCAATAGAAAACGGGCTTTAGCCTGTTCAGATAAATAAACCATTCAATGGCTTACAAAACTTAAAATAGTGTTGAGCTAATACAGCTTCTGGTCCTTTTCACAATAGAAACTCCTTCTTTTTCCTTTCCCGGTTTGTTTTTTGATCAATTTCTGTCCACATAGGGGACACACAGATTTAGTATGAGCAAGCCAATGTTTTTTCAACACAAATTCTCTTTTCCATTTCAGAAAATCAAAACTGTAATTCCTGGCTTCAGTTATAAGTTCTTTCCTTTTTTTGACAGGAAGGTTTCCCAACACACTTTCCGGCTGTACTCCAATTCTGAAAAGCACTTCGTTTTTAATGATGTTGCCGACACCAGAGAAAATATCCTGATTCATCAGTGCATCACAAACCATCATTTTCGGATTCGATTTTAATTTCTCTTCAGCTTTCTTAGGATTCCACTGATCGCTCATTACATCGGCTTCCCAATCAATTGTGGAGAGAAATTCAAGGTCTACAGACTTTACAGAACAGGTGTAAAAATAGATGCTTCCCGTAGAGAAAAACAATGCTAAACGCAAGCTTTTATCCGGTTTGGTTTGTTCATCAATGCTGTAAGAACCAAACATTAATAAATGAATCCGGATCGCTGCTTTTTCAAAAACGAGATAAGTTTGTTTTCCAAAAGTTCGGATTTCCAGAAGGGATTGGCCAATGAAAATTTCTTTCTCGAATTTAGCATTTCCTGAAACTTCTGTTACTTGCTGACCTGCAAATGGCTGCAGGTTTTCTTTCATTAATATGATGGATGGACCTTCAGGCATACGTTTGTTTTGAGATAAAGATTCAAATAATATTCCATAACCCAATAAAATCTGAGCTTTATCCCAAAACAAGCCTGTTTAAAATATCCTTAGACCAGTTTTTGCCCTACAAAACGAATCACAGAGCCAGTCCCATTATGAAACAATCCCTCGTTGAGCTCGATTTCTGTTTCTGCTAATTCAATAATATCATAATCCGGAAAATCAGCTTTGATCTCTTCAATAGAAAATAAGGATTCAATATCCTTTGGCCCGCCTACCTTTTCATTCTTTGCAATATATTCAAGATGGCTTTTACTGAAAGCTTCAAAAATAATAAAACCGCCTTTTCGCAGATACTGATTCAGTATTTGATGGATGGAAGATTTTATATTTCCCGGAAAGTGAGCATAGATAAGGGCAATAGCATCAAACTGTTCTTTTTGATAATTCAAAGTGGAAAGCTCTCCCACCTGATAATCAATGCTGGTTTTTTGTTGTTCAGCCAGTTGTAACGCTTTATTCCTGCCGTTTGCACTGATATCAAAAGCTGAAACCTGCCATCCCTGCGTTGCTGCAAAAACAGCATTCCTGCCTTCACCTTCTGCAGGGAAGAGTATTTTCCCGGGAGTTAATCTGGTGAGCTGTTCTCTCAGGTAATTATTGGGTTCTGTTCCATACGCAAACTCTTCGCTGCTGTACCTTTCGTCCCATCTGTTGAGCCATGTATTGTCCGTCATTGTAAAAAAGAATTTAAAATTGGAAGAAGAAAAATGATATATTCTTCAGTTTTATTAGTCGTATCAAATGTAGAATATTTCTTCAAGCTTTCTGATTCCGAAAAAACGTTTATTATCATAGATTTTTTGAATGACAGATCTCTCTAATAAAAATCTAAATACTATTCCGTACAATTAAAATTTGGAGTAATTTTGAAAAATGATGAATTTAAACCAGATTTTCACCAATCAACGTACAGGAAACAATCCACAGACTAAAGCTTCACGAACTGATTTTCAAAGGGATTTTGACAGAATTATCTTCTCTTCTGCCTTCAGAAGACTGCAGAATAAAACTCAGGTTTTTCCTCTTCCCGGAAGTGTTTTTGTACACAACAGACTGACGCATTCTTTAGAAGTATCGTCTGTAGGAAGAAGTCTAGGAAGTATTATCGGTGAATTTATTGCGGATGATTTTAAAAATGAACTGACTGAAGATTCAAAGAATTTTTATCTCTATAACTTAGGAAATGTAATTGCAGCCGCATGTTTGTGTCATGATGTGGGAAATCCGGCATTCGGACATTCCGGAGAAGATGCCATTGCAAGCTATTTTGAAAGGAACGAAAAAGACCTGAAATCAAAGTTCAATGAAAAGGAATGGGCGGATCTGGTTAATTTTGAAGGAAATGCCAATGCAATCAGAGTGTTGGCGCAGCAACAGCAAGGAAAAGATGCCGGAGGTATTCAGCTTACGTTCTCAACACTGGCAAGTATCGCAAAATATCCGTGCGAAGCTGTAGCAAAGAAAAAAGGAATCATTCACAGGAAGAAATTCGGTTTTTTCCAGAATGAAAAAGATATATTCCTCGAAATTGCAAAAGGAACTCAGCTTATTTCTGAAAGCGAAGAACCGCATATTTTCAAGAGACATCCTTTTGTTTGGCTGGTAGAAGCGGCTGATGATATCTGCTACAACATCATCGATATGGAAGATGCTCACAGACTGGGAATTGTTTCCACAGCAGACTGTAAAAACTTATTTTTCGAACTGGTAAAATCTGAAACAGATGATGTTCAGAGAATTGAGACCAAGTTAAGCTCTATCTCCAATGAGAACGAACAGATTTCCTATTTGAGAGCAAAAGTAATCAATGCTTTGATCAATAAATCGATTGAGATGTACAAATATAACTTTGAAACGATTCTTGAAGGAAATTTAGACAATGGTTTACTAGATATCTACAAAAAAGAAAATAAAGCTTTACAGGATATTGAAAGTTTCTCAGTAGAAAAAATCTACAATCACAAAGCGGTTGTTGAAATTGAAAATGCCGGTTATAATGTAATGTATGAATTGCTGGACCATTTTATTCCTTCCATTCTGAAAACTAAAGACCACAGAAAATCTTATGATGAAAAAGCTTTGAAACTCATTCCAAAGCAATTTATTTACAATGACGGAACCGATTACCAGAAAGTGCTGGGTGTGATTGATTTCGTTTCAGGGATGACGGATAACTATGCGACCGATTTGTATCGAAAAATTAAAGGAATAGACATCGGAATGACGGTGTAAATTCTATTTATTGTAATAATTCAGAAGCCTCTTCGATTAATGACAGCATTAAAGTGGAGGCTTTTTTATGTTTTAAAAGCGGCGCAATCTGACCCGACCAGAAAAATACCAGATCGTTCTTTTGCTGTTCCAAAGCTGCTTTCCTCAAGGCTCCCATGAAATGAGTCTGCAAAGGAAAGGGCAGTGTTTTGTCTGTTGCAGCCAATACATCTCTTGTGATTTTTGTAGTAATTCCACGTCCTAATCTTCCGGTATAAGCTCTGGAAAGCGTGGTGGATTTAGCAGCATCAGAAAATAGAAATTCTTTGTGGATTGGAAGGACTCCGGATTCTTCAGTTGCCAGAAAAGCGGTTCCAATCTGTACAGCATCAGTTCCCAGTTTAAAAGCTCCCGCAATGCCACGGCCGTTGGCAATTCCTCCGGCAGCCACTACAGGAATTTTTACTTTATCCTTAATTAATTGAATCAAAGCGAAAGTTCCCGTTGTAGAAAGTTCAGCCTGATCCAGAAACGAAGGTCTGTGGCCACCACTTTCGAAACCGGAAGCCACAATAGCATCCACACCCGTTTTTTCCAGGGCAATCGCTTCATCCAGCGTTGTTGCATTTCCCAATACCACTGTTCCCTGACGATGAAGTTCCTCAATGATATTTTCATCCAGTAAACCAAACATAAAGCTGAAAACCTTGGGCTTAATATCAAGAACAACCTCCAACTGATTCTGAAACCTTGATTCAAAAGAGGGTGGTGCTTCAGGAATATCGATATTTAAAAGATCAAAATACGGTTTGAAGGTTTCAACGGCCTTTTGATATTGCTCTTTCGTGTGTTCTTCGTCAATAATATCGTGATCATTTACCCAGAGATTAAGGTTGTAAGGTTGATCTGTTTTGGATTGTATGGCTTTGTGAATGTCATAGATTTCCTGTGGTGACAATGTGTAAGCTCCAAACCCTCCCAATCCGCCAAGATTACTCACTGTTGTTGTCAGCGCAACGGTAGAAAGACCTCCTCCGAAAGGACCTTGCAGAATAGGGTATTCAATTCCCAATAATTCCGTAATTCTATTTTTATTCCACATGACTTTACTCTTTAAAAATTTGAATTAAAGGTGTGCGTTGGTTAATGTCTTGTTAATGATGAACCATTTTCCGTCTATATGATTGAAAGTTATGAAATTATAATAATTAAAATCATACATTCTGACCTGTAATTTTGCAACAGCAATCGAATTAATGACCTCAATAGAAAGAATTATTGCTTTAAAATCTTTTCCGGATTTCTGTGGGCTTACACGGTTTCCGACTCCTTCAATATATTGTTCTGCAGTTTTGAAATAGGGAACTCCATCAACATCTCCGAAAAGCAAAGCGCCTTTATAGAATGCTTTTTTTAGAAGTTCAGTATTCCCTTCATAAATTCCTTTGAAATAATAATTCTCTATGACATTTCTTATTTCGGTTTCTGGGGTTGGGTAGGTTTTCATATCCTTTACATTTTGTGCATGGCCGCTCAACGGAAAGCTGAACAGCCATGCTATAATTAATGATAGTTTCATGATAAATGATGTCCGGCTCCCATTCCTCCATCAACATTGATGATGGCACCGGAAATTAATTTGTTTTTGGCGATAGCATGAATCATCTGAGCGACTTCTTCAGGCTCACCAATGCGGTTAATCAGATGTATTCCTGCATTATTGTCAAGATCTGCAACATGCATCGGAGTTCTTATCAATCCCGGAGCAACCGTATTAACTCTGATATTATCTTTTCCAAACTCTGCCGCCAGCTGTAAAGTAAGAGCATGAATCGCTCCTTTGCTTGAAATAGGTGCTGTAGAAGGAGATTCTGCAATCGCATGATATACCAATGGCGTTCCTACATTGATAACCACTCCGTCTTTTTGCCTGATCATCTGAGGAATGACAGCCTGTGTTGTGAAGAACGTTCCCTTTAAATTGGTTGTTAAAAATCGGTCCAGATAATCTTCAGTGACTTCCAGAAAGGGTTTGTTCTCATAAATTCCGGCATTATTGATAAGAACATCAATGGAACCAAACCTTTCAAGGGCTGTCTGCACCAATGCTTCTCCCGTTGACTTTTCTGAAACATTTCCGGCCACCATGGCCAGATGGTCTCCGGCTCCCAGTTCATGATAGACTTCCTCTAATTTGGATGCTGTTTGCGAATTGATGATTACATTATCACCTCTGTCCAGAAAATAACGTGCTGTTTCTAATCCTATTCCTGAAGAGGCTCCTGTTACAATTATGGTTTGCTTTTTCATTTTTACGCTTATTTTTTTACTGTTGAAAATCCTTGTTCTTTTAACACTGAAACCTGTTCTCCGGCATATCCCCAGTTATCATCTTCAATTTCGTTAATCACGATATGGGTTAAATGAGGATCCTTATTCAAAACCGAAGTGACTGCTTCACTGATTTTTCTGATTAATTGTTGTTTAGTTTCGCGGGTAAGATCTTCGCGAAGCACCTCTACTTTTATAAATGGCATAATGGTAATTTTTTAAGTTGAATAGAATTAATAAGCTTCTGCAACAAGATGAATGTTTAAATCAAAATTGTTGTAGATCAAAGTGTCTCCAAGATTGGTGAAGAAATTGGAGGATCTGAATTTGATATTGAATTTCGTTCTGTCGACTATGATTTTGGTTTTTACAACAGCGGTATCGTTTGTTGTTACAATATGCAGGCTGGTCTCTATAGGATGGGTAATCCCTTTTATGGTAAGATCTCCTTTTACATAATAAAGGTTTTCATCACCAGGTTCAGCGTGAGTGATTTCGAAGTAGGCTTCAGGAAATATTTCAGAATTAAAGAAATCATCAGAAGCCAGGTGATTGGCAAACTGCGTATTGGTTTCAGTATCTTCAATATCAAGAATCCTGATGGTGCGGGTATCAATGGCAAACTTGCCAGATACAGTTTTTCCTTCTCCTAATGTAAAGTTTCCTTCTTTTACATTAATTGTACCGTTGTGAGCTCCGGTTACTTTTCTGCCGATCCAGTTGATGGTACTGTTTCCGGCATTGACTTTAAAATTTTTTGTGTCCATTTTTATTGGGTTTAAATATTGACACAAAGTTCAGTCGATCGAAAGAAAAAGTTACGTGATGTACCTCACAAAATAGAGGCGGAGATCAATCATTGTAAAGATGTTAATTATTGGTGCAGTCTGCTCAGAGTTTCTCTCGTTACCCCAAGATAAGAAGCAATCAGATGCTTTGGAACCAGATTATACAATTGAGGATACATGGATAAAAGCTCCTGATACCGGAATTTGGCATCGTTATTCATAAAAGAAAGCAGGCGTTTCTGTGCAGCAACATATCCTTTATTGGTTCTCCATCGGAAAAAATGCTCAACCTCATGAATTTCATTGCAGATTTTTTCTCTGTCTTCATTGGAAATAGAGAGTATTGTTGCGTTGGTGATACAATCTACATTGATAGTAGCTCTTGTTTTGTTATAAAGTGCATCAAAATCGGTAACCCACCAGGTCGGCATAGCAAACTGGAGAATAAACATTTTCATGCTGTCATTAAGATAAAAAGCTTTTAAACAGCCTTCAAGCACAAAATATTCATGGTTTACAAAGTCACCCTCCAGGATCAGGCTTTGTCCTTTCTTTAAAGTAATCAGATTAAAATGTCCAAAAACATAATCCAGCTGCTCGTCTGTGAGCGTCGTAAATTTTGAAATGTGATCTTTTAATATTTCTTTAGAATTAACCATGATGGGGAATGAATATTCAAAAGTAAGTCTTTTTCAGAATAATTTTAATTTAAATAATGCGATACTTCCGATGTTTGATTTCCTGAAGATGATCCCCTAAGTCTTAAATTTATTTTTCATATATTTAAGCAAACACCAGTAAAAATGTTTTTAACAAAACAGGATTTATTGCGACACATTAGAAAAACTTAAAACTATGGGTATATATTTAGCGCCCGTTATTTTCTTCGGGCTTATCATTTTATTTGCTTCGTTTTTTGTTGTTAAACAGGAAACTGCAGCTATTATTGAACGTTTCGGAAAATTTCGGGGTGTAAAACATTCAGGGCTTCATCTTAAATTGCCCATCATAGATCAGATTGCGAAAAGACTGAATTTGAGAATTCAGCAGTTGGACGTAATGATTGATACGAAAACATTGGATAATGTTTTCATCAAAATGAAAATTTCTGTTCAGTATCAGGTGATCCGAAGCCAGGTAGGAGATGCTTATTATCGTTTGGAAAATCCGGAAAATCAAATTACTTCATTTGTATTCGATGTAGTGCGTGCTGAGGTTCCGAAACTGAAACTGGATGATGTTTTTGTAAGAAAAGACGATGTGGCAATTGCGGTGAAAAGTGAACTTCAGGAAGCGATGAACAGCTACGGATATGATATTATCAAAGCGTTGGTAACAGATATTGATCCTGATGAGCAGGTAAAACATGCTATGAACAGAATTAATGCGGCAGAAAGAGAAAAAACAGCTGCAGAATATGAATCTGAAGCACAGAGAATCCGAATTGTAGCCGTTGCAAAAGCAGAAGCAGAATCTAAAAAACTTCAGGGACAAGGGATTGCAGACCAAAGAAGAGAAATTGCAAAAGGACTTGAAGAGTCTGTAAGAATGCTGAATAATGTAGACATCAATTCTCATGAAGCATCAGCGCTTATCGTGGTAACACAGCACTATGATACACTGCACTCGGTGGGAGCAAGCAACAGAAGTAGTCTTGTACTTCTTCCCAATTCGCCTACTGCAGCCAGCGGAATGCTGAATGATCTGGTTGTAGCCATGACAACCGCCAATACAGTAGGAGAGACTACCAAAGGAAAATATCCTGATCCACCTCAGAAAGAAACCGGATTTTAAGATAGAAAGGAAAATGAATATATAATTGTTAACTTTTCCGGATTGACCAAAAGTAACTTCTGACTTCATTCTTCCAGCTTCCAACATAAAAAAAAGTTCCTGAAATTTTCAGGAACTTTTTTATTAATTATTTCTTCGTTTTAGAAACTTGTTCTACCAATGTATATTTAATTGAAGAGGCGTCTGCCGGAGGGTTTTCGATTTTTTCTGTTTTTACTTTTAAAACATATTCGTAACCCGGTTCATAAGTAAATCCTTCAATACTGCTGTAGAAATTAGTCCAGTTTTCAGAAGCATTTTCTTTTACCTGCATGCATTTCATACGACCTGCTCCTGCAGAACAGTCTACGGTTTGTGGCCCTACGATAATTGTTTTTTCATTAGCTGCCAGTTCTTTCTTTTTTGTTTTAGAAACCTGTTTTACCAATGTGTATTTTATAGAAGATCCATCAGCTGGCGGATTGGCAATTTTTTCTGTTTTTACTTTTAAAACATATTCATATCCCGGTTCATAAGTAAATCCTTCGATATTGCTGTAGAAATTGGTCCAGTTTGCGGAAGTGTTTTCTTTTACCTGCAGACATTTCATAGGAGCTACGCCTGTACAGTCTGCTGTCTGTGGTCCTACGATGAATGTTTTTTCATCACCTGCGGATGCATTGGCTGTGGTTGTACATTGCGTCATTGCAAATAATGCTAATGCGGGTACAGTCCCCTTTAGAATTGTTGCTATACTTTTCATAAACTTGATTTTTTCCCCATACCTCGCAATTACTATGCCGAAATTGTAGTACTTCTGCTATTGCTTTTTATTTTTTTAATCGTTTAATTTGAATTTCTTAAACACTAACCACAAAACATAATTCTTACAATAAATATGGAAAATCAAATGCAAGTTGAAAATTACAGGATTCAAAAACCTGAAATGTGGGCAGGAAATATCGGGGATGAGGAAATAAAAAACCGAATCAAAGACTCTGAATTTGCCAAGAGACAAATTGATGAAGGTCGTGATTACTGCTATTTTTTAGACAAAAAATACTATACAAGCAATAAAGAAAACAGTGAATATGTCTGTATGGCATATACTCTGAACGAACCTGGAAACCTGGAAAGAGCCTCGGTTTCTGATGTCATTGTGGAAGAGAATGAAGTGTATCAGATTCACAGAATCAGTGTGTTGAGAGATGGCGTTTTGATTGATAAGATTCCGGATACGAAAATTAAAGTTCTTGACAGTGAGAATCAAAGTAGTGGAGGAGTTTTGAGCAGTAATAAAAAGATCAATATTACCATCAAAGATCTCAGACTGTATGATGTACTGATTCTGGAAGATTCAAGAATTAAAGAATTCACAGACCGTGATTTTCTAAGAAAGGAATTCTCAAAATACGTTTGGGTAAGTCCGGATAACTATTGGGCTTACGGCAGTTTTACATTCACTTTTATCAACGAACGTGAGCAGACTATTGCCTACAAAAAAACATTTTTCAGAGACGAACAGGGCCATGTTCTTGAGCCGGAAACGAGCTTCCTGAAGAAAGGAGAACAGTTTGTTATTGAAGAACAGAATTATATCAATCCTGTAGATTCCGGACGTGAAATTTTTCCTTATATAGATTTTGCTACAGACAGTAACTGGAAGGATCTTTCCAACTATATTGTACCCATCTATGAGGAGATTTTTAATGCTTCTTCTTTAGAGGATTTTGCTCCGAATCTGGTTGAAAAACTGGACGCTATAGCTGATCAGGATGAAAAACTGCAGTTTGCGATAGAATATGTGCAGAACCACATCTATTATATTTTCAATGCTGATGAAATGAATGGGCATAAGCCGCAGGAGCCGTCAGTAACCTATGAAAATAAACAGGGTGACTGTAAAGCAAAATCCGTTCTGTTAAAAGTAATCCTTGATTATATAGGAGTAGATGCCTCTGTTGTACTGGTGAATTTTAATACCGATTATTATATTAAATATTATCTGCCATCATTGCTAAACTTTAACCATGTTGTCGTAAAAGTGAACTATAAAGGCGAAGAGTATTTTATTGATGCTACTATCCGTGATGAATTCGGGCTGATTGAAAACAGAGGATTTATGTATTTTATGCATTATCTGGAAGTGAAAAAAGATCAGGAACTGCAGGTAAGGAAATCTTATAAATTCCCTTATTTCTGTATTGATGAAAAAGTAGATCTGAATGCACAGGGAAATACCGGAAATCTTACTTTGTCAACTACTTACAAAGGAAGCAGAGCCAATGCAATGAGAAGGTATTTTAAAAGTACCAATAAAAGAGAAATTATAGACACCTGGAACAGTTTCCTTTTCTATGCGCTTAATTATTCAGGAGACAGAAATGGTACTGATGTCAGAAATGTATTCAAAGATGCTGCAATTGATGTGGTAAGTGATGATAAAAGACTGAATGAAGTCAAGATTCAATATACAGCTGTTGTTGAGAATCCGTATTTTGTAGATCCTCAGAAAAACCGTTTTCTGATGTACTTTGACCGAAATGTAGTAAAGGCAGGCGCAAGAGACTTTATGCACAAAGATTTACCATTCTGGCATAATTTCGACAGTGAGAAATATGAAATCAATCTCCATACAGATCAGAAAATTGATACGGAAGAAAAATATACCATTCAGGAAAGTACCATTGCAAATCCATATTTTGACTATAAAAGCCGTAAAAAAGTACATAAAAACGGGGCAAGTGTATCTATAGAATACCACCCTCTGGTCAATCTTGAGATTCCGCAAAATGAGTTTGAACAGTTCAGAACTGACCATCATACTGTTGCAGATAGTAATTTCGGACTGGGAATAGACATTATTGAACCAGGACTGATGAATATGCTGAAATTCAGTTTTAAGAAGAAATTTAAATAAAACTTTAAATTCAAAGTTTAAAATTTAAGGTTCAAAGTTTAAAGTTTCAGCGGGCGGCGAAGCCGCCCGCTGAAACTTTTTATTCTAAGGATATATTCGTTTAAAATCATACAATTATAAGATTAACCCATGCACAAGATATTTGTTCTTGCGTTTTTTATGGCGGTTTCTCCATTGGTGAAGGCGCAAAAATTAACCAAAGAAAATGTTACAGGATTCTGGAAACTGAAGGAAGCCGGATTTTATGAAGATAACAAGAAGGTGGTAAAACAATTTGATAACTGCCGTTTGATGAGGAATTATGCTATCCGGGAAGATGGCTTTGCCATTTATAATTATGTGGAAGGAAAAACAGGTGACTGCAGTCCCTCAGAACCCAGACTTTCTTTTTGGAGGATTGTAGAAAACAGAATTCAGTTCTATGTAGATGACCAAAATATTCTTGAAGAGATGGAAGTGACATTGAATAAAGATCATACAATAACTTTTTCAAGTTATATTCCTAAACGGACAAGTGTGAATGGAGACGCTCTTGCTGAAAAAATAGTAAATACGGTTCACTACGACATACTTGAAAAAAAATATTAATGGTAAACCTAAACTTTTTGACGTATGAATTATGTAACAATAATCTATCTCCTGAATATTCTGCTATATGCTTTATATTTCTTTGGAAGAACCGGAAGTGAGGTAGCAATGTCCAGCCTGGATTATACCGTTTCCGGAATCCTGTCCCTTTTTCTGATCTTTGCAGGATACCTGAATGCAAAGCAGAAAATGATCTACAGAACTGTTCTGTGGGTATTTTTTGTGAATGTATTTTTATTCATCTGTTCCGGTTTATTTGATCAGTTTGGAAGCCATTTTAATATCCTTTCCAATGGCAATAGTGACAGTTTTTTCTTTACACTGGCACTGCTTGTGTATAACGGGTATCTTTTCTCTCTAACGGTTATTCTTGAGGGTTCAGGCCTGGCATTGATATTCCCGGTAGTATTATCTTTCATTCTGCCTTCATTGGGATATCTGATTGGGAAGAAGCTTCATCAGAATAAACAGAATTCTACCGACACATAGTCATTGCGAACCGAAGGTGAAGCAATCTCAATAGAGAAATAGAATTTGGAATACTAAGTATAAGTTTTTTTGAACACGCAAAGGCGCTAAGATTTTTACAAACCAAGTGTATGTAAGACGCAAGGATTTTATCTTTGATAAAATTGGATACTGCATATTCTTAACCTCTCACTTCTAATGTGATCTTTGGGAAATTGATAATATTACTTGCTGAAAATCTGGGATTTTCTTGCGCCTTAAAATATACGCAAAATATGAATTCTTGCGCCTTTGTGTTTTCCAACATTAAATAATTTTAAGCAAAAAAATAAGAGAAAAGTTTAAGGTTACCCTTAATTCTGAGGCTGATTATTGGATGTAAAGAATTTCTGTTTACCAATAAGCAGTTCAAAAAACAGTCTGAAATCAGAAATTAAAGACCATAAAGGATATTTGAAAGTAGCAGGTTTGTTTCTCTCAATCACAGCGTGACTGAACCACGCAAAGCCATAGCCTACAATGGGAATATACCATAGAAACCTTTCTTTTCCGGAACTTATGACATACCATATTACGAAAAATACGAGAAATGTTCCGATAAAGTGAAAAATACGGGTTCCTGTTTTACTATGTTCAGTAAGATAAAACTGGTAAAACTCTCTATATGTTTTAATTCTTTCAGTCATGGCAATCTAGTTTATTGATTCTATTGAAGTTAAAGCAATAATTCTGCCGATTTTGAAAGTGAATAAAAAAAGAAAAAGGCAAAATCGCAAATCAGTTTCTCCATCAGGTTTAACCTCTTTGCCATTTTGCCTTTTCGCAATTATGCTTGTTTATTTAGCTATTCTTTAATTCTTTTCCCAGTTTACTGTTTTTGTATCCGTAGCAGAAGTAAATCACCATACCAATCAGGAACCACATCCCGAACCAGAACCAGTTCTCATGGCTCATTCCTGTAAGAAGGTACAGACATGAACTTAATCCAATCAATGGAATTAATGATAAATTCTTTACAAAAGTCACAATACATAAGATCAGGTTGATGATGATAAAGAAGAAAATAGAAGCTCTGAATTCTCCTTCATTAGGATCTGACCAGTTCATCAGGTTGTCAAAAAACTCCGGCTGCCATTTGTAGAAAGCCAGCAAACCGCCGATAAAAATAACAGGGAAGATGATTTTACCATTCACATAAGGAAGGTGAAATCTGCCTTTTATTTTTTCTTTAGCAGGAAGAAGAAGTACCCCGGCACACACCAATACAAATGCAAAAATAGTTCCGATACTTGTAAAATCAAGGATGAATGTTTTATCTGTAAATAGAATAGGAATTCCTACTACAACCCCGGTAACGACTGTTGCGTAAGATGGTGTTTTATATTTAGGATGTACTTTTTGAAATCTTTGAGGCATCAATCCGTCACGGCTCATTGCGTACCAGATTCTTGGCTGTCCCATCTGGAATACCAATAATACAGTGGTAATGGCAACAATCGCTACAAAAGAAACAATAAGTTCCATCCAGGCTACATTAGCGTTTGTTTTTTCAAATATGAATGAAAGCGGGTCTCCCACACCATCGAATTTCTTGTAATCCACCATTCCTGTTAATACAAGCGTCAATGCAATATAGATCACCGTACACAGTACAAGAGAGATGATCATTCCTTTTGGTAAGGTTTTTTGTGGATCTTTGGTCTCTTCAGAAAGTACACTCAAAGCATCAAATCCTATATAAGCGAAGAATACACCGGATACGGCACTCATTACTCCTGCAAAACCATTAGGCATGAAGGATGGTGTTCCGGTTGTAGGGCTTATTGGGGTCCAGTTTTCAGTGTTGACATAAGCACAGCCTACAAGAATTACCAGTATGATCACTGCCAGTTTTAAGATAACCAGAGAGTTGTTGAAGTTCTTGCTTTCCTTTACTCCTACATAACAAAGCCATGTAATCAAACCATTGATGACCAATGCCGGAATATCTACAATGAACTTTAAGCTTCCAATCAATGGGGCAGTATTCCATGCACTTAAAAGTTCTTTGTTTTCTGAACCATATTGAACGGCTTTTCTGGCTTCCGTATAACTGCAGGTCAGATAATCAGGGATATGCATTCCGAGACGTCCTAAGAAGCTCGTAAAATAATCTGACCAGGAAAAGGCTACGTAAATATTTCCGAAAGAATATTCCATGATCAGGGCCCAGCCAATTACCCAGGCAATCAGCTCTCCAAAGCTGGCATAGGCATAGGTGTAGGCAGATCCTGCCGTAGGAATTCTGCTGGCAAATTCAGCATAGCATAAAGCCGTAAATCCACAGGCAAAGCCGCAAATCAAATATAGTAGGATTACACCGGGACCACCTCTGAAAACGGCTTCTCCTAAACTACTGAAACTTCCAGCTCCAATAATGGCCGCTATACCAAAAAATACAATGTCCCATACACCTAAGACCCTTAAAAGTCCCGTTGAAGTATCTGTATCTGAATAGATTTTTCTTCTAAAAAGTTGACTCATTCAATAACTATATTTGATTTGAAAAAAAGCAAATGTAATGATTTTTTATTTTGATGTTAACAGTTGTTAAGAACATTTGGGGAAAAATGCTCAAACAAAAGGCTTTAATCATTATAAACAGGGATTTCCACATAGCTGTCGTTATACCATTTTATCTCCAGAGGTTCCCCGGAATCCTTTATTGTTTCATCACTTACATCTTTACCGGATCCATAATTGACCTGCCAGTTTTTACTTTTATTAACTCCTACCACTAATACCAGTTTGCTTCCCTTTTCTATTTTTTTGCTCATAAACAATGAATTTTTGATCGGGATCTGCTCCTTTTTGCCAGGCTTAAGAAGTTGGCGTTTGGAATTGTCTTTTGCAAAGCTGGCTCTTGTAAGATGTGTAGAGAGTAAAAACGTCTTGCCATCCGGTTGTACCTGATACAATGCAGTACTAGGGTCAAAATCTTTCTTATTAATGGAAACTTTGAATACTCCGGATAAATTTCCACTTAGTATAATATCCCTGTCCAGAACTTCACTTTCAAAATGAACAGAATTGGTTACATATACACTATCCTGTTTGCTTACTTTATGATAAAGATACTTTGGATTTCTGTCTTTAAAGTCAATGGTCTGTTGGGTAAATTGCTCGGTTTGGGGTTTTTCAAAAACCGAAGATCCGTCTTTATGATCCTGAAGATAAAATTTAAGCGTAGAAGAGTGCATTTTATCAAGACTGGGAACATGTTTCCAGGTATTGCTACTCATAATCTGGAAATTGACTTTATCTTTTAGAAGTTCCGGTTTTTTGCCGTCTTTCAGAATATAATCGAACCATGAAAAAGCAAGTTCATCAATACTTATCCTGGCTACAGGATCTATGAGGGTGCTCCCGGTACCATAGACATAATTGTATCCATAACTTTGAGCTCCTGCGTGATCATAAGGCCCTATTACTAAATAATGGTTAGGGTTTTTGTTGTATTGGTGATGTTGTTTATAATAATACAATGCTCCGATCTGATCAGCATCATAATAGCCTGTAGTCGTTAAAACAGGAATGTTTATTTTAGCAAAATCCTTTTTATAAGGAACCATTTTTTGCCAGTATTTATCATAACCGGGATGATCCAGCCATCGTTGGAAAATTTTATTGGGTTTTCCGCTTATGGAATCCAGGGTTCTGAATGATTTGCCGCTTTTATACCATGCTGTATTAATAGAATCCCATTTTGGATAATTAGTGAAGGTTGTTTCATCGGTCAGCTTATTATTGGTGACATAGCGAATCCACTGCATCATATAGCTCATGAATACATTGTTTTGAGCAGGATAATCGATCCCGATTCCTACCGCTACCTGAGGTACGATTGTTTTCAAAGCCGGATGCAGTTTTTTTGCCGCTGCCCATTGGCTGAATCCTAAATAACTTCCGCCTATCATTCCTACTTTACCATTGCTCCAGGGTTGTTTGCTTACCCAGTCTATGACTTCATAAAGATCCTGTGCTTCATCTTCAAATGGATTATTGGGGTCATTACTGTTTCTTTTTCCACGGGTATTCACCACGGCTCCTACATAATTGTAAACGGCTGCTCTTTTTCCCATCCCTGCATCTGCAAGTTCTCCGGCATAAATATTATTGGTAAGAATAACGGGAAGAGGAGAGGTGTTTTCTTTTTTTCGTACAATAGTAATCGTGAGCTTCGTTCCGTTTTTTAAGGTAAGGTTCTGGGTATCGATGATGAATTTTTCCTGCTCCTTTGCTTTAAATAGCTGCATAATCTGAGGCTTGATGCTGGAATAAGTCTTATAATTGACATAATTTTTACATAAAGCCAGTGCGGAAGCGTAATCTATACTATCCTTATCTTTTTGTTTGGCAAGGGCTGTTTTCAGAGATTTTTTATAATCCTTTACATCACCATCCAGAATGGTCCCTATTTTGGCAATCAGCGGATCGGGTAAACTTTCATATTTTGTTGTAAAGGCTGCTTGAAGAGCATTGGGAAAAGAAACTTTTTTATCTTTTTCCGTCAGTTTGGCCATGCTGTAGATTTCATAAGCGAGAGATTTGTTCCCTGCCATATTATGATCTGCATATTCTTTACGGTAATCCGTTAAGCTGGCAATAGAATTTTTGTAATCTTTTGCAGCGAGCTGTAAACGAAACAGGTTGTCTAAAAATGTGACGTTAGATTTCGGTTTATTTTTAGGAGACTGATGTTCAGTAATCACCTTGAGAGCAAGTTCCGGGATTTGTTTTTCCAGAATGACAGAATCTGTTGTTGCTGTTTTCGGAAAGTAAAACTTCTGGGCCTGCATTAGATTGACAAAAACTAATGCTAAAAGTATCTTAAATTTCATTAATAGTGTATTTTGAGCTGCTGATGAAAAAGCCTTACATTAAAATAAGGTCTTGATCATTGATTACCCAATTGGTTATTTTTTTTAGCTGACTAAAATAAGAATTTTTATCATATAAAGTCTGCTGGAATTTGCTCAGACAAAAGGTTTTAATCTTTATAAACAGGGATTTCCACATAGCTGTCGTTATACCATTTTATCTCCAGCGGTTCCCCGGAATCCTTTATTGTTTCATCACTTACATCTTTACCGGATCCATAATTGATCTGCCAGTTTGGATTTTTATTGACCCCGACTAATAACAGGAGCTTGCTTCCTTTTTCTATCCTTTTGCTCATAAAATAGGAATTGTTGATAGGAATCTGTTCTGTTTTATTGGGTTCCAGAAGCTGTCGTTTTTCGTTATTCTTTGCATAGCTGGCTCTCACGATATGAGTGGACAATAATGAAGACTTTCCATCCGGTTGAATCTGATAAAGGTAAGTATCGGTATCAAAATCTTTTTTATTGATGGAAACATTGAAGATCCCTGACAGATTTCCACTGATGATCATATCTTTATCCAATACTTCACTTTCAAAAGTGATAGAATTCGTTATTTTTATGCTGTCTTTTTTGCTGACTTTGTAATAGACGTCTTTCTGATCCCTGTTTTTAAAATCAACCGTTTGTTGAGTGAAATTCTGAGTTTCAGGCTTATTGAATACCGAAGATGTATTTTTTTTATCCTGAAGATAGAATTTCAAAGTAGAAGTATGCATTTTGTCAAGATCAGCTACATGCTTCCAGGTATTGGTATTCATCACCTGAAAATTGATTCTGTCTTTTAATATTTCCGGCTTTTTTCCGCCTTTTAGAATGTAATCAAACCATGAAAAGGCAAGATCATCAATGCTTATTCTGGCTACCGGATCAATAGGATTGCCATTCACGTAAGTAAATCCGAAACTTTGTGCTCCTCCGTGATTGTAAGGACCAATGACAAGATAATGGTTTGCATTTTTATTGTACTGATGATGTTGCTTGAAATAATACAGTGCCCCTATCTGATCATCATCATAATATCCTGTTGTCGTTAGAATAGGAATATTGATTTTAGAGAAATCCTCTTTATAAGGAACCATTTTCTGCCAGTACTGATCATATCCCGGATGATCCAGCCATCGTTGGAATATTTTGCTTGGCTTACCGCTTATTGTATCTAAAGATCTGAATGATTTTCCGCTTTTGTACCATTTTGTATTGATAGAATCCCATTTTATGGCATTGGCAAAATCCTTTTCATCGGTAAATTTGTTATTGGTTACATACTGTATCCATTGTAGCATATAGCTCATGAAGATATTATTCTGAGCCGGATAATCGATCCCGATTCCTACGGCAACCTGAGGCACGATAGTTTTTAATGCAGGATGCAGTTTTTTTACTGCCGCCCACTGGCTGAATCCCAAATAACTTCCTCCAATCATTCCTACTTTTCCGTTGCTCCACGGTTGTTTGCTTACCCAATCGATTACTTCATAAATGTCTTCAGATTCATGCTCAAAAGGATTGTTCACATTATTACTGTTTCTCTTACCCCGGGTATTGACAACAGCGCCTACATAATTATAAGTAGCAGCCCTCTTTCCGAAGAAATCATCAATAGGCCCAGCATAGATATTGCTAGTAAGAATAACAGGAAGCGGAGAGGTATTATCTTTTTTTCGAACAATGGTAATCGTTAAGGTATTTCCATTTTTTAATTTTAAATCTCTGATTTCAGTAATAAATCTTTCTTTATTTTTTGAATCCAGCAGCTGCATCACCTGAGGTTTGATGCCAGAATAGGCTTTATAACTCAGGTAGCTTTTGCATAATGCAAGAGCCGTTCTGTAATCAATGCTGTCTTTATCTTTTTGTTTATCCAGTAGTTTGTTCAATTGTTTTCGGGATTCTCTTACATCACCGTCAAGGGCAAGGATAAGTCTGGGAATCAGTTTTTCCGGAAGGCTTTCATATTTTTGATTGAATACTTTCTGGAGTGCACCGGAAAAAGAAGTGTTATTTTCTTTTTGGGCCATCTTAGCCATGCTGTACAGTTCGAATCCTATATATCTGTATCCTCCCATATTATGATCAGCAAAAAGATTACGGTTTTCGGAAAGAGAAACTAACGAATTTTTATAATCCTGTGCCACCATCTGTAAACGGAAAAGATTGTCCATAAGATCCACCGTATTTTCCGGTTTGTATTTGGCGGATTGAAGTTGGGGTATCACTTGCTGAGCAAGTCCCGGCATCTGTTTTTCCAATATAACAGAGTCTGTGACAGCTGTCTTTGGAAAGTGAAATTTTTGCGCCTGCAGGAGGTTTACAAAAATTAATGCTAAAAGTATCTTAAATTTCATATATAGTTTGTTTATGGTATGTTTTTCGCTGCTGTTCAAAAAAGTATCCGGTCAAAATAGGTTTTTGATAACTATTTATTAAAATTGTTTACATTTTATCAGACGAAAGTAGTAAATTTTATCATTGTGCAGTGAGAAAATTTTCATTGTTATGGAATGAATATTAACAACCATTAACGCTGTTAAAACTTGCTTAAACAATAAGTTTTTAATATTTTCGTTAACTTATTTAGACTAATTTTCTTATATCAAGAAGAATGAAATCAAAAAAAATACTCTTAGCGGCTGCTGTAATCTATTTCGGAATCTCCGATGCTCAACAGTCTCAATATTTTACCCAGAAAGAAAATTACAGGTTTAATCTAGCCGAAAATCTTTATCAAACTAAAATATACAACGCTTCTCAATACGAATATGCAAGACAATACTTCTATAATCAGAATTTGTCCCGCTCGAAAAAGGAAGGTGCGCAGTTTTTTGATAATGTAATTGGTGTGATTCTTCAGAAAAATCATGCTGAAGAAGGATTAACCGCTTTCATGAAAGAATATCCGAATTCTGCTTATTTTGCGCAGGCTAATCTTCCGTTGGCAGATTATTATTTGGCAAAAAAAGACTTTGACAAAGCGCTGGAAACTTTGAAAAAAGTGAATCAGTATCAGCTTTCAAAAGAAGAGAATACACAGTATATTCTGAAGCTTGGCTATGCCAAATTCATGACGGGTGATTCTAAAGGCGCCATTGATGCGCTGGAAGAAGCTTATAAAACAGCAGATCAGTCTCAAAAAGGAGATATCGCTTATATGCTCGGGCATTTATATTACAGCAACAGACAGAATGATAAAGCTTTCCAATATTTTGATTCTGTAAAAGATCAGGATAAATTCTCTAAGCTGGTACGTCCTTATTATGTACAGATGTATTATAATGACAAGAACTACGATCAGGCGATTACAGAAGGAAATGCTTTGTTAAACGAAAATATTTCAGATTCTTATAAAGCGGAAGTTCACAAAATCATCGGGGAGAGCTATTTCATGAAGAATGATTACAGTTCTGCTTACCCGCATTTGAAAGATTATCTCAGCGTACAGCAGAATCCGTCTGAAAACGATTTGTATGAGATGGGATTTGTGGCTGCACAGCTTAAAAAATATGATGAAGCGGTTTCCTATTACAACCAGCTTCTGAACAGTAATTCTGCGTTAGCTCAAAATGCTTACTACCAGTTAGGAAATGCTTACCTGGCAGTAGATAAAAAACAGGAAGCTCTTTCAGCATTCCGTTCTTCTTATCAGATGGATTATGATGCGAAAGTGAAAAAGCTGGCGCATGAGCAGTATGCTAAACTAAGTTATGATATTGGTAACCCGTTTGAAAGTCCTTCTGCGGTAATCCAAAGTTATATCAATGATAATCAGAATGGAGCCAATGCCACAGAAATGAGATCTTTATTGGTGAAATCATATCTGTATTCCGGAAACTATAAAGAAACGCTGAACGCTATTGACAGATTGCAGAGCTCAACGCCTGAAATCAACAAAGTAGATCAGGAAGTTTCTTATTTATTGGGAACTGAAGAGTTCAACAAAGGAAACTATGATGAAGCTGAGAAATATTTCTTAAGAAGTCTTGGTTTCAATATCAATAAGGAATTCAACAGCCGGGCTTTATACTGGCTGGCACAGGTGTATTACCAGAAAGGGAATTATCCGTCTGCCATTGTTCGTTACGAGAAACTTCTTACCGAAAGCTTCCCTGAGAAACAGCAGTTGCCTTATGATTTAGGATATGCTTATTTTAAATCTAAGAAATTTGATCAGGCATCAACGTATTTCAAACAATATCTTACCAATCCGAAGCCGGAATTTAAAAATGATGCAGAACTTCGTCTTGCAGATATTCATTATGCGAATAATGACCTGAATGAAGCCATTGCCATCTATGATAAAAATGAAGATGCTACGGATTATACTTTGTACCAAAAAGCCATGGCTTTAGGATTTAAAGGAGATACACAGGCGAAGATTACCAACCTTAAAAACCTTTTATCAAAATATCCGGATTCCGAATATTATGATGATGCTCAATATGAAATAGGAACAGCCTATGCTGCTCAGGATGATTTTGCCAATTCCAATGATTATTTCGGAAAAGTAATTAAAGGATCTTCGGACAAAGATCTGATCGCCAATGCTTCTATTTACAGAGCGCAGAATTATATTGATCAGAATCAAAACGATAAAGCACTTTCTGAGCTTAAATCTTTGGGTGAGCAGTATAAAAATACAGCCTATGCTCAAAAGGTTGTTCAGGCTGCAAAACCTATCTTCACGAAAAACGGAGATGTTTCCGGATATGAAAGTTTTGCAAGAAATATTGGGGTGAATGTAGATGCTGCAGAAATTGATGAAATCAACCTATCTACCGGTAAACAATATTTCGCGAAGAAAGATTATAAAAATGCAATTTCTTACTACGAAAAGTATCTGACACAGAATCCAACAGGTGAGGGATTGTATCAGGCGAAGTATGAATTAGGAGAAAGTTACTACCAAACCAATAATTCAACTAAAGCTTTACTTGTTCTTCAGGAAGTTGCTGGAATTCAGAATGATTACCAGGATGACGCACAAACTCGTTTAGCTCAAATCTTTATCGCACAAGGCAATACTGCGGAAGCGAAAAAGTACCTTGAAGGCATTAAAAACTCTTCCAATATCAGCATTAAAAACTATGCAAATGTAGAGCTGATGAAACTGTATGCTGAAGAAAATAACTTCTCTGAAGCTGAAAAATTAGCTAATGCAGTAATCGCTAATTCTAAAAACTCAGCAGCGGTAATTGAAACGGCAAAAGTGATCAAAGCAAGAAGTCTGATGAACTCAGGAAAAGATAAAGATGCTCAGGCGGCCTATGTTTCTCTTGAGAAATCATCCAACACTTCAGTAGCTGCGGAAGCTTTGTATGCTAAAGCGTATTATCAGAACAAAGGAAAAGCTTTCAAATCTTCTAATGAAACGATCTTTAAGCTTGCCAATAACTATGCATCAGAAGAATTCTGGGGAGCGAAAGCCCTGGTATTGATGGCGAAAAACTATATCGGTCTGAAAGATAACTATCAGGCAAGTTATACATGTGACCAGATCATTACCAATTATAAGGATTTCCCTGAAATTGTTGCTGAAGCTAAAGAAGTTAAAAAACAGATTAAGAAATAGGACATGAAGGTGTTTAAAATTGCCACATATTCTTTTTTAATTTCTGCTTCTCTTTGGAGCTGCATTCCAGCGTACAGTGCATATCCTAAAGAGTATAACCACGCAAAAGCTGATTTTCCTAAGCAAAAGGCTTTTGTAGTGAATAAGGATCTTGAGAAAGAGTTTAACATTTTAAAACATTCTGATATTTATGAAATTGTAGATGACAGTACCCATGCAGTTAAAATAACACTGCATCCCATGCTGACCCGTACTCCGCCATGTGGAAATCCTATGATTGGGAGTATGCTTACAGTGGGATTACTGCCTTCAGGATTTCCTTACGATATTTCTTACAGTTATGATGTAGCTGAGAACAGCACAACAAAAAATTATCAATACAAATTACAAGTTTATCAAAGCCTTTGGCTGTTTAATATATTCAGACTAGGGAGAACTTTTTCAAAACAGTCAGGGAAAGCTTTATTAGGCAATTATATTGCTTCCAATAAATAAAACCCGTTATATATTTTTTTCAAATAAAGAAAATATGAACAAGAAGATTCAAATATTATCCATATTATTTTTAGGAATTTCGTCAGTGGCGTTTTCCCAGATCAAGGAGGAAAAACTGGTTCTTAACAAAAAGAGAGAGCCGGAAGTGAAGAAGATCGAGAAGAAGAAAACTTCTGTGGAAACCATTAAAAATTATCCGCCGGAAGAGAAATCGCAAACCCCTGTGAAGTATACCATCACAGATGTTCCTGCTGTTTCAGACTTCAAAACGTCTACCATTCAGGGGGAAGATGTTGCTCCGAAATTTGACGGAACGGCTCAGAATAATTACTTCCAGTTCGGAATGGGTAATTACGGAAAAGTGCTGGTAGACGGAAACGTTTCAAAAACCCTTGAAAATAAGTTTGAAGTAGGAGCAGATGTTCATGTACTTTCCACCAATGGTCTTAAAAAAGATTACGACTGGAAATCCGGGCAGACTTCAGCGAATATCGGAGCTTTCTTAAACTCTTATGGAGAAAAAGGAAAATTCAATATCAATGCAGAATATGGTTTAGACAGCTATAATTATTACGGTATTTATGCCCTGCAGCCAACGGGTGAACTGGATCTGAAGCAGAAGGTTAATCAGTTTAAAGTAAACGGTTACTATGATTTTTACTCCAACGAAATTTTAAATGATGTAAGGGTAAAATCTTCTTTCCTTAAAGATCATTTTGATGCTCAGGAAAACCAGGTTTCCATACTTGCCAATTTCTCCAAACATGCGGTGGAATTAGGAAAATCAGGAATCAATCTGAATGCTGATCTTGGAGTAGGATTGGATGCTGTGAAGACCGATTTTGCCATCAGGGATAAAAACTCTTCCAATTTCTTCAATACCAGCCTGACTCCGAAAGTGACGTTCAGAAAAGGGGATTCTTATTTAACCTTAGGTTCTTCATTCTCTTTCCTGAATGCTAAAAACTCTAATGATCAGCTGGAACAGCAGAAAAACAATAAAACGTATTGGTTTCCACAGGCAGAATTTCAGTTTGCGGCTGCCAAAGAATTTAAATTCTACGGAGGGGTAGACGGAGGTTTAAAGCTGAATACTTACGGAGATATGCTACAGACGAATCCATTCATCCTTTCTGACCAGTTTTTTAAGCCTACAGAGACGAAATATCATTTTTATGTAGGATTGAGAGGTGATATTGACGAAACGCTGAAATACGACTTCTCTGCAGGGTACGGAAAGATGAGAGATATTATGTTCTTTAAAGCCAACGGTCTTTTTGACAATACCTCTGTTAACCGTTCTGCCTACAATTTTGCCAATACATTCTCCGCAGTATATGACGATGGAAATGTAAGTGATATCAAAGGTAGCGTGCAGTATTTTCCATTGGCTAACCTTATTTTAGATGGAGAATTAAGATTTACAAAGTACGATCTTAAGAATTACGACAATATTTATAACGTTCCATTGTTCAATGCGAGCATCGGGGCAAAATATACTATGCTTGACAAAAAGTTATTGTTAGGTTTCAAAGGAATCTTTGCAAGTGACAGAACTACAAATTCTTATGCAATCGAAGGGGTAGGAGCTCCGAATGTAATTTTCCAGTCTACAGAAAATACAAACGATAAAGTTGGTGGTTATGCTGATTTAAATCTTTCTGCAGAGTATAAAATTCACAAAAATTTCAGTATTTTCGCACTCGGAAATAATCTTCTGAGCTCAAAATACCAGACGTACAAAGGCTATAAAGTCCTGGGTGCACAGATTCTGGGAGGTGTGAAAATTACTTTCTAAAGGTAGAAGGATAGATGTAAAAAGGCCCGGCGCCTGTTACCTGAATCCTACAATCTGCTACCTGGAATAGGCTGCATAGTTTAATGGATAGAACTTCGGATTTCGGCTCCGACAGTGAGGGTTCGAATCCTTCTGCGGTCACAAAGCTCCTTTTTAGGAGCTTTTTTTATGCCTTTTTTTCCAGAAAATTTATTCCTTCCTGCCATTAATATTTACATTGTTATAGTGTAATGTTTACGGGCTGCATTATTTAATCCATCAGTTTATAAATAGTTTTGCAAATAATAATGATCAATTAAAATAAAAATAATGATGTCAATTAAATTAGGTGATACTGCCCCAAATTTTCAGGCTGATTCGTCTGTTGGTACAATAGATTTTTATAATTATCTTGGGAATTCATGGGGGATTTTATTTTCTCATCCTGCAGATTATACCCCTGTATGTACTACGGAGTTGGGAATGACAGCAAAGTTGCAATCGGAATTTGATCGCCGTAATACTAAAGTGATTGCATTAAGTGTTGATAGGGTAGAAGATCATCAGAATTGGATCAAAGACATTAATGAAACGCAAATGACTTGTGTTCAGTTTCCAATCATTGCTGATGATGATCTTGCCATTTCAAAGCTTTACGATTTCATTCATCCTAATGCATCTGCAACATCAACAGTTCGTTCCTTGTTAATTCTTGATCCCAATAAAATTATTCGTTTAATGATTACTTATCCTGCATCTACAGGGCGTAATTTTGATGAAATAATACGGGTTCTAGACTCCTTACAGTTAGTGGATACTTATACGATAGCAACTCCGGTTAATTGGAAAGCTGGTGATGATGTCATTATTCCTCCCGCTATTTCAACAGAGGATGCAAGACAATTATATCCCAAAGGAGTTAGGGAAATTAAATCTTATTTAAGATATACGCCTCATCCTGTTGAGTAAGATACACTTATTAAGGTAACCCGATTTAAAGATAAATTAACAAGCACAGCTCATGATGAATAAGAAAAAAATTATTTTATTAAGTCTATTACTCTCTGGATTGGCAGTTTCATGTAAAAAAGCAGAAAATAGAAAGGCTCAGTCAAAGATTTCTTCTCATGTACCGACAAAAGAACAACAGGATAAACTAACAGGTGAAGAGGTTCTGAAAGATTTTATGGAAGGAAATAAAAGATTCCAGGATGAAATTGTAATTAAGAGAGCGTCTACAAAACATACAGGAAAGCTTGTAACGGGTCAGTTTCCTAAAGCTATGGTCGTAAGTTGTTCAGATAATCATGTTTCTGTGGATGATATTTTTGATCAGGGTTTGGGAGATATTTTTGAGGGAAGAGTAGCTGGAAATTTTGTAGATGAAGAGGTGTTGGGAAGTATTGAGTTTGCTTGTATAGTAGAGGGTGCCAGACTTGTCGTGGTAATGGGGCATCAACATTGTGAAGCTGTAAAAGCAGCTATTGACAATGTCAGATTTGGTAATATTGCAGCGACACTTTACAGGCTAAGACCAGCGGTGAATATCAGTCTAGGTTTTACAGGAATGAAAACCTCAAAAAACAATGAGTTTGTAAAGTTCGTTTCTGAAAATAATGTCAAAATAGCACTCAATGATATACGGAAGAAAAGTCCGATCCTTAAGGAAATGGAGGATAATGGAAAGATAAAAATTGTGGGGACATTGTATAATCCTGCAGATGGAACATTACAGTTGGTACAATAATTTAGACTGCTAATTTGTTTCGAATTCATGCTATTCAATATACTGAGTTGTCTGAAATCAGTTGACATAAAATTGAACAATATTAAATCCGGAGAATTTTTTCTCCGGATTTTTATTTTTTGAGTTTCATTCTAATGACCGTTTACCATTTACACAATAATCCTTTTTTGACTACAATCAGGTAGTACTATTATGTGGGCTCAACAACTTATATCTACACGATATTTTTTTTGGAAAATGCTGGATGATATACTTTTACAAAATGAAAATTCACCTTTAATTCTTGTGCCAGGATAAAAAATACTGATTACCGGCGGTGAAAAATACGGATGAGTTCCCACTTTTAAAGTAAATCAGGAACAGGGATATAAATGAGAATTACATTCCCGGAATCAAATAATACAACATAATTTTTAAAATTTTAAATAATGAAAAAACCATCAATTTTATTAGGAGTTCTGACTCTGGGAGCGTTTACATTAGGAGCCAACACTGCTTTCGCCAATGTAAAATCAATAGAAACTCATTCTACGGAGGCTGCTTGTGGAGGTAAAACAGGAAAAAGTGGTGAAGCTAAGTGCGGAGGGAAAAAAACTTCAGAAGGAAAATGTGGGGAAGGAAAATGTGGAGGAAAAAAAACAGAAACGAAAACTAAAGAAGGGAAATGTGGAGAAGGAAAATGCGGTGAAGTCAAATGTGGAGGGAAAAAAACTAAGAATGAAGCCAAAAAAACTAAAAAAACAAAAACAACATCAACTAAATAGTTTTTTGGAATCAACAGACTTGTATAACAGGTCTGTTGATTTTTTAAGTACCATCGGTAAATAGAAGATTATGGTAGGAATTGGTTATCGAAAAGAATTTTCAAAAATATTTTTAAATACGGATGTTTTAGAACCTGATTTTGTGGAAGTAGCGCCCGAAAACTGGCTGGGAGTTGGAGGATACTGGAAGAGGGAATTAAAGAAGGTACTGGAAAAATACCCACTTTACTGTCATGGATTATCTCTTTCTGTAGGGAGTCCGGAAGGAATAGATAAGGGTTTTGTGAAACAGGTAAAACAGTTTTTGGAAGATACTCAGGCTGTATTGTATTCCGAACATCTTACTTTCTCTAAAGTGGATAATGCCCATTTATATGATCTGTTGCCTATTCCTTTCACCCAGGAGGCAATAGAACGGGTTTCTGAAAATATTCTTCAGGTTCAAGATATTTTGAAAAGACCACTGATTTTAGAAAACGGAAGCTATTATACTGTTTTAGAAGCTGAAATGTCAGAAGCAGATTTCATTAACGAAATTGTCAACAGGACGGGCTGCGAATTGCTGCTGGATGTAAACAACGTGTATGTTAATGCTTTTAATTTCAAATATGATGCTGAAAAATTTATCCAAAGCATGCCCCTGGATAAAGTGAAATATATTCATATAGCTGGTCATTACAAGGTCAATGATTATTTAATTATTGATACCCATGGAGAAGATATTATTGATCCCGTGTATAACTTATTGGCGTGGGCTATAGAGAAAATAGGCAAAGATATTCCTGTTCTTTTGGAAAGGGACTTTAATATTCCGGAACTGGAAAATCTACAATTTGAAATTGAAACTTTGAAATTGTTAAAAAACGAAATCTTAACGCTTCAATTGGATACTGAATATGGACAATAAAACATTTTCCCTTCAAACCGATCTTGCTTTGTATTGCAGAACCGGTTTGCATGAACCACCAACCAGTGTTCAGGAGCATACATTTCATTACAGAAGGCTGGTGTATAATGTGATAAAAGATACCTTGAAAAGAGCATTTCCTATGGCAAGGAAATTAATCGGAAAGAGAAGATGGAAAAGGATGGTAAAGCATTTTTTTGAACACCACCAATGTCAAACTCCTCAGGTATGGAAGCTTCCGCAGGAATTTTCAGACTATTATCAGCAACATGATTTTCCTTTTAAGGAAAACTTCCCTTTTCTTGTTACTCTACTACAGTATGAATGGCTGGAGATTGAAGTTTTTATGATGGAGGATTTGCCCATTGATCAATTCAGTATAGAAAAAAAATCAGAAGAAGATGGGATTATCCCTAATCCGGAAATTAAGATTTTATCTACAGAATATCCGATTCATCTGAAAAATGTGAAAGAAATTACAGAAGAAGACAAAGGTCAGTATTTTGTTTCTGTACATCGGGACTTCTATACAAAACAAATACAGTTCAACGATCTTTCGTATCCTTTTGTGGAAATCATTTTAAAAGCCAACGAAGGCTGTTTCAGCAGAAAAGATTTCATAGGATTACTTGACGGATATGATAACGACAGGGAAAAAATCATCAAATTATATCAGGATTTTGAACAGTTCGCATTGCAGAATACTATTTTTTTAGGATACCGGATATAAGTAGAATTTACTTTTATAAAAGATCATTGTCCTGGTCTTTTCTTAATATTATTACATTAAAATGAAAAAAATACACGAAATAATGAACAGGTCTTATAGAATAAAAGATTTTGTTTTATTAGGTTTACGTTTGGTGCTGGCATATGGTTTTTTTAACCCGGCAATAATGAAGTTAAAAGATATTGACAGTATTGCGGAATGGTTTGAGATGATAAACATTCCTTTACCTGTATTGAATGCCTATTTAGCAACAGGAACAGAGCTTTTGGGAGCAATTCTGTTAACCTTAGGCCTGCTCAACAGATGGATTTCCATTCCTTTGATCATTACGATGATTGTTGCCATTGTTACTGTACATTGGGGAAATGGTTTTGATGCGGGAGATAATGGTTTTGAAATCCCATTATATTATATTCTGATGCTCCTTACTCTTTTATCTTTTGGTGCCGGAAAATGCAGCCTGGATCAATTTTTAAAACTAAACAGAATTGAAAACTGAATCTATTTTCTTCGGATTTCTTAAAATTTCAAAGAATTTTTAGAGTTAAAAAATGAAGCTAACCGATTAGTCCCTATTCTCTAAATAATATTTGTTAGAGTATCATAAAATGAAAAAAGCAGGTGTTCTGACACTTGCTTTTTTATGATCGTCTATGGCTGACTGATTCGTATTTGTAGAAATATAAAATCAGTTTTAATAAGCCCTGGGTTCACTTTCATCTAAAAAATATACCATTTCTGGTAAGGTTAGTTTCATTTACAGATTTTTTTGAAAATTGTTTCAGATTATTTTGAACCCAAAGCACTATTGGTTGAAGAAAAAATATTTATAACAAGTAATTTTTACAATGGTAAATTTAGGAAAATAGTTCCCATTGTAAGTTGAAAATCAGTAGTTATAAAACTACATAGATGACATTATTTATTGTCTTTCCTATTGTTACTTACATACTTAAGGATGAATAAGGCTTTGATTATAGGAGAAACAAATCTCTTTATTTATCTTCTGTGATTTTGGTTTTTGAAAGTAGTCTTTCCATTCCTGAGATTCATTTTAAAAAGAATGTGTAATACCTTCGTTTTGCCTGCCGCCGTTTGTATGGGTTGAAGTAATAGTTTTCCAAATGAATGGTTGCTGGTCTTCAAACTCATGATCAAAAAAGAGGTAGTAATAACAGATGCAGTTATAATTGCAATAGTAAGTAAATCGTTCATCATATCTTTCTTTTTTTAGCCGGCTTGAATAATTATATTATTCCAGATAAGTGGCTTATTATATTCTGGGCAAAATTATCGATTAAGTAATTGGTAATCTGATTATTATTTGTGGTTATTAAACTACTGGAGTGAAAATATAAGTTGGGTTTTTATGCATAGATTAAACTAGTGGCAGAGCTACTAAGGTCATCCATTTTTTGTGAAGAGTATTTCTCAGCAGTAGTTAAACACCGAAGATCGTGTAATTTTTTCCCCATTATTAACACGAATAAAAACTATATACCTGCCTGTTTATTCTTACAGTATTTTTTTTGGATAAAATATTAAATCAGGTAGTTTTGAAATTATTAATAATTAAAAAATAAACACATTTTAATGATAGGTAATGCAATGGATGATCTTTTTAAAATACATTGATTGAGGTCTGTTATCAACCATTTTTGTACTGTTCAAAATGGTAATGATGATATGCGGAAATAGTTGTCAATTAAGCAAATCCATCCAGGTGATGTAATTTTTTTTCAGCTAATGAACACAAATAAAAACTACACGCCCGCCTGTTTATTCTTACAGTATTATTTCTTTGCGAATTATCAAATCAATTAATTTTGCAAGTGATTAATAGTTAAACAATAAGCACATTGTAATGACCTATTGTGCACAGGATGATTTTCTTAATACGGTTTCTGCTTTTTCTCAAGACTTGTATTGTATAAGTATATTTTCTTTTCTGTTGTAAATAATGTAAAGTATTGATTATTAATATTTAATCGGATGATGTCTCGCCGGGATTTAAAATCTTATAGATTTTAGTAATGTAAATAATGAGTATTAATAAATAAGTATAAAAATGAAAACAAAAACAAATGTCTTTTTAGACTTCGATAACACACAATTTGACGGCCACCTTCATAATAGTATGAATAGCTTTATCAGTAATTACAGTAATAATGATATTCCTGGATTAACAAAAAAGCAGTTAATGAAGGAGCTTATGGGTACAGGCCCTCTATCAGAGGGATCTAAACAGGCGGTACAGGAGGCTTTAGAGCTGTCTTTAGTGTTGGATAAAGGAAGAGCTAAGGGTAATGCTAAACATAAAGTTCACACCTTCGATTTTTTTGATGGAAAGGGTTTGAATGAATTTGCTGCTAAAAGTAAAGGCCAAGGGGTTGATGTTGTTGTATTAACGGCCTCCATGTATCCGAATGCGATTAAGGCAGTATATGAAATGAATGGCTTAACTCACTTAAATGATATTTCAATAATCTCTGTTCCAATTAATAGTAATCGTACGATAATGGCTCAGGATAAGAATACAGAAATACAAAAATATGAAGAAAATCAAAGATTAAGGAATAAAGACCTTCATACGGTTCATAATATTTTTGTGGATGACAGTAAGGAAAATATTAAAGTATTTAATGAAAGCAGAAATCCGAATAATACCGGGATTTTAGCACCGGATGGGATTGATTTGAAAAAGCTTACTGCTGCAGTTGAAAAAACGCTTTCCGGTAAGCAGGAGTCTGTTGCTAAAGGGATTAATTCACATGATCATACAGAAAATCAAGATACGGAAGAGGGATTGTATGCCTATCGTGATGCTGCAGGAGAGCTTCATTCAAGTAAACATAAATACAAAGAAAATGTGGTCTTGAATGATAAAACAGATATGAAAGGAAACCTTTCAAAGTTTACTGAAACTCAGAATAAGCCACAAATGATTAGAGAACAGGGTGGTAGGTCTCATGGGGCGCAGGCGAAAGGAATAAATAATGAAGTTGCTCCTGCAATTCCTGCCAGAGATTATACTCCTAAAGCTCCTGCGGTTCCTCCTCGATCTCTGAAAGCTGAGACTAAAGCTCCTGCACTTCCTCCCAGAGCTAAAGTTGAGCAAGCTCCTCCGGTTCCTGCCAGAGCACAAAGAAGGCCTTAGAATTTTAATACATAAAATATACTGTAAGCAGTATAGTTAGGGATTGAAAAACTATTGCAGCTGTTTGTATGATCAATCACTTTGTTATTTACTCAAAGGAACTAATACAGGACGTCAAAAAGGTCTGATAGAAATAAAGTAAAATCTGTTGGTGTTTAATCTGCAAGTTTTACCATTGTGAAGATATTTAGTATTCATCAATATAGGTTGGGTATGTGCAGGCTGAGAAAATTTTATCCGAGTTATACTCGGCCTGCCATTCCTTATTACCAAAACAGATTTCCCTTAAGCGGACTGTTTGTAATGAGTAAGACTTTTTTCAATTAAAATAAACACAAATTATATGGAATACAAAACCCCAAAAACGTTAGAAAGAACTCCTTTAGTCTTCGGTTATCCTGTTATCACCGCTATGATAGTTGTTATATGTCTGATGCTGTTTCTTTTTATTGTATTTAAAAATGTACTGTTATCATTAGTCTTTTTAGTAGTTCCCATCCTGTATTTATACATCATCAAAAAGTACCCTAGAAAAGGGGAGTTTAAAGAATATTTTTTTGATTTTAAGATGGGAGTACAATGTATCAGATTTGATGAAAAATTAGAAAATCTGATTAGCATCAATTCAAAAGATAGTAAGGAAATTTAAAAAAAAACGATTCCATTATCAGATTCTTAATTGATCTGAGTTGAATAACTGGACTTATATCCAATGTCTCAATTATTAAAAGATTGTTGACAGACTGTGAAAATGCTGCGGAATATTGGTGATAAAGAATAAGATATTACATTTTCAGCAGGTATTCCCAGTTACAGATAAACATAGACAAACAAAAATTTAAAATATTAGAAAAAATGAAAAATCTGAAATTTAATAGAAGGAGCTTGATTGCATTATTACTACCCATGAGTAGTTTATTATATTCTCAAGATATTAAGGCAAAAATTGATGGATGGACAGCCACCCTTAAAACCTCATTGAATGCAGGAGTAGCTGCTTTTGCAGTGGTGGGCGCTTTTCTGATATTTGTTCAGTATATGCAGGGTAATGAACAGGCTCAAAAGAATTTTGTCCGTTTTGTGATAGGTTTGGCTATTTTTGGTCTGGTTGATGTTATTACCCATGTATTCATCTAGTATATAGAACGCTTTAACCAGTTTAGATTTAAGCTATAGACGAGCTGGTATAGCTTAAATCTAAATAACACTACCTCCCTCTGCAAGAATCCTGAATACTTTAAAGCATAAATTATTCAATACCACCTTTTTTGCAATTTTTCCTGAAATTTTGTTGGTGGCATGTATCCTAATCATATGCCATTAAGAACGTCTTTAATTGAATTATGAAATTTAAATCTTTTGTTGAACCTTCCAATAGGGAAGAAGAAAACGTGAAGTTAGCTGTAGCAGAAGCTGGTAAAAACGCAGTGGTTGCTAAGCTTGATGTTTCGGATCGTAGTGTTGTGACATGTGTGAAGTGTAAAAGCGACCAGAATGTTAAGCTGGCTAATATTGCTCCTCTATCAGAAAACAAAGATGAAAATCAATATCCCTTATGTGAAAATTGCAGAAAAGTGTCTTTTAAAGTTAAAATATTCAGATAGAATGCTTTTCTGTTATCTGTATCATCATTTATCAATATTAAAATACCAATGGATTTAAAAAAATTACGTGAAATTCCTTCTACTTACTCTTTAGTTAAAAAAGCATTATTGCTAAGCTTTTCTATTACAATAATAGCTATCGTTTGCAGTTCAGTCTGGGCTGTTTATGTAAGTAAAGTTTTTACTAAAAAAATATACATTATCACTGAAAAAGGACAGGCAGCCATTGCAAATTCTATGAATAATGATCAGGATTACGAAAATTACAGACTGCCTGAGATCAAGAATCAGATTAAAGTGTTTCACAGATTATTTTTTGGATATGATCAGTTCAGTTATGATAAGAATATCAATGAGGCGCTCTATCTGATTGGAAACTCTGGAAAACAATTGTATTTATCGCTTAAAGCCAACGGGCATTTTGCGAGGATACAATCTCAGAACCTGGTTCAGAAACTGGAGATAGATTCTATAAAAGTTAACGATAAAGAATATCCTTATCACGCATCTGTTTATGGAAAACTCAGTGTCTCCAGAGTCGATCAGAATGTGAGTGCAAAAAATCTGTTTTATTCCTCTTTCGATTTATATAATGTAGCAAGAACTGAAAATAATCCGCATGGTTTACTCATTGAAAATTATTTATTCAAAAGTAAAGGGTTTGAAAATGCTTCAGTTAACGATGGCGGCAATGGAGTAAAGGCAGAGGACGCTCCTAATGAAGAAGATTCCCAATAGACCGAGGACAACGGATACACTATTGTATTGTAATATCCTTTGATTGCTAAGTATTGATGATAATCCGGAATTTCAACAACGGGATTCTATTATAATGTATGTGTAATGAAAAATGATAAATATTCTTTAGATATTTTAATTATATTTTCCTTTTTAGTAAGTATACTATTTATTTTAGTAGATATTTATTATTCTAAATATAGTTATGTAGCTGAAAAAGGATTGGGTAATGAATATATCAATATATTCATCATAAAGTTATTTAAAACTTTTCCACTCATTAAGAATCCTTTGTTATTACGAACGATAAGCCTTGCCATTGTTTCCTTTTGTTGCTTTGGATTTGAAGTTAAGAGAGAAGTAGGAGAAAATTCTTCTTTTATGAGGAATATTATCATAGTAGGATCATCTCTGATCACCTTCTTAATCGTATCGGTTTTGAAGATTGAAATTATCTCTTATACTGTTATCTCTTTTGCTTCTTATATTATTTATATCGTTGGTTTTTTAAAATTTAGAAAATACTTCAATTTTTATGATAAGAAGGATGAATTTAATGATAAAAATCAAATTTTTGAACAGGAAAAAGTAGTGAAGAAAAATCTGTATTCTGTGAATTTTAAAACAGAAAACGGAGTGATTAATGTAGTGAATCCTTTCAGAGCCACGATGGTTTTGGGAACTCCGGGATCAGGAAAGTCTTATTCTGTAGTTGAAGAATATATTCGACAGCATATTCAAAAGCAGTTTTCGATGATGGTGTATGATTTTAAATTTCCTGCACTGGCAAAGGAAACATTTGCTTTCTATGAATATTATAAAGAGAAATACGACATTGTACCTCGTTTCTGTGTGGTTTCTTTAGATGATCTCGAGAAATCTAATTTTGTGAATCCTCTGGATCCTCAATTGATAAGAAAAGCTGCAGATGCCATTGAAGCATCACAAACCATCTTATTTAACTTAAATAAAGAATGGATTACTGAAAAAGACTTTTTTGCTCAGTCAGCGATCTCTTATTTCGCGGCCTGTATTTATTTCTTAAGAATTTATGAAGACGGCAAGTTCTGTACGCTGCCTCATGCCATCTCTTTAGCTTCTTTGCCGGATGAAAAAGTATTTAAAGTTTTTGGTCAATACTCAGAACTAAGGTTTTTTATGACTCCTTTTGCAGATGCTTTAGCAAAACAGGCTTACGAGCAGCTTTCAGGTCAGACAGCCTCTGCGAGAATACCGCTGTCTCAGTTGGCAACCAAAGAATTATTCTGGGTAATGGGTAATAATGTTTTTCCGGAAGAAAATATTTCATTAAGTATCAATAATCCCGAAAGTCCCTGCATATTAATAATTGCCAACTCACCAAGTACCCAGACCACCAATTCACCAGCTTTAGGGCTTGTGGTTACCCAACTTCTGAAAGAAATAAATCAACAGGGAAGACAGCCTTGCTCAGTGATATTGGATGAGTTGCCCACCATGTATTTTATGGGGTTAGATAACCTGATTGCAACAGCAAGATCCAATAAAGTTTCAACAACCATAGGAATGCAGGACCTTGAACAGCTGAAGCGTGATTATGGTGATAAAGTAGCGGAAACCATATTTAATATCGTAGGTAATATTTTCAGTGGTTCAGTAAGAAGTGAGACCGCAAATAAGCTTCAGGAGATATTTGGAAAGAAAAAGCAAAAATTAAAGAATGTAACCATTGATACGAATAACTCATATTCTATCAATGAGAATTTAGAGTATGCCATTCCGGTATCTGCTATATCTCAGCTTTCTCAGGGAGAATTTGTAGGGGTGGTTGCCGATAATTTCGGAGAAGAAATTAACCGGAAAATTTTCAGAGGGAAAATAAAAGTAGAGAAACGTACGGACCAGATTAAGAAGGAGATCCCGACAGTTATAGAAGGAGAAATGATCAGTGAGGTTCTCAATGGAAATTTTGAAAGAATTGTAAAAGAGGTAGATATTCTTATTGAAAACGAATTATATAGAATTTCCCAGGAGGAAGAAGCTGCTATGGGCAGTGAACCATCCGCTCATGAGGAGGCTCAACAGAATTGATTTTTGTAATTGAGAAAACATAAAATGATGACCACTTCTTATGGATAGAGTGCTTAGTAAAAGAAGTAGGATCCTTCCTGCGTGTTGTATTCTTTTTATCGTATTTACTTATCACAGAGTACAATCACAAAAAATGATACCACCGGTTGAATCCTATAGTAAAATTGTTTCATCCAATTTCGGGTATAGAAAACATCCTATTGATGGAGTAGTTAAAAAGCATCAGGGTGTTGACTTTTCTGTACCTGTAGGAACGGCTGTATTTTCTACCTATTACGGAATCGTATTAAGTTCAATTTACGAAAGAGGATATGGCAATACCATCTTGATTGATAACGAGGGAGGCTTTAGAACCAGATATGGACATTTAATGGCCTTATTTGTTGGAAAAGGTGAATTTGTAAAGCCTGGACAACTGATAGGCTTGAGTGGAAATACAGGACATTCTACGGGTACTCATCTCCATTATGAAATAATAGTGGAAGGTAAAAAAAAATTGACCCTTTATTGTTTCTGAATATTATGTGTAAAAATAGTTTATAAAATATGTTTGCAAATCTTGACAAGAAAAAAAAGATCATCATTGGGGTTGTTTTTGTGGCTGCATTAGGGACTCTTATTTTGATTATGAGCCTTATACTATTCCCAAAAATAAAGGAGTCTGATGATAAGTTGATTTTAACTCCCAATGTAGATGAGAAACAGCTTGAAGAAAAATCAAAATTAGAGATTTATATGTAAATTCCAGTGATATTGACCACTCAATTCCAATTTAAAGTGACCATGTAATTTCAGATTAAATTGACCACCCTTGTTTTTGATAAAAACTACTGTTTTTTATGTGTCAATTAGTATTCAA
>Ga0105244_10000058_pt1 | contig 128877 bp, 130 predicted proteins | sample KBSM44metaG_FD_80423 | JGI IMG/M metagenome (GOLD analysis project Ga0105244, IMG submission 80423) | Miscanthus rhizosphere microbial communities from Kellogg Biological Station, Michigan, USA - KBS M4-4 metaG | ecosystem: Host-associated > Plants > Roots > Rhizosphere > Soil | place...
AAATCGAACGATGTCTTTGTAAAACCTTAACAACACAATCTGTTTTAAATTCTAAACTATACTTTGATTTTCCCATAAAAAATGCCCCTAAAAAGTGTCTAACTTTTTGGGGGCAGTCTAAATGTGGGGCTTTTATTATGTAAAAACCATTACAGCATTAAACAAAAATTCCCCGGATTGCTCCAGGGAAAAATAAGTGTCAAAACCTATAATTTTTTTATAGTGGTGTGGAATGATGTTACATTAAACGCAACAATGGATGTGCCAAATTACTCACTATTTTATGAAATGTGATTTTTTGTGGTACCTTTTGTTTTCTTTCTTCCTTAGTGTTTCTATTTTACATGATTATCACTAAATTTGAGTGAATCATTTCTAACATTATTCATGAAACTACCACGCTCCTATTATTCCAATCAGGATGTTCTTTTTCTGGCTCAGGATCTTTTGGGAAAAATACTTTTTACGGAACTCAATGGTGAAACTACAGCCGGAATCATTGTAGAAACGGAAGCCTATTTTGGAGTTAAAGATAAAGCTTCCCATGCCTATGGAGGCAGGCGTACAGACCGTACGGAAACCCTGTATCATCATGGCGGAATTTCTTATGTGTATTTATGCTATGGAATTCACCATCTTTTCAATATCGTCACTTCTGTGGAAGATGATCCTCACGCAGTGTTGGTGAGAGCTGTTGAACCTTTGATTGGTAAAGAAATCATGGAGTTGAGAAGAAATATGCCGGCTTCTAAACCAGCCATTTCCGCAGGTCCGGGATCAGCTTCCAAAGCATTGGGAATTGACCGTTCTTTTAATAAAAAAGATCTGAACGGACAGGAGATTTGGATTGAAGATCATGGTATTTCGTATACTTCTGATGAAATTGTCACGGGACCTCGTATAGGGGTAGCTTACGCTCAGGAAGATGCGCTTCTGCCCTGGCGGTTTTTTGTCAAGGGAAACAAATATGTGAGTAAACCCAATAAAGTATAAAGATCAGGATGTACTGATTGAATCATAAAATTCTTTATAGTGTATAACCAGACTGTCAAGAGAAAAGCCACGGTTTAAGCCGCTCGTATTGGGTAAAACCCAGACTTTTGCTCCACAGAAATCTTCAGACTGTTCTCCCCAAAGAATTTCTTTCTTTTTAGAAAATGCCTTGTAGGCTGCTTTACCCAGAAAAGCAATATATTTCGGTCGGTATTTTATTATTTTTGATGTAAAACTTTCAAGAGATTCATCAAATTCTTCCTTTGAAAGCTCATCCGCACGGGACGTTGCTCTGGCCACAGCAGTGGTCAGCCCATATCCGAAATCCAGTAGTGAAGTATCATGTACGGCTTCTATTTCATATGGTGTAAACCCCGACTGATGGAGCACTTTCCAAAATCGATTGCTCTTTCCTGAAAAATGATGACCATCGTTTGATGATTTTAAACCGGGATTGATTCCGCAAAAAATAACATTGAGATCGGTTGAAATAATATCTGTCAGCATATGGATAATAAAAGACTTTAAAGGTATTGATATTTGAATTGTTCAAAGATAAATTTTATCTCAAGATACAGAACGTTTCATCTTCTTTAAAATACGTTTTATCTAGCTCTTTTGCGGTGTCACTCAGATTATAATACTGAATACGAATTGATAGCGGTAATTTTGCCAGGTAAATTAGATGAAATTGTTTACGGTAAAGACCTCATTTTAATGGTACTCTTTCAATCAACAGCAAAACATCTTAAAAACGAATGGTATGAATTGGATTGCATTAATTATCGCAGGAATTTTTGAAATCGGATGGCCTTTGGGGCTTAAACTATCTCAACAACCGGAAAATAGTAAATGGAACTGGATCATCTTTTCGGTCTTATGTATGACGGTTAGTGGAGGATTTCTCTGGTATGCCCAGAAAAGCATCCCTATTGGAACGGCTTATGCGGTCTGGACAGGAATCGGAGCGGTAGGAACTCTATTGGTTGGAATTCTCTTTTTTCAGGATTCTGCAAGTATTTTAAGACTATTGTCTGCTTTACTGATTGTTGTCGGTATCGTTGGTCTCAAATTATTTTAAAGTAAAAATTGGCTTAAGACTATCAGAAGTCTTAAGCCAAAACATTATTCAACATTCGAATAATAAACTAACCACATTCATTTTTCCTGGTTTTAATATTCTTTTATGTATTATATTTTTTATAAAGCAAATGTGAACAAACCAATAGAAATGCGGAAAAAATATCTATCAACAGAGATTCAGGATCTACAAAACTTATAATTATGAGGTCGTTTTAAACAATTTTATTTCCAATATTATAGCTCCAACAACGCCTTATACGTTCTCCCTACCGGAAGTTTTTTCCCATTAATCTGGATAATATTGGCTGACTTGACTTCTATTTTTGATCGTGATATAATATATGATTTATGAATGCGGGTAAACATTGCAGGATGTAAAGTCTCTTCTATTTTGCTGATGGGCATTTTAAAAGTGAAGCACCCTGCTTTGGTATGAATATGAATGTATTCTCTTAAACTTTCGATGTAAAAAATATCGTGGAGAATAATTTTCACCTGCTTTTTACCACTGCTGATGAATATAAAATCGCGCTCAGAGACTTCAAGTAAAGCATCTTCTGCTTCCATCAAATGTTTGAATTTGCCAACAGCAGTCTGAAAACGCTCATACGGAATAGGTTTCATCAGATAGTCTGCAATATCAAGTTCATAACCTTCTACAGCATACTGATGATACGCTGTGGTAACAATTACAAAGGGAGGATTTTTTACCTTTCTGAGAAAATCAAAACCTTTTACCACCGGAAGATGAAGATCAAGAAACATCAGATCCACATCATGGATACTTAAAAGACTGCTGGCATATACTGCATCTGTACATTTTCCTATAAGATTCAGTTCCGGGTCTCTGGAGATGAAATTTTCCAGAATTTCGGCGGCAATGGGTTCATCTTCTACAATAATGCAGTTGTATTTTTTATAGGCTGATGGTATCATGGAAATTGATGGTTAAAGTTATAGTATAATGGTTATTCTTGTCTTCTACGGAAAGCGTATGTTGAGGATAAAGCAGTTCAAGCTGCCTGCGGATATTTTTTAGTCCTATTTTTGTGGAATGTTCATGAGGTTTTTCCTGTTTGGAATTTTCTATGCGGTAAGTAAGAATTCCGTTCTTTAACTTAATATCAACGGTAATAAATGCTTTTCCCAGACTTTCAGAAACACCATGTTTAAAGGCATTTTCCACAAACTGTATCAAGATCAGAGGAGAAATTTCCTGTGAAGGATTATCAATTTCCTGCGTAAAATTAATGGTAAGCTGGTGATGACGGATTTTCTGGATCTGTATGAAGTCTTTAATATTTTCAATATCCTTGGCTATAGAAATACTTTTTTCGGAGGATTCATAGATATTATACCGCATTATCTTGGAAAGCTGCAGGATTACATCCGGGGTTTCATCTGCTTTTTTCAGAGCCATGCCGTAGATGTTATTGAGCGTATTGAAAAGAAAATGAGGATTGATCTGTGCCTTCAACATGGTCAGTTCCTGATCCAGCTTTTCTGATTTTAATTGAGCTATTTGCTCTTTCAGAAGATTCTTCTGCCTGGTAATTTCAACCCCGAAAATAAGGCCCACCATAAAAATAAGATCCATAAAAGAATTGAATGCTACATAGCCATTCATAAAACCAGAAACCTCTTCCCCATCCAGTGTTTCTGTAACTCCGTAGAGGTGAGGGTAAATGATAAAATGAGTCACAAACCGATGCCCGAAAACAGCAGCAATTACAATGAAAATAGAGATAAAGTATTTAGAAAAACCTTTAAAATGAACCTTCTCATAGATATATAGCAAGGCATAGGCTAGTGGAATTTTGATAAAAAGATAACCAAGCTCCAGAATAAGTGTATTCTGAAGTCTTATGGACCATTTGAAATCCGGGAATTGATATCTGGACCAGTAAAAGTCAAGGTAAACTTCCAGAATATAATACAATATCCAAAAAAGCAAATGAATCCGCCATTTAGAGGAACGATCTGATTTCAAATTTGTGATGATTTAAAAGTACAAAGTACCATTTGTTAACTCAAATATAAAAATATAAGTCTATCAAATGAAGATAACGATCTACAAACTATTGATTTTGACCGATGCCGGATCATCAGGATTTGAGAAAACAGATGGTTTGGGAAGCACTAAGCCCTTTTTTTATTCGTGAATTTTAAAGAAACTTCGGGATACATAAGATTGAAAAAGCTGAAGATCAGCAGGATATTGAATTCAATCCCGTTATTTCCGCCTCCTACTACAAACCAGCCATTTTGCCAGTGTACATAATAAATTCCGAAAATGAAAATAAGAATATTACAAACAGCTACCGGTTTAATGCACCTTTCGATCCAGATCAATACTACTGAAAACAAATGGATAAGTTTGATCATCCACGCAACATAAATTCCTATTGGACTGAAACCTATACTATCCAGATAAACATGTCCGAAATTATTCACATCTCCACTGAAAATGGAGATTACACTATGCATCAGCAATATTGTTGACAAGGCTAAGCGAAGGAAGAAACTCTTTTTCATGTAACCAAAAGTAATGCATGAAGAACACGCTCCTTTTATTTTGTATATCAATAACTTGGAAATAGATATAAAAGATTTACTTTTTAAAAGTATGTGAACTGTATTTTAATAAGATAGTGGCAATAATAATTTTCTTTCACATATTTCATTATATAGTGATTTAAATAAAATAAATTATTATATTTACATTCAAATCAGGCGCGAATACCAAAATAAAATAATGATACAAAAAAATGCAGGATATCAGGATGAGAACTTAGGAAACATCCGGAAGGTCTTACAGAGCAGACACCATGATTAATTCCCTCATGATCATGAATCTGTTTTTGTTCTTTAAATTATTAGGGTAAGATTCTAAAACACAAATGCTTCTTTTTCAATCAAAAAAAGAGTGGTTAAATACCACTCTTTTTATATTAAATTCAAAAAAATTGTCAGTTTTAATTCTGTTTCAGACTTTTCTTAATAAACTCTTCCAGTTCTTTGCCATGAAGGTTTTTAGCTAGAATAGTTCCCTCTACGTCAATAATCACATTAAAAGGAAGTTCATCAACTTCGTAAAGCTTTGCTACGGGGCTTTTCCAGAATTTTAAATCGCTGATTTGTATCCAGTTGATGTTAAACCTGTCAATTGCTTTCTGCCAGCTTTCCTTATTCTTGTCCAAAGAAACTCCAAGTATTTCAAACTGATTGTTCTTTACCTGTTCTGAGTAGGTTTCATACATCGCTTTAAGTTGAGGCTGTTCTTCTACACATGGAGCACACCATGTTGCCCAGAAATCAATCAGAACAAGTTTTCCCTTCAGTGTTGAAAGAGAAAATGAAGTTCCGTCTGCTTTGGTCATTATTATCTCAGGAGCTTTCTTTCCAATTTCTATTTTGTTTTGAGCAGCAATAAATCCTGAGAAAACTATTAAAAATATTATGGTAAAACCGGTCTTCATATTAATCATTTGTAGGATAATCTTTATCTAACCAGTCTGTTTTAATGTTTTTGGGAAGATTTAAAAGTTTCGCATTTTTGAAACCCATTTCCATCAGTAATGCAAAAGCAGGGCGAATATTAGGACACTTCACAAAAGGGCAGCATCCGCAGTAAATCACAATTTCTCTGTTCTTAGGAATATCTTTGAGATAATTTTTCAGCTTTTCAAGGTTTTCAGGCTCATGGGTAGGACCAATGTCTACCGAACCTTTAATGATGGCTTCCGGTCCGACTGAAATGATTACAAGGTCTTTTGTCTTATGCTTTTCAATTCTGGAAGCCAGTAACGCGGGATCCATCAGCTGACTGTCTTTCCATGGATCCTGTTTTTGCTGTGCCTGGCTGAAAATGGAGCAGACAAAGCACGCAATGATTAACAAATACTTCATACTTTTATTTTTCACAAAGATAAAAATGTTTTATTGAGGGATCTGTTCAGAAGACAGGAAAATTAGCTGTTTTCGTACATTTTACTTCAATCAGAGTTTTTTGGGAGTAATATGAATCACATTGGATGCTCCGGGCTCTATGACCAATTGAGTTCCTCCTCCCCTTTCATTTTCCCGACCCTGAATTGTGGATCCGGTAACCAGAGTTAATTTCCCCTGAAAAACGGGATGAATTGACGACAGCGGAATTTCAATTTCCTCTTCTTCAAGCTGTATAATAATAGATTCTGCATCAATGGGTTGACAGATTCCGTCTTTTAGGACAGCAAATGCCTGGTATTTATGATTTTCGTTCATTCTTCTGTTTTTTATCAGTAATAAAAGTATCAAGAATATTTTAGACCAGAAATAGTAAAATATTTTAATGTAAATGTTGATATTTTAAAGGTTAATATCTGTTTGATTTTAAATATTTAATACATTTATATCAAGTATCATTCAATCTAAAAAAATGAAGATGGAAGAAAGATTCCAGCCTGATGCAATCATCATAGGAGCCGGACTGGCAGGGCTTACTGCTGCCATGGAAATTACCAATACCGGGAAAAAAGTTCTGCTTTTGGATCAGGAAACAGAACAGAATATTGGCGGACAGGCATTCTGGTCATTTGGTGGTTTATTTTTGATCAATTCCCCTCAGCAAAGGAGAATGGGAATTAAAGATTCTTATGAACTGGCATTGCAGGACTGGAAAGGAACAGCCGGATTTGACCGTCCTGAAGACTATTGGCCTCGTCAATGGGCAGAAGCCTATCTGAAATTTGCTGCCGGGGAAAAATATGAATACATTTCTAAGCTGGGTATCAAGCTGATGTTTATGGTAGGCTGGGCAGAACGTGGTGATGGTTTGGCAACAGGTCATGGAAATTCTGTGCCCCGTTTTCATGTCAGCTGGGGAACGGGAACAGGTGTCGTAAAACCGTTTGTGGAAAAAGCTTATCAAGCTCAGAAAAAAGGACTGCTTCAGATGAAGTTCAGACATCGGGTGACAGAACTTATCACCGAAAACGGAAAGATAAAAGGTCTTAAAGGAGATATTCTGGAAAATGATACCCAGGAAAGAGGTGCTGCTACAAACAGAAACGTTATCTCAACATTTGAATATACAGCTCCGAATATTATCATCGCTTCCGGAGGAATTGGTGCCAACCATGAGCTGGTAAGGAAAAATTGGCCGGAAAGATTGGGAAAAGCCCCTGAAAATATGGTATGTGGTGTTCCAGCCTATGTGGATGGCAAAATGATTGGGATTGCAGAAAATACAGGTGCTCATATCATTAATCCGGACAGAATGTGGCATTATACGGAAGGATTACAAAACTGGAATCCTATCTGGCCGAATCACGGAATCCGCATACTTCCAGGTCCATCATCTTTATGGTTTGATGCCAAAGGTAAACGCCTCCCCGCTCCTTTGCTTCCGGGATTTGATACGTTAGGGACTTTACAATATATACAGGAAACAGGATTTTCCTATTCCTGGTTTATTCTTACCCAGAAAATTATTAAGAAGGAGTTTGCTCTTTCAGGCTCAGAACAGAATCCGGATATTACCAATAAAGACTATTCTCTTTTTCTGAAAAGAATTTTTGGTAAAAAAGCTCCCGGACCCGTAGAAGCTTTTAAAGAACATGGAAAAGATTTTATTGTATCAGATAATCTGAAAGATCTGGTTAACAGGATGAATGAGCTGGCTGGAAATAACCTGTTGAATTATGAAGACATACACTCGCAGATTGAAGCCAGAGACAGGGAATTAGACAATAAGTTTTCAAAAGATACTCAGGTTAATTATATCAGGAATACCCGAAATTATTGGGGTGATAAATTGGGACGTGTTGCTGCTCCGCATAAGATTTTAGACCCTGAAAATGGTCCTTTGATTGCTGTACGTCTTAATATTTTAACCCGTAAAACTTTAGGTGGAATAAAAACCAATCTGAACGGACAGGTATTAAAAGATGATGACAGCATCATTGAAGGATTGTATGCTGCCGGAGAAGCTGCTGGATTTGGCGGTGGCGGAATGCACGGCTACAGAGCTCTGGAAGGAACATTTCTGGGAGGCTGTATTTTTTCAGGGATGAAAGCCGGAAAATATATTGCCGGACTTTAAAATTAAATAGTAGGATGAGTCATTATTTTGATCATAAAGTCATTTGGATTACAGGAGCATCATCAGGAATTGGTGAAGCACTGGTAAAAGAGATTGCAAAGAACAGCAATGCGAAAGTCATTCTTTCATCCAGAAAGGAAGAAAAGCTGCATAAAGTTGCAGAAAAAGCAGGTTTGAATACTGAACGGTATTCAGTAATTCCTTTAGACCTTAAAAATTATAAAGAAATGCCAGCCATTGCAGCGAAAGCATCTGAACAGTTTGGAAAAATTAATATTCTGATCAATAATGCCGGACTCTCACAACGTTCTTTAGCCATGGAAACAGATATTGAAGTGGATAAACAGCTGATAGATATTGATTATATCGGAACAGTAGCTCTTACAAAAGCAGTTCTGCCTTATATGATCAGGAATAAAGGCGGACAGATTGCTGTGGTATCAAGCCTTATGGGAATATTCGGGGCTCCTATGCGAAGCGGATATGCAGGGGCAAAACATGCCTTACACGGTTTTTTTGACGCGTTGAGGGCAGAATTATTCAATCAGAATATTCTGATTACGATCATTTGTCCGGGCTTTATACAAACCGATATTTCTGTGAATGCCGTTACCGGAGACGGTTCATTACAGGGAACAATGGATGATGCCACGAAAAACGGAATGCCTGCAGATGTTTTTGCAAAAAAAATGCTGTATGCGATTGAAAAACAGAAAAAACAAAAAGCCATAGGAGGTAAAGAAGTAATGGCCGTCTATCTGAAAAGATTCTTTCCGAATTTACTGGCAAAAATAATCCGTAAGGCAAAAGTGGTATAAAAAAGCACCATTCCTTATTGAACAGTGCTTTTTTAGTAAATAAACGAATGGGGCTGTATTAAAAGGTCTTCACCAATCCAATTCCTACTGTTTTATTTTGATAAAATGGCATTACCATGGTAGATGACAGTGCATTTTTACTTTTATTTTTTTTCCTTAATAAATCGATCTGAAGTTCATTTTGTTTTGCCACATTGGAGCTTCTGAACTGTTTCCTCCGGATAATAGAATACACCTTTGCCATAAGCTCAGAAAGATGAAAAGGTTTGGTAAGGTAATCATCAGCACCCAATTTTAAGCCTTCAATCTTATCATCAAGAGCATTATTAAATTTAGAAGAAATTTTGAATTTAAAGTAAAAAGAGAAAAACTTATTTACCTTCCCGGAATCTGTGCCTTCTCATAGATCAGTCCTTCATTTTTCAATTCCTTCCAGAATTCAGCAGGAATCTCAGTATGGAGAGCCTGTATATTGTCTTTCACCTGTTCAGGCTGGCTGGCTCCGGGGATAATGGAGGCAAATTCATCAGAAGCCAATACAAAATGAAGGGCAGCATCAATAAGACTGATATTGTATTTTTCTGCAATGGAAGTCATTCTTTTCCGTTTTTCATGCATTCCTTTTGGAATTACATCTTTATAATTGTAACGCTCTCTTCCTGCTATATATCCTGAATTATATCCGGCTCCTGAAACCAGTTTTACACCTGCTTTTCTAACCGCAGGAAGAAGACGGTCCACAGCATCTTCATGTTCCAGAATAGAATATTGTGTTGCCGAAAGACAGATATCCGGATCAGCAGATTCAATACAATCTAAAATAGGTTCTATTTTATTAACCCCCATTCCCCATGCTTTTATGACTCCCTGATCACGAAGTTCAGAAAGAATTTTGAAAGCTCCTTTCTGAGCTTGTTTCAAAAAATAGGGATAACGGTCTCCTACCTGATCTTCAGATAAATCATGAATATAAACAATATCGATGTGACTCAAGCCCGTTCTTTCCAGGCTGTCTTCTATAGATCTTTGTACAGCATCGGCAGTGTAATCATGGAAAAAATCAAAGTTAAGCGGATTTTTCCACATGGTTGGAGGAACGTCAGATTCAGGAACCTGATGAAAAAGTCTTCCTACTTTGGTGGAGAAAATAAAATCATCCCTGTCTTTATCTGTAAGAAAATGTCCAAATCTCCGTTCACTTTTGGTCAATCCGTACCATGGAGAAGTATCATAATACCGGATTCCTTTATCCCAGGCAGTCTGTAGAATTTCATGAGCCTGCTCATCTGTAATATTTTCAAAAGCTGTTCCTATAGCTACACCCCCTATTCCCAGTTGGTGCTTTTCTGTTAAAATGTGTGATTTCATATATGAATATTTAAAGTGTTGGATGATCAGTAACGTACAAACATCGTGCTGGCACCGAATAAAACGTTAAAAAGAAAATGGATGTTGAAACCTGAAATTCTTAATGGGAACTGATATTAAGGCTATTTGGTTACTTTATACACTATGTTAAATATTTGTATTATAGTTTCTTTGGTCTTGTTATTGAATGAAATATAGTACACCATTTGAAATAATCACATACTATGAAAAAGCATATTCTAATCGTAGGAGGAGGATTTGCGGGCATCAATCTTATCAAATCTCTCAAGAATGATAAAAGGTTCAGAATAACTCTTGTTGACAAAAACAATTATCATTTTTTTCCACCGCTTATTTATCAGGTAGCTACTTCCTTTATAGAAGCTTCTAATATCAGCTATCCTTTCAGAAAACTGTTTTCGGAAAATAAAAATGTGAAATTTCACATGGGAAGCCTGATTAAGGTGAATCCTGAAAACAAAACTATAGAAACTGATACCGGAAATCTCAGCTATGATTATCTCGTACTTGCATTAGGAACAGAATCTAATTTCTTCGGAATGGAAAACGTGAAAAAATGTGCCCTCCCGATGAAAAATATTGAAGAAGCACTTTATCTGAGAAATCATATTCTGCTGACGCTGGAAGAAGCAGCGCGAAATAAAAATATTAAAGAAGCAGAAAAACTTCAGAACATCGTTATTGCCGGAGGCGGGCCTACAGGAGTAGAACTGGCGGGAATGCTTGCCGAAATGGGAAAATATATTGCCCAGAAAGAATACCCCGAAATCAAACTGGGGCTTTCTAATCTTTATCTCATTGATGCTCTCCCTACTCTGCTTTCACCCATGAGCCAACTCGCTCAGAAAACAGCTTATGAGAAGCTTAAAGAATTAGGAGTGAAAATCATTCTGGATGTTTCTGTAAAGGATTATACAGACAATAAAGTCATTTTAAGTGACGGGAGTTCAATAGAAACAGAAACCCTCATCTGGACTTCCGGGGTCATTGGAAGAGAAATCCCCGGATTACCGGAAGATACTATTGGAAAAGGCAGAAGAATACTTGTAGATGATTATAATAAAGTAGAGGGTACAACCAATATTTATGCATTGGGAGATATATGCCTGATGCTTTCCGAAGAAAAATATCCTAAAGGACATCCTCAGCTCGCTCAGGTTGCCATTCAGCAGGGAAAGAATCTCGCTGCCAATTTTAAACGGATAGAAGACGGGAAAGTCCTGGAGCAGTTCCGCTACAATGATAAAGGCAGTATGGCCATTATATCCAAGTACAATGCAGTAGTGGATCTTCCAAAGCAATCTTTTAACGGATTTATAGCCTGGCTTACCTGGCTTTTCATCCACATCATTCCGCTGGTAGGATTTAAAAATAAAATTCAGCTTGCAATGGACTGGTTTCGGTTATTTATCACCAATAATCCATCTATCAGGCTTATCCTCTTTCCAAAAAGAAATACAGAAAACGGATCATGATAAAAAAATAAGAACACTTAAATCTATCATATTATGAAAAATCAAAAAAGGCCTCCTTTTTTTGGGGAAACAGTTGTCATCACAGGTGCTTCAAGCGGAATTGGTAAGGCAGTGGCAGAAGCTTTTGCAGAACAGGGAGCAGACCTTGTGTTAGCAGCAAGAGGTGAAGAAGCGCTTATGGAAACCGTAGAATTATGCAGAAAGCTGGGAGCTACAGTTATTGCTGTTCCTACAGATACTTCTGTAGCTGAAGATGTTCAGAACCTTGTAAAGGAAACCCTTGAATTCACCGGGAAAATTGATTATTGGGTAAATAATGCGGGAGTACTGGCATTTGGTAAATTTGAAGAAATTCCGATGGATGTCAGTGATCAGATTGTAAAAACAAATCTTTTGGGATATATGCATTCGGCACATGCCGTACTTCCTGTCTTTAAAAAGCAGAAAAGAGGCGTATTGCTTAATAATATCTCTATTGGAGGCTGGATGCCTGCACCATACGGAACAGCCTATACAGCCTCAAAATTTGGAGTCCGCGGAATGGTAGAAACATTACAGGGTGAGGTTTCAGACTTTCCTGATATTCATATCTGTGCGCTTTACCCAGGGTTTCAGAAATCTTCCGGGATTGAACATGCCGCCAATTATTCAGGGATAAAACTCAGTACACCGCCTCCAGCGTTTGATCCACGTAAACTGGCAGCTTCTATTGTAAAAACAGCCAAAAATCCAACGGAAGCTTCTTATCCGGATTGGTCAGCAGTAGTTTTTAAAAATTTATATGAAATGTTTCCCGGAATAGTCCGCTATGCATCTTCCGCAGGAGTGAGAATGCTAATGAAAAAAGCCGGTAAAGATGAAAATACCGCAGGAAATGTACAAAAACCTTCCGCAGGGAATATGAGAATTGATGGGAAAACATTATTTTCCATTCCAAAGAAACCCTTAATCTTAGCAGGTGCAGGAATCATTGGAGCATTGGCATTTGGACTCATTTTTTCAGGAAAATCTAAAGAAATAAGATAAGATTGATAGAAATAAACAGTCATCAATATATTTTGAAAAAGGTTCTTTTGTATGTTTTTTTGTGATATATTTCATAAATTTACGCAGCTGTATCAAATCTGATGGCAGCATAAAATGTTTCGGCGGTGAAAATTCACAACAAAAAAAAATACCTCAGTTTCCTTAAATTTAAAAGAGATTTCCAAAAATACGGATTAGAAAAAGCACGCAGCTATGAGCTTATTCTGCATTGGCTGAACAACAGGCTGAGCAGAAATCAATTTCTTGTTCTTTCCGGGATTTTGGTAGGCTGTACCGCTGGTATGGCAGGAGTTATCCTGAAAACTCTGGTACACAATATTCATTATTTCATTACCAATAAAGTTCATTTTGAATATCAGATATTATTCTATATCGTTTTTCCTTTTTTAGGAATTGTTTTGACTACCATGATTGTTCTGACGCTGTTCAAAGGTCAGGACCGTAAAGGGATCGGAGCTATTTTGTACGAAATTGCACAGAATTCCAGTATTGTAGCTTCCGTTAAAATGTATTCTCAGGTGATCCAAAGTGCGGTTACCGTAGGATTGGGAGGATCTGCCGGATTGGAAAGTCCTATTGCCGTTACAGGAGCTGCCATTGGCTCCAATTATGCACAGACCTACAGACTGAGCTACAAAGAACGTACTTTATTGCTTGCCGCGGGTGCTACAGCCGGAATTGCATCAGCATTCAACGCTCCTATTGCGGGGATTATGTTTGCTTTTGAGATTCTTTTAACCGGAGTGGTTTTTACAGATTTCATTCCCTTGGTCGTTGCTGCAGTTTGCGGAAGTCTTTTGTCAAGAATTTTGCTTCAGGAAGATGTCCTTTTCAGATTTTATACCAGGGAGGCATTCAATTATAAAAACGTTCCATACTATCTGATTTTAGGATTGGTTACAGGATTATATGCCCGTTATTTTGTCATTATTTCTCAGAAAGTGGAACATTTTATAAAAGGACTTCAGCTTTCCAGAATGCGTAAAGCGATGTTTGGAGGAGCAGTACTTTCCCTGTTATGTGTTCTTTTTCCTCCTCTGTTTGGGGAAGGTTATGAAACTGTAAAGGCTTTTACGAACGGGAACACCTACTCTATTATTGAAAACAGTTTTTTCAGATACTTTGAGATCGGAGACTGGACGATTATTATATTTTTGGTGCTGGTATTACTTTTAAAAGCATTTGCAACCTCATTTACCATATTCAGTGGCGGAAACGGAGGTAATTTTGCGCCTTCTCTTTTTGCCGGAGGAACTTTAGGGTATTTATTTGCTTTGGTTTGCCAGCATCTAGGTTTTACAGATGTTCCGGTGACCAATCTTGTTTTGGTAGGAATGGCCGGAGCGATGAGTGGCGTATTGTACGCTCCGCTTACCGCAATATTTCTGATTGCAGAATCAAGTTTCGGGTACGATTTGTTTATCCCGCTGATGATTGTTTCCATCATGTCTTATCTCATTGCCAAATGGTTCTCCCCGATTTCCCCGGAGCTGAAATCTTTAGCAGATGAAGGAAAAATATTCACAAATAAACATGATAAAAACCTCCTTTTTGCTTTAAGAACCGAAGATTTTATTGATAAATATTCACAAACTATAAATGAAAATGCATCTGTGACAGAACTGTTTGAAATGGTAAAGAATGGGGATAAAAATATTTTTGCCGTTGTGGATGAAAGCAGAAAACTGAAAGGAGTTCTTACTTTGGATGATATAAGACCTTATCTTTTTAATAAAGAAATTGAAACCTCCCAGGGTGTTGCCCAGATCATGAAAACTCCACCAGCCGTTCTTCACCGCGAAAATAAACCATTGGATATTCTCCAGACCTTTGATGATACCGGAGTATGGAATCTTCCGGTAGTGAATGAAAATAATGATTTTATAGGATTTATTTCAAAATCTTCAATACTGATGAGCTACAGGCAGCTTCTGAAAGAATATTCTGATTAATATTTGATAGTAGAATATAACAACTAAAGAACTCCATTCCCCTCTTCTGGAGGGGTGTCAAATCAACAGATTTGACAGGGTGGTATACAAAAAATCCGTTCAGCAATGAACGGATTTAATTTTAGTCTATAATGAAAGTTGAAAAAATTAGTTGCTTGCGCTATTCAACAGAGCAATATCTTCCTGATCCAGAATAAGTTTTGGAGCATTGAATACAGTCTCCAGCTGTGAAGCACTGGTGGCACTTACGATAGGTGCTGTGATTAAAGGATTGGATAGCAGCCATGCCAGAGAAACCGTTCCCTGAGTGGTATTATGCTTTGCACTTACCTGATCCAAGGCTTTTAATACCTCAAGCCCTTTAGGATTTAAATATTTTCTTACGCCCTCACCTCTCGCACTTTTTGCAAGATCTGCTTCATCACGATATTTACCGGTTAAAAAACCTGCTGCCAGAGACCAATAAGGAAATACACTTAAGTCAAACTGTTCTGCGAGAGGAGCATAGTTTGTTTCAAAACCTTCTCTTTCCATTAAATTGTAATGAGGCTGTAATGCTACATATTTGGGAAGGTTATTCTTCTCAGCGGCATCAAATGAAGCTTTCAAACGTTCTGGTGATAAATTGGAAGTGGCAATATAACGTACTTTTCCTGCCTTAATGATCTCATCATAAGCAGAAAGCGTTTCTTCTACCGGAGTGATATGGTCATCAAAATGAGTATAATAAAGATCAATATGATCGGTCTGCAGCCTTTGCAGAGACTCGTCTACAGATTTTAGAATATGCTTTTTGCTGATGTCATAGCCATGTTCTTTTGTCTCTGAGCCAACTTTCGTTGCTAAAACGATGTCGTTGCGGTTTGATCTGCTTTTCATCCACTTTCCGATAATCTCCTCAGACTGTCCGCCTTTTCCGTTCACCCACCATGAATAGGTGTCTGCAGTATCTATAAAATTGAATCCGGCTTCCGTAAAGCGGTCCAGTATATTGAAAGACTGTTTCTCGTCCAGAGTCCATCCAAAAACATTTCCTCCGAAATTGATTGGGGCAATCATTAAATCGGTGTTTTTGATATTTCTTTTTTCCATAAAAATAATTTTACTACGTGAGCTCTAAGGTAAGGAATATTAAGGGCGGAGACTATTCAAAATGACCATTCTCTTTATAGTTATTATAAATGAAAATGCTGATCTTTCCTCAGTTTTTTTGATTATTATTTTTGTTGCGAAATCGCAAAGGCGCAAATGAATTAAACACCAGCTGCTTCAAGGCGCAAAGATATTATCTCTGATAAAATTGAGTGTCTCTTGCAAAAACAGCTAAAAAAAATAAAAACAGCCCGTTTGAAAAGCTGTTTTTATTATCTATCAATTAAAAATACGGCTATTTTTCAACCTGAGGAATCTCAATAGCAATAAGCTGTAGTTTGTATTCCTGCAATTGCTGGTTGATGGTCGATAAACCGTTGCTGAAGAATGAAGATGCTGTAAAAAGCTCATGATAATATGCGATCCCTTCAAGCATATTTTTCCTGAAGGCATTCCATTTTTTTGTCTGGGAATGGGTAATCTGTACGGTTGATTCTGCAATTTCCTTTCTCAGATAATCCACATACATTTTCAATTCATTGATGAACATGTTCGGACGTTGATTGTCTGAAAGAATGTTGGTATTTCCATAGATATGTTGTACCATTTCGGAAAGAGAAACTTCCTTATCAAAAAAAGCAATATTGGGTCCGGGACATATCACTACCCCTTGTTTTTCACCTTTTATTTCAAGGTTTTGTTCCATATATGCCGCATTTACAAGTCCTACGCACAGGCAGGCTTTATCGGTAATTTCAGACTTTCTTTTATTGTATTCCTGCTCTGTTAATGTTTCCTGTTCTGCATACAATGCTTTCAGTTTGATATCCTGATATTTTTTAGATGCGGTACAGGTTCCTTCCGGAGAAAATTCTTTGCTTAATGCCAGAAGTTTTTTAGGGCACGAACTTCCATATTTTCCTTTCGCTTCTTTTTCATACTTCAATGTCTCGTTGGATGTTCCTTTCACTGTATTGAAAGGAACTCCCAATGGTGAGATATTACTCAGATAAAAATCCTGTTCTTTCGATTGTAAAAGTAAATTTCTGGTTTCAGTATCTACAGAGGTTGCTTCGGGCACCAATAAAAACGGAGAACCCCATCCTACGCTGTCTACACTATAATTCGCCAATAAAAACTCATGTTCTTCAGAAGTACCTACTCCACCTTGTACCGTAATTTTCATTTCTAAAGGTTCTGAAACTACAGGTTTTCCTTTTTGTTCTAAAGCAGCAGTCATTAAAGTGTGAGCCGATTGTATCAGATCGTTTTTTTTCTGCTTAAACTCTTCCATAATAGGTCCAAGAAGCATTCCTTCAGTGGCAAATGCATGGCCTCCGCAATTCAATCCGGATTCTATTCTGTATTCTGAAACCCATAACCCTTTTTTAGCCAGAAAATTCCCCTGGATCATCGCAGAGCGGAAATCACTTACTTTAAGAATGATTTTCTTTTTGATTTTTCCGTTTTCATCCGGGAAGAAGTCTTCAAACTCTTCCATATAGCTGTACAAACGGGGATTCATGCCTGCAGAAAGAACCATTGATGATGACAGTTTACTTTTGGCAAAACCCCGCAGTGAAGCATGGGCATCGTTATACATTACAGGAAGCTGCTCATTTTTATGATAATTGTCTTTATCTACTTTCGTCATGATATTGACATCAATACTTCCCGGTTTTAAATTGGATTCTATGAAGTTTTTGATATTGGAACTCCAGTTGTCTTTTTGATTGATAAGGGTTTGGAGGCTGTTTTTAAGATCCGAAGTATTCGGAAGCATGGCCATAAAGTCCTTTAAAGCTTCTTTGTTTTTGCTGATTTCCTGTTTGAAAGATTCAAATTTTTCATTCACAATATCATCCACCATATCCAGATAGGCTGTCACTCTTCTGGCTCTGTAGTCTTCTGTTTTTGCTGAAATTCCGAAATAGTCAAGATTGAACTTTTTATTGTAAAAGTTCTTCATTTTTTCCAGGATTTCATCATCAATGATGGAGATCACAGAAGAAATTCCATATTGGGCAACACGAATCGGGCTGTCTATAGTATAAGCCAGACCCATTACCGGAATATGGAAATTGTGCAAAGGTTTTTTTGTCATAAAGTTTTGATAAAAGTTCTTTTATTATTTATCTAAAAATCCTTTACAACTATTCACTGCCTAAAAATATTATTTTAAAATGAATTATGCGGTAAATAATATTTTGTTTTGTAAGAAATATGTCAAATGTCATTTTTTTAGTGGCTGATCTTTTATTTTACCATTATGTTTTAAAGTTATTCAGCTTTATTTTTAAGCATCATCAGAAGACTATAAGCACCTTTCTGGACAATTTTCTTATCTTTTAAAAAGTCTGATTTTATTATCTCTGTAAACTGGTCATCAGAAATTCCGGTTACTACGGGAATCATTTTATAATTGGATTTTCCAAGATCTTCAAAAACGTAATTTTTATTTTCATAAGAAACCACTGCTTCATTGGGAAGACCTTGTGTATAACGGCTGCTGATTTTGACTTCAGCATTGATATACATTCCTTTTACAAATTCAGCATTTACCGAAGACAGTTTAGCAATTGCAGTGGCAGATCCTCCGTTTTCAATACTTGGCACTACGCTGACAATTTTAGCATTGGATTTCAGCTCCGGATTCTGATTGTTATACACTAAAATTTCCTGTCCTGTTTGAATATCATTCACATCATTTTCAAAAACCTTTAATTCTAAAAGTAATCCTGCCGGATTGATCAATTCAAATAAAGTATCTGCCGGATTGATGTATTGTCCGTTATTCACAAGAATTTTGCTTACAAAACCTGTAAACGGAGCATGGATACTGATCCTGCTTCTGATATTTCCGGTATGTAAACCTTTGGTATTGATTCCGATAATTCTCAGTTTTTCTTCAAGTCCTTTCAACGTAGCATTCAGTGTAGCGTAATCAGCCTGTGCGGTCTGCATCGTCTTATCACTGCTGGCTTTGCTTGTATTGAGGTCTTTCTGGCGGTTGAAATTCAGTCTTGCGGCTTCAAGCTGAGCCTTTGTCACCAGATAATCCTGTTGCAGCTGTATAAACTGCGGATCTTCTACTACAGCGAGCACTTGTCCTTTGTTGAAGTGGCTTCCATTAATCACGTTAATAGATTTTATATGTCCTCCCATAATACTGGAAACGGAATTAATATGTGATGGTGCAATTTCTGCTTTCCCGTTCAGTCTTACCAGTTTTTCCATATTTCTGTTCTGGATACTGGTTGTTGTTAACCCTACAGACTGAATCTGCTTTTCTGTAAGATGAACTGAGTTTTTATTGTTTTCAGTAAATTTCGTGTTTTCATACACTGTTTTTTCTTCTTCTTTTTTTCCTGAACATGAAGATAAAGTAAGGATTAAAGTAAGGCTGTATAAAGATATATTCTTGAAATGCATGATGATATTATTTTGAAATTAAGAATTGAAGTTCTGCCCCAATCTGATTAAGTTTTTCCAGCTGATCAGTATAATCTGCTTTGGTTTTTACGGCCTGGTTCACCAGTATTACCCAATCCAGATAATCAATTTCTCCTGCTTCCATCTGTTTTTGTGCAGTTTTTAAAATGGTTTCAGATTTTGGGAGCTGTTTTTGTTCGTAATTTTCGATGATCCGCTGCTGGTTCATATAATTGTTCAGCTGCTGATTTAATCTGTTTTGAAGCTCGATTTCTTTTCTTTGGTATTGATTCTCGGAGATTGCAATTTTAGCCTGTGCTGCTTTAGCCAAAGCTCTTTGTCCTTTTGTAAACAATGGAATTCCCACTCCTATCTGCACTGAATTGAAGCGGTTGTTATTGATGTTTTTCATACTCTGGTTAGTATATCCGATAAGAAGATCCGGAAGCAGTCTGCTTTTCTCAAGCTGTGCTTCGGCCTCTCCTATTTTGATCTGTTGCTGCAGATACTGAAGTTCGGGATGTTGCTTTACCATTTCCCCGGAAATCTGCATCCCTATACTCATGGTGGGCTTTTCAGCAATAGGCTGGTAAGGAATTTCGGACTGAAGTAATAGTTGAAGCTGAAGTTTGGCCATGTTCAGATCATTTTCAAGAATATTCAACTGTACTTTTACCTGTTCTTTCTGAATTTCAGCGGTGGATTCCTCTAAAATATTGGCTTCACCCTTTCTTAACCGTAATGCGGCTTTATCTGCAAAGTTATTATACAACTGGCTGATGTATTCCAGGACTTTTTTCTTCTCCTGAAGCACGAGTATTCTGTAGAAAACATCCGTCACTTCTCTGGTAAGCTGTGTTTTTGTAAGGTTTTGATTAATGACACTTGCAGACCATTCGGCATCCAGCATCTGCTTCCTTTTTGAATAGACCGTTGGAAAGCTGAATCTCTGGGAAATCCCGAATGAATTATCTGTTTCTTCTCCCTGAATCTGCCCAAATCCTCCGGTAACTTCCATCTGAGGAATATCCAGATAGCTGGCTTTTAGCTTTTCCTGATAATCTGATAATAATTTTGAGTTTTTAAGAATACCGTTTTGTTGGTATGCCTTTTCCAAAGCCTGGTTATAGGTAATATTTTCCTGAGCCTGGAAACTTCCAAAGGAAATTAACAACAAGAAAACAGAAAGTTTTTTATAGTTGGTTTTTTTTGCGAATTTCATTTTATCTTTATTAATATGTTCAAACAGGACGTATAATATGGGAAGTACAAATAGGGTTAAAAAGGTTGCAAGCATCAGACCTCCGATTACCACAGTTGCCAAAGGTCTCTGTACTTCAGCTCCTGCACCGTTGCTTATGGCCATGGGAAGGAATCCCAAAGAAGCTACAAAAGCCGTCATCAAAACCGGGCGGAGTCTGATTTTTGTGCCTATGAGTACAATTCTGCTGGTATTTGATATTCCACTGTTTTTCAATCGGTTAAATTCTGATATCAAAACAATTCCATTAAGTACAGCTACTCCAAACAAAGCAATGAATCCTACTCCTGCACTAATACTGAAAGGCATTCCTCTCAACGCCAGAAAATAAACGCCTCCTATTGCAGACAACGGAATGGCAGTGTAGATGAGCAGGCTGTGTTTTACAGAACCGAAAGCAAAGAATAAGAGAAGGAAAATCATCACCAACGAAATGGGAACAGCAATTCCCAGCCTGGCTTTAGCTTCATTTAAGTTTTCAAAAGCACCTCCATAAGAAACAGTGTAGCCTGGTGACAGCTTAAGGCTTTTACCAGCTTTTTGCTGAAGTTCCTCCACAATACTCTGAACATCTCTTCCTCTTACGTTAAAGCCTACAATAATCCTTCTTTTGGTATCTTCTCTCTGAATCTGGTTCGGGCTGTTTTTAAGTTCTACTTTAGCCAATTGTGACAATGGAATCTGCTCTCCAGAAGCCGTAGGAATCAAAAGATTCTGGATGCTGGTAATATCTTTTTTCTGTTCATTATCCATTCGGACAACGATGTCAAACTTCTTCTCGCCTTCGTATAATGCTCCTGCTGTCTGACCTGCAAAAGCCATGTTGATCACCCTGTTGATATCTGCCACCGAAATATGATAACGGGACAGTTCGGAACGGTTATAATCAATCACAACCTGCGGAGCACCTACAACAGGTTCAATATAAAGATCCTGAGCTCCTTTTACGGTATTGATGACACTTCCCATCTTTTTCGCATAGGCAGCTAAGCTATCAAGATCTTCACCATAAATTTTGCATACCACATCCTGCCTTGCTCCGGTCATCAGTTCATTGAAACGCATTTGTACAGGGAACTGGAAGCTGGTGGTAAGGCCTGGGATAATGCTTAATGCTTTGCTCATTTTATCAGAAAGTTCAGGAAATGTTGTTGCGGAAGTCCATTTCTTTTTAGGCTTTAAAACGACGATCATATCTCCGGAATCCATAGGCATAGGTTCTGTGGGAATTTCTGCACTACCAATTTTCATGACTACTTTTTCTACTTCAGGAAACTGTGTTAAAAGGATATGTGCTGCCTGAGTGGTTGCTTTCTTTGTTTCATTGATATTACTTCCCTGCAGGATTCTCATCTCCACGGCAAAGTCACCTTCCTCCAAAGAAGGAATAAATTCTCCTCCCATTCTGGAAAGGGTAAAAACAGCACCAACAAACAGGATGAATACGCCAACAATAATGGTTTTTCTGAATTTAAGAGCCCTTATCAGGAGTTTCTGATGTCCTGTTTCCACTTTACCCATCACACGGTCTGAAATGTTTTCTTTTTCCTTTTTCTTTCTGCTTAATACCAAAGAGCTCATCATAGGAATATAAGTCAGAGAAAGAATAAAGGCACCAATCAGGGCAAAGGCAACCGTCTGAGCCATAGGTTTGAACATTTTTCCTTCAATTCCCTGAAGGGTAAAGATGGGAAGGTATACAATCAGAATAATAATCTGCCCGAAAACCGCACTGTTAACCATTTTAGTTGCAGAGCTGGAAACCTGGTCGTCCATTTCCTTTTTGCTGAGCATATTGTCTTTTCCAAAATGCTTTTTATGAGCGAGCTGATGCAGTACCGCTTCAACGATGATAACGGCACCATCTACAATAAGCCCAAAATCAAGGGCTCCAAGGCTCATCAGATTTCCTCCCACCCCGAAAATATTCATCATGATAATCGCGAAAAGCATCGCTAAAGGAATAACGGAAGCAACCAATAATCCCGCTCTGAAATTTCCTAAGAATAAAACAAGGATAAAAACAACAATCAAAGCGCCTTCCATCAGATTGGTTTTTACCGTACTGATGGTATTGTTCACCATTTTAGCACGGTCAAGAAAAGGCTCGATGACCACTCCTTCAGGCAATGATTCCTGGATTTTTTCCAGTCTTTCTTTGATATTTCCGATCACCACATTGGCATTCTCTCCTTTCAGCATCAAGACAATTGCACCGGATACTTCTCCGGTATCATTATAGGTCATGGCGCCATATCTTGTGGCATACCCGATCTTTACAGAAGCCACATCTTTAATATGTACAGGAATCCCTTCTTTGGTTTCCGCTACCTGGATGCTTCCGATATCTTCTGTGCTTCCCAGAAGCCCTTCACTTCGGATAAATAAGACCGTTTCTTTCTTTTCAATATAAGCACCTCCTGTATTCTGATTATTCTTTTCAAGAGCCGCAAAAACATCGTTGATATTGATATTAAATGCCTGAAGTTTATTCGGATTAATGGCAATTTCATATTGTTTCAATTTCCCCCCGAAACTACTGACATCAGCCACACCTTTTGTTCCCAGAAGCTGTCTTCTGACTACCCAGTCCTGAATGGTTCTGAGTTCAGTTTCATCATACACATTTTCGTATCCTTTTTTGGGTCGTACCACATATTGGAAAATCTCTCCCAATCCGGTTGAAATAGGCCCTAATTCCGGCTTCCCGATTCCCTCAGGGATGTTGTCCTGAACGAGTTGTAAACGTTCCTGAACCTGTTGACGAGCCCAATACACATCGGTATTATCATCAAAAACTACAGTCACCAATGAAAGCCCGAAACGGGAGAAGCTTCTCAGCTCTGTAATTCCGCTGATATTGCTGGTAGCCTGTTCAATAGGAAATGTAACAAGACGTTCTATATCTGCTGCACCATAAGAAGGAGCTGTTGTAATGATCTGAACCTGATTATTAGTGATATCTGGCTGTGCATCAATAGGAAGTTTGGTGGTTTCATAGACTCCAAAAAGCACAAGCCCCACTGTAAACAGAGCAATGATGAGTTTATTCTTTACAGAAAACTCAATAATTTTATTTAACATGGAAAAACGATTAATTAGTAACCCGGGAATGCGTTATAAAAACTGTTGGAATTTTCCATTGCAGAAATTGCTTAGGGTAACAACAAAGTTATAATGACATCGTAAACAGAATTATAATGCACAACAGGTTAAATTGATATGGAATAATTAATGGATTGCTTTAAGGATAAAGCAATTTCAGGATAAAATCAATTAAGAAAGCCGCGGAGGCTGAAAAATCTGAGAAAGATATTGATTGGAGAAATCTTTTTCTTTGTAGATAGTGGTTTTCTTTGAAACCGTAATTTCTTTAGGTTTTTTAAATTCGAATGTCAACTCCGGAAGCTGAGCATGTACAGTTAGTACAATTGGTGGATTGATAAACGGCAGTTTCTGATCAGTGTCCCAGTCAGAATCCTGTTTATGGTTATCATAATGCTCCATTACAAATTCTGAAAAGCTACCGTGATATTCCATGAAATGCTCAACAAACATAGGAACTTTCAATACTTCCCCCGCATTGGTGGTAGCCAGTACATACATCATTGAACATAATATGGAGAACCATTTTAACATGGATGCAAATATAGGGCTTAAATTTTTCCTGAGAACGCACCAGTATTAATTTTTTGAGAATTTTATCTAGTTTAAAAATGGTTTAAATAAATAATAGCGATTCAAAATAATGTTAGATTCACCAAACAAAAATTAAAGTCTGGATTTCAGCCGGCTTAGCGTTTCCTGTGAAATATTAAGATAAGAAGCCACCATTTTATTGGAAAGTCTTCTTACAACAACCGGATTTTCATCCAGAAGCTGACGGTATTTTTCAAGAGCATCCTGAACAAGGAAAGACATGAGTCTTTTGGTATTATTCACATACGCTGTTTCCAGATAAATTCTGTAAAACTTTTCCCATTGCGGGATAATTTCCAGGAGGTGGTAAAAATTCTTATGGCTGATATAATATACTTCTGAATCCTCTACGGCCTCAATAAATTCCTCAGAGGGTTCAGAAGTAATGAAACTGGTAAGTGCAGTGGCAAACTGGTTTTCAAATGCAAAATATCGGGTGGAATCCTGCCCTTCTTCATTGATGAAAAATATACGGAGGCATCCATTCACTACAAAGAATGTTCTCTGACTGTTTTGCCCGTTAGAAAGCAGCATTTCATTCTTTTTTAATTGGATCGGTCTGAAATAAGAGAGAATCGTTTCCAATTCTTTATCCGTTACTGCTATTCTATTTTTAATATATGACGTTAAAAGTTCCTGCATGTAAGCAAAAATAAGGATAAATGGCTTTGCTTACCTCTTTTATTCCGTACTGTCTATGGATTTTCTGCCTGCCCGGCTTTCCAGTATGAACAGATATACATCCCATGTGGATCCCAGTCCAGCGTTGTTTTGAAATAAGTACGAAGCTCATGTACCGTAGTATATTCTGCAGCGATGTAAACATATTCTTTTAAAACTCCGGATGGAAACTGAACAGATTTCACCGTTTCAGCAAGTTTACTTCCCTTCTCAGGATGAGGATTGTGCAGCCATTCAACCGAAATATCGGCTGCAGAACACAGAATAAGCTCGTCCTCTTTGCCGGATATCTCCAATAGGATCTTTGCGGATACATAAGACGGAAACTGTTCTGCAATGGCACAGATAACAGGAAGCGCTGTTGCATCTCCTGCCAGCAGGTAAAAATCAGCATCAGGAACTAGTGGTCTTGTACTTTCTTTCATTCCTACTTCTAATACATCACCTGTACAGGCTTTTAGTGCCCAGGCAGAAGCCGGACCATTATCACCATGAGCAACAAAATCAATAGTTAATTCCCTATTTTCAAGATCAATTTTTCTGTTGGTATAGGTTCTGACGAGAGAAACGCCGTCCTCTTCAGCCGGGATAAAGATTTTATTGTTAGAACCGGAACCGACATTCGCCAACAACTCAGCCTGTTTTTCATCGATTTCGAATATCACACGGATAAGATGTGGAGTAAGATATTGCTTGTTTTTAACAATAAATGCAGAACGTATTTTTTTTGTTTTCTCTGCCTGAACTATTATAGAATTTTCCATTTTTTATTTTTTATTGAATAGTAAAATGATCATAGATAAAACGCAGCTGATGCCTCCGAACAGATACACTGTCTGATAATCAAACCAGCCTGCAATCAATCCGGCAATAGGTCCTGCCAGTCCTAATGACAGGTCAACGAAAGCCACATAAGCTCCCAATGCTGTTCCTCTCATCTGAGGTTTTACTTTTTGAATGGCAAGAACTCCCAACGCCGGAAAAACCAGTGAGAATCCTACACCTGTTAATCCACATCCAAGTAAGGCTAATGTTTTGGAAGGAGATGTCCAGATGAGCATCTGCCCCGCCACTTCGATAATCAGAGAGATCAATGCTATTTTAAAACCTCCGTATTTATCCGGAAAAGAAGCGAATAAAATTCTGGTGAGGACATAGCAGGCTCCAAAAATCATAAAAGCAAGTGAGGCGTCACCCCAATTTTTTTGTGTGAAAAATAAGGCAATAAAAGAAGCGATACATCCAAAAGCCATTGATGAAAAAGCAAGACTCAACCCCTGACCGGATATTGAACCAATTACTTTGTAGAAAGGAGTTCGCACATGATCTTTATCTACAGGAATAGAAGGTAGTTTTGCGGTGGAAAGCCAGCTTACCAGCGGAAGTAAGGCAATCAGCATAAAAGCAGGCAGGATATTGTATTCTTTACTTAGCCAGATACTGATGGGAGCTCCAATGGCAATGCCTGCATACATGGCAATACCGTTCCATGTCATTACTTTTCCGGAATTGGAGTGCCCTACGAGACCTATTCCCCACGTTAAAGCTCCGGTAACCAGGAAACTTTCACCAACTCCATGAATAATTCTTGCGATTAAAAGAAAAATCAGTGCCAGCAATGGATGAGCCTGAAATACGACAGCCAATACATAAACTATTCCGGCAATCACTGCCAGTATCACACCTGACATTTTGCTTTTCTTAGCTCCTTTTGTATCCGTGATTTTTCCGGAATAAGCGCGGGTTAAAAGGGTTGACAGCGACTGTAGGCCAATGACAAGTCCTACAATAATACTGTCAAAACCTAAACTGTTCTGGACAAACCTTGGAAGGACTCCCAGGGCAATTCCTATTGTGAGATAAACCCCGAATACCGAAATGATAATCGGAGTAGTCGCCTGATAGAAATTAATAGTCTGTCCTTTTTCTAATGTTGTACTCATAAATTTTGTTTAAAATATTCGGGTGCAAAGGTCCCTGTACAACAAATAAAAAACTTTGATCTAGATCAAAAACGGCACATTGAATTAATCAAAATCCAGGAAGCTATCAGTAAGCTGTTTCCATTGTATTTTAGCAACTCCCATCATTCCGCCTGCAGCCGTTGCAAGATTTCTAATCACATCAATGAATTGAGCATTCCAGTTAGGTCTTTCATTTCGTCCGTATACTGCTGCTTTTAAATGAGCTATATTTCTGGAAATCATAAAGGTTGAACTTGCTGCAGAACTGTAAAAATGAGCAATATGACGACTTTCTTTGTTTTGGGGATCTCCTGACGGCCTGCATGTCATCGATATACTTTCAGAAAAACTGTCCTGATAGAAACAGATATCTGTAATCTCTACCCAGTCGTACCCTTTTGCTTCAGGCTCTCCTGGCCCCGGAATATCAATGCGGATGAAATCTCCTTTTTGAGGCTCGCGATCTACGGGATTCCCATCAAAATTATACAATTTAAATGCGGCAAATGCCTTACCACTATAACTTTCCCATTTATTAACTGAAAAAAATCTTTCTTTCAATATTTTATACTTCAGCGGAATCAAATCCTGCTCAAATGCTTTTCGGCTTTCTGTATCATGGGAACCTCCGAATTTTTGTACAGGAACTCCCTTGAATTTCTTTGGACTCATAGGATCGGTTTTAAGCAAAATAGGATAAAAACATTACAAAATTTTATGACTGGGGTCACAAAAGAGTCAAACAATTGTTTGAATATCGATTGATATAGACCTTGTTTTGATAATAATTCACTTTTTGTCAATTATTTATTTTTGGCGAAAATCATACGTACAATTCTTCAGATGGCGAATTATATTTAATTGGATATGATTTTCTACTCCTAATTTCGGAATCCTAAATAAAATGAAACACATTTAGTAAATAATTATTTTCACTTGAAATAAATAATTTTTAAAAAAAATGAGCTTATGATGTTTTGCATACCATGATTTTTGCTTATATTTGTGAATCGAAATAATTTTTTTTCATCATTTGTGTTTTTTTAAGGTCTTCATTCGTGGAGACCTTTTTGTTTTCAATAACATCATAATTGAATATTGTCTATTGAAGTGGAAAAAAGAGTGAAATGTGAAATATTACCTTTTTAAATCTTTCCAATTTCTTTTCTATAAAGGAATGTATGATGTTTTAAGATGTCAATAACTCTCCTTTTTGATAAATTTCAACCCCTTTGTACAGGTTTATGAGCCTATTGAATTGTTTTCATAAAATCTGTTGGTCTGAACTGCATTACAGACTGAAAGCTTCTGGTATATGCCTGAACACTCTTATACCCTACTTCATAAGCAGTTTCTGAAATCGTAAGATTACCCGAACTCAAATACTCCAGACTCTTGATAATACGAAGCATTTGCTGGTATTTGCTTAAAGTAAGCCCGGTTTCTTTTTTGAAAATACGTTCCAGGGTACGGAAAGATAAATGTGCCGTATCACTAAGATCTTCCATTTTTATTTCATTCCGGTAATGATTGTGCAGATGCTGTATAACTTTAGCAAGACGTTTATCTTTTGGAAGGCTGATGTGAAAGGTCAGTGAATGCTCTACAAATTGTGGCAGTTCGTTGAAAAGTGCCTTCAGGAATAGGTTTTCATTATGATCCACAGTCATCTGTTTAGACCACTTTTCTGCGTATTTTATCATTTCTTTCAATACAGGAGGAACAGAAAATACATTCACTTCATGATAGAAAGATTCTTGGGTACTGATATCGGCAAACATAATCATCAGCTTGATCTTTTCAGAATGAGAATTGGTTTTGTGAACAGCATTTGGAGGAATCCATACGGCATGATTCTGAGGAAGAAGATAGATTTTTTCTTCGATAGTAATATATTGAAACCCACTTTCTACATAAACAAGCTGCCCTTTCTGATGGTGATGAAGAACATCATCATGAATCCAGTTTTCTTCAAACCATACAAAATAAGGTTTCTTCAGTTCATCTATTTTTATGGTGCCGTTGATGTCCATGTCGTTTTAGGTTAAAACTTTGGCAAAATTAAACAAAATTACTGTACTAATTTTGTACAAAAGTTTTTATTATGATGAAGAATGAAGTAAAAAAGAATGCTTCGTATGTTTTATTACTTATTAATGTTCTGGTGGTTATACTCATTTCCAGTAACCTCCGTTCACCTATTGTGGCGGTTGCGCCTGTATTGGGAGAGATAAGAGATGTTTTGAAGCTGGACAATTTTCAGGTGAGCCTTTTAACCTCTATTCCACTGTTTATGTTTGCTGCCTGTTCGGTGCTGGTTAGCAGATTTTCCAATAAGTTCGGTATCAGCAAACTTCTGATGTACTCACTGATTATTCTGAGTTTCGGGTTGTTTTTACGAATCAGCGGATCTCTATGGCTTTTGTTTGTAGGGTCTATATTCATTGGGTTGGGTATCTGCATTGGAAATGTGGTTACTCCAGGATATGTTAAGAATAATTTCCCGAAACAGATTGGTCTCATGACCGGAATTTTTGCGGTATCTATGAACCTTACTGCTGCTTTAGCTTCAGGGTTCAGTGTAAAAATCGGGGAACTGACAGGGTTTGGATGGAAAGGTTCTCTGGGGATCTGGCTGGTGATTGCTGCATTGGGTTTTCTTGTTTTATCATTGGAGTTCATATTTAATAAAAGAAATCCGGTTCAATCTCAAACCGCACTCAGTACTTCAGATTTTAATATGTTTAAATCTCCTCAGGCATGGAATATCAGCATTTTTATGGGGCTTCAGTCGTTGTTTTACTACTGTCTTGTAGCGTGGCTTCCTTCATTTCTTTCAGATTTTCATATGCAGGGAGAAAGTTCCGGCTGGGTTTTCTTTGTGATTCAGATTACCATGATTCCTGTAACATTCTGTTGCCCGATTATTGCCAGTAAAATGAAAGATCAGAGGCTAATGATCCTTTTTATCTGTGCTTTGATGTTTGGAAGTACCATGATGTTTGTCTTCCTAAAATCTCAATGGATCTATGTGAATGCAGTGATCATAGGGATTTCTAATGGATTATCTTTCAGTCTTTCGATTCTGTTTTTTTCTACAAGAACGAAAAGCAGTATCAATGCTGTTAAAATATCAGGAATGGCACAGTCTGTAGGATATCTGATTGCGGCATTCGGACCTCCGTTGTTTGGAAAGCTTCATGATTGGGATATTTCCTGGAACAGCTCGTTTTATTTATTAAGTGGTGCTGTACTGCTGATGTTGTATTTTGGAATGAAAGCGGCGAGAAATAAGTTTGTAGAAGATTAAGATAGTCATCAAGGTCAGGTAACACGTCTTTTATTGTGGGATGCTACCCATTCTTCTTTTTGGCATTTTGGGCAGCTTCCTGCATTACCTGCTTTTTTATGCTCTGTATACCCACAGAATATACAAGAGTAATATCTTTCCTCATGAATAAATTGTAACGGATTATGTAATGAGTCTGGCATAATAGGAAGCCCGTATCTTACAGATTCATCTTCGAAAAAGAATACACTGATCTCTCCTGATATTTCTTCTATAGCCATTTCAACCTGCCCAAGTTGCGAAACTCCTTTTAGCCTCAACTCTGCAAAGAATTCGTCACTCCCAAGGTTTTCTTTTTGAAAGTTTTTAATTGAAAATTCACCATTTTCTACCAGGCAGATAGATTTTCCTTCGACTAGATTTTCAAATTTTTTACTTTTTCCGATAAAATAGGTCACAATAGAATATAGAAGAATAATAACAATAAAAACAATAAGGGATGAAATAATTCCGACATCCTTATTAAACATAGGATCTCCTGCGGCCGATCCCAGGCCAATAATCACCACCAACTCAAAGATTGAGAGTTGTTTTACGCCTCTTTTTCCTAAAATTCTAAGTCCGATGATAATAGCAAGGAACATAATCATGGTACGAAGAATGATCTCTAAAAGAAAAGACCATTCTTCGTGTCCCAGTAATAATTCTTTCCAATCAAGATTTAAGAGAAAAACTGACAGCATACAAATTATTTATCAGGAAATATTCAAAAAACAAGCCATAGCTCCTGTTATTTATTTCATTTCTGTTTCAGGCTTACCTCTTCTCCGTCTTTCAGTATGAAACATTGATTTTCGAGCCCTTTTTCTGTTATTTTTCCCTGAATAAATTTTCGGTCTTCTCTGCAATGGCTCACTGCTTCCAGATGGGTTATCCAAACCGTAGACTCCGGTGCATGTTCACAGACTTTTACAATGTCTTCACTGGTCATAATAATAGGATCTCCTACAGAAAAAGTGGCGGCTCCTCCTGCCACAATGATATGTTGAGGATTATGTTTATCAATTTCCTGGGCAATTTCATCATACCAAATAGTATCTCCTGCGATGTAAACTGATGTATGCTCTGTTTTAAAAACAAAACCATTTACAATTCCCATTTTCTCTCCTATTTCTCCGGTTCCATGCTGGCCTTTGGTGGTAGATATCTCAATATTTTTCCATTGAAGCTGATCATTCACAGCGATCACGTTGGTAAATCCCTGTTTTGAAATTTGGTCTGAAATAATCCCTGAACAAATAATCGGAATATTTTTATCAAGAAGTTCTATGGCTGCAGCATCCCAATGATCAGGATGAAGATGGGTAACAGCTACAGCATCTACTTTTTCAAGGTTTTGATTTAATTCTTCCTTACCAAAAGGCAGATCCACTAAAGGATTCAGTAACTCGTTGTCTACCATTGGGAATTTGCCGAGAGACCCTTTTTCTCCAAGCATTGGATCTACGAGGATGGAAATTCCATCAATATTCAATAGCAATGTTGCATTGCGCCATAATTGTAATTTCATTTGACTAAGTTTGTATAGCAAAGCTATTGCCCGATCGGGGTAAAACAATCGAAGGTTACCAAAAGGTTAACCATAAATATTCAACTGACTTATGAATTTTGAAGAATTTAAAAACTGTGGATTAAGACGAAGCCTGAATATTCTTTCGGGCAAATGGAAACCGCTGATTCTACATAACCTTTTTGAAGAAGATCAGGTACGGTTTGTGGAACTTTGGCGAAGTATGCCCAGAGTTTCCAAGAAAGTACTTGCCGAGCAATTGAAACAGCTGGAAGAAGATCTTATTATTGAACGGATTGAAGTGTATAATTTTCCGCCGGAAGTGTATTACAAGCTTACTGGAAAAGGAAAAAAGCTAGGGCCTATTCTTTCTCAATTACATCTGTGGGGAAATGAACTGAGATAGAACTGTTTATTTAATATTTTATATATTGGCAAAAATTACCGTGTAATTTTGGTATAAAAACTAATAACAATTTTTACCAATGAAAAGAATCATTATTTTGATCTCCTGTGTATCATGTATATGGGCAGCTGCTCAAATAGCACCGCCACCTACTATCCAAAGATCAACAACGACATCCCGGGGACTTACCGTCAATTCAAGAAAAGGGACATTAATTGAGAAGAAAATCAGCACTCTGGGTACGTTTAAAAACCTTAATATTCAAAAGGTTGTAACGAAAGATATTTCTGATAATTCATCAGATCGTTTTCTGGGAATCATGTATGAATATGAAACCTTTGATGAGATATCAAAAAAGACATTGACAATTGATAAAAATGAATTGGGAAAACTGATTCAGGCTCTTCAGATGGTAGAACAGAAAGAAAATGAAAAAACAAACCAGGAAACCAAATATAAGTTTGTTACGATGAGCAATATTGAGTTTGGAAGTGTTTATCGGGAAAAACTTTCTTCGTGGGTTAATTATATAAAAATTCCTTCCCATTATTCTAATCAGAGCTTACAGGAATTCAATAAAGATGACCTGAAAGAATTGATTACTCTTTTGAAGAAAGCGGAACAGGAACTTTAAAAAATCCTGAGCTGCAATCGTTGTCAATAGGTAAACATAAAAACCTTATAGGTGTACAAAACCTATAAGGTACATTTAAAAAAATTAAAAATAATTATTACCGGAGCAGGATCAATTTAATCTTTAAACTGATCCAGAACTTCCATAATATTCTGATATACAAAATCCAATTCTTCGGATGTAATGCAATATGGCGGAACCAGATATATTACATTTCCCAACGGCCTCATGATAATCCCTCTCTGTAAGAATTCATTGTAAAGTTTCTTCCCTATTTCATTGAAATAAGAAGTACCATTCCCGGTTTTGAAATCGAAAGCTAAAATAGTTCCGATCTGTCGAACCTTTTCTACATGAGGATGCAAAGCAAGTGCTTTCACAAACTCTGAATGCTGATAAGTGATGCGGTTGATATTCATTTGAGTTTCATTTGTCAATAGGAGTTCCATACTGGCCAAAGCCGCTGTACAGGCTAAAGGATTGGCCGTAAACGAGTGCCCGTGAAATAAAGTTTTATAACGATCATCAGAAAGGAAAGCATCATAGATTTCATTGGAACAGGTGGTAATTCCCATTGGCATTGTTCCTCCTGTAAGTCCTTTTGAAAAACACATGATATCCGGTTTCTGTGTAAGATAATCTGCTGCGAAAAGCTTACCCGTTCTACCAAATCCTGTAAAAACTTCATCCTGAATCATAAGAATTCCTTCTTCCCTGCAGAATTTCATCAATTGGCTAAGATCTTCAACTTTATACATCAGCATTCCGGCTGCTCCCTGCACTAACGGTTCGTAGATAAAGCAGGCTACTTCATCAGCCAGTTCTTTAATCTGTTTCTGAAGGCTTTCCAGATTTTCTGTATTGGGTGTATCAATAAAAACAACTTCAAACAGCATGCTTTCAAAAGGCCTTGTCCAGAAACTTTTTTCACTTACAGACATGGCACCGAAGGTGTCTCCGTGATACGCATTTTTAAAAGCTAAAATCTTCGTTTTCTTTTTTTCCTTATTGTATGCATATTGAATACACATTTTTAAAGCCACTTCCACTGCAGTAGAGCCATTATCAGAGTAAAAAACCTTCTCCTGGCCAGCCGGAAGAATTTTCAGTAGATTTTCTGAAAGTTGTATGGCAGGTTCATGGGTAAATCCTGCAAAAATAACTTGCTCAAGGGTGTTTAACTGTTCAAAAACACGCTGCGCAATATAAGGATGAGAATGCCCGTGCAGCGTCACCCACCATGATGAAACAACATCCAGATATTTTTTTCCTTCGTTATCATAAAGGTAAATTCCTTTTCCTTTTACAATAGGAATAATGTCGTCAGCTGTTTTCATCTGCGTATACGGATGCCAGTTAACCGCTTTATCTCTTTGCTGCAGGCTGATTTCTTTTGTTATTGTATTCATATATTGATGTAAAAAAGATAATGAGTGATGGAGTGCTTTATTTTAACGCTTTGATCGCTAAGTTTTTTTTAATGTGTACGCTGTATTTTAAAGTTCGCAAAGACGTTTCACTAAGCAATAATAGATATTCTGCCTTGCTGAATAGAATGCCTTTGCGAACGAAGTGTTTTTATTGGTAATCAATCTTTTGCGAATCTTAGCGTTAAATATTGATTAAAGTATCTATCAATTTTATAATAAACTCTATAATACTCATAATCCAGCTCATCACTCATAATTTATCATTCATAATTTATAATTACCTAGCAGCATGTTTCTTTTTTCATCATAGGTTTCAGTCCTAATGTCTGAAGCATCTGCATATCTTCTGAAACTCCTGGATTAGGGGTTACCAATAGCGTTTCTCTTTCTCCTGTAAAAATGGAATTAGCTCCTGCCATAAAACACCATGCTTGTTCTGTCTCTGACATCTCTATACGGCCGGCACTTAATCTCACCATAGAAGAAGGCATTACAATTCTTGCTGTAGCGATCATTCTTACCATTTCCCAGGTATCTACTTTTTCATTATCTTCTAACGGTGTTCCTGCTACTCTTGCTAAAGCATTGATAGGAACAGATTCCGGGTGTTTTGGCATTGTTGCCAACGTGAGAAGCATTGAAATTCTGTCTCTGTGCGTTTCACCCAGTCCGATAATTCCTCCGGAGCACACGGTGATTCCTGCGTTTCTTACATTGTTGATGGTATTGATCCTGTTGTCAAATGTTCTGGTAGAAATGATCTCTTCATAATATTGCTCAGAGGTGTCAAGATTATGATTGTAGGCATATAATCCTGCTTCCTGAAGTCTGATAGCCTGTTCTTCAGTAAGCATTCCCAAAGTGCAGCAAACTTCTAATCCAAGTTCATTCACTCCTTTTACCATGTCAATAACCCTGTCAAAATCACGGTTATTACGAACTTCACGCCATGCTGCTGCCATACAGAATCTTGAAGATCCGGAATCTTTTGCTTTCTGAGCATGGGCAATTACTGTTTCCGTAGGCAATAAAGCCTGTACTTTGATATTCGTGTGATAACGGGCTGCCTGTCCACAGTATGAACAGTCTTCAGGGCATCCGCCGGTTTTGATGGATAATAAAGTGGAAATCTGTACTTCAGAAGGATTATGCCATTCACGGTGTACGGTGGCTGCCTTGTAGATCAGTTCCATCAGAGGAAGGTGATAAATTTCCTCAATCTCTTCTTTAGTCCAGGTGTTTCTCAATGTTGTTTTTGTATCCATTATCCTATTTTTGTTATTGTTAATTGCTTTGCAGCATGTTGTATAGATTCCTTATCAGTACTTTGGATTTCGGGAATCTTTATAATTTTTGTTTCTTTTTCAATAAAACTGCAGATTACTCTTTCAGTATCTTCCGGGAAATCTCCGTTGAGAATTAAATATTCCAATGGGATCTCTCTCTGTTGTAATGCGATGATTGACAATAAGCTGTGATTGATACATCCGAGATAATTTCTGACTACCAGTGCAGCCGGAAGGTTTAATTCTTCTATCAGATCGATCATAAATGTAAAGTCAGATATGGGAACCATAAGACCTCCTGCTCCTTCTACGATCAACGGATTTTCTGTTTTGGGAAGTTGAAAATCATTCAGGTTTATGGTGATGTTTTCTTGTCTTGCGGACTGATGTGGTGATGCGGCCAGCTGTAAGCGGAAAGTTTCAGGATGGCAGAAGTTCGTGTCTGTCCATGCTTCAATTTTATCACTGTCCGTGTACTGCAGATCTCCAGACTGTATGGGTTTCCAGTATTCTGTTTTAAAATGCTGAACCAAAACAGCCGAGCATACTGTTTTTCCGATTTCGGTTCCTATTCCTGTTATAAATAATTTCATGTTTTCGGGATTCGGGATTCGTGTTGCGAGGTTTGAAAGCTTATTTTTTGTTTTAAATAAATTCTCTAATAATTTCTGTCAGTTTTATAATTTCCTCTTCTGTATTAAAGCTGTGAAGGCAAATCCGCAGTCGTTCACTTCCTTCTTTTACGGCGGGACTATATATTGCGTAGGTTAAAAATCCTTCCTCAGATAAATTGTCCTGTACTTGTTTCAGTTTTTGATTGTCCGGAATTACAATGGTCTGAATGGGGCTTGTTTCCGCTGATGGAGAGTCTAAATTTCTGCTTCGGAAAACTCTGATATTGTCCTGAAGTTTTTTTGTGAGATCCTGATGCTGATCTAAAAATTCATACCCAGTTTTTATACTCATCCACTGGAAATCCTGTGCGGAAGTAGTGTAAATGAAAGGGCTTGCAAAATTGACCAGGTAAGATTTCTCTGTTTCATTACAAAGAATTGCTGCTCCATGGGCTCCGAGTGCTTTTCCATAGGTCATCACAGCTGCTGAAACCTGATACTGTAATTGATACTTTTCAATCAAGCCATATCCAAATACTCCGAAAGCATGGGCTTCATCCACAATCAAAGAGGCTTTATACTGATCAGCAAGCTCAGCCATTTTCTGAATAGGAGCAAAATCTCCTTCCATTGAGTACAAACTTTCTATGGCGATATAACAATGACCTTTCTGTTTCTTTAAAATAGTCTCAAGATCTTCAACATTATTGTGCTTGAATTTCAGTCTTTTCGCATTCGACAGTTTGCAGGCATCATGTACCGACCGATGAATCTGTTCGTCTACAATTATTATATCATGACGGCTGGGAAGCGTAGAAAATAAGGCCAGATTTGCATTGTATCCGGATGGAAAAAGTAATGCAGATTCAAACTGATGTTTCTGAGCAATATCATTTTCTACAGAGACCGCAATATCACTGTTTCCACTAATAAGTCTTGAGCCTGTACTTCCTGAAAGCAATTGAGGGTTGTCTGTAATCTTTTGCAGTAGTACATGTTGAAGTTCTTCACTTTTTGCCAACCCCAAGTAATCATTAGAATAAAAATCAATTCCATCAGATTGAAGCCGCAAACGTCTTAATGTTCCTTCCTCTTTTCTTTTGTTAAGAGATTCCTGAAAATGAGTGCTATTACTAAGCATAATTCAACTGAGCTACTTCTTCTGTAACAGCATTAATCCATTCTTCGTGCAGGTCTTTTTCTATTGTTAAAACATGGTCCGCATGCTCTTTCCAATCTGGTGAAAATTCATTAAGCTGGTTGATCATTTCTTCAAGATGGCCTTCTTCCTCAAGAATAATAGATTTTACCATAATTCTGGAAGAAGCTTCGGTAAGAACCTGCTGGTAAACAGGATAAAGTTCATCAGCACGAACCTCAATAGCATAGGTTACAAAAAGGTATGCGGCATATTTAATATCTGTTTTATTAAGATTGAAAGCTTTCTGAAGATAACGGCAGGCTTTAATATCCAATGAGTGAAGATATTGGCTTGTTGCTATCGGAGCCAGAAGTTCCATACTTTCGTAGGTTTTACATAACTCAGGATCTATTTTCCCGATCTGTTTTTTTAGATAATAAGCATGGCGGTGCTCTTCGGCAGCATGTTTCAGCTGGATCTGAGAAACCAATGTAGGATGTTCACATTTTGATATTTTTCTTGCACCGGCATTTTCCATAAAAGAAAGTGTATTCAGCCATTTGGCGTGGGTACTTCCTTCCTGTACAATTTTTTTTAACAGATGATGAAATTCCATAGATTTTTATTTTGATGTCAAAAGTAGTATATTGCCGGATGGTTACATGGTGCCAGTTTTGATATTATGGATAGTCCGGTTAAGATTCCTTATGAAAGTTTTATAAAAATTGATAGAAAATCAGAGACTTCTATCTATTTGCAGATTGCGAATCAATTAGTCAATGCGATCCAAAGAGGTTTTCTTCCTTTTGGAACAAAGCTTCCCGGAACAAGAACGTTCAGTGAAATGCTGGAAATCCATAGAAATACTGCTGTTGCTGTGTACGATGAATTATCGGCTCAGGGCTGGACAGAGAGTTTTCCGAATAAAGGAACCTTTGTGATTGGAAAGGATCAGGAGAAACCTGTAAAAGTGAACGATTTTGAGCAAAATAACCTTCAAAACTACCCAATATCAACCGGTTTTTCATTTAAAACATCCAATATTTTAGATAATCCTTTCGAACATTCGGATTGTGAATATGTCTTTAATGATGGAGTGCCGGATATCCGTTTGACGCAAATCGGACAACATTCCCGGTTTTACAGCTCTATTTTGAAGCGTAAATCCAACCAGAAGACTTTGGGACATTATAATCATGACGGAAGTGAATTTTTTAAAGAACATTTATCTCAATATCTGAATCTTTCCCGCGGGCTCCCTATTTCTAAGAATAACCTTCTTATCACCCGCAGTACGGAAATGAGTATCTATATTGTTTCCGAAATTCTTCTTTCGGCTGGTGATACTGTGTTAGTAGGAGCCTTAAGCTATTTTTCTGTCAATATGATCTTTATGAAAGCGGGTGTTGATATTGTCTCTATTCCTATTGATGAAGAGGGGATCATCGTAGAAAGCGTGCGGGAAGCCTGTAAAAAGCAGCAAATACGAATGCTATATCTTACTCCGCACCACCACTATCCTACTACTGTTGCGCTGAGTGCCCAGAGAAGATTTGAATTATTGGAACTTGCAAATGAATATGGATTCATTATTCTGGAGGACGATTATGACTATGAATTTCATTATGATAAAAGCCCTATTCTTCCCTTAGCCAGCGCCGATACCAACGGAATGGTAATTTATATTGGTTCATTCGGGAAGTCTTTGGCTCCGGGATTCAGGACAGGATTTATTGTAGCTCCGGAAAATCTGATGACCGAAATGCGTAAATATCTGGGAATTATTGACCGTCAGGGCGATATTCTGATGGAAAGGGCACTTGGAGAAATGATTGCAGAGGGAGAAATCAACCGTTATCTGAAAAAATCTTTAAAAGTATATCAGGAAAGACGTGATTATTTTACTTTGTTACTGGAAGAAAATCTGGGTAATTTGATCTCCTTCCAAAAGCCTTCCGGAGGTCTTGCGATTTGGCTGGAATGGAATATTCCACTGAATCTGATGCAGCTAAGCCGGAACTGTGCTAAGGATAACCTTTTCATTCCCAAAACGCTTTTGTATCAGAATAAAGGGCTTACCGCCATGCGACTGGGATTTGGTGATCTGAATGTTGAAGAGATGAACAAAGGAATTGAGGTTTTTTCAAAAAATGTGAAGGGACTGATTGGGTGATTAGAATAGATAATTGTACCGTTTTATGGATCTGCAGGAAAATTATGAGGTATCACTTGCTGAAAATCTTTGATTTTCTTACGCCTTAAAAAGTTATAAGATTAAAAAACTTTGCGCCTTTGCGATTTCAAAAAAAATACTTTATCAAAAGAATATTTTAGTTTTGAACGCAAAGGCGCAAATGAAATCAAAAATAACTTGTTTTTAAGGCGCAAGGATTTTATCTGCGATAAAATTGATACTGGATATTTAAAAATAAGAAGTTATCTAACTTTTAGATTTATTTTAATCACAAAAGACACAAAAGTTTTAACCACTTAAGTTTTTTAAAGTTAAATTTCATGCATAATAAAGTACACCTAAGTTTTGAAAATCTTTGATTTTCTTCTTATGTAAACTTATTGTGCGGTATCATTTTAAACTTATTAACGGTTAAATGTTCAAAATAAAATCTTTTGTGACTTTTGTGGTTTAAAAAAAAGCAAAAGTCCCTTTACAGAGGCTTTTATTAATGTTGAGAAGGGAAAATTACTTTGTTTTTCTTATGTTTTGGTTTCTTCTTTTTCTTATTCAAATAGATGACAAAACCTGTAATCGGGAGTGATAGTGCGATAACAGCGGCCAGAAAATAAATAATTCTGGTGGTCAGCCCAAGGATACTTCCGGTGTGAAGATCATAATTTCTTTCTCTTAATGCGGTTCCATATCCGATATTTTTGTTTTTATAAGATTGAGATTTTACAATATCTCCTGAATACTGATCCAAATTAAAATGTTCATTTCTATATTGCCTTCCGTCATAGGTCAGTTCAGCATAATATGTTCCTTCTTCCGATCTTGGAAAATTGATAAGTGCTGATTTCTTATCTTTCAATCCTTTTTCCATGGTATTTCCGATGAGATTGAGAATATTTTCACGGTTTGAAGATTCTTCGGAAGGAATGGTACTTTTGGCTTTCTTTTCTGTAATGTTTCCGTTCAGTGTATTCTTTACCCATTTGTCTACATCTTCGAAGCTCCATATCAATGCGGAATAAGAGATTAAGAGTAAAGGAATAATGGCATAGAATCCCAGCACATTATGAGCGTCATAGTTAATCCTTTTCCAATTAGCAGATGTTTTAATGAAAAACATTCCTTTCAACATGGCTTTACTCATTTTTCGGGGATACCATATCACAAGTCCCGATAAAAGGATTACAGCAAAAATCAATGTGGAATAACCGGTAATTGTTTTTCCAATTTTTTCTCCCAGCAGAAGTCTTCTGTGAAGATCCAGTACAATTTCAAAGAAATCTTTTTTGGCATCTTCTACTTCCTGTACTTTTCCCGTGTAAGGATCTACATAAATCCGGTAATAATAAAGATAAGTTCCCCAATACGTCCATGCTTCCTCACCCATTTTCAGCGTGCGGAAGACATAGGTTCGTGAGGGATCGGAAGACATTACCACTCTTTTGACTTTCAAACCTTCAGGAAGTGCTTTTTCTGCTTTTTCCGTAAGTTCTGATAATGAAAGTTTTTTTCTACCGATATTCTCAACGAAATATCTGTTAGGATGAACAATATGTTTTAATTCTTCTTCAAAAACCAGGATACAACCTGTGGCGGCCATGATAACAACTATAAGCCCGGACATTAGTCCGAGCCATAGATGTAACTGATATGCAATTTTTCTAAACTTTAACTTCATTCTTAAAATTTAAAGCTAACCTCAGCAACAAAATTACGAGGCATCTGAGCTACTACCACTCCCTGCCCTGCAAAATATTGCACATTACCCAGATTGTTCATTTTAAATCCTAATCTGTATCTTTCTTTTTCAAGGGAAATGGAAGCATTCACCAACGTATAAGCTGGGAATGCAAACTGTCCGGTAAGTACTTTGTTTCCGGTAAGCTGTTTTCCTACACGGTTTACCCCAAAGCCAACACCAAGTCCCTGAAGTCCTCTGATAGGAAGAATATAACTGATCCATGAATTGAATACATTCGCAGGACCTGCAGATTCCGGACGACGGCCATCTACAGCGGGATCTGCTTTTTCATATCTGCTGTGGTTGTAGGCATATCCGGCCATAATATTTAATCCCTGAACAGGATTCATAATGGTTTCTATTTCAATTCCTTTACTTCTCTGTTGTCCATCCTGAATCACAATATTGTATTCTTTTCCGTCTCGGATCACTCCGGTTCCTCTCTGGATATTGTCAACAAGGATATCATAATATGAAACGGTAAAGTTAACCTTGTTTCTCCAAAGGTTTCCTTTGATTCCTACTTCCCACTGATTGGCCATCTGTGGTTTCATATCTCCGCTATAATCAGCCAATTGCTGGGTAACAGGTGCTGTATAGCTGAAACCATTCATATAGTTACCATAAGCAGATAGTCGATCTTTAAGGATTTGGTATACAACGCCTACTTTTGGAGACCATGCTGTTTGTTTGAATTCTCCAGCGCGTTTGTTGTCATTCAAATTAAGTTGTCCTTTACTTTCATAATGGTCCATACGCAAACTGATCAAGGTAGTTAAGCGGTCGGTAATATGCGTTACATTTGAGATATAAGCTCCATAAAGATTGGATGCTGTGGTATTTCTTACCAATGGAGATTTACCCGCCAGGATTGCAGCCTGGGTAACCGCCTGAATTTTTTGCAGCGCCAGATCTTTGGATATGTTACCATATATTCCTGTTACTGGTGCTACCACTGGCCCTGAAGGATTTGTCCCATCGATATAGTCATATACCACAATCGGGGAATGGTTATTGTTGATGGTCTGATTAAGATAATCTAACCCAATCAGCACTTTATTTTTAATTTTACCGATGTTAAATTCTCCGTTAAAGTTCTGCTGGACGCTTGTAGAAGAAGCCTCCGAGTTCTGCCACTGTACATTACGTTCCAGCAGAGCATCACTGGTTGTCCCTCTGATAAACTGATATTGATATAATCCTTCCGTTTTTCTGAAGTTTCTTGAAAGTAAAGTTTGCGAAGTCCATTTGTCTAAAATTTTGTAGTTAGCCTCAGCCTTTACATTGATGGATGGAGCTTTTAGGGTCATATCATTGTTGGAGTAAGATCTTTTCCAGTCGAAGCCAAGTTCATCAGGGTTGTGAGCAACATAAGGCCTTGTTCTGGTCAGGAAAATAATCGGAGTATTTGTTCCTTCATAATTGTAAATCTGAGCTCCCAGGTTGAACTTAAGTCTGTCATTCACCTGATAACTTATCGTAGGAGCTACAAAAAATGATTTTCTGAATTCGGAATCCCTGAATCCATTTTGGTACTGATAAGCAGCATTTAAACGAAACAGCATATTTCGTGATTCTGTAATGGGACCATAAACATCAGCGGTTACACGGTTCAGGTTGTAGTTTCCCATCAGATAAGAAGCTTCTCCTCCGAAATAATCTTTAGGTTTTTTGGTGACCGCATTAATCAAACCTCCAAAAGAAGTTACAGCACCTCCGTACAATGTTCCGGAAGGTCCTTTGATTACTTCCAGACGCTCAAGATCGGCAGGATCTATCTCACCGTTGGTAGTTGCCGGAACACCATCTACCATAGATACTTTGGTTGGAAAACCTCTAAGGCTGTAGTAGAAACTTCCATCTCCTGAACCTCTTCCCGGACTTCCCTGCATTTTTACCATTCCCGGAACATTTTTCAATACTTCCGAAATATCATAAGTAATCTGCTCTTTCATGATCTGTTGGTTGATGCTTGTATAAGCCTGTGGATTTTCAAGAGCTTTTAAAGGCATTTTGCCCACTGAAGTACTGTCTTTATCCAAAAATTTATTTCTGCTCACTGCGTATACGGTGATTCCCTCAATCACATTATTGTGTAACGGGGCGTAGATCGCAGGAATTTCGTGGACATCTTTCTGAATGTAGATTTGCTCTCTCATCAGTTCAATGTCATTTAAAACCACCTGAAGCGTATATTCTCCAGGTGGCACATTTTCAAAGTAATATTCTCCTAAATTATTTGTTTTTGCCTGATAAGACGTGTTGACAAGTCTTAATATTGCATTTTTTACCGGCGACTTTTCAGACAGCATGATCTTGCCATGAACTCTGTCGCCCTGCTGTGCAGAAAGCGAGTTTGAAGATAAAGCAAGACCAAGAAGTAATATAAGGGTTTTAGATGTTTTCATGCTGTAAGTTTTGTAACAGGGGATAGTTTATTTTACCGTTTTGTGATAATGGAAATGATTCTATAAGTTCGGTGCGCACATATTGTGGGTTGATACGCAGTTTATTTTTGATGGTCTCGGTGATGATCTGAGGATCAATGTCCGGATTGTCATACAGCACAACGATTTTTTTATCATTGGCATTCAGACATACGAAGGTATTGCCCTGCATTTCATTTTTAAGAATAAATTCTACCTCATCCAGATTCAGACGTATTCCGAAAAGTTTCATGATACGCTTTATTCTTCCTGTAATATAATAGATTCCGTTCTCCCCTTTTCGTGCTGTATCTCCGGTATGCAGTACGGAAGGTTGCTCATAAGTGGCAAGATCCTCCAGTTTGTTGGCATAACCTCCAAAAATACTGACATGTGAAAAAAGAAGTTCATCCGTGTCAGGATCAATCTTGAAGTTTCCTCTCTCTACAACAGTTCCAATAGAGGTTTCTTCTTCAAGGAGTCCTTCCGTCGTAAGATAAGCCATTCTTCCTCCAGCTTCCGTCTGACCATATTGAGCAAAAAAATCTTTTTTAAATTCATGACAATACGTGAAAATTGTTTTTCTCAATTCAGCATTAATCACGCCTCCGGTATGGGTAAAATACCTCAGACTTGGAGAATCTTTTCTGAAAAATCCTATTCTGTTCAGGTTCTCATAAAGAAAAGGAACTCCACCTAAAGTACTGTAGCCGTACTCTTCCATTTCGTCCCAGAATGCTTTCTGCATAATGTCTTTATCTGTACATACAATTCTTCCTGCGCGTATACAGTTCGTAGTGAAAATAGAGAATCCGTATACGAAGTTGATAGGAACGTTTAAAGGAACCACATCGGATTCCTTAACGGGCATATACTGAAGGATGCTCAAAGCATTCTGGTAAAGGCTTTCATCGGATAATTTCACCAACTTCGGAACACCCGTAGTACCGGAAGTACTCAAAAGGATCTTGATTTCGGAATGAATGGTAATTTCACTCTTATAATCATCCTTTGCAAAGATTCTGATGTTGTCCGAGAATTCTTTCAGGCTGTATCCTTCAATGGTTTCTCTTTGCGGATCAAAGATATATTTTGGACGGTATTCTGCCTCAATACGTGCTTTGAATTCCTCATGCAGTTTCTGTCCCAGTACCGCAATCGTATGAGCTGTTCCATAAAAATTGAGGAGAACCTCAATACTGGGCAGCTGATTGTTATTGTACAAAAAGAGGAGCCCTTTTTCTACGGGGTTTAAGCCTAGAGACCGGTACAGTGTTCCCACCGGTATTGTTGTACCGGTGGAAGCATCTGTAAACTCCAAGTTCTTATTGGCAATTACATTTTCTAAAATTTTCATATGCTTAGTTTTCTACGAATACTTCGTATTTTTTCATTTTTTCACGAATCTTTCCGACGGTTCCCATCTCCAGAATATCATTAAAATCAAATTTGATCTGATAAAACTGTTCAAGCGCTTCTACGATAAGAAGATGAGACATAGAATCCCATTCCGGGATTTCCTGATACGTTAGTTTTTCATCTACCAATTCTTTCTTGATTGCAATGGCAGAGGCAATAATTTCATAAAATTCTTCTGTAGTGTTCATTTTAAATTTTTATAGTTTTCCATTTTCCATTTCTAAAAATCATCAGGAATAGTACGGCCAATACAATTTCCGAAGAAACGATGGCGGTAAATATTCCTCTCAGTTCCCAATGAAGTCTTACTCCTAACAGATAAGCCATAGGAAGCTGAATGACATAAAACATGACGAGATACAACAACGTTACCTGTAATATGTTTCCGGCTGCATTCAAAGCACGGCTGATTACCATGGTGAATCCTAACAGCAGATAAGCCATAGATACCACATGAATATACTGAACTGCATATCTTGCGACCTCAGGTTCTGTAGTGAAAAATTTCACCACGTATTCCGCGGCAATTTGCCAGAATAAGGCTACAATAACCAGATAAGTCATGTTGATAGTTCCGGCTCTCCATACTGTTTTTTCTGCGCGTTCAGGCTCTCCGGCACCCAGATTCTGTCCTGTAAGAACGCCTGCTGCATTTCCTATTCCCCAGGCAGGCATCGTTGCTACGGAAGCAATACGCTGGGCAATAATATATCCTGCAAGAGCTGTGGTTCCGAAAGTAGATATGATCTTCACCATAATCAGCCAGCTGGATGTTGGGATGATATATTGAACCAATCCTCCAAAGGCTATTTTCAGAATCTTCTGCAGTAATGATACATCAAGCTGAAAAGGAACTCTGATGCTGATACTGGTTTTACCAGACAGAAATATAAAAGCCTGGTATAAGACTCCTAACGTTCTTGATAAAACGGTAGCATAAGCCAATCCCATTAATCCAAAAGCAGGAATAAATCCTACTCCGAAAACAAGGATTACCGCCAATATGATATTGGAAATATGACAGATCCAAAGTGATTTCATCGCAATATCTGCATCACCCGCACCTCTGAAAAGCCCATTCACCGACAGGCGGAGAATCACAAGCCCTATACTCAGAAATACCAGTCTTGAAAAAGAAACGCCTTCAGTTACTGCCTTGGCATTAACTCCCAGGAAATCCACAATTTCTGATGCAAAATAGCTGGAAACCCCACCAATAAGCACCGCAAAAAGTAAAGCAAGAAGGATGATATACTGAGCTGTTCTGCCCATTCCTTCCTGATCTTTTTCACCTGCTCTTCTGGCTGTGAGAGTAGCTGCAGCAATGCCTAACCCTACTGCGATGGCATAAGCAAAGTTGATGTAGTTATCTGTAATTCCCACAAGGCCCAGAACTTTGTCTCCTAATTTTGCAATAATCAATAGATTGACGCTCACAAAAACAGATTCCATGACAAGTTCCATTACCATGGGAATGGCAAGGCTAAAAATGGAACGGTTGATACTTCCGGAAGTCAATTCAACTTTTTTCCCGGCTATGGCTCCATACGTAAAAACCGCTCCTTCTTTTAGTATATGCAGGAATTTCCTCATACTGCTGCTACTGAATTTTTATTGGCAATCTGGTACAGAGGATTTGGCAGCGCTCCATCTTTTCTCGGAATGGCAAATGCTTTATTTTCACTGTAACCATTGTTTTTCAGTCGCAGACTGTTGATATAGAATCTTTTGAATGCAGGAACATACAGGTCATACTTTTCGTATCGTTCCTGAAGATGCGTGTTCTCAGCTTTATAGTTTTCTACACAGTTGTGAACCAGTTCCCAGAATTTTTCTTCTTTAAAGTCTGAATACGTATGCAGTGCATTTGAAAGATATCTGAAGAAAGCATCGAAAACTCCCAGCAAAATAAACAACGGGATATTTTCTTTGTTAGAAGACTGTATCAGGCCATCTGCAAGGTGTGCAGGAAGCTTTTCTCTGGCTTCGGTTGTTAAAACGATATCATCCACAAAATCTTTAATTACAATTCTCTGTGGAACTCCGTTTTTCAAAACAACCATAATGTTTTCTCCATGAGGAGTGACACATAATGAATGCGTGTAATAGATGTGCAGTAATGGCGTAAGATAAGCATCAAGATAGCTTTCAATCCACTTTTCAATACTCAGGCCTGCTTTTTCTGCAAATGCCTGAACTAGTGGAACTCCGCTTTCATCTACATAAAGTAAAGAAGCCATGGTTACCATTTGTTCGTCTTCTTTTAGGTAATTTTCAGCACTTTCTCTCCATAATGCTCCAAGGAATTCATTATATTGGTAAGGTACGCTGGCAATGGCTCCGTATTGTGGATGCAGATAAGCAATGGCAGCCTCTTCTCCCAGGAAAATAGTTCCTTTGTTTTCCAGATAAATATCATCTTTTATTAATCCTTTTACCCAATCGGTAATAGCCGGAGCAATTTTCATCTGTTTAGGAGATAGTCCTCTGATATTTCCTGTACTCAGAATAGAAACAGCTGTTTTTAAATATCTTTTCTTCGGATGATCTACATTGAATAAAGTACGGATACTCTGCTGTGGACTGTAAGTATCACTACCCTCACCCATTGGGATTAAAAGTCCTGAAGCAAGATCTCCTGCAAAATGAATCTGAAGTTTGTGTTCCCATTGCCATGGATGTACAGGAATAAAATGATAGTCTTCAACAATTTTTCCTTCGCTCATCAGCTGCTGCTGAAAATCATTATACAGCAAATCTCCTATTTCAGAACGGTAAAACTCGTCTCTGTTAATATGTTCCAAAGATTGGAATGACGATCTGCTTTTATGGGAAGCCAGCCAGATTACTTTTAAATTTTCATCAGCTTCAGGGGCAAATGTTTTCAGATCACGTGGAGAAAAACCTAACCGGCTTTTGTTCACAATGACCCACGGATGTCCGGTCATATTGTGCTCTACCGTTTGATAATCTGCATCAGCAAGATCTTTTGAAGACATTACTCCTTTAGATAAAATCAAAGCATCACAATACAGTGTATGCAGTAATTCTTCTGTATATCTTGCAATGGTATAAGGATCCAGGTCAAATACAGTCTGCATTTCCAGGAAGAAAGCCGCTACGTCTATAGCAGATAGATCTTCACCATTTTCGGTTTTAGTAATGCTGTCTTTATCAATATGCCAGTAATCCATCATTCTCTCCTGCCCACGGAAGTTGTAGGCAATATTTTCAAGTCCGGTTTCAAGTTTAAAAACTGTATAACCGTCTTTATCTTCAAAAGTTACCACAGGTTTTAGAAGCTCTTCGTGCATCAGTTCTGCGATGGTTTTGGCCATTAAGTTTCTGTTAGCCTGATTCCAGTTTTCCTGGCTTACTGTATTTTTTAAGTTGGTGTTCATTTTATGATTAAATTTTGGCAGTTGGTAAATCAGCGTATTTTTCCACATCAAAGTCCTGGAAAGCAATTTTCTTTTCAATTTTATAATGCTCTCTTCCCAGAATATCATTGATAATGTAGGAATTACGGTAAGCCGCCATTCCCAGATCGGTAGAAATATAGCTGTGGGTATGTACTTCAGCGTGGAGAACATAGATCTCGCCTTCGTTATGATCTATTGAATAATTCCTGTTGACATCAAACAATCCGCTTGAATCTCTCTTGATTCTGGATTGAATATTCTTTAAGAATGCAGGCTCATGATAACGATATCCTGTTCCCAGAATCAGATAATCGGCTTCCTGATCATAAGGTACTTCCTGTTCCAGCTGGGTGAATTCGAGATTGATGAAATCCGGATTGCTGTTATCTACCTTATTCAGCTGGCTGTTAGGAATAATTTTAAGATTAGGATCAGCATTGTCGATATTCAGATCATAAATGAAATCATAGATATCATTGATCAGATCGTAATTGATTCCTTTAAACTGAGCTTGCTGCTTGCTTAAAATGGTTTTCCTTGCAGATTCGCTTCTGTTGTAGAAATACTCTACATAATCAGGTGAAGTAAGCTCCAGCGTCAGTTTAGAATATTCCATAGGGAAAAATCTGTCCGGACGGGAATACCATCCCAATTGTGTTTCTTCATTTCTGTTTTGAAGAAGATCATAAAAAACTTCTGCTGAACTCTGGCCAGAACCGATAATCGCTATTTTTTTTCCCTGAGACAAAAGTTCTTCCTTTCTATACAGATAAGAACTTGTATGAATAACACGGGAATCATCCTTCGGAATGAAAGAAGGAATATGAGGCTGTGTTCCTGTTCCCAAAATCAGTCTTTCCGTTTTAAAGACAGTCGTTTCTTTGGTTTTGGTGTGAACTGTCGTCACATAATATAAACCTTCTTCAAAAGTGATATCAATTACCTGTGTTGAAAAGCGGCATTGTGGAAGCTGTTCAATTACCCATTGGCAGTAACGGTTGTATTCTTTTCTTGGAATGAAAAAATCTTCTCTGATAAAAAACTTATACAGTCTTCCGGTTTCCTTTAAATAATTCAAAAGGCTTAAAGGATTCGTAGGATCAGCCATGGATACGCAGTCGCATAAAAATGGAGTCTGCAGGGTTACGTGGTCAATCATCAATCCCGGATGCCAGTCGAAACCATCTCTCTGGTCCAGGAAAAGGGTTTTCAGTTCCGAAATCGGATTAGATAATGCGGCAAGCCCCAGATTGAAAGGGCCAATACCTATGCCTATTACATTGTATACGGCTTCGTTAGTCATTTTTTGTGATGTTTGTGGTGATTTGTACCTCTTTATTTTGCGGGAATTTTTCCCAGTACCATTCTCTGTAACAGAAGTTCAGATTGGCTTTTTTATGAGGCATTTCAATTACTTTGTCTACTTTGAAGCCTACATGGGCTTTATTCATCATCGAAGCAAGAGAGTCTACAGATCCTTCTCCTACCATTTTTCCTACCTGTGGCTGTGCAAAAACATAGTCAACCATAGATTGAGTGGATGGAGATACAAATTTCTTTTTAGGATCAATAGGTGCAATAAACTGGTGCGTTCCGTAATCTGTAGGCAATACATCATAGTAATCTCCTACGATATCTCTGCACGCCCAATACACCTCTATATTACAGGAAGGTTCATCATTCCCTGCAATAATATAGCTGTGGGCTTCATCACTTGGAAGCATCAGTCTGTAATACGTTTCCAGTTCGTCAATCGGCCAGTTCATCTGCCAGATTTTTACAGCATGCTCGCGGTTGAACCATTCATGAAGCATTTCAAGGTCATTTTCAAGATCTATAGGACGCATACTCATGGTTACATCCTCTTTCTGGAAGTATCTTTTGAAGAAAACTTCTTTTCCTTGTGGGTGAATCAGTTGATCTGAGAAGAAATGTTTGTGAAGAAGATTCGGAACTTTCGCATAAGCAATAGATGCTGCATTCACGCCTCCGTCTACATCAGCTACCGCCGATTGTAAGTTAGATTTTACCGCCCAATATCTTTGATTCAGTGCGTAATCTGTTAAAGATGATGGTTCAGATTCATGAAGCTGTTCAAATTCTCTATACAGAATATTGATTAATCTTCTTTCTTTAACCAGTCCCGTTTTGCCTATTGAAGCAATCAGTGCGCTCAGGTTACTTACCAAAAGATGGTGGGAAACAATATCCAGAAGACGCTCATCTCTAATGAAAAGATCTTCCACTTCAGGATAATCTTTGATCAGAGATTCATATTTTCCTTTGAAACTGTCTTTTATAAGATATCCCTGTCCGTCTCTTACGTAAATAGACTGCGGTAAAAGCTGATTGTCAAGCTGAACAAGAAGGTTTTGCTGATGAACTTCCGGAGCCATACCTAATTGATTGTACAATCTGTTTAAAGGTGAAAGCAAAAGATTCACATACTTTTCAAACCAGATAATAGCTGCTTTTTCAACATCTACACCCAGCTGATTCGCCACATTCTTAAAGAAATGAGTCGTAAAATTGAATCCATCTGTAGATTCATCCTGACAAAGCCTTGCCAGTAAAATAACTTTATCTTCATTTGAAAAAGGATTTTCACGGAGCAGTATATTAAGACTGTCCATATTCTTTCCTCCATTATGAACGCTTAACGTGGAAGGTTCCAGCAATAATTTAAAATTCGGGAAATCTTGTTCAAATGAAGCTTTTTGATGCTGCCACCAGATTGCAGAAGCATACCCTCTGTTGAGATCTTTTAAACTGTTTGTTCTCACAGAACCGGTCATTAAAACATGCAGAGAGAATTTCAGCATCCAGCTAAAGTCCGGATTGTATACCGTTCTGATAGAAGATGTTGCATAAAAATCTTCACCCAGTGGTCCGATATGAATAATTTTCCCGGATCCAAGCATTTCAGGGTATTCTTCGGTTGATAGAAGATACTTTGCTTCCCATGGATGGCATGGAACGATATAAAAATCATTTGTGTTTTCAAAATCGTAGCTTTCCGGTAAGGAAGTCCATTTTTCAAAGATTTCTTTTGCTGAAATCCCTGGAAGAGATTTTTCCGTGATGCAGTCTTTGTGAATCAGAAAATAATCCAGCTGAAATCCTTTACCGAATTCAGGGCCATATAAAAACTGTTCTTCTTCAGAGAAGCCCATTCTTGATTTGGTGAAAGGATGCAGATTGTGTCCTGCAGGAAGCATTTGTTCAGATTCCAGGAAAGAATAGCTTAAAAGCTGATCATCCTGAAGACATGCTTCCGTTGTTTTTTCCAGATTTCTTAAACTGCTTTGAATTCTTTCCACAAACTGTTTGAATCCGGTTTCGTTTGTTGTTTCTGAAAACTCCCTGTAAACCAATTCAGTCAGTTTTTCATTATTGACTTCAAAAACCTCTTGATTTTGATGGTCAGCAGCCCACAAAACAGGTTCGTATTCATGAAAAAGAGTCTCGGAACGATAAGAAACGGGAGCGAACAGGAACAATCCGCTTTTCTTCATTTCGAATCTCATATACAGCGGATAATTGCTGTTCTGCAGAGCTTTTGCTGTAAGGATATCATATTTTGGAACTCCCTGATAGAATTTTCCATTTCCTAGTTCTCTCAGCATTCCGTTAAGAAGAATTCTGAAGGTAATTTCTCTGGCTTGTTCTCCTGTTTTATTTTTCTGAATTAAAGTCTTTTCCATGTTTTTTGATTGTGGTAAGAATTTGATGAATGTCTTCAGTAGTGGTAATCGGGTTCAGGAAGGTAAATTTCAGATAGAAATTTCCATCAACCTTTGTGCTGGCTACAAGGATTTCTCCGCTGTAGAAAAGTTTCATTTTAATGTATTGATTCAGGGCATTCAGATCACTGATTTCCGGATTTACATATCTGAAAACAAGAACACTTAAATCCGAATCTGAAAGAAGTTCAAAATCTGCATCTTCAGTAATCATTGCGGCTGCATCCTTGGTAAGATCAATAACGGTATCTGTATATTCTGCCAGCTGCTCTCTACCCATCATTCTTATGGTAAACCAAAGTTTTAAAGCATCAAATCTTCGGGTACTCTGCGTAATAGATTTATTGATCTGTGCCGGAATTTCTTCTTCGTCCATTTCTTTTGGATTCAGATAATCGGCATGATGTTTAAGAATCAACAGTTCTTTTTTATTTTTAACAATAAAAGCACTGCTGCTGATCGGTTGGAAGAATGACTTATGGTAATCAATTGTTACAGAATCTGCTCTTTCAATACCATTAATCAGATTGCGGTATTTGTCACTTAATAGTAAAGCACATCCGTAAGCTGCATCTACGTGCATCCATATATTATAATGTTCTGCAATATTTGCGATATCTTCCAATGGATCAATATTTCCAAAGTCTGTAGTTCCTGCTGTTGCAACAATACCAATAGGAATATTTCCTAACTGTTCTTCTCTCTTGATGTATTTTTTCAAAAGAGAAATGTCCATACGGAATCTGTCATCGGTAGGAACTTTAACAATGCTTTTCTCACCCAATCCCATAATGGAAGCATTTTTTAAATTGCTGAAGTGAGATTTATCTGAAACAAATATTCTGAAGCGGCTTGCCTCTGCCGGCAGGCCATCCATTTTAATATTGTGGTTGTATCTTTTCTGGGAAAAACAGTCACGCATCATAACCAATCCCATTAAATTGCTCTGTGAGCCCCCTGCTGTGAAAACGCCATCGCTTTCATTGGTATTATATCCGATCTGACCCGCTGTCCAGTCGATCAGTTTTCTTTCCATAAAAGTTCCACCGGCACTCTGATCATAAGTATCCTGTGAAGAATTGATAGCACTAACAAGGATTTCTCCTGCCAATGCCGGAATAACTACCGGGCAGTTAAGGTGGGCAACATATTGTGGAAGGTGAAAAGCTGTAGCGTGTTTTACATAAATTTCATCTACTTCCGCAAGAAGTTCATTGTAATTGGAAAGTTTTTGATTAAGATCGATCTGTTGTACCATCCCTTTCATTGTTTTGGCTTCTATACCACTGAAAGGTTTGTTGTTTCTGTAAAGAAATTCCTGAACCAGGTCTAAAGTACTATTGACTGCATTACGATAATGATCATAATTGTCTGGATGAAAAATATTCCCAAAATTCCCCGAAATGTGAGGTGAAGTTGTGCTTGCGAGCTCTTCTAGGGAAATTAAATTGTTGTTCATAAAAGTTTTGTAATGTGATTTTTTAAATCTGTGAGTTGTTGTGGTTTTTTTGATATACGATTATATATATCTGATAGTCAGGTTTTTATTTTTTACATTTTTTTAAGATTTTGTTTGGTGGTTGAGTAATTATTCATAAATTTGACTCGGTTATTGTTATTTAGAATAATTAAAAACAAATATAAAAATTATTAGTTAACACCAAATTTTTTTTTAATGAATTCTACAGAAATTTTAGATAAAGACTGTTCAACAGCGGTAAAACTGCTTCCTACGGTCATAGAGGTCACCTCACAGGAGAGAAGAATGATAAAAGATGCTGCACTACATCTTCAGAAAAAGTATGACACTTATGAAAACCGTGATTTTATTAAGCATGTACATCAGCTGGCGTCTTATTTTTTACCGGAGAGAATTTTAAATATAGCAGCTGATTTTGCAAGTGACTTTTCAAAAAATCAGTATGGTGCACTGATCTTTACCGGATTAATGGATATAGATCAGGAGAATATAGGCTCTACCCCTTCCAATTGGCAGGCTGCAGATTATTCAAAATTTAATTTATATGGTTTTGCATGTGCACTTATTCATGGAGCGCTGCCATCAAAACCTGTACAATATTATTCACAGCGTAAAGGAGGTGGATTAATTCATGCCATCATTCCGGATGAGAAAATGAAAGAAACGCAGACGGGATCAGGATCTTCCACAGATTTGTATGTACATACCGAAGATGCTTTTCTGAAACATCAGGCGGATTATTTAAGCTTTATGTATGTAAGAAATGAGGAACAGGTTCCTTCTACTCTTTACTCCATCCGTTCTCATGAGTCTATCGGTGAAAACTACAGACCTCTTTTTGAGCGTATTTATAAAATCCCAAAAGATGCGAATCTGGAAACAGGAGATACTGAGGAAGAAACATTAGATTCTGTATTGTATGGGAATTTAAGCCTTCCCTTTATGAGGTTTGATGCTGCAGAGCAGCTTTTCAATTCGAGTATAAGACAATCTGAGGAAGCTCAAAGTACGCTGCATGAGTTCTGGGAAGAAGCCAGACATTTGATTTATTCAGGGTTTACGCCTCAGGCGGGAGATGTCATTCTGGTTAATAATCATTTATGTGCTCACGGAAGATCAGCTTTCCGTGCAGGAGTGAGAAAAATTGACGGTATTGAACAGCCTTGTGAGAGAAGAATTATGCTTCGTATGATGAGTAAAGTGAGTCTTATCGATATGAGAGCACACACGCTTACAGAAGATCCGTTCTTTGTAATAGAAGAGCATTTGGGTAAAAACTTTCAACAATTTTAATATGCTGGTTAGTTAGCATTTTGAACATCAATCAATCGTAAATCCTTTTTAAGCAATGCTTAAAAAGGATTTTTTATTTGATTTTCATTTGATTGATCCGTGTCAAGGTTTAAAACCTTGACACGGATCAATGGGGTAAAGCTAAAGCCAGTATTGCATCAACAATAAAAACAAGCGGGCTAAAGCCCGCTTCTATTAATATAAAAACTAATCAAAATTCAATAGGAACGGGCTTTAGCCCGTTTTAATAATTAAATATAAATTCCAAAGGCTTTAGCCGAAACTTAAAAAACAGGCTTATTGTTTAAAAAATCTGTCAAATAAAGACAATTGTTCAGACAGTGATCTGCTCCAGTATTCGGGAACATGCCCACCCAACGATTCTGTGTAGAGATGCTGGATTTTCATTTCTGTCAGTTTTTTATGAAAATTCCTGTTCATCGTGATCATTTGAGTATCTTCCGTACCACAATCGAAGATATATTGCTGTCCGGCTCCAGCCATCAGCTTCACTTTACTGTCGGTAAGAAAATTAGGATTAATGGATTCCAGTGGTCCCAGAACTTTATTTACCATATATTTTTGATATCCTTCTCCAAATGAGTTGAAATCCAATGCACCACATGAACTTCCTACAATACCAAACGTTTTATTATAAGTAACCCCGATATTGGTTGCTCCATAGCCACCCATACTCCATCCCATAATGCCACGGAATTTTTTATCAGCTTTCACAGGATAATTTTTATCGATAAATTCTACCAGTTCTTTTCCAATAAAGGTTTGATATTGTGAATCTTTAACGATCGGACTGTCTACATACCATGAACTGTAATTTCCATCCGGAAGCACATAGATTGTTTTAAGTTCCTGTGCTTTTTTAACAAGATCAGGAATATCCTGTTTCATGATTCTGTCCGGATTACCACTGAAACCATGAAGAATATACACAGACGGATAGGTTGTATTAGGCTGAAGGTTTGGGGTAATAATAACTGTTTTGATTTTTTTATTCATTTTCGGACTGAAAATTTCCTGATGAATAATTTTTTGTGCTGATAATGGGGCAAATGCAGCCAGCACAACTACAATTTTGATAAGTTTCTTCATGTTTAAAAATGTTTAATGAATAATAATCACAGGTTTTTATGATAAAACATATAATGTACCAATGACTGTATGATGAAGCAAAATTGCAGCATAAAAAGAAAAAAAACCTCAACATATGTTGAAGATTTTATTAGTTTATTTTACTCAGATTTCGAATTTCATTTTAATGAAGTCAGAAAGCTGGAGAGCGAAGTTATTGAAGTTCAAGAATAAAATTCCAAGAGGATTATTAATCTTTATAAAAAAGTTATCTAAACTTTACCAACCACAAAAGTCACCAAAGCTATTATTTTAAAACATTTTAGTTCACTTAAGTAAGTTTAAAATGATACAGTATAAAAGTTCACATAAGATGAAAATCAAAGATTTTCACAAAACTTAGGTGTACTGATTATACATAAAGCTTAGCATAAAAAAAACTTCAGTATTTAAAACTTTTGTGTCTTTTGTGGTTAAAAAATCAATATAAAGATCAGACAGCTTCAGTCCAGAAAACTGAATTTTCTTAAACCGAACTCAGGGTAATTTATTCCACTCAGAATTAGGAATATCAGTTTATTTCCTTTTTGATCCGGCTTAGCTGTGTAGGAGTAATTCCAAGGAAAGAAGCGATATGATGTTGCTTTAATCTGTTGTACAAAGATTGATTTTCAAGTAACTGTAAATACCGTTTTTTTGCAGTTTCATATTTCAGAGATACTTCCAGAGGTTCTTTTTTCACTACCCAGTTTTTTTCCAGATAATACATATGGAAAAGAGCCAGATCATGATGCTTTTCCAACAATTCTCTATACTGTTTTGCAGGATATTGGATAACTGCACAGTCTTCCAGTGCAATAATATTGAAATCGCTAGGTACATTTTTAATAATGGCGGCTGTAGATGCTACAAAACTGTTTTCTTCAAAGAAGATTTTATAAATATTATTTCCTTGTTCATCTACTGTATAATACCCTATCAATCCTGATTTGATAAAATAATAATACCTTGCCATGGAGCCGGATTCCAGCAGAAGATCATTTTTGTGATAGTACTCTTCTGTACAGATATCCAGTAAATCTTGAATTGTTTCTTTGGATAAAGGATAATACTGATTGATATGCTTTACAAATTCTGAATTGTTCATTTTGAATATTTTACACAATTATCAGTGAAGATTTGTGCTATCTGTGGGCAAAAAAAAATTATTTCAATATTTTTTTCATCATCAGATCGGTCTGCTCTTCTTCCCCAAGTCTGAAAATATGTTTATCAAACTCAACAAATCCATTTTTTCTGTAGAATTGTAAAGCCCTCAGATTTTCTTCCCATACACCCAGCCACAGGTATGATTTAGTGAGTTGCTGAGCAGTATCTAAAGCCTGATTATAAAGAAGCTGCCCTACTTTTTTACCGTGATGGCTTTTCTTCACATAGATTCTTTCAATCTCAAGGCTGGTTTCGTCCTGAAGTTCTGTCTGCGCTTTTCCGGAATTGACTTTCAGGTAACCTACCGGATTGTCTTCTTCCCAGGCAATATAGAAAAAGGAGTCAGGATTATTCAACTCAGATGTTATCTTTTCAGTATTAAAGCTTTCTTCCAGATACTTTTTCATAGCCTCTTCTGTGTTATCTTCAGCAAATGTTTCTGAAAATGTGTGAATTCCTAAGCTTTGTAGAACGTCTAAGTCTTCAGCAGTCGCTTTGTTTATAATAATTGAACTCATGATTGTAAGAGTAATTGTTATGAGAAAAGAATTTTCTTAAATGCTTCAGAAGCCAGGTGTACCTGTACACTCCAATCGTCTGCAGCATCACTTCCGGCATCATCAGAAATATATTTCAGGCATAGAAACGGGATATTTTCCTGTTGGGCAATCAGTGCCAGTGGATAGGCTTCCATGTCTACAATATTATAATCCGTTTCAGAATGGTTCATTTCAAAACTGTCGCCACTTCCGCAGATTCCTTCCTGCAAAGTTTCCATTTTAAGGCCATATTCCAATACAGGCGGTACTCCGGATAGAGGGGTTTCATATAATTTAAATCCTAATCCTCTTACATCCATATCTCTTTGGATGAATTTTGTACAGCATACCACTTCTCCTTTGTGAAATCCTTTACTTCCTGCAGAACCTAAATTCACGATCAGTTTAGGTTTTCTTGTATGAATTTCTTTGGTTAATTCTATCGCTGCATTTACCTTTCCAATACCTGTAATTAATTTGTTTTTATCATCAAAAACAGTTCCTGCTTCGGAATCTAAGGCAAAAACAAAAAGGGTGTCATCAATTGAATAATGGGTTTCGTTGTTAATTTTTATCATTGAAAAATTAGATTTATGCAGTTGTTGTCACTGTATTACAAAGATACGAGAGTTTTCTTCTAATCTTTTAAAATAAAAACCCCAAAATAGTTTTATTTTGGGGTTCTGATATCTTAAATACTGCATCCATCTGCATCACAGGAAGCTCCGCTGCCTCCTGAGAGATCTTTAAACGGACTCACAGTTTCTTTATAAGTCTGCTGAAGTGCATTTTCAAATACTTCTACCGGCTGAGCTCCGGAAACAGCATATTTACCGTTCAGAACAAAGAACGGAACTCCGGAAACCCCATTATTTCTTGCTTCCTGAATATCCTGATTCACTTCATAATCCAGCTGATCTGTTGCAACCGCCTGGATTGCCTCGTTTTTATCAATTCCTAAGTTTTCAGCAAGACCCACTAAAACATCTCTATCACCTACGTTTTTACCGTCGATAAAATGAGCGATAAATAATGCCTCTTCCATTTCATTAGCTTTATTATGCTTTTTGGCTAAATGAAGCAATTTATGAGCGCTGAAAGTATTGGTGATCAATGTTTTTCCAAAATTAAAATCAATTCCTGCACCTTTACCCATTTGCGTTACCTGACCAAGCATTTGCGTAGCCTGAGCTTCTGCAACCCCCTTTTTTTCTCTAAAATACTGAATGGTGTCCTGCGTTTCCTTCGGATCTAAAGTAGGATCCAACTGAAAACTCTTCCACTCTACTTCTACTTCATCTTTAAAAGGAAGTTTACTTAAAGCCTGCTCAAAATTATTCTTTCCAATATAGCAAAACGGACACATTACATCCGACCAGATTTCTATTTTCATTGTATTTAATTTTAAATCAAGAAACTATTTAAACTTATTAAAACCATTAAGGAGAATGTAAGAAATAAAGCATAGTTAAGATGAATCATTCTGATTTTTAAGCTTAAAGCGAAGCCTATCTTAATATTCTCAACATCTTAATATAATCTTAATGTTTCAAAAATAAAAATTTAAACAAGTTTCAAATTAATAATACAAAGATACTGTATTTTATTTAATGTAACAAATATTATTACAGTTTAATTCTGACAGGTGGAAAGTACCTGGCTGCGCTTTTCAACGATCCCTTTTAAGATCATCATCAGAAAAGCTAGAAGCCCGAAGATCACGCCTATCCAGGGAATATACTCTACTCCTTTTGTCACGATAACCCATCCTCCAATGGTGGTTCCCAGCGTCACCCCTAAATTTCCGAATGATGTGGCAAGACTGTTGGCAAACTCCAGTGAATCCGGTGCGGAAGAAATCATATAGGTGGATGCATTCAAAAAGCTTGGTGAATACAAAAATCCCCAGATTCCAATGACCGCAATTGTTGCTAAGAGATTCCCATCAGAAAAATATAAAAGAACAGGTACTAAAATAGTTCCGGAAAGAAAAATAGCCGTTGTAGCTGCCACATTTTTATTGAGCATTTTTCCGGCTACTCCATTGGCTGCCACTCCAATAATTCCGAATAACAGGAGCATATAGCTTACCATTGAAGTATCCATTCCTTTGGCTTTATTCAGATAATCTGCAAAATAACTATAGGTAGAAAACCAGGCTGTAATCATAAAAAAATTAGTCAGCGTACTCAGAACGAATGGAGGCTGTTTCAATATTCGGGCCTGATTTCCATAAGATTTTTTCTCCTTCACAGGCATCGGAGGAAGAAGGAAATAAATTACAACCAGGGCAATCAAACTGACTATAGTTTGTATCATGAATGAATATTCCCAGGACCACAGTCCGGCAATCCATGTTGCAAAAGGAACTGTAGTGACCATGGCAATGGCTACTCCATTAAAAACAATCCCCATGAGTTCATTCTTTTTACGGTCATCCGCCTGAGAAACGGCCACAGATAATGCAGTCGCAATATATACAGGCTGGAGAAAAGCAGGTAAAATTCTTACCAGCATCAGAAGCCAGAAAGGTGGTGAAAAAGAAGACACAAATCCTGTCACCAGAAACATAAAAATGGCCGTGAGCATTATCTTTTTACGGTCAAAACCTGAGGTAAGTAAGGTCATAAAAGGTCCTGTAAGAGCAATGATTAATGCAAAAGCGCTTAACAGATATCCTGCTTTGTCTATACTCATCTGATAATGTTCTGCAATTTGTGGAAGAATTCCGATAACTCCGAATTCTGTTGTAATAACAGCTATAAATCCCAGACATCCAATGTATGCATACTTCTTCATAATCGTGTTTATTCGTCAGATTTTAAATTTTGATGGGCAAAATCTGCCATTTCATTCACCGCCAGTTGCATTTCCTCCAACAGGTCTGCCATATGCATGAACCCATGAACCATATCTTTATAAAGGCTTGTTTTGAGGATTACTCCTGCATTTTCCATGTTCAGAGAAAGCTGTTTCCCATCATCCAGCAAAGGATCATGTTCCGCCAGAATGATTAATGTAGGCGGAGTTTCTTTAAAATCTTTGATCAAAACAGGAATCGCCAGCGGATTATCTTTCTCTTCTTCGGGAAGATAGCCTGCCCAAGCATCAATGCCTCCCTGTTTGTTAAGAACAGGACCATTTTCATACGTTTCCCATGATTTTGAGTTCAATTGATTGTCAGCGGCAGGATAAATCAGAATCTGAAATTTCAACTGTTTTCCTAACTGAGTGGAAACTGCCGTTGCCAGAGCACCTCCGGCACTGTCGCCTATGATGCCAATTTTATCAGGATCAATCCCTAAAGATTCTGCATTTTTGAAAACCCAGTTTATCCCATCAATACAGTCATTTAAGCCTGCCGGGAAAGGATGCTCCGGAGCAAGGCGATAATCTATAAAAATAACTACAGATCCGGTTTTATTAGCCAGTTTTCGAACTACAGCATCATGGGTTTCATATCCTCCTGCTATAAACCATCCTCCATGAATATAAATAATAGCTGATGATTGTTGTATTTCTTTTCCATGAGGACGGTAAATACGAACAGGAATCTGATGATTGTCCTGCTGAATATTCAGTTCTTCAATCATCGCTACTGATTCTTTTTTACCACTTAACTGCAGCGACATCGTCTCAAGATATTTACGGGCTCCGTCTAAAGAATCCTTTGGATTGAAAGGCTGTATTGTTTCTAAATGATTTAAAATCTGTGTTATTTTAGGAGTTAATTGCATTTCTATTTTGATTTAAGTTATTGTTTCTGCTGCGAACATGAGCGCTATTGTTCTTTATTGCAGTATATTTTCTGTTTTGAGCAACAAAATTAAATCTCAACCCTTACATTTGCATTGTATACAGCTAAATGTATGGTACTAACAAATTTGTAAGTAATGGGCAAGATAAAAGAAAATTCAACGAATAATATCAACAGACAGTATATACAGGGTTGTGATCTGAGTTACGCCGTATGTAAAATCGGGGGCCGATGGAAACTGATTATTTTAAATAAATTAAAAGATGGGAAATTACGTTTCAGTGAACTTAGAAACTCTATCTCAGGGATAACAGAAAGAATGCTGACGCTTCAGTTAAGAGAACTGGAGAAAGAAAGCCTGGTGAAGAGAACCGTACATGCGGAAGTTCCTCCAAGAGTAGATTATGAACTTACAGCTATTGCCAGAGAGTTGATTCCGATCTGGAAACAGCTCGATGAATGGGGCGGAAAGCATAGAGAATTGATGCAGGCGCAAGAGAATGTGGAAGAGTATAAATAAAAAAGTTTCGGGGATTTTATCTACGATAAAATCCCCGAAACTTAAAAGAATCAGAAATGTAAAGTAAATTCTGATTTATGCTTTATTCACTTTTTTACAAAACAGAACATGTGCTATGAGTGCCAATATTCCAAATGTTGTCCCTACAAAACAAACTCCTGTCCATTGAGCTTTCTGCCAGGCGATAGAAGCCAGCCATGTTCCCAGTGATCCTCCAATGAAATAAGATACCATATAAACAGTATTAAGCCTGTTGACAGCATTAGATTTGATAAGGAAATAATTGGTCTGATTCATGATATGGCTCGACTGTACTCCCAGGTCAACAAGAATTACTCCTACAATCAATCCCCAATAAGTTTCCCCCGCAAAATAGGTAAAACCCCAGCTTCCAATAACGATCAATAAAGAATACAATATAATTCGGTTAAGGTCCAGATACTTTTGAAGTTTTCCTACTTTTGCAGCCGCTAAAGCTCCTACGGCTCCTGCCAATCCAAAACTTCCTACTACAGATGATCCGGCGTTAAAAGGCGGTTTCTCCATGTGAAAAACCAATGTTGTAAACAGTGCACACATTGATCCAAATGCCATTGCTCCACGGAAAGATGCCAGCTGAAGTACAGGCTGTGTTTTGGCAAGCTGAGCAACAGAACGCATCAGTTCTTTGTAAGTTCCTTTAAAATTAGGAGATAGCTCAGGTAGCATTTTATAAACTGCCAGCCAAACCAGAATCATCAATCCTGCAGCAATACCAAACATCGCTCTCCAGCCCCATACTTCCCCTACTATTCCCCCTATAAAACGGGAAAGAAGGATTCCCAGCAGTAATCCGGACATGACCAATCCAATATTGGCTGATTTCTCTTTATCGGATGAAAGCTCTGCAGCAATAGGAACAAACAATTGCGGAATCACGGATGTAGCACCAATTAATAAGCTGGCAGCATACAACATCCATAACTGAGTGGCAAAAGTCATCCATAAGAGCGACCCGAAAACCAGAAACAAATCGATTAGAATTAATTTCTTGCGAAAGAATTTATCTCCTAACGGAACAATTAGTAAGAGCCCTAAGGCATAACCAATCTGGGTAAGCACAGATATTTTACTCGCTGCACTCTCAGAAACCTGAAGTTCTTCAGAAATAAGCGCCAATAAAGGCTGATTATAATAATTATTAGCGACCACAAGTCCGGAAATAATGGCCATAAGCCAGATAACAGTCCGGGAAATACCATGGGAAGAACTCTCCTGCATTGCGTATAAAATTTTATTTTGATTGAAAGCTGTCCGACGGCAGATCATGATAGAGTCCGTCAGATTTTTAAGAGATCAAAGGTAATCATAAAAAAAAAGAAATGATCAGTCTCTCTTCTTTACATTTTTATGAATGATGGATGATTCTGTGATAAGTAGAATGATTCCAGCGTTCTGCTTCTATGATTGTTTTTATTGATAATTTATATCGATGAAAAACCTTTTGAATATTAGAAATATTAAAGAAATTTGCAGCATGAAAATCATCCCACTTAAAGAAGGTAATTTTTCGGCAAGCAAAACCAAAGACTTCACGCTTTTAACAGAAGACAATTTTGATAAAATTGGAGGAATAAAAATGTCTGTCCAACCGTTTCTTATCATTACTGAAAATGATTATATCCTTCTGGATGCAGGAATTGGCTGGAAAAATGAGTCCGGATTCACCGTTGTTTCAGAAATTCTGGAAAAGGAAAATATCCGGCCTGATCAAATTACAAAGTTATTACTGTCTCACCTTCATAAAGATCATATTGAAGGCGCTGTAAAGCTTACAGAGAATGGTTTTGAAGCTGCTTTCCCAAATGCCCGGATTTATATTCAGAAACGCGAACTGGATTTTGCAATGGAAAAGAAAGGAAATCCTTCTTTTGATTTTGATATGCTGGAAAAACTGATTCAGCTCCCGAATATTACCTGGATGAATGATGATCAGGGACAGATCACCAATGAGATTTCCTATGAAGTGGTTGGCGGACATACTCCTTTTATGCAGGTGTTCTGGATCAGAGAAAATGGGGAAACTGTTTTTTATGGTGCTGATGATCTTCCACAGGCTTCTTATTTAAAATATCATTTAGCCTATAAAAGTGATTTCGATGGCAGAAAAGCCATGGAATTAAGACTTACATGGGAAAAGAAAGCAAGAGAGAACAACTGGAAAATTCTTTTGTATCATGATCTGGATAAAGCCATAGTAGAAATATAACGAAGAAAAAATGGTTTAAATTTCATTAAACCATTTATAGATATCAAATTCAGAAGGAATATTAAGTTTTTTTCTGATCCTGTTTTTCCTGTTTTGTATTGCTTTTGGGGTAACAAAAATACAGGTTGCAATTTCCTTTGTGGTCATATTGAGCTTAAGGTAAATACAAAAGATCAGTTCAGAATTTTTAAGGGAAGGCTGTATATCAGATAACTTTTTAAAAAAATCAGGATAAACCAATCTGAATTTATTTAAGAGACGAGGGGAATTTGCTTTGGCCAATGCCATTATTTCGTCTTGTACAAGAATCTTTTGGGTTAAATCCTCTAAGTTAGTTTCAGGTTTTCTATTTTTCATAATACTTTTTCATCTCTTATTTCAGATACCACATCTCTTGGGAATCTGTACAAAGTCTTTTTTTTACTGTTCAATGTGTGTTTTACCAAATCAACATTGGGAACAAAATAATTTTTATGTATTCAAAATTCTATAGCTTTTAATTAATATAATGTAACGATTAATAATGTATGACCCGCATTTATTGAATGATTATGTTAAAAAAGTTACACATATGAATTTCTCTCCATTTTTATACAGGCAAAGAAAGAAAAAATGATTAAAATTTTATTAAATATGTGTACCACATAGATACCACGTTATATATTGAGTCAAAATATCATAATTGCTTTTATCAGCTTGTTTCCCATTCTTTGCGTTCCTGTTTTGATAGGAAGTAAATGTAGTGTGTTATTCCCTTAACTTTTTATGATCTCGATCAATGTTTTCAACCTATTTATCGGAAAAAACTCAATATATGTGGTATATGAATGGTACCACATCATAGGAGAAACAAATAAAATGGATGTTCCTTTATCATTATAAAATTTTGAAGCATTAGCAGTCTCTAAAAGAGGTATTTAAAATTTTATATGAAATTTAAATGAAAACTAATGATCAGTGAAAATTTGCTTATCTCATTTGGAGCCGAAATTAAAGACTATAAAGCGGAAGATATTATTTTTCGTGAAGAAGAGTTACCAATACAGTATTACCAGATTCAAAAAGGTAAAATTAAACTCAATAATTATACAGAAAACGGGAAAGAGTTTATCCAAAATATATTCTCAGATGGTCATAGCTTTGGAGAATCCTTACTTTTTGTCAACAGACCTTATCCTATGAATGCTGTTGCAATGGTAGATTCAAGTATTTTTATAATGCCGGGACAGAACTTTCTGGAGCTGCTCCAGAATCATCCTGAAACTTCATTAAATGTCTATCAATGCCTTGCTGAAAGAATGTATTATAAATATATCATGCTTTATAATCTTTCATTCCAAAATCCTGTTTCCAAACTAAAACTCCTGATGGATTATCTGAAAAGCTATCATGACGATAAAACCCCTTATTCTTTCCAGATTCCGCTTACCCGCCAACAGCTTGCTTCACTTACCGGATTGTGTGTAGAAACAGTTATAAGAACCATAAAACATATGGAAAAGGATCAGGTTCTGAAAATAGAACGCGGGAAAATTTATTATTAAAAAGTAAAAGCCGGATTGAAGCCGGCTTTTGTTACAATTGTTTTTTTAAATATGATCTTCGTTACTGATCCAGCTGTTTCTGAAACTCTTCCAGATATTGGGCAAGATGAATTCCGTCTGCCAGTCCATGATGCGCTTCAATCGAAACCGGAAGATATTTTCTACCTTCCCTGATAGTAAATTTTCCAAAAGCAATCTTAGGAACCGATTCTGTGGTATTAAAATCTGTAGGATGCAATATAGCACTGAATGAATTCCATGGAATAGTAGTATGTCTTATATGATCTTTTCCAAGTCTCTCATTGCTCAATCTCAATCCTGAAGTCTGATGTACACCTTTTATTTCCTCCTGCAGGGCAGTGTTGAAAGTTTCAAAATCCTCTGAATAAGGAGTAAATGAAAAACCAAAAGTACCATCAGGTCTTCCAATTGTACTGCCGGCATGAACCGTATCAAACTGTATTACCTGACCATCAATGATTCTTAGTTTTAATTCATCAACTGTATTAATAGCTACCATGGACTTGTGAAAATAATAGGCAAAAAATGAATATCCTTTTTCTTTCGCTGTTTCATATGCTTTTGTACAGTCTACTTCTGTTGTAAATCCAAAATAAGGGCTTGCCATATTAGAGAAAAATTCGTAATGCTCTTTCCTGTTCCAGTTGTCTATATCTACAATCTTCATTGATTCTTATTTGCTGCAAATTTCTGAAAGTTTCTCCGGTTTTAAAAGGTTACAATTAAAAATATAATTAAAACTTAATTTTGTGAAGCAGCTATTTGGTAGATATTTTGCTGCAAAATACACGTATTTTAGAATCTTATTTGTAGATCGTCAGATAACTCCTTTTCATTCAGGAGTTAAAAATTTAATTAACAACAACATAAAAAATATCATAATGGAAAGAATCGGATTTATCGGATTGGGAAATATGGGGCATCCTATGGCTAAAAATTTTGAAAAAGCAGGATTTCCGCTATCTGTTTACAACAGAACTTCAGAAAAAGCCAAAGATTTCGAAGAAAAAGCTGCTGTCTGTACCCACATTAAAGACCTGATACAAAACAGCGATATCATATTCACCATGTTGACCAACGACAGTGCTGTAAAAGCAGTGTATGAGGAAATTCTTCCTTTAGATATTCAAGGGAAACTCTTTGTGGACATGAGTACTATTTCTCCGGAAGTTTCCAAAGAAACGGCAGCAGCTCTGAAAATAAAAGAAGCTTCATTTATTGATGCTCCTGTAGCAGGCAGTACCCAACCCGCTCAGGAAGGTACATTAATCATTATGGCTGGAGGTGAAGATGATGACATCCAGCGTGCCATGCCTTATCTGTTGAAAATGGGAAAATCCGTAAAACATCTGGGTGAAAACGGAAAAGGTATTGCCGGAAAGTTATCGATTAACTATTTTCTTTCCACAATTTATCAGGGATTGGCAGAAACTGTTTTATTGGCTGGAAAATTAGGAATTGAAAGATCTGATATGCTTGAGATAATTAATGAAAGTGCCAGCGGAAGCGGTGCTACCAAAGTAAAAACACCGATGTTGATTGCAGATCAGTATGCTCCGGCATTTGCTCTTGATTTAATGTTGAAAGACATCCTTCTTGCTAAAAATGCAGGCGCTGATTTTCCTTTATCCGAAGTATTGATTCAAACCTATCAAAATGCCCATGATGAAGGCTTTGGTCAGGATGATGTTATAGGAATTATCAACTATTTAAAACAAAAATAATATGGAAATCATCAATTATAACGGTAAACAATGGTCAGCAAAAAAGGTAGATCACATCTATATCGTCAGCCTTGACAACCAGTCTAATATTGTGGAATCTTTAACGGATTTTATTCAAAACCAAAATATCCAGGCAGGAGAAGTGACAGGAATCGGTGCCGTGAGTGAGGCAACACTTCGTTTCTTTAATCCTGCAACAAAAAAATATGTGGATAAAACCTTTAAAGAACAGATGGAAGTTACCAATATTTCCGGAAATGTCTCTGAAATAGAAGGAAAACCGACTCTTCATCTTCACATTACGTTGGGAAGAGAAGATTACACTGCGCTGGCAGGGCATCTTTTGGAAGCAAAAATTCAGGGAGCTGCAGAATTTATTTTCTATCCACTGAATACCAGAGTGGTAAAAATTAAAAATGAAGAAATAGGAATCAATCTCTATGATTTTGAGAAATAAAACCTTGATTGCTGTTGAAAGTAGTATTTTTGATGAAATATTTATTGGATGTTTGAGATTCTGCTTTCCCATATCGAGAATAAGGTTGATATCACCGACGAACAGAAAAATCAGGTTAAATCTTTCTTTACCTTAAAAAAGCTTCGTAAAAAACAATATCTGCTTCAGGAAGGAGATATCTGTAAATCATTGTCTTTTGTAAGTAAAGGGTTGTTAAAATCTTATTTTCTGGATGAAAAAGGAAATGAACACATCAATATGTTTGCCTTTGAAGGTTGGTGGATCTCAGACTTCAACAGTTTTATCAATCAGGAAAAATCAGTTCTGAATATTGATGCTATTGAAGAAACCGAAGTTCTGATGATCACCTTGGAAAATTATGAAAAAATGATGCTGGAAATTCCTGTAATGGACAGATATTTCAGGATTTTATATCAGAATAGTCTTGTTACAAAAGATTACAGACTTATTGTTTCCAATAGCTATACTGCTGAAGAAAAGTATCTTCAACTGGCACAAAAGAGTCCGGAAATGATTAAAAGAGTGCCTCACAATCTTATTGCCTCCTATCTTGGTCTTGCCCCTGAAACCGTGAGCAGAATCCGTAAAAAGAATTCTTTGAACAATACTTGATCCAGATCAACTCAAAGGCATGATCCAAATCAAGGATAAAAGCTTCTATCCACCCATAATTTTGTACAAGAAATTTTACAATACTTATGGAAAAAATTGCATTGGTAGTAGGTGCTACCGGAATTACAGGAAGCAATCTTGCTGAAGAACTGATCACGCAGGGCTGGACAACATACGGATTATCAAGAAATCCAAATACCGGTATTCCAGGTCTTCTTCCCATTAAAGCAGATCTTACGAATGAACAGAATCTTGCGGAAGCCTTAGAAGGGATCTCTCCTACTCATATTTACTTTACCACTTGGATGCGTAATGACACTGAGGAAGAAAATATCCGGGTCAACAGTATGCTGGTAAGAAACCTGTTGAACATTTTATCTCCTAAAAAATCAGTTCAGCATGTAGCTCTGGTTACAGGGCTTAAACATTATCTGGGACCATTTGAGGCCTATGCTAAAGAAGGGATTTTACCTGAAACCCCTGTCAGAGAAGAACATCCAAGACTTCCACTTCCCAACTTTTATTATGCACAGGAAGACGAAGTGTACAAAGCTTCAGAAAGAGAAGGCTTCACATGGAGTATTCACAGACCTCATACCGTAGTTGGATATGCAGTAGGAAATCTGATGAATATTGGAGCTACATTGGCGGTGTATGCCAGCATCTGTAAGGAAACCGGAAGGAAATTTATCTGGCCGGGATCTGAAGCACAATGGAATGGAGTTTCGGATTTAACGGACGCCAGAATATTAGCTCAGCAACTCGTTTGGGCATCTACTACAGAATCAGCAAAAAATCAGGCATTCAATATTACGAATGGAGATGTTTTCAGATGGAAATGGCTGTGGAAAAGACTGGCAGATTGGTTCGGTATAGAAGCTGTAGGTTTTGAAGGAACCATACAACCTCTTGAAAAAGAACTGGAAAACGACCACCAGACCTGGACAGCTATTGCCGAAAAAGATAATCTGAAAGAAAAAGATCTTAACCGTTTATCATCAGCATGGCATACGGATCTTGATCTTGGAAGACCGCTGGAAGTCATGTGTGATATGTCAAAAAGCAGAAAACTGGGTTTCACGGCATATGTAAGCACAGAAGATTCTTTTATAAATGTTTTTGAAAGACTTAGAGCAGAAAATATAATTCCTTAATGGAAAAGGAAATACAAAGACACAAGATTTATTTCCTGTGTCTTTGTGCTTTCAACAAACAAGCAATGCTTATAGTATAATTTGTGTTTTTTTAATGACTTCCATTAAACTTCTGTAGTGGTAACCCCAAATTTCTTTTTAAAAGAAGAATAAAAATGGGATAAATTCTCGAAACCCAGATCAAGATAGATATCCGAAGGTTTTTTATCCCTGTTTTTAATTAAATAATACGCTTCCTTTAGTCTTTTTTCTTTCAGCCATTGTTTTGGAGTCATCTCAAATATTTTGTTGAAATCCCGCTTAAAACCTGAAAGACTACGGCCTGTAAGCCTTGCAAAAGCCTCCACCGATACATTGAACATAAAATTCTTGTTCATAAACTCCTTAAGGTCAATTTTATGGGGTTCAGAAAAATCAAAAAGAAGATTTTTAAGATCAGGATTACTCAATAAAATAAGCTCGATGGCTTCTTTTACCTTTAAAGCAGCCAATGTTGGAGGCACTTCCTTCGTTTTATGAATATAAGGAATGAGTGAAGCAAAATAACTCTTAAAAAAATCATCAGGCTCAAAAAACAAACGCTGGCTTTCCGGAAAATTAGCATGTACAGCTATTTTGTTTTCTGTGGCATATTGTCTCAGGGTTTCATCGTCAAGAGTGATAGAAACAAACTGATATTTTTCATTGTCTGAAGGATATTTAATCGTTCTGATCAGTTGATTTTTCCTTACCAGAACCACCGTATTTTCTTTGATCACCGTTTTACCTTGTTCATGAAAAGCATGCGTTTCCCCGGATATCTGAAATCCCAGAAAATGGTCAGGAATAAATTCCTCATAGCCTCTGTAAGATTCAAAAGCACATGAATAAACCAGTTTATCAAATATAATCTCAGAAGTATTTTCCATCATACAAATATCTGAAATTTAAGCAATAGCATGAGCTCCCGCTTCTGCAATTTCTTTATCCTGCTCGGGTGTTCCCCCTGAAGAGCCTATAGCGCCAATGGTCTTTCCTTCTGCATTCTTAAGAACAACACCGCCTGCAATAGTCAGCAGTCCTTCGTTTGAATTCAGCATTCCATAGCCATGAAAGCCGGTTTCTGAAATAATACTTCCCATCACATCACTATTTACTCCGAACATAGCAGCTGTTTTTGCTTTTTTAACAGCAAAATCAATCACTCCATACACACTATCTAATCTTGCAAGTGCAACAAGATGACCTCCGGCATCCACCACGGCAATGCTCACGGGAATATTCATGGATAATGCCTTTTCTTTTGCTGCATTTAAAACCTTTTCCGCAGCTTTATAATTCAGTTCCATACTATTAACTTTTTGCTGTCCACGCCTCTGCCTGAAGCTGTTTCACAAAATCTTCGGTTTCCTTTGGATGTACATTTCTAAAATGACTGTCCTCATCTAAAGCCACATTTACAATCACTTCAGCCATAGACTGTGGATCAAGCTGATGGGCTAAAGATTCTGCGGCTCCGTCAAAAGCGGATTTCGGAGTGAAGTTGATTTTCGGATCATACCAATGGAAAATAGAATCTACTCCCCTGTCATTAAATCCTGTTCCAAATACCCCTGGATTGCAAGTTGCAATTTTGATATTAAATGGAGCAAGCTCAGTCCTCAGCCCTTCAGCAATAGATTCCAACGCATGCTTGGAGGAACAGTAGGCAGCCACATAAGGAACTGTCCATAAACCTCCCATTGATGAAGTGAAAACAATCTTACCACTTCTTTTTTCAACAAACTTTTTGATGAAACCCTGGGCAAGATTCAATGCACCAAATACATTGACTTCGAACATAGAGCGGATAATGTCCACCGGCTGTTCAGCAATTGGACCGCCTTCCATAATTCCGGCATTGCTGATTAAAATATCTATTTCATATTTCTTTAAGATATAATCAATATCCCTTTGGCTGGTAACGTCCAATTTATCCACGATAAGATCAATTCCCTGTTCTTTGGCTTCCCGGATTACATCACTCATCTGAGGATAAACCTGTGTAGTGGCAATTACCTTATGTCCTTTTTTCGCAAGCTCAAAAGCAGCAATCTTTCCGAATCCACTTGCTGCACCTGTAATTAAAATTGTTTTACTCATTGTATTCTTTTTTAATGTTGGTACAAATTTCAAAGATTTCCAGAAGGATAATATTGCCTGGAAGTTCATTTTTATATTGCTGAAAAGTTCAAAAAAACTATTATCAAAGAACCATGAAAGTCAGATTTCAGATTTGAATGATAATAAAAAATAAACAGTTTATTGTAAATTGGTTAAGTTTTTGAAGCTTATCTCATAAAACCAATCACACCATTGAAATTAATCACATTTACAAAAAAAGGAATTTATTGTCCACAGGGAAAATTCTATATTGATCCCTGGCGACCTGTAGATATGGCGGTTATCACCCATGGCCATGCCGATCATGCCCGCTGGGGAATGAAAAAATACCTTTGTCATCATTTTACAAAACCCATTCTCCATCAAAGAATCGGAACAGATATCGAATGTCAAAGTGTAGAATATGGAGAAGTTATTACCATCAATGGAGTAAAACTTTCGCTTCACCCCGCCGGACATATTATTGGTTCTGCACAGATAAAACTCGAATATAAAGGATATGTGACCGTAATTTCAGGAGATTACAAAGTTCAGAATGATGGACTGAGCACTCCTTTTGAGCTGGTAAAATGCAATGAATTTGTAACAGAAAGTACCTTTGGCCTGCCTATTTATAACTGGCTTGAAGTTCCGGATTTAAATAATAAACTTCAAAACTGGGTACTGAAGAATAAAGAAAATCATAAAACCTCTGTTTTTATAGGCTATTCTTTAGGGAAAGCCCAGCGTATTATGAAAGCAGTGGAAGAATTGGGGAAAATATATGTACACTACTCCATCGGAAAACTGAATGAAGCTTTTGAAACTGTAGGAATTGACCTTCCGGACTATACCATTGCAGACTTCAGAGAACGTCCAAAAGAGATGGAGCATGAAATTGTTATTGTTCCTCCTGCTTTACTCGACAGCAATATCATCAAAAAAATCCCTGATCCGGCTACTGCAATATGCTCAGGCTGGATGCAGGTTCGTGGTGCCAGAAGATGGCGGAGTGCAGATGCAGGATTCGCGATGAGTGATCATGCAGATTGGAAAGGTTTATTGCAGACTGTAAAAGCTACGGAAGCCGAAATTGTGCATGTTACCCACGGACAGACGGAAGTATTTTCAAAATATTTGAATGAAATAGGCATAAAAGCTGATGTTGTAGAAACATTATTTGGCGAAGATGAAGAGGAATCTGAAAAAGAAATCACTGAAAACCCTGAATCATGAGACATTTCGCAGACCTTATAAATGCTTTGGAAACCACCAACAAAACCAATGCTAAAATTGATGCTATCATTGATTATCTGGAACGCGCTCCCGATGAAGATAAAGTATGGTTTATCGCCTTATTTACCGGAAAAAGACCTAAGAGAAATGTCAATACCAATTACATGAAAGAATGGGCGCTGGAAATCACGAAACTTCCCTACTGGCTATTTCAGGAATCGTATTCTTCTGTAGGAGATCTTGGGGAAACATTATCATTAATTCTTCCACCTCCGGAAGAAAAAATAGAGCGCTCCTTATCAGAATGGATGAACGATATTGTCAATCTCAAAGGCAAAACAGATACAGAAAAGAAAGAATTTGTATTACAGTCATGGAACGGTCTGGATTATACAGAGCGTTTGATTTTCAACAAATTAATTGGTGGAAGCTTCAGAATCGGGGTTTCAGATAAAACATTAATCAATGCGCTGACAAAATTTTCCGGGCAGGAATCGAGTGCTCTCATGCACAGTTTAATGGGAAAATGGCTGCCTGATGAAGTTTCTTTCAAAGAACTTATTGATGCTGAAAATGTGAATCCTGACAATTCAAAACCTTATCCTTTCTGTCTTGCTTATCCTTTGGAAAAAGAAACTCAGGAACTGGGAAATCCGGACGAATGGCTGGTAGAATATAAATGGGACGGAATACGCGGACAGATTATTCGTAGAAACGATGAAGTCTTCATCTGGTCAAGAGGAGAAGAACTTATTACCGAGCAGTTTCCTGAGATTACAGAGGTCGTAAAAGCAATGAAAGGCAGCTTTGTTATAGATGGAGAAATACTTGCGGTAAAGGATGGTAAGGTTTTAAATTTTAATGAATTACAAAAAAGATTAAACAGGAAAACTTTAACTAAAAAAATGCTGTCAGAAATCCCGATAGAAGTCTTTGCCTATGACTTATTGGAACTTGAAGATAATGATTTGAGGGAAAAACCAATCTCTGCAAGAAGAGCTTTGCTTGAAGAATTATTATTGAATGAGAATCCTCAGAATATCAGTCTCTCTAAAAGTCTGGACTTTGAACAGTGGGAAGAACTGGATTCGCTTCGTGAAAATTCAAGGACAGTAAACAGTGAAGGATTGATGTTAAAACAAAAAAACTCACCCTACCATTCCGGCCGGAAAAAAGGCGACTGGTGGAAGTGGAAAATCAATCCGTTTACGATTGATGCAGCCCTGATCTACGCCCAAAAAGGCAGTGGCAGACGAAGCGCTTATTATACGGATTATACTTTTGCTGTGAAAAACGGAGATACTTTGGTCACCATAGCCAAAGCATATTCAGGATTAACGGATAAAGAAATTATGGAAGTGAGCAGGTTTGTTACTAAAAATGCCATTGAGAAATTCGGACCTGTGAGAACCGTAAAAGCAGAACTGGTCTTTGAAATCGCATTTGAAGGTATAGGTTTCAGCAACCGTCATAAAAGTGGTGTTGCGCTCCGGTTTCCAAGAATTGTAAGATGGCGGAAAGATAAAACGGTGGATGAAATTGATGATTTGGAAGAAATTAAAAAATTAATACAATAATATTTTAACGCAATGACGCAAGGATTTTTGACTGATTAGTAATATTTTTTCGTTCGCAAAGACACTCCGTTCAGCGATAGTAAGAATTGTCTTTGCTGAGTAAAACGCCCTTGCGAACGAAGATTAAAAAATATCATATAAAATCTTAGCGCCTTTTGCGTTAAAAATTTAAATCAAAATAAATTTGGCAGCTTTTGAACATACCGACGGATTTAAGATCATTCAGCAATGGATGACCGATAAAGGTATTGAACCTTTTAAATTTCAGATAGAAACCTGGAAGAAATTTGAAAATGGATACAGCGGAATGGTAGTTGCTCCTACCGGTTTTGGAAAAACGTTCTCTGTTTTTTTAGCATTAATTTCTAACTTCCTGAATCATCCCGATCAATATAAAAAAGGACTGAAAATGATCTGGATAACACCGCTTCGTTCTCTATCCAAAGACATCGCTAAAGCCATGCAGGAAGCAATTGATGAAATAGGGCTCGACTGGGCTGTAGGAGTAAGAAACGGCGATACTGATCCAAAAGTAAGACAGCAGCAGGTTAAAAAAATGCCTGAAATTCTGGTGGTAACTCCCGAAAGTCTCCATTTGCTACTGGCTCAGAAAAATAATGAAGCTTTTTTCAGGGATATGAAATGTATTGCTGTGGACGAATGGCATGAATTACTCGGTTCAAAACGAGGTGTGATGGTAGAACTCGGCATTTCACAGCTTAGAAAATATGTCCCGAAAGTTAAAATCTGGGGAATTACAGCCACCATCGGAAATCTGGATGAAGCTATGGAAGTACTCATCCCTTATGATATTAAAAAGACAAAAATCACAGCTAAAGAGCATAAAAAGATAGATATTCTTCCTGTTTTTCCTAATGAAATCGAAATATTACCCTGGGCAGGACATCTTGGAAATAAGCTTGCAGATAAAGTAGTCCCTATTATTTTGGATTCAAAATCTACCATTGTATTTACGAATACCAGAAGCCAGAGCGAAATGTGGTACCAGCTTCTGCTGGATGCTCATCCTGATTTTGCAGGACAAATTGCAATCCATCACAGTTCTATTGATGCCCATTTGAGAATCTGGATTGAGGAAAATCTAAGTTCCGGTAAATTAAAAGCTGTGGTATCCACATCATCCCTCGATCTTGGTATTGACTTTAAACCAGTTGACACCGTTATTCAGATAGGATCCGCAAAAGGTGTCGCACGTTTCCTCCAAAGAGCCGGACGGAGCGGTCACTCCCCTTTTGAAACTTCCAGAATTTATTGTGTCCCTACCCATTCTTTGGAACTGATTGAAGTTTCAGCCTTAAAAGAAGCCGTAAAACAAAAAGTAGTGGAGCCCAGAGAACCACAGGTTTTATGTTTTGATGTATTGGTTCAGTTTCTGATGACATTGGCTGTTGGTGATGGCTTTTATCCTGATGAACTCTATGAAAGAATCAAAAAAGTATATGCTTTTCAGGAAATGTTGGATGAAGAGTGGCAAAGCATCCTGGAGTTTCTTACCATTGGCGGAAGTGTGTTGAAAAACTATGAAGAATTCCATAAAATAGTCATTATGGAAGACGGCCTTTATAAAGTCACTTCAAGAAAAATAGCGATGCTTCACAGGATGAATATGGGTGTTATTGTAAGTGATGCGATGCTAAAGGTGAAATTTATTTCCGGAGGTTATATCGGAATGATTGAAGAATATTTTATTTCAAAACTAAAGAAAGAGGAAAAATTCATTTTAGCCGGACGTACCCTTGAAGTTGCAATGATCAAAGATATGACCGTGTATGTAAGAGCAGCTAAAGGAAGGGCTTTAGTACCCAGTTATCTGGGAGGAAGATTGCCACTAAGCTCTAATTTAGGACATTTTTTAAGAGAAAAACTTTCACACGCTTTAAATCCAAAAGCTTCAGAAAAAGAACTCAAATTTCTGCATCCACTTCTGATCAATCAGGAAGCAAATTCTCATATTCCCAAAGAAAATGAATTTCTTGTTGAAATGATTAAAAACCGTGAAGGATATCACTTGTTCATGTATCCTTTTGAAGGACGTTTGGTTCATGAAGTAATGGCCGCCCTGATTGCCTACAGGATTTCAAAGCTTGCGCCTATTTCCTTTTCTATGGCGATGAATGATTACGGATTCGAATTGTTCAGTGACAAAGAGATCCCGCTAAATGAAGAAAACCTGAAACAGATTCTTACGAGAGACAATCTGATGAACGATGTGATTGCAAGTATTAATTCTGCAGAAATGGCAAGACGAAAATTTCGTGATATTGCTGTAATTTCAGGAATGGTGATTCAAAATTATGCAGGACAGCAGCGCTCCAACAAATCATTACAAAGCTCTGCCGGATTGATTTTCAAAGTTCTGGAAGACCATGATCCCAATCATTTTTTAATAAAGCAGGCCTATACAGAAGTTTTTAACATGCAGCTTCAGGAACAACGGCTTGTAGAAGCTTTTAAAAGGATTGAAAAATCTGAAATTATTCTAAAACATTCCCGTTCTTTTACCCCGCTCAGCTTCCCCATCAAAGTAGACAGTCTGAGACAAACTCTTTCGAGTGAAGGATTGGATGCAAGGATTAAAAGAATGTTGAAACTATCTAATATAAGTGATATTTCATAAGGCTTTTCTGATAAATTCTTCTGCAATTTTAATCTTATTCTTAGCCTAATATTCTAAGTTAATTTTCTTGATAAGTTTAAATAATCATCGTAACTTAGAGTATACCTTCTTAGAAGTTTAAAATAAAATGTAAATAATGGAAAAATTATTCCTGGTCCGTCACGGACAGTCACTCTGGAATCTGGAAAACAGATTTACAGGCTGGAAAGATATTGATATAACTGAAGCCGGAATTGAAGAAGCAAAAAAAGCAGGTCTTGCGCTAAAAGGAGAAAGAATAGATATTGCATTTACTTCTGCCTTGGTAAGGGCACAACATACCCTCTCCATCATCCTTAACGAAATTGGAAATCCCAATATTCCGGTCATCAAGGATAAAGCATTAAACGAACGTTCTTACGGAAATCTAGAAGGATTAAACAAAGCAGAAACCGCACTGAAATATGGTGATGAGCAGGTTCATATCTGGCGCAGATCATTTGATGTGGTTCCTCCGGGCGGAGAAAGCCTTAAAGATACTTACAGCAGAGTAATTCCTTATTTTGAAAGTCAGATAAGACCCTTATTAAAACAGGGCGAGAATGTATTGATTGTAGCCCATGGAAATAGTCTCCGTGCACTTATTATGTATCTGGAGCATCTTTCTCCTGAAGAAATTTTAGAACGGGAAATTGCTACCGGTATTCCTCTGACTTATGTTTTTGATGAAAAATTTCATGTAAGCCGGAGAGTCAGTTAATCCGATTTAAATAGTTTACCTTTAAGCATTAAATTTTCAATCCATCAAGTGTTTATAGCAACAAAAAAAATTTCCATCCAAAATGAAACTTTAATTCTGACCAATCAGCGGGCAGCATTCCGGGAAAAAGATAAAGCATTGATCCTTTCCGATCTTCATATCGGGAAGACTGCTCATTTCCGTAAAAATGGTATTGCATTGGCCAATCATATTATGAAAAGCGACCTGGAAAGATTATCCGCACTGATTGAATATTTTCAGCCTGAAAAATTCATTGTGGTTGGTGATTTACTTCACGCCGGAGACAATTCTGATGTAGATGAATTCTGTGTATGGAAAAAGCAATATCCCGACTTGCAGTTTTATCTTATTGAAGGAAATCATGACAGAATTTCCAAAGCTTTAGAGGAAAAATTATGTTTTGATTACAAAGCTGAATGGCTTGAAACTGATGACATTACTTTTATTCATGATTTTGATCCGGTCAGATCCGGATTTCAGATTACCGGACATATTCACCCCGGAATTGTGTTGAGTTCTGCGGTAAAGAATATCAGGCTTCCCTGCTTTGCGCTCACCAGCAATCAATTGTTACTTCCTGCTTTTAGTGAATTCACAGGATTGGATACCAAAAATCTGCCTAAGAAAAGTACATTTTTTGTGTTTACAGACGCGGAAATTTATGAGATTTAATACTTTGGTTTTATATCCTTGTCAAGGTTCTGAACCTTGACAAGGATTGATAAGTCTGATAAAAATTATTTGTGAAATCTTAATTTTTCCTGCTTAAACGGATACTGTAGATCGTTATCAATACGGTAACCAGCAGGAACAAAGCCCCGATCCAGGGTGTACTTTCCAGCCCTAAAGAAGAAGTCACAATCATTCCTCCTGCATAAGATCCGATTGCAATACCCATATTAAAGGCTGCAATATTGATCCCTGAGGCAACGTCTTCCGTTCCCGGAAGTTCTTTTTCTGCAATTTGTACCACCAATAGCTGAAGTCCCGGAACAGAAGCAAATGATAATGCTCCTAAAAGGAAAAGGGTAATTATGCTTAACACCGGACTGCTTACAGTAAAATAAAAGGCAAGCAATACCAGTCCCTGTGCGGCAAACATCCATAGAAGAGCTTTCAAAGGGTTTTTATTTGCTACTTTTCCTCCAATCAGGTTTCCTAGTGCAATGGCAATTCCATAAATCAAAAGGATAAAAGTGACTGTAGATTCCTGAAATCCTGTGATCTTCTGTAAAATAGGTGACAGATAAGTAAAAACAACAAATGTTCCTCCATACCCCATTGCAGTCATTAAAAAAGCAAAGATCAGACGTTTATTTCCCAATACCTTAAACTGGCTTTTTAATGAAGCTGTTTTCCCATTTTTCAGCGTATTGGGAACCAGTAATAAACTGGCCACTAACCCAATCATTCCAAGGATGGAAACACCAATGAAAGTCGCTCTCCATCCGAAGTGCTGTCCTATAAAAGTTCCCAGCGGAACTCCTGTTACAATGGCCAGTGTAAGCCCGGCAAACATAATAGAAATTGCTGTAGCTCTTTTTTCTTCAGGTACCAATGAAGCGGCAATGGTAGAACCGATGGAAAAATAAACTCCATGGGCAAAACCCGTTAAAATTCTTGCCAGCACTAAAGTTATAAATCCGGGAGCAATCGATGCCAGGCCATTTCCGATAACAAATAACAGCATAATAGAAACCAAAAGTGTTTTACGAGGAATTTTCCCCGTTAATGCCGTTAATATAGGAGCTCCGATAGCTACTCCAATCGCATAAAGACTCACCAGTAAACCTGCTGACGGAATGGTAATCCCGAGATCAGATGCTACAGTGGGCAGCAGTCCCACAATTACAAATTCAGTAGTTCCTATTCCGAAGGCACTAATCGTTAATGCCCATAAAGCTGCAGGAAGACCTTTTTTAACCGTCTGTGTTGCAGTATTGATTTCTATTTCTTTTTGAAAATTCATTGTCTTATAATTTGTTGATATTGATAAGGCAAATTTCCGGCGAATATTTGTATTATAAAAATTATTTAAATTGTATAAAAGTATCAGAATAATGATAGTTTTATTTTAAGTTTAAAATTTGTTCCTTTGTACAATAATCAGCAGTTTTAATGAAGAAATCAGAAGCAACCCGACTTACTATTCTCCAGAAAGCGTTCGAATTAATCTATGTAAAAGGTTTCCAGACAACAAGCATTGATGAAATTATCGCAACGACTCAGGTGACGAAAGGTGCTTTTTACTATCATTTTAAAACTAAAGATGAGATGGGACTGGCTATTATCAACGAACTGATGAAGCCCAACTTCAGACGCAACTTTATTGAATCCCTTGAAAACAACAAAAATCCTCTGGACAATATTTATGAGATCATCCACAATCTCCTGATGGAAAACGATTTTCTAAAAGTTGAGTACGGCTGCCCTACTTCGAATTTTGTGCAGCAAATGGCACCTTGGCACACTGCCTTTACCCAGGCTTTACATGATCTTTCGAAAGAATGGGAAGAAGCTTTTACTGAAAGTATTGAAAAAGGAAAAAAGGAAGGAATCATTAAAAAGGAAGTCAGCGCAAGAGAAGTCAGTGTTTTTGTCATTTCCGGGTATTGGGGTGTCAGAAATTTGGGGAAGGTTGAAAATTCAAAAGAAGTATATCTTATTTATTTAAAGGGACTTAAGTCTTACTTCAAAACTCTTCAATAATTTTTTTACTCAAAAACATACTAATTAGTATGTTTTTATTATACCTTTGTCCTGTTCTAAAAAATAACCCATGTACCAAACCCTTACTTTTTTACATTCATTAACCCGATGGTTGGTCTTAATAATCTTACTCTATGCTATTTATCGTTCTTTCAAAGGATTTATGTCGGAAAGAAAATTTACAGGAACTGATAATGCTGTAAGGCATTGGACCGCTACTATCGCTCATATCCAACTGATCATAGGAATGGTTTTTTATCTGAAAAGCCCGGTAATTCAATACTTCTGGAAGAATCTGAATGCAGCCAAAGAATCTTTTGAACATCTGTTTTTTGGTTTGATTCATATTTCATTGATGATTACTGCCATTATCATCATCACGGTTGGTTCTGCTTTAGCCAAAAGAAAACCTTCAGATAAGGAAAAATTCAAAACTATGGGCATCTGGTTTTCTATTGCGCTGATTATTATTTTCATTGCCATTCCATGGCCCTTTTCTCCTTTTGCAAACAGACCTTATTTCAGATAATTATGATAGATTTATTTAAAACAAAAATCGGACGGCTGAGAATTCTGGCTATTTTAGAAGGAATCTCATTACTGACCCTGACAGGCATTGCCGTTCCTATGAAGTATTGGATGGGAAATCCTTTATTGGTAAGACTCATCGGCCCGGTACACGGAACATTATTCCTGCTTTTCCTATTCAATACATTGAGTGTGGGTGTGGAACAGAACTGGAAATTCAAAGAAATAACATGGAAAGTAATTCTTGCCTGCTTTATTCCGTTTGGAACATTTTATATTGACAAAAAAATACTGAGCAAGCTATGAAAAGCCTTTTTATATTCTGTGGAATTGCCCTTATTCTCTATGTTGCCTACAGAATATACCGATTCCAGACTTTAGATAACGGATTACCGCAGCTGCTCAAAAAAGGAGCGATAATTCTCGATGTAAGAACTGAAAAAGAATATGAAACGGGACATATAGAAGGTTCTGTAAATATTTCATTAGGAACAATCAGAGAGCGGTATGTAGAATTGGATCCTGAAAAAACATACATTACAGTATGCTCTCATGGGCTTCGAAGTGTAAAAGCTGAAAATATTCTCAAAGAAAGAGGCTTCAGCCATATTCATAACGGAGGTGCCTGGACAGACCTTCAGAAAACAATGAGTCAATAAATATAAATCTCTCCTGCATATCATTTACAGGAGAGATTTATTTTTTAAATGGTTTTATCGTCAAGCCATACAACTTTTTGTTGCGGTGAATGCTCCTGCCCTATGATGTCTCTGTACAATTCAGGTCTTCGGGCTTTAATATACCTGTATCCTCCTGCCTGAGTAAGCTTTTCGGGAGTAATGACAGCCGATTCAAAGCTATCTTCCCAAGAATGACATTCTGCAATAATATCTCCGAAAGGATCAATAATCATGGAACATCCGTTTTTCAGCTGGTCATCATCCATTCCTACAGGGTTTGAAAAAACAATGTAAGCACCATTATCATAAGCTCTTGACGGAAGCCATTTCATCAGCCAGTCTCTGCCTTTCATTCCCTTAAATTCCAACCGCAAAGAGGTAGGATCAGCGACCCTGTTTTCCCACAATTGAGGATCAACAAACCCAGCTCCCGGCCTTGTAGAAGGGGTGCACATGGTAACGTGTGGCATAAAAATAATCTCGGCTCCCAGAAGTCTTGTTGCTCTTACATTTTCAATGATGTTGTTATCATAGCAGATCAAAATTCCACACTTCCAGCCCATAATATCAAATACACAATACTCATTTCCGGGTATAAGATTCGGATTGATAAAAGGATGAAGTTTTCGGTATTTAGCCTTCAGCCCTGTTTTATCAACACATACATATGCTTTGAAAAGATTGTCATATTGATCTTTTTCAAACAGACCTGCTAATAGAGTAATATTATATTTTGTGGCAATCTCCTGCAATTTTTGGATGCTATCCCCTTCCGGAATACGTTCAGCAACGTCCAGGAGTTGTTCTTTGGAAAGTTTCCTTGCAAAAGTATAACCTGTGATTGAACATTCATGAAAAACAATCACATGAGAGCCTTTGGATGCCGCTTCAGCAGCTAATTTTTCGATAACGGACAGGTTATAAGCTTTATCCCCGCTTTTGTTTTCAAATTGTGCGGTTGAAATTTTAATATTCATTGATTTTTTTTAAGCAAAACTAGAGAGATCCGCCGCTGAAAAATTGTATAAAACCGACATGTCCGGTTTACAGCTCAATGAAATTAACAGCCATCTTATTTTCTGTATTCAGATACTGCTTGGGAGTAAGCCCGATATTATTTTTAAATTCTCTGATAAGATGTGACTGGTCAGAATATCCCGCCTCATATGAAAGCATTGTCATATTTTCATGATCAAATCCTTTATTCATAAGGCTTAAAAAGTAATGAAGACGGATAATATTTCCATATTTTTTGGGAGATATTCCCATATGATATTCAAACTTTCTTTCCAGATGCCGTTCAGAATACCCAGTGAAACTTTGTAAATTTTTGGAGGATACAGAGCCTTTATTCTGAAGAATATATTGCTGTGTTGCAGCTATCATATGATGTTCAGCATGCATGCTTTCTGATAAAAAATCAGTAAAAAATGTATTCAGATCATGAATAACAGCTAAAGGGCTTGCCTTATTAAACAGTTTTTCCTGAAATACTTCCAGCTTATTTTTCAATACGTCTTCCACAGAAACAATCTGATTACTGATTTCCTTAGCAGAAGTTTTTAAAAGAATATTCAGAAAATAAGGCTGGAATACAACAGCAATCAGAGAAAATCTCCCTTTTGAAGAAAAGTCTTTGTATCCGTTTAAGGCTCCGTAAAAAAAGGAAAGTGGCATATGGTCTTCTGAAATACCGGAATACAGATTCATATCCCCGGATAGAATAAGTCCGGAACTCCCATCAGTAAAGAGCCTTAGGTGCCTTATATCGCTTTCGGGATTTTCCAGAAAGATATAATGCCTGATATAAAGCGCTAAATGTTTAGGAGGCGAAATCTGCATCCATCAAATGTACGTAAAACATATTTATTGAAAAGAAATCAACGGAAGGTACCACACTTTATTCCTTTTTGGTCAGGTATTTGAATATTTTAATGAATACCAATCACTAAAATATTATATCATGTCAACACAAAATCTTACCCATCTCGAAGCGATCAAAAAAATCAAAGAACTTTCGGAAAAAGCCAGAATATGTATGTTTTGTACAGAACTGGACACCGTTCCGGTTAATTCAAGACCCATGAGCTTACAGGAAACGGATGACAGCGGAAATCTTTGGTTTATCAGCAGTGGTACCAGCAATAAAAATTTTGAAATTAAAGAAGACCGGAGAGTTCAACTGTTTTTTATGAATAACAGTGATTCCCAATATCTTTCTGTGTACGGAGAAGCGTCTGTTTATAAGGACAAAGCCACTATTGAAGATAAATGGTCTCCTCTGGCTAAAGCATGGTTTGACGGAAAAGATGATCCCAACGTTACAATTATCCGTGTAGAACCTAGAGAAACCTATTACTGGGATACCAAAGCGGGAAAACTGGTAAGCCTGTTTAGTTTTGTAGCGGCTGCAATCACAGGAAATAAAACCAATAATTCTGACGGTGTAGAAGGAAATGCAACGATTTAGAAAATTCTGAATAAGCAGTAAATTCTCTAATAAGAAAAAAAACGGCTCAAGAAATTGAGCCGTTTATACAAGATTAATAATGCTAATTTTTCACATCTTCTATAGATGCTCCAAAATTAATGTGAAGGACGTTCCCGTTTGGTGTTACTAAAGCGGGTACAGACATCACGCCTGCTTTTTCTGCGTCTTCAATTTTGTTTTTGTCATTACCCAAATGGATAATTTCAACATTTTCCAACCCTATAAGGCTGATAATATCATGTTCTGCGCTGATACATACAGGACATCCTGCATGATAAAAAATGGATTTTTTCATAAGATTGTATTAATTAATAAGGGTTTTAATAATATTTTTTAATTCTTCTGTTTCTTTTTCATGTAAAGGTTTTAAAGGACTTCTCAAGTTCCCGCCATCTTCACCCAGAATATTCAGACCTGACTTCACCGCTCTTGGTAATCCTTTATTAACAATAAATTTTAAAAGGTCAAACTGCTGATAGAAAATTGTTTTTGCTTTTTCAAGATTTCCTTCTTCAACAGCATTGTAAAGGCTGATATTAAGTTCAGGAATAAGATTGGGTGCAGCCGTACACCAGCCTCTTGCTCCTGCAGAAAATGCGGCCAGAGCCAAGGGATTGGAACCGTTATAGAAAGCAACCTCTTCTCCCAGTTCTCTTCTCAGATGATGCATTCTTTGAATATCTCCCGTACTTTCTTTGATCATGGTTACGTTAGGAATTTCAAGCAACCTTTTCAACAGGGTTGGTGACATATCTACTCCGCTTGTTGCCGGATTATTGTAAGCCATAATCGGGATAGAAATTTTACGGGCAACGGCATCATAATGGGCAACAATCTCATCGTCCGTAAGCTTCCAGTAGCTCATCGGAATGATCATCACGGCATCAGCCCCTGCTTTCTCTGCAAATTGAGCGTGGTGGATCGTTTTCTCTGTGGTAAGATTGGAAACCCCTACCAGTGTTGGAATTCTTCCCTTTATCTGTTGTAAGGTAGCTTCTGTAACCTCTTCCTTTTCTTCATCAGACAGGTACGGCATTACCCCTGTACTTCCCAATGGAGCAATACCATGACTTCCGGAAGTGATCAGCCTTTCTACCAAATGTTTGAAAAGAGGAATATCTACTTTTTCATTTTCATCAAAAGGTGTTATGGGATAGGAAATAATCCCTTTAAATGGCACATTTTTCATTTTTTTCGGTTTAAATGTTTAAGATTATTTTAAACCATTAAGAAAATAGTAAGTTGTTAAGAATATTCAATTGTGCTTTCCTTTGAAAAGGAAAATGATATCCAGTATCAATAAAAGTAACGAAAACAGTTTCTCAATGGTTTACCTCTCAGATCCTAAAGGTCTCTGCCTTCTTCTTCTCTCAAAGCCACTCCTAAGTTTTGCAGTTGAGGAGCGTTTTCGCAGGCAATATATTTGGCAGGTTCCGTATCACTCAAATTTTGGTGTTTGTGCCAAGCCCATGAAGGAATATAAACAGCATCTCCAGCTTCCCAGTGTACTTTTTCATCCTCTACTTCTGTCCAGCCTTTTCCTTCGATTACAAATAATACCGTTTCATAAGTATGACGGTGCCTGTTCGTTTGCTGTCCGGGAGTTAATCCTCCAATCGTCATGCTTACATTTTTACTTGGAAGATCAACAAAGAAAACCGGATGCTTTCTCTCAGTTGAAAACTGGTTGTGTTCCCCCGCATTCTCTACATTTTTATGAATTAAATGGCTTGGTTTTACATACTTTGGTCTTGCAAAAGTTTCGTGGAAATCTTTAGAACTGAATTGTTTCTTGTCCATGATTTTAAAATTATTATGGTTTTGTGCTTTATTGCATGACAAAATTATTCTATATTTGGACTGTTTAAATGATTCAGTTTTTACATAAATAGATAGTCCAGATGTTACGTCCTTGGAAATTAGAATTAGAAATTGATAAAAAGCTTGACAAAGCAGTTTATCTACAGATTGCAGATACTATTATCACGGATATCCGCTCAGGAAGATTAAAAGCAGGAGATGCACTGCCCGGAAGCAGAAATCTTGCCCAAACTTTAAAAATTAACCGAAATACTGTGGTGGAAGCCTACCAGGTTCTGATTAATGAAGAATGGGTAATTTCAAGAGAAAGGAAAGGTATTTTTGTATCAGAAAAGCTTCCTCTGTTGCATGAAAAAAATGCAGATGCAATGCATGATTCTCAAAATCAACGGGCAATGCCTAACGGAGTTCTGATCAATTTTGATGATGGTCATCCTGATAGTAAAATTGCACCTGTCAATGAACTGGCAAGAGCTTACAGGCAAATCTTCAGTATCAAAGCCAAATGGCAAATGATGGGTTATGGAGATGAACATGGCGATATAGAGTTCAGGAAAATGATCTCCCAGATGCTTAATCATCAGCGCGGAATGCATATTCATGAAAATGAAATTTCTATTACCCGTGGCAGCCAGATGGGAATGTTTCTTACCGCTCAGACTTTTTTAACATCCGGAGACCAGGTTATTGTAGAAGATCCCGGATATCAGCCTGCATGGCAAGCTTTTCAATATGCCGGAGCTCAGCTTTTGCGTGTGCCTGTGGATAGAGAAGGAATTAATATAGAAGCTATTGAGAGACTTTTGACAGAGCATCAGAACGTCAAAGCCATATACATTACTCCTCACAGACAATATCCTACGACGGTTACGCTGAGTCTGTCAAGAAGATTGAGATTGATTGAATTATCAAACCAATATAATGTGACGATTATTGAAGATGATTATGATAATGAATTTCATTTTGGATATCGCCCTATTCTACCCATTTCGAGTTTTCCGGAACTTCACAATCATGTGTATATCGGAACATTGAGCAAAGTGGTGGCACCAGCTTTGAGAATTGGGTATCTGGTCACTAAAAACCAGGAATTGCTGAAAAAAATTGGTGATCTGAGAAAGATTATTGACGTTCATGGAGATGTCATCATGGAACAGGCTGTTCTTCAACTGATCAAAGAAGGAGCTGTGAAAAAACATATCAGAAAAGCAACCGTTCATTATAAAAATAAAAGAGATTTTGTTTTTGAGCTGTTAAAAAAATGCATGATCGATATTGCAGATTTTACTTTGCCTGAAGGTGGTCTCGCCTTTTGGATTGTTCCTAAAAAACAACTGGATTGGGATATGATAACTCAATTATTACTGGATAAAAATATTAAGATTATCCATCCGAAGCAATACAGTCAAAATCATGTAAATGGTTTCAGATTAAGCTATGGAGCACTTTCTGAGGAACAGCTGGCACAAAGTATCCCTTTGATTGCTGAGGTTATTTCTAAATTTTAAACAGATTACGCAGAGCATTAGAAACTCTGCGTAATCTGCTGAATCGGATATGTTTTAGATGATAAACTTTAAACTACTCTACTTCAAAAACCGCCTGAATTTCTACGGAAGAGCCCACAGGAATAGATGAAGCTCCCAAAGTAGCTCTTGCATGTTTTCCTTTTTCTCCGAAAACTTCAACTGTCAGATCAGAAGCAACGTTCATTAGATCTGCATGTTTTGTATAATCATCTTTGGTATTGAAAATTCCTGTAAGTTGTACACACTGCTTCACTCTGCTTAAATCTCCTCCTACCGCTTCATTCAATACAGAAATAACATTCAGCATCGTTACTTTTGTTGCCTCTTTTACCTGCTGTTCATTAACTTCCACTCCTAACTTTCCGGGATTGAAAATTTTACCGTCTTTCAAAGCAACCTGATTGATAAATACCAGGTTTCCGGAACGCACAAACGGCTGATAATTCCCTGCCGGTTTAGGAACCTGAGGAAGGGTAATATTTTTTTTCTTCAGTATTTCACTGAAATTCTGGTGATTTTCAACAGCAGCTACTGTTTTTTTAGGATGCGTATCCTTTAGTGCCCATACTACTTTTGCAAAATTTCTTCCCTGAAGTTCGGCAATATTTCGCTCTCCTTTCGTAGGCCTTTCCACATCTTTTAAAGAAGCCATGCTCGTAACTCCCAGTACTGTATTTCCCTGTGGAATCGCTTTATTCAATTCTTCTGTTCCGCGGATTCCATTAGACACCAGTACCATTCCGTGCACAGCAAGACTGTTCCAGAATGCCTGAAGTGCCAGTTCTTTTCCGGCTCCACTTCCTGCAGACATGAAGACGGTAGCCGGAACTCCTTCCAAAGCATGGCTGGTCCACAACTGAACAGTTTTTGATAAGAATTCGCTCATTCCTGTACTGATGTTCCCGAAATAAACCGGTGATCCAAAGGCAATTCCATCATAATTTGTAAGTTCATCTACTGTTGCCACTGGTATATTCTTCAGGTTGGGATTTTCTGAAGCTTTGACCAATTTAATATAAGGAACTGCAATATTTTCACTTTCAATTCCTTTGGCTATTTCTTTAGCCAGGTTGTAAGTTCCTCCATTATCTGAATGGATGAGAACTAATATTTTAGCTTTATTTTGTGCCATGATGTTGGTGGTATTAGATAATAAAATTAAAATAAAAAAAAGACATAGTTTTTTCATTCTGAATAAGATATAGATTATATGTTGGATTAATTATTTGATATTACAAAATTACTACTGTCGTTTTTATTAAATTTGCCAAAATATACATACAAAACGACAACATGAAATGTGGACTGATTGAAAAAACGGAAAGCCAGTTTGTAGATTCCATCAACAAAGAAGCTTATGTATGGTGCGAAAAAAACTGGAAACATGACGATTATGAGCATAGGCACAACCGTGCCCAGCTTACTTTTGTAGAGGAAGGCTATCAGTATTTCCATATTGACCGGAAAATTTATCTTGTCCCACAACATCATGTCATCTGGATTCCTTCAGAAAAAGCTCACAAAATAACCTCGGAAGCCCAAACAGTCAATCTGATGGTATTCCTGTTCAAATCGGTTTTTGAAGAAGAATTTTACCAGCATGTTCAGGTATTTGCTGTTCCGCCTGTTTTAAAGGAAATGCTTTTGTATGCCTCAAAATGGAATCAATTATTGGAAGATAATGAAGAACAGGACATTTTTTTTAAAGCCATTTTAAAGAGCCTTCCCAACTTCTGTAAGGAAAGCAGCGGTCTGGAAATTCCTGTACCTACTGATGTAAGACTGATCCCGGTGTGTAATGAGATCAATTCTCATTTTAAATATAATCTGGATATTGATGCCTTGGCTGAAAAAGCACAAATGTCTGTGCGAAGCCTGCAGAGAATTTTTAAAAACGAAACAGGAATTACCTTACAGAAATATCTTCAGCTGACAAGGATTTTAAAAAGTATTGAGTTAATTGATACCAGACAATATACTTTGAGTGAAGTAGCTTATAAAGTGGGTTACCAAAGTCTGTCGGCATTCACGTCATCCTATTTTGCCATCATGCAGACCAAGCCAAAGGTGAATAAGAATTAAGGGGTTTCGTCATGAGGCATATCAACAGGTTTTGATTCGGGAGAGCCTTTTTCACGAAGCCAGATCGATAAAAGAACCAGGGAAGCTACCGCCAGAAATTCACTCTGCCAGTTCTGAAAAGATTCAAACCAGAACCTTGATTCTGAAATATACTGCATTGCTGTAACGGAAGGTTTACTTTTCATCATCTGTTCATCATTAAAATCCGTTAAGCTTCCATAGAAATGCAAAATAAAGCTTGCCAGGAAGAGAATTGCAAAAGCAAGTGATAAAGAGTGTTTGTAGAGTTTCAGCCATATGCCGCCTTTTTTAACTGGCCATGGCGCTTTGGGATGTGCCACAGGTTCTTTGTCAACATCTTCCTCTTCTGTCATAGATTTTGATTCACTGGAGCCTTTTTGCCGCAGAGAAATCGTTAGTAAAACATAGAGCATCATCTGAAGAAATTCGCTCTCCCAGTTTTCAAAGGTAGCCTGGATAAAATGACCGCTATGAATGTATTCAGTAATCTTTAACGCAGATTTGCCGTTTTCAATAAGTTCTTTGTTTTCAGTTCTCCAACCCATAAAAAACTGCCCTGCAAGAAATATAATCATCAGAGTAATCAGAACAATACTTAAGCTGTTGCGATACAGGAAACTGGTGCGTGACATAACTTTTAATTTAAATGTTTAAGGTTCAAGGTTTAAAGTTTAAGGTTTATGAATCACGTTTTTGATAAGGAAATACTTTCTGCAGATTCTTTGTGGTGGGTCCGGTAAGGATTTTCCCATTGACATTGAACCTGGATCCATGGCATGGGCAGTCCCAGCTCAGCTCTGCACTGTTCCACCGGACTTCACATCCGGCATGCGGACAGGTACTTCTGAGAAGGTGCAGTGTGCCGTCATTTTCTTTATAAAGGGCGTAAGATTCGGATTCATACTTAATGACTTTTGCCTCTCCTTCTCCGACTTCTGAGAAGGAATCAATTTTCTCAGTTAAAATTTTATCTTTTATAAAATCAAATGCAACGGTTGCAGTTTCTTTCACAAAATCTGAAAATCCTGCAATAGGTTTTATTCTTGAAGGATTGAATAGTTCTCCGTATTTACTTTTTCCGGTACTAATCAGATCATGCAGGATCTGTGAAGAAAGGGTCCCGAATATCATTCCATTTCCTCTGAAACCGGTAGCTGTAAAAATTCGTTCCTTACTTCCGGGAAGTTTTCTAATGTACGGAAGTCCATCTATAGGTTCATAATATTGGCTGGACCAGCTGTAAAATACAGTTTCCACATCAAAGTATTTTCTGACATAATTTTCAAGAATTGAAAAACATTCTCCGGTATCGTCTGCATGCCCAGTTTTGTGATCTTCGCCCCCAGCAATCAATAGATTTTCACCATCAATATTCTGAATACGATAATAATGATAAGGTTCACAGAGATCATAGCCAAGTTCCCACGGATATTTATCATTTTTCATAGTAAATGCCATAGCATAGCTTCTGTAAGGCGCATTCGTAAAATGAAGCAGATTCACTCCAGGCGGAATATGAGTGGCATACACTACATGCTTGGCTTTTATTTCTCCCTGAGAAGTTTTTAAAATAACATAGTCTTTCTGCTCATCATGTTCTTTAACAAGACAATTTTCCAGAATAGAACCTCCTAGTTTTATAAAGGCTTCGCAAAGTCCTTTAATATATTTTACAGGATGAAAATGCCCTTGCCCCGGAATAAGCACCGCTTCTTTAAATGGTATAGGAAAAGGAATCTCATTTACATAATTCATTTCATGACCTACCTTAGCTGCTCCTTCTGCAATATCTTTTAACCGTTCTTCCTGTTTTTCGTCCAAAGCAAAAAGGTAAGCTGACTTCCTTGTGAAATCACAGCTGATCTGATATTTCTGAATATTATCTTCAATAATGCTGATGGCATCAGTTCCGGACTGTGCATACAGTTTAGCATGATCCAGTCCAAAATCACGGATAACCTGATTAAAAGTTGTATCAAAAAAATCATTTAAATGAGCAGTTGTACCTCCGGTTGTTCCGAATCCAATATTCACAGCTTCCAGGATAATACATCTTTTTCCGGATTCCTGGAGCTTCACTGCTGTTGAAACTCCGGTAATTCCGCCGCCTACTATGGCAACATCAAATAATGAATTGAGATCAGTTTCTGTAGAAAATTTTCTGACCTCTTCCTGCCATATGCTTTTTCTTGCACCGTCTCTGTACATAACCAAATATTTTATTGTTAAACTTATCTGATACTCAATGTATCACTTTCAGGAAGCCCTGTTTTACCGGTATTGGAATGATTTTTTTTGGTCTCTTTTTCTGTTTTTATCTTCGTCAATATTATATCTGCACGAGGCAAAAACAAATAGACTGATAACGCCTAAAATAAGTGCTGTAGCTTTGGTTTTATATTTTAACCGTTTATAATCAGCCCTCCATTGGGATGTAGTACCTGGCCTGTAATCTGTGAAGCATCTTTACTGGCCAGAAACAAAAAGCTAAAAGCAATTTCTTCCGGTGTGGCATTTCTCTCCAGAGGAGGTTTTTGGGGATTTTCTTTCTCTTGATCAAAAGTTTCTTCGGTAAGCGGTGTAGCCACAGGTCCCGGAGCAACGGCATTCACACGGATTCCTTTTGGTTTAGCCTGAAGTGCCAACGAGCGCGTGAAGGAAACAATAGCTCCTTTGGTTGCAGAATAATCAAGGAGTTCAGCATGCCCCTGATACGCTGAAACCGAGGTAGTGTTGATAATACTTCCACCTTCTTTCAGATATGGAAATACTACTTTCGTTAACAAAATCATTCCTACGATATTGGAATCAAAAGTCTGTCTGATGTTTTTTTCTTCAAGTTGTTCAATGCTTTCTGCCGGAAACTGAACACCAGCATTATTAATGAGAATATCAATTTTTCCGAATGATGAAATAACTTCTTTTACCGTTTCTTCACAGAATTCATAATCATTGATATCTCCCTTGAAAATGATACATTTTTTATTCAGTTTTTCAATTTCCGCCTTTGTTTTTCCGGCATCGTTGTCACTTGAATGGTATATAATAGCAATATCAGCACCTTCCAGTGCAAAAAGAAGAGCTACAGCCTTTCCTATACCGCTGTCTGCTCCGGTAATTAAAACAGATTTATTTTCTAATTTTCCTGTCATACCAATCTTTTTATTCTTCTGCTGAAGGTTTCTGCATTTCAGACATTCTATGAGCTGCCATGCTATCACTGGCTATATTGGCCATTGCTACGGAAAGTTTGTTTTTTAACCCTGATATTATTTTATCATCACCGCTCATCAGGGCATGATAACCATCAGCAGCCACCTCTTCTGGTGAAGCCAGATTATCTCTGTCTTCCAGTATTTTACTTCTGTTCATATCTGCTTTATTGAAGAAATCCGTGTCTGTAGGACCTGGCAATAGAGCCGTTACTGTAATTCCTGAATCTTTCAGCTCTTCACGAATGGCTTCAGACCATGATAATATAAATGCTTTAGTACCATGATATACCGAATGCCACGGACCAGGAGCTTTACTGGCAACAGAGGCCAGATTTAAAATTTTCCCGGATCCCTTGGGCAGACGGTCCTTTAAAAACAGTTTGGTCAATATGATGACTGAAATGATATTTAACTGGACAATGTCTACTTCCTTGTGAATATCCGTATCCTGAAATTTCCCATACACTCCCTGTCCGGCATCATTCACCAATATTTCAGGGCTTATTCCATTCATTTTTAATTCGGAATAAAGAGAATAGACCTCTTCCTGTAGGAATAAATTTTTGGAGATGCTGATCACATTCACTCCGTAATTTTTGAATTCACCGGCTTTTCTTTTCAGTTCTTCATGATCTCTGGCCACAATCACAAGGTCATAACCGTTCTTTGCAAACAGTTTTGCCAGTTCATAACCTATACCACTGGTAGCCCCTGTAATAAGGGCATATTGATTCTTGCGTTCCATAGATTTATTTTAAGATTAAAAGCCTGTTAAGTTCACTTTTAAAACATCCCAAAATAAATTCTGTGTAATACAGCTGGGCATTCAGGGCTTGTGTTTTCGGATGCAATTCCAGTTTTTTAGTCAGAACAATCTCACCTTTGTAAGAGAATGAGAAATAGGCAAAAATTTTATAGCCGGAATTCCTGATTGGCGTACAATAGCCCGTTGTAGCGATAGACCAGTCGGAGTCGTACAATTTTGCAACATTTAATGCCATTGTTTCGGCAATATTTTCGGATACGCAATCACATTCTTCGGCTTCCTGTCTGTCCACTTTTAGTAATTTTACTTTTTCTGACAAAGAATAGGTTGTCATTCCTCCTTTGTAGAACATAGAAGCATTAGGCATCTGTGAGAAAGCCAGCTGCAAACATCCTGAAGTAACACTTTCTGCAATAGAAATGCTCTCATCGATGGTCATCAGGGATTGGCTTATATATTCAAGAAGATTTTTTTGAAAATCCATAATAATATTTTTTGTGAGGTTAAAAAAAGGCTAAAAAAAGCTGCTGAATGAATAGACAGCAGCTTTGCTTTCATATTAAAATATTTAAAATGATGGGTGTGAAGGGTGTTTTATGATTATGCGTTTCTCTCCTTTTCAAGATCCCAGACTCTGTGCTGAGCAATAGCCTTGATGAATTTATCTGTTGGATCTCCGTCCTCCCATGTAATGATTGCAGGATCCTCATGCTGTTTCGCTGATACATTGGAATTATGATAAAGTACCTCTGTATCCTTTCCAAAGTAAATTGCTTTACAGTGTTTATATGCTTCATTGATAAAATGCAGAACCAGATGTTTGTTTTCAGCCATCATCAGTTCTTTTACGGAATCTTCTCCCGGACAGATGACAAGAGCATCAAAACAGACACTTGCCGTACTGTTAAGAGAATGTTTGGGAGTCAGTTCTGAACCGTCATTCAATTTTACAGGAGCTACACTTGTTGCAATCAGTTCTACTCTGGCGCCTTCTGCTTCGAGTTTAGCTTTAAGATTATTAACAGTTTTGCCATCAGCGCCATTCGCCAGAATAAAACCTATTTTCCGGGTTTTAATGGTATTTTTAATGGTATTCTTCATGCTTAAAGCATCAGAAGTTTTTGTACGAGGCTCTTTTTCTTCGCTTTGAAGGTCTATGATATTACTATCCGCTGGCAGACTTTGATTGGGCCATTCCAGTTTTTTAACTTCCACTCCTAACTTTTCTGCTACTTTTCCGGCAAGATCTGTATCAATATAGGCAAGCTGACCTACCAGTCTTTCTCTGATCTCGGGACGGGTGACTTTTGACAATTCAAAAATCAATGCATTTTGAAGGTGCGTCTTCTCCGGTGTTGACTGACTGTTGTAAAATAGTTTAGCCTGTGAATAATGATCTACAAAACTTTTACTTCTTTCTCTTATTTTCTCTCCGGAAACCCTTTCCTGCTGAGGGGTAAAGCCGCCTTCAGACATCATGGCCTGAAAAGGACATCCGCCACCTATGGAATTGGGCTCATAGCTGCTTTTTCCTTTAACGATCTGCTGTCTCATATGACCATCTCTTTGGTTGTTATGAACGGTGTTGATGGATCTGTTGATTGGTATTTCATGGAAATTGGGAGATCCCAGTCTTGAGAGTTGAGTATCGGTATAGGAAAATAATCTTCCCTGCAGCAACGGATCATTGGTGAAATCAATCCCTGGAATGATATGTCCCGGGTGAAAGGCAACCTGCTCAGTTTCTGCAAAGAAATTATCCGGATTTCTGTTTAATGTCAAAGTTCCTACAATCTCTACCGGAACTTCTTCTTCGGGAACCAGTTTTGTAGGGTCAAGAAGATCAAAATCAAATTTGTGTTCATCTTCTTCAGGAATCAACTGTACTCCGAAATCCCATTCCGGATAATCCCCATTTTCAATAGCTTCCCAAAGGTCTCTTTTATGAAAATCAGAATCTACTCCGGAAATCATCTGTGCTTCATTCCAGGCTACGGAATGAACTCCTAATCTGGGTTTGAAATGGAATTTTACAAAATGAACTTTTCCTTCTTCATTGATAAATTTGAAAGAATGTACCCCAAATCCTTCCATCATTCTCAAACTTCTCGGGATGGCTCTGTCACTCATTACCCACATAATCATATGCATACTTTCGGGCATCAGTGAAATAAAATCCCAAAATGTATCATGAGCAGATGCGGCCTGCGGAATTTCATTATCCGGCTCCGGCTTTACAGCATGTATCAGATCCGGAAATTTGATGGCATCCTGAATAAAAAATACAGGAATATTATTGGCTACAAGATCATAATTTCCTTCTTCTGTATAAAATTTCACAGCAAATCCACGGGCATCTCTCGCAAGATCGGTACTTCCTTTACTTCCTGCAACGGTTGAGAATCTTACAAATACCGGAGTTTCTTTTCCCAGTTCTGTTAAAAATTTTGCTTTGGTGTATGCCGCAAGACTTTTGCTAAGTTTGAAAACGCCATGTGCACCGGATCCCCGTGCATGAACTACCCTTTCAGGAATTCTTTCATGATCAAAATGGGTAATCTTTTCTCTCAGAATAAAATCTTCCAGCAATGAAGGGCCACGCTCTCCGGCTTTTAAAGAATCCTGATTGTTATTGATCTTTAAACCCTGATTGGTAGTCAGTTTTTCATTTTCGTTAGAAGTACTGTGTACATCCAGTTGTTCTGCTTTCTTGTTGTGTTCGTTGGTGTTCATATTCATAATCTTTTTGTAGTTGGTGTATTTTCTTTCAAAAGCAGTTAAATAATGGGGCGCAGAAATTACTCTGTCTTATTTCCCAGAATTTCAAGAAGCCTGTTGATATATTCTTCCTCCTTCAGGACTTTATAATAAGCTGTTTTAGCATACAAGGTAAATGCAGGTGATTCAAATCTTATTTCAGCATCCATATCTGTAGTTTTCGTTGTGTTGTTAGAATGAAACTCCTGGATATTGAGGATATATTCTTCGAGATAAGTATCTATAACTCCTTTCAGAACTTCACAGGTAGCATTGTTTTTAATCTTTTCTAAAGACTTAATCAGAAAAGCTGTTACTCCGTAAGAATTCATAATAGACGGAAATAATGACTCATTTTCTATTGCATTATTTTTGTTATTCAATTCGGAATGTTGCAAAGTGTCGTTTTCAAATGTCATAGTCAAAAAATGGTATTAGTTATTGGAAACTTTCAAATATTGTTCAAAATAATGAAGGTCATTTTTATCTTTTATGGATAAATAAAACATGATCTGTTCCGGTTCTTTTAATCCGATACTGCCGAAACAGTCGAAATGAGCAATTAACGCCTGTATATTTTCAATATCAATATCTTTCAGAATGATAAATAGCAGGAAGATATTTTCTCTGATCTCTTTTGCATAAATTGCGGCTCCGTCCTCGAAGCACTTTCCTGTATGGGACACTTTTACAAAATCTTTGTGTCTCAGTGTTTTTATAATTTTCTGACAGTCCATATATTTTGATTTCATGATTAAATAAGCCATAAAGCTACATGGCTTATTGTATAGTTTAGTCTTCTTGTTCTGCATCAAAGTTGATGGATGTTTCTGCAATATCTGTAAGATAAGAATCGGTGTCTTCTTCTTCCTGAAGGGTTCTTTCAAGAAGATCCGCAGCTTTATCATGTCCCATGGTTATAGCTAGCTGAGCCAATCCGCCATAAGTGGCAATTTCGTAATGTTCTACTTTCTGTGCGGCAATAATTAATGCTACATCTCTTGTTGCAGTACCGTCTTCTGTAGCTTTGATAACTTCTTCCCCTTCTTCAATAATCCCTTTGATAGCCTTACATTCTTTCTTTTCAGGCTTTTCATCAATGAGCTGGAATACTTTTTCCAGTCGTTCAACATGTTTTTGGGTCTGAAGATGATGGTCTTCAAAAGCATCTTTCAATTCCTCTGCAGTAGCAGCTTCCTGCATTTTTTCCAATGCGTCCAGAATGGCATTTTCAGCAAAATAAATATCCTTTAGGGCACTTACAAAGAACTTATGAAGCGGTGAATTTTTCATTTCATCCTTGTTGACTGTTTCTTTATCTGCCGTTCCTTTTTTGGTGGCAGGAACTGCACTATTATTTTCTAATATCTTATTGGGCATGGTGTGAATGGTGTTTGTTATTAAAGGATTACCTCTTTTTACTTGATTAAAGAAACAATCCTGGAAAAAGAATTATGAATTACGTCTCACTACAAATAATGAGACTTTATTGTCCGTAGTTTCCTGAATTTCTAGTGTTCATAACTGATTTTTTTATATTAATATTAGTGATACGTATTACAGCCCGTAGCTAGTTTTAGACGGCAACAGTTAGGTATCGGTAATTTTAAACGATAACAAAAGCAAAGTGCTTTTTGCGTGCCTTTTACTAAGGTCTTAAGAATTATATGGAAAGAATGAATGTCAAATGTACGACAGAATAACTCACTATTTTATGATCTGAGTCATCAAAATGAATATTAATATAAAATTTTTCGATCTTTTAAAGAAAGCATTCCTTCTTTTTCCATCTTTTTTAAGTTTCTGATCACTGTTTCTACACGCAGACCCGTAAGATTGGCAATCTGCTGCCGCGTAAATGCAATATGGTAACACTGATGACAGTCTTCATCGTGATAGCTTTTAAGATAATCAAGTAAGCCTTTCAGCCTCTGCATAGGGTTTTGCGATGCCAGACTCTGCATCATTTTCAATTTATAAAAAATTTCCTGGGAGAGGCAGGCATTCATTTCGAGAGAAAGATCAGGATTCTGCGTGATCATTTCAAAGAAATTATTTTTGGGAAGTCTTATAATCCGCGAATCCTCAAGACATATGGCATTGATTGGATAATTCTGATTAAGGAAAAGCATGGCTTCTCCAAAGCTTTGTTTTTTGCCAAGAATATTATGAATGAATTCTTTTCCGTTTTCATTATAATTATTCAGTTTTACTTTTCCTTCGCTGATCTGAAAATAATAAAGCGCATGATCCTCTTCTCTAAAAACCGACTCCCGTTTTTTATAATCCCTGTTTTCTGCACCAAAAGAGTACAGAAGGCTTTCATCAATATTCATGCAGCTTATTGTTTTCATACTTTACTAGGTTTTTCAATGAAAAAAATTACAAATAATATGCCTAAGTTAATACAAAATTTTACGATTTTCAATTCTTACAATTTTATCTCTTTCCATATGTTTGATAGTCCTTATAGCAGTTTCCACACAAAGACCTGTAAGGCTTGCCATTTGCTGCCTTGTTAACGGAACCAGAAATGAATAAGGGCTCAGATCCTTTTGAGAACTTTTAAGATAATCCATCAATCCTCTCAAGCGTATGGAAGGGTTTTGTGAGGAGAGACTCTGCATCATAATGAATTTATAATAAAGGCGTTCTGAAAGAAAGCTGTTTACCTCCATATATAATTCCGGAGATTGATTCAACAGATTAAAAAAAGAAGATTTATGAAGTCTGAGAACACTACATTCTGTAATAGTTTCTGCATTCATAGGATAAGGTTTTTCTATAAATAGAATGGATTCTCCACAGCTTTCCCCGTCAGATAAAATGTTCTGAATAAATTCTTTCCCTTCCTCATTGTAATTGTTGAGTTTTACTTCCCCTTTAACAATCTGATAATAATAATTAGGAATATCCCCTTCACAGAATATAATTTCTGAAGGGGTATAATATCTTGTTTCTGCTCCCGCTGAAATCAAAATGTTTTCGTCGATAACCATAATAGCCTTTTTTGGAATTGTTTTCTTCTTCCTATCCTCTTAGTCTCAGTAAAAATAGTATTGGCAATCGATTGTAGGTTGCATGCAAAAACCGCACCTTAATTATTGATCAGAATGTTAAATAAAGTTAAATAAATTGTTAATTCCAATCACTTTCAAGCTTATTGCTCTAAACTTATCAAAGAATCCGCTTTATATGCATTTTTTTGCAATTAAAAAAAGTCTGATATTCATCGCAACATTTTGATTATTAAAGCAAAAGCCCGGTTTCTGTATGAAACCAGGCTTTCTATAAGGAGCTCCCAAAGGATTATTGGGGTATTATTCGCAATATATTTTAATTATTTCGCAAATTTCTTAGTTCCTGCAACACATAAGATCACCCCTACCGTTACCCCCAGCATTCCCATACTCACCTGCTCATGAAGAAGCCAGGCGGCCAATGCCAAACCAAAGAAAGGCTGAAGCAGCTGCAGCTGTCCCACAGTAGCAATTCCTCCCTGTGCCAATCCTTTATACCAGAATATAAATCCAATAAACATACTGAAAAGAGAAATATAGCCCAATCCAAACCATCCCTGGAAACTAACATGGCCAATATCCTCAGGAAAATAAATAAAGAATAAAGGAATCATAACAGGCAATGCCAGTACCAAAGCCCAGGAAATCACCTGCCAGCCACCTAATGTTTTGGATAATTTCGCACCTTCAGCATAGCCCATACCGCATAAAATAACTGCCAGCAACATCAGAATATCGCCAATTGGCGACGCTGATATTCCTTGTGAAACAGCATATCCAATCACTAAAAGACTTCCTACAATTGAAAAAAACCAAAATATAGGATGAGGCCTCTCACCCCCACGGAAAACTCCAAATATAGCAGTTGCCAAAGGCAGCATTCCCAGAAATACAATGGAGTGAGCCGAAGTAAGATACTGAAGAGCCAATGCAGAAAGAAGCGGAAAACCTACCACACAGCCAAGGGAAACCAGAAGCAAAGGAACGAATTGTTCTTTCACCGGTCGCTTTTCTTTGCCCACCCATAATACGATTAAAGCCAATACTCCGGCAACAGCTGCACGAACTACTGTTACAAAAGTTGGGCTCATTTCCATTACCGCTAATTTGGTAGCGGGCAGCCCTCCACTAAATAATACAACACCAATGAAGCCATTGATCCATCCGCTTATATTTTCATCTTTTGTTATCTGATTTGTCATCATTGTAAGAAAGGTTTTAATTGATGGTTCAAAATTAGAAAGGATAATTTGATAAACACAGTATCAGTTTTGTATATTTGCATGAGCACAGTTTGAAAATATGAGCAAAGAATTTTTATACACAGAAATTGCAGACGGAATTGCAGGGCAGATCAGAAATGGCATTTTAAAGACCGGCGACAAGCTTCCTTCGGTAAGAATTCTATGTCAGGAACATCAGGTGAGTATGAACACCGCTAAACGTGTTTTCCTTGAACTGGAATCACAATCTTTGATAGAATCAAAACCACAGTCGGGATATTTTGTAAGCCAGCTGCTCTCTGCAAAACTTCCTTTACCCGAAGTGAGCCGTCCGTCATTGATTGCCAATAATGATGAACCGGATGAGCTGATCAGTAAAGTGTATGAAAATATGGGCAAAAAGGACCTTACTTTTTTCTCTATCGGTAATCCGTCCGGAGATCTTTTACCTCAGGCAAAATTGAAAAAAGAAATAGTGAATGCCACCAGAGAATTAAAAGACGGAGGTACTGACTATGAAGAACTTCAGGGAAATCTGAAGCTCAGAAGAATGATTGCTATACGTTCTTTGCAATGGGGAGGAAACCTGAGCGAAAATGATTTGATTACCACCAATGGCGGAATGAATGCTCTTTCTTTCTGCTTAATGGCTCTGGGAAAACCAGGGGACACTGTTGCTATTGAAAGTCCCTGTTATCCGGGTATTTTACAGCTGGCAAACGGATTAGGCCTAAAAGTACTGGAACTTCCCACCCATCCTACTACCGGAATAGAAATTGAAGCCTTAAAAAAAGTAATTCCTAAAATAAATCTGTGTCTGTTGATTCCCAACTTCAATTCTCCGCTGGGAAGCTGTATGCCTGATGAAAATAAAAAAGAAATTGTAAAAATATTGTCGGAAAACAATATTCCGCTGATAGAAGATGATGTGTATGGAGACCTTTATTTTGGTTCCAGCCGTCCAAAATGCTGCAAATCTTTCGATAAAGACGGAAATGTACTGTACTGCAGTTCGATTTCAAAAACACTGGCTCCCGGCTATAGAGTTGGCTGGATTGCTCCTGGGAAATACAAAGATAAGATCATGAAATTAAAACTCCTGCATTCCACATCTTCTATTTCTATTGTGAATGAAGCTGTTGCCAACTTTCTGAAATCCGGGAAATACGAAAAACACCTTCAGCAGCTTCGCAGAACCTTACAGTTCAACTATCAGAATTATGTTCAGACTATTGCAGAATCATTCCCTGAAGGCACCAAAACCAGTCGTCCACAGGGAGGATTATCATTATGGGTAGAATTTGATAAAAAAATCCGGACAACAGAATTATATGATCTGGCCATCAAGCAAAACATCAGTATAGCTCCCGGAAGAATGTTTACCTTTCAGGAGCAGTTTGGAAACTGTATGAGACTTTGTATAGGGCTTCCCTGGTCGGAAAATACACAGGCAAAGCTCAGACAGGTAGGAAATCTTGCCAAAAAAATTTATTTAAAGTAAGGAGACTGGAAGATGGAAGTTATTATGGTTTTAAGAATAGATTATGCCGATTCTTATTAAGATGTTTGAATAATAACTGTCAAGTTCTTTTGTGTTTACCAGAGCTTCAAGCTTCCCTCTCCCATCTTCCAGCCTTCTTTATTTATTATCAGGAACGAAGTTTTTTCTTGCCAGTTCTTTTCTTACACGGCTAAGACTCTCAGGAGTAATCCCCAGATAAGAAGCAATCATCCATTGTGGAACTCTCAACAGTAAATCCGGATACATTTTAATAAATTTCATGTATCTTTCTTCTGCCGTCTCTCCCAATAAAGAATTGATCCTGTTTTGAAGACTTCTGATATGTTTCTGCAGCAGAAAATCACTTCTCTCAATACTGTTTGGGAATTGTTCCACCAATTTATTAAAGAAATCAGGATGTAAAAACAGAACCTCTGAATCTTCCACTGCTTCTATATAATAAATGGATTTTTCATTGAAATAAAGACTGCTTCGGTCAGAAATAAGCCAGCTTTCCGGGGCAAACTGTATAATATGTTCTTTTCCGTTTTTATCAATAGAATACATTTTTATCAGTCCTTTTTCTACAAAGAATATATGACGGCATATTTCGCCATACTGAAGAAGAAACTGGTTTTTAGGAATTTTCTTTACCTCATAGTGCAGGCTGCAGGTGTTCACGTTTTGAAGCGGAACATTTAAAACTTTAGCTAAATAATTATTTATATTCTTCATGATACAATCTGGCTTAAAGAAATATCCTGGTGTGAAGCATTGTTTATGGACTTTCCGTTCTCAATTACAATGAGCTGCGGGCTTTCGTGTCTGATCTCAAAATCTGCTGCTATTTTATTAGAAACAGGTCTGTGAGCCAGAAGATCCAGATAATAAATATGAACCGGCTGATCTGAACTTTCCACTTCTTTTTCAAAGTTTTTCAGTACTGTCTTACTGATGAAACAGCTTGTTGAATGCTTGAATATAGCAATTTTATTCTGAAAAGAGTCTTCTATAGCCTTTGTAAGGTCTTCCTCAGACTCTATCTTTTTCCAGAATGATTTTTGATCAGGGGTTTCGCTTTTTCCACCAAATATTTTATCAAAAAAACTCATACATTAAATTGTTTTAGATGGTGATCAAGATGTTTATATTCTAAAAATGTCCAGTCTTTTTCAGTCATTTTACCGAATAGTCTGTGATGATCCGGCAGCCTGTTTTTTTCACAAGCTTCCCGGAATTCTTCCAGCGTTTTCAGCAGATTGGTTTTTGATACATCAAAATCACACTCAAAATTAACGATTAGTTTTTGAAAAGTAGGCATGTTTCTGGGAATTCCATTATTGAAAACATACATTTCTACTTTTGTAATGATTCCTATTGTCTGGAATACCACATTAATACGGGGAAGTTCAATTTTTCTCAGGGCTACCTGAAGAACTAGATCACAATGCTTTACCATTTGGCATACGCTCATTTTCCCCCATTTTCCTATGGAGTTTTCAGATAACAAAGAAATTCTCTTTACAATTTCGTTGTAGTATATGGGATTATCAAGACGCTTTCTTACCAACCTTTTTCTTTCTTCAGATTTTCAATATGAGCAAAATGATGATTACAATGCCAGGCGTACAAAGCAAGGCTTTCTCTTAAATCATAATTTTTATTGTGTTCAGGATGATGAAAAGTTCTTTCAAACTGTTTATTGGTAAGGCTTTTAAGAAGTACCACCCATCTTTGGTGTGTTCCTTTCAACATTCTCATGGCCGGCTTTACAGGCATATGGAAACTGTCCTGCAGTTCTGCCCATTTCGCTTCATCATAGGGTTTTATTGTAGGATTATCTTCCGTAAGAGCCAGTTTAAAACGGATAAAACTGTTTATATGACTGTCTGAAAGATGGTTTACAAGCTGTCTTACCGTCCAGCCACCTTCTCTGTAAGGAGTATCCAATTCGTCGTCTGTAAAATGTTCAATGAGATTTTTTAGCCTGCCGGGAAAGTCTTTAATCACTTTGATATAAGTATCCAAGGTGGTGTCACAGATGCTTTCAGGAGCTTCAAACGGTCCTATTGGAAACTTTTTTTTCTCTAAATCACTCATTGTTCAAGGGTTTTAATTTTTAAATATTGCCGATTTGTCCGATCATTTTCTTTTCAGACAATTTTTCAAATATCACTGGATGTAAATTTATCAAAAATTCAAGAATCTAAGGTGAATAAAGCATTAATTGTACAGATAATGATTTTTGTGGTACCAATTTTTCACTAAAAAAGGCTTCAAGTGTATCAACTGAAGCCTTTTTTTTATTTTAAATCAAGTATTAATAACCGTGTAAATCAATACCTTCTGTTCTTTGCAGGGTTACTTTTCTTCCCATTTTCTTTTGAATCACCCTGAAATGCTGTAATTCGTCATCCGTTAGAATGCTAATTGCTGTTCCTTTTTCGTTGGCACGCCCTGTTCTACCAATGCGGTGGATATAATCTAAAGGAGAACGCGGTAATTCGTAATTGATAACACATGGCAGAGATTCAATATGAATTCCACGGCCAATCAGATCTGTAGCCACCAGAATCTGAGCTCCATTTACTTTAAATTCTTCCAGATTATTTCTACGGGCACCCTGTGACTTTTGACTATGAATCGCCACAGCTTTAATTTTATTCTTTTTAAGCTTCTCTACCAAATTGTCTGCAGATCTTGTGGACGAGACAAAAATAAGAGCTTTTTCAACTTTCTTTTCCTTAATTAAATATCTTAAAAAAGGACCTTTATTTTCCGGAGAAACATGATAGGCCAGCTGTTCGATATTATCTATCTCAACTTCTTCTTTTTTAATTTCAATAATGGTAGGATTAATGGACAGACGTTCTTTCATCTCAGAAACTTTATCATTTAAAGTTGCTGAAAATAAAGTGGTTTGTTTGGCTACCGGAATCATTGCAAAAAGCTTATTCATCTCTTCACCAAAGCCAAGCTGAAACATTTTATCTGCCTCGTCAATCACCAGATGTTTAATTCCTGAAATACTCAAGGCGTTATGATCAATTAAGTCTAATAAACGCCCCGGAGTTGCAATCAGAACTTCCACCCCAAACATTCCTTTCATTTGCGGATTGATAGAAACTCCTCCATAAACAGCCATTGTTCGGACTTCTCTTTTCAGATTTTCTGTAAAAGCTCTGAATACTTCATCAATCTGAATAGCCAGTTCACGGGTAGGAACCAATATTAAAACCTGAACATTACGGTCTTTTTTAACTTCCGAATTCTGTAGTTTTTCTAAAATCGGCATCACAAAACAAGCTGTTTTACCAGAACCTGTCTGTGCAATTCCCATCAGATCTTTCCCTTGTAAAATTACGGGAACGGCCTGCTCCTGAATTGGAAATGGTTTTAAATACCCCAATTTGTTAACAGAACGAATAATATTGTGTGATAATCCTAAAGACTCAAATGACATAAAAAATACTTATTTCCTGCAAAGATACGTTATTGATATTTGGTGTATGTCCCAAAAACGCCATACTTTTCAAAGAAAATACAATTATTTTAATTGTAAACCACTCATTTCGGGAGTATTGAAAATTTACATTGCCGATTTGTCCGATAATTCTTTTTTGGACAAATTTTTGTGGTTTAGTTTTTTTAAATTTATCAAAAATTCGAGAAATCAAAATATGAAAAAAGCATTAATAATAGTCGATGTACAGAATGATTTTTGTGAAGGCGGAGCACTTGCAGTCCCTGGAGCCAACGAAATTATTCCTTATATCAATCTTCTGATGGAGGAAAATGAATATGATCAGGTGGTTTTGACGCAGGACTGGCATCCTGCAGGTCATAAAAGTTTTGCAAGCAGCAATGGCAGAAAGGTAGGAGAAAGTATTATTTTGAATGGTGTTCCACAGTTTATGTGGCCCGATCACTGTATTCAGGGAACTTTCGGAGCAGAATTTCACAAAGATCTGAACAGAGATAAAGTAACCCACATTATACAAAAAGGTAAAAATATTGAAATAGACAGCTATAGCGGATTCCAGGATAATAATCATTTTATGAAAACCGGATTGGATGACTTCTTGAAATACCACGACATTCAATTGGTTGAAATCGTAGGATTAGCATTAGATTACTGCGTTAAATTCACGGCTCAGGATGCTGTGGCCAACGGATATGTAACCTGCCTTCATTTCAACGGAACACGTGCTGTAAACGTAAAACCTGACAATGCAAGAGATGCCATCTACGACATGATTGAAAAAGGAGTAACCGTGTTAGGATAATGATGAATTATAAATGATGAGCTATGAATTAAGAAATACTTTAATGATAGGCTTCATCACCATATAAAACAAAAAGCGCAGAAAACAATTCTGCGCTTTTTTATTCTTTACACTTAAATGTACTGTTTAAAAGAATGAAATAAGTTACAAACTGAACCTGTCATTCATCATTTATAACTCATAATTCATCATTATTCTAAAGCATTTTAAGGTTATTCACTTCCAGTTCTGTAAGGATTCTCCAGTGTCCTCTCTTGATATTCTTCTTCGTTAATCCTGCAAACATCACTCTGTCTAAAGCTTCCACTTCGTATCCTAATCTTTGGAATATTCTTCTGATAACACGATTCCATCCGATATGAATCTCAATTCCGATCTCATTTTTAGGCTTTCCTTCAATGTACGAAATCTGGTCAACAACTGCTACACCTTCATCAAGACGGATTCCTTCTGCAATAAGACGTAAATCTTCACCCGTAAGTTTTTTATCTAACGTTACATGATAAATCTTTTTAGCATCAAAAGATGGATGCGTTAATTTTTTAGTCATGTGTCCGTCATTCGTCAATAAAATAACACCCGTTGTAGAACGGTCTAATCTTCCAACCGGGAAAACTCTGTAAGGAGAAGCATTCGCTACAAGATCCATTACTGTTTTTCTAGCTTTGTCATCTTTCGTTGTAGAAATGTAGCCTTTTGGTTTATTCAAAAGTACATAAACAGGTTTTTCCGGAGTAATACTTTGTCCGTCAAAAACTACTCTGTCGGTTTTCTGTACCTGATAGCCCATTTCATTGACTACCTTTCCGTTTACTTCTACAAGTCCCTGAGTAATAAGCTCATCAGCTTCTCTCCTGCTGCAGATCCCTGAATTGGCAATATACTTATTGAGACGAATCGTGTCTTTATGAACATCTTTGTCAATTTTGTTTAACCTTCTTTTTTGTACAAAAGATTTTGCTCTGTCTTCTCTTTCATCTCCATTAGAGGGTCTTCTGCCATATTTCAGACTACCTCTTTCATATTTATCTCTTGCATCAAAGCTCTTTCCTCCTCTCTTTGGTTTTCCGAAAGATTTTTTCTCATAACTCTCACTTTTGTTCGTGATGTATGGTTTTCTTTCAGATTTTGATCCCATCTCATCGTTGGAACCTTCGGAGCTGTCTGTATTTCTTTTGAAAGGTTTCTTTTCAAATCTTGAAGTGGATCCCTGATGTTCTGCCCCTTTTCTTCCCCCGTCTTTAGAGAACGGCTTCTTAAAAGGCTTTGATCCTGAAGAATTTCCAGATCTGGAAGCACGAGAATCATCAGAACTTTTCTTGGTTGAAATTCTTGGTCTCTTTGGTCTGTCTGAATTATTATTATCTCTGCTCATTCTAAAAATTTCTGCAAAGATAGTAATTTAGTTACGAGTTAAAAATTAAGAATCATAACTTTGCACTATAGTTTACATTTTAACTTTACATAAATTTGAAGATGATAACAATATTAAACGATAATTTTTCACAGCTAAACGAGTTTCTTCACGAAAAATCTTTCAGTAAAATTTTCATTCTTGTAGATGAAAACACCCATGAATACTGCCTTCCTGTTCTTTTAGGAAATATGGAAACTGATCTTGGTTTTGAAATTTTAGAGATTGAAGCCGGAGAAGAAATGAAAAATATCCAGACAGCCAATCAGCTTTGGGAAATTCTTACGGAGATGCAGGCGGATAGAAAAGCATTGGTTATCAATCTTGGTGGCGGTGTAATTACGGATATGGGCGGATTTGTTGCATCTACTTATAAAAGAGGGATACAGTTTATCAACATTCCTACTACCCTTTTATCCATGTGTGATGCTTCCATAGGAGGAAAAACAGGGATTGATCTGATGCACTTTAAAAATATGGTGGGAACTTTTGCTTTTCCTGAACAGATCTTTATTTTCCCAAAATTCTTAGAAACATTACCTTTTAAAGAATTAAGAAGTGGCTTTGCTGAAATGCTGAAGCACGGATTAATTGCTGATAAAAATCATTGGGATCAGTTGATTCAGATCCGTAAGCTGGAAGTGGAAACGGTAACCCCACATATTCAGACTTCAATGAATATCAAGCAGAATGTGGTAGATCAGGACTTCCATGAGCAGAACATCAGAAAAACACTCAACTTCGGTCATACAATAGGCCATGCTGTGGAAAGTTTGTGCTTACAACAGCAAAATCCTATCCTTCATGGTGAAGCAGTTGCTATGGGAATGATTGCAGAAGCGCATCTTGCCTGGCTTGAAAATCTTATTTCTGAAGAAGACGCAAAAATGATCATTGAAAATATCCAGAGATATTATCCATACCTTGATATCAGCGATTTCAAAGATGAAGATATCACAGCACTATTATTAAATGATAAAAAGAATACAGACAGTAAAATCAACTTTTCTCTGCTTTCAGGAATAGGTTCTTGTACGTATGATCATCAATGCAGCCAGGAAAATATCCTTGAATCTTTATCTTTTTATAGAAAATTAAATGATGCTTAACGTTTTTTTGGAGAAACATATTCCCTTTAAAAGCTATTTTTGACAAAATTGTCAATTTAGATTTCTTCTAAACAAATGTTTATTTAAATTCATAACATACTGTAAATTAATTACATATTTCAAAAATCACTTAAACACTAAGTGATTTTTTTATTGATTTTACTCATAAAAAATATTTTTGGCAAGCAATTTGAAAGATACTCTGCGTTCAACTGAAAATGCTGAACAGTAGTAAAATTTAAAATTAAGAAAGAGTAAAATTAAAAAAATTAAAGTTATGAAAAAGTTAATTTTAGGATTAGCGTTAACTGCAGGAACATTCGCATTCGCTCAACAGACAGGAAATACATCTTCCAATCCAGTAACATTTGGGGTAAAAGGGGGAATGAACGTATCTTCACTTTCAAAAGACAGTGGTCTTGATGACCAGAAATCTAAAATAGGATTCAACGCAGGAGTATTTGCTAACATTCCATTGGCTGCATCATTCAGCGTTCAGCCGGAGGTTCAATATTCACAATATGGTAATAAATCAGATTATACTTTAGGAGGAACAAAGTTTTCAGCTTCTACTAAATTAGATTATATTACTGTACCTGTAATGTTCCAGTACAACCTGATTCCAAATCTTTATGTGGAAGCAGGACCGGAATTCGGTTTCATGGTAAGTGCTAAAAACAAGTTCAAAAATGAATCTAACGGAGATTCTAACACTACCGACAACTACAAAGACAATCTGAATACATTTAACTTTGGTATTGGTCTTGGAGCTGGATATTATTTCACTCCAAACTTAGGACTTACTGCAAGATATGTTGCAGGTTTAACAGATGTAGCGAAAAACAGACCTAGTGGATCTGATGCTACAAGAAACAACCTATTCCAGGTTGGATTAGCTTATAAATTTAAATAAGCTATACATTCACTAACAAATTTTATATTCAATAGAAAAGATCAGATTAATTTTTTAATCTGGTCTTTTTTTATGTTAAAATAAGATGGAGTTAATAATTCACCATACATACATCCCATATAGTTGATTTTTTCATTCGTTAAAAACATATAAAGTCTTTATTCATGAGGTTTCACGGCATATTGTTTGTTGCTTATCCAGCGTTAAACAATGTAAAATAAAACTAATCTATGAAAAAGATTTTTTTAGGCCTGGCACTTGTCGCAGGTACTTTTGCTTTTGCTCAAAGCACTTCCACTTCCACTGATGCAGCTACTCAATCTACATCTTCTTCCAAAATCAAATTCGGTTTAAAAGCAGGTCTGAATGTATCCGCTCTTTCTCATATGGATATGAAAGCAAAAACAGGATTCTATGGTGGTGTATTTGTAAATATTCCTGTGGCAAAAGATTTCGCTATCCAGCCGGAAGTATTATATAGTGCTGTGGGGGCAAAACAAAAAGGAGACGGTAATGCAAAACTTAATTTAGAATACATTTCCGTTCCTGTAATGTTTCAGTATAAAGCACTTCCTAATTTTTATGTAGAAGCCGGACCTCAATTTAATTTCCTTATGGGGGCAGAACTAAAAGATGATGTCGGAAGTTTGCAACTTAAAAACGCAACCAAGAGTTTCGATTTCGGAATCGGACTGGGAGCTGGGTATAATATTACCAAAAACATTGGTGTGAATGTAAGATATACTACAGGGCTATCTGATATTGTGAATGCAAAACAACAGCGATATCTTTATGGATATGGCAGACCGGGATCTGTAAGAAACAGTGTATTCCAGGTAGGAGTACATTACAAATTCTAAAGCACGATCACCTTTTTTGTTAAATTTTTATAATTAAAGTGGAGCCGGATTAAAATTAATCCGGCTTTTTTAGTTTCAATGGGAAATTATTCTTCATAATATACGTAAATAGTAGATTTACAGCATAGTTTGACTTTGGCACGCCGTTTGATTCTTAATGAAATGTTAAATAAAACTTAAAAACTATTAAAATATAAACTTATGAAAAAGATTTTTTTAGGCCTTGCGCTAGTAGCAGGTACTTTCACTTTCGCTCAGAAGACTTCAACTTCTACTGCTTCATCTTCTCCAGTTAGATTTGGGGTAAAAGCAGGTCTTAATATCTCTACTATTTCTAATAGTGATTTGAATTCAAAAGCTGGATTCTACGGTGGCGTCTTTGCAAACATTCCAGTAGCACAGGACTTCTCTGTACAACCAGAAGTATTATATAGTGGTATGGGTGGTAAAGCAAAGACTAACAGTGATATAAAACTGAATATGGATTATATCGCAGTACCAGTGATGTTACAGTACAACCTGATTCCTAATCTATATGTAGAAGCAGGTCCTCAGTTCGGGTTCCTTATCAGTGCTAAAGGAAAAGGTAATGGTGCTTCTGTAGACGTTAAAGACAATTTGAAAACTTTTGATTTCGGATTAGGTCTTGGAGCAGGATATTATTTCACGCAAAATATCGGAGTGAATCTAAGATATACTGCAGGCTTATCTGATGTTCCTAAAAACAATAACGGTGATGCTGCCAGAAATGGAGTATTCCAGTTAGGTTTAGCTTATAAATTCTAAGTAAATTTTCTATTCAATACAGAGCCGGATTATATTTAATCCGGCTTTTATATTTTATTGATATTTTGGCAAGAAATTTGCGTACTGAATATTGATTGTACTTTATTCCGGAATTTCCAATTTACAGTTCCTGTTTTTACAATGAATAGGTATTGATTCAGTTGATCATTCAATTGATTTTCAAGACTGAAACTAACTATTACCATTAATTTTTAACGAGAACTTCACCAAATTGGCTGGCATTTAGAGTGCATTGCAGAATACCGGAAAGTATTTTGTTCCATAATTTAGATACATTTTGATTTCAATAGAAAAAGTCAGGTTTATTAATTTAGGCCTGACTTTTTCGCTTTTAGCATGATTTTTATCACTTCTCCCCTTTATGGCAGATATTTTGTCACAATGAAGAAAAATTAAATTAAACTTTTAAATCCATGAAAAAACTCTTTGCAGTCCTTGCAGTTGCGGGTAGCCTTTTCGCAAATGCACAAGAAAAAAATCAGTCAAAATCTTCGTCTCCTGTTACTTTTGGTGTTAAAGCCGGATTGAATGGGTCTACCCTTACCAGAGGAGACGGTTATGAATATGACAACAATGAGAAAATGAAAGTAGGTTTTCATGCAGGAGTATTCGCTAATATTCCGGTTTCTGAAAAATTCAGCATCCAGCCCGAACTTCTTTTCAGCCAGCTGGGATCAAAATCAGATTATAACTACAGAACAAGCTCTGGGAACTACAGAAGAACACAACACTATGATTATAGTACAACCTTAAATTATCTTTCTCTTCCTGTGATGGTTCAATATAATATCCTTCCTCAGCTTTATGTGGAAGCAGGTCCTGAATTTGGATATCTGCTTGGAGGAAGAACAAAAGGAGATTTAACGACTATTGAAACTACCGGAAATTCAATTACTGTTGATCATACAGATCATATTTCGCAGAATATTTCAACAAGCCTTTTTAATCGTTTTAATCTGGGACTAGGAATTGGTGCCGGATATTACTTTACTAAAAGTTTTGGTGTGACCGCCAGATTTACTGCGGGTCTTACTGAGGTTTACAAATACAATGAGGGTGACAAAGTAAGAAATAATGCCATTCAGATTGGCGTTGCTTATAAGTTTAAATAGCGATATTTATTATTTTCAAAACGGATACCGGGCTTTTTAAAGTCCGGTATTTTTACTTCTACTCATAAAAATAGTCCAGATAGCTTATAAATTTTCTTAAAAACTCATTTCTGATTTTAAATTTTCATTATTTTAATTATCAACAAGAAAGCATTTTTAACATTAAACTCTTTTCAAAAATATAGAGATTGGCAACACATTTATTCATTAAAAAGGGATAAATGATTAAAAAAAACCTTTAGCGAAACCATTCGAAAACCTTTATAAATAGGCATTTTTCAAGTTTGGCAAGCAATTTGCAAAATAATTCGAGTCTGATTGGGAAATCATTCGACACAAATAGTAAAATTAAAAAATAAAATTATGAAGAAGTTATTTTTAGGATTAGCATTAACTGCTGGTGCATTAGCTTTCGCTCAGGAAACAGAGACTAAGACAGAAACAAAAACAGTAAGTGCATCACCACTAAAAAAAGATGTTCAACCCGTTAGATTTGGGATCAAAGCAGGAGGAAACTCAGCTTATTTCAGTCAGCAAAAGTTCGGAATCAACACTCAACAACTAGGTTTCCACGCGGGTGTATTCGTTAATATTCCAATTTCAAAACAATTCAGCTTCCAGCCAGAGGTATTGTATAACCAAATGGGTGCAAAAGATGTAATGTATTCTACAGAAACTGACAATGGTGTAACGAATGTAAAAACTAAGGTACAGAGCAGAGTAAAAATGGATTACATTTCAGTTCCGCTAATGGTTCAAATGAGACCTACTGATAAGTTTTATATCGAAGCAGGACCTGAGTTCAGTTATTTCATCAACGGAAAAAATAAAGGAGAATCTACTGTAGCAAGTACTACAGGAGGTATTACAACTACCACTTCAAGTTCTCACTCTACAGATATCGACAAAGATATGATCAACAAATTCAACTTTGGTTTAGGCCTTGGTTTAGGATATGACATCACTTCCAATATCGGTATCAATGCAAGATACGTAAACAGCTTAACAAAGATTGATAAGAGCATGTCTGCAGCTGAAAACAACAACAGAGTATTTCAGTTAGGACTGAATTATAAATTCTAATCAACGACCAATTTTTTAACCCTAAGTGCAGAGTAATCTGCATGCATAAAATAGCCGGAAGTTTTTCTTCCGGCTATTTATATTGAAAAAAGGTTTTATTCGAATATTCTCGGATCATCGCTGATAACGCCGTCTATTTCCATATCTTTTAATTCTTCCAGCCTTTCTTTGGTATTCACAGTCCATGGGATTACTTTCATCCCTAATAAGTGGCATTCCTGCACCAATTTGGGCGTAACAAGGGTGTGATCCGGACTATAAATGGTTGGAGTAAAACTTAGAAACTTCATATCTCCGGCTACTCCACTCAGATGATTGGGATACATTTTGAACTTTTCTACAGGAATATTTTTAAAATAAGCCTGTTGCTGAGCCAGCTTTTTATCATCTACTTTTTCTACCAGTAAAGCAGTCATCACCTTAGGATATTCTTTATGAATAATTTCAAGAGTTCTTGGATCAAAAGACTGGATAATCACTCTGTCCTGAATCTTCTTTTCTACGATAATCTTCATCATCAGATCTACAAATTCTTGTGGTTCCGGATGGAAAATATTGTCAGAGAAAGGGCGTGTTTTTGTTTCTATATTATAAAAAGGCAATGGCCTCTTCAATTCGCGGGCATAGGTTTCACAAGCATCTATAACATCCGAAAAAAGAGGTTTTTGAACCTTCATTTTCTTTTGGTCCGGATAGTTATTCAATTTTTTTAAGCCTGCATCAAATGTTTTAATCTTTGCATAGGGCATTTCATAAATTTTGTAGTAAAAACCTGAGTCTTTGGGGATATAAGTTCCATCTGGCTTTGTAATGAGTTCAGGAGACAGAAAAGCATCATGAGAAAGAATAACCTTTTTGTCTTTGGTAATAGCCAAATCCATTTCAAGGGTTGTGACATTCATTTTTAAGGCATTCTTCATGGCCGGAATTGTATTTTCCGGGTAAAGTGATTTTCCTCCCCGGTGTGCCTGTTTATCGAATGACTGTGAAGAATAAAGCTGGGCAAATACCAGAAAAATACCCGTAAAAAATGCGTTTTTCATATCCTGACGTTTTAATCTGACAAAATTAAAATTCCATTATATACTGTATAATACAAGAATATTAAGCTTTTGCTACATTTATAAAACAAAAGACCCGGGCTATTAACCCAGGTCTTCTATTTTTACTATTTCAATAAAGAGATTAATTAAATAAATCTACCTCTTCTCCTTTTCCTACAGGATATTCTTCAGTAAAGCACCCGAAACAGTGATTAGCAGATCCTAAAATAGTTTTCAGATTATCAATACTTAAAAATTCTAAAGAATCTACTCCCAGATAGTTTTTAAGTTGTTCTGTAGACATATTTGCAGAGATCAGATCATCTTTAGACGGCGTATCAATCCCCAGATAACATGGTGCAATAATAGGTGGAGAAACACTTCTGAAGTGGATCTCTTTCACCCCTGCATCTTTTAAAATTTTAACCAGTCTTTTAGAGGTAGTTCCACGAACGATAGAATCATCAATGATTACCACTCTCTTATCTTTCATCTCTGAGATAATTGGGTTTAGCTTAAGGTTCACTACCCTTTCTCTCATTTCCTGAGTAGGAACGATGAAACTTCTTCCGATGTATCTGTTTTTGATTAAAACAGGACGGAAAGGTATTCCTGAAGCCTTAGAGAAACCAATGGCAGCAGGAACTCCGGAATCCGGAACTCCGATAACCAAATCAGCATCTACAGGAGCCTGTTCCCAGATTTTCTCACCCGATTTTTCTCTGATTTCATATACATTGATATTTTCTAATGTAGAGTCAGGTCTTGCAAAATAAATATATTCAAAAGAACAGATTCTCTGCTTTCCTTTCGCTTCATCCATCATATAAGAATGAAGTTTTCCAGGTTCGTTTTCATTGGTATAAATGATTTCACCAGGAAGGATATCACGTACATATTGAGCTCCTACAGCATCCAGTGCCACAGATTCTGAAGCAACCACGTAAGATCTTTCGTCGATAGCTCCTAACACCAATGGACGGATTCCGTTGAAGTCTCTGAATGCGAAGAATTTGTTTCTTGTCATCCCTACAACAGAATAAGCTCCTTCGATTTTTTCCATGGTAGCTTTGATGGCTCCACGAAGACCTAAATCAAGGTTTTTCTGGATCAGTCTCAGGATCACCTCAGAATCGGAAGTAGCTCTGAAAACTACACCTTCAGCCTCTAATTCTGTTTTTAATTCTTTTGCATTGGTAAGGTTACCGTTGTGTGCTATAGAAAGTATAATCTGGTCATATTCGTTTTTCGCGAAAAATGGCTGGAAGTTATATTTCTTTTTATCTCCTGCAGTAGTATAACGGGTATGCCCGATTGCAGAATTTCCCATAAAAGTTTCAGGTTCCTGAATGTCTTTATAAACATCTAAAACCAGTCCTTCATCTTTCATGTTTGTGATTCTTCCATCTTTTAAAACGGAAATCCCACAAGCCTCCTGACCTCTGTGCTGTAAAGCAAAAAGCCCGAATTGTGAAAGAGAGAAAGTATCCAGATCATTATCCGAATACAATCCGAAGATCCCACACTCTTCATTAGGAGCATCCAGTCTTTCCTCTTCCTGAGTTCTGAAAAGATTCCTTCCGTAAGTCTGGGTCTCAAACTGTTTTAAATATTCACTTTTATGAATGTCTAAACTTTTCATTTCTATTTTTTCTAATGATTAGAAGTTAGATATTAGATGTTAGAAATTAGTCTAAGTTAACTTCAATTATAATTTTAAACTTGCTTTTAATGAATAGATCATTTTCTGAATTTCAGATAAAAGTTCTTTTAAGGGAGCTATTTTAGTTTCAGAAATAAAATTCAAATCAACCAATAACTGAAGTTGGGTTTGCAGTTCATAGGTAGAACCAAACGCAATTCCGAGAAACTGGTAAAATTCATTTTTATTATTTCTTCCGGCTCCTTCCGCAATATTAGACGGTATTGAAACAGCACATCTTCTGATTTGAGATTGTAGTCCAAATTTTTCTTCCATGGGTAATTCAGCTGAGATCAAATAAACCTCTTTAACTAAAGCCATTGATTTGTTCCAAACCTTCAAATCCTCTATCCGGTGCGATTTCATACTAATTTCTAATATCTAACTTCTAATTTCTGAAATTATTTTGCAAGTAAGTTCTTCAATCGGTTGTAGATCTCAACATACGCCTCAGTAACTTCTCCTAAGTCTCTTCTGAATCTGTCTTTGTCTAATTTCTTCATGGTATCTTTATCCCAAAGTCTGCAAGTATCAGGAGAGATTTCATCAGCAAGGATAATTTCACCGTCTGAAGTTTTACCCAATTCGATTTTGAAATCTACCAGGATGATATTGATTTTGTCAAACAGGTCGATAAGGATTTCGTTGATATCTGAAGTCAGCTCATACATTTCGTCAAGCTCTTCATAAGTAGCTGCTCCTAAGAAAACGGCATGGTGGTCATTGATAAGCGGATCTCCCAACTCGTCTTTTTTATAGCAGATATCGAAGATGGTTACCGGAGATTTAATTCCTTCTTCCACTCCTAATCTTTGTGCCATGCTTCCTGCAGAGTAGTTTCTTACTACCATTTCCAAAGGAATGATAGATACTTTTCTTACCAACTGCTCTCTTTCGTCCAATTGTTTGATGAAATGAGTTTTGATTCCTTTTTCATTTAAGTATTCAAAAATAAGGGTTGTGATCGCGTTGTTCATTTCACCCTTCAGATCAACCTGACCTTTCTTTTGAGCGTTAAATGCTGTAGCATCGTCTTTGAAACGTACTACTACTTCATCAGGATTATCAGTTGCAAATACCTGTTTTGCTTTCCCCTCGTACAACATTTCTTTCTTTTGACTCATAATTTTACTTTCTAAATTGTAGTTAGATTTATTGATTTATTTTATTATTATTCCTGTTAAGACAGCCAGTCCAAAACTTAGCAGTGTACCAATTAATACATATTCTGTAAGTTTTCTCTGTTTTGCCTGTGCAAGGTCGCTGAACCTGAAAACAGATTTGGCAGCTACCATGAAACCTACGCCTTCCCAGTGATTCACCATAATAAAAGTGAAAACCAGCAGACGTTCTAAAATTCCGATATATTTTCCGGCACTTGATAAAGATTCGGTTTGAATAGTGTTGGCGCCATCCGGAGCAGGAGTCCAGGATGACAGTAAGATTTTAATAAAAATAGAAGCAGGTGTTGTCAGAAACAATGTTGCCATAATTATTTTTAAAAATTCCTGATTCTGTAAAAAGCTGAAGCTGAATTCCTGAAAATAAAAAGAAACTCCGGCAATCACCAAAACATGCAGCAGCTGATCAATAAAAAACCATCTTTTTTTAGTCTTTACATTCTGAAATGTAAGTTTTGCTGCATCAATAATGAAGTGAGTAACTCCTACTAAAACGGCGACCCACCAAAGCTGAAGATCCCAAAGAAAGAGAAGGCTTAAACCCGTGTGAATCAGAATGTGAAAGTATAAAAACTTACTTTTTAGTTTATAGTTCTCCTTATCCGCAACCCATGAATTTGGCTGAAGTATAAAATCTCCAAGTAGATGTGCCAATATGAGTTTGATAAAGATCATGCTTACAATTCTGAGATTTTCTTTCTGAAATACTGATTGGTCTCCACGATGAGCTCATAGTTGGCTCGCTTCAGTCTCTGGCTTACCGAAGACTGTGAAATAGCAAATCTCTTAGCAAGATCTTCCTGAGTAATATCCTGATTCATGATCATCTCATGAATAATCTCTGCTGTAGCCATGGTCCAGTTATCAAAGTCCTTAGACGACCATTTCAAAAGAATATTAAGATCTCTGTCCACCGGGTCACTGGAGGTTTTAATGGCAACGGTATGCCCGTCATTTTTAAGGTCATTAAGCAATCTTCCGGAATTTACATAAGCTGTACCATTAGATTCAGTGATTTTCTCAGAAGAGAAACTTTCTTCACCAATACCTATGGCCATCCTTACATCTAAATTTTCCAGGCTTTTAATAAGAGATTTTATGGCTAGAAAACGCCAGAAAACGTCATCAATTTTGCATTTGAACTGAAACTCATCTCCTCTGTAGATTTCCCATGTGTCAGGAGCGCTTCCCCATTTTTCGAGAAGATGTTTAAGCCTGGTAATCCAAACTTCAGTATCCGCATGCTGTGAATTTATAATATCACCGGTAATGACCGCTATCATACTGCAAATATAAGCATAATTACTTATATATAAAAAATATAAGCAGAAACACTTATAGATATTGATTATTAGCGAATCAGCTTATATCAATGATGTAGTAAACATAAGGTTTTGAAGGGTTTATAGTAAACGGCAAAATTAAGAAAAAACAAAAATCAGTTGAAAATTTTATTATTACATTAAGTTTAACTCTACTTTTTTACCTTTTTTTAGGCAAGAAGCTATTCCTGCTATCCACTCATACTCCTCGCACCAAGCTATCCCAGCCCCTTAACCCTCCAACTCTTCCACCTATGCTCCGGGGTAACCGCTTCTATCAGGGCTAAAACAGTCATTGCGAGCAAAGCGAAGCAATCTCAGATCTGTCAAGGGTACTATTAGTTCCTCTTTAATAGTATTATCTTTTAATAAACTGATGGGCTTTTTCATCAAGTTTTAAAAAATAGATACCCGCAGGAATCCCCTGCACCGAAATATTTGTCTTATTTCTGAACGGATCTTTCTCCGAATAGATCACTTTTCCGGAAAGATCTATGATCTGAGCCATTTTTACTTTTTCCTTTTCTCCATTTACATACAGATGATCAGAAACAGGGTTCGGATAAATCGTAAACTCATTGTTTTCAGCAATCAATTTTGCAGTAGACAATGTTTCGCCCAGGTTCTGGCAGTAATTGGACGGATAAGAATCCCATTCACCTATACTAAATGTATCAGTGGGCTGATTGACGCTACTCTTTCTGTACAAAGATACATTTCCGTTATTATTGAGGGTATATTTTACCCCGAGAGCATCCACAGTTACGGTCTTATTATAAGCAAGCTCTACATAATTTTCTCCTGCAAACATCAAAGGATCAGAAGCCGTTACAAATTTCGCCTGATTACTGGTAAAACATGACAAAGTACCTTTTGGATTCAAAATCACAAACGTTTCATTGTTTCCTACTTTGCCCTCTAACTCATAAGTATCTCCATTATAGATCGCTCCGGAAGTATTGTTTTTAAACTGAATATTGATTCTGTAATTATTTAAATTAACTTCATGTCCCGTTTTATTAACAATTTCCAGTGCATTATTCTTAATGAATTCCGTATTCGTTCCCGAAATATATTTTGTAATCATAAGATCCGGAGCATACGAATCAGAAGCAATCGTTGAAGTGGTAATTGTATTACTGAACGGGGATTCCAGATAGGCTTTATCAAAAGCTTTCACTGTAAACGTATAAGTTGTTGAAGGATTCAGATGGTCAATGCTTATAGAAGTTCCCTTTGTAACAGCAACAGGTGTTGTGGATCCGTTCATATAAATCCTGTATCCTAAAATATCAGCATCAGGAGCAGCGGTCCAGTTTAGATTAACAAAATAAGCGTTCTGCTGTGTTGAAACCAGCGTTCCCGGAGCTGTAGGGGCAATACTATCAGGCGTTTCAGACCAGATCATATCAATCCACTCAGGATGATCGATAAATGGGTTTCTGTTTTTTTGTATTGTATAGATGGCATTATTTCTGTCGATTTCCCTTTGTGAAACCGGATCTGCCGTACTCCACTGTTTCAGCATGGCAATATAAGCGAGATCAACCGCTCTTTCTTCAGTTCCATCCAGCGGACATTGGTCTGTAGCAGGAGTAAGATTCACTGATGTGGTATATGCCGTATTGAATGAGCCTAACTTTCCTTCATATCGTACCGCAAAATATAACAAACTCCTGGCGATATCACCTTTGAATTCATTAATAGGTTCATAAACTCTTCCTATATAAGGATAATTCGGAATGGCCGCATTGGAGATCCTTGAAGTATTGCTGAAAATATAATGATTCGTGTTGTTTCCTATTCCATAAGGATAATTGCTCCTTCGTTGGTTGATAAATCCGTCAACAGGAATAATAAAGTTAAGATCCGAATACATAGGATAATCACTGATTGAGGAACTTGTACTGAAGGTACTTTGCGGCATCATATGTTCCCTGTTGTATCCCTGACCTTCCATACCCACTCCTGCTACCATCTGATCCACTGTATATTCATAAGCATCCGGTCCCAAAGGAATTTCGGAATAGATATCCAGCAGATATTGAGTATTCGATGCATCGTGATCATAATATTTATCAAGATCAGTCTGCCCATATAACACTTTAAGATCGTTATAATGCCAGTTGACCATTTTTTCTGAAATAATATCGTGGAGTTTTGATTTCAGGGCATACCCCGTAAGCCCAGCTGTTCCATTATAATATCCCGCAGGAGCCTGAGCAGAAATATAAGAGGAAATCAAAATAATAGGAAGTAGAATTTTTTTCATACCTTAAAAATTGGAACCTAAAATAGTGAAATAAAAAACGTAAAAGACTGTATATTTTATTAAGAAAGTATTAATTTTCAAAATATAAAAATTTGAAAATTAAATGTATTAGCGCTTACTGTTGTCAATAAAATAATTTTTCTTTAGCATTCCATCAATTTGGTTATCTTTGGGAACTAACTATTATTATATGAATACAGAGACTATTGACAACATCAAAATGATAGCGGAAACGGCTAGAGAATTTGCAGAAAAGAACATTAGACCGAACATTATGGAATGGGATGAAAGCCAAACATTTCCAAAAGACTTATTCCACCAATTGGGTGAGATGGGTTTTATGGGAATTGTAGTACCTGAACAATATGGAGGTTCTGGCTTAGGTTATCATGAGTATGTTACTATTCTGGATGAAATTTCTCAGGTTGACCCATCTATTGGTCTTTCTGTAGCAGCACACAACTCACTTTGCACCAACCATATTTATGAATTTGGAAATGAAGAACAAAGACACAGATGGCTTCCTCAGCTGGCATCCGGAAAAGTAATCGGAGCCTGGGGACTTACAGAACACAATACAGGTTCTGATTCAGGAGGAATGTCTACTACCGCTGTAAAAGATGGTGATGAGTGGATTATCAACGGAGCTAAAAACTTTATTACTCATGCTATTTCTGGAGACATTGCCGTAGTGATGACAAGAACAGGAGAAATAGGTGCTAAGAACAACTCTACAGCCTTTGTTTTAGAAAAAGGAATGCCTGGATTTACTTCCGGAAAAAAAGAGAATAAATTAGGAATGCGTGCTTCTGAAACAGCAGAATTAATTTTTGATAATGTACGTGTACCGGATTCTCACCGTTTAGGAGAGGTAGGTGAAGGTTTCAAGCAGGCAATGAAAGTATTGGATGGTGGTAGAATTTCTATCGCAGCCCTAAGCTTAGGTACTGCAAGAGGAGCTTACAAAGCGGCTTTAAAATATGCAAAAGAAAGACATCAGTTTGGAAAACCTATTGCAGATTTCCAGGCAATCAACTTTATGCTAGCAGATATGGCTACAGAAATTGATGCTGCTGAACTTCTTATCCAAAGAGCTTCTACTCTTAAAAATGCAAAACAAAAAATGACAAAAGAAGGAGCTATGGCAAAACTATATGCTTCTGAGGCTTGTGTAAGAATCTCGAACAATGCTGTTCAGATCTTCGGAGGATACGGTTATACAAAAGATTTCCCAGCTGAAAAGTTCTATAGAGACTCTAAGCTTTGTACAATCGGTGAAGGTACTTCTGAAATCCAGAGACTGGTTATTGGAAGAGATATTACAAAATAAATATTTAAATCCCAATACAAATGATTAAACAGGCACTTTTAGGTGAGTTTCTGCACGAAGCTGAAAACACCAGAAAAATTTTACAGGCAATCCCTGACAGCGCATTAGACTGGAAACCCTCAGAAAAAAACTGGACAACCGGTCAGCTGGCTTCACACATTGCCGAAGTATACAATTGGTACGAATCCACTTTCAATCAGGATACTTTTGACATGGGAGCGTACAAGTATGATAAAGGAGATATTTCCAAAGCGGAAAATATCCTCGCGAAATTTGAAGAAAATGTTGCCAACGCACAGAAAGTTCTGGAAAACTCGGATGAAAATACTTATTTTAATGAGTGGAAAATGGAAATGAACGGAAATGTACTTTTCCCGCCATCTCCAAGAATCCAGGTGGTAAGAGGCTTTCTTTATAATCATTTGTACCATCACAGAGGTGAACTGGTGGTTTATTTAAGATCTACCGGGAACAAAGTCCCTGGACTTTACGGTCCTACTGCTGATGATAAAATGTAAGTAAGGATTATATAAATATACGAAGCTGTTTCATTTTGAAACAGCTTTTTTGTAGTCAGGATGCAGAGCATTTAACAACAGTTGCCAAAATTCAACTTACTAATATTATTTACACATAATTAAATAATTAGTAATTTCCATTGTCTCATTTTAATAAATTAATAAAAAAATACCTCTATTTTATTTTTTTTGAAATTAAATTTCATTTCTTCACTTTTACTTTTCTTTTATTAATAAGCTTTTTCAATTATACTTAATGTATTGCATAACATTTTAAGGCGATATTCCAAATTTCTCTTAAAAAATTTTGTTTTTGATAATATATTTTTCATTATATTTGATATTCCACAATCAAATTTAATATTTAATATGAAAAAACAATTAACGCTGATTGGAATGCTCCTTATTTCGGGTATTTCTTTCGCACAGACTGACCGTCTTTGGTCTGAAGGTTCCAGAAAAACTTCATCAGAGATCTTTGAAAACAAAACCAGCATCAGCAATCCTAAGGTATACAACCTGGATATCAACGGATTGAAAAACATGCTGGCAAAAGCTCCCAAAAGACTGGCTGCAGGCGAAAAATCAGAACTCATTATTTCTTTTCCGAATTCTGAAGGCAGAATGGAAAGTTTCAAAGTGAGGGAGAATTCCAATTTTGCCCCTGAATTGGCAGCAAAATATCCGGATATCAAATCCTATGTAGGACAAGGTCTGGATGATCCTAATTCCACAGTCTATTTCAGTGTTTCTCCACTAGGACTGTCATCTATGGAAATTTACGGAGATAAATCTGCAGTATTCATCGAACCTTACACTAAAGATCTTTCTTCTTATGTAGTGTACAGAAAGTCCGACAAAAAAGATGATCTTAATAAGTTTGAATGTACAGTCGTTGACGCTGCTCAAAAAGGAGTTTCCAACTCTGCTCTTGCGGCAAGACCTAACGCTGACGATGCTAAACTAAGAACATTCAGACTGGCATTATCTTGTACCGGAGAATACACCACTTATTTTGGAGGTACAAAAGCTCAGGCTTTAGCTGCAATGAATACCACAATGACCCGTGTAAATGGTGTTTTTGAAAAAGATTTCGCAGCAAGAATGGTTTTGATCGCCAATAATGACGCTGTTATCTACACCAATGCTTCTACAGACCCTTATTCTGCAGCTTCAGGAATGAGCAGCTGGAATTCTCAATTACAAAGTACTTTAACTTCGGTAATTGGCGAAGCTAATTATGACATCGGACACTTGTTCGGAGCTTCCGGAGGTGGTGGAAATGCAGGATGTATTGGCTGTATCTGTACAAACGGATCTAAAGGAAGCGGTTATACTTCTCCGGCAGATGCTATTCCTTCAGGAGATAATTTTGATATCGACTATGTGGCTCACGAAATGGGACATCAGTTTGGTGGAAACCATACTTTCTCTATGAGCAATGAAGGAACAGGCGTAAATATGGAACCGGGATCTGGATCAACAATTATGGGATATGCCGGAATTACCAGCCAGGATATCCAACCTCATTCTGATGCCTTTTTCCATGCGGTAAGCATTCAGCAGATCACTAATAATATTAAAGCTAAAACCTGCTCTGTTAACACCAATACAGGAAATTCAATTCCTACAGCCAGCGCAGGCTTAGATTATACCATTCCAAAAGGAACTCCATTCGTACTGACAGGAACAGGAACGGATGCCGACGGAGATTCTTTAACCTATATCTGGGAACAAATGGACAATGCTTCTTCTTCTCAGACAGGAGCAAGCTCAGCGGCCAGTGCTACAAAAACTTCAGGCCCTAACTTCAGATCATGGACTCCTACCACTGCACCTGTAAGATATTTCCCAAGAATGGCTTCTGTTTTAACAGGTGCAACTACTACTGCAGGTTCTGAAATTACCGTAGAAGCTCTTTCTTCTGTTGCGAGAACATTAAATTTCAGATTTACCGTTCGTGACAATAAAGCAGGAGGTTCAGGAAACAATTCTGACGATGCGGTAATCACAGTTAATGGAACTGCAGGACCATTTAATATCACTTCACAAAACTCAGCAACGACTTACGCTGGAGGAAGTTCTCAAACCGTTACATGGAACGTAGCAGGAACTACAGCAAACGGAGTGAATGCAGCCAATGTAGATATCCTTTGGTCAACAGACAGCGGAAATACCTGGACTACCCTGTTAGCAGGAACTCCAAATGATGGTTCACAAGCTGTGACAATTCCTAATTCTACTACAACTACAGGAAGAATTATGGTAAAAGGATCAAATCACATTTTCTTTGATGTCAACAATGCCAACATCTCTGTAAATGCAGGTTCCGGAACTCCTGACACGGTTGCTCCTACAGCTCCTACCCTTGCTGCTTCAGGAACTACTGCTACTACAACCAATCTTTCATGGTCAGGTGCTACAGACAATGTAGCGGTAACCGGATATGATGTATACCAAGGTGCTTCCTTAATCGGTTCTACAGCTTCTGCTACCTATACTGTAACAGGGCTTACTCCGGCAACAACTTATTCTTTCTCTGTTAAAGCAAAAGATGCTGCAGGAAATGCTTCTGTTTCCAGCAATACTGTAAGTGTTACTACTCTTTCCGGTGGAACCGTTACTTATTGTTCTTCTTCGGCTTCCAACACTGCTGATGAAAGAATTGGAAACGTAACATTTGGATCAATTAACAATACATCTACAGGAACTGCAGGGTATGAAAACTTCACTTCAGTTTCTACAAATGTTACAAGAGGAAGTGCTTATACGATTTCCATTACTCCGGTTTGGACTTCTACAAAATATAGCGAAGCATATGCTGTTTATATTGATTACAACGGCGATGGAGACTTTACAGACAGCGGAGAATTAGCTTGGACAAAAGCAGGTTCTACAACCAGCCCGGTTACAGGATCTATTACCATCCCGGCTACTGCTACAGTTGGATCTACAAGAATGAGAGTCATGATGAAGTATAGCTCAATCCCTACTTCTTCATGTGAAGCATTCACTTATGGACAGGTTGAAGACTATACTCTTAATATTGTTTCTTCAGGAAAAGGAGATCTTCAGAATACAAAAGACCTGATTACAGATGTGAAATTGTATCCAAACCCTGTAAGAGATATCCTTTATATTTCAAATACAACTTCAGAAGACTACAGAATCTTCGATATGGGTGGAAAACTAATTGACTCAGGAAAACTTCAAAGAGGATCCGTGAATGTCAGCAACCTTATCAAAGGGGCTTATATGATTCAAATCGGAGAATCAGCTAAGAGATTCATTAAAAATTAGCAACTAATAGACTTTTAAAATTAAACGATGTGAAAAACTGTTCTGTATAGAACAGTTTTTCTTTTTTATTGAATTTTATAAAATATTTTTAACACCCCCTTCTGTTTAAGGGAATACTGACAAAAAGTATACAGATAAAATATATTTTTAGGCATTTTTTTTACTATTTTTGATAAAAATACATTTGCGTGAAAAAACAATTATTGATGATAGCGATGCTCGCATTGTCGGGTATTACATTCGCACAGACAGATCGTTTATGGACCTCGCGTTCCTCAAAAGTATCTTTACCGATTTTAGAAAGCATGTCACGTTTTGAAAATCCCCAGCTTTATCATCTGAATATAAGCGGATTAAAAAATGCATTGGCTAAAGCCCCAAAAAGATCAACACAGAAATCTGAAACAATTATCTCTTTTCCCAATTCAGCTGGGAAAGTGGAAAATTTCAAGGTAGCAGAAAATTCTAATTTTGAACCTGAGCTGGCTGCTAAATATCCAGATATCAAATCTTATATAGGTGTAGGTGTGGAAGATCCTGCATCAAAGGTTTATTTCAGCATTTCTTCGCTGGGACTTTCTTCTATGGAAGTATATGGTGACAAGTCCTCTGTTTTTATTCAACCTTATACCAAAGATCTTTCAACTTATATCATTTATAGAAAGTCAGATAGTAAAGACAATCTGAATAAACTTGAATGTAAAGTTTTAGAGGGAGCTCAAAAAGGAAATCTCAAGGCCGTATCAAATAAAAATGCAGATGATGCCATATTAAGAACTTTCAGGCTTGCTCTTTCTTGCACAGGAGAATATACCTCTTATTTTGGGGGAACAAAAGCTCAGGCTTTAGCAGCTATGAACAATACAATGACCCGCGTAAATGGTATTTTTGAAAATGATTTTTCAGCAAGAATGGTTCTTATTGCCAATAATGACGATATCATTTATACAAATGCATCCACAGATCCCTACTCTCCATCTTCACAAATGAAGAATTGGAATTTGGAGCTCATGAAGAATTTAAACACTTCTATCGGAAATAATAATTTTGATATTGGTCACCTTTTCGGAAGAGATGGAGGCGGTGGCAATGCAGGTTGTATCGGATGTATTTGTGATAATGATATGTCCACTTATCAGGATCAGGGGATAACCTATCCCAGCAGCTACAAAGGAAGTGGATACACCTCTCCGGCAAACGGCAATCCTTCAGGAGATACTTTTGACATTGATTTTGTAGCTCATGAAATGGGACATCAGTTCGGAGGAAACCACACATGGTCATACGAACCACAATCTGGATTAAAACCCGTAGAACCAGGTTCAGGATCTACCATCATGGGATACGCTGGGGTCACTAATTATGATGTTCAGAAAAATTCAGATCCGTTTTTTCACGCTTTAAGTATTGAACAGATTACCGATAATATCAAAACAAAAACCTGTTCTGAAAATACCAATACAGGAAACTCAATTCCTGCAGCAAATGCAGGGCTTGATTATATTATTCCTAAAAGCACGCCTTTTATGCTTACCGGATCCGGAACTGATGCAGACGGAGATCCGCTCACCTATATCTGGGAACAAATGGATAAAGGAACTTCTTCTGAAACAGGAGCTAATTCTGCAGCAAAAGAAACAAAAATTGCAGGCCCTATATTCAGATCATGGACTCCTTCAAGTTCTCCTGTAAGATATTTTCCAATAATGTCTTCTATTTTAGCAGGTGCTCTTAAGACAACAGGAACGGAAATAGATGTTGAAGCTCTTCCCGCTGTTGCCAGAACTTTAAATTTCAGACTCACTGTTCGCGATAACAAAGCCGGAGGTGGTGGAAATAATTCGGATGACACTAAGATCACTGTTAATTCAGCAGCAGGGCCATTTGCCATAACATCGCAAAACACAGCAGTTTCCTACGTAAAAGGGAGCTCGCAAACAGTAACATGGGATGTAGCAGGAACTACAGCCAATGGAGTGAATACAGCCAATGTAGATATTCT